>QXGG01134901.1_pt1 | contig 144831 bp, 135 predicted proteins | sample 1982491 | NCBI WGS metagenome assembly QXGG01 (sample SAMN09924614, study PRJNA488089) | Wastewater metagenome, whole genome shotgun sequencing project. | isolation source: South African research farm wastewater | place: South Africa: Irene, Agricultural Research Council, Animal Production...
AGCGGCGCATAAAGGCACGAGAACAGGAGCGAAGAGACAAGCCGGTCGATCCCGGCTGACAGCGAGCGCCGCGCCACCCACATCCACCAAACCACCTGAAAGGAGCAAGGAGCTACAGTTGTACACAGCCGGGATCAGGCGGTTCCGGCCACCTGCCCTGGGTCAAAGTTCAATCGGCAGGGTGGGTCAAGATTCAGTCGGCGCCGACACCCTGGATGTACAGGGCCTGGTAGATGGCTTCGTGCGAGATGCGCATAGACAGATCATCCGGGAAGTCGAGCAGCAGCCGGTTTGAAATCTGCTCTGGCGACCAGCCATTGACCCACTTGCGGTCCCCGCGATGGGGCTTGTTGCGCCCGATGAACGCAGCCTGCCGAGGCCCTTCAATCTCTCTTCCCTTGGCATCGTGGATCTTGCCTTCCAGCCGTTCTTGGACGTATTGGCGCAGACGCGGGTTCTTCACGAGCTTGGCCGGCTTGTTCCGTCTGGCCGCTAACTCGGACTTCCACTGCGCGACTGATGCCCGGTAATCGAGCTTCCCGCCTCGCGTGGCAGCGTTGCGCGTCAGCTCCCGTGAGACGGTCGATGGACTACGTCCCAGACGACGAGCGATCTCCCTCACGCCAACGTCTTGAGCTCGCAAGAGTGCGATCTCCTCTCGCTCCGAGAATGACAGATACCTCGTAGACACGGGCTTGGACAGAAACAATGGCATGCCGCCACGATGACGGAACCAGCGAGTGCCCACCGGCTGCGACACGCCCACGGCTTCTGCCGCCTTCTCGCTCGTGATTCCGGTCGCGATCTGCTTCCAGAACTGCCGCTCAGTCTCACGCCGAAGCGACGGCGCACCAGGAGAGCGCATTGCGTCCCTCCCCGTCAACTGCGTCATCCATCCTGCGGGTCGTCCCATAAACACCTCCTGGTTGAAGGTGTTGCAACGACCAGTTGAATCCACCCTGACTGCCCTGGTCCGAGTGATGCAGCAAGGCCACCGGCTTGCCCCGGCGCCACACGGCCATCATCAGCGCATCCACCACGAGCGGCGAGGTCATGCTCTCCTGCATCGACCAACCCACGATGCGCCGCGAGTACAGGTCCAGCACCGCCGCCACGTACAGCCAGCCTTCTGCCGTCCAGATGTATGTGAAGTCGGCTACCCATTTCTGGTTCGGGCCATCGGCCTGGAACTGGCGGTTCAGCACGTTGTCGGCCACGGCACTGCGCGCGCCACGGTCCTTGGGCAATCCGCGTCGCCGTGGCCTGGCACGCAATGCCTGCTCTCGCATGAGCCGTTCGATGCGGTGCAGACCACAAGCCTGACCTTGTTCCAGCACGTCGTGCCACACACGCCGTGCCCCGTAGGTGCGGTCACTGCGCACGAAGCTCTGGTGCACATGCGCACCCAACACCTCGTCGCTGAGACTACGCCGGCTCCTGGGCCATGTGAGCCAGGCGTAGAAGCCGCCTCGCGAGACACCGAGCGCCTCGCACAGCAGATTGACCGGCCAGGCCCCTCGGTGTTTCGCCACGAAGCCGAACTTCACATCGACTCCTTCGCGAAGTAGGCCGCGGCTCTTTTCAGGATGTCGCGCTCCATCTTGAGCTTGGCCACTTCCTTGCGCAGCCGCGCTATCTCGGCGTCCTGGGTCCTTTGCTTACCGTTGCCGGGAAACGCCTCCTGGGGCTCGTCTCGCAGCTCACGAACCCACTTGCGCAGCACGTTCTCGTGAACGTCCAAGTCCTTGGCCGCCTGGGCCACAGTCATCCCACGCTCGGTGACCAGCTTGACCGCTTCAAGCTTGAACTCGCGGCTGAATTTCCTTCTCGTGACCATCTGCCACCTCCAGTTTCATCTTCCGCCTTAACAAGGTGTCTTTGAAACCGGCAGCAGCCCACTGCTCCAGATAGCAGGCTTGGCTCGCAGCACGTTCTGACGTTACCCTCGTTCGAGCACCTCTCGCGCCTGAGATGAGGTAAGCGGCTTGACCAGATAGCCTGTGATCAGAGGCAAGGCCTGTGCGCGACGCCGGTCCTCCGACCAATTGGACGATGTGAGCATGGTGAGCTTGAAGAGCGCACGAGGCTTCAGTTCCCTGGTCAAGGACTGAGCCACTTCGAAGCCACTGAGCAATGGCATGTTGATGTCCAGAAACACGCAGGTTGGTACAGAAATCTGGTCCTTCAACAGGAATGCGAGCCCATGTGTTGGCCGATCAAACTCGAGCACTTCTCCCTCGAACCCGGCTTTCTGAAGAGCAATGCGGTGAAAGAAGTTGTCCGTTTCGTTGTCGTCGATCAATACAACTCGGTCAAACATCATGCACAAGCCTCCTGGGCAACATGAAGATCAAGGATCGACCACCTTCGAGGGGTGACTCCTCTTGAAGCCACCCTCCATGGGCCATGGCTATCTGCCGGGCAGTCCACAAGAGAAGGGAGGATTCAGTGACCTTGTCCATTTGCGCCTCATCCTTCATGTCATCAGATTCGATGCGCGGCAATGGAGTACTGCCGCCCTGGTCGACGACGGCCAACCTTGACATTCCGTCAGCGATGTCCAGCTTGATATCAATGAGTGCCGTGGTTGATGATGAAGTTCTCAGGAGATGCGCGATTGCACTGCGCAATCCAAGATCGAACGCCGCCTCATTCACCACAAGATCGCCGTCAACCTGCACGGTGAAACTTACCTCGTAGCGTTCAACAAGATCCTTCATGTGTGCGAGGCTGGTGTGCACCAGAATGAATGCCGGCCGCACGGACTTCGACAGTTCCCCACCGGTCTCCACCTCGCCGAATGTGCGCATGTCCTCAAGCAGGCTGTCTAACCGCCGCCCGGCCTGCTCGATGTACTTCAGACACCGTGCTGCTATGGGTGACAAGTTTCCACCCATCTTCTCTACCAGCAGCGGGGTCGCGTTGGTGATGGCATTCACCGGCTCTTTCAAGTCGTGGGAGATGGCGTGCAGATACTTGTCCTGCAGAACTCTTCTCCTCTGCAGCTCCGCCACGTGCTGTCGAAGTTGCTTGGCTTGAAGAACCAAGTCGGTCACATCACGACAGCGCTCCACCACGCCGAAAATGCGGCCATCCTCATCGTGGGCGGGCAAATATCTGAGCTCCAGATGCCTTTTCCCAACGCCGGGAAAATCGATCACAAGTTCCAATGGGGCATCGTGACCAGCAAGAGCTTGGTTGATCCCCGCTTTGACGGAGTCGCGGTAGAGCTCTGGGCCCAGTAGCTCCTCAACGTGCATGCCGATCAACTGTTCGCGAGGCTGCACCCAGTGCGTCTCATAGGCAGGGTTGACATACAGAAAGCGGTGCTGAGGATCAATAAATGAGCAGAGCTCTCTGCCCTCGTCAATGACACTCCGTATGACGCGTTCGTTCCTTCGCACAAGTCCCAACATCGCCTGAGACTCGCGCCGCCGCCGAGCCTCGTGTTCTATCAATCCCATGGTCAGATCTGCCAGACGCTGAAGCTGGCGCTGCAGCTCCGGAGAAATGGTGCGAGGCTCTGTGTCGAGCACGCAGACCGCGCCCAAAGCCAGGCCGTCTCCTGTCACGATCGGCGCCCCTGCATAGAACCTGAGGTTGCCGTCTACAACCAGCGACAGTTCGGAGAACCGTGGATCTTGCGCGGCGTCACGGACTGCGAGCACATGGTCTGAATCCATGATGGTGTATGCACAGAACGACTCGTCGCGAGGTGTCTCGCTTAGTTCAACACCTCGGCGTGACTTGAACCACTGCCTCTCGGCATCGACAAGAGTGATCAGTGCCATTGGGGTGCCACAGATTCCCGCTGCGAGTGCCGTGATGTCATCGAACATCTTTTGTGGCAGCGAGTCTAGGATCTGGAAGGCATGCAGAGCCTTCAATCGCTTTGCTTCATTGCCAGGTACTGGATAGCTCATGTGGTTCCCAAAACGCAAGAGGTCTGTGATCAGCCAGGGGGACCAAAGGTTCCTTTGAGGTCCCCTCGAACTCCTGAGCCGGGCAGAAGCAGAGTTTGGGGACAGTGCGTGAGCGATGAACTCCGGACCTCATGTGCGTCTGGAAGAAGGTGATGACCCCGGAGTCGTCGCGTGCAACGGGCCAGAGCTTTCGGTCACCCATCTCGACCTCATTGAGGAGGCCGACCATCTGCGCTTCGCCGAATCTGGACTGCTTCATGCAGAGACTGCGTTGATGGGAATTCAATGCTTCCCGGCTGGTTCAGGTTTTCAAGGGGACTTCATCGCCGCTGTACATGTGCGAGGCTTAAGCGCGGGTTATGTGCGACTTAAATTGCACTTAAATGCAGTGGATTGCGCCACACATCGGCGCTGAACCGAGCCTGCATTGCAATTCAAAATTGAGCTAGGTCAAGCTTCGTGCGATCCGGCATTGAGTCGTTCACACTTGGCGGGCTATCCTCGAAAACGAGGTGAATATTTCGCCGTGCTGGGTGCGCCCTAAACACAATACCCCTCCGGGGCCTGAGGTTGTTTGGCGAAATCATGTGCATCGGGTCAGGCACCAGAATCACCTTTCGAAACACCTGAAGTTATTTACAAAGGCGGAATGGCTGTGAAAGTACTGGTTACCGGGATCGATGGCTATATTGGGAGTTTGCTGGGTTCGGTCCTGCTGGAGCGGGGGCATGAGGTGGTCGGCATCGATACCGGTTTCTACCGGGACGGCTGGCTGTTCAATGCCGTCAAAAGATCGCCGCAATGGATCAGCAAGGACATTCGCAACATCACCGAAAAAGACCTTGAGGGATTCGAAGCGGTGCTGCATCTGGCCGAATTATCCAACGACCCGTTGGGCAAGCTCAACCACGACATCACCTATGAAATCAATCATGTGGGCTCGGTGGAATTGGCCAAGAAGTGCAAGAACGTCGGCGTGAGCCGTTTCGTTTACACGTCTTCTTGCAGCGTGTATGGCATCGGTGGGGACGATTTCAGAACCGAAGAATCCGATACCGATCCACAAACCGCATACGCAAAGTGCAAGGTGAAAGTCGAGCGAGATGTCTCGCCGCTGGCTTCCGGCCATTTCAGCCCGACCTTCCTGCGCAATGCCACGGCTTATGGGCCGTCGCCGCGCATGCGCTTTGACATTGTGCTGAACAACCTGTCCGGATTGGCGTGGACCACCAAGGAAATCAAGATGACCAGCGACGGACAGCCGTGGCGCCCGCTGGTGCACGTGCTGGACATTTGTGATGCCATCGGCTGCGTGCTGGAAGCGCCGCGCGAGAAGGTGCACAACCAGATCTTCAATGTGGGCGCCACCTCCGACAATTACCGGGTCAAGGAAATCGCCGAAATCGTTGCCGAGGCCTTCACCGGTTGCGCGCTCAGTTTTGGCCAGCACGATGCGGACAACCGCAGCTACCGGGTGTCGTTTGACAAGATCAGCAACCAGCTGGGCTTCAAATGCAAACGAAATGCCAGGATTGGTGCCGAACAACTCTACGAAGTGTTCAAACGCATCGACATGGCGCCCGAAATTTTCAACTTCCGGGCCTTCACCCGCCTCAAGCAGATTGAATACCTCATCCGCACGCGTCAGATTGATGACAAGTTCTTCTGGAGCGTTTGATGATCTTCACCGAAACCAAACTGGCGGGCGCCTACATCATTGATCTGGAAAAACGCGGTGATTCCCGCGGCTTCTTCGCCCGGTCTTTCTGCCAGGACGAATTCGAGCGGCATGGGCTCATTAGCAAGGTGGTGCAGACCAATGTGTCCCTGAGCAAACACCAGGGCACATTGCGCGGCATGCACTACCAGGAATCGCCTTATGCCGAAACCAAGCTGGTGAGATGCACGCAGGGCGCCATCTACGATGTCATCGTGGACATCCGACCGGAATCTCCGACCTACCGGCAATGGATCGGTGTGGAATTGTCCAGCAGCAATCACCGCATGCTCTTCGTGCCCCAGCATTTCGCGCATGGATTCATTACCCTGGTGGACGATTGCGAAGTCACCTACCAGGTTTCGCAGGTGTACCACCCGGGTTCTGAGCGCGGTCTCCGATACAACGACCCGGCGCTGGGAATCATCTGGCCGCAGGCGGTCCAGGTGATTTCAGAAAAAGATGCCAGCTGGCCCGACATGAACAGCTGAGCGCAATAGCCGCCATATCGGCTCGCCCAGCCCAGGTGTCGCATTAAGAATTGAATATTAAAAATCATGATCATCATTGACAGCGCATTGAAGAAACGCCAGGCCGAGAACAACCCTGTGCGGGTGGCCATGGTGGGCGCGGGATTCATGGGGCGCGGGGTGGCGCTGCAAATCATCCAGTCCACCCCGGGCATGAAGCTGGTGGCCGTGTCCAACCGGACCCTCGATCAAGCCCGGCGCGCGTACAACGAAGCCAATGTCCAGGACGTGGTGGTGGTTGAAACCGTGGCGCAGCTCGAAGATGCGATCGCGCAAGACCGCTGTGCGGTGACCGACGACGCGTTTCTGCTCTGTCAGGCGGAGGGCATTGACGCCATCATCGAGGTGACCGGCGCCGTGGAATTCAGCGCCCAGGTGGTTTTCAAGGCCATTGAGCACCGCAAACACGTGATCATGATGAATGCCGAACTGGACGGCACGGTGGGCCCGATTCTCAAGGTCTACGCCGATAAAGCGGGTGTGGTGCTGACCAATGTCGATGGCGACCAACCCGGCGTCATCATGAATCTGTACCGATTCGTCAAGGGAATAGGGGTGAAGCCCGTCCTGTGCGGCAACATCAAGGGCTTGCACGATCCCTATCGCAATCCGACCACGCAGGAAGGATTTGCCAAAAAGTGGGGGCAGAACCCCGCCATGGTGACCTCATTTGCCGATGGCACCAAGATTTCGTACGAGCAGGCCATTGTGGCCAACGCCACCGGCATGCGGGTGGCCCAACGCGGCATGTTCGGGCCCAGGGTGGAAGCCGGCACTCCCATTACCGAGGCGGTGAATTGGTATCCGCTGGAAGAACTGCTGCAAGGCCCGGGCATTGTGGATTACGTGGTGGGTGCCGCTCCCAACCCGGGTGTTTTTGTGCTGGGCACTCATGACCATCCCCAGCAAAAGCACTACCTCAATCTGTACAAGCTGGGCGAAGGGCCTTTGTATTGCTTCTATACGCCTTACCACCTGTGCCACTTTGAGGTACCCAATACGGTGGCGCGCGCGGTGTTGTTCTCCGATGCGGCCATTGCGCCCATCGGCGGCCCGTGCGTGGATGTGGTGGCCACCGCAAAAATCGACCTGAAAGCCGGTCAATTGATTGATGGCATTGGCGGCTACATGACCTACGGATTGGCCGAAAACTCGCAGGTGGTGAACCACGGCCGTCTGCTGCCGATGGGTTTGGCCGAGGGATGCCGTCTCAAACGCAACGTTCCCAAGGACCAGGTGCTGTGCATGGACGATGTCACGGTGCCCGAAGGCCGCTTGAGCGACCAACTCCGCGCCGAGCAAAACGCCTATTTCAGCAATTGAAACCGGTGTGGGTCTGAATATCTGCGTCTGGGCAAAAAATGAACAATGCTCCGTTGGTCAGTATTGGTGTCCCGGTGTACAACGGTGAAAAATCGCTGGCGCGCACGCTGGATTGCCTCCTGGGGCAAACCTATCGAAATATCGAACTGATCTTGTCCGACAACGCATCCACCGACGCCACAGCGCAGATTTGCCAGAAATACTGCGCTCAGGACCCTCGGATCAGATACGTGCGGCAGGAGAAGAACCTCGGGCTGCCCGGCAACTGGACGTTTGTTGCCGAGCAGGCCACGGGCGAGTTTTTCATGTGGGCGGCGGCCGATGACCACTGGGAGCCGGAGTTTGTAGAGGTTCTGGTCAACAAACTGCTCGCGGAACCCGACGCGATATTGGCATTCTGTCCCTACCGCCTTTTCAACAAGGAGACACAGGAATACGAAGGCGAACCGGTCATTGAGGACTACGGGCACCGGTATGCGCTGGTGAGAATCTACAAGCTGACCAAACAGTTGCTGGACCGCAGCAACCACGCGCTCATCCGGCGCCAGCGCGCCGAGGACATTGCATACAAGCTGTGGCTGTTTCCGAAAATCACCACGGTTTACAACGTTGCTTTCCCATCCCTGTATTTCCTGGCGGCCAAGGGCAATTTCGTTCTGGCATCACTGGACAAGCCCTTGTGGCGCAAGACCATGACCAGCAAACCGGCGCATGACGTGCCGCAGCACGCACGCCACCCGGCTCTGACCTATCTGGGCCATGTGATTCGCAAAATCCACCTGTTGTTCCGGTCGCTGGCCTATATCCGGCGTGGAGCGGATTCGTATTTGCTCATGCTGGCGTGCGTGCCGATCCTGTTGGCCAGGATGATTCACGACATCGTTGTGCCGGTGTGGGTGGTGCTGAAAGTGATTTTTTCCGGCAGGAAGATGAAGGATTTGTCCCCTCATGATTTCTGGAAAATGGGCGTTCGCTGAAAGCGGCTGAGCCAGCCCCTCAATATTTCTCATTCGGACAGATTGAACAACCCAGGCAAGGGCGCAAGGAAATGAAAGCAGTCATTTTGGCGGGAGGCTACGGAACCCGGATCAGCGAAGAAAGTGCCACCCGGCCCAAACCGATGATTGAAATTGGTGGCAAGCCCATGCTCTGGCACATCATGAAGATCTATTCCAAGGCGGGAATCAACGACTTCATCATCTGCTGCGGCTACAAGGGCTATGTGATCAAAGAGTATTTCGCCAACTATTTCCTCCACACGGCTGATTTCACGTTCGACATCAAGAACAACAAGATGGACGTGCACCACACCCAGGCCGAGCCGTGGCGTGTGACCCTGGTCGATACGGGCGAAACGACCATGACCGGCGGGCGCATCAAGCGAATCAAGGACTATGTGGAAGGTGAGACGTTCTGCCTGACGTACGGGGACGGCGTCTGCGACATGGACATGAACAAGCTGCTGGCTTTTCACCATGAGCAGAAAGCGGTGGCGACCTTGACCGCCGTGCAGCCGCCTGGGCGCTTCGGGGCTTTTGCGCTGAAAGAGGACGACAGCAAGATCCACAACTTCAGCGAAAAGACCAAAGGGGACGGGGCGTGGATCAATGGTGGCTTCTTCGTCATGGAGCCCGGGGTGTTCGACTATTTCCCGGGCGACGAATGTGTTCTGGAACAGGAGCCGCTCACGCAACTGGCGCACGAAGGCAAGCTGGCGGCACATCGCCACGAAGGCTTCTGGCAGAACATGGATACGCTACGCGACAAGAACTATCTTGAAAGCCTCTGGGCCAGCACCAAGGCACCCTGGAAGATCTGGTGATGGGTGCATTGCGAGCACGATTGACCCCATCTGTTGGGGCGTAGCCGGGCGACGCGTCTGTGGAGCGCGCTGACAGACCGTTGGGTCCTGTCCTTGTCAGAGATCTCCGAAGTTGGATCCTGTCATTCTTCGTGGCAGACGGACGTAGAAGGTCGAACCCTCACCAGGCACAGACTCTGCCCAGATACGTCCTCCGTGTGCCTGCACGATGCGCTGGCACAAGGCCAAGCCAATCCCGTCGCCTGCGATGGCAGCATCGGGATTCGCGCGCCCGAACATCTGGAAGATGTGCGAGTGCATCGAGTCGTTGAAGCCGCAGCCGTTGTCCCGCAACGAAAGGGTCCAGTCCCCATGGGTGACATCACAGGCGAAGTCCAGCCTGGTCAACGCCTGTTCGGCGCTGTACTTGAACGCGTTGTCGATCAGGTTGGCCCAGACTTCCCGCAGCAACACCGGGTCTGCCCAGACCTCTGGCAGGGACTCCAGTCCGGTCACGCAAAAGGGCCGATCCTGAAAGGACGCTGCAACATCACCCAGGCAGTCCTCGACCAGCTGTGACATCGCCACCCAGGCCGGGCTGATACCTCTGCGTCCCATGCGCGAGAACTCCAGCATGCCGTCTATCAGGGACTGCATGCGCATGCCCGCATCCACGATCTTGTGGCAATAGGCCCTGGCAGTTGCAATGTCGTCCGAGGCCAGGGTCTCCTGCACGATCTGGGCGTAGCTGACCATGTGCCGGATCGGCTTTTTCAGGTCGTGCGAAAGGGCGTGTGAAAACGCTTCAAGTGACTGGTTGGCCTCTTCGAGGTGGCGCGTTCGCTCTTCGACCATGGCCTGCAGCTTCTCGTTGGTCAGGCGTTTCTGTTCGAGCAGTTCCCTGTAGACCGTGACATCCTGGATGGTCCAGGTGCCTGGAGAACGGATGCCGGTGCCGTGTCTTTCAGGGACCCCGCGGCAGCGAACCCAGCGTCGGCGGCCACGGTGGGTCGTGATCGGCAGTTCATGGTCGAACTCGTCTCCGGTTTGCATGACGCGCTGCAGGCGAAGTTGCAGGTCCTGTTGTGCCTCGGGGCAGACGTATTTGAGAAGATCCCGGAAGGTCTTGGGTGTTCCTTCCTCGGGCAGTTCCAGAATCGAATACACCTCGCTGGACCACTGCATCGACTTCGTGTCGGCGTTGAACTCTACGCGGCCAAGCCGCGCCAGGCGCTGTGCCACCTGCAGGTGGTGCTGCAGTTGGACGTTGGCACTCTCGAGCGCCCGCCGTTCACTGACATCGCTCTGGATGGAAAAATAGGCCAGCACCTGACCCCGTCCATCGCGGATGGGTTCTATGTTCAGCGTGACGGTGTAGGGATCGCCGTTTTTGCGGTAGTTGATCATCTCGGCGCCGGAGACCGATCGTCCCAGTCGCAGCTGGTTGCCCAGGCGTTGGCTGACCCGTCTGTCGGTCAGCGGTCCGCGCAGCACCTCACCCGCGCGTCTGCCCTGCACTTCGTCCAGCGACCATCCGGTCACCCGGGTATAGGTCTGGTTCACCCATCTGATGCGCTGCTCTGCGTCGGTGATCACCACCATGTTGGCGCTTTGCTCGACGACTTTCTCCAGGATCAGCAACCAGGAGGTCAGGTCATAGAGTTCATCGGTGCTGTCCAGCAAAGCGTTGCCTCCTCTTTAAGGAACGTTTGTTGCCAGGTCGCTCGGGAAGGCGCTTGGCGGCATGGATCGGGCGTGCAGACGCCTCGCATGGCCTTGATCATCGACAGGAAAACTGCGATTTGCCATGAAAATCAACGTGCTTAGTGATCAGACGCACACGGGCTTTTTGCATGTGAGCTGATCGCCGCAGTCGCTCGCTAGGATGTGGCTCGCGCCTGCACCGGTCCTGCAGTTGCTGGCGCTTTGTCAACGTTCAATCGGTGACTGCAAGCATGGAACTTTCAGCATTCGAGCAAGCCTGTATCGAGGCGCGGAGACTGGTCGCGTTGTCCGAGTGTCTGCAGGACCACTTGGAGGACGGAAGGGCGGACAGGCTTGCCGGGGTCGCCGGCATCTTCGATCCGGAGTGCGATCTGCTGCTGGATCTGGTAGCCGGCATCCATGGGGCTGGCACCTGCATCGTGGAGCTGATTGGGCGCGACCTTGCCGGCGGGGATGGCCGGCTGCCAACGCCCGTCACCAACGAAGATCTTGCACTGGCATCCCAGGAAATGCTGCATGCCGTGACCGCCGTTTCTCTGAGCTGTGAACACCTGGGACAGTCACCCTTCGCCCGCGAGTTCGCGTTGCCTGATTTCTCTGGTCTGGCGCGAACCAGCATGGACCTGAGACTTCGGCTGCAACAGGCCCGTGCCGCCTCGGGTTGAGTGGTGCCATCAAGTCGACTGATCCGACGGGCTTGCCGACAGACAGCCTGTTGAGTCCCGGTTGGCGCTGCTGTCCAATCTGAACCGCTCAACCGCCTGCACAAGCAGGTTGGCTTGGTTCTTGAGGCTGGCTGCTGCTGCGGCGGACTCCTCGACGAGGGCCGCGTTTTGCTGGGTGGTCTGGTCCATCTGGCTGATGGCCTCACTGACCTGGCCGACACCGGCGCTTTGTTGGACACTGGCGCTGCTGATCTCGCCGACGATGTCGCTGACGCGCTGGATCGAAGAAACGATTTCCTGCATGGTGACACCCGCCTGATCGACCAGTGTGCTTCCTTGCTCGACACGTTCAACGCTGGCCCCGATCAACGCCTTGATCTCCTTGGCTGCCTCGGCGCTGCGCTGCGCCAGGTTGCGTACTTCTCCGGCCACCACCGCAAAGCCACGGCCCTGTTCGCCAGCCCGAGCCGCTTCCACCGCGGCGTTCAGGGCCAGGATGTTGGTCTGGAACGCGATACCGTCGATCACGCCGATGATGTCGCTGATCTTGCGGCTGCTGTCGTTGATGTCGCGCATGGTCTGCACCACCCGACCCACGACGGAGCCCCCCTGCCGGGCCACCGTGCTTGCGCTGGATGCCAACTGGTGGGCCTGGCGGGCATTGTCGGCGTTCTGGCTGGCGCTCGACCCCATCTGCTCCATGGATGCAGAGGTTTCTTCCAGCGCCGATGCCTGCTCCTCGGTGCGTTGGCTCAGGTCCGCGTTGCCTTGTGCGATCTGCGCACTGGCGGTGGCCACGTTTTCAGCGTTCCCGCGCACCTCACCCACCACCTTGACAAGGCTGTCGTTCATGGCCTTGAGCGCGCGCAGTAGGTCAGCGGCCTCGTCCTCTCCTTGGGGCTCGATGTTCGAAGTCAGATCACCGGCGGCCACTGTGGTGGCCACCTTCACCGCTTCGTTGATGGGACGGGTAATGGAGCGTGTGATTGCAATGGCCAGCCCCACACCCATCAGGAGGGCAAGGCCGGAGGCGCAGATCATCGCCACTTCCACCATCACCTCCAGCTGCTGAGACAGCTTGAATTCCTGTGCCGCCACGTCGATCTGGTGGCGGGTGAGCTGGTCCGACAGACCGATGGCGGTCTGGGCCAGGGGTTCGAGCTTGTCGTTGTGGATCCGCCGGGCAGCCTCGAGATCGCCATTGCGCACCGCGGTCAGCACCGCCATCAGGCCGTCGTTGACGAACGCAGCGCGTGCCGGTGTGTAGGCTTGCGCCAGTCTTGCCTCCTCTGGGGCCAGATCACCCGCCATGTAGCTGTCCCACAGCTGGCCGATGCGTGTGGCATTGGCCTGGACCATGGACTGGTTCTTGTCCAGGGATTGCGGGTTGATCAGTGTGTCCATGACCAGCACCCGGTTGGCCAGCATCAGCTGGTTGATGGTGGCCAGGTTGCCCAGGGGCACCGTACGGTCTTCGTAGATGGTCCGGCTTTCTGCCGACAGCTTGGCTGCACCCACGAAGCCCGTGGTGGCCATGCCCACGATGAGCAGCAGCAAGGCACCGAAGGCCAGGCCAAGTCGTTTGCCAATCTTGATGTTTGAAAGGATGCGCACGTCTAATCCTCGTGTAGTTGAACGCAGGAGGCTTTCGGCACACCGGCAGAAGCCTTTGGTCATCCGGATATCCGTCCATGGCCTTGACTGCGACCGAAACGGGCAGGCGGAAGGATGGCTGGAACCTTCAGCATCGACGACGGAAAGTCGCCCTGAAGCGCAGAAATGGGTGGTCTTTTGGTCTATCTGGCCGCTCAGTGATCAAACGCGCACATGGAGGTCCATCTGGCGAGGCCGTGTGTCGTCAGGGCGCCGCATGGACCGTGTTTGGGCAGGTCATGGGCCAGACTTTTTTCATGTCGCCCGGCCATGCGTGGCCTCCACATGCAGGGCTTTGACATTGATCAGTGACAGAACAGCGTCGGTTTGATATCAGAAAAAAGCGTGCTTAGTGATCAGACGCACACGCGCCCTGTTACAAACTGATGCAGCGAGAAGCTGCGCCGGTACCATGCGGTACGCGTCGAAGGAGCAGGCGCAAGCGGTTGGGCGTTGTCGATCAGAGGTTGCACATGCGGTGTGACCCATGAAGGATTTCCGAGAATTTCCCGTGAACATCAGCAAGAACTCCCTGCGAACTGGAGGACCGGGCACCACGCCCCGGTGCGACCATTGCTCTACCCGGGGGCGTTGCCTGCTGGCGGTGCTGCCATCACCCCAACACGAACACTTCCGGTCACTGGTGCGAGAACGCTCGGTGGCGGTGGGCGAGGCGGTGGAAACACAGGGCGCTCACGGCCAGGTTCTTGGCGTGGTCAAGGTCGGGCTGCTCAAGGGCCTGAGGCGAGGGCCCGGAGGCGACGGCAAGACCATCATGCTGGCGGGCAAGGGGCGTCTGGTCGGCTTCACGCAGCCGTTCGGGCAGCCCGCGCTGCTGAGCCTGCTGGCCATCACGCCGACGCGCATTTGCGAACTGCCGGTGCAAGCGGTCAACGACATCGCCATGCCCCAGTCGCAGTTTCAACAGGCGCTGTACAGAATCACTGCCGACTTCCTGGGCTGCATGGCCGACTGGTCGCGCCTGCTGCGCGAGGACAGCTACCTGGCCAAGGTGTGCGCGGCCCTGCACCTGATTGCAGCGGAAGAGGGCCACCACGCCTTCCGCATTCCCAGCCACACCGAACTGGCCAGTGTGCTGGGCACCCGTCGCGAAACAGTCGCCAGGCACATCGCCATCCTGATCGAGCGGGGATTGCTCAGAAAGGTGGACCGATGGCATGGGGTGCTGATCACGCCTGATTGCAGTCTGGTCTGGGAGCGTTGAATCGCTCCGGGTTTCCTGGACACCCGTGAGCGGTCCGGATGAGCCGCCCCCCGTGTCGGTGGATCATTTCCTGGCTGAAGTACCGCACGGACGGGATGGCGGTGCCCGCTCCGATTTCGATCACCACCGGGCGCGTGACCTCGCCCAGCCATCGCTGCTGCTGACGCCACTGCGACCGGGTCGGTCCTTCGATCCACTCGCCATCTCCAAACATCAGGATGTTGGGTCTGGCCAGGGTTTCTGTCGCCTAGTCCTGGAGGACTTCAGGCGGCGGCCAGGCCGAACGCGTAGGAATCCATGGCCAGCACGCCATGCGCAATGCCGCCTTCGATCACGGTGGCCGGCGGGGCGCCGGCGCCGGCATCGGCCGCACCGGCCGCCACCAGCAGTGGCCAGAAGTGCTCCGCCGTCGGATGCGCACGCCGGGCACCCGGAGCGTCGTCCAGCGTGCGCAGCAGGCGGGCGTTGTCGCCTTGTTCCACCGCTTCGCGCACCCAGCCGGCGAATGCAGACACATAGGCTTCATCGGCACCATGGCTTGAGCGGAACTCGTACAGGTTGTGCGTGAGGCTGCCCGAACCGACGATCAGCACACCGTCCTCGGCCAGCGGGGCCAATGCCTGCCCGAAGGCCCAGGCGCGCGGCGCATCCAGCCGCGAGGGCAGTGAGACCTGGAACACCGGCACCTCAGCCTCCGGGAACAGGTGCAGCAGCGGCACCCAGGCGCCATGGTCCAGGCCGCGCCGCTCGTCGGCCTGCGCCGACCATCCCGCCTTCGAGAGTCGCTCGATGGCGCGCCGGGCCAGTGCGGCGTGGCCTGAGGCCGGGTAGCTCAGCTGGTACAGCGCCGGATCGAATCCGCCGAAGTCGTGGATGGTGCCGGGCTGTGCAGCGGTGCCCACACGTGGCGTGGGCGTCATCCAGTGCGGTGACACCACCAGCACAGCCTGCGGACGGGGCAGGTAGCGGCCCAGCGCCGTCAGCCGGGGGCCGGCCACGCCGGGGTCGATGGCAAACGTGGGTGCACCGTGCGAGACAAACAGGCTGGGCAGGCGTGGCATCAGCGTTCTCCGGCGAGGGCCCGGTCGACCGAGAACCGGCCGCCACCGCTGAACAGCAGGGACAGCGAGGCCGCGAACAGGGCCAGTGCGTATTCGTAGCCGCCCTTGTCCATGAAGAAGCCGTTGCCGATGTGCACCGCGAAGATGGCGATCAGCATCGCGAAGGCCAGGGCCGCGGCCGCCGGGCGAACCAGCAGACCCAGGATCAGCGCCAGGCCACCGAAGAACTCGGCCGCGCCGGCCAGCAGGGCCATCAGGTAGCCCGGGTTCAGGCCCACGGAGCCGAAGAACTGGCCGGTGCCTTCCAGGCCATAGCCGCCGAACCAGCCGAACAGCTTTTGCGCGCCGTGTGCGGCGAAGACGATGCCCACGGGAATGCGCAGGGCGAGGGCGGCCGAGCCGTTGTCGGTGGCCAGGATGCGGTGCAGGAACGAGTTGCTCATGATGATCTCCGTTGAAGGTGTGGCGGGTGGTGGTGTTCAGGCCCTGTGGACCCAGGTCGGTGCGATCGCCGTGCCCAGACCCGCGCCATAGCCCAGGTAGATGTTCAGGCCAGCCAGTGGTTCCAGGTAGCGCGCGTTCTTCAGGCCGCCTGCGTCGACCACCTCGAAGCCCATGCTCTGGGCCAGCGCGGTGGCGGTCTGCTTGGCGCGGGCACTGTCGCTGGCCACGAAGACGGTGACCTTGCGGCCCTCGCCGAAATCGGCGCCGTCGCCGAGCACCTGGGCAAAGACGGTGTTGAAGCCCTTGACCACCTCGGCACCGGGCACGGCCTTGGCGATTTCTTCCGCGGCCGAGCTGCTGTGGCCCAGGGTGAGACCCATGTAGTCGGCGGTCAGCGGGTTGGTGATGTCGATGACGACCTTGCCCTGCAGATCGCCCACGGCCTGCAGCGCCGCGGCGGCGTCGCCGTAGCCGGTGGCCAGCACGACGGCGTCGGCCCCGTTGGCCGCGCCGGCCACAGCGACGGCTTTTGCGCCGGGGTGGGCCGCCGCGACCTGTGCCGCCTTGGCGCTGTCGCGGGCGGTGACGCTGACCTCGTGGCCGGCGCGGACGAGTTGCTTGACGAAGGCCGAGCCCATGTTGCCGGCGCCGATGATGGTGACTTTCATGATGTGTCCTTTGGGTTGAAGCAGCGGCTTGCTGCGATGGACTGAACTTTAAAATCCCGTCATCAATAGATAAAGACTTCAGGAGTGAATTGACTGTCCCGAATGACGGCACAATAGGCGCATGGATCGGTTTCAGGAAATGCGCGCTTTTGTCGCCGTGGTCGATGCGGGCAGCTTTGTGCGCGCGGCCGAAGCGCTGGACATCTCGAAGACCGCCGTGTCGCGGCTGGTCGGCGACCTCGAGACCCGGCTGGGCGTGAGGCTGCTGCACCGCACGACACGCAAGCTGTCGCTCACGCCCGAGGGTGAGCTCTTTCACGAACGCTGCCGCCAGCTGGTCGACGGTGTGGCCGAGGCCGAGGCCGAGTTGTCCACCCACGCGGGCGAGGCCATCGGACAGTTGCGCGTCAACGTGCCGGTCACCTTCGGCCTGCTGCACCTGGCGCCGCTGTGGCCGGCCTTCATGGCGCAGCACCCGAAAGTGACGCTGGACGTGACGCTGTCCGACCGCCTGGTCGATCTGGTCGACGAGGGCTTCGATGTGGCGGTCCGCATTGCGCGCCTCCAGGTGTCCTCGCTCATCAGCCGGCAGCTGACCACGACGCGGCTGATCCTGTGCGCCTCGCCGGAGTACCTTCGCCGGCACGGCGCGCCCCGGCATCCGGCCGAGCTGGCCGGGCACTCGGTGATCGCCTATTCGTTGCTGGCCGCGGGGGACCAGTGGGAATTCTTTTCGTCGCAGGGGTCCAGGGAACCCATCCAGGTGAAGGTGTCGCCCCGCATGCGCACCAACAGCGGCGACACCTGCACCGCCGCCGCCCTGCAGCACATGGGCCTGGTGCTGCAACCCTCGTTTCTCGTCGGGCCGCACCTGGACTCGGGCGCGCTGGTGGAGGTCATGCCCGGCTTCCGCTCCACCGAACTCGGTGTGTACGCGGTCTACCCGAGCCGCCGGCAACTGACCCCCAAGGTCCGTGCGCTCATCGACTTCCTGGTGGACGCGTTCCGCATGCGGGCCTGGCCGGCCTGAGGCATCGGCAGGGGAGCGTGCAGCGCGCGACAGGGTGGCGGCTGCACCGGCAATGACCCTGGCAGACAAGCGGTCAACGCCGCTTTTTGTGGTCATCGGCATTAAAGATGCATATCATATGAATCTTTAAAAGAGGGTGCAGATCAACATCGAAACCACTTTGGTGGCGCATCGAATCTGCACCCCATCGCCGCAGGAGCCCCACCATGACCACCGTTGAACAGGCACCGCCGCTGACCCAGGCGTTGCATCAGCCCTACCAGCACGGCTTCGTCACCGACGTGGAGAGCGACTCGCTGCCACCGGGGCTGGACGCCGACACCGTGCGCGCCATCTCGCGCCGCAAGCGCGAGCCCGAGTTCCTGCTGCAATGGCGCCTGGCGGCACTGGAGCGCTGGCAGACCATGGCGCATCCGCACTGGGGCCAGCTGCGCATCGAGCCAGTGGACTTTCAAGCGCTGAGCTACTACTCGGCGCCAAAGTCCCAGAAGGACGGCCCCAAGAGTCTGGCCGAGGTCGACCCCAAGCTGCTGGAGACCTACGAAAAACTTGGTGTGCCGCTGCACGAACGGGCCCGGCTGGCTGGTGTGGCGGTGGACGCGGTGTTCGACTCGGTGTCCGTGGGCACCACCTTCCGCGAACAGCTGGCCGAAGTCGGCGTGATCTTCTGTTCGTTCTCGCACGCGGTGCAACACCACCCCGAACTGATCGAACGCTACCTCGGCACCGTGGTGCCACCGGGCGACAACTTCTATGCGGCGCTGAATTCGGCGGTGTTTTCCGACGGCTCCTTCGTCTACATCCCCAAGGGCGTGCGCTGCCCGATGGAGCTGTCGTCCTACTTCCGCATCAACGCGGCCAACACCGGCCAGTTCGAGCGCACGCTGATCATTGCCGAGGAGGGCAGCCATGTGAGCTACCTCGAAGGCTGCACCGCACCGCAGCGCGACCAGCACCAGCTGCACGCGGCGGTGGTCGAGCTGGTGGCGCACGACGATGCTCACATCAAGTATTCGACGGTGCAGAACTGGTACCCCGGCGACGAACAGGGCCGCGGCGGCATCTACAACTTCGTCACCAAGCGCGGTCTGTGTGCGGGCCAGCGCTCGCACATTGCCTGGACGCAGATCGAGACCGGTTCGGCCATCACCTGGAAGTACCCCAGCGTGGTGCTGCGCGGCGACGATTCGCGCGGCGAGTTCCATTCGATCGCCGTGAGCAACCATTTCCAGCAGGCCGACACCGGCACCAAGATGATCCATCTGGGCCGCAACACCAAGAGCCGCATCGTCTCCAAAGGCATCAGCGCGGGGCACGCCCAGAACAGCTACCGCGGCCTGGTGCGCGTGGCGCCCACCGCGAGCGGTGCCCACAACCACACGCAGTGCGACTCGCTGCTCATCGGCCCGGACTGCGGAGCCCACACCTTCCCGTACATCGAGGCCGCGCGCGACGACGCCATGGTGGAACACGAGGCGACCACCACCCGCATTTCCGAAGAGCGCCTGTTCTATTGCCAGCAGCGCGGCATCCACCCGCAGGACGCCACCGCCCTCATCGTCGGCGGCTTCTGCCAGGCGGTGCTGGACGAGCTGCCGATGGAGTTCGCGCTCGAAGCCAAGGCGCTGCTGGCCGTCTCGCTCGAAGGCGCCGTCGGCTGAGCCCCACCCCCCGATTTCCCAGGAGAGAACCACCATGACCCATGCCGAACCCCTGTTGCAGGTGCGCGATCTGCGCGTTGACGTTGGCGGCCGCCACGTGTTGAAGTCGATCTCGCTCGATGTCCCCGCCGGTGCGCTGGTGGTGCTCATGGGCGCCAACGGCAGCGGCAAGAGCACACTGGGCCTGACGCTGGCCGGCCATCCGCGCTACAGCGTGGTCGGCGGCGAAGCCCGCTTTGCGGGCCAGGACCTGCTGGCCATGAGCCCCGAGGCGCGTGCCCGCGCCGGGCTGTTTGTGTCGTTCCAGGCGCCCCCCGAGATCCCGGGTGTGAAGAACAACCTGTTCATCCGCACGGCCCTGAACGCTGTGCGCGAGGCGCGCGGCGAAGCGCCGCTGGATGCCTTCGATTTCCTGGGCGATGCGCGGGCCACGGCCACCCGTCTGGGCCTGCCCGAGGCGATGCTGGCGCGCCCCGTCAACGACGGTTTTTCGGGCGGCGAGCGCAAGCGCAACGAACTGCTGCAGCTGGCCCTGCTGCGGCCGCGCCTGGCATTGCTGGACGAGATCGATTCCGGCATGGACGTGGATGGCTCCCGCGCGGTGGTGGAGCTGGTGCAGTCGCTGCGGGCGCAGGGCACGGCCTTCGTGGTGGTGTCGCACTACCTGCACCTGATCGAGTCGCTGCAGCCCGACGCGGTGCTGCGGCTGGACCAGGGCTGCATCGCCGAGGCCGGCGACCTGGAACTGGCCCGCCAGATCGAGCGGACCGGGTTCGCGCGCACGGCCGACGCGCTGGAGGTCTGAGCATGGACACCGCACGCGCCGACATCCTGGCCGCCCGCCACCGACTGGAAGACGCCGGCTGGGTTCCCCGCAACGCCGATGCGTTTCGCCACCTGCCGCCACCCCCGGCCGCCGTCTGGCTGGGTGAGGCGCCCGAAGCCACATCGACCCCCTGCGACGCGCACCCGCTGAGCGGCGCCGGCTGGACACTGCACCCGCTGGGCGACACGCCGCAAGGTCGCGTGGATGCCCGCTGGCTGGACGCCGCCGACCCGGCGCAGCGCCAGGAGCTGTTCGCCGGTCTGCCGCTGCCGACCCACCCCGATGGCGCGGTGGCCCCCGACACCATCGCCCAGCACGATGCCGCGCCGTTCACCTGGGTGCACCGCGCGCTGTGCCGTCGCGGCTTGCGGCTGCGCATCGGCGGTGAGCACGCCAACAGCCGCGGTGCGGCCGAGACGGTGTGGATACAGCTGAGGCACCAGCCACGCAGCGCGGTCGAAGCGCCGATGCTGGTGATCGATGTGCAGGAGGGCGTGCACTGCGTGCTGGTGGAAACCCATCACCGTGAACCGGTGGCCTGCGAACAGCCAGTGGTGCAGAACCTGCACGCCCACATCCGCCTGGGCGCGGGCGCCACGCTGCGGCACCTGCGCAGCGTGCGCCCCGGCGCGGCCGACCAGGTCGCCCACCATCTGCAGCTGCAGCTGGGGCAGGGCGCGCGCTACGAACAGGGCCTGATCGCCACCGGCGGCCGCTACCACCTGCAACGCCTGGAGCTTGGGCTGGCGGGTGAGCGTGCCCAGGCCCACAGTGCGGGCCTGCTGCTGGCGGCCGCCGCCAACGTCGAACAACAGGTGCGCATGCTGCACACCGGCGAGCGCACCCACAGCACCATCGAGACGCTGGCGCTGGCCAGTGGCGCGGCGCGCGCAGTGGTCAACGCCCACACCCGCATCGCACCCCATGCCGCCGACGCCGAGGTGCGGCAGCGGCTCACGGGCGTGCCCACCGGCGGCCAGCCCCGGCTGGTGCTGCGCCCGCACCTGGAGATCCACCACGACCAGGTGCAGGCGGCCCACGGGGCCACCTGGGGCGCCCTGCCGGAGGACGCGCTGTTCTATGCGCGCCAGCGGGGCCTGGACGAACGCAGCGCGCGCGGGCTGATCATCGAAGGCATGGCCAGCGCCTTGCTCTCGCGGGCGTTTGGCGATCCCCAGTTCATCGAGTCGCTGGGCCTCGCGGGCCTGCTGCGCGACGTGGTGGCCCAGCACCTGGGTGGCGATCCCGCCGCCCCCATGACCCAGCAGGAGGCCGCACATGGGTGACGCCTTTTTGATCGATCCTCTCGCGCCCGATACCGTGCGCACGCAGTTCCCGGTGCTCGCGCAGCGCATCCACGGCGCGGAGCTGGCCTACCTCGACAACGCGGCCACCACCCAGATGGCCCTGCCGGTGCAGGACGCGATGCGCGCCTTCGAGCAGCACGACCGGGCCAACATCCACCGCGGCGTGCACGCGCTGAGCCAGCGCGCCACCGATGCGTTCGAGCACGCGCGCAGCACGCTCAAACGCTTCGTCGGCGCGGGCGCAGACCACGAGCTGGTGTTCACCTCGGGCACCACCGATGCGCTGAACATGGTGGCCCATGGGCTCTCCACCCGCGGCATGCGGCCGGCCTGGCTGCAGGCGGGCGACGAGATCGTGGTCAGCGGCCTGGAACACCACGCCAACCTCGTGCCCTGGCAGCAGGCGGCGCGGCGCACCGGGGCCGTGCTGCGCGTGCTGCGGCCCGATGCCCAGGGACGGCTGCACGCCGCCGACCTGCGCCGCCTGCTCAACCCCCGCACCCGCGTGCTGGCGCTCACCGCCTGCGCCAACGCCACCGGTGAGCGGCCGCCGTATGAGGACTTGCTCCAGCTCGCCGCCGGCGCGGGCGCGCTGACCGTGCTCGACGCGGCCCAGGCCGTGGCCCACGGCGGGCCCGACCTGTCGTCGCTGGCCTGCGACTTCATGGCCTTCTCGGGCCACAAGATGTACGGGCCCATGGGCACCGGCGCATTGGTGGGCCGGCGAGCCGCGCTGGAACGCCTGGAGCCCCTGCGCTACGGCGGAGACATGGTGGCCTGGGTCAGCGCCACCGAAGCCAGCTTTGCCGAACTGCCGGCGCGGCTGGAAGGCGGCACGCCCAACGTGGCAGGAGCGATCGGCATGGCCGTTGCGGCGGGCTTCATCGACGGTGTCGGGCGTGATCGCATCGACGCCCACCTGAACGCGCTGCGCGAACACGCGGTGGCGGGTCTGGCCGAGCTGCCCGGCATCACGGTGCTGTCGGCCCACAGCCGCGCATCGGCCATCGTCTCGTTCGTCGCCGACGGCGTGCACCCGCACGACATCGGCACCTTGCTGGACCAGCGCGGCATCGCCGTGCGCACCGGCCACCACTGTGCCCAACCGCTGCTCGAACACCTGGGCCTGGGGCCCACCACGCGCGCCTCGTTCGCGCTCTACAACACGCACGCCGAGGTGGAGCGCCTGCTCGCCGGCGTCGCGCACGCCATGAAGGTGTTGCAATGACTTCAGAAACCGCCGCCGAACTCGACCTCTACCAGGAGGTGGTGATGGACCACAAGCGCGCGCCGCGCCACTTTGGCCCGCTGGCCGCGCCGACCCACCAGGCGCGCGGCCAGAACCCGCAATGTGGTGACGACCTGCAGGTGGCCCTGGTGGTCGACAACGGGCGGGTGGGCGACATCCGCTTCCAGGGCCAGGGCTGCGCGATCTGCATCGCGTCCGCTTCCATGATGACCGAGGCGGTTCTGGGGCAGGAGGTGGCGCAGGCCCAGGCCCTGCAAGCGCGCTTTCGGGCCGTGCTCACGGGCCAGATGGCGCCCGAAGAGGCGCACCTGGGCAAGCTGGTCAGCCTGGCGGGCGTGCGCCACTACCCCGGCCGCATCAAGTGCGCGCTGCTGGGCTGGCACGCCCTGATGCACGCGCTGGGCGCCGAGGCCGGCAGCGCCAGCAACGCGCCGGAGGTCACGCCATGAGCGCGCCCCGCGAACGGGCGGTGGTCACGCGCACGGTGGCGGTGACCTGCGTGCCCGACGGAACCCCCGCGGAACTGACGGCCGGCACACTGGTGCAGATCACCCAGGCGCTGGGCGCGGCGTTCACCCTGCTGGTGGACGGCCAGCTGATGCGCCTGGCGGGTGCCGATGCCGACGCCATCGGCAAGCCGGTGCCTGTGGCGCCGGTGCTGGCGGACGTGGAGGGGCCCGAGGGTGTGCGGGCACAGGTCTGGCAGACGCTCAAGACCTGCTACGACCCGGAGATTCCGGTCGACATCGTCGAGCTCGGTCTGGTCTATGGGTGCGACGTGCTGCCAACGGACGGCGACGGGTTCAAGGTGTCGATCAGGATGACCTTGACGGCGCCCGGCTGCGGCATGGGCGACATGCTGGTGGACGAGATCCACGAAAAGCTGCTGGCCTTGCCCCAGGTGGCCGATGTCGACCTGGAGTTCGTGTTCGATCCGCCCTGGGACCGCTCCCGCATGTCCGAAGCCGCGATGCTGTCACTGGGCTTGTGACACAGCCCGGCCCGGATCGCGGGCACAGAGCCCGCCCATCCGGGCCGGGCGGATTCAGCGTTCGAGCTGGTCGCGTTTGTCCTGGACCGTGCTCCAGGTGTCGGCGTCGGGCAGCGCCGGCTTGGTCCGTGTGATCGGCTTCCACACGCGCGCCAGCTCGGCGTTGAGCGGTGTGAAGTCCTGCTGGTCGTTGGGAACGTCTTCTTCGGCGTAGATCGCCGAGACAGGGCACTCCGGGACACAGACCGCGCAGTCGATGCAGTCGTCGGGATCGATCACCAGGAAGTTCGGTCCTTCCCGGAATGCGTCCACCGGACAGACATCGACGCAGTCGGTGTACTTGCACCGGATGCACGATTCGGTCACCACAAAGGTCATGGTTGGCTCCCGGTCAGCCGCCGCACGAGCCGCAGCAGGAATCCACCCCGTGCACAGGCTGGCTGTCGGCCGGTTTGGCGATCTGCACGCGCCACTGTTCAGGGCCGCTTTCCAGCATGGTCCAGCTGAAGGCGCCATAGAGGCCGCTCTCGAACTGCCCGCGCAGCGGCTGCGGGTTGTGGTCGTTGATGAGCTCCATGGCCGCGCCGGGTGGCAGGGCCTTGAAGGTGGAGAACACCAGCGAGTGGCGTTCGCGCGGCGCAATGCTGCGCAGGTCGACGGTGGGGGTGGGAGCGGTGATGGTGTTCATGAGCAGTTCCTTGAGTGGTTGAAGAGGGAAGGGTTGAGAAAGCGCGTCAGCCGTCCTTGCCGTCGAAGCGCGTCTTGAGCAGCCAGGGCGTGTAGATGAAGAGGTAGATCGCAAACGCCACCGACCAGCCGGCGGCAGACAGCACCAGGGCCATGGGCAGCCACGTCGGCAGGGCCAGCGGCAGCAGCACGCGGACGGCGGCCGCCAGCATGACGAGCACATAGGCCGTGGTCTCCGCGCGCGACACCTGCAGCGCGCGCCCGGTGTGGCCGCGGGCGGTGCGGGTGATCATGCCGATGATGAGACCGGCGGTGGCTCCGATGGCCAGCGCATGCACGCCGGCCGACACGCCGATCCAGCCGAACCGGGCCGCTGCCAGCAGGGCCAGCCCGAAGGGAATCCAGGCGTGCGACAGGTGCAGGATCCAGAGGATCGGGCGGTGCCTTGTGATCGCAGGCCGCCACTGCAGCAGCCGCACCACCTGGGCCAGCGCGGCGAGCAGAAGGGCCAGGCCACCGACCAGGTTCCAGCCTGCGGCGGCGGGTGCGAACACCCACAGCAGCAAGCCCAGCGCTGTGAGCGCCATCGCGGCGCGCTCCACCGGTGCGCGCACCTGGAGTTTCAGACCCGGCGTCGCGCTCATGGTGAAGGCCGGAATCACCCGGCCCGCGATCACGCACTCGATCATCACGATCAGCGCCAGGGCGGCGTGCAGAGGGACCAGCGGAGAAATCTCCAGGACACCGGTCACGCCCAGGTGAAAGACGCCGTTGGCCAGCGCGAGCAGCATCAGCATGCCCGCCAGCGGCAGGTTGCGCCGGTTGCGCGCCCGCAGCAGCAGGCGGGTGAGCACCGCGGCCACCAGGGGCAGCAGCGCCAGGTCCAGCACGGCATACAGCGTGTAGGGCCCGGTCACGGCGGCCACCCGGGCCGCCAGCCACAACAGGGCCAGGGCACCCAGGAAGGCGCCGCGCGGCGTGGCCAGCCCGGTCCAGGCTTTGACCGCGGTCAGCAGGAAGCCCAGGATGACCGCGATCGCAAAGCCGAACAGCATGTCGTGCGCGTGCCACAGCAGCGGGGGCAGCGCCATCGTGAGGTTCCACTGGCCCAGGAACAGCGCCACCCACAGCGGGATCGCGAGCAGCGCGAACACCGCAGCGCCCAGGTAGAAGGGCCGGAACCCGAGCCTCAGCAGCGGCCAGCCCAGGGGCTGTGGCGCGGCAGAAGGTTCGGACGGGGAGGCGTGCAAGGGCAGGGTGGTCATGGTGGGGGACGTTGCAGAAGCTGTCGGGCCGCTGCAAAGACCTCATAAGAAGCATGTGAAATGAATATTAAACCCAAATGGCCTTTAAAGAAATATACTTGGTACCTCTTTAGGGGCTTCCATGCGACTTGCCGAGTACACCGACTACACCTTGCGCGTGCTGATGTATTGCGCGGCCCGCCCGCACCAGATGGTGACCATCAGCGAGCTGGCCGAACACCACAGGGTGTCCAGAAACCACCTGATGAAGATCGTCACCGACCTCGGTCGACAGGGCGTGCTGGAAACCACGCGCGGTCGCGGTGGCGGACTGCGCCTGCTGAAAGATCCGGCCACGGTGCGCATCGGGGATGTGGTGCGCGCCTCGGAGACCGACTTCCGCCTGGTCGAGTGTTTCGACCCGGGTTCCAACCAGTGCACGCTGTCACCGACCTGCCGCCTGAAGGGCTTGTTCAACGCCGCGCTGGGGGCCTACCTCAGGGAACTTGATGGCACGACCCTGGCCGACCTTGTGGCGCCCGCATCGCCGCGGGGCACCGCGACGGCTGTGCCGGTGGCGGCGCCCCGAAGCCTTCGAAAGCCCACGGACAAAGCAACACCTGTTCTTCCAAGGAGCCTTCCATGAACATCGACAAACTCAAACACCAGCACCAGGACATCATCGGCGCCATATCGGCCCTTCGGACGCTCGCGCAGGCGGGGGTGGCGCAGAACGCCGCCGACATCGCAAGGCTCGTCGTCAACATGAGCTCCACCATCATGCTGCACCTGGCCGTGGAAGACCAGGCGCTGTACCCGGCCCTGCGGCGGGGTGGCAACCCCGAGCTGGCGCGCATGGGCCAGCAGTACCAGGAGGACATGGGCCCGATTGCCCAGGCCTACGACGCCTTCGCCCGTCGCTGGAACCGGCCCGAGAGCGTTCGCAGCGACGAGCAGGGCTTCCGCGACGACGCCAACCGCGTGCTGCGCATGGTGCACGAGCGCATGCAGCGCGAGAACCGCGACTTCTACCCGCGCATCGAGGCTGCGTGATCGGCGGAAGGGCCCGCAGCTCCCATCACACGCCGGCCTGGATCACCCCGGGCCTGGCCCGACCGTGAGATGCCCGGGCCGCGTGGTGTCTATCGGCTCCGCAGGCGCAGCGCATTGCCGATCACGGACACCGAACTCAGGCTCATGGCCAGCGCGGCGATCATGGGCGAGAGCAGCCAGCCGGTGAACGGATACAGCAGCCCGGCGGCCAACGGAATGCCCAGCGCGTTGTAGACGAAGGCGAAGCCCAGGTTCTGCTTCATGTTGGCCACGGTGGCCACCGAGAGTTCGCGCGCGGTGGCAATGCCGCGCAGGTCCCCCTTCACCAGGGTGAGCTGGGCGCTGTTCATCGCCACGTCGGTGCCGGTGCCCATGGCGATACCCACATCGGCGCGGGCCAGCGCCGGGGCGTCGTTGATGCCATCGCCCGCCATGGCCACCACGCGGCCTTCGGCCTGCAGCCGTTCCACGAGCCGGAGCTTGTCGGCCGGCTGCACCTCGCCGTGCACCTCGTCGATGCCCAGGCGCTGGCCCACTGCGTGCGCCGTGGTCAGGCCATCGCCGGTGGCCATCACCACGCGGATGTGCGCGCGGCGCAGCGACGCCAGGGCCTCGGCGGTGGTCGGCTTGACCGGGTCCGACACCGCCAGCAGGCCCGCCAGCCGCCGGTCCACGGCCAGGTACATCACGCTCGCCCCCTGGCTGCGCAGCGATTCGGCCTCTTTAGCCAGCGCTGCGGTGTCCACACCCTGCTGGTCCATCAGGACTGTGTTGCCCAGTGCCAGCACCCGCCCGCCCAGCACCCCGTGCACGCCAATGCCCGACGCCGAGTCGAACTGCGCAGGCTTTTCCAGCACCAGCCCCTGCTGCCTGGCCGCTGCCACGATGGCCGCTGCCAGGGGGTGTTCGCTGCCCTGGTCCAGGCTGGCCGCCAGCCGCAACACCTCGGTGTCGGAGTGGCCCGCCACGCCCAAGGCGCGCTCGAACCTGGGCTTGCCTTCCGTCAGGGTGCCGGTCTTGTCCACGATCAGGGTGTCGACCTTGCGCAGGTTCTCGATGGCGGCGGCGTCGCGGAACAGCACGCCGTGGCCGGCGCCGCGGCCGGTGGCCACCATGATCGACATCGGTGTGGCCAGACCCAGCGCACAGGGGCAGGCGATGATGAGCACCGCCACCGCATTGATCAGCGCGTAGACCCAGCTCGGCTCCGGGCCCAGCCAGCCCCAGCCCAGGAAGGTGAGCACCGCGATGCCGACCACCGCCACCACGAAGGTGCCCGCCACCTGGTCGGCCATGCGCTGCATGGGCGCCCGGGAGCGCTGGGCCATGGCCACCATCTGCACGATCTGGGACAGCACGGTGGCCGATCCCACGCGCTCCGACCGCATCACCAGCGCCCCGCTGGTGTTGAGCGTGGCGCCGATCAGCGGGTCGCCCACCTGTTTGCCGACCGGCAGCGGTTCGCCGGTGAGCATGGATTCGTCGAGGGCGCTGCGACCTTCCACCACCACGCCGTCCACCGGCACCTTTTCGCCCGGGCGCACCCGCAGCAGGTCGCCGACGTGCACATGCGCCAGCGGCACGTCCTCTTCGCTCCCGTCAACGCCGATGCGGCGCGCGGTCTTGGGTGCCAGCCCCAGCAGGGAACGGATGGCGGCCGAGGTCTGGGAGCGGGCCTTGAGCTCCAGCACCTGCCCCAGCAGCGTGAGCGAGATGATCACCGCCGCCGCTTCGAAGTACACCGCCACCCGCCCCATGGACTGGAACGAGGCAGGGAAGGCCTGCGGTGCGACTGTGGCTGCGACGCTGTAGACGAACGCGGCCCCGGTGCCCAGGCCGATCAGGGTCCACATGTTGGGGCTGCGGTGCACCACCGACTGCCAGGCCCGCAAGAAGAAGGGCCAGCCCGCCCACAGGACGATGGGCACCGACAACACCAGTTCGATCCAGCTCTGCACCGCCATGTCGAACCAGCCCAGGCGGTGCCCCGCCATCGCCAGCACCGCGACCACCACCGTGAGAGGCAAGGTGGCCCAGAACCGGCGCTGGAAGTCCGCGAGTTCCGGGTTGTCCTGTTCCTCGGCCTCCGGCATCACCGGCTCCAGCGTCATGCCGCACTTGGGACAGTTTCCCGGGCTCGGCTGGCGGATCTCGGGGTGCATGGGGCAGGTGTAGACCGTGCCCGCCGGCAGGGGCGCCGCAGGCGCCGCCGCCTGCGAATGGGCGGCTGGGTGATGGTGGTGGTGCGGCGCATGCATGGGCCTGCTCCTATGGGGTCACGCTGATGCCGTTGGGGCCGGCCCCCACCGGCACGGTGGCGACCGGCTTGTGCGCGGCCAGGTCGATCACGGTGACCGTGTTGTCGTACAGGTTGCTCACATAGGCCAGCCGACCGTCCGCATCGACCACGACCCCGTGCGCACCCCGTCCGGTGCGGATGCTGGCCGTGACCTTGAACGAGGTCAAGTCGATCACGCTCACCGTGCGTCCGGGGGTCTTGCGGTTGCCCTGGTTCGCCACCAGCAGGCGCTGGCTGTCCGGGGTCGCAAACAGCTGGATGGGGCCGTTGCCGACAGGAACCTTGCGCAGCACTTTGCGCGTCCGCGGGTCGATGACGGCCACCTGGTTCTCCTGCGACAGCGACACGAAGGCCAGGCGACCGTCGCCGGTGAACCCCACCTGGGCCGGCCCCTTGCCCACGGGAATGCTCTCGACCTCCTTGCGGCTGGCCGTGTCGATCACGGACACGGTGCCGCCCTTGAGGTTGGCCACATAGGCCAGCTGCCCGTCCGGGCTCAGCCGGATGCCGTGCGGGAACGCGCCGGTGGCGATGGTGGCCACCACCTTCATCGCCCCGGCGTCCACCACGCTGACGGTGTTGTCGCCGCCGTTGGTCACATAGACCCAGCGGCCGTCCGGGGACACCACCACGTGGGCGGGATGGTTGCCGACCGGCACCTTGCCCACCACCGTGTCGGTGGCGGTGTCGATGGCCCAGACCTCGCCGGAGGTGGCCATGGCGGCGTGCGCGGCGCCCGACATGCCCTGGTGGGCCGCATGGCCGGCGTCGGCGGGCGGCGTTCCGTTGTTGGTCACCCAGACCCGCTGCCCGTCGGCGGTGGCCTGGACGTTGTGCGCGCCTGCGCCGACGGTGACGGTGCGCACGGTCTGGCGGGTGTCGGTCGCGATCACGCTGACCGTGCCGTCGGTTTCATTTGCGACGTACACCTTGGGCGCGGCCAGGGCGGCGGAGATCCCGCCCAGGGCGAGGCAGGCGGACAACAGGGTGAATCGCATGGGATGGTTTCGGATGTTCATGTGGGTTCCTCAAGCCTTGACCTGGTCGCCAGACCGGTCACTGGGCGCCTGCGCCAGCGGGCGCCTGCGGCATGCGCTGCATCATCATTTCCATCATGTCCATGCCTTCCTGCATGGCCTTCATGTGTTCGGCCATCAGGGCCTCCCGTTCGGCCGGCGTGGTGGCCGCCGCCATCCGGGTGCGCAGCGACTGCATGGCCGTCATGTGCTGCTGCATGCGCTGCCGCATCTGCGGCATGGACGACATGCCCATGGACATGCCGGCCTGGGGGGCCGCTGTCTGCGGTGGGGTCACGGCGGGTGCCGCCGCGGGCGCAGCGGGCGCGGGCGTGGCCGCTGCAGCGGGTGTGGCCGGGTGGTGCTGGTTGTGGTCGGCAGCCTGCTGCGCTGTGGCGGAGAACGCCGCGCCGGCGACGGCCACGATCAGAAGAGTTCGGGTCAGGGGGGGCATGTCGATTTCCTTTCATGACGGGACGCATGGCGGGATGCCATGTGGTCACTGTAGGAATCGGCCCGGGTCGCCAACATGACCCGAAGATGACAAAAATGTCAGCTGCCGCCCGGCGCACGCTGCGGTGCCTGGCGGTTGACCTCGTCGTGGAGGCGCCGGGTCTCGGTTGTCCAGCGGGACTTGATCCAGGACAGCACGGCCACGATGTCGTCGTCGCTGAGCGTGCCGCCGTAGGCGGGCATGTTGGTCTCATAGTCCGGCAGGCCCGCCGCCCGGGCCACACCGTTTCTGGTGATCTCGAACAGCACCTCGTCGGGGTGGTGCCAGGTGTGGCCGGTTTCATCGTGGGGCGGGGCCGGCAGTCGACCATCGGCGCCGCGCTCGCGCCAGTTGGCCTGTCCTTGCAGGTTGGCTCCGTGGCAACTGGCGCAATGCACGCGGTAGAGCTGCCCACCCCGCGAGAGCAAGGCTGGATCGTCCGGGCGCAGCAGGCCCGCAGGGCGGGCCTCGGATGGGTCGGACAGGCGCCACCACACCAGGGCAGCGGCCACCCCGGCCAGTGCCAGGCCGACCAGTGCCCGGCGCGTGCTCTCGGATTGCAGTGTCACTTCGCGGGCCACCCGACACTTTCCTGTCGGGTGGATTACAAAACGGTCATCTTAGGCCAGGGCGCACGTGGCGCAGGCACACTGGCGGCCAGGAGAACACACGTGAAAATTCTGATCGTTGAAGACGAGCCCAAAGCCGGTGACTACCTCCGGCAAGGCCTGCGCGAGGCGGGCTATGCGGTGGACCTCGTCACCAACGGCGTGGACGGCCTGCACCACGGTCTGCAAGGCGACCACGACCTGTTGATCCTGGACGTCATGCTGCCCGGCATGGACGGGTGGCAGGTGCTGCGCAGCCTGCGCGCCCAGGGGCGCCAGATGCCGGTGCTCTTCCTCACGGCCCGGGACCAGGTCGAGGACCGCGTCAAGGGACTGGAACTGGGGGCCGACGACTACCTGGTCAAACCGTTTTCGTTCGCCGAGCTGCTGGCGCGGGTGCGCACCATCCTGCGGCGGGGCCGCTCCGGCATGGAGGCCACCACCCTGCAGGTGGCCGACCTGGAACTGGACCTGCTGCGCCGGCGCGTGAGCCGGTCCGGCAAGCGCATCGACCTGACGGCCAAGGAATTCGGCCTGCTGGAGCTGCTGATGCGCCGGCAGGGTGAGGTGCTGCCGCGCTCCCTGATTGCGTCCCAGGTGTGGGACATGAACTTCGACAGCGACACCAATGTGATCGAGGTCGCCATGCGCCGCCTGCGGGCCAAGGTGGACGACCCCTTCGAGCCACGGCTGATCCAGACCGTCCGGGGCATGGGGTACGTGCTGGAAGCGCCCGAGGGCGCGCGCTGATGCCGGGACGGCTCTCGCTCACCGCGCGGCTGACCGCGTTCTACACGCTGGTGTCGGCCGCGGTGCTGTTGGGCATGGGCGTGCTGGTGTCGCTGGCCACCGAGCGGCACTTCGTTGAACTGGACCACGACTACCTGAAGGACAAGATCGGTCTGGTCCAGAAGATCGTCCGGGAGTCCCCTTCCCAGGTGGTTTTGTCCACCCGGCTGGACGAACTGCTGGGCAGCCACCACGGCCTCTTCATCGAGCTTCGGCAAGGCGACCGGCTGGTGTACGGCCAGACGGCCCCCGGCTTTCCTGCCAGCCTGCCCACCGCAAGCTCCGGCGCCGATCCCGTCGACTGGTCCGAGGGCGCTCGAACGCTGAGAGGATTGTCGTCCGAGGTCGACGCCCCGCACACGGCGCTGCAGCTGCGCATCGCCCTGGACACGGCCCACCACGCGCACTTTCTGCAGGGCTTGCGCCAGACACTGGCGGTGTACCTGCTGGGCGCCATCCTGGTCAGTGGCCTGCTGGGCTGGTGGGCGGCCCGCCGGGGCCTGGCGCCCCTGCGGGTCATGAAGGAACGCGCCATGACGGTCACGGCCCAGAAGCTGGACCAGCGCATGCCGGTGGACGCGGTGCCGGCGGAGTTCGCCGACCTGGCCCAGAGCCTGAACACCATGCTGGAGCGCCTGCAGGCCGACTTCGCGCGGCTGCAGGAGTTCTCCAGCGACCTGGCGCACGAACTGCGCACCCCCATCAACAACCTGCTGACCCAGACCCAGGTGTCGCTGGCCCAGAAAAGGGACGCGAGCGCCTACCAGGACATCCTCGCCTCCAACGCCGAAGAGTTCCAGCGGCTGGCCCGCATGGTCTCCGACATGCTGTTTCTGGCCAAGACGGAACACGGCATCGAGCTGCCCAACCGGGAGGCGATATCGCTGGACCAGGAAACGCAGGCGCTGTTCGAGTTCTATGACGCGGTGGCCGATGAAAAGTGCATCCGGCTGTCGCTCACCGGCCATGCGGTGGTGATGGGTGACCGGCTGATGGTGCGGCGTGCGATCGGCAACCTGCTGTCCAATGCGCTGCGGCATTCACCGGCCGATGCCGAGGTGGCGGTGGCGATCGAGCAGCAGGGTGCGAACACCACGCTGTGCCTCACCAACACGGGGGTCACCATCTCTCCCGAAGTGCTGCCGCGGCTGTTCGACCGCTTCTTCCGGGTGGACAAATCGCGCAGCCACCCGGAGTCCGACGGCGCCGGCCTGGGCCTGTCGATCACCCAGGCCATCATGGCGGCTCATGGCGGTGCCGTGACGGCCCGTTCCAGCCATGGCCGCACGACCTTCTGCCTCGTGTTCGCTGGTTCGCATCCGGACCGGGCTCCCGTCTGACGCCACCCGGGCCCGCCCCCTTGTGGTGGTCGCTGAACGCATCCTGAATGGGCCATTCAGCGCCGCTTCAGGGGGGTGGTACAACAATGCCATGCATCCACAGCAGATGCGGTGAACGCAGGCTGACCGATCACTTTTCAGGAGCGTCCCATGAAGTACCACCTCGCTTTGCGCCATGGCGTGCTGGCCGTGTCCCTGGGGCTGGCCACCCTGACCAGCTGGGCCGGTGACGATTGCGACGCGCCGCTGAACCGCTGGCAAACGCGTGAGGCCGTGCGGCAGATGGCCGCGGCACAGGGTTGGCAGATCCAGAGGCTGAAGATCGACGACGGTTGTTACGAGATTCGTGGCACCGACGCCCAGGGGCGCAGCTTCAAGGCCAAGATCGACCCGGAAACCTTGAAGGTGCTGAAGATGAAGCAGGACACCCACCGGCGTGACCGGGACGGGGCGCGTGGCCGCGGTGACGAAGGACGCGAGGACCGTCCGCCGCCATCGGACCGAGCCGCAGACCCATCGCTTTCGCCAGCCAACGGCACCGCGCCGAGCGGTCAGACCCAGTAAGCCAGCCATCTCTACAGGAGCATCACCATGTCCAAACCTCTCATGTCCATTCTGGCCACCGCCTGCGCGCTGGCCCTTCCTTCCCTGGCGCACAGCCGTCAGCTCACGCTGGCGGCCCAGCTCAAGAACTACGGTGGCGACGGCGCCTACCTGGCGGCCTATCTGACCGATGCCAAGGGCACCTATGTGCGCACGCTGTGGGTGGCCGGCGGCAAGGCCAAGTACCACAAGCACCTGTCAGACTGGAGCCGTCTCTCGGCCGGGGATGCCAAGCGCCTGAATGGCGTGACCGGCGCCAGTGTGGGGGCAGGGCGCACGCTCAATGTGACCGCCGATCTGGCGGATGCACTGATCGACGCCGGCTACGAAATCCGCATCGACGCCGCGGTGGAGGACATGCGGGACAGCCCGTCGGAAGTCCGGATTCCGCTGTCCACCGCCAACGCGGGCAAGCCGCAGGCCGGCAAGCAGTACATCCAGTCCGTGACCTTCCAGCTCAAGTGATCGGGCCCGCATGAGCTGGAAAGCCATCCACCGCTGGCTGGGTCTGACCCTTGGCACCCTGGCCGTGGTGCTGGGCATCAGCGGCGCCATCCTGGCGATCGACCCGGTGCAGCAGGCCTGGCAGGCGCCCGCCGCCCCGGGTGCTCTGCCAGTGGCCACGCTGGTGGAGCGCGTGGCAAGCAGCGTGCCCAGCGCGGAGGAAATCCGCCGCCTGCCTTCGGGGGCCATCGTGGTGTTCAGCTTCGATGGCGATCAGCCGCAGGCGTCCTATGTGGACCCCGCCGATGGCCGGGTGCTGGGTGCGTGGCAACGGTCGGCGCTGCCGCGCTGGGTGAAGAACCTGCACCGCTCGCTGTTGCTGGGCGACGCCGGGCGCTGGGGCGCAGCGGCCACTGCGCTGGCCATGGGTGTGCTGTGTGTCTCTGCCCTGGTGCTGTTGCTGCGGCGCATGGGCGGCTGGCGGCGCCTGGGCGCGCGGGTGCGTGGCACGCTGGCGCAGCGCATCCACGTGATTGCGGGCCGTGTGGTGCTCGCCATCCTGTGCCTGACATCGCTCACCGCGCTGACCATGAGCGCATCGACCCTGGGTCTCGTGGAACTGGACACCCGGGCCGAGCCCGAGGTGCTTTCGGTGGCCACCGGCAAGCCCGACCTGCCCGGCGCACAGCTGGCCGCGCTGCAAAGCCTGGCGGTGAACGACCTGCGCACGCTGACCTTTCCCGGCGCCACCGACCCTGAGGACACCTGGAAGGTCGCCACCGCCCAGGGTCAGGGCTGGATCGACCGGTACTCGGGCCAGATGCTGGCCTGGCAGGACGCCACCCTTGCGCAGCGTGTGTACGACCTGGCCGTGGTGCTGCACACGGGGGAGGCCGCCTGGCTCTGGGCCGTGGTGCTCGGGCTTGTCGGCGCCAGCGTGCTGCTGTTCTGGGTGTCGGGGGTGGTCATCTGGTGGCAGGCGCGTGAGCAGGCACCACGCATCACGGGCAACACCCCGGTGGCACAGGCAGACGTGCTCATCTTCGTTGCCAGCGAAGGCGGCAGCACCTGGGGGTTTGCCCAGACGCTCCAGGACGCTCTTGTCCAGGCCGGCCACCGGGTTCACACCAGCGCGCTGGAGAACTTTCGAACCACGCCGGCGACGCGGCAGGTGTTTGTGCTGGCCGCAACCTATGGCGAAGGCCAGGCGCCCGCCCACGCCAGTCAGGCGCTGGCGCAGATCGCCAGGCTCAAGGCCGGTGCCGTGCCGGTGACGGTGCTGGGCTTTGGCGACCGTCAGTTCCCCGCCTTCTGTGCCTTTGCCAAGGCGCTGGACCAGACCCTGCGCGCGCAGGGGTGGCCGGCGTTGCTGCCGCTGGAGTGCATCCACCAGCAATCGGGCCAGCAGTTTGCGCGCTGGGGCGTGGATCTGGCACAGGCGCTAGGCCAGTCGCTGGTGCTGGAGCACGTGCCCCGCCTGCCACCCACCATCGAACTCACGCTCCTGTCGCGGCAGGACTATCCCAACGCTTCCGAGGCCGGCACGGCGATCCTGCGTTTTTCGTGGCCCGAGCAGGGCCTGGGCGCGCGCCTGCGGGGACACGGGCTGGGCCGGTTTGCCGCAGGCGATCTCGTGGGCATCGTGCCGCCGGGTTCGAGCGTGCCGCGCTACTACTCGCTGGCGTCGGGCCAGGAAGACGGGTTTCTGGAGATCTGCGTGCGCCAGATGCCCGGCGGCCTGTGTTCCACGCACCTGCTGGGGCTGCAGCAGGGGGAGCGCATCCGTGCGTTCATCCGGCCCAACCCTGGCTTTGCGCTGCCGCGGGCGCGGCGGCCCGTGCTGCTGATCGGGGCGGGCACCGGCGTGGCGCCCCTGGCCGGATTCATCCGCCGCAACGACTCGCAGCGCCCGATGCACCTCTACTTCGGTGGGCGCGACCCGGCCCGCGACTTCTACTTTGGCTCCGAGCTTCAGCGCTGGCTCGCCGAAGAACGCCTGTCCAGCATGCAAACGGTTTTCTCGCGCGTACCCGACGGCGGCGGCTATGTCCAGGACGCCCTGCGCCGGGATGCCGGGCGCGTGCGCGGCCTGGTGGCGCAAGGCGCCATCGTGCGGGTGTGCGGCAGCCGCGCCATGGCGCAAGGCGTGGCCGAGGCGCTGGACGAGGTGCTGGCGCCACTGCAGTTGAGCGTGTCGGCGCTGAGGGCCAAGGAGCGTTATGCCGAAGACGTCTTCTGAGTCCGCGGCGTCCTGCACGCGCACCACCCTGCACGGCCCGACCATGGGCACCCGCTGGTCGGCCAGCATCGATGCCGACCGCTCGGTGGACGTGCCGGCCTTGCGCCAGGATCTCGCCGCTGCGGCAGAGCAGGTCGACGGGCAGATGTCGCCCTGGAAACCGGACAGCGACCTCGTGCGCCTGAACCGAGCGCCCGTGGGCGACTGGGTGGACCTGTCCCCTGAAATACTGGAAGTGCTCGACTGCGCATTCGAAGTCCGGCGCCTGAGTGCGGGGGCCTTCGATCCGTGCGTGGGCGCGCTGGTCGATGCCTGGGGATTTGGCGCCGCGCGCGATGCGCCCGACGCGCAAGCGATTCGCGCCGCACGCCAGTCCATGCCGCAGGCCATGAACGCCAATCTGGAGCTGGACAGGCCCGGTGGCCGCGCACGCAAACAGGTGCCCTTGCAGATCGACCTGTGCGGCATTGCGAAGGGCTATGCGGTGGACCGCATGGCCCATGTGCTGCAACAGCACGGCGTTCGGCATGCGCTGGCCGCGCTGGATGGCGAGTTGCGGGCCATCGGCGGCCAGGCGAGCGGCGCGCCCTGGGCCGTGGCGATCGAACGCCCCGAGGCCGGGCGCCGCGCGGTGCACGGGGTTCTCGAACTGGAGGACCTGGCCGTGGCCACCTCGGGCGACTACCGGCACTACGTGGACGTGGGAAATGCGCGCATTGCGCACACCATGGACGCGCGCCGCTGTGCGCCCGTGAACAACACCGTGGCCTCGGTCACCGTGCTGGCGCGCACCTGCATGCTCGCAGACGCCTGGGCCACGGCCTTGCTGGTGGCTGGACCCGATGAAGGCCCGGTCATGGCTCAGCGCATGGGGCTGGATGTGCTGTTCCTGTTGCGCCGCGGGGAAGGTCTGACCGAGGTGGGGCTCGGCCGATTCGGCACGGCGCGTCCGCGCCTCCCCGGTTGAGGCGGTGCGCCTGACCTGGCCTCGCAAGAGGCCGGCCGGCTCACCGGTCCAGAAGATCCAGCGCGACGTCGACGATCATGTCCTCCTGGCCGCCGACCATGCGCCGTTTGCCCAGCTCGACCAGGATGTCCACCGTCTTCAGTCCGTATTTCTTCGCCGCCGCTTCCGAGTGGCGCAGGAAGCTGGAGTACACGCCGGCGTAGCCCAGCGCCAGCGTCTCGCGGTCCACCCGCACCGGCCGGTCCTGCAGCGGCCGCACGATGTCGTCGGCCGCGTCCATCAGCTTGTACAGGTCCGTACCGTGCTGCCAGCCCATGCGCTCGGCCGCCGCGATGAACACCTCCAGCGGCGCGTTGCCCGCCCCGGCGCCCATGCCCGCCAGGCTCGCATCCACACGGTCGCAACCTTCTTCCACCGCCACGATGGAGTTGGCCACCCCCAGGCTGAGGTTGTGGTGCGCGTGCATGCCGGTCTGGGTTTCCGGTTTGAGCACGTCCTTGAAGGCGCGGAAGCGGTCTCGCACGTCGTTCATGTTCAGCGCGCCGCCGGAGTCCACCACGTAGCAGCAGGTCGCACCGTAGCTCTCCATCAGCCTGGCCTGCTGGGCCAGGTGCTGCGGCGTGGTCATGTGGCTCATCATCAGGAAGCCCACGGCCTCCATGCCCAGCCCGCGGGCGTACTCGATGTGCTGCTTCGAGATGTCGGCCTCGGTGCAGTGCGTGGCCACGCGCACGATGCGCGCGCCGGCCTGGTACGCGGCTTTGAGGTCGTGCACGGTGCCGATGCCCGGCAGCAGCAGGGTGGCGATCTTCGCGTGTGTCACCACGTCGGCCACCGCCTCGATCCACTCCAGGTCGGTGTGCGCGCCGAAGCCGTAGTTGAAGCTGCCGCCTTGCAGTCCGTCGCCGTGGGCGACCTCAATGGAGTCGACCTTCGCTTCGTCCAGCGCCCGGGCAATCTGGCGCGCCTGTTCGACGCTGTACTGGTGGCGGATGGCGTGGCTGCCGTCGCGCAGCGTCACGTCGGAGATGTAGATCTTCTTGTCGGGTTGCATTGGATGCTCCTCAGGCCGCGACCTGACTCATGCGCTCGGCCATGGCCTCGGCGGTGCGCAGCGCGGCGCTGGTCATGATGTCCAGGTTGCCGGCGTAGGCCGGCAGGTAGTGGGCTGCGCCCTCGACCTCGAGGAAGATCGATGTCTTGAGCCCGGACAGGTGGTCGCCCACGCCGGGGATGCGGATGTTCTCGACGCGATCGAACTGCACCGCCTGCTTGAGCCGGTAGCCCGGCACGTAGGCCTGCACGGCAGCGGCCATCTTCGCCACCGATTCGGCGATGGCGTCTTCGGAGGTCGGTTCGCTCAAGGTGTAGACCGTGTCGCGCATGATCAGCGGTGGCTCGGCCGGGTTCAGCACGATGATGGCCTTGCCCTTGGCTGCGCCGCCCACCACCTCGATGGCCTTGGACGTGGTTTCGGTGAACTCGTCGATGTTGGCGCGGGTGCCGGGGCCGGCACTCTTGCTGGAGATGCTGGCCACGATCTCCGCGTAGTGCACCTTGGCCACCCGCGATACCGCCGCCACCATGGGAATGGTGGCCTGGCCGCCGCAGGTGACCATGTTGACGTTGGGCGCGTCCAGGTGCGCCGCGCCATTGACCACCGGGATGCAGTACGGGCCGATCGCTGCCGGCGTCAGGTCCACCAGGCGGATGCCGGGCTTCCTGCTGCGCAGGAAGGCGTCGTTCTTCACGTGGGCACCGGCGGAAGTGGCATCGAAGACGATGTCGATGTCGTCGAAGACGGGCAGACGGGTCAGACCCTCGACGCCTTCGTGGGTGGTCGCCACGCCCAGGCGGGCGGCGCGGGCCAGGCCGTCGGAGGCCGGATCGATGCCGACCATGGCGCCCATCTCGATGTGTTGGCCATGGCGCAGGATCTTGATCATCAGGTCCGTGCCGATGTTGCCGCTGCCAATGATGGCGGCCTTGATTTTGCGGGTCATGGTGTTCACTCGAATTGGCAGGAGACGGTGCCGAGCGAGCCGATGCTGGCCACGACCTGGTCGCCAGCGGCCACGGGCACCATCGGGCCGAGCGCGCCGCTGAGGATGACCTCTCCCGCACGCAGGCCCTGTCCGCGCTCGGCCATGGTGCAGGCCAGCCAGTAGGCGGCCCGCAGGGGGTGTCCCAGGCAGGCGGCGCCCGAGCCTTCGGACACCGTGTGGCCGTTCTTTTTCAGGGTCATCGTCTGGTCGGCCAGCGACAGGGCGTTGACGGCAAAGGGCTGGTTGCCCAGCACATAGAGACCCGAGGACGCGTTGTCGGCCACCGTGTCGACGAGGGTGATCTTCCAGTCGGCGATGGCGCTGTCCACGATCTCCAGCGCGGCCACGGCATGGTCGATGCAGCGCAGGAACTCACCGTAGCTCGGCCGCAGCGCGTCGAGGTCGCGGCCGACGATGAAGGCGATCTCGGCCTCCAGCTTGGGCTGGATGAGGCGGTTGACCGGCACCGTGTCGCCATCGAGGTATTCCATGTCGTCGAACAGCACGCCGAAGTCGGGCTGGTCGACGCCCAGCTGCTGCTGGACGGCTTTCGAGGTCAGGCCCACCTTCAGCCCGCACTTTCGATGGCCGTCGGAGCGGTGCGCGCCCTGGTTGATCTCGGCCACCGCGTAGGCGCTGTGGAGGTCGGTGATGCCATAGGCCTCTGAGATGCGGGGAACCGGCAGGCGCTGCAGCCGGGCCGTGCGAAGCGCCGCTGCGGCGGCGACGATGCGGTTGTCATGGGACATGGGGGGACTTTCAACAATCGGGCACGGCCAGGCCGTGCAGGTCGGTGGCCGCAACGAAGCGGTCCGGCCGCAGTGCCAGCACGCGCACACCGGCCTCGCGCATCCAGGCCAGCAGGCCGCCTTCGAGATCGATGACGTCCTCGCCGCCTCCGCCCTGGTCGGTGGGCGAGAGCACGGTCAGGTAGCGCGCACCCAGCCGGTCCCAGCCGGCCTTCTCGTCCGCGGACAGACTTTGGGCGGGGTGGATGCCATCGCCCAGCAGGGCAAAGCCCGATCCCAGCACCTCGTCGAGCAGGCACAGGCGGCCGCGTGCGTCGGCCACGTCCGGCTGAGGCAGCATCTTGCCGATGACGCTGGTGCCGCCGATCGGTCCACGCACCCAGCCGGCGTCCAGGGCAGGGTCCCGGCGGTTGGGCGGTTCGATGGGAGGCGCCCCGCTGTCCGGGGCGGGCGGCGTGATTTCGCGGCGGATGATGCGGCCCAACTGGACGGCGGCCTGGGTCATGAGCTCGACATTGGGTGCCCGTTCCGTCTCGTAGCTGTCCAGCAGCGCTTCGGGCAGGCGGCCCTGCAGCACCTCGACCAGCTTCCAGCCGATGTTGAATGCATCGCGGATGCCCGACTGCATGCCGGCGCCGGCCCAGGGCGGCATCAGGTGGGCGGCGTCGCCCAGCAGGAAGACGCGGCCCGATCGCCAGGTCTGCGCATGCCGCACATGGTGCTTGTAGAACGCGTGCTGGTGGATCTCGATGTCGTCCGGCGAGACGCCGAGCGAGCGCAGCAGCGGCCACAGCTTCTCGTGGGTGTCGAAGTCCGCCACCGACTCGTGGGCCCCTAGCGGGAACTCCCAGCGGTGGTTGCCCTGTGCGAGCGCGATGTCGACCACCGGGCGGTGCGGGTCCGACCAGAAGGTGAGGATGTGCCGCTGCGGCCACCAGCGTTTCACGCGGGCATCGATCACCACCCACTGGGTCTCGCCGGTTTCACCCAGCAGGCGGATGCCCAGGCGTTCGCGCGTGGCGCTGGAGCCACCGTCGCACGCGAGGACGTAGCGGGCGCGGATGTGCCGGGTCTGGCCGCTGGCGAGGTCCCGGACCTCGAGTTCCGCTCCTTCGTGGTCCTGTTTCAGATTGACCACTTCGGTGCCGTAGTGCACCGACAGGGCGGGCGCCAGCCGTTCCCCGGCGGAGCGCAGCACCTCTTCCATGGCCGGCTGGTAGATCGCGTACGAACGGGGATGGCGGCCGAACTTCGAGGGCGGGAAGTCGACGCGCATCAGCTCCTGGCGGTCGTAGGTCACCCAGCGCAGGGCGGCGGTCGGGTCCATGGTCTTGGCCAGGGCTTCGTCGAGGCCGAGCGACTGGAAACAGCGCATGGTCCAGTCGTTGACCGTGACGGCGCGGGCACGCGGGTAGATGCTGCGTTCCTTCTCGAACGCCATGACGCGGATGCCGTGGTGGGCCAGCTTGAGGCTGGCGGCCAGGCCGGAGGGGCCGTAGCCGATGACGGCCACGTCGGTGTCGAAGTCGGCGTGCATGTGCGGGGGGCGGTCTGTCATGGTGTGGTGGGGGCCGGCTGTGGGCGGGGCCGGTGTCCCCAGATGCTGGTGCCCTGGTGCACCTGGGGTGTCCAGGTGGCGTCGTCGATGAGCACACCCTGGCAGCCGAACTCGACGTGGATGCCGGACGGGGTCTGCGCGTAGAACGAGACCATGCGGTCGTTGGTGTGCTGGCCGATGTCCATGCTGATGGGCTGACCGAAGGCGATGCAGCGGTCGCGGGCCTGTCCGACCTGGGTGATGTCCGGTACCTCGACCATGAAGTGGTGCACCCGCTTGGCCGGTCCTGGCCGGGGCGGCCGCGGCGCGAGCGCGAAGGAGTGGTGGCGCTCGTTGGCGTGGAAGAAGGAGATTTCGATGTTCACCCTGGGGGCGGGCTCGAACTCGATGGTGTCACTCAGCCGCAGTTCCAGCACCTCGCGGGCAAAGGCCAGTTGCGCCTGGTAGTCGTCCACCTCGTAGACGATGTGCCCCAGGCCGCCGGCCCCGGTCACGAAGCCCTGGGGCAGCGGGGCGGACCGGAACGGTTCAGGGTCTGGCTCCTGCCCGCAGTAGACCTCGTGGCGATTCCCGTTGGGGTCGGAAAAGTGCACCATCGCGCGCACGCCGCGCAGCGCCCGTTCGCTGACGGACGACGTGTGCCAGGGCAGGCCGAGCCGGTCCAGCTTGCCGCAGAACGCCGCGAGGGCCGCCTCGTCGGCCAGCCGCCAGCCGGCGAACGCGCAGTCGTCGGCCGGCCCCTGGGTCAGCAGCAGGCGCGCCGGTGCCTGGTCCATGCGCAGCCGCAGGCTGGCGCGTCCCTGGTCATCGGCCGCTGCGTCGGCGGCCATCATGCCCAGCACCTCGGTGGCAAACCGGCGCCAGCGCGCCAGGTCGCTGACTTCAAAGCCGAGGTAGCCGAGTTCCAGGACGGGTTGGGTGGCGGTCGCGTTCATGGGTTCCTCAGAAAGCTCAGCACCAGGTCGTTGAAGCGCTCGGGGTGCTCCCACTGGGCCCAGTGCCCGCAGTGGTTGAGCAGCACGTAGTCGGCGTTGGGCATGACCTTGAACGAGTCGATGCCCGCTGCCGGGTTGACCTTGTCCTGTTGCCCCCAGATGAACAGGGCCCGGTGCGCCACGCTCGCCAGCCGGGGGTCGCGGCTGATGAAGGTCTCCGGGCCCGGCGGGGTGGGGCGGGGCACGATCGGCGGGTTGGCGCAGATCGCCGGGTCGGCGCTGGCCTCGAAGCGCTGCCGGATCAGCTCGGGCGTGATGAGGCTGCTGTCGTACACCAGGTTGCCGATGAAGGCGGTCAGCTTCTCCAGCGTCGGCCCTTCGCCCAGGTAGTAGCCCTGCAGCTGCCGGATGCCTTCGGTGGGGCCGGTGGCGCCCGGCACCGTGCCGCCGCCCGGGCCCATGAGCACCAGGCGGTTCACCCGCTCGGGCTGTTCCATGGCCACGCACAGGGCCGCCGATCCGCCGAAGGAGTTGCCCACCAGGTGTGCCCGGCCGATGCCCAGCGCGTCCATGAAGGCAATGACCGCCCGCGCCCCGTTCTGGAAAGGCCCGGCGCCGCCGAAGGCGTTCAGGTTCTTGGAGCTCTGGCCCCATCCCGGGAAGTCGATGACCCAGACCCGGAAGGCCCGGGCCAGCGCGTCGATGTTCTTGCCGTAGTTGCTGCGGCCGGTGGCGCCGGGGCCACCACCGTGCAGGAGGATGAGGTCGTCGCCCGAACCGCACACCTCATAGTGGATCTTCCAGGCCACGCCGTCGGGCGTGGTTCCTTCAACGTGGTTGTTCATGACAGGCATTCGTGACAGGGCGGGCACGCAGGGCGCGTGTTCAGTTGATCTGGATGTTCAGCGCCTTGGCCAGCGGCGCCATGGTGCCGGCGTCGTTGCGGATCACTTCGGCCACGGCTTCGGCCGGGGCGTAGGTGGCCGTCATGCCCAGCTTGCGCAGCGCCTGACCCGCTTCCTCCCCGTTGACCGCGGCAGCCAGCGCCGTCGAGAGCCGGGTGAACACGGGCTGAGGAACCCCCTTGGGGAGAAAGAGGGCGAAGCGGTTGGCAGAGAGCACACCGCTGATGCCGGATTCGGCCAAGGTGGGGGTGTTGGGCAGGTACTCGGAGCGGCTGGCGCCGGCCACGGCGAGGGGGGAAACCTTGTCCGAGCCGAGGAAGCCCAGGATGACACCCACATCGGCGCAGAACAGGTCCACATCCCCGTTGATCACCGCCTGCATGCCGGCCTGGGCCGACTGGAACGGAACGTAGGTGAACTGGATGTCGGCGGCCTTGCGCAGCATCTCGCTGGCCAGGTGGTTGGTGGTGCCGATGCCGATGGAGCCGATGTTGGCCTTGCCGGGGTTCTGCCGGGCCCAGTCGAGGAATTCCTTGAGGGTCTTGGCGCGCTTGGGGCCGCCGCTGAAAAACACCTGCTGCGAGGTGGCCACCAGGCCCAGGGGGGGCAGGTCCTTGATGGGGTCGTAGCGCAGCTTCATGATGGCCGGGAACACCGAGGCCGCGCCGGTCGCGGTCAGCAGGACGGTGTAGCCGTCGGGGGCGGCGTGGACCACGTGTTCGGTGCCGATGATGGTGGTGGCACCGGGCTTGTTGTCCACGATGACCGGCTGTCCGAGGTTTTCGGACAGCTTGGGGGCGATGGCCCGGGCGATCAGGTCGGGGGGCGAGCCGGCGGTGAACGGTACGACGATGCGGACCGTGCGTCGGGGCCAGTCCCCCGTCTGCGCATGGATCCAAGGGGTGGTGGCCAGGGCGCCGAGGCCGATCAGTGCTTGTCTGCGGTTGTGCATGCTTGTCTCCAGTGGATGGTGAAAAGGCCAGGGCGCGATGCGTTGCCGCGCTGGCCGTTGGTGTTGGTCAGTTCCCGGTGGCCCGGTAGCCCGAGCGCCGGATGACGTCGCGCCAGTGGGTGATGGACTCTCTCAGTTGCTTGTCCATCGCGCTGGCGCCGACGAAGGCCGGTGTGACCGTCAGCTTGGACGCCACGGCTTGCTGCACTTCGACCTTGCCCAGCACCGTGCGCAGCGCCGCTTCCATGCGCGCCACTGCGGCGGGGGGCGTGCCCGCGGGCGCCCACATGCCCTGCCAGGCCTCGTCGACGCGGATGGGGAAGCCCTGCTCCTTGAAGGTGGGCACATCCGGCGCCAGCGCCCAGCGCTGCTCGGCAATGACACCCAGCATGCGCACCTTCTCACGGGGGTGCTTGGCGGCGTCGCCGGCCACCAGCACGGCCGCCGGCAGCTGCCCGCCCAGCAGGTCGACCAGCATCGGCGCGTTGCCCTTGTAGACGATGGGTTCGAGCGGTGTGCCCAGGGCCTGTCCCACCATCCATCCCACGTATTGGACCTGCCCGTTGGGCGCCGGCGTGCCGAAGTTGGCCTGGTTCGGATTCTTCTTCAGCCAGTCCGCGAACTCGGCCAGGTTGCGCGCCGGCACCTGGCCGTTGACGACGAGGGCCAGGGGATAGGACACCAGCTGGGCCACGGGCTGGAGGTCCTTGAGCAGGTCGTAGCGCAGCTCGGCTGGGGTGTACATGGCGCTGGGGAAGATGGCCCAGCCATCGGGCCCCACCAGGAAGGTGTTGCCATCCGGGCGTGCGTTCTTGACGTGTTCGGCCGCCAGCCGACCGCCCGCGCCCGCCTTGGTTTCCACGATGACCGTGGCGCCCAGCTCGCCGGCCAGGTGGTCCGCCAGGATGCGGCACAGCGCGTCGGTGATGCCACCCGGGGCAAAACCGCTCACCAGCCGGATCACGTCCTTGCCCTGGGCGTAGGCGCCGGGCAGGCATGCGGCGGCGGCGCTGCCCGCGGCCGCCTGCAACAGGGTTCTTCGTTTCATGGGTGTTGTCTCCTTTGTTGGAATGGCCGGGTGATCAGTCGATCACCAGCACGTTTTCATCGAGGTGGTCTGCGTAGAGGGCTTCCACCCGGTCGCGGCGGTTCTCGAGCACCTTGCGCTGGTTGATGTAGCCCTTGTCGTTGGTTTCGCCCTGTTCGATGGACGGCGGCGCCTGCAGCAGGCAAAGGCGGCGCAGACGCAGGCTGCTGGACGGGTGGCGCGTGTTGTGGGCGCGCAGCTTCTCGGTCAGCTGCTGGCGCAGCAGGGGGTGGGCTGCCAGGGTGCGCACGTCGGCGTCGTGCAGTCCGGTGAGTTCGCGGCAGGCCGCGATGTTCAACCAGGCCAGGGCACCCACATACGACTGGTCGGCGCCGGTGATCACCACGTCCTGCAGCAGCGGCGCGGTCGCGTCCAGCAGGGTCACGCGCAGGCTGCCCACACGCACGAACACACCGGTCTGCAGCTTGAATTCCTCGGCCACGCGGCCCGCGAACGCCAGCCCCTCTTCGGGGTGGGCGCGGTCCACGAAGCTGGCCGCATCGCCCATGCGGAAAAAGCCTTCTTCGTCCACGCTCTGTGCCGTCAGTTCGGGCTGCTTGAGGTAGCCCGGCGTGACCGCCTGGCTGCGCACGCGCACCTCGTAGCGCTCACCGTCCGGCAGCGGGATCAGCTTCATCTCCACACCGGGGTGTGGCAGGCCGATGAGGCCGGTGCGCTCGGTGGCCCAGTAGACGTAGGTGACGGCCGCCGAGGTCTCCGTGGAGCCGTAGGCGGAGACCAGGGGGATGCGAAACCCGGTGTAGCGCACGGCGTGCCGCTGGAGCGCGGCATGCACGGCATCGGGCAGGCGCGCGCCGGAATAGGTGAGCCGGCGCAGGTTCTTGAAGAAGCTCTTGCCCAGCACCTCGTCGTGTTCCAGGGCCTCGGCGAGCATGGCGTAGGCCACCGGCATGCCGCTGAAACGGACCGGCGAGATCTCGCGCAGGTTGCGCAGGGTCTCGGCGAAGTCGGCCGGCGTCGGCCGGCCATCGTCGATGTAGAGCGTGCCTCCGTCTTCCAGCACGCCGTTGAAGACCGCGTGGCCGCCGGCCACATGGCTCCAGGGCAGCCAGTCCAGCAGCACGGTTTCCGGGCGGTCGTCGCCCCACTGCACCATCTGCGAGGTCATGGCCATGGCGGTGCACAGCATGCCCTGGGTCACGATCACGGCCTTGGGCGTGCCGGTCGATCCCGACGTGAACTGGTACTTGGCCACCGTGTCGTGCGTGATGCTGGCGACCGACGCGCCCACGCTGGCCGTCACCGGGGTCTGCACCAGACGGTCCCAGGTGATCAGCCGGGGGCGGTCGATGGGGTCCTGCACGCAGACCACCCAGACGTCGTCGCCCAGGGCCCGGATGGCCGGTTCCAGCGCGCGGGCGCTCTGCACGAACACCACCGCGGGTTCGAGCAGCGCGGCCATGGCTTTGAGGCGGGAGAGGTCGCCGGCCATCGCGGCGTAGGCCGGTGTGATGGGGGCGTACGGCATGTGCGCCTGCATGGCGGCCAGTTCCAGCATGCCGTGTTCGAGCGAGTTGCCGCTGAGCACCATCACGGTCGCGCCCGGGCGCTGCAGGTCCAGCAGCCATTGCGTGGCCGCATCGACCTGGGGTGTCGCTGCGCCGTAGGTCAGGCGTTGCCAGGCGCGCTCCGCGCCTCGCCGCTGCGCCATCCACACATGGTCGGGGCGCTGCTGCGCGTTGCGCCGCAGCAGGTGCGGGATATGGGGCTCGAGCGCCTTCAGGGGGACCGGGCAGCGGACGATGAGCGTGCCGTCGGCGCGCTCGTCCAGGGCGACACTGCGTTCGAGGAAGGGCAGGGGGCGAAAGGGAGCAGGCACTGGAGGGTCGTCAAATAATATAAGGTTACTTTATATAAATCTCGGCCAAAAAATGCTATGGAAAACCCTGATGATAAATATAAACACGCTTTATATATGATGGGCGGGAGCCGCAGGCGAGAAGCGCGCTACCATGCCCCAGACCTTCTGGCGGGGCTTACCGACCCGTCTGGGCGTGCAACAAGACAAGAAGTGACCCGGATGGCCATCAATACCCGAGGATTTTTTTACATCCAGCAAGTGGAGCAGCTGGTTCAGCAACGGCTGGAGGAAGTGCTGGCGCCCCATGGCATGACGGCCGGACAGTACCTGGTGATGAGCCTGGTGGCCCACCATGAACCGCTGTCTTCCGCCGAGTTGTCGCGCCTGGCGCGCAAGACCGCCCAGTCGATGGGGGAGTTCGTCAAGACGCTCGAATACAAGGGGTGGCTGGAACGCCGCGACGACCCCAACAACCGCCGGGTGCTGCTCATCTCCACCACGCCCGAGGGGCGGGCGGTGCTGATGCGCTGCGAGGCCGCCGTGGACCAGACAGAGCGCGACTTTTTCAGCTGCCTGCAGCCGGAGGAGCTGGCCACCCTGCGGCATGCGCTGAGCCGGATCCGCAACGCGGTGCAGCAGCGGCAGCAGCAGGAAGGCTGAGCCGGCGGCCGGTGCCCCGTACGGCACCGCGGCCGCGTGACCAGGCTAGAGGTCCAGCACCAGCTCGGATGTGCGGCTGCGCGAGCAGCAGATCAGCATGGCCTGGTTGCCCGCCTTCACGCTGTCGGCCAGCAGGTGGTCCCGGTGCTCGGGAACACCCTTGAGCACGGGTGTTTCGCACAGTCCGCAGGAGCCCTGCATGCAGCCGTACTGGGCGTTGATGCCCGCTTCCAGCACCACGTCCAGAATGGACCGGTCCGGTGGCACCTGCAGGCTCTGGCCCGAGCGTTCCAGCACCACCGTGAAGCCCGAGACGGGACCCGTGCCCGCATCGGCGCCGAAGCGTTCCAGATGCACCTGCGCCGGTGGCCGGTCGGCCGTGGCGGCCTCGTAGGCGGCCAGCATGGGTTGTGGTCCGCAGCAATACAGGTGGGCGTCGTGGCCCACGTCGGCCAGCACCGCGCGCAGGTCGACCGGCTGGTTCTGGTGCTCATCATCGAAGTGCAAGTGCAGCCGCCCCACGCGGGTGTGGCGCGCCAGCGCTTCGATCTCCTCAAGATAGGCGGCGTGCGCCCGGCTGCGGGCCGCGTACACCAGAAGCCAGGGCTTTTGCAGCGACTCCAGGCGCTGGACCATCGACCAGATCGGCGTGATGCCGATGCCGCCGGCCAGCAACGCGCTGAAGGGCGCGCTCTCGTCCAGGGGAAACAGGTTGCGCGGGGCCGAAGCGGTCAGTTCGTCGCCGACGCGCAGCTTCTCGTGGACGAAACGGGACCCCCCGCGGCTCTTGGCATCCCTTGCGATCGCCAGTTCGTAACGGCTGGGCCGCCCGGGCTGTCCGACGATGGAGTAGCTGCGTGCCAGGCCGGGCGCCAGGTGCAGGTCCAGATGGGCACCGGGCGCCGCCGCCGGCAAGGGCGCGTGGTCGATCGACTCAAGCACGAGGCTCAGAATCGCGGGCGCCTGCCGTGTCATGGAGTGCACCCGCAGGCGCAGAGCAGTGGGATCGGTCATGGTGGGTGTGGGGGTGGGACGGAGGGGACTATTGCGGGGTGCGCAGTTTTCTCAGGCGGCTGAGCAGCAACCGCAGGTGGGCGTTTTCCTCGCCGCTCAGGCAGTCGAAGAACAGGCGCTCGGCTTCGTTGACCTTGGCGTCGCTGCGGACCAGCAACTTGCGGCCGACCGTGGTGGACGTCAGGGCCAGGGAGCGCCGGCTGCCGGCGTCGACCCGCTTTTCCACCAGACCCTTGGCTTCGAGCGTGCGGATGAACTCACCCATGGATTGCGCGGTCATGCGGGCCCGTCGGGCCAGGTCGGCCGAGGAGACCGGCTCGTGGTGCACCACCAGGCTCAGCGCCATGTACTGGCCGGCGGTCAGGCCTTCGCCCTGCAGGCACTCGTCGAGCACCCGCCGGGCTTGCTGCTCGACCTGTTGGACATAGAAAAAGCCGCGGGCAGCGATGGACATGACGATCGGCGTGCGGGGTTCAGACCAGCTCGTCCGGCAAGGCCACCAGACTGTCGTTGCCGGAGGCGATCCGGTCGCACAGGCTGTCGATCAGGGGCATCTGGCGCTGCATCCACACCCGTGCCAGCACGGGCTTGGTCTGCCGCATGGCGGGGGTGGCGTGTTCGCAGGGCGCCTCGCCCTGCAGGGCGGCGACCATTTCCAGCCAGTTCCAGCCGACGTACAGAATGCCGATGGCGGTGAGCAGGTCGTAAGCACCCCCGGCGATGGCGTCGGGGCGCTCGGTGCGTTGCAGGTCCAGGCTGCGCAGGGTTTCACCGATGCGCGCATGGGCCGCCTGCACCGGGCGGACGAACTCCGCGAGGTCGGCGCGGGTCTCCAGCGCGGCCAGGGAGTTCTGCAGGGTGTCGAGGAAGGCGCGCTGGGCGCGGCCGCCATGGGCGGTCAGCTTGCGCTGCACCAGGTCCATGGCCTGCACGCCGTTGGCGCCTTCGTACAGCTGGGCGATGCGCGCGTTGCGCACGAAGTGCTCGATGCCGTAGTCCTTGATGTAGCCGTGGCCACCCAGCACCTGCTGGCAGGCGACGGTGGCATCAAACCCGCGGTCGGTGTAGAAGGCCTTCATCACGGGTGTCAGCACCTCCAGCAGGTCGGCGGCGCGTTCCTTCTCGCCGGCGTCCGTGGAATGTTCGGCCAGCGACTGCCACAGGGCGGCCCGCATGGCGCCGGCGCGGGCGCCTTCGCAGAAGGCGCGCGACTCCAGCAGCAGGCGCCGCACGTCGGCGTGGGCAATGATCGGATCGGCCACGCTGCCGGGCTGGCGTGGCTTGTCGCCGGCCCGGCCGGACAGGCGCTCGCGGGCGTAGTCGGCGGCGTTCTGGCAGGCGATCTCGGCATAGCCCACGCCGGACATGGCGGTGCTGACGCGGGCGTAGTTCATCAGCAGGAACATCGGGGCCATGTTGGCCGAGGAGCCGCTGCGGCGTTCGTCCGCGATCCGCCAGGCCACGGCGTCGTCGAACTCCAGCACGCAGGTGGCGCTGCCTTCGATGCCCATCTTGTGTTCGATCGACACCGCGGTGACGCCGTTGGCCGCGCCCAGCTGGCCGCTGGCCGGGTCGATCATCCGCTTGGACACCAGGAACACGTTGACCGACGCCAGGCCCGGTTCCAGCCGCCCGTGCTCGTCCGGCACCTTGGCCAGCACGATGTGGACGATGTTGTCGGTCAGGTCGTGGTCACCGCCCGAGATGAAGATCTTGCGGCCGGTGATGCGCCAGCTGCCGTCGGGCTGGCGCACCGCCCGCGTGTTCAGCTGGCGCAGATCGGTGCCCGCCTGCGGCTCGGTCATGCACATGGTGGCGGTCCACTCGCCGGCGGACACCTTGGGCACCACGTGGGTGCGGACCCAGTCGGGTGCCAGCTTGGACAGCATGCTCGCGGTGGGTGCGCAGAAGCTGCTGTACATCGAGAACGAATGGCCCGTGGCGGCCCGCAGCTCGCTCACGGGCACGCCCATCACGGGGGGCAGCCCGGCGCCGCCCAGGGACTCGGGCAGGCTCAGCCGGTGCCAGCCCGCCTCGCGGTAGGCCTGCCACGCCTCGGAGAAGCCGGCGGGTGTGCGCACCTGGCCGTCGACCATGCGGGCGCCCTCGGCGTCGCCCGCCATGTTCAGCGGGTGCAGGACTTCCTGGTGAAAGGTGGCGGCGGCATCGAGCACCTGGCCGGTGAATTCCGGGGCCAGGTCGGCAAAGCCGGGCAGGTGGGCGTGGTCCTGGATGCGGAGCACATCGTGCAGGAGAAATTGCCAGTCGGCGGTGGGCGCTTGGTAGGTGGGCATCGGAGTTTCAGTGGGCAGGGGGTGTCAGTCGGCCGCTGGACGCGGCCAGTTCCACGAGCAGGTCGGCCGGCTTGAAGGCATCGCCATGCACGTCCTGGAGCGCGCGCAGGCGGGCCACCACCTGGGCGGCGCCCAGCTGGTCCGCGTAGTGCATCGGCCCGCCTTTCCATTGCGGCCAGCCGTAGCCGAGCTGCCAGATCAGATCGATGTCGCTGGCGCGCTCCACCATGCCTTCCTGGATCAGCTTGGCGCCTTCGTTGACCATGGGCAGGATCAGCCGGTCGTGGAGCTCGGCGGTGTCGATGCGCCGGCGTGTCAGGCCTTCGAGCGCCGAGGCTTCCTCGATGAGGGCCGTGACCTCGGGGTCGCTGATGGGGCGGCGCTTGCCGGCTTCGTAGCGGTAGAAGCCACGGCCGGCGCGCAGGCCCAGGCGCCCGCGCTCGAAGAGCTGCTGGATCAGCCAGTCGCGTTCGCCCCGGCGTTGGCGGGAGCGGTGCATCAGGGCGATGCCGCCGGCCATGTCCTGCAGTTCGAAGGTGCCCATGGGCAGGCCGAACTCCCGCAGGAAGCGGTCCACCTGTTCGGGCAGCGAGCCTTCCAGCAGCAGTCGGCCGGCCTGGCGTTCGCGCACGATCATCAGCCGGTTGCCGACAAAGCCGTCGCACACGCCCACGACGATGCCGGTCTTGCCGATGCGGGCCGCCAGGGCTTGCGCGGCCTGCAGCGTGGGGGCGTCGGTGAGCGGTGTGCGGACGATCTCGATCAGGCGCATGACCTGGGCCGGGTTGAAGAAGTGCAGACCGACCACCGCGCCGGGCCGGCCGGTGGCGCGGGCGATCTCGGTCACGTCCAGTGTCGACGTGTTGGTGGCCAGGATGGCGTCGGGCCGCGCCAGCCCGTCCAGGCGGGCGAACAGCTCGCGTTTGGCGGCCATGTCTTCCCAGATGGCCTCGACGATGAGGCCGGCGGAGGCCACGGAGGCGAGATCGGTGGACACGCGCAGGCGGGCCAGGCGCTCGTCGCGGGTCTGCTCGTCGATGCGCCCTTTGCCGCGTTCCTGATCCAGCGTGTCGCGGACGCGTTCCAGCGCACTGTCCAGCGCGGCCTCGGTCTGGTCGACCAGTTGCACCTCAAGGCCGGCCTGCAGGAAGGCCAGGCTGATGCCCACGCCCATGTGACCCGAACCGATCACCGCCACCTGCGTGAGCGCGTCGATCAGCGGGGAGGAGGGCGTGTTCAGCGCCCGCAGCGCCTGCGCCGAATAGGCGCGGGCCTGCTCGGCGTGCACCGTGGTGAAGCCGGGTACCGGCAGGCCTTCCTGGGTGGGCAGGAAGCGCAGCGTCACGGCGTCGCCGATGGTCAGGGCGTGGACATCGGCGTCCACCACCACGCTGCTCAGGCGAATGCCTTCTTCCAGTTCGATGATGGCCGGCGCCGTGGGCCGGGGGCTGCGCTCGACGATGGAGTGCGAATAGATGTGGCCCCGGCCCGAGAGCTCGCGCCAGTTTGTCTGGCCATGGCCGCAGAACGGGCAGTGAATCCGTGGGTAGTAGTGCACGCGGTCGCAGGCGGGGCAGTGCTTGCCCATGAGCCGGCCCTCGCGGGCGGCGTCCCAGAACGGCTCGTCGCCGGGAAAGAGGACGGGGGCGGGAAGGGTGTTTCGAGAGGTCGCCATCGCTTATTCGGCTTGAAGAATGAGGGTGCCCGCGGCGTGTGCGCTGGCCAGGTTGCCGCCGGTGCCGTGGGCCAGCACGAACTCGCGCCGCTGGACCTGGACGGCCGGGTGGGCTTCGCCGCGGCATTGCCGCACGGCTTCGAGGATCTTGGTCATGCCGCCTTTGTTGCCGGGGTGGTTGTTGCACAGACCGCCGCCGTCGGTGTTGAAGGGCAGGCGGCCCTGGCCGGCGATGAGGTTGCCGTCCATGACGAAGCGCCCACCCTCGCCCTTGGCGCAGAAGCCCAGGTCTTCCAGTTGCACGATGACGGTGATGGTGAAGCTGTCGTACAGCGACGCATACCCGATGTCGGCGGGTGTGATGCCGGCCTCCGCGAACGCTTTGGCACCCGAATGCACACCGGCCGACCAGGTGAGATCGATCTGGCCCGCATTGGGGTGCTTGACGGCTTCGCCGGCACCGATGACCTTGACCACCGGTCGCTTGAGCGTCCTGGCGATGTCGGGGTGCACCACCACCACGGCGCCGCCGCCGTCGGTCATGACGCAGCAGTCGAGCCTGTGCAGGGGTGAGGCGACCATCGGGGAGTCGAGCACCTCCTGGACGCTCACCACCGAGCGGTGCACGGCATGGGGGTTGTGCTGGGCATGGTGCGAGGCGGCCACGCGGACCCAGGCCAGCTGTTCCGGCGTGGTGCCGAACTCGTGCATGTGCCGCCGCGCCACCATGGCGTAGCCGTACATGGGCGGCGGCGGGACCGCGGCCTGGAACGGCAGGTTGGGCATGCTGTTGCGGTCAATGCCCGCCAGCGCCGTGCCTGCCGCGGCGGCCAGGGGCCGGTCGGCCATGGTGATGAGCGCCACTTTGCAGTGGCCGGCCGCGATCGCCTGTGCCGCGTGGCTGACGTGCAGCAGGTAGGCCGAGCCACCGGACTCGGTGGTGTCGATGTGCCGCAGGCGGTTCAGCCCGATGTACTCGGCCATGGTGAGGCCGCCCAGGCCAGGCGCGTCCGCGCCACAAAAGTAGCCATCGACGTCGTCCAGGGTCAGCCCGGCATCGGCCAGGGCGCCCAGCGCGACCTCGGCGTGCAGTTGGGCGGTCGACACGCCTTCGGCGCGACGCAACGGGTGTTCGTAGATGCCGGCGATGCAGGCCTTGCCGTGAATGCTCATGACGCTCCGGTGCCGCCCCGCAGCCTGGGGGCGCGTTTGAGATGAAAAGAAGAAGTGGTCTCGAAAACTATAAGGTAACCTTGCTTTGTAAAAACTAGGGATTCCCCTATGAAACACGTTTTTGTTGTGAGGTAAGGTTACCTTATTGTTTGACGAATCGCCCCTGTTTCAACATGAATGCCCACCAGGACCCCGTGCACTGCACCCCTTTCCTTGACCTGCCATTTCTGGAGCGCGATGTGGCCACGGAAGAGCGGGCCGATGGCTCGTTGCTGATGCGCAGCCGTGTTCCGCTGGGAGCGGTGGAGGCGCACCTGCCCGCGGTGCTGCGGCGCCATGCCCAGTCCCGGCCCGACCGCCACTGGCTGCTGCAGCGCCGGGAGGGGCATGCCGGCTGGCTGGGCCTGACATATGGTCAAGCCGGCGCGCAGGTGGATGCGGTCACCCAGTGGCTGCTGGACCTGGGCGTGCCCGGTCGCAACGTCATGGTGCTCAGCGGCAACTCGCTGGAGCACGCGGTGTTCGAACTGGCGGCCATGCAGGCGCGCATGCCTTATGTGCCGGTGACGCCGGCGTACTCCCTGCTCAGCAACGACCACGAGAAACTGCGGGCCATGGTGGCCCTCATCCGCCCGGCCGTGGTGCTGGTGCAGGAGGCGGCGCGCTACCAGAAGGCGCTGCGCGCCGTGCTCACGCCCGGTGTGCAGGTGGTGCACGTGAGCGAGCCGGTGGACGGTCTGGCATCGACGCCCTGGTCGGACCTGATCGCCACCCCTGTCGGTGCTGCGGTGCAGGCGTCCGTGGACGCGATCACGCCGGACACCGTGGCCAAGTACCTGTTCACTTCCGGCTCCACCGGCGTGCCCAAGGCGGTGCCCATCACCCAGGGCATGTTGTGCGCCACCATGGCCATGCACGCCCACACCGTCCGGCGCACGCCCGACATGCCCGAGGCCGTGCTGCTGGAGTGGCTGCCCTGGAGCCACGTGGCGGGCGGCACGGCCATCTTCAACAGCGTGCTGGAAGAGGGCGGCACCCTGTATCTGGACGACGGTCGTCCGGTGCCGGGCGACTTCGAGCGCACGCTGCGCAACCTGCGCGAAATCTCGCCGACCCGCTTCAGCAGCGTGCCGGCCGGCTACACCATGCTGGTGGATGCCCTGGAGCGCGATGCCGACATGGCGCGCAGCTTCTTCCGCCAGCTGCGCCGCCTCACATCGTCGGGGGCCAAGCTGCCCGATGCCATCTATTCGCGGGTGCAGGCCCTGGCCGTGCAGCACCTGGGCCGCCGCATCCCGTTCGTGGCCGGCTACGGATCGACCGAAACCTGCGCCGCCACCACTGTGGTGCACTGGCCGGGCGAGAGGGCCGGCCTGGTGGGACTGCCGCAGCCCGGCGTGACCATCAAGCTGGTGCCGCTGGAGGACGACCGCTTCGAGGTGCGCGTCAAGGGCCCTTCGGTGATGCCGGGTTACCTCGACCAGCCCGAACTGACAAGTTCGGTGTTCGACGACGAGGGCTACTACTGCATGGGCGACGCGGTGACTTTTGTGGATCGCGCCCAGCCCGACGAGGGTCTGGCCTTCGCCGGCCGGGTGGCCGAAGAGTTCAAGCTGCAGTCGGGCATCTTCGTGCGCGTGGGTTCGCTGCGGGTCGAGGCCATCAACGCGGCCGCCCCGCTGCTCAACGACGTGGTGGTGGCGGGTGCGGACCGGGAATACGTCGCCTTGCTGGCGTGGCCGAACCCGGTCGCTCTCGGCGAGCGGTTCGGCATCGCCGACGCGCAGGCCGCCATCGGACACGAAGCGCTGCGCGGCGCACTGCGGGACGCCCTGCGGGCCCACAACGCCCGCCACACGGGCAGCAGCATGAAGGTGGCCCGTGTGCTGCTGCTGGCGCAGCCGCCCTCCATGGACGCCGGCGAAATCACCGACAAGGGCTATGTCAACCAGCGCGCCGTGCTGGCGCGCCGGGCCGATGCGGTCGAGCGCCTCTACGACGCCACGCCAGCGGACGACGTGATCGTCATCGCCGGCTGACACCTGGCCGCAAACCCACCCCACCCAGACACACCCACTCCGAAGAAAGAAGGATCTATGGAAGACAGCCTGCTGCAGATCGAGCGCGAAGACGACGTCGCGCTGGTCAAGCTCAACCGACCGACCAAGCGCAATGCCATCAACGACGACCTCATGGACGCGCTGGAAGCGTGCTTCCTGCGGGGTCTGGAGGGTGCGCGCGCGGTGATCCTGCACGGAGAGGGCGAGCACTTCTGCGCCGGCCTGGACCTGTTCGAGCTCATGAGCAAGCGCAGCCCCGACGTGCTGGTGGGCATGCGCCGCTCGCGCCAGTGGCACCGCGTGTTCGACCTGATGCAGTTCGGCGAGCTGCCGGTGGTCAGCGTGCTCAAGGGGGGCGTGATCGGTGGCGGTTTCGAACTGGCTGCGGCCACCCATGTGCGGGTGTGTGAGGGTTCGGCCTTCTTCCAGTTGCCCGAAGGCCAGCGCGGCATCTTTCTGGGTGGTGGCGGCTCGGTGCGCATCCCCCGGTTGCTGGGCAGCAGCCGCGTCATCGAGATGATGCTCACCGGCCATTCGTTCGATGCGCAGGAGGCGCTGCGCCTCGGGGTGGCGCACCACCTCGTGGCGCCCGGTGCGGGGCTGGACAAGGCCCGTGAACTGGCGCAGTCCATCGTCAAGAACGCCCCGGCCACCAACTACGCCATCATCAATGGCATCGGCCGCATCGCCGAAATGCCCATGGGCGAAGGCCTGTTCGCCGAGACCATGGTCACCGCCATGACCCGCTCTGCCGGCGTCGATTCCGCACGCCGGATTTCCGAGTTCTTCGAAGGCCGCCGACAGCGCCCCGACGAGCGCGCCGCCTGAGGCCACCCCACCCACCCCTGACCGTCATTGATGCGCTGGCCTTGTCCGCGCGAAAGGAGACCCACGTGCTTTCAAAGGAAGAAAACGAGTTGTTGACACGCGTGTGCGGCGACGCGCCCATGGGCCGGATGATCCGCCAGCACTGGTGGGTGCCCGCCGCCCTGTCGGACAAGCTGGAGGCGGACGGCAAACCCCTGCGCGTCAAGCTGTTCGGCCACCAGTACGTGGCCTTCCGTTCCACCGACGGGCGCGTGGGCTTCTTCGACGAAGCCTGCCCGCACCGCGGCGCGTCGCTGGCCATCGGCCGCAACGAGGACAACAGCCTGCGCTGCATCTACCACGGCTGGAAGTTCCAGGTCGACGGTGTGACCGTGGCTGTGCCGACCCAGCCCAACAACGAGGTGGAGTACTGCAAGCACGTGCCGCTCAAGCACTACCCGGTGCGCGAGGAGGGCGGCATTGTCTGGGTCTGGCTGGGCCAGGGCGACGAGGCGCCCGAGTTCCCGGCGCTGCCCTTCGTCGGGCTGCCGCGCGAGAACTTCGTGGTCTTCCGCCAGAAGGTCAACGCCAACTGGCTGCAGGCGGTGGAGACCACCATGGACTCGGCCCACCTGGGCGTGCTGCACCAGAGCTGGCTGGTCGGCTTCGGCGACATCGAGCTGTCGTCGGCCAACATGGCGCCGGTCTACCACCTGGTGCAGAAGCCCTATGGCTTCCGTTACGCCGCGGTGCGCGCGCTCAAGGACGAGCGTTCCTATGTGCGCACCAACAGCTTCGTCATGCCCTGGTTCGGCATCGTTTCGCCCAACAGCACCGACGTCAAGGGCGGCAGCATCTTCTTCTCGGTGCCCATCGACGACGAGAACATCTACTACTGGCAGATGACCTACCGGGACAGCGAGAAGCTGATCCCGAACAAGACCCACCACTACGAGGACGCGGACTCGTGGCCGCCCCTGCCACCGGGCAGCCCCGATGACAACTGGGGCCAGGACCGCGAGGCGATGAAAAACGGCCACTTCACCGGCTTCACACAGATGCTGGGGACAGAGGACTTCGCCGTGATCATGAGCATGGGCCCCATCGTCGACCGCACCCAGGAATACCTGGGCGCCGGTGACGGCGCGGTGCTGGCGGTGCGCCGCTGCCTGACCAATGCCGTGCGCCAGTTCATGAAGGGCGAGACCCCGCAGTTCGCCATTCATTCGTCCATCGACTACGAGCAGACCGCGCCGAAGTCGATGGTGGTCGAGAAGGAGCAGGACTGGCGCTCGATGCTCTGACGCCTGTCCACCACGAACCCCCCAAGACAACAGGAGACAAGATGAAACCCACCGTGTTCCGCCCCCATGTGTTCGCGCTGCTCGCCTGTTCGCTCGGCGCCAGTGTCCATGCGCAGACCCCCGCTGCCAGCCCCGTCAAGGGAGGCACCCTGGTCATGCCCGTGCACGTCGGCGAGCCCTCGACCTACGACTGCCACGGCACCAACTCGCCGGCGGTGATGTGGCGCGTGGCGCCGCATTACTCCACGCTGCTGAAGATCAACGCCGACAACTTCCCCCAGGTCACCGGCGACCTGGCCAGGAGCTGGACGGTGTCGCCGGACAACCTGAGCTACCGCTTCACCCTGCATCCCAACGTGAAGTTCCATGACGGCAGCACGCTGACCAGCGCCGACGTCAAGGCCAGCTTCGACCGTCTGCGCAACCCGCCGCCGGGCGTGGTGTCGCTGCGCCAGGGCATGCTGGCCGACATCACCAACATCGAGACGCCCGACGACAACACCGTCGTGTTCACGTTCAAGCGCAAGAACGCGGCGGCGCTGCAGTTGCTGGCCATGCCGTATGCCTGCGTGTACTCGGCCAAGCTGATGGCCAGCGATCCGAGCTACCCCACCAAGCGGGTCATGGGCACGGGTCCGTTCCGCTTCGTCCGCCACACGCCGGGTTCGGAATGGATCGGTGAGCGCTTCAACGACTACTTCCTGGCGGGCAAGCCCCATCTGGATGGCATCCGCCTGCTCAACGTCTCGCCGGTCGCCGCCACCAACGCCTTGCTGGCGGGCCAGGTGCACTTCACCATGCAGGGCCTGACGCCGCCCGAGGTCGCCCGGGTGACCGGCGCCCGCGGCGACAAGGTGGTGGTCCGCGGGGGTGGTGCTGCCACGACCTTCCTGCCCTGGTTCGCCATCAACAACCAGCGCGACGGTCTGAAGGACCCCCGCGTGCGCCGCGCCCTCAACCTGGCGCTGGACCGCTGGGGCGCCTCCAAGGCCATGGAGCAGATCACGCCCATGTTCCGCGTCGGTGGCCTGCTGCGTCCCGGTTCCACCTTTGCCCGCGACGATGCCGAGCTGGCCAGGCTGCCCGGCTTCGGTCGTGACATCGAAGCCGCGCGCAAGGAAGCCAAGCGCCTGCTGGCCGCGGCCGGTCAGAGCAACCTCAAGCTCACCGTGGTGAACAACCGCGCGTTCACCTACTTCGGTGTCTATGTGGCCGATCAGCTGTCCAGGATCGGCGTGACGGTGGACCACCAGGCGCTGGACACCCCCCAGATCGCGGCGCGCCGCATCTCGGGTGACTACGACCTGATCTTCGACAGCCCGGCCGAGTACTCGGACGACCCCTCCGTCCAGCTGGCCTACTTCGAACCCTTCAGCACCAACCGCGCCAACCTGGCCCGCTTCGGCGACCCGAAGGTGGTGGAGCTCTACCAGGCCCAGTTGCAGGACTTCAACCCGCAGAGCCGCAAGCAGCGCGTGCGCGACCTGGAGGCCTACCTGATGGAGCAGAGCTACGTGATGCCGCTGTTCTGGCAGAGCCGCAAGCGCGTGATGGACGCCCAGATGCGCGGTCTGGAAGGGGACTACGGCTCCAACTACGTCAAGATCGACCTCGCAGACGTGTGGTTCGAAGGCGGCGCGAAGAAGTGAAAACCCCGGTGCCTGCCATGCTGAACGAACTTGCCGAAGACCGCCCCGCGGTCAGCGCGGGAGAGCCGCCCGCCGCATCGGACACGCCTGTGCTGTCGGTGCGCAACATGAACGTGCGCTTCACGACGGAGGGAGGCGATGTCCAGGCCGTGCGCGGACTGAGCTACGACGTCTATCCGGGCGAGATCCTGGCCATCGTCGGCGAGTCGGGTTCCGGCAAGTCGGTCAGCTCGCTGGCCATCATGCGGCTGCTCGCCGACAACGCGAAGGTGACGGCCGACCGCATGGCCTTCGACGGTGTCGACCTGCTGGGTCTGAGCCGCGCCGACATGCGGGCCCTGCGGGGCAAGGGCATCGGGATGATCTTCCAGGACCCGATGATGGCGCTCAACCCGGTGATGACTGTGGGCGAGCAGCTCACCGAGCCGCTGCGCATCCACCTGGGCCTGACGCCGGCCGCCGCGCGCGAGCGGGCCCTGGAGCTGCTGGGCCTGGTGGGCATCCCCGATGCCTCCACCCGCATCGACCAGTACCCGCACCAGTTCTCGGGCGGCATGCGCCAGCGCGTGATGATCGCCATCGGCCTGTCGTGCCATCCCAAGGTGCTGATCGCCGACGAGCCGACCACGGCGCTGGACGTCACCATCCAGGCCCAGATCCTCGATCTGATGCAGGACCTGTGCCACCGCCTGCAGATCGCGCTGGTGATCATCACCCACAACCTGGGCGTGGTGGCGCGCTACGCCGACCGGGTGCTGGTGATGTACGGCGGCCGCGTGATGGAGCAGGGCGCCTGCCGCCCGCTGTTCCAGAGCCCGCGCCACCTCTACACCGCCGGCCTGCTGGCATCGGTGCCCACCCTGGAGGGCCCGCTGGGCCGCCGCCTGGCGGGCATCGAGGGCACGCCACCCAGCCCCACCGATCTGCCCCCGGGCTGCCCGTTCGCGCCGCGCTGCATGCACGCACAGCCCGCCTGCGCGCAGGCCTCGGCCGCCCGGCTGACCGACGTGGGCACCATGTCCGCCTGCGTGCGCGCCGAAGACATGGCCGCCGGCCGCATCCGCTGGACCACGGGTCTGGCCGAATTGCCCGCGGTGGCACCGGCCGTGCGCGACGGCGACGTGCTGGTCGAGGTGTCCGGCCTGCAGAAGACCTTCGCCCTCAAGAAGGGTCTGTTCGGTGCGCAGCGCCAGGTCCAGGCGCTGCGCGACGTGAGCCTGTCCATCCGGCCCGGCGAGACCATCGGCGTGGTGGGCGAGTCGGGGTGTGGCAAATCGACCCTGGGCCGGCTGCTGCTGCGCCTGGACGAGCCCTCGGGCGGGCAGGTGCGTTTCCGCGGTGAAGACATCACCCACCGCGGCGACCGCGCCCTGCGCGCGTTCCGCCGACACACCCAGGTGGTGTTCCAGGACCCGTATTCCTCGCTCAACCCGCGCCAGCGCATCGGCAGCATCCTGACCGAGCCCATGCTGGTGCACGGCATCGTGGCCAGCCGCGCAGAGGCCCGGGCCGAGGCCGTTCGGCTGTTGCAGGAAGTCGGTCTGCGGGCGGAGCACGCCGAGCGTTTTCCGCACCAGCTTTCGGGTGGTCAGCGCCAGCGCGTGGCGATCGCCCGTGCCCTGGCCATGCGGCCCGAGTTCATCGTCTGCGACGAGGCCGTCTCGGCCCTGGACGTGTCGGTGCAGGCCCAGGTCGTCAACCTGCTGGCCGACCTGCAGGAGCGCATGAACCTGGCCTACCTGTTCATCGGCCACGACCTGGCCGTGGTGCGCCAGATCGCCACCAAGGTGGTGGTGATGTACCTCGGCCGCATCGTCGAGGTGGCCGACCGCGACAGCTTCTACGCGCAACCGCTGCACCCCTACGCCCAGGTGCTCATGGCCGCCGTGCCCAGCACCGAGCAGATCGGCATGGGCAGTGTGCAGGCACAGGCGATTCGGGGCGAGCCGCCGAGCCCCCTGTCGCCGCCGTCGGGCTGTGCGTTCAGAACGCGCTGCTCGATGGCCACCGACGAGTGCGCCCGCACCGTTCCCGAATTGCGGTCCGTGGCCCCCGGCCGGCTGGTCGCCTGTCTGAAGCTGGCGTGAGGTACCCGACATGTTGAAGTTCCTGTTTCGTCGCGCCCTGCAACTGGTGTTCACGCTTTGGGCGGTCGCCACGCTGATCTTTTTCCTGCTGCGCGTGCTGCCGGGGGACCCGGTCGAGTTCAAGTACACGAGCGAAGGCGGTGTCATCACCGCCGAACAGCTGCAGGCGCAGAAGGCGCGCTTCGGTTTCGACCAGCCGCTGGCCACGCAGTACGTGCGCTGGATCACCGGGCTCACCCGCATGGACCTGGGCGTCTCCATCTGGAGCGAGAACCCCGTGACCGACGAGATTGGCAGCCGCTTCTCCGTGACGATCAAGCTGGCCATCTCCGCGCTGGTGATCGGCCTGGTGCTGGCCATTCCCCTGGGGGTGGTCGGGGCACTGAGCCGCGGCACCTGGCTGGACCAGTGCGTGCGGGTGTGCACGGTCACCGGACAGTCGGTGCCCAGCTTCTGGCTGGCCATGCTGGTGCTGCTGGCGCTGCTGGCCACAGTGGGCTGGATCCCGCCCATCGAGACCGTGCCCTTCAGCGAGCGGCCCTGGGAGCACCTGGCCCAGATCCTGGTGCCGGCCGTGGTGGTGGGCTGGCGCCTGTCCTCGGTCAACGCGCGCCTGCTGCGCTCCTCGCTGATCGAAGTGCTGTCCCAGGACTATGTGCGCACCGCCCACGCCAAGGGCGTGAGCCCGGCCCGCGTGGTGCTGCGCCACGCGCTGGCCAACGCCATGCTGCCCACGATCACCGTCATCGGCATCGAGTTCGCCGGGCTGCTGGGTGGCCTGGTGGTCACCGAGCAGGTGTTCAACATCAACGGCATCGGCCGGCTGCTGATGCAGGCCATCAGCTTCAGCGACCTGGCGCTCATCCAGGGCCTGGTGATGCTGTTCGCGCTGATCTACGTCTGCGTGGGCTTCCTGGTGGACCTGCTGCAGGCCGCCCTCGACCCCCGCATCCGCATCCACTGATGTCGAACGTCTCCGTCCTTCCGTCCACCGAACTGGTCCACACACCCATGTCTGGCTCACCCACTTTCAAGGCCTTCGCACGTTTTGCCAGGACCCAGCCCCTGGGCGTCATCGCCCTGGTGCTCATCGCGGTGATGCTGGTTGCGGGCTCCTTTGCCCCGCAGCTGGCGCCGTTCAGCCCGCTCGATGCGCGCTTTGACGCGGTGCTGCAACCGCCCAGCGCCGAGCACTGGTTCGGCACCGACAACTACGGTCGCGATGTGTTCTCGCGCATCCTGCACGGCACCCGTCCGGCCCTGCTGCTGGGCATCTCCACCGCCCTGATCGGGTCGCTGATCGGCGCCGCCGTCGGCACGGCTTCGGCCTACTTCGGTGGCCGCATCGACGCGCTGCTGCAGCGGGCCAACGACGTGCTGCTGTCGATTCCCCTGATCGTGGCCGCGCTGGTGGTGGTGGCCGTGCTGGGCAAGAACATGGTGGCCGGCGTGGACCTCAACCTGATGCTGGCGATCATCCTGCCCTACATCCCGGTGATGGCCCGCGTGATGCGCACCGCCGCCATGGGGGTGCGGGTCTCGCCCTACATCGACGCCGCCCGCGCGCTGGGCTTCTCGCACCTGCGCATCATCGTGCGCCACATGCTGCCCAACCTGGTCTCGCCCTGGCTGGTGATGGTCAGCGCTTTCACCGCCCAGACCATCCTGCTGGAGGCCTCGCTGTCCTTCCTGGGCGTCGGCGTGAGCGAACCCACGCCCGCCTGGGGACTGATGCTCTCGGGTGTGAGCGTGGAGACCCTGACCTCCGCGCCCTGGGTGATCCTGTTCCCCGGCCTGGCCATCAGCCTCACCGTCTTCTCGTTCAGCCTGCTGGGCGACGCCCTGCGCGACGCGCTCGATCCGCGCACCCGCCACTGAACCCCCGCTTCGCTTCAAGGAGTCTTCAACGATGAACCAAGAACTTGTGCCGCGCCTGCGCCACCTGGACGCCTGCGCGGTGTCCGACGCGCTGGACCGGCTGGGCATCGACCAGCAGGTCGCCACCGGACTGGCCCAGCAGTCCACCACCCACAAGCTGGTCGGCCGCGTGGTCACCTACCGCCTCGTGCCCGCGGGCCAGGCGCCCAAATCCGACGGTCCGGTGCGCCACCTGGGCACCACCGCCATCGAGCTCGCCGCCGCGGGCGAGGTGATCGTGGTCGAGCAGCGCACCGGCATCGACGCGGGCAGCTGGGGCGGCATCCTGTCGCTGGGCGCCAAGGTCAAGGGCATCGCCGGCGTGGTGGCCGACGGCCCGGTGCGCGACATCGACGAAGCGCGCGCCTACGAGTTGCCCATCTACTGCCGCAGCCTGACCGCGCGCACCGCGCGCGGACGCGTCGAAGAAGCCGAGGTGAACGGCCCGGTGTGCATCGGTGGCGTCACCGTGCACCCCGGTGATCTGGTGATCGCCGACGGCAGCGGTGTGGTGTTCATCCCGGCGGCCCGCGCGGTCGAGGTGATCGCCGCCGCCGAGCGCATCGCCGGCCGCGAGGCTGGCATGGCCAAGGACCTGCTGGCCGGTCGCCCGGTCACCGAGGTGATGGGCCGGGACTACGAATTCATGTTGCGGCCCGAGGCCGCCTAAGGGGAATGCCATGACTGACAAGAATGTGGCGCGCGCTGCGCGCCTGGACACCGCCACCCTCAGCGACGCGCTGGACAAATGCGGCATCAACGGACAGTGCCACCGCATCAAGCCGCGTTCGACCGAATTCCGCATGGCCGGCCGCGCCTGGACGCTGCTGTACGGCCCCGCCGGCAAGCCCTCGGGCACCGTGGGTGACTACATCGATGACGTGCCCGAAGGCTCGGTCATCGTGCTGGACAACGGCGGCGTGGACAACGCCACCGTCTGGGGCGACATCCTGACCGAGGTGGCGCACAACCGCCGCATCGCCGGCACGGTGATCGACGGCGTCAACCGCGACGTGTCGCTGTGCCTGGAACTGGGCTACCCGGTCTTCAGCCGCGACAACTACATGCGCACCGGCAAGGACCGCGTGCAGGTCGAGGCGACCCAGGTGCCCGTGAACATCGGCGGTGCCCGCGTGGCCCCCGGCGACATCGTGCGCGGCGACGCCGACGGCGTGGTCGTGATCCCGAAGGAGCACGAAGACCACGTGCTGGACACGGCCGAGGCGATCCACAACGCCGAGGAAGCCATCCGCCAGGCGGTGCGCGCCGGCACCCCGCTGCGCGAGGCGCGCAAGGCCATGGGCTACCACCAGCTGCAGACGCGGGAGGGCGCATGAGCGAGTCCTCGGCGAACGATCCGGCCCTGCAGTTCCCGACCATCCGCCACGGGATCGACCGGGTCGACCCGGGCCTGATCGCACGCGCCCGGGCCCTGCCCAGCGCCACCGTGCACGAGGCCGCTGGCCGCGTGGGGGCCCTGCCGCCCGCCATCAAGCCGGTGCACCCGTCCATGAAGCTGTGCGGCCCGGCCGTCACGGTCCATTCGCCCGGCGGTGACAACCTCTGGATCCACCGCGCGCTGTACGTGGCCAAGCCCGGTGATGTGCTGGTGGTCTACGCCAACGAGGTGCACGACTACGGCTACTGGGGCGAGATCATGTCCACCGCCGCACAGGTGCGCGGACTGGGTGGCCTCGTGATCGCCGGTGGCGTGCGCGACATCGACCTGCTCGAGCGCATCGGCTTCCCGGTCTTTGCGACCGGGCTGTGCATCCGCGGCACCGGCAAGGACCACCTGGCGCGCGGCTGGGTCAACCACCCGGTGCTGCTGGGCGACATCACCGTGCACGCCGGCGACCTGGTGCTGGGCGACCGCGATGGCGTGGTCGTCATCGGGCGCGAGCGCGCGGCCGAGGTGGTGCAGGCGGCCGAGCAGCGCGAGGCCAAGGAAGCCGACGTGCTCAAGCGCATCGCCGCGGGCGAACGCACGCTCGAGGTCTACAACTTCTGAGCCCTGGCTCTTCCCCCACGCCAAGGAGACTGACACATGGCACGCATCACTCTGGGCATCGGCACCTCGCACAGCCCCATCCTCGTCCTTGACGGCGACCGCTGGGAACAACGTGCGCAGGACGACCGGCGCCAGACCGCTCTCTACACCCTGGACGGCCGCAAGTGCTCGTACGACCAGTTGCTGGCCGAGCGCGGTGAACCGTTTCGCGAGCAGAGCGACGCCGCGCGCTTCCCCGACCTGGCGCGCCAGGCCGAGGCAGCGCTGGATGTGCTGGAGGCGCGCCTCTTCGATGCCCAGCCGGACGTGGTGCTGGTGATCGGCGACGACCAGGACGAACTGTTCGGCTTCGACAACATGCCCGCCATCTCCGTCTACCGGGGCGAAGAGGTGGTGATGAAGGAAATGCCGCTGCCGCACCCGCGTCTGAGCTGGGCCGACAAGGCGTTCTGGGCCGGCTACGGCATGGACATGCCCCGGCGCTTTCCCGGTGCGCCGCAGCTGGCGGACGACCTGATCCGCGGCCTGATCCGTCTGGGCGTGGATGTGGCCACCGCCAACGCCGTGCCCAACCCCGGGCAGCGCGCCTTCGGCCATGCCTACGGCTTCATCTACCAGCGTCTGATGAAGCGCCTGCGCGTGCCCATGCTGCCGGTGCTCATCAACACCTACTTCCCGCCCAACAACCCCACGGCGGCGCGCTGCTTCGAGTTCGGTTCGCACATCGCGCACGCGCTGGCGGCCTCGCCCATCGACGCCAAGGTGGCGGTGATCGCCTCGGGTGGCCTGAGCCACTTCCTGTGCGAAGAGGCCTTCGACCGCAAGCTGCTCCAGGCGATCCGCACGCACGACGTGCAGACGCTGACCCAGGTGACCCAGGAATCCCTGTGCTCGGGCTCGTCCGAGATCCGCAACTGGATCGCCATGGCCGGCGCCACGACCCACCTGCAATGCCGGTACGAGGAATACATCCCGGTCTACCGCACCGCCGTCGGCACCGGCATCGGCCTGGCGTTCACCGCCTGGGACTGATGCCGCCCCCGCTTTCTTCTTCTCAACCCTCACTCCGACTGAACACCATGATCATTGATTGCCACGGTCACGTCAGCCCACCCCCCACGCTGTGGGTCTACAAAGCCAACCTGCTGTCGCACCGGGGTGCGCACGGCCGGCGCATGCCCGAGATCACCGACGAAGAGATCCTGGCCAGCGCCAACAAAAAAGAAATGGCGCCCAAGGGCCACCTCGACATGATGGACGCGTTCGGCATCGACCTGCAGATGCTCTCGCCCCGTCCCTTCCAGATGATGCACAGCGCCAAGCCGGCCAAGCTGGTGCACTGGTTCATCGAAGAGACCAACAACATCATCGCGCGCACGGCGCAGCTCATCCCCAACCGCTTCGTGCCGGTGGCGGGGCTCCCGCAGGCGGCCGGCGAGCCGGTGGAGAACGTGCTGCCGGAACTGGAGCGCTGCGTGAAGATGGGCTTCCGGGGCGCGCTGGTCAACCCCGATCCTTACGAGAACAGCGGCGTCGAGCCGCCGTCGATGGGCGATCGCTACTGGTACCCCCTGTACGAAAAGCTGTGCGAGCTGGACGTGCCCATGCACATCCACTCCACCGGCTCCCACTCGGAGCGTTCGCCCTACACGCTGAACTTCATCAACGAAGAAACCGTAGCGGTCTACAACCTGGTGCAGTCGGACGTGTTCAAGGACTTCCCGACGCTCAAGGTGGTCTGCTCGCACGGCGGCGGCGCGATCCCCTACCAGATCGGCCGCTTCCAGTCGAGCGCCGGCCGCCGCGGCACCAACTTCCTGGACGGCATGCGCAACATCTACTACGACACCGTGCTGTACAGCGAAGAGGCGCTGCGCCTGCTCATCAAAACGGTGGGCGCCGACCGCTGCCTGTTCGGTTCCGAGTGCCCCGGGGTGGGTTCCACCATCGATCCGGCGACGGGCCGCCAGCGCGACGACATCCGTCCGGTGATCGAGAGCTTCGAATGGCTCAGCGCCGACGACAAGCAAAAGATCTTCTCCGAGAACGCGCGCTTCGTCTTCGGGCTGAAGTCCTGAGCGCCGCATTTTCCCTTCGCCCTGAACGACTGGACTGACCATGAAAATCACCCGTTTCAACGACAACCGCATCGCCGTGGTGGTCGACGACGAGCACCTGGTGGACATCACCGACCTGCTGGGCGTCGACACCGCCGAATGGCCCCCGGTGGGTCCCACCCGCCTGGTGGCGGAATTCGACGCCTGGCGTCCGCGCATCGAAGCCGCGCTGCCGGGGCTGCCCCGCGTGGCGGTGCGCGACGTGACACTGCGCACGCCGATTCCCTGGCCCAACAAGGTCATTGCCTACCCCGTGAACTACCACGACCACGGGCGCGAGATGCAGGCCGGCTACCGTGCCGACCACCAGGGTTTCTTCCTCAAGCCCAACTCGTCCCTGTCGGGTGCCGGCGAGCCGGTGGTACTGCCCAATGTGCCCAGCCGCGAAGTGCACCACGAAGCCGAGCTGGGCATCGTGATCGGCAAGGGCGGCCGTGGCATCCGCCGCGAAGACTGGCGCGAGCACGTGTTCGGCTACGCCTGCCTGATGGACATGGTGGTGCGCGGCCGCGAGGAGCGCGTGTTCCGCAAGGCCTACGACACCTTCTGTCCGGTGGGCCCCTGGATCGTGACGGCCGACGAGGTGGCCGATCCGACCCAGCTCGAGATGAAGCTGTGGGTCAACGGCGAGCTGCGCCAGCACGCCAACACGCGCGACCTGGTGCTGGACATTCCCGGCATGGTGGAGATGGCCTCGGCCGTGATGACGCTCTACCCCGGCGACATCATCGCCACCGGCACCCCGGCCGGGGTGGGGCAGATCCGCGCCGGCGACGTGGTGCGCATCACGATCGACGGACTGGGCGAGATGAACGTGAAGGTGGTGCAGGGCACCGAGGGCGCCACGCCCGTGTTCGACAAGCCCTACACGCCCGACATCATCAAGCAGAGGTGAGCGGCCATGTCTGACCTGGATGCACTGCACGCGTCGATCTACGCCAGGAACATGGAGGGTGGCTGGCACCGCAAGTCACCCGCCCTCTGGCCCGAACCACGCAAGAACTTCCTGCCGCACGTCTGGCACTACGCCGATGTGCGGCCGATCCTCGATGAGGCGGGCCACCTGGTGGACCACCGCATGGCGGACCGGCGCAACCTGACCATGACCAACCCGGTCGAGGGCAATCTCTATGCCACGGTGCGCACCATGGTGGCGGCGTACCAGTCGATCAAGCCGGGGGAGTGCGCCGATTCGCACCGCCACACGCCCAACGCGCTGCGGATCATCCTGGAAGGGCGCGGCAGCTACACCACGGTCAACGGCACCCGCGTCGAGATGCGCCCGGGTGACGTGCTGCTCACGCCCAGCTGGAACTGGCACTCGCACGAGAGCCTGGGGCCGGACGAGTGCTTCTGGATCGACGTGCTCGACGTGCCCCTGGTGCACCTGCTGGAGCCGATGTTCTTCGAGCGCCACCCCGACAAGCTGGAGAAGGACGTGCGCAATGTGGAGGAGTGCGACCTGGCGCTGCGCTGGGAGACCTCGATGCAGCGCCTGGACGCCGCACCCGAGACCGCCTCCGGCGTGGCCCAGCGGGAAGTGGAGCTGGGCTCGCCGGCGCTCAAGACCATGGCCGTGCACGCGCAGCGCATGGGCAAGGGGTTCGTCTCCCGCACGCACCGCAGCACCGCCAACGCCATCTACACGGTGCTGGAAGGCGAGGGGCGCAGCCGGGTGGGCGAGCATGAGCTGGACTGGCGCCGCGGCGATGTGTTCGTGGTGCCCGCCTGGCAACCGTTCAGCCACACGGTGGCGGCCGACACCCACCTGATCCGCGTGAGCGACGAGCCGGTGATGCGGGCCTTCGACATGCTGCGCAGCGCGCAACCCTGAACCAACAAGTGAACCCACTGGAGACACCAATGACACCAAGCACATCGACACGTCGTCACCATCTGCGCAAGCTGGCCCTGGGGCTGCTGGCCGCCTGCGGGCTGGGCGGCGCCTGGGCGCAGGGCAGCTATCCCGAGCGCACCATCCGCATCGTCACGCCCTACGCACCCGGCAGCATGGTGGATGCCACCACGCGCCTGGTGGCCGACGGCCTGAGCAAGCGGCTGGGGCAGCCGGTGATGGTGGAGAACCGCACCGGGGGCATGGGCATGATCGCCATGAACGCCCTGCTGTCGGCGCCGGCCGACGGCTACACCCTGCTGACCGACACCCCGGCTTCGGCCATCAACCCGACGCTGCACAAGGAGCAGGCCCGCTACAACCCCAAGACCGACGTCGCGCCGATCGCCCAGTTCATGCGGCTGCCGTTCGTGCTGGCGGTGCATCCCGATGTCAGCGCCGGCACGGCCAAGGAACTGGTGTCGCTGCTCAAGCAGCCGGGCAGCCAGTGGAACGCTGCAGGGGCGGGCACCTCGACCGGTCTGGTGACCGACCTGTTCGCGATCCAGGCAGGGGTGCAGCTGCCGCAGGTGCCGTACCGCGGCGCGGCACCGGCCATCCTGGCCGCGCTCAAGGGCGAGGCGCCGGTCATCTTCCTGGATTCGGCCAACCTGGCGCCCCACATCCAGTCGGGCAAGCTCAAGGGCCTGCTGGTCACCAGCGACGCCCGGCAGGACACGCTACCCTCCGTCCCCACGTCGGCCGAAGCGGGCTTCGGCAACTTCAAGCCCGTCACCTGGTTCGGCATCTTCGCGCGCAGCGGCGTGCCGCCGCACATCCTCAAGCAGCTCAACGAAGCGGTGCGCGAGGTGATGCAGTCCAGCCAGACCCGCGAGTACCTCAAGGCACGCGGAGCCACCTCGTCCGACATGGGCCTGGACGAGTTCCGGTCGTTCTTCCACGCCGAGATCGACATGTGGGCGGACGTCATCCGCAAGGCGCAGATCAAGCAGTGAGCGTCTTGCTCGCAACGCACATCCCAGGAGAAAAGACATGAAGGTATTGATTGCAGGCGGTGGCATCGGTGGTCTGTCCGCAGCGGTGGCCCTGCTGCAGCGCGGCATCGACGTCGAGGTGTACGAACAGGCCCCCGAGCTCAAGGAAGTGGGGGCGGGCATCCAGATCAGCCCCAACGGCAACAAGGTGCTGGACGCCCTGGGCGTGTTCCAGCGCCTCAAGGAGCTGTCGTGCGACCCGGTGCGCAAGGAGTTCCGCCTGTGGAACACCGGCAAGCCCTGGCCCATGCTGAGCCTGGGCAAGGCGGTGATCGAGAACTACGGCTACCCGTACCTGACGGTGTACCGGCCCGACCTGCACCAGTCGCTGGCCGACCGCGTGCGCGAGCTCAAGCCCGACGCCATCCACCTGGGCTGCGGTGTGGCCGGGTGCGAGCAGGACGGGCAGTCGGCCACGCTGGTGCTGCGCGACGGCCGCCGTGTCACGGGCGACGCTCTGATCGGCGCCGACGGCGTCCGTTCGGTGGTGCGCAACACCTTGTGGGGCCCCTGCGATCCGGAGTTCTCCGGCATGGTGGCCTGGCGCGGCCTGATCCCCATGGAAGAGCTGCCCGAGCACATGCAGGTGTCGGTGGGCTCGACCTGGATCGGCCCCGGCGGCCACGCGGTGTGCTACCCCCTGCACCGCTCCAAGATCATGAACTTCGTGGCCACCATCGAAGGCAAGACCTGGGACGTGCCCGAAGGGGCGGCCCCGGGCACCGCAGAGGAATGCCTGAACGACTTCGCCGGCTGGCACGAGGATGTGCAGACCATGATCAAGCGCAGCCCGCGTCTGATCAAGTGGGCCCTGATGCAGCGCGACCCGATCCCGCGCTGGACCCAGGGCCGCATCTCCCTGCTGGGCGATGCGGCGCACGCCACGCTGCCCTTCCTGGCGCAAGGCGCGGTGCACTCGATCGAGGACGGCATGGTGCTGTCGCGCTGCCTGGAAGGCGTGGACACGGCGGATGTGGCGGGCGCGCTGGCGCGCTACGAGGCGGCGCGCATCGACCGCACCAGCCGCATGGTGCGCGGTGCCACGGCCAACACCGAGCGCTTCCACAGCCCGGAGCTGGCGACGGAGGAGTCGGCAGAAAAGTACCTGCAACGCGAATGGAGTTCCGAGCCCATTTTTGCCCGGTACGACTGGCTCTACAGCTACGACGCGAACACGGCGCCGGTCTGATCCGGGGGCGCGCCGCATCCGTCGCGTTCTGTTTCCGAGATGTTGGCTTTCTCGCTTTGTGTCTTCTTTTCGAGAAAGCCAGCAGGTCTACTCCAGCGTCGCGACCAGATGTGGTGGCCTATCTATTTGAGAGAGACAACATGAAGTTTGTGCGATACGACGGCGGGCTGGTGGGGATCACCGACGGCCGCAAGGTGGTCGACGTCAGCGACCTGTGCCAGTCCTCGGTCGGAGAATGGCCGCCTGTGGGCATCAACCGCCTGATCCGCGACTACCCGACCCTGCGGTCCGAGCTGTCGCAGCGGCTGTTGGCGCAGGCGGGGGTGCCGCTGGAGACGGTTCGCCTGGAGACCCCGGTGCCCTGGCCCAACAAGCTGATGGCCTTCCCCGTCAACTACCACGACCACGCCAAGGAAATGGCCAGCCGCGGCCTGGCCAGCGTGCAGGGGTACTTCCTGAAGTCGAACTCCTCCCTCATCGGGGCGTCTGATCGGATCGAGTTGCCCGATTTGCCCGGGCGAGAAATCCACCACGAGTGCGAGATCGCCCTGGTCATCGGCAAGACCTGCCGCCAGGTTTCCGAAGCCGACGCGCTGGACTGCATCTTCGGCTACGCCTGCCTGATGGACATGACCGTTCGCGGCAAGGAGGAGCGGGTGTTCCGCAAGTCCTACGACACCTTCACGCCGGTGGGCCCCTGGATCGTCACCGCCGACGAGGTGCCGGACCCCTCGAACATGGACATGAAGCTGTGGGTCAACGACGAACTCCGGCAACAGGCCAACACGCGCGACCTGATCGTCGGGATCCGCGAAATGGTGGCCGTGGCCTCGTCGGCTTCCACGCTGTACCCGGGGGACATCATCGCCACGGGCACGCCGGCCGGTGTTGGTCGGGTGTTGCCGGGCGACGTGGTGACCATCGAGGTGGCCAACGTGGGGCGCATGTCCCTGCCGGTGGTGCAGGGCGCGCTGGGACGCAACGGGGTGTTCGAGAAACCCTACGAATTTGTTCGAGCAGCGTGAGGAGACCGCGCATGGAACCGCTGCAACAGCAGATCGAGAACGCCCGTGGCCTGGACGACCTGTACCCGGCCCTCGCCGCCAGCCGGATGACGGCCGGCTGGCACAAGAAGCGCCCGTCGCTCTGGAAAGAGCCGCGCACCGAATTCCGGCCCTTGCACTGGCGTTACGAGACGGGCAAGGCAGCGCTGGACCAGGCCGGGCGCTGGATCGGCACCGAACTGGCCGAGCGGCGCAACCTGCTGCTGTTCAACCCGGTGGGCGACAACGACTACGCCACCCTCAGGACCATGGTGGTGGCCTACCAGATGATCAAGCCGGGCGAACACGCCCGGGCCCATGAGCACACGCCCAATGCCCTGCGCCTGATTCTGGACGCCGGCCCCGGCTGCTACACCGTGGTCGACGGTGTGAAGCTGCCCATGCACACCGGGGACGTGCTGCTCACGCCGGGTGGCTGCTACCACAGCCACTTCAACGAAGGGAACGCCAACGCCTACTGGATCGATGTGCTGGACGTGCCCCTGGTCCACGCACTCGAGCCCATGCTGTTCTCCGAACTGCCGGGAAAAACCCAGGACGTCCGCGAGGAGCCCGAGGATCACGCTTTCTACTTCCCGCCGGCCAAGACCGAGCCGCAACTGGCGGCGCTGGAGGCCCGGCAGGGTGTGAAGCTGCTCAAGCTGCCCGTGCAGCCGCACATCAAGACGCTGGACATCAGCCTGCTCGACATGGAAGCCGGCTCGCGCCGCTCGGTGGTGCGCAGCACAGCCAGCCGTGTGCTGGCCGTGATCAAGGGCAGCGGCACCATGCGCATGGGCGAGACCGAGATCCACTGGAACGCGGGCGACGTGATGGCCGTGCCGTGCTGGTGCGCGCACGAGATCGTGGCGGACCAGCCGGCACGCTTCCTGGAGGTGTGCGACGAACCCACGATGCGGGCGCTGGGCTTCTACCGGGAGGCACAGGCCTGACATGAGCAAAGCAAGAATTCTGATCGCGGGCGGCGGTATCGGCGGCATGGCGTCGGCCATCGCGCTGCTGCAGCGGGGTTTTGATGTCGAGGTGTTCGAGCAGTCGGACCAGGTGCGCGAGTTCGGGGCCGGCATCCAGATCAGCCCCAACGGCAACCGGGTGCTGGACGTGCTCGGCGTGTTTTCCACTCTGAAAGAACTCTCGTGCAACGCGGCCTCCAAGGAAATCCGCCTGTGGAAGACCGGCCAGACCTGGACGCTGTTCGACCTGGGGGGCGAATCGGTTCGCAAGTTCGGCTACCCGTATCTCACGGTGTTCCGGCCCGACCTGCTGCGCGTGCTGGCTGACGAGGTCCGCCGCCGCTCGCCCGAGTGCATCCATGTGGGTTCCAAGGTGCAGAACATCGAAGACACCGGGCACGGTGTGGTGCTGACGCTGGCCGACGGGCGGAGCTTCCATGGCGACGCGGTGATCGGCGCGGATGGCGTGCATTCGCGTGTCCGCCAGGTGCTGTTCGGGGTGGACGAGGTGCAGTTCTCGGGCATGGTGGCCTGGCGCACCCTGATTCCCATGGACGCGCTGCCGGAGCGCTTCAACCGCAGCGTGGCCGTCAACTGGATCGGCCCGGGAGGCCATGTCGTGCACTACCCGGTCCAGGGCGGGCGGATGATGAACTTCGTCGGCACGCTGGAGGGGGCCACCTGGCCAGGTCCGCCGTACAGGGCAGATGCCACGCGCGAAGAGTGCGCCGCAGCGTTCAGCGGCTGGCACGAGGACGTGCTCGCCATGATCGCGCACGCACCTTCGGTGACCCGCTGGGCCCTGTGCGGACGGCGCTTCCTGGACACTTGGACCCGGGGCCGCGCGACCTTGCTGGGGGACGCCTGCCATCCCACGCTGCCGTTCCTGGCGCAAGGGGCGGTGCACACGCTGGAAGACGCGGTGGTGCTGTCGCGCTGCCTGGAAAAGCACGGCATCGCGGACGGCCTCGGCCGCTATGACGCGCTGCGCCGCCCGCGCACCTACCAGATGATGCGCGGCGCCGCGGACAACACCTCGCGCTTCCACAACGAGGCGCTGCGCACCGAGGCGTCGGCCCAGGCGTTTGTCGACCGGGAGTGGCAGGCCCAGGCGATCAGCGACCGCTACGACTGGCTGTTTTCCTACCGCGCTGACGAAGTCGAGGTGTGAGCATGCTTCAGGCAATCGCGCGGGTGGGGCGCTGGGGGCGCGTGGCGCTGACCCAGCTGAGTCTGTGGTCCCTGTGTGCCATCGTGGTGTTGATGGTGGTCGACGTGGTCGGCCGAAAGCTCTTCGACCGCCCCTTGCTGGGCGGCGTCGAGCTGGTCGAGCAGTTGCTGCTGGTCAGCGTGTACGCGGCCATTCCGCTGGTGTCCCGGGCCCGGGGTCACATCAACATCGAACTGTTCGACACCTTCGTTCCGGGGCGCCTGCAGTCATGGCGGCACGCACTGGGTGAAGCGTTTTGCGGGGTGTTGATGGTGGCTTGTGCCTGGCTGGTGGCGCACCACGCCGTCGACACGCACCAGAACGGCGACACCACCACCTTGTTGCGCATCAGCCTCTGGCCCCTGGAGGCCCTGGTGGCGGTGCTGCTGCTGATGGATGGCCTGTCGCACTTTGTGGCGATGCGCGAGGAACCCGAGGGAGCCGTGGCATGACCGTCTCTCTGCTGGGTTTTCTGGCCTTCATCGCCCTGGTGGCGTTGTTCCGCATGCCGATCGGCTTTTCCATCGGAGCGGTCGGTTTCGTGGGCATCGGGCTGGTGCGCAACTGGAACGCCGCACAGGCCGCCGTGGTGGGCGAGTTCCTGCACGTGGCGAGCTACAGCCTGTCGGTGGTGCCCCTGTTCGTCCTGATGGGCAACTTCGTCACCCGGGGAGGACTCTCGCGCGACCTGTACCAGGCGGCGAACGCCTTTCTGGGGCACCGGCGCGGTGGCCTGGTGGCGTCGACCATCGTGGCCTCGGCGGGCTTCGGCGCGGTGTGCGGCTCGTCGATCGCCACGGCCGCCACCATGGCCAAAGTGGCCCTGCCAGAAATGCAGCGCCTGGGCTACAAGAACGGCTTCGCCGCCGCTGCGGTGGCCGCCGGCGGGACGCTGGGGATTCTCATCCCGCCGTCCTCGATCATGGTGATCTACGGGTTGATGACCGAGACCTCCATCGGTGCACTGTTCGCGGCCGGTGTGGTCCCGGGGCTGATCGCCATGGCCTTCTACCTCCTGGCGGCGCGCTGGACGGTCGTGCGCGATCCCCTGGCGGGACCGCCGGGAGACCGGTTCACCTGGATGCAGCGCATCAAGGCACTGCGGGCCGTGGGGTCCGTGCTGTTTCTGTTCGTGCTGGTGATGGGGGGGCTGTACAGCGGGTTCTTCACGGCCACCGAGGCGGCGGGCATCGGCGCGTTCGGTGGCTTCCTGGTGGCCTGGGCCCGGGGAACCCTGAGCTGGCAGGTGTTGCGCGAGGTGCTGGTGGAGTCGGCCATCACGTCGGGCATGCTGTTCACCATCCTGATCGGCGCGCAGATCTTTGCCGCCTTTGTCAACTTCACCTCGATGCCGTCCGACCTGACGGCCTGGGTCGACGGCCTGGGCTGGGGACCTCTGGGGGTGATCGTCGCCATCTGCTGCATCTACATCGTGCTGGGCTGCTTCATGGAGTCCATGTCGATGATCCTGCTGACCGTGCCGGTATTTTTCCCGCTGGTCACCGGCATGGGCTACGACCCGGTGTGGTTCGGGATTCTGCTGGTGTGCGTGGTGGAGATCGGCCTGATCACACCACCGCTGGGCATGAATGTGTTTGTCATCCGCGCCACCGTGTCCTGGATCAAGGGCAGCGAGGTCTGGTGGGGCCTGGCGCCCTTCATCGTGGCCGACTTCTGCCGCATCGCCATTCTGGTGGCGTTCCCGGTGCTGACGCTGTACCTGCCGCGTCTGCTCAACCTGTAAACGCCAACGCGACATCCCGCCGCCGGGCGACATTTTCTGGAGGTTCTTCATGGTTGGAATCAGTTCCATTGGCTACATGGTCCTGGGTGTCAGCGACCCGGCCCGGTGGACATCCTTTCTGTGCGATCTGCTGGGCATGCAGGTCAGTCGCCGGCATGCCGACGGGTCGGTGGGGTTCCGGGTCGACGACTGCGAACAGCGCCTGGTGCTGCGCCAGAGTCCGGACGACGAGGTGCAGGTCTTTGGCTGGGAGCTGACGACCGAGCATGAGTTGCTGGAGATGGTGGAACGGGTGCGTTCCAAGGGGCACGCGGTGGAGGAGGGCGATGCGGCCCTGGCCGCCGCGCGCGGCGTGCACCGGGTGTTCTCCTGCCAGGACCCCTGCCTGCACTATGTGCACGAGTTCTATTGCGGAGCCCGCTGTTTCGCGCCGACCCGCGCCTTCCAGTCCCCCCTGGTCCGTGGTGGCTTCAAAGCCGGCGCGCTGGGGCTGGGGCATGCCGCGCTCACGTCGCCCGACTACCCCAGGAGCGTGCGCTTCTACCAGGACGTTCTGGGCCTGGGCGTCAGCGGCTACGCCGACGCGCCGGGGCCCGAGGGTCGCCGCATGGTGGCCACCTTCCTGCACGGCGCCGGTGGCCGGCACCACCTGCTGGCGGTGCTGCCGGGCGGGCAGCCCAAGCCCACGCGCCACCTGATGGTGGAATACCAGCAACTCGACGACGTGGGGCTGGCCTATGAGCGCTGTGTGGCCAATGGCGTCTCGATCGAGCGTTCGTTCGGGGTGCATGAGGGGGACGAGATGTTCTCGTTCTATGCGTTGACCCCGTCGGGCTACCTGATGGAAGTGGGGTACGGCGGCGCAACCGGTGACCGCTGGAACCCTGTCACCCATCTGGAGCTCAGCCGCTGGGGCCACAAGAAGCCGGTGATGGTGGCGGCGTGAGCATGGCGCATCCTGGGCACGGAAGCCGTGGCCTCGACCTGGGCATTGCCGGGCGCACGGCGATCGTGTGTGGTGGCAACGCCGGCCTGGGCCTGGCCTGCGCCACCGCGCTGGCACAGGCCGGGGTGAACCTGGTGCTGGTGGCCAGGGACGGCGACAAGCTCAACCGGGTGGCCCGGCAGCTGCAGGACGACACCGGGGTGGCGGTGCGCACGGTGGCGGTCGACCTGACCACGCCCGATGCGCCTGAGCGCATCCATTCGGTGTGCGCCCAAGCGGACATTCTGGTCAACAACGGCGGGGGCCCGCCGCCCGGGGACTTCCGCGACTGGGACCGCGCGCAGTGGGCATCCGCCCTGGATGCGAACATGGTGACGCCGATCCAGCTCATCCGCACCTATGTGGACGGCATGATCGAGCGCCGCTGGGGGCGCATCCTCAACATCGCGTCCTATTCGGCCAAGCTGCCCCTGCCGCTGCTGGGGCTGTCCAATGGCGCCCGGGCGGGGTTGATCGGCTTTGTCTCGGGCCTGGCGCGCGAGGTGGCCGAGCACGGCGTCACCATCAACAACCTGCTGCCCGGCAATTTCCACACCGAGCGGCTGGAGCGCTACGCCACCGCCGTCGGCGCCCGGACCGGCCGCAGCGCCGCCGCGGTGCTGCAGGAGATGGCGCACAACACGCCGGTGCGGCGCGTGGGGCGGCCCGAGGAACTGGGGGCCTGGTGCGCCTTTCTGGCCAGCGAGCACAGCGGCTATGTCACGGCGCAGAACTTCCTGCTCGATGGTGGCACCTACCCGGGCGTCTATTGAGCGAAGCATGAACTTCGAAGACCTGAACGCGTTCGTGGTGGTCGCCCGCCAGCGCAGTTTCTCGCGGGCTTCGACCGAATTGCGGGTGGCGGTGTCGGCGTTGAGCAAGCGCGTGCAGCGGCTGGAGCACGCCATGGGTTGCGAACTGCTGGTGCGCCATTCCAAAGGCGTGTCCCTCACCAGCGCAGGCGGGGTGGTGCTGGAGCGGGCAGGTGAGTTGCTCGACCGGTTCGACCACCTGGAACGCGATGTCTACGCCGCGCTGGAAGCGCCCGGCGGCGAGGTGCGGATCGCCATGCCGCCCGCCACGAGCCGGTTTCTGGCCCCGCTGGTGTACGACCGCTGCAAACGCCAGTTTCCAGACCTCGCGCCCGTGATCCGCACCGGGCCTTCCGACGCGATCCACCAGTGGCTGGCGGCTGATGAGCTGGACCTGGCCCTGATGTACAACGCCGAAGACTCGTCGGCGCTGGTCATCCAGCCCTTGCTGGTGGAGCCGCTGTTCGTGGTCGCGCCGGCCAGGGACCCGATCACCGGCGCAGCCATCGAGTACCCGGCGTCCTACGCGCTGTCGGACCTCTCCCGGCTTCCCCTGCTGCTCAACCGCAGGCCACACAGCATCCGCGTGTTGCTCGACCGCCTGTGCGCCAGGTACGCACAGCGGCTGAACCTCGTGTTCGAGGTGGACGGGATCGAGATGATCAAAGGCATGGTCACGGCTGGCCACGGCGTGGGCATCTTCGGCGCGGCAGGCCTGCGAGACGAACTCGCGCGCGGCGAACTGGTCGCCATTCCCTTCAGCTTTCCGCTGCTGAGCTGGACCCTGTGCCTGGTGACACCCCGGCGCGACGAGGCTTCACCAGCGGTGTCCGTGGTGCGCAATCTGGTGCTCGACGCCATTGGCCAGCTGGTCCAGCAGGATTTCTGGAAAGGCGTCCGCGTGCTGGAGGGCCTGCAACCGATCTGCACCGCCCCACCGCGGCCGCGCAACCGCACAACAACCCCCAACCCCCAAGGAGACCAACGACCATGAGCCGTGCCTATGTCATCGCAGAGGTGGACGTGACCGATGCCCCAGCCTATGAGCAATACAAGGTCCTGTCCACGCAAGCCATCGCCGAAGCGGGGGGCGAGGTGCTGGTCAGGGGCGGGCCGGTGCACCCGGTGGAGGGCGGCTGGACGCCCGCCCGCATCGTGGTCATCGCCTTTTCAAGCGTGGAGCATGCCCGGCGCTTCTACGACGGTGAACGCTACCGGCAGGCGCGCCAGGCCCGGGCGCAGGCCGCCCACATGCGCCTGGTCATCGCCGAGGGCGTGGGCCCCTGAATCTCAGGGTAAACACCATACAGTCAGACTGTATAACACGCATATAGTTATCTCCAGACGGTTGAAGAGGTTCCAAGTCCTGGAACCTGAATGCACCAAGGAGTGGCTGATGCAACTGATGGATGAGCCGGTGTGGACGGCGGGTTTTGACGGCAGGCAACTGCGCCACGCGTTGGGGCGGTTTGCGACAGGCGTGGCCATCGTGACGGCCCGCGGCATTGATCAGCAATGGGTGGGCCTGACAGTCAACAGCTTCAGCTCGGTCTCGCTGGAGCCGCCCCTGGTGTTGTGGAGCCTGGCCAACAAGTCGCTGAGCCTGCCCCATTTCAAAGAGGCGTCGCACTTTGCGGTGCACGTGCTCGCAGAAGACCAGATCGATCTGGCCAGGCGCTTTGCCTCCAACGTGCCGCAGCGCTTCGATGGCGTGCCGGTGGTGGAGGGCGAGGGCTGCGTGCCGCTGCTGCAGGGCTGTCCGGTGCGCTTTCACTGCGAAACCGCCAGCGTGATGGAAGCGGGCGATCACCACATCTTTCTGGGCAAGGTGGTGGGCATGGAAGAAAGCAGCGCTGCCGGCGATTCGCTGCTGTTCTACCGGGGCAGGTTCCAGTCCTGCTCCAAAAACGTCGACCTCACCCCTTCCGATTGAGCCAGGTGGCTCGACCTTCGCCGAGGGTTGCGTGCCCGCGGTGCCTTTTTTCAACGTCAACAAAAGAGCAGGAGACAGCAATGCAACGTTTCATTCCCTCGCTGGCCGCGGCTGGCCTGATGGTCCTCAGTGGTTCGGTGATGGCGCAGACCAAACTGGTGGTCTCCAGCTGGGTGCCGACCAATCACCACGTCACCCGCATCATGGCCACCTGGTGCACGGATGTGGCCGCAGCCACGGCCAACCGGGTCACCTGCGACGTGCTGCCCAAGTCGGTCGCACCGCCGCCCAAGAGCGCCGATGCCGTGCGCGATGGTCTGGCCGACGTGTCCTTCGTCATCGACGGCTACCTGCCCAATCCGCCGGTGCTCAGCGCCATCAGCGGCGTGCCGTTCCCGCCGGCCGAAACCACCGGGGAATCCGCGTCGGTGGCGTTGCAGCGCATGCACAACAAATACTTCTCGAAGTTCCCCGAGATGCGCGGTCTCAAGGTGATCGCGGTCTGGAGTGGCAGCCCCAACAACTTCTCCACCGTGGGCAAGCCGATCAACGGGCTCAAGGACCTGGAGGGCATGAAAATCCAGGCGGGCAGCCGGGACGCCGTGGAACTGGTGAAGCTGCTGGGCGCCGTGCCGGTGGCCAAGCCGGTGTCGGAAACCTACGAAATGCTCTCCACCGGGATCGTCGACGGCGTGCTGGCTCCGCTGGAAGGGGTCAAGTCGTTCCGCCTGGACAAGTTCGTGAAGGTGTCGCGCCGCACGCCGATCGCGATGGCCAGTCTGTCCATGATCATGAACCAGAAGGTGTGGGATGCCCTGTCCCCGCAGGACCAGGCCGCCATCGACAAGCTCAGCGGTGAACGTCTGGCCCGCGCATTCGGCAAGGGGTTTGACGCGGTCGATGCCGAATCCATTGCCCTGCTCAAGGCGGCTGGCGTGGAGCCGACGCCGCTGCCGGAGGCCACCGTGCAGGCGATGAAGGCACGGGTGCAGCCCCTGGAGGCCGCGTGGATCAATGCCGCCAAAGGGCGGGGTCTGGACAACGCCGCCGACGTTCTGACCGAGTACCGGAACGAAATCATCAAGGTGGCTCGCGAGGCCAAGTGAAGACGATGGGAGAACTGCGATGAAGAGAGACGACATGCTTTCACCGGGCCTTGCACAGGGCGAGGCGCCCTCCGTGACCGAACTGGTGGCGCGCGCACGTGCGATGCTGCCGTGGCTCAAGGAGGGCGCGGATGCGGTTGAAAAGGCGCGCTGCGTGCCCGCTTCGACCATCGAGGCGTACCGGGCCGCCGGCTTTTTCCGCATCCTTCAGCCCCGGCGCTGGGGCGGCTGGGAAATGTCGCCCGAGGCGTTCTACGAGGTGGTGATGGAGCTGGGGCGCGGCTGCGGCAGTTCGGCCTGGAACCTCATGATCCTGGGCGTGCACCAATGGGAAATGGGACAGTTTTCCGAGCAGGCGGTCCAGGAGGTGTGGGGCGCCGATAACCAGGTGCTGCTGTCCTCTTCCTACGCGCCTTTCGGCACGGCGCGCAAGGTGGACGGGGGCTATGTGCTCAACGGAACCTGGCGCACCTCCAGCGGTTGTGACCATGCGCAGTGGGCCATCATCGGCGCCCGCATCTTCAACGACGACAAGCAGCTGGTGGACCGCATGTCGTTCATCATCCCGCGCACGCAGTACGAGATCGTGGACGACTGGTACACCTTTGCGCTGGTGGGGACTGGCAGCAAGAGCCTGGTGATCAAGGACGTCTTCGTGCCCGACCACCGCGGCCACAGCCTGGTGGCACCGCCCTCCAGCGAGCTGCCGGTGCCCTACCGGATTCCTTTCGGGGTTGCCTTCCACCTGGCCGGCGCGTCGATCATCACCGGGTTTGCGCAGGGCGCGGTGGACACCTACGTCGAGCAGATGAAGGTGCGCACCAATGTGCTGGGTGCCGCCGGGCTCGCGTCGGCCAGTCCGTATGTCAAGGACCGTCTGGGCAACGCGGTCTCGCGTGTCCGGACCAGCCGCATGCGCATCCTGCACATCTGCCGCGAGGCCATGGGCTATGCCGAACGCGGCGAGCAGATCCCGCTGGACGAACGGGTCAAGCTGCAACTGGACATTTCCCGCTGCGGTCGGGACTGCGAAGAGGCGGTTCTGCTGCTCTACAAGGCGGTGGCGGCGCGCGCGCTGTTCCTGGACAACCCGATGCAGCGCTATCTGCGGGACACCCTCGGTGCCGCAAACCACCCGACGATGAACGCGGACGACAACGCCGGGATTCTCGGCGGCCACCTGCTGGGCTACGGCCTGCCGGTCGGCGCCTTCGAGAAGCCCGCGACAGAGACGGTGTGAACCCGACCTGCGTTTTCCCATTTCCAAAGACTACTCATGACCACACTGACCGAGCAAGGCACCAGCCGCCGCGTGCGCATCAACGAGGGCGAGCTCAAGGACTTTTCCATTCACTACCACGAGGCGGGGCAGGGCGAGACCGTGATCATGGTCCACGGCGGCGGGCCGGGTGCCAGCGGCTGGAGCAACTACAGCCGGAACTTCCAGGCCCTGGTCGACGCGGGCTACCGCGTGATCCTGATCGACTGCCCCGGCTTTGCCTCGTCCGATCCGGTGGTGACCGCCGCCCCGCGGCGCGTGCTCAACATGTGGGGCCTCAAAGGCCTGATGGATGCGCTGCAGATCGACAAGGCCCATCTGGTTGGCAACTCCATGGGGGGCGCGACCTCGATGACCCTGGCCATCGAACACCCGGAACGGGTGGACCGCCTGGTGCTGATGGGGCCTGCGGGTCTGGGGCAGAGCCTGTTCGTGCCGGGACCGGCCGAAGGCATCAAGCTCATGCTGGGCGTGTTCCGGGACCCGTCCTATGAGGCCCTGAAGAAGATGATCGACGTGTTCATCTACGACCGCAGCATGATCACCGACGAGCTGGTCCGGGGGCGCTACGACGCCATGATGCGCAACGATGGCGAACACCTGAAAAACTTCGTCAAGAGCCAGGAACTCAACCCGACCGGTCCGCTGGACGTGATGGCCCACCTGATGCCCAAGATCCGTGCCAAGACCCTGTGCATCTGGGGCAGGGACGACCGCTTCGTTCCGCTGGACAACGGCTTGAAGGCGGTGTGGGCCATTCCCGATGCCAAGCTGGTCGTGTACTCCAAATGCGGCCACTGGGCGCAATGGGAGCATGCCGACGATTTCAACCGGCAGGTGGTGGATTTCCTGCGGCACTGAGTCCCCGGTCAGGGCCGCGGGCGGCGCGGCAGCCCCTTGTCACGCACAGGTATGATTTCCCAGGCCTGCTCATTGCGGCTGTCCGCCTTCAAGAGCTCCCCCACATCCATGTCCACGTCCCGAACCGCACACGTCTGGAAAGTTGAAAAGCGCGAAACCACCGCATCAAGGGTGGAGCGCCAGATCAAGACGGCGGTGCTGGAGGGCGTGTTTGCCCCCGGCGAATTTCTCGGCTCAGAAACCGAACTGGCGTCGCGCTTCGATGTCAGCCGCCTGCCCATACGCGAGGCGGTGGGGCGTCTGGGTTCGCTCGGCGTCGTGGAGGTGCGCACAGGGGCCGGCGGTGGTGTGCGCATCGCCGAGGGAGACCCCCGGCCTGCGGTGGAGGCCCTGGCCATCCAGATGGCGCTGGTGGGCACGAGCACCCAGGAAATTCTCAGCGCCTGGCGCTGCATGCAGTCGGCGGTGCTGGTGCAGACGGCCGCCCATGCCCAGGACGAAGACTACCGTTTCATCGAGGCCGCCATCGCCCATGCGGAATCAGTGCGCCATGACCAGAGTGCTTTTTCCGAAGCGGCCATGGCCTGCAACCAGGCCGAGGTGGACGCGGCACACAACCATGTGCTGTCGATCACCATGTCGGCCATCTTCTACTCGCTCTCACCCAAGGTGAGGAAGATCACCACGCCGGCGGCCACCGAAATTGTGCTGGGCCATCATCGGGCCATGCTGGAGGTTTTGCGACGGCGCGATGGCGAGAAGGCGCAAGCCTTGTTTGAAAAACACTTTGTCAAGGTGTGGGATGCGGCGATACCTGCAGCAAAGGCGGAACTCCAACAAAGAACCACTGTTAGGACCGGTTCTTCTTGATCGTTCCGTCGAGCATGAGCCCGCTGCATTGCGGAGGCATTTTTGTGGCACGGGTTGATCTTCAAGACTCCGCAGCTTTGCGCACTCGGTAGTCCATCTGTGCGCGAGTCAGGCCCAGCAGTCTGGCCGCGCGCGTGATGTTTCCCTTCGTTTCCGCCAGGGCCGCGCGCACCAGAGCATCTTCTATCGGCGCCAGGCCTGCGACACCCCGATGCAGCATGTCCTGCGCCAGGTCTTGCAAGTAGGCCTGCATGTCATTTCCAGCAGCAACTGCCGTCTCGCCGGCTTCAGACGGGTTGCCTTCCGTGTCGTCGGATTGACTGGTTGAGCGCGCCGGGTCGAGGGCGCTGAATGCGGCGTCGCCGGCGGTGGTCAGTTCGCCCATGCCACCCACTCCCAGCATGCCAGGTGCGTCCAGCACATCCTCAACCGATGCGAGGTGGTGGACATCCAGTGCCTCGCCGTCTTCGGCCATGATGACGCCACGCTCCAGCATGTTTTCCAGCTCTCGGATGTTGCCCGGCCAGTGGTGGTGCATCAACGCCTGCATGGCGTTGGGCGTGAGACCGGAGACATGGCGTCCGTGACGCGAGGTGAAACGGGTCAGCATCGACTCTGCCAGCAAGGCGATGTCATCCCGGCGTTCACGCAGCGGCTGAATCACGATGGGAAACACATTCAGTCGGAAAAAAAGGTCCTCACGGAAGCGGCCGTCGCGCACCGCCGCTCTCAGATCCTCGTTGGTCGCCACGATCACCCGCACATCGGTGCGCACGGTCTTGTTGCTCCCTAGCCGCTCGAGCTCTCCGGTCTGCAGCACCCGCAGCAGCTTGCCTTGCGCACTCATGGTGAGCGTGGCGATTTCGTCGAGAAACAGGGTGCCCCCATCGGCGGCTTCGAATCGGCCAGGGCGTGAACTGGTGGCACCCGAGAAGGCGCCGCGCTCCACCCCGAACAACTCGGATTCAACCAGTTGCTCGGGAATGGCCGCGCAGTTGACTTCCACGAAGTTCTTGAGCGAGCGCCGGCTCTGGCGATGGACCTCTCGTGCCGTCACACTCTTGCCGACACCACTCTCCCCCAGGAGCAGAACGGTGGCCTCAGTGCTGGCGACGCGCCGGATCTTGTGGCGCAGGATGTGCATCGCCGCTGAATCGCCAGCCAGAGGCTGGGGCTGCGCTGCAGCATCTGCAGTGGTTGGGCCTGTACTGCGCTCATGCGTTTGAGTGACGCCTGTGAAGACGCGGGCAGGCCGTGCCTGAGACGTCATGTAACTCAGGTCCTCTTCGGCGTCGGCCCAGTTGGCGACCGGTTTGGCCACCATCACGCAACGGGGAAATCCCATGGCCCGGCATTCCAGCTCGCGCGCCAGGATTTGTTGTCCACCACAGCGTGTGAGATACCCCGATATGTAGCCGACGGCATTCCAGCAGACTGCGTGGTTGCCAATGCCATGCGCATGAATGTGCGCATCATCCTCGACCGAGTCTTCCCACGCGCCCAGCGCGTAGTAGTCAGGGCTGCGCGGGTCTCCGTCGGTGACACCGTGCTGGCTGATGCGCACCGGCGACACGAAACCTGCCAATGCATGCAGCACACCGCCAGCGCGCAGAACATCAAGAATGGGTGCTGCCGGACCCGCCAGCTTCCGCGCCAGGTCCGCGTCGCGTTGCCCCGCGTCGTAGCCGATGCGCGTCAGCAGGCCGCGTGTTTCTTCGGGTCCCAGTGTCGTCATCAACTGGTTCCGCAACTGGGCGAACGCTTCCACTTGCATGAGAACGACTCGCCGCTCGCCCAGCCAGATGCGGCCTTCCTGGGGCGAAAACCGCAGCTTCGATGCCAGTTCGCGGATGTTGGCAAAACGCAGATCGGCCAGCGTTTCCGGAACCTTCACAAATTGACTCCGCTGTGTGGCCCCGTTCGGGGTTTTCATGGGTGGTTCCTAAGGTCGAGGCAGGTGATTGCAGAAAATCATGAATTTCATGCGCGAGCGAACAATTCGACTGTCGAAAATTCTACAAATGAACGCCGCCACTCGCGCGTGTTGTCAGGGTTGACGCGGAGGAAAACCAGTCTCTGGCTGGAGTGGGCGGTTGGACATCTGCGCCTGGCTGGCGCTCGGTGGCTCCGAGCAATCAAAACGCAGCGCATTTCTCGGGGTTAACCCGAGCTGGTGGATGCCTCCAGCGTGATTGGCACGCTACTCGCTAAACAGAAGGCAGAAGGTGGTTGTCTGCCCGACTCGGCATGGCAGTCATGCAACCACCAACACCAGTTGCCCTGCTCGCGACAGCGAGCGGGGCTTCATCAAAACACCTTCTGCAAAGGAAACCCGGCCATGAGCATCGCCAGCATGGGGCAGTCGGCTGCCATGATCAATGCAGACCGGTTTCGTTGGGGTATGCGCCACATGGCGGGCGCCGTCAGTGTCATCGCCACCGGCCGTGTGGGGCAGCGCGCAGGTCTGACCGCCACCGCGGTGTGCTCGGTTTCTGCCGAGCCGCCACGCCTGCTGGTGTGTGTCAACACCAGCGCCAGTGCGCACGACATGCTCAAGCGCGAGGGCGTTCTCAGCGTCAATGTGTTGCGTCCCTCGCAGCTGCAGGTGGCCTCGGCCTTTGCGTCCTCGCGCATCAAGGGTGAGGATCGTTTTGCCTGCGGCGACTGGTCAGAGATGGACGGCGTGCCAGTGCTGTGTGACGCCAGCGTCGCATTCAGCTGCCGCATCGCACAGCGCATCTGCAGTGGCACCCACACGATCTTCCTGTGCGACGTCGTCGACTGCATCAGCGCAGATGACGAAGACACCAACGCCGAAGGCAACCTGCTGTATTTCGGCGGCGCTTATGGCCGCATCCAACCCCTCACTGCACCCGCAGCCAGCTGACTGTCTCCCCAAAACTCTCTCACTCAACAGAAATTCATCATGGGTATTCGCACCGGACAACAGTACATCGAATCGCTTCGCGACGGACGCAGGCTCCTGATCGACGGCAAGGAAATCCGCGATGTCACCGCCTACGCACCGATGAAAGGGGTGATCGAGACCATCGCCCAGCTGCACGATCAGCAATTCGATCCCGCCTTGCAGGACATCCTGGTCTACCGTTCGCCGACCACCGGCGATCTCGTCAGCCGCACCTACATGGCATCGAAGAGCCTGGCCGATTTCAAACAGCAGGCCGCGTGCTTCCATTTGCGCACCCAGAGCACCTTCGGTTTGATGGGGCGATTGACGGACTTCATGTCGGGCTACCTTCTCGACGACATCAGCGGTCTGCGTGCCCTGGGCAAGACCGAAGCCGCCGAACGCACGCAGGCGCTGCTGGAGCACTGCCGGGAGAACGACCTGGTGGTCACGCACGCGCTGGTGGACCCGCAATCCGACCGGTCCAAGCACGAGGCGGCCAACGAGGCGGTGAGGGTGGTGGAGCGCCGCGCCGATGGGGTAGTCGTGAGTGGCTGCCGCATGCTGTCCACCCTGGCGCCGTTGGCAAATGAGTGTTACATCGGGCCGTTCTATCCGCGCAAGCCCGGCGAAGAGGATTTCGCCATTGCATTCCTGATGCCGATGAATGCCCCAGGCCTGTCGATCCTGGCGCGCGAGTCCTTCCACCGTGGGAGCAGCAAGTTTGACCGCCCTCTGACGAGCCGCTTCGACGAGGGCGATGCCATCCTTGTTTTCGAGAATGTCTTCATTCCCAACGAGCGTCTCATCGTCAATGGCGACATCGAAGCCTACAACGGCATGCGGCGCGCGAGTGTGGGTGTGACCCTGCTGCAGGCGTGTACCCGTTCCACGATGAAGCTGCGTTTCCTGACCGGACTGTCCGCCGCGATCTCACGCACCAACGGGCGCGACAAGACATCCCGTTTCCAGTCGGCCATCGGTGAGTTGACCGCCCTGGTGAACACCGCGGAGGCCATCCGCGGCGGTGTCATGGCCGAATGCGCGCTGCGCGCCGAGGCCTATGCCGCGGGCAAGCCAAACATCGAGGGCGACGGCCTGGGAGAACCCAAGACCCGCGGTGGTTCCGGCGGTGCCGCCCTGCAGTTCTTCTTTCCCTATGCCACGACCAAGGCCGCAGAGGTCCTCACCATGGCGGCAGGCTCGGGTGTGCTGGCGATGAGCGAGGCCGACTACAACAACCCGGAGGTCGGCGCGCTGATCGACCGCTGGCTGGTCGGTCCCAACACCACCGGTCACCGGCGCATGCAGTTGATGAAACTGGCCTGGGACATGACCGGAACGGAGTTCGGATCGCGGGCGGGGCTTTACGAGCGCTTGTACTCGGGTGATCCGGAGCGCAACGGCATGAACTGGTTTGCCCATCCGATCACCAAGGATTGCGAAGCCTTGGTCGATCGTCTGCTCGCCAGCTGAACCAGGCCCGCCGTATTCGATGTGCTGCTTCGAGGTGTCCGCCTCGGTGCAGTGGGTGGCCATCCTGGCGTGCTAGCCAGCCGACGACCCGCCTGCAGCGCCAGACACCTGGTCCCTCACCAGCCGGCCGTCCACCAGTTCCAGTACGCGATCGCAGCGCGCGGCCAGGCGTGGGTCGTGGGTGACCACCAGGAACGAGGTGTTCCGTTCCGCGTGCATGCGGCGCATCAGGGCGAACACCTCGTCCGATGAGGCGGTGTCCAGGTTGCCCGTGGGCTCGTCGGCCAGCACCATCGGCGGCTCCAGCACCATGGCCCGTGCAATGGCCACGCGTTGCTGCATGCCACCGGACAGCTCGCCTGGGCGTTTGTCCATGGCGTGGCCCAGGCCGACGGCATCCAGCATGGCGCGTGCGCGCCCCAGCTGCCGGGACGTGACCCGCCCCTCCCGCATCAGGGCCGGCAAGGTCACGTTCTCCAGTGCGGTGAACGCCGGCAGCAGGTGGTGGAACTGGAACACGAAGCCCAGCTTGGTGCGGCGTTGCAGCGTCAGCGCCTCGTCGTCGATGCCCACCATCTCCTGGCCTTCGATCCGGTAGCTGCCCGAGGTCGTGCGCTCGAGCAGGCCCAGGATGTTCAGCAAGGTGCTCTTGCCCGATCCGGAGGGTCCGATGAGGGCGACCATCTCACCTGGGGCGATGTTGAACGACACCCCGTGCAGCACCTCGGCCTCGTTGGGCTGGCCCACGTTGTAGCGCTTGCAGACCGCGGTGAGTTCCAGCAGCGCAGGTGAACGGGGGGCGGCGGGCGGTGCGGTCATAGCCGGATGGCCTGCGCCGGGTCCAGCCGGGAGGCGCGACGCGCGGGCGCGACAGAGGCGAGCAAGCCACACACGGTGGCCAGGGCCGCGATGCGCAGCGCCAGCCCGGCATCGAGCGTGATGTTGAACAGCGGCAGGCCGTCCGATCCGCGAACGAAATGGGTGAAGAGCCAGATCAAGACCACTGCCAGCAACACGCCCAGCGCCGATCCCAGGGCGCCCACGATGAGGCCTTGCAGCAGGAAGACTCGCAGCACCTGGGCCCTGGTGGCGCCCATGGCGCGCAGGATGCCGATCTCCCGCTGCTTCTGCACGACCGACACGACCAGCACGCTGGCGATGCCCAGCACCACCACGATCATCACGACGCCGCGAATGACCGAGGTGCTGACCGATTGCGCGTTCAGCGCCGACACCAGTTGCGCATTCGCCTGCTGCCAGCTCTCGGTCTTGTAGGGCCAGCGCGCGGACAACCCGCCCGCCAGGTCCTGGGCCGCCCAGATGTCGTGCAGCGCAAGATCCAGGCCGGTGGCGCTGCCGGGCAGTCCCACCAGGCTCTGCGCCGTGCGCAAGGGCACGATCACGGTGCGCCGGTTGAGGTCCTTCACCCCGAGGTCCACCAGGGCAGTGATCCGCAAGGCATCCTCGACGCCGTTGGCCACGATGCCGATCCGGTCGCCCACCTGCACGCCCAGGTCCTGCGCCAGTTCGAGCCCGATGAGGCCTTCTCCCGGCTCGAGCCGCGCGGTTCCGGCCACGACCTTGGACCGCAGCTTCACGATGCGGTCGTACCGCTCGAGTTCGACACCCATCAGCGCGATCGCCCTGGAGGCCTCTCCACGCACGGCAAGGCCCGCCGCCGACACCATGGGCGACACCGCGGCGACCTGCGGCATGGCCTCCAGCTCGGTCAGAAGGAGTTGCCAGTTGTCAATGGAACGCGGGCGTTGCGCGCGGGCCTGCGTCTGCGCCAGCTTGCTGGCGCCTGCACCGGGCGGCGTGGGTGCCACCAGCACCTGCTCATCCAGCGGGCTCACCGTGACATGGGCCTGTGCGCCCAGCGTTTTCTCGATCGTGTTGCGTTGCAGGCCGGTGATCAGGGCCGAAATGTAGGCCACCACTGCCACACCCGCGGCCACGCCCACGATGATGAGCAGGGTCTGCATTCTTCCTTCGCGCAGGAAGCGGATGGCGACCAGGCTTTCAAATCCGAGCAGCATGCAGCGGCCTCAGCGCCCCACGGCATTGGTCATCACGGCGCCCGCGTCCTCCCGGGCCTGCGCCTGCGCGGAAGCCACCGGCGCACTGGCCACGGCACGCACCCGGGCACCCGGGCCGGGGGCTGGTCCGAACAGCACCGCGTCACCTTCGTTCAGGCCCTCGAGCACCTCGGCCCAGGCCAGGGTGCGCAAACCCAGCCGCACCCGGCGTTCCTCCACGCGTCCATCGCGTTCCACCCACACGGCTTGTTCGGTGTTCGTCTCGCTCCGCAAGGCGCTCACGGGCACCACCAACGCCTGTTCGCGACGCGCGGTCTCGACCTCGATGGACACGGTCATGTCCTCGCGCAGAAAGTCGGGGGCCGCTGCCGGCAGGGAAAACTTGACCTCGATGGCCCCGCGTTGCGAGTTGACCACCGGGGCGATCGACAGCACCCGGGCCTGAAAGGCCCGTGCGGGATAGGCGTCGGCCAGCACCTGGGCCGGCTGGCCCGGGGCGAGCTGTTCCAGGTACCGCTCGTCCACCTGCGCCACCAGTTGCAGCGGACCGGACAGCGCCAGTGTCATCAAGGCTCGGCCTGGCTGAACGATCTGTCCCGGTTCGACCGAGCGCGAGAGGACTTTGCCCTTCGCGGGTGCGCTGATGTCGGTCTCCTTCAGGCGCACCTGCGCCGAACGCCGGGCCGCGGACGCGAGCGCCAGTTGCGCCTGTGCCTGTGCCACATCGGTGCCGCTGTCGGCGTTGGCGTCGCGTTGTGCGCGTGCGGCAGACACCTGTGCCTGCGCCACGTCCACCGCGCGGCGGGCTTCGTCCAGGCGGGACTGGCTCAGGAAGCCCTGGCTCACCAGGTCCTGCGTGCGCTGCAGTTCGGCGCGGGCGGCCACCAGCACGGATTCCGCCTGCGTCATGCTGGCCTGCACGGCCAGTCGGCCGGTGCTGCGCAGCCCGCTCAGCCGAGCCTGCGCCTGCCGTTCGTTGGCCTCGGCCTGGGCCAGGGCGGCTTTCAGCTCCTCACTCTCCAGCCGGACGAGGACATCGCCGACCTCCACCGGTGCGCCTTCGCTTACCAGAACCTCGCGCACCCGGGCGGTCAAGGTGCTGCCCACGTCGACCCGCGACAACGTGGCCACACGGGCGGAAAACTGCAAGGTGCGCACCAGCGGGGACTTGCTGGCGACGATGGAAGATGCCTCGGGCGGGCGCCAACTCCACCACGCCAGCGAGGCGATCAAGAGCAAGGCCAGCAGGACAGACGAAGACAGGTAGAGGGCTCGCCGCGACATGACCTATTCTTTCCGAGATCCGGCGCCATGCGCTGGCCGGCACCAAAAAATCCCGCACCCAGCAGCACCATCCGCGTGTGAAAGTCTTCCTGGGTGGTGGCGTCCACAGTGGTGCCCGCCAGGCTCATCACAGGCCTCCGCGGCCCACCCAGTGGCCGCTCAGCAGGTTCTCGGGTTCCACCGCGGCGCTGACCCGCGCACTGGTGTCCCAGTTGGCGCGCTGCACCTCCAGGCCGGCGTAGATGCCGTAGTCGGCGCCCGCCCGCAGGTCCCCCTGGGCCAGCAGGCTCTCGCCGACGCGGATCGCACCGGCCGCGACGATGTCGCCGCCCGACCGGATGCCCCAGCCGGCTTCCAGATGCGAGCCACATTCGATCGCCCCATCGACCTGGATGCCGTCACCGGCGCGCACTTCCAGGCCCGAACGGAGTTCGCCCCGCACACGCAGGCTCCTGCCCACGCGCACCCGTCCACCGGCGACCAGCATCCCGCCGACCATGGCCTGCTCCGCCACGTCCAGATCCGTGTGGCAGAACAGGCTCTGGGAACAGCGCAGGCCACCGCCGGCACGCACCCCGGCTGTGACCACGATCGAGTTGGCATGCACGTCGGCACCGGCCGACACAGACTCCGCATCGATCGTGCCCTCGGCGACGATGGAGGTTCCCGCGACAAGATGCGCCCCCGTCCGGATGGAGCCGCCCGCGCGCACCCCGCCTCCGGCGCGCACCATGCCCGCGACATCAATATCGCCCGCCACCTCGATGGAGCCCGCAAACACGACGACCTCGGCGGAGAGCGTCTCGAGGCGCAGCACATCGCTCGTCGCTCCGAACTGGTCGAGCAGCCAGCAGGCGTCGTTGACCCGGCCGTCGGCGACCAGGGCGTCGAGCAGCGGCTGGTAGTCGTGGCCGTCCGGGTGGTGCCGCAGCATCCAGCGGAAGCCGTTCGCACAGGGGTTCTTGGCCTTGACCAGGCGTTTGGACAGTTCGACGGTCTTCATGCCACAGCCCCCCGGATCCAGCCGTATAGCCACGAGCGCCAGGAGCGCCGTTCCCGCGGAACGATCACCGCATCCGCCCCCTGGTCCCTGATGAGTGCCAACCGCCGCAGTGTGGTCCTGAAAGACAGCGTGTGCCAGCGGCTGCCGATGACGACCAGCCAGGGCTTGTGGGCCGCCATGTGATTCACCAGCTGCTCCTCAAATCCGCCGAGGAGCACCTGGAGCGACATCCGGCGCCCCGAAGCACGCCAGGTGTTGGTGATGGTCTCCAGCGCTTGCAGCGCGCCCACGCGCGCCTTGCGCAGCTGGTGCTCCAGCAACAGCAACTCCGCCATGTCGTCCGTGACGGCTTGCTCGGTCAGGTCCGGCAGCACGTGCAGCAGCTGCAGCGAGGGCAGGTGCCACAGCAGGGGCGACCAGGCCGTCCATTCGGTCTCTGGTGCGTTGACGCTGGAGAGGCAGCACAGCGCAGGTGTGGATGCCTCCAGGTCGGACCGGTGGACCCACCAGACCGGGCGGTTGCCGCGGCTGAGCAGCGCCCGCAATACCGGCGACAGGCGCTGAATGCTCGATGGCGAGGGCTCGCCATCGACCAGGCAGACCAGGCTCGCGTCCCGGCACACCAGCAACAGGGCCGCGCTGGTGTGCACGGGCTGGGAAACCACTTCGACCGGCAGCGCGACATGCCTTCGCAGAAAGCGCGCCCGCTGGGACAGGCGGGCCATCGGATCGCTCCACGGGTCGACCCCTTCCAGCTGCAGGTAGGCCAGCTGCAGTTCGGCGCCCATGGCGGCGGCGCCTTGCGCGGCCCGCAGCAGGTGGCCGCTCGAACCGACGGACAGCGAGGTGAGAACCACCACCCGTCGCCGGATGGGTGGGTCGTGTGCATGGGACGCGTTGAACGCCGACTGTGGCACGGCAGGGGTGGCCGCGGAAGCACCGCGTGGCGCGATCACGTGCGCCCAGGTCGCAGACAAGGAAGCAGTCATGGAAGAGATGTCCAGGGTTTGGCCTGGTGGGGTCAGCCACCACCAGGAAAGGCGGAAGATCAGGCGGCCGCGGCTACGCTGCGCAGGCAGCGTCGGCTTCGGGCTGGAACAGCACGGTCTCGATGCGCAGGTCGCGGGCTTTGCCGGCCGGCAGTTGAACGTGCACGCTGTCACCCACACGGCGGCCCAGCAAGGCTGCGCCGATTGGCGAGAGGACGGATGTGGAGCCCTTCCCGGCGACCGCGTCGCCGGGGTAGCACAAGGTCAGCTCTTGCAGCTCGCCTGCCGCCAGGTCGCGGATCACCGCACGCGAGTGCATGGTGATCACGTCGGCGGGTACTTGCGCCGGCGGCACCAGATCGGCCAGCGACAACAGGGAGGACAGGTCGGGGTGGTCGGAGACACCCTGCAGCACGGTCAGACGTGCGTGATCCATCTCGGTGAGAACACGCTCACCACAGTCGGGGGAATACATGAAGAACGACTCCATCGAATTGCCAGCGCCCTCAAGGGGATGGCAATGCCCGCACTGATTGGGGCCCGGCGATGAAGAGTGTGCGTTCTAGGGTGAGAGGGTTATCGCCGGGCGGGGGAATGTGCGGCCATAAGGCGGTGGCCGCACGGGGCCGTGGCCTGGCCCTGCACGCGACGAGCGCACACCACCACCAGCGCGTCAGCGCAGAGGGTCATGGTGAGGCTCAGATGGATGATCATGGGGGTCGATTGTAGGCCGGGGAGGGTTCTCGGCGCAAACCAGGTGGATTGGGCGGGGTCGCTGGAGTTGCACCCAGCCGCAGGGGGTAAGCCTGTGGATATGTCTCGGACACCTTCGCCAAGTCCGCGCCGCACAAGGCCTGGGGCGAGATTGCCCGCTTTTTGGGCAGGGCGGCACAATCGCCCGATGTCTGCACCCTCCACCAAATCCCTCTCCGGTTCCGCTTTTGCCACCCTGCTGCTCATCGCGTTCATGATGGGCGCCAACCACGTCGCGGCGCGGCTGGCCTTTGATCACGGGGTTTCCGTGTCCACCGCGGTGCTGTTCCGCAGTGGTGCCACGGCCCTGGTGGTCTGGCTGATCGTGCGCATGGCGGGGGTGCCGTTGAACCTGCCCGCAGGGCAGAAGCGGGCGCTGCTGAAGATCGGCGCGCTGATCAGCGTGCAGAGCCTGTGCCTGTATTCGGCGGTGGCGCGCCTGCCGGTGGCGCTGGCGCTGCTGGCCTTCAACACCTACCCGCTGTGGACGGCGCTGTGGGCGCGCACGCTCAAGGCCGAGCGGGTGGAGCCGGCGCTGCTGCGCGCCATGCCGGTGCTGCTGCTAGGGCTGGCGCTGGCCCTGGATGTGGCGGGTGCCGCGTCGGGCCTGGGGGCTTCGGCGCACTGGGGGCGCATCGGGGCCGGTGTAGCGTTCGCGCTGGCGGCCGCGGCCTCGTTCGGTCTGGCGCTGGTGTTCACGCAGCACGAGACGGTGGGGCTGGACGGCCGCGTGCGCACGGCGGCCACCATGGCCATCGTGGCGCTGGCGGCCCTGGTCGGCGTCGCGGGGCAGGGTGGCTGGTCGCTGCCACAGGCCCCGGCGGGCTGGTGGGGACTGCTGGGCCTGACCGTGCTCTACGGCACCGCCTTCACCATCATGTTCACCGTGCTTCCCAGGCTGGGCGTGGTGGGCGGCTCGCCGATCATGAATGTGGAGCCGATCTTTGCGCTGCTGCTGGCCTGGGCGGTGCTCGGGCAGCAGGTGGCGCCGGTGCAGGTGCTGGGTGGTGTGCTGGTGGTGGCCACCGTGATGTGGCTGGGACTGCGGCGCCGCTAGCGCGGAAATTCAGTCCTCGTCGTCACTTTCTAGAGACGCGCTCCAGCGGTCGTTCCATTCGGCTGGCGGCTTCTGCCAGGCGTCGAGTTCGCGGCGGTCGCGTTTGCTCGGTCGCCCTTGGGTGATGCTGTCGGCCGGTTCGGGGGCCAGGCGCCGCCGCTCGGCCGCGGCCAGGCGTTGCGCCACCGACTCGGCGGTCTCTTCGTACAGCAAGGCCGCCGCCGTGGCCGGGCCGCGCACACCGCTGAGCGCCCTGACCACCAAGGTGCGCTGCACGCTGCCGCTGCGCAGCTCGACCACGTCGCCGATGCGCACCTCGCGCGCCGGCTTCACGGGCGCACCGTTGACCCGCACGCGGCCCTTGTCGATCTCTTCGGCGCTGAGCGAGCGGGTCTTGTAGAAGCGCGCGGCCCAGAGCCATTTGTCCAGCCGGACCCGGCCGCCTTCGGGTGTGCTATTGGCCATGAGCGGCCTCCGTTTCGTGGTGCGCCAGGGGCAGCCGCACGGTGGCGTCCAGCCCATCGATGCGCCCGCGCACCACGCGGTTGTCCAGTTCGATGCTGCCGCCGAGCGACTGCACGATGCCGTGGCAGATGGCCAGTCCCAGGCCCGATCCGGCGCCCGAGGGGCGCGCGCCGTGGTCGGTGGCGAAGGGCTGGAACAGCCGCTCGCGCAAGTGGTCGGAAATGCCCGGCCCGCTGTCGCGGATGGACAGCGCGGCGGTGCGCTCGTCGCAGACCATGCCCACCGCCAGGCGCGATTCGGGCGGGCAGTGCTTGATGGCGTTGTGCAGCAGGTTGCGCCCGAGCTCGCGCAGCGCCCATTCGTGCGAACGCACCGGGGCACTGACCACGTCCAGCGAAAAGTCGAGGCCGCGGTCGGCGATCAGCGGGGCCAGGTCCAGCGCCACAGCGCGCACCACCTCGCCCCAGTCGACCACGGGGGCGTCCCGGTCCTGGCGCAGCTGCTCGACCTTGGCCAGGGCCAGCATCTGGTTGGCCAGTTCGGTGGCGCGGTCGACGGTGTGCCCGATCTCGTCCAGCGCCTGCAGCGGCGGCACGTCGCCGCGCCGGGCCGACTGCACCTGGGTCTTGAGCACGGCCAGCGGGGTTCGCAGCTGGTGCGAGGTGTCGCGCACGAAGCGCTTCTGGTGGTCCAGCAGCTGCGACAGCCGCTGCATGTGCTGGTTGGTCGCCTCCAGCAGCGGCAGCAGCTCGCGCGGGGCGCTGTTGGTGGGCAGCGGCGAGAGGTCGTTGTCGCTGCGGTGGGCCAGTGCGTGGCTGATGGAGCGCACCGGGCGCGTGGCGCGCTGCACCACGATCACCACCACCAGCACGATCACCACCACCAGCGCCGCCTGGCGCCACAGGGTGTCGATCAGGATCTGCCGCGCCAGCGTCTGGCGCAGCTCCAGCGTCTCGGCCACCTGGATGGTGGCCATGCCCTGGCCGGCCTCGCCCGCCACCGGCTGCAGCAGCACCGCCATGCGGACCGGCGCGCCCTGGTACTCGTCGTCGTAGAAGTGCACCAGGGCGGCGTAGATCTTCTGGTCGGGCAGGCGGGCTCTGGGCGGCGGCAGGTTTTCAAAGCCCGAGACCATTTCGCCGTGAAACCCGCTGACGCGGTAGAAGAGCCGGCTGCGGTTGTCGGCTTCGAAGGCCTCCAGTGCGGAATAGAGCAGGGACGAGCGCACGCTGGGCTGGTCGCCTGTGCTGACCACCTCCAGCTGTTCGCCCAGCGACTTGGCGGTGGCCAGCAGGGTCCGGTCGTAGGCGGTGTCGGCGCCCGCCAGCGCCTGCCGGTAGAGCACCACGGTGTTGATGACCACAAAGCCGAACAGCGGCAGCAGGATGCCCAGCAGCAGCGTGCGGCGCAGCGACAGCGGTGCGCTCAAGGCCATGTCCTCAGGCAGCCGCCTTCAGCAGGTAGCCCAGCCCGCGCAGCGTCACCAGCTGGGCGCCGGTGTGGCCGATCTTCTTGCGCAGCCGGTAGGCCACCACCTCGATGGCCTCGGGCTGCACATGGGCCTCGCCGGGGAACACCAGCTCGAACAGGCGCTCCTTGGTGATGGCCTGGCCGGGCTGGGACAGCACGGCGCGCAGCAGGGCCAGCTCGCGCGGGGCGAGCTCCAGCGGCTCGCCGTCGTGGTAGACCGCGCCGCTGTCGCGGTCGATCTGCATGCCGCACCAGCCGGCGCTGCGCGCGGGCAGGTTGCCCGGGCTGTCGGTGGCGTCGGCCGAGCGGCGCACCAGGGCGCGCACGCGGGCCTCCAGCTCGTCAAGGTCGAAGGGCTTGGGAAGGTAGTCGTCGGCACCGGTGTTCAGCCCGATGATGCGGTCGCCCACGGTGCCGCGCGCGGTGAGGATGATCACCGGCGTTTTCAGGCCCTCGGCGCGCGCGTCGCCCAGCACCTGCAGGCCGTCGCGCCCGGGCAGGCTCAGGTCCAGCAGCACCACGTCGGGCAGGCTGGAGCGCCACAGCGGCAGGGCCTTGTCACCATCGCCACAGGTGAGCACCTGCATGCCGCGCCGCTCCAGCGTGCGCTGCAGGGTGGCCTGCATGGTGGGGTTGTCTTCGACCAGAAGCAGCTTCATGCGGACAGGAGGCCTGGGCTCAGCGGCGACCGGAGTTGAGGAAGGCCTGGCGCGTCACTTCGTCGAGGGCATCGTCGACCAGACCGTGGTCGGCCACCACCGTCAGGCGTCCCAGTTCGCGCAGTCGTTCCAGCCCGCGCAGGGTCAGCGAGATGCTGCGCCCGTTGGCGGCATTGAAGAGGAACATGGTGCCGTGCGGGCTGGCCCAGGTGAGCTGGCAACGCAGGTCTTCTCCTCCGTCTCGAAGGTCCACCCAGGTGCCCACCGTCAGCGGGCGGGGCTTTGCGGTGGTCTCCGTCTGTCGTTGGCGCAGCCACTCGGGGTCCATCGGCTCGGTGTCCTGGAAGCCTGGCTGGCTCTCGATCTGCAGGTCGTCCATGAATCCCGAGTCGCGTGCTTCCGCCGGATGCACCCAGGTATCGGACATGTCCAGTCCGCGCATGTCCGCCTCGTCGTCGCGCCTGGCGGCGTAGGCTGGTTCCTGCAGCTCCATGAGCGCCTGGAAGAAGGAGTCGGCCTGGGCACGCGGGTAGTCGATGGACTCCAGCCCTTCGCGCAGCGTGCGCAGCAGGCCAGGAATGACCTTGATCAGCCGGGGCCGGTTGAGGCTGGCCAGTTCGTGCTGGCTTGACCACAGCAGGTCGGGCAGGGCGTCCATGTAGCGCAGCGCCGGTGCATCGCCCGGGCTCAGGCTGTCCGCGGCCTTCGCCTGGATGCGCGCCTGCGCCACCACCTGGGCCCAGGGGCCGGTGAGGAAGCGGCGCACCACACCGGGTGCCCGGGCAAAGTCGTTTCTGGCCTGGATTTCCGTGGCCACCCGTTCGGCCAGCAGGTTGCGCTGCTCCACCTTCATCAAGGTCTGCATGGCCAGGCCCCGTGCGGGTGCCTGTGTCACCGGGTCGGTGCGCACCAGACGTGCGAGCAGTTCGCTGATGCGCTGCGACAGCTGGCTGGCCGGCACCTGCAGGTCCTGGACCACCTTGCGCAGCTGCTGCATGTAGGCCTGGAACCCCGAGTCCCGCTCGCTCTTGAACGCCAGCGCGCGCTCGGTGAGCACATCCAGCAGGCGCCGCGCCGGGTTGCTGCGATCGGTAAAAAAGCGCGGGTCGTTGCGCGCCAGCTCCAGCAGCATGGGCTTGAGCCGCAGCATCATGTCCCGCACCGGCGCCAGCAGGCGGGGGTCGTCGACGATGCGGCGCAGCATCAGTGCGACCACCTCCACCGCCAGGGACCGCACCATGCTGTCGGCCTCCTGCGCCTGTGCCGGATCGGAGGCATCGGCCGCGCCGCGCGCGACATTGCCCACCAGCAGCTGGTGCAGGTGATCAAGGGTGAGCAACTCGTTCCCGTCGCTCAGCGCCTCCACGGGCAGGCTGTCCCCGCGGGGGCGGGAGGCACCTCGGTCGGCGGGCTTGCCCACCGGGGTCTGCACGACCTTGTAGCCCGCGGGCTGCACGCCCCAGCGGTCCAGAAGGTCGACCAGCTGGCGGTAGAAACGCCGCAGTTCCTGGCCGAGGGGCAGGGCGCCGATGTGCAGCCACTGCACCCGCACCTCCTCGTCGATGTGCAGCTTGGACAGCGCGCGGATCAGCGCACCGATGATGGCCTCGGGGTGCAGCGGGTTGGCCTTGCTGCTCACCACAGTGAGTCCCCGGGCGGTGCTCAGGCGCGCGTCGAGCTTCACCAGCTCTTCTTCCACCGCCATCTTCACCACCTGCTGGATGCGCGCCAGCTCGACGGTGTGCTGCACCTGCTGGTGGTCCATCAGCTCCAGGTCGTCCAGGCTGAGTGTGTCCAGGCGGGGGGGCGGGGTCCTGCCGCTGACGGGGGTCAGGTCACCCTCGCCGTCGGCGACGCTGCCTATCGACTGTGACAGCGCCGACAGAAAGTGCTCGGTCACCCGCTGCTGGTAGGCGGCCAGGGTGGCGCGCGCCTGGCCGGCGCTGCGCTGTTCGGAGGCGCCGACGGCGGAGGCCTCCTTCTCCAGCAGTGCGTTGCCGAGCGCCGCCAGCCAGCGGGGCACCCACTCGGCCGACAAGGCCAATGCCTCTTTCAGGCAAGCGTCAAACACGGGATGGGCATGTGCATTCATGAGCGAAGGGCGCCTGGCCAAAGGCCCTGCGTGGTGAAGAGGGCTGGTGCGATTATGGTCCTCCCCGTGATGGGAGATCCCGCGCCCTCATAGGGTTTTTCCTGACAGCAACGACAGCCGATTGACAGCGGCCGACAGGAACATAACGACCGTCGATCAACCTCCCACGGAGACAAACATGCGTCGCGATACCTTCCTCAAGTCCCTGGCCGCTCTGGCCGCCGCCGGTGCCCTGCCCAATGCCGCCTGGGCCCAGGGTGCCAACGTCAAGATGATGATCCCCGCCAACCCGGGTGGTGGCTGGGATGGCACCGGCCGTGCCCTGGGCGAGGCCCTGCGCGATGCAGGCGTGGCGTCTTCCGTGACCTACGAGAACAAGGGCGGTGCTGCCGGCGCCATCGGTCTGGCCCAGTTCTACAACTCCGCCAAGGGCGACCCGAACGCCATGATGGTGATGGGCGCCGTGATGCTGGGCGGCATCATCACCGGCAAGCCGCCGGTCTCGATCACCCAGGTCACGCCGATCGCCCGCCTGACCACCGAATACAACGTGTTCGTGCTGCCCGCCAGCTCGCCCCTCAACACCATGAAGGACGTGGTCGAGGCGCTCAAGAAGGACCCCGGCAGTGTCAAGTGGGGCGGCGGTTCGCGTGGCTCCACCGAGCACATCGCCGCGTCGCAGATCGCCCAGGCCGTGGGCGTGCCCGCCGCCAAGATCAACTACGTGCCCTTCCGTGGGGGCGGTGAGGCCGTCGCCGCCATCCTGGGTGGCAACGTGACCGTCGGTGGCTCCGGCTACAGCGAGTTCCAGCAGTACATCGAGAGCGGCAAGATGAAGGCGATCGCCATCACCTCCGGCCAGCGCGTCAAGGGCCTGGAAAAGATCCCCACGCTCAAGGAGCAGGGCATCGATGTCGAGATCGGCAACTGGCGCGGTGTCTACGGCGCCGCCGGCATCACCCCCGAGCAGCGCGCCGCGCTGACCGAGATGATCGTCAAGGCCACCAAGAGCAAGGCCTGGCAGGAAGCCCTGGTCAAGAACAACTGGACCCCGGCCCTGCTGACCGGCAAGGAATTCGACGCCTTCGTCGACAAGGACTTCTCCACCCTGCGCGCCACCATGGTCCGCGCCGGCATGGTGTAAGCACACGGCCCGGTCTGTCCGATCCAGCGGCCACGGCGTTCGCGCCGCGGCCGCATTTTTTTACGAGTGGAGCACGTCATGAATGCCGACACCACCCCCGCGCAGGAGGCGCGTCCCGATCACCGCCCGGGCCAGCTGGCCATGGGCATCGCCGCCGTGGTGGTGGCTGCCGTTCTGGCCTACGGTGCAGCCAACATCCCGTCCGACGCCGGCTATGCGGGCGTGGGCCCCGACTTCCTGCCCTGGCTGGTGGCGGCCGCGCTGGGCCTGTGTGGCGTGATGCTGATTCTGGAGGTGCGCTCCGGCGGCTACCGCAACATGGAGGAGCCTTCGGGCGCCCCGCGCGGCGACTGGCACGCGCTGGCCTGGGTGTCGGCCGGCATCCTGGGCAACGCGGCGCTGATCACCACCATCGGTTTTGTGCTCAGCTGTGCGCTGTGCTACGCCCTCGCGGTGCGGGGCCTGCGCATCAGCGAAGGCAAGTCCGGCGGCAACGCCATGCAGGTGCTGCGCGACGCGGTCACCGGCATCGTGATCGCCGCACCGACCTACTGGCTGTTCACCAAATTCCTCGCCGTCAACCTGCCGGGCCTGACCGGCACCGGCTGGATCTGATCAGGGAGCACAAGCATGATGGACACTTGGAACCAGCTGCTGGGCGGCTTCGCCACCGCAGCCACCCCCCTCAACCTGCTGTGGGCGCTGGCCGGCTGTGCGCTGGGCACCGCCATCGGCGTGCTGCCCGGCCTTGGCCCGGCGGTGACCGTGGCCATGCTGCTGCCGATCACCGGTCAGGTCGAGCCGACCGCCTCGATGATCTTCTTCGCCGGCATCTACTACGGTGCCATGTACGGCGGCTCGACCACTTCGATCCTGCTCAACACCCCGGGCGAGACCGGCACCATGGTGACCGCGCTCGAAGGCTTCAAGATGGCCAAGAACGGCCGCGCCGGCGCCGCGCTCGCCACTTCGGCCATCGGCTCGTTTGTCGCCGGCACCATCGCCACCGTGCTGGTCACGCTGTTCGCGCCCATCCTGGCCGAGTTCGCCGTCAAGCTGGGGCCGCCCGAGTACTTCTGCCTGATGCTGTTGGCCTTCACCACGGTCTCTGCCGTGCTCGGCCAGAGCACGCTGCGCGGCCTGACCTCGCTGTTCGTCGGCCTGGCCATGGGCCTGGTCGGCATGGACCAGATCACCGGCCAGGTGCGCTACACCGCGGGCGTCATCGAGCTGATGGACGGCCTGGAGGTGGTGCTGGTGGCGGTGGGCCTGTTCGCGGTGACGGAAGCGCTCTACAACGCCCTGTACGAGGGCAAGAGCGAGGCCAACATGAACAAGATGAACAAGGCCCACATGACCAGGACCGAGTGGCGCCGTTCCTGGCCCGCCTGGCTGCGCGGCACGGCGATCGGCTTCCCCTTCGGCACCATCCCCGCGGGCGGTTCCGAGATTCCGACCTTCCTGAGCTACGCGACCGAGCGCAAGCTGGCCGACCCGGAGCACAAGAAGGAGTTCGGCACGGTCGGTGCGATCGAAGGCGTGGCCGGCCCCGAGGCCGCCAACAACTCGGCTGTCACGGCCACCCTGGTGCCGCTGCTCACGCTGGGCATCCCGACCTCGGTGACCGCCGCCATCCTGCTGTCTGCGCTGCAGAACTACGGCATCAACGCCGGCCCGCAGCTGTTCCAGACCTCGTCCGACCTGGTCTGGGCGCTGATCGCCTCGCTCTACATCGGCAACGTGATGCTGCTGGTGCTGAACCTGCCGATGGTGGGCCTGTGGGTCAAGCTGCTGAAGATTCCGAAGGCACCGCTGTACGCCGGCATCCTGATCTTCGCGACGGTGGGCGTGTACGGTATGCGCCAGAGTTCGTTCGACCTGTTCCTGATGTTCGGCCTGGCGCTGGTGGGGGTGGCGATGCGCCGCTTCGACTTCCCGACCGCGCCGGTGATCGTGGGCCTGATCCTCGGGCCGCTGGCCGAGGCGCAGTTCCGCAACGCCATGTCCATCGGCGAGGGCAGCTTCACCGTGTTCTTCGAGCGCCCGATGTCGGCGACGCTGCTGGTGATCGTGCTGCTGGTGCTGGTGACGCCGCGCCTGCTGGCCTGGCATCGTCGCAGCTGAAGACAGGAGCCCCCACGCTCCGCCGCCCTGAGCGGCGCCTGAAAGCCGGACGAAGATTTCGTCCGGCTTTCGTGTTTCTCTAAGGTTTCCTCTATGCGGTCCGGCGGGGGCGCCGGGCATCATCGTTGGCATGAAAGTGCTGATGGTGGAAGACGATCTGGCCCTGGGCGATGCGCTGGGGCGCGTGCTGCAGGGCCGGGGCTTCGAGGTCACGCGCTGCGCCGACGGCGCGGAGGCGCTGGCCATGTTCCGGCGCCGCCGGCCCGACGTGGTGCTGCTGGACCTGAGCCTGCCGGGCATGGACGGCATGGAGGTGCTGCGCCTGATGCGCGACGGCGGTTCGCAAGTGCCGGTGCTGGTGGTGACCGCCCGCAGCGCGGTGCAGGACCGGGTGCTCGGCCTCAACGAGGGCGCCGACGACTACCTGACCAAACCCTTCGACATCGAGGAACTCGCGGCCCGCCTCAAGGCGCTGGTGCGCCGCAGCCATGGCGCGCCGGAACTGCGCTGTGCACTGCTGCGCGTCGACGAGCCCACCGGCGCCGTGTTCCGCGGCGCGACGCCGCTGGACGTGTCGACCCGCGAGCTGGCGCTGCTCAAGGCGCTGCTGGCCCGGCCGGGGCAAGCGGTCGGCAAGGAAGACCTGCACCACGCCGTGTTCGGCGACGAGCCGGTGGGCGCCGACGCCATCGAGGTGCTGGTGCACCGCCTGCGCAAGCGCATCCAGGGCTCGGGCGCGCAGCTGGTGACGCTGCGCGGTGTCGGTTACCTGATGATCGACGAGGCGATGACGGAAGGGCCGGTCCCGGTCTGAGCTGCACATGGCGTCGTCTGTTCCGTCCACACCCCCGACCATGACCGGCCCCGCGTCGACACCGTCCGCACCCGCCGCGCGGCCCTGGTCGATCACGGCCCGGCTCCTGCTGGGGCTGGCACTGTGCCTGCTGCTGGTGGAGCTGCTCCTGCAGGCCTTCCTGCCCGAGCTGGCGGCGGCGCCGCTGTGGGGCGCCGTGCTGCGCCTGGCCGCGGTGCTGCCGCTGTTCGCCTGGTGCATCGTGCGCGCGCTGGCGCCGCTGCGCCATCTGGAGGACGAGCTCGATGCCGGCGAGGCCGGCAGCGCCCCGCGCCCGGTGCCGGCCGAGCTGCAGCCGCTGTCCGGCGCGGTGCACGGTGTGCTGGAACGTCAGCGCGCAGCCACCGAGCAGCAGCGCCGCTTTCTCGCCGACGCCTCGCACCAGCTGCGCACGCCGTTTGCCGTGCTGCGCACGCAGCTGCAGGGCGCCATGTCCGGCCAGTTGGAGGTGAAGGACACGCTGCCCAAGATGCTCGCGACCGTCGACCGCTCCAGCGAGCTGGTGCGGCAGCTGCTCTCGCTGGCCAAGGTCGAGCAGCTGGTGGCGCAGGCGCACTGGCAGGAGGTGGACCTCGAAGCCGTGGCGCAGGCCGTGTGTCTGGAGTTCGGGCCGCTGCTGGCGCGCAAGCGGCTGGATTTTTCTTTCGAGTCGGTGCCGGTGCGCCTGACCACCGACCCCTGGATGCTCGGCGAGCTGCTGCGCAACCTGCTGTCCAACGCCATCCACCACGCGCCGCGTGGCTCGGCCCTGGGCATGGTGGTGCGGGTGCTGCCGGACCAGGCCGAGCTGCTGATCTGGGACAACGGCGGTGGCATCGATGCCGCGGTGATGGACCGGCTGTTCGAGCCCTTCCAGTCGGCCGCGGGCGGCACCGGCATCGGCCTGGGGCTGTCGATCTGCCGCCAGATTGCGGAGTCGATGCAGGCGCAGGTGCAACTCTTCAACCGGGTGCAGGACGACCGGGTGGTCGGCGTCGATGCGGTGGTGCGCTGGAACCTGGCACCGGCCGGGGCAGGGGGCTCACATGCCTGACGCGGTGCGCCTGGACGCTGTGGAAAAAACCTTTGCCGATGGCACGCGCGCGCTGCGCGGCGTGCAGCTGCGGTTTGCGCGGCGCCAGCTCACCACGCTGCTCGGGCCCTCGGGCTGCGGCAAGTCGACGCTGCTGCGCCTGGTGGCCGGGCTGGAACAGCCCACCGCTGGCCGGGTGTTCATCGGCGAGCGCGACGTGACCGGCACCGGCCCGGACCAGCGGCCCATCAGCATGGTGTTCCAGAACTACGCGCTGTTCCCGCACCTGGACGTGCAGGGCAACGTGGGTTACGGCCTCGGGCTGGACAGCGCCGCCGCGGCGCGCGACCCGCGGGTGCGCGCGGCGCTGGCGCAGGTCGGCCTGGGCGCGCTGGCCGCCCGCAGCACGGCCTCGCTCTCGGGCGGGCAGCAGCAGCGCGTGGCGCTCGCGCGCGCGCTGGCCCTGGCGCCCGAGGTGCTGCTGCTCGACGAGCCGCTGTCCAACCTCGACGCCGGCTTGCGGCGACAGATCCGCGAGGAGATCCGCGGCCTGCAGCAGTCGCTGGGCCTGACGGTGGTCTACGTGACGCACGACCAGAACGAGGCCATGGCGGTCAGCGACCACATCGTGGTGCTGCGCGACGGCCAGGTGCAACAGGTCGGCAGCCCGCGCGACATCTACGAGCGCCCGCGCTCCGAGTTCGTGGCCGGCTTCATGGGCGATGCCGCGGTGTTCGACGCCGAGGCCGACGGCCAGGGCGGCTTGCGCGTCGGTCCGCTGACGGTGGCCGCCGGCCACGCGCGGCGCCGCGGCGCCACCCGCGTGGTGGTGCGGCCCGAGGCCTGGCGCCTGGCGCCGGCCAGCGGCCAGGGCCTGGCCGGGCGCATCGAATCGCACGCCTACGAAGGCCGGCAGTCGCACTACCGCGTGCGCACCGCGCTCGGCCTGCTGCAGGTGCACCGCCAGCACGAGCGCCAGACGCTGCAGGTGGGCGCGCCGGTCAGCGTGTTCCTCGACGGCCCCGGCGTCAGCGTGCTGATGACCGGCGCCACGGCCATGCCCGAGGGGCCTTGAACCGCTCACCCCACCCGTTTCCCACACCCGAGATCCCCGTCCATCCCAGGAGAAAACCCATGAAAAAGACCCTCTGGCTTGCCGCCCCTTTCCTGCTGTTGCCCGCGCTGTCCGCGCAGGCCCAGAGCAGCGAGTTCAACCTGATCTGCTCGGCCCAGGCGGCCTGGTGCAACATGCTCGCCGTCACCTTCGAGAAGAGCCAGGGCGTGAAGGTCAACATGACGCTCAAGGGCTCGGGCGAGGCGATCGCGCAGATCATGGCCGAGCGCGCCAACCCCAAGACCGACCTCTGGTTCGGCGGCACCGGCGACCCGCACCTGCAGGCGGCCGAGCAGGGCCTGACGCTCGAATACAAGTCGCCCACGCTGCCCAAGCTGCACGACTGGGCGCAGAAGCAGGCCGCACAGTCGGGCTACAAGACGGTGGGCATCTACTCCGGCCCGCTGGGCTTTGGCTACAACACCGAGCTGCTGGCCAAGAAGAAGCTGGCCGTGCCCAAGACCTGGGCCGACCTGCTCAAGCCCGAGTACAAGGGCGAGATCCAGTCGGCCAACCCGGCCTCCAGCGGCACCGCCTACACCATGATCGCGACGCTGGTGCAGCTCATGGGCGAAGACCAGGCGTATGAGTACCTGAAGAAACTGCACGGCAACATCGGCGCCTACACACGCTCGGGCACCGGCCCGATCAAGGCGGTGGCGCGCGGCGAGGCCACCATCTCCATCAGCTTCGTGCATGACGGCCCGGGCGAGAAGGCGCAGGGCTTCCCGCTGGAGACCATCACCCCGTCGGACGGCACCGGCGCCGAGATCGGATCGATGTCGATCATCAGGGGTGCGCGCAACCTGGACGCGGCCAAGAAGTTCTACGAATGGGCGCTCACGCCCTCGGCCCAGGCCCTGGGCGCGGCCACGCTGCAGTTCCAGCTGCCGTCGAACAAGGAGACCAAGGTCGACCCGCGCGTGCCCGACTTCCGCAAGATCAAGCTGATCAACTACGACTACGCGAAGTACGGCCAGACCGCCGAGCGCCGCCGCCTGATCCAGCGCTGGGAAAAAGACGTCAACAGCCTGCCGCGCTGACCTCCACCCGCTCCGGAATTCCGCATGAACACCTTGACCTCGCGGTCCGGGCGGGCGTTGGCCGCCTGGACGCTGCTGGGGCTGGCCGCCTACGCGCTGCTGCCCTGGTACTTCCTCCAACAACAGTCGCTCTGGGCGGCGCTGCCCGGCGTCTGGGGCGGTGACGCCACCGCCAGCGGCGTGGTGCAGGCGGCGCTGCACGGGCGGCCCTGGCTCTGGACCGGCGTGGCCGGCCTGCTGGTCGCCGGCGCCGGCCTGCTGTTGCCCGTGGGGCGGGCGCAGGGCGGGGTGCTGGTGGCCGGCGCGCTGCTGGGCCTGACCGGCCTGCTGGCGAGCGGCTTCGCCATCGGTGCGCCGGGCTGGAGCTTCCCGGCGCTGGAGGCCTGGTTCGGTCCGCTGGAGCACGGCCAGTTCGGCATGGGCTGGGGCGGCTTTGTTGCCATCGCCTGCCTGGTGATGCTGCTGGGGGCGGGCATCGCGCGGCTGGGCTTCTTCCGCGGCGATGTGTTCGTTGCGGGCGCGGTGGTCGGCTGCGTGAGCCTGCTCGCGCTGTTCGTGGTCTACCCAGTGCTGCGCTCGCTGGCCTCGGGCCTGTACGACGACATGGGCCTGTGGGCGCCGGGTGCGCTGGTGGACCGGCTGGCCACCGAGCGCATCTGGGGCCTGGGCTGCGTCATCGCCGACACGCGCTGCGGCGTGGCCTGGAACACGCTGTTCCTCGCGCTGCTGACGGCGGCGGGCACGACGGTGATGGGCACGCTGATGGCGCTGTGGGCCGAGCGCGGCGGCACGCGGCTGCAGAAGCCGCTGAACGTGCTGGCCATGCTGCCCATCATCACGCCGCCCTTCGTGGTGGGTCTGGGCCTGATCCTGCTGTTCGGCCGCGCCGGCCTTTACAACCAGTTCATGGAATGGGCCTTCGGCGTCCCGCCCTCGCGCTGGTTCTACGGCGTGTTCGGCGTCTGGCTGGCGCAGATGTTCGCCTTCACGCCCATCGCCTTCATGATCATGCGCGGCGTGGTGCAGGGGGTGAGCCCGTCGCTGGAAGAGGCGGCGCAGACGCTGCGCGCCGACCGGCTGCGCACCTTCCTGACGGTGACGCTGCCGCTGCTCAAGCCCGGGCTGGCCAACGCCTTCCTGGTGGGCTTCATCGAGAGCATGGCCGACTTCGGCAACCCCATCATCCTGGGTGGCTCCTACGCCGTGCTGTCCACTGAAATCTTCTTCGCCATCGTCGGCGCCTCGCTGGACCCGGGCATGGCGGCGGCGCTGGCCCTGGTGCTCACGCTGTTCGCGCTGGTGGTGTTCTTCATCCAGCGCGGGCTGCTCGGGCGCACCAGCTTCACCACTGTGACCGGCAAGGGCGACGCCGGCCTGCCCATGCCGCTGCCCGACACGGTGCGGCGCCTGTGCTTCGGCGTGGCCGGGCCCTGGCTGCTGTTCACCGTGGTGGTTTACCTGTTCGCCTTCGCGGGCGGCTTCGTGAAGACTTGGGGCCGCGACTACACGCTCACGCTGGACCACTTTCGCGGCGCCTTCGACCTGCAGTGGGGCGAGCACGGCCTGGTGTGGGCGGGCACGGCCTGGAACTCGCTGTTCACCACCGCCTCGCTGGCGGCGATGGCGGCGCCGGTCTGCGCGTTCCTGGGCCTGCTGATCGCCTGGCTGCTGGCGCGCACCGAGTTCCGCGGCAAGGCGGGCTTCGAGTTCGCGGCGCTGCTGACCTTCGCGATCCCGGGCACGGTGCTGGGCGTGAGCTACATCCTGGCCTTCAACGTGCCGCCGGTGGAGCTCACCGGCACCGGGCTGATCATCGTGCTGTGCTACGTGTTCCGCAATTTGCCGGTGGGCGTGCGCGCCGGCACTGCGGCGTTCAAGCAGCTCGACCGTTCGCTCGACGAAGCCTCGTTCATGCTGCGCGCCGGCACGCTGACGACCTTGCGTCGCGTGGTGATGCCGTTGCTCAAGCCGGCGCTGACAGCGGCGCTGATCTACAGCTTCGTGCGCTCCATGACCACGGTCTCGGCGGTGATCTTCCTGGTCTCGGCCAAGTACGAGCTGTCGACCACCTACATCATCGGCCGCGTCGGCAATGGCGAGTACGGGCTCGCGCTCGCCTACTGCACCGTGCTCATCGTCTTCATGTCCCTCATCACCGCGCTGGTGCAGCGCCTGGTGGGTGAACGGCAACTCGGCCGCCGCGCGGGCGGCCACTGAACCCAAGGACACCGCCATGACCACACACGGCATCCAGTTCCGCCAGGTGACCAAACGCTACGGCGGCGCCAACGCGCCCCTGATCGTCAAGGGCATCGACTTCACCGTGCCCAAGGGCACGCTGACCACCATCCTCGGCCCCTCGGGCTGCGGCAAGACCACCACGCTGCGCATGATCGCGGGGCTGGAATCGCCCTCGGGCGGCCAGATCCTGATCGATGGCCGCGACGTCACTTCGCTGGGTCCCAGCGAGCGCAACGTCAGCATGGTGTTCCAGAGTTACGCGCTGTTCCCGCACATGAGCGTGCTCGACAACGTGGGCTACGGCCTGAGCGTGAGTGGCCTGCCCAAGGCGGAGATCACCGAGCGGGCGAGGGCGGCGATGGCGACCGTCGGCCTGGTCGGCATGGATGCGCGCCTGCCCAGCGAACTCTCGGGCGGCCAGCAACAGCGCGTGGCGCTGGCGCGGGCGCTGGTGATCGAGCCCGCGGTGCTGCTGTTCGACGAGCCGCTGTCCAACCTCGACGCCCGGCTGCGCCGCAGCATGCGAGAGGAGATCCGAAGCCTGCAGCAGCGGCTGGGCCTGACGGTGGCCTATGTGACGCACGACCAGAGCGAGGCGCTGGCGGTGAGCGACCAGATCATCGTGATGGACGCCGGCCAGATCGCCCAGGCCGGTGCGCCGCAGGATTTGTACGAACGCCCGGCCAGCGCCTTCGTGGCCGGCTTCATGGGCGAGGCCATGCTGTTCGACGGCGTGAGCGAGGCCGACGGTTCGGTGCGCTTCGGCCCGATCCGGCTGCAGCCCCGCCACCGCCTGCCGCCCGGCCCTGTGAAGGCTGCGATCCGGCCCGAGGCCTGGTCCATCGGCCCGCGCGAGGCGGGCGGCCTGGGTGGCGAGCTGCTCAAGCAGGCCTACCTGGGCTCGTTCCAGGAACTCACGGTGCAGACCGAGCTGGGCCCGATCTTCGTGGTCAGCCCGCAGGTGGACCGCGAATGGCGGCTGGGCGAAGAACTCGGGCTGACCCTCAAGGACCACGGCGTGACGGTGGTCGCTGCATGAGCTTTCACACGACAGAGAAACGGAAACAAGGCATGACGACAGAGACGGTGGTGTTCGACCTCGGCGGGGTGGTGTTCAACTGGCAGCCGACCGTGCTGCTGCGCCAGGTGCTGCCCGGGCGGGCGCGCGACGAGGCCGAGGCGGCGCACTGGGTGCGTGAGATCTTCCAGACCTTCGACCCCGACGGCGACTGGGCGCAGTTCGACCTCGGCAACGTGGAGCCCGAGGGGCTGGCGCAGCGCATCGCCCGGCGCACCGGGCTGGCGGTGGAGGAGGTGATGGCGGTGATCGACGGACTGGCGCCGCACATGCGCGTGAAGGACGACACCGTCGCGCTGATCCACGAGCTCAAGGCCGCAGGTCACCGGCTGGTCTACCTCTCGAACATGCCACACGGGCTGGCGCGCTGGATCGAGGACGACCACCCGTTCGCCGACTGGTTCGAGGACGGCATCTTCTCGGCCCGCGTGGCGCTGATGAAGCCCGACCCCGCGATCTTCCATGCGGTGACCGAGCAGCTGGCAGTGAGCGACCCCTCGCCGGTGTTCATCGACGACGCGCCGCGCAACATCGACGCGGCCCATGCCATCGGCTGGCGCGGCGTGCGCTTCGAGACTGCGGCACAGGTGCGGGCGGATCTCGGGGCGCTCGGGCTGCTGGGCTGAGCGCCCCGGGCCCTCAACCCGCCACAGCCGCCGCTCAGGGGGCCACGCCGCCGGCCACCGGCATGGCCGCGCGCATGGCGTCGATGAAGCGCCGCAGGCGCAGCGGATAGAACCGGGCGTGCGGATAGACCAGGTAGACCGGCAGGGCCGGCGCCTGCCACTGGGGTACCAGATGCACCAGCCGCCCCGCGGCCAGGTCGTCGGCCGCCATCCAGGCCGACACGATGCCCGCACCCAGCCCCAGCACGGCGGCATTGCGCAGCACATAGAGGTTGTCGGTGCTCAGGCGGGGGCGGATAGCAAAGCGCCGGGTCTGCTGCGTCTGCTGGTGGGTGAGGCTCACCTCGTCTCGGTAGTAGGTGCGCAGGGCCAGCCAGGGCAGGTTGGCGAGTGCGTCCACCGTCGCGGGCGGCTCGCCGCTTTCCAGCAGTGCTGGCGCCGCGATCACGATGCGCGGCACGTCCATCAGCCGGATCGCCACCACCGAGGGGTCGCGCACCTCGCCGACCTGAATCGCGCAGTCGATGCCGGCGCCGATGAAGTTGTGCACATCGTCGCGCAGCAGCCACTCGACCTGGATGTCCGGATGCGCCTGCAGGAACCGGGTCAGGGGCCGCACCAGCTGTTCCTGTCCGAACGCATGCGGCACCACCACGCGCAGTTGGCCGCGGGGCGCCTGCTGCTCGCCGTGCGCGTCCGCGGTGAGCGCCTCCCAGTCCTCCATCAGCAGCTTGGCGCGCTCATAGCAGCGCTCGCCGTCCGGCGTCAGGTGCATGGCCCGGGTGGAGCGTTGCAGCAGGCGCACGCCGAGCAGGCGTTCCAGCGCCAGCAGGCGCCGGCTGATGGTGGGCTGGGTGGTCTGCATCTGCGCCGCCGCGCGCGAGAGGCTGCCGGCTTCGACGATGCGCACGAAGGTCTGCATCAGGGCCAGCCGGTCGCCGCTGCCGATGGGGAGCGTGTCGGCCGGTGCTGCGGGTGATGGAGGCTTATTCATTCGCATATCGTATATCTGTGGTGTGTGACAGCCGTCTTCCGCCGAAATTCACCGAGAAGGACACTGCGTCCATCGAGTTTTCTGGAGTTTGTCATGTCATCCATTCACTTGTCGAATGTATTGGGGGCGGCGTCATCCCATCAGGGTGTGGCGCTTTCGCCCGCCCTGGTGCGCCTGCTGGCTGTCGGCGCTGGCCTGACCGTGGCCGCGCTGTACTACGCCCAGCCCATGCTGGGAGTGCTGGGCGCACAGCTGGGGGTGGGGCCGCAGACCCTGGGCTTCGTGCCCATGCTCACGCAGCTGGGCTACGCGCTGGGCATCCTGTTGACAGCGCCCCTGGGCGACCGTTGCGACCGCCGGACGCTGGTGCTCGTCAAGTGCGGCTGGCTGGTGGCGGCCCTGGCGGGCGCGGCGCTGGCTCCATCCATTGGCTGGCTGCTGCTGGCGAGCTTCGCCATCGGGCTGGCGGCCACGGCCGCGCAGGACATCGTGCCCGCTGCGGCCACGCTGGCGCCTGAAGCCCGCCGCGGGCAGGCCGTGGGTGCGGTGATGACCGGCTTGCTGCTGGGCATCCTGCTGTCGCGCGTGGTCAGCGGTTTCGCCGCCGAACACCTGGGCTGGCGCTCGACCTTCGGCCTGGCGGCCGTGTCGGTGGCCCTGGTGGCCCTGGCGCTGGCACGCGGGCTGCCGCATGTGCCGCCCACGACCACCCTGGGCTACGGCGCGCTGCTGGCGTCGCTCGGATCGCTGTGGCGCCGCCACCCCTCGGTGCGGCAGGCCGCGCTGGCCCAGGGTGCGCTGGCGGTGGGGTTCAGCGCCATCTGGTCCACGCTGGCGATGTGGCTGCACGGCGCACCGTTCCACATGGGCAGCGCGGCGGCCGGTGCATTCGGCATTGCCGGGGCGGCCGGCGCACTCGCCGCACCCTGGTTCGGGCGCCTGGCAGGCCGCCATGGCCCGCACCGCAGCGCCCTGGCGGGTGCCTGTCTGGCGCTGGCGGGCTATGCGGTGACGGGGCTGGTGGGTGGCTTGCCGCAGGGCGTTCAGGTGGCGGCGCTGGCGCTGGCGGTGATCGTGTTCGACCTCGGGTTCCAGGGCGCGCTGGTGTCGCACCAGTCGCTGGTCTACAGCGCCGATCCGTCGGCACGCAGCCGGCTCAATGCCCTGCTGTTTGTGGTGATGTTCGGGGGCATGGCTTCCGGCTCCGTGCTGGCCGGCATGCTGTTCGCCCGCTGGGGCTGGAACGCGGTGGTCGGTCTGGCGGTGGCCTCGGCGCTGGTGGCCGTGGGCCTTCGGCTCGGCAGGGGCGGATCGGCCGGTACCGCGGGTACCATGCAGCGACCATGAGCCCCGACACCCGCCTCCCGCGCGACGCCCAGAGCATCCTGGAGCTGGCCGCGCGCTCGATGTTCGACCTGTTCGCCAACGCCAGCGAGGGCATGCTGCTGGTGGACCGCAAGGGGCGGGTGGTGTGGATCAACGACCAGTACCGCCGCTTCCTGCCGGCGCTGGGCTACGAGCGCGAGGAAGACTTCGTCGGCCACCCGGTGTCAAACGTGGTGCAGAACACGCAGATGCACCAGGTGCTGGAAACCGGCAAGCCGATCCTGATCGACCTGCTGACCAACAAGGCCGGCACCTTCGTGGTCAGCCGCATCCCGCTGCGGGACGAGGCGGGCGAGGTCATCGGCGTGCTGGGCATCGTGCTGTTCGACCACCCCGAGACCACGCTGCAGCCGCTGATCGCCAAGTTCGCGCGGCTGGAGCAGGACCTGAACGAGGCGCGGCGCGAACTCGCCAGCCAGCGCCGCGCCAAGTACACCTTCGCCAGCTTCGTCGGCAGCAGCGCCGCCGCGCAGGAGGTCAAGCGCCAGGCGCGCCGCGCGGCGCAGTCGGCCAGCCCGGTGCTGCTGCTGGGCGAGACCGGCACCGGCAAGGAGCTGCTGGCGCACGCCATCCACGCCGCCTCTCCGCGCGCCGGCCGGCCCTTCGTGGGCGTGAACATGGCGGCCGTGCCCGAGGCGCTGATGGAGGCGGAGTTCTTCGGCGTCGCGCCGGGGGCCTACACCGGCGCCGACAAGAAGGGGCGCGACGGCAAGTTCAAGCTGGCCGACGGCGGCACGCTGTTTCTCGACGAACTGGGCGACATGCCGATGGCCGTGCAGGTCAAGCTGCTGCGCGCGCTGCAGGACGGGGAGATCGAGCCGCTGGGCTCCAACAAGCTGATCCGGTGCGACGTGCGCGTGGTGGCCGCGACCTCGCGCGACCTGGCGCAACTGGTGCGCGAGGGCCAGTTTCGCGAAGACCTGTTCTACCGCCTCAATGTGTTGCCCATCCGCGTGCCACCGCTGCGCGAGCGGCAGGGCGACATCCCGCTGCTGGTCGAGACGCTGTGCGAGGACATCGCGGCGCGTGGCGCCAACGTGCACCTGGAGCTGCTGCCACCCGCGCTCGATTTGCTGGCCGCGCAGCCCTGGCGCGGCAACACGCGCGAGCTGCGCAACGTGCTGGAGCAGCTGGCGCTGCGCAGCGACTCGCCGCAGATCGGCGCCGCGCAGGTGGAGCAGGTGCTGCGCGACTCGGGGCTGGACCGCATCGAGCCCGCGCTGTCGCGGCCTGCCGCCCCTGTGCCGGCGATGGCCGCGGACGACGACCTGCGGCCGCTGCCGGTGCAGATCGCCGAGCTGGAGCGCCGCGCCATTGCCGCCGCTCTGGCGCGCACCGGGGGCAACCGGGTGGCGGCGGCGAAGCTGCTGGGCATCTCGCGCGCCAGCCTGTACGACCGGCTGTCTGTGTCTGAAAACCAGACAACTGTCTGATATTTAGACATTTTGGGTTTGGATGGTGTGTCTGAATTTCAGGCATTCATACAGCAAGACAGCAGCAGTTCATTGATTCAAAAGGACTTTTCTTCCTGGCACGGACCATGCAAAGTGGGTTGGCGTTCACCGGCCCGGTGATCTCATAACCAGGAGACAAGACATGTTCCAGACCACGCGCCGCGTTGCGGTGATGGCCCTTGCCTGCGGCGCCGCCGCTGCCTTTGCCCAGTCGGGCGGTGAAATCCGCATCGCCCACGTCTACAGCAAGACCGGTCCGCTGGAGGCCTACGGCAAGCAGACCCATGTGGGTCTGATGATGGGTCTGAACTACGCCACGGGCGGCACCATGATGGTCGGCGGCAAGAAGATCGTCGTGATCGAGAAGGACGACCAGGGCAAGCCCGACCTGGGCAAGAGCCTGCTGGCCGCGGCCTACGCCGACGACAAGGCCGACCTGGCCATCGGCCCGACCAGCTCGGGCGTGGCGCTGGCCATGCTGCCGGTGGCCGAGGAATACCAGAAGATCCTGCTGGTCGAGCCCGCGGTGGCCGACTCCATCACCGGTGACAAGTGGAACAAGTACATCTTCCGCACCGGCCGCAATTCGTCGCAGGACGCGATCTCCAACGCCGTGGCGCTGGACAAGGCCGGCACCACCATCGCCACCCTGGCGCAGGACTACGCCTTCGGCCGCGACGGCGTGAAGGCCTTCAAGGACGCGGTGAAGACCGCCAAGATCGTCCACGAGGAATACCTGCCCACCAGCACCACCGACTTCACCGCCGGTGCGCAGCGCCTGATCGACAAGCTCAAGGACCAGCCGGGCCGCAAGGTGATCTTCATCATCTGGGCCGGCGCGGGCAACCCGTTCAAGATTGCCGACCTCGACCTCAAGCGCTACGGCATCGAGATCGCCACCGGCGGCAACATCCTGCCGGCCATGGCGGCCTACAAGAACTTCCCGGGCATGGAAGGCGCCACCTACTACTACTTCGGCATCCCCAAGAACCCGGTGAACGAGGCCATGGTGGCCCAGCACTACACCCAGTTCAAGAGCCCGCCGGACTTCTTCACCGCCGGTGGTTTCAGCTCGGCCATGGCCGTGGTCACCGCGCTCAAGAAGACCAACGGGGATGCCAAGGCCGCCACGCTGATCAAGACCATGGAAGGCATGAGCTTCGAGACGCCCAAGGGCACGATGACCTTCCGCAAGGAAGACCACCAGGCCATGCAGAGCATGTACCACTTCAAGATCAAGGTGGACCCGGCCTTTGCGTGGGGCGTGCCTGAACTTGTGCGCGAGATCAAGCCCTCGGAAATGAACGTTCCCATCCGCAATAAGAAGTAACCCCCCTGCGCCGCTTCGCGGCTTCCCCCAGGGGACAACGCCTGCGGCCCGGCAAAGCCGGTTCCGCGGCGTTTCTGGAAGGTTGCGGCACTCGCCGCAACTGCTCGCGCACTCGCGCTGCGCGTGGAGGAACTTGATGCTTGAAACCACTGACCTCACGGTCCGCTTCGGCGGGCACGTGGCGGTGAATGCTGTGTCCTGCGCATTCGCGCCGGGCACGCTCACCGCCATCGTCGGCCCCAACGGCGCTGGCAAGACCACCTACTTCAACCTGATCTCGGGCCAGATCAAGGCCACCGCCGGGCGCGTCAAGCTCAATGGCGTGGACATCTCGGCCCAGGGCGCACCGGCGCGCGCGCAGGCCGGGCTGGGCCGGGCCTTCCAGCTCACCAACCTGTTCCCCAACCTCACGGTGCGCGAGAACGTGCGGCTGGCGGTGCAGGCGAGGGCGGGTGCGGGGCTGAACCTGTGGCGCATCTGGAGCGACCGGCGCGATCTGGTGGTGCGGGCCGACGAGGTGCTGGAGACCGTGGCGCTGGCCGACAAGGGCGACCAGCTCGCGGCCAGCCTGCCGCACGGCGACCAGCGCAAGCTCGAAGTGGGCATCCTGATGGCGCTGGAGCCGCAGGTCTTCATGTTCGACGAACCCACCGCCGGCATGAGCGTGGACGAGGTGCCGGTGATCCTGAACCTGATCCGCCAGCTCAAGGCCGACAAGACCAAGACCATCCTGCTGGTCGAACACAAGATGGACGTGGTCCGCGAACTCTCGGACCGCATCATCGTGCTGCACAACGGTGAACTCGTCGCCGACGGCGAGCCCGCGACCGTGATCGCATCGCCCGTGGTGCAGCAGGCCTACCTCGGCATCAACCCCGAAGAAAAAGAAGAGGTCGCGGCATGAGCGAGGCGCTGCTGAAACTCGAAGGCGTGCACACGCACATCGGCGCGTACCACATCCTGCACGGCGTGGACCTGGTCGTGCCCAAGGGCGAATTGACCATGCTGCTGGGCCGCAACGGCGCCGGCAAGACCACCACGCTGCGGACCATCATGGGCCTGTGGCACGCCAGCCAGGGCCGGGTCACGCTGGCCGGGCAGGACATCACCGCACGCCAGACGCCCGAGATCGCCACCAGCGGCGTGGCCTACGTGCCCGAGAGCATGGGCATCTTTTCGGACCTGTCGGTGCGCGAGAACATGCTGCTGGCCGCGCGCGGCGCGCGCACGCTCGACGACATCGACACCACGCGGCTTGAATGGATCTTCGGCCTGTTCCCGGCCATGAAGAAGTTCTGGAACCACCCGGCCGGCAAGCTCAGCGGCGGGCAGAAGCAGATGCTGGCCGTCTCGCGCGCCATCGTCGAGCCGCGCCAGCTGCTGCTGATCGACGAGCCCAGCAAGGGCCTGGCGCCCGCCATCATCCAGAACATGATCGCGGCCTTCCGCGAACTCAAGGCCGCGCAGACCACCATCCTGCTGGTTGAGCAGAACTTCAACTTCGCCAAACAGCTGGGCGACACCGTGGCCGTCATGGACGACGGGCGCGTGGTGCACAGCGGCAGCATGGCCGAACTGGCATCGGACGAATCGCTGCAAAGCAAACTGCTCGGCCTGAGCCTGGGAGCGCACCAATGAACTTCCTGAAAGACATGGACTGGAAGCCCATGGCCCTGGTGCCGCTGCTGGCGCTGGCCGCGCTGCCGGCCGTCGGCAGCCCCTCGACCTGGCTCACGCTGACCGTGGCTGGCCTGGCCATGGGCATGATTGTCTTCATCATCGCCTCGGGCCTGACGCTGGTGTTCGGCCTGATGGACGTGCTGAACTTCGGCCACGGCGTGTTCATCGCGCTGGGCGCCTTCGTGGCCACCACGGTGCTGGGCAGCATGAACGCCTTCACCACCGCCGACAGCCTGTGGACCAACCTGCTGGCGCTGCTGCCGGCCATGCTGGTGGCGATGGCGGTGGCCGGCGCGCTGGGCCTGGTGTTCGAGCGCTTCATCATCCGGCCCGTCTACGGCATGCACCTCAAGCAGATCCTGATCACCATGGGCGGCATGATCATCGGCGAGGAAATGATCAAGGTCATCTGGGGGCCGGAGCAGATTCCGCTGCCGCTGCCCGAGGGCCTGCGCGGCTCGCTGCTGATCGGCGAAGCGGCCGTGGAGAAGTACCGCATCGTCGCGGTGCTGGTGGGCGCCGCGGTGTTCGCCGCCATGGTCTGGACGCTCAACCGCACCAAGGTCGGCCTGCTGATCCGCGCCGGTGTGCAGGACCGCGAGATGGTCGAGTCGCTGGGCTATCGCATCAAGCGCCTGTTCGTCGGCGTGTTCGTGGCCGGCAGCGCGCTGGCCGGTCTGGGCGGCGTTATGTGGGGCCTGTACCAGCAGAACGTGGTGCCGCAGATGGGCGCGCAGGTCAACGTGCTGATCTTCATCGTCATCATCATCGGTGGCCTGGGCTCCACGCTGGGCGCGCTGATCGGCGCGCTGCTGGTGGGCCTGATGGCCAACTACACCGGCTTCCTGGTGCCCAAGGTGGCGCTGTTCTCCAACATCGCGCTCATGGTCGCCATCCTGCTGTGGCGCCCGCAGGGCGTCTATCCGGTGACCAGCCGTTGAAAGCCTGACCATGCTGCAACGACTCCTCTCCAAAGACCTGCCGCGCAGCCCCTGGCTGGCGGCGCTGCTGGTGGTCCTGTTCCTGGGCCTGGCCTTCGCACCCTTCCTGTTCCCGGGCGTGAAGGCGCTCAACGTGGCGGCCAAGATCCTGATCTTTGTCGCGCTGGTCGCCAGTTTCGACCTGCTGCTGGGCTACACCGGCATCGTCAGCTTCGCGCACACCATGTTCTTCGGCATCGGCGCCTACGGCGTGGCCATCGCGCTCAGTTCGGTGGAGGAAGCGTCCTTCGGCACCATCCTGCTGGGTGTGGTGTGCGCGCTGGGGGTGTCCACGCTGCTGTCGCTGCTGATCGGCCTGTTCTCGCTGCGGGTGCGCGCGATCTTCTTCGCCATGATCACGCTCGCCGTGGCCTCGGCCTTCCTCACGCTGGCCTCGCAGCTGTCGGACTTCACCGGCGGCGAAGACGGCCTCACCTTCAGCGTGCCCGAGCTGCTCTCGCCCGGCTTCGCGCTGAGCGAAGAACCGCTGGCACTGCCCTGGGGCGAGGTCAATCTCAACGGCAAGCTGCTCACCTACTACCTGATCTTCGCCAGCGTCTGCGCCATCTTCCTCACGCTGCTGCGCATCGTGAACTCGCCGTTCGGCCGCGTGCTGCAGGCGATTCGCGAAAACGACTTCCGCGCCGAGGCGCTGGGCTACCGCACCGTCGTCTACCGCACGCTGTCCAACGTGCTCTCGGCCCTGTTCGCCACGCTGGCCGGCTGCCTGCTCGCGCTCTGGCTGCGCTACAACGGGCCGGACACCTCGCTGTCCTTCGAGATCATGCTGGACATCCTGCTCATCGTCGTCATCGGCGGCATGGGCACGCTGTACGGCGCGCTCATCGGCAGCGTGCTCTTCGTGCTGGCGCAGAGCTACCTGCAGGACCTGCTGCGCGTCGCGGGCGAGGCCACGGCCGGCGTGCCGCTGCTGCCCGCGCTGCTCACGCCCGACCGCTGGCTGCTCTGGCTGGGCCTGCTGTTCGTGCTCTCGGTCTACTACTTCCCCACCGGCATCGTCGGCAAGCTGCGCGAACGCGCCGTGCTCGCACGGCTGAAAGGCATGAAATGAACGACCACGCTGTTGTGCCCCAGTCGCGCTACCTGACTTGCGAGGGCCGCGAAATCCACCTCATGGACTGGGCGCGCACGCCCGGCACCACCGACCACGGCACCGTGATCGCCTGGCACGGCCTGGCGCGCACCGGCCGCGACATGGACCCGCTGGCCGCGCACCTGAGCGCGCTGGGCTACCGCGTGATCTGCCCCGACACCATCGGCCGCGGCCTCTCGCAATGGAGCCCCGAGCCCAAGGCCGAGTACTGCCTGGCCTTCTACGCCAAGCTCGCGCGCTCGCTGGTCGACCAGCTGGCGTTGGACCAGTTCCACTGGGTCGGCACCTCCATGGGCGGCGCCATCGGCATGGTGGCCGCCGACGGCCTGCTGCGCGGCCGCATCCTGCGGCTGGTGCTCAACGACAACGGCCCCAAGCTGGCCGACGCCGCCCTCGAACGCATCCGCAGCTACGCCGGCAACCCGGCCAGCTTTGCCACGGTGAGCGAGCTGGAGCAGTACTTCCGCACCGTCTACAAACCCTACGGCTGGCTCAGCGACGCGCAGTGGACGCTGCTGACCGAAAGCTCGGTGCGCCGCCTGCCCGACGGCCGCGTCACGCCGCACTACGACCCGGCCATGGTGATGCAGTTCACCGAACACCCGGGCGACTACGACCGCTGGCCCGAATACGACCGCATCGACATTCCGGTGCTGTGCCTGCGCGGTGCGGAGTCGGACCTGCTGCTGGCCGACACCGCGGAACAGATGCGCGACCGTGGGCCGAGGGCGCTGGTGGTGACGATTGCCGGGTGTGGGCATGCGCCGGCGCTGAATGTGCCGGAGCAGTTGCAGCTGGTCAGTCGGTTTTTGGCGGGGCAGTGAGGTTCAGGACGTCAACGTGAATGGTCCTGACGTGAAGCTTGGCTGCCTGAACGAGACGCTCCCATTCAGTGGCGGGACGGCTTGAAACCCCGTTTTCCAAGAGCGTACTCTCGAACAGGTCTTCGAGTGCCCAAATTGCTCTCTGTTCGTCTTCGTTCAGGCTGTTCAGGAAATCCGTTCCAGCCAGCTTGTTGGAAAAGATGTCCCATGCCGCAATCAGATGCCCTACGGACATGTTCAGCTGAGCTTCTTTGGTGAGGTCCATGTTTGCCATGTCTGGGACTTGAAGCTGGAGGGGACTCACATGCCGGGTTGAGTCGTTTCATCGCGTTCGATCTGGCTTGCTGGACCTCTGCGGCGGGCCCACACGTAGGTGCCGATCTCAAATGCCCATGCGAGTAGCACGAGGGGGGCGACAAGCCCCAAGAGAGCAGGCCATGTCGGCGACACGAGAGACAAGCAGCCAACCAAAAAAAGACCAGATTGAACTGCGAGAGGGCCTCTGAGTGTTGTGGGCGATGTGCGCCGCAATCGCTGTCGATAGGTGGACATCGTCCGATAGAGCAGGTATAGGGCAGCGACGGCTAGGGCGAGTTCTATTGCCCAGTAGACAATCACGTCGGCTAGAGAACGATGAGCCTTATTCGTCCATTCCTCACGCAACTGCGTCATACCTGTGTCAGCGGGAAGAGGAGCAAGTCGGACGCTTAGAGCCCTGAGTTCGGGTGCATCCAGCGCTTGCTTTAGCTCCTGTGCACTCACTGGTGGCTCAGCGTAGTACCGATGAGTTAACGTTATTTCGTAGTCGCCGGACATCAGCTCCTTGGAAACGCGAGAAAGAAGTACCTCGGCCAACGCGGTAGGAACGGCCTCGACCACCGTTCGTCTTGCACACGCACCCGGTGCGGGAACATCACGAGCCCGGAACGCAACGCTGCATTGACCGCTCGCACACGTCGTGAAAAACCGATCATCGATCCCGACGCAGGAAAGGGCATGGGCAGATTCCGTTGCCACCAGCGTGCAACTTACGCAGGCAGCGACGAGGAATCTACGGAGAAGCAGACCGAACGTCATGGACAACTGGTTTGAACCACGCCTCAATCTTTCGCCCCCCGCGCCAACGCCCGCTCCCGGCTCGCCACCAACTGCATCGGATCGTCCGCCTGTTTCGTCGGCCAGCCCTGCAGATGCTTCTCTGACAAATCGGCCAGCGCGCGGATCCAGTCCGGGCTGTCGTTGAGGCAGTCGATGTATTCGAAGCGCTCGCCGCCTGCGTGCTTGAAGGCTTCCTGCGCCTCCATTCGGATTTCTTCCAGGGTTTCCAGGCAGTCGCTGGTGAAGCCGGGGCAGACCAGGTCCACGCTCTTGAGGCCCTTTTGCGCCATGGCGACCAGGGTCGGCTCGGTGTAGGGCTCCAGCCACTTGGCCTTGCCGAAGCGCGACTGGAAGGTGACGGTGTAGTCGTCCTTGGCGAGGCCCAGCTTCTCGGCCAGCATGCGCGCGGTCTTCAGGCACTCGCAGTGGTAGGGGTCGCCCAGGTGCAGGGTGCGCTCGGGCACGCCGTGAAAGCTCATCACCAGGTGGTCGCCCTGGCCGTGGTGCATCCAGTGCGCGCGGATTTTGCGGTGCAGCGCGTCGATGTAGCCCAGGTCGTCGTGGTAGCGGTTGACGAAGCGCAGCTCGGGGATGTGGCGGATCTTCTGGCTCCATGTGGAGACGGCGTCGATCACGCTGGCGGTGGTGGTGCCGCTGTATTGCGGGTAGGCCGAGAGCACGAGCACGCGGGTCACGCCCTGGGCCTTGAGTTCGTCGAGCACGGACGGGATGGACGGGTTGCCGTAGCGCATGGCGTAGCGCACGGTGACCTGGTGGCCACGTTCGCCGAGGTAGCCGCGCAGCAGCGTGGCCTGTTTCTCGGTCCAGACCTTGAGCGGCGAGCCTTCGGGCGTCCAGATGCTGGCGTACTTGGCGGCCGACTTCTTGGGCCGCACGCGCAGGATGACGCCGTGCAGGATCAGCATCCACAACGCGCGCGGAATTTCCACCACGCGGGGGTCGCCCAGGAACTCGGCGAGGTAGCGGCGCAGGGCCGGTGCCGTGGGTTCGTCGGGGGTGCCGAGGTTGCACAGCACGATGGCCGTGCGGGGCGCCTGGCCATGTTTGAAAGCGGGTTCGGTCTGAAAGGGCATGCGCTATTCTCCCGCAGCCATGAAGACCCCCGAGCGCCCACACCCACACACACCGGACCGGGGGCTCGACCTCGGCCGCATCCGCGCCATCACGCTCGATCTGGACGACACGCTCTGGCCCATCTGGCCCACCATCGAACGCGCCGAGCGGGTGCTGCAGGACTGGCTGGACACACACGCGCCGGCCACCGCCGCGCTGGGCCGTGACCGCAACACCCTGCGCGAGGCCCGCAACCAGATGGTGACGATGCGGCCCGACCTTGCACTAGACATGAGCGGCCTTCGGCGGGAGTCGATCCGCTGGCTGCTGCAGCGCGCGGGCGAGGACCCGGCGCTGGCCGAGCCGGCCTTCGAGGTCTTTTTTGCCGAGCGGCACCGGGTGGAGCTGTTTGAAGACGCGCTGCCTGCGCTCGAATACCTGGCCAGCCGGTTCCCGGTGGTGGCGCTGTCCAACGGCAACGCCGATGTGCACCGCGTCGGCATTGGCGCCCATTTCCACGCGTCGGTGCACGCGGGCGGTTTCGGCGTCGGCAAGCCCGACCCGCGCATCTTCCACGCCGCCGCAGATGCGGCGGGGGTGGCGCCGCACGAGGTGCTGCACATCGGCGACGACGCGCACCTGGACGGCGTGGGCGCGCTCAACGCCGGCATGCAGCTGGCCTGGGTGAACCGCGCCGGCCACGCCTGGGAACACGCGCCGCTGGTGCCGCACCTGACGGTGGGCGACCTGCACGCGCTGTGCCGCGCGCTGGGGGCTTGAAATGACCCTGAGCATCCACGGCATCGCGGCCTCGCGCGCGCTGCGGCCGCTGTGGGCCGCGACCGAGCTGGGCCTGGACTTCAAGCACGTGCCCACGCCCTACCAGGGCGGTGCGACCCGCACGCCGGAGTTCCTGGCGCTCAACCCCAACGGCCACATCCCGGTGGTGGTGGACGCGCGGCCGGAGGGTGAGGTGGTGGTGTGGGAGAGCATGGCCTGTGCGCTCTACATTGCGCGCCACCATGGCCGGCCAGACGGCCACGGCATCACGCCCGCCACGCCGCGCGAGGACGCCGAGGCGCTGCGCTGGAGCTTCTGGGCCGTGAACGAAGCCGAGGCCGACGCACTCACGGTGCTCATGCACCGCATGGTGATGCCCCCCGCCCGGCGCAAGCCAGAACTGGCCGACGCCGCCGAGCGCCGGCTGGCGGTGCCGCTGCGCGTGATCGAGCAGCACCTGCAGCAGCAGCACGCGCGCGGCGAGCGCCATCTGGCGGCGGACCGTTTCACGGTGGCCGACCTGTGCGTGGCCAGTGTGCTGAACTGGGCCAGACCGGCGCGCGAGCTCATGGCCGCGCACCCGCTCACGCACGACTGGATCCGGCGCTGCATCGAACGCCCGGCGCACCTGGCCGCGAAGGCGCTGGGCTGAAACGAAACCCCCCGCCGCGCTGCGCGCGACCCAAAGGTGAGGCTTCCCTTCAGGGCCGGAGCCGCCTCGTCCGCCCCGCCGATCCGGCGCGCTGGCAGGCGCGGCGGTAGGCCTGCAGGGTCTGCTGCGCGCGCCCGAGCACGCTCTCGGCCGGGTAGTCCACCTCCACCGCAGGCGCCACCGGCAGGCCCGAGGGCAGGCCGGTCAGCAGCTCCAGCCCTTCGCTGAGGTGGGCGGCGGTGTGGATGTGGAAGCGGCCTTGCTCAACGGCCTCGACCACAGGGCGCTCCAGCATCAGGTGGCGCAGGTTGCGCGCGGGCATCAGCACGCCCTGGCGGCCGTCCAGGCCCGAGGCTTCGCAGACGCGGAACCAGCCCTCGATCTTCTCGTTGATGCCGCCCACGGGCAGCACCTCGCCGTGCTGGTTGAGCGCGCCCGTGACCGCAATACCCTGGTTGAGCGGCACACCCGAGAGCGCCGAGAGTACGGCGAAGAGTTCGGCGCACGAGGCCGAGTCGCCCTCCACGCCGTGGTACTCCTGCTCGAACACGATGGAGGCGTTGAGCGCCAGCGGCGCCAGGTGCGCGAACAGGGCCGTGAGGTAGCTGTGCAGGATCAGCACGCCCTTGTCGTGGATGGGGCCCGACATCTCGACTTCGCGTTCGATGTTGAGCAGGCCCTGCGTGCCCGCGTGGGTGCGCGCGCTCACGCGCACCGGCAGGCCAAAGCGCCAGTCGCCCAGGTCGATTTGGGTCAGACCGTTGATCTGGCCCACCTGCTCGCCGTGCAGCGTGATCAGGCGCTCGCCCTCGGCGATGGATTCGCGCAGGCGCTGCTCGGGGTAGTTGTGGCGCTGGCGCCGCGCGTCCAGCGCCGCGTCCACGTCTTTCAGTTCGACCCGGCTGGCGCCGCGCGCGCGGCACATGCCGGCGCTCTCGGCCACCAGGGCCTCGGTGCGCGCGAAGATGGCGCTCTGGCGCGTCTGGTCGTCCACCTGGCGGTGGGCGTCCTCGATGAGACGGGCCACGGCCGGCGCCGACAGGTGGGGCAGGCCCAGTTTGCGGCAGGTGTGGGCCACGAACAGCGCGCTGGCCGCGCGGGTCTCGTCGCTGGCCGGAAAGCTCTCGGCGAAATCCACCTTGACCATGAAGTGGCGCGCGAACTCGGGGTCGGCCTCTTGCACCGCGTAGTACTCGTCCACCGAGCCGATCAGCACGATTTTGGTCTCCACGTCCACCGCCTCGGGTTGCAGCGAGACGGCCGCCATGGGCATCAGCGAGCTGCCAGGCTCCTCGATCTGCACCCGGCCCGAGCGCATGAAGCGGCGCAGCTTTTCCCACACGAGTTCGTCGGCCAGCAGGTCGCGCAGGTGCAGCAGCAGGAAGCCGCCGTGGGCGCGGATCAGGCTGCCCGCACGCACGCGGAAGAAGTCGGTCATCATCACGTCCTCTTCGGCCTGGTACTCGATGCGGCCAAAGAGCGTGTGGAACACCGGGTTGTCTTCCGCGATCACCGGCGCGCCCGACAGGTCGGCGTTGTCCACCACCAGGTTGACGCGGTAACCCAGCAGCAGCTGGGCCAGCGCTTCCTGGCGCGCCTCGTCGTCGCTGTCCTGCGCGATGAAGAGCTCGATGTGTTCGAGCACGTCGTGCTGCACCTGGTCGAGGTAGCTCCCGAGCTTGACGGAGTCCTTGATCTGCTTCTTCAGGCTCACGCGGATGGTCTGCAATTCGTGGTCGAGCAGCGGCTTGACGGTCTGGCGGCGCAGCGCGGCCAGGCCTTCGTTCATCACCCGCAGCATGGGGCGGGTCTTTTCCAGGAAGCGTGCGATCTCATCGCGCAGCTCCTGCTCGGCCTTGTCGATCTCGGCGCGCCGGTCTTTGGAGAGCGTGCGGGCCTCGGCCTCGGTCAGCGCGGCACCCTTTTCACCGATGAGGGTGAAGACCAGATGGCCCGATTCGCGAAACAGATTGAAGCTGCGCGCCTCGGCGAAAGCGACGAGCTCGCCATAGGCCTTGGCCTCCTCGGCCTGGTAGGCGTTCTGGATGCGCTCGCTCTCGGCCTTGAAGTCTTCGCTGCTCAGGCGCAGCGGGATCTCGCTCTGCAGGAAACGTGAGAGTTTGCCCATGAGCTGGCGCAGCTCGCGCCCTTGGCCGGCGGGCATGCGCAGGGCGCGCGGGCGCTCGGGGGCGTCGAAGTTGTGCAGGTAGCACAGGTCGGGCGGCACCGGGCGTTCGGCGGCCACCGCCCGCGTCAGCTGCCGCAGCAGCGTGGCGCGCCCGCTGCCCACCTCGCCCAGCACGAACAGGTTGTAGTCGGGCTGGTCCATCGCCAGGCCAAAGCGCGCGGCCGTTTCGGCGCGCTCCTGGCCGATCCAGGGCAGGGCGCCGGTGGGCAGCGTGGACGTGTCGACGAAGCCCAGCGAGGCGGGGTCGATGCGAAGGCTCAGTTGCTCGGGGGCGAGGCGGGTGGTGGTCATGGGCAGGTCTCTCGGGTTCGGTGTGGCCATGATGCGCGGATTGCGGGGGGCGCGCCAAACCGGGGCGTCAAACCGGCGTCAACCGGCCCGCGCCACCGCCGCCAGACCGCTGCGCACCGCACCTTCAATCGTGGCCGGGTAGGGGCCGTCGATGTAGTCGCCCGCCGCCCAGAGCCCAGGCGCGATGGCGGTGGCCGGGCGCTTCAGCGCGGGCGTGCAGGCGAAGGTGGCGCGTTTTTCCACCACCGTCTGGATGGCTTGCAGATTCGGCCATCCCAGCTGTTGGCCAGCCTGTGCCAGCACCATTTGCTGCAGTTCGTCGCGTTCGCCCTCGCTGGCGCTGACCACAAAGGCCAGCACCCCCTGGGCGGACGGGTCGTCCGGGCGCAACTGGCCGCGGTCGAACGCGAACTGCGCCGGCGCGTCGGGGCTGTTGCGCAGCGCGAGCATGGGCGCCGGCAGGCGCGCATCAGGCGCCCAGGCATAGACCGTGGTGATGGCGGTGAAGTCCAGCTGGCGGGTTTGAGCCGCCCAGTCGCGCCGCGCGGTGCTGCTGGCGCTCTCGCCGGTGGCGGCGCCGATGGTCGACGCGGCGTGGCTGGCCGCGGTGGCCCAGATCACCCGGTCGAAGTCTTCCGACCAGCCGTCGCCTGCCAGCGTCCAGCCTGATTCAGTGTCCTGCAGGGCCGTGACCCGCGTGCCCAGCCGCACCCGCGCGCCGAGATGGCGGCAGGCGGCGTCGGGCAGCAGCGCGCCGAGGTCGTCGCGCGGCAGCAGCAGGGCCGAGGCGGACCAGCGCCCGAAGCCCTGGCCGAACAGCGCGTCGCGCATGACCGCCAGGAACACCTGCGCGCTGGCCTGGGCCGCGGGCAGGTTCAGCGCCGAGACGCACAGCGGCTCGATCAGCTCGTCCATCGCACGGGCGGGCAGGGCGCGGCACAGCTCGCCCACCGTGAGCGAAGGCGGGCAGACAAAACCCGAGCGCTGCCACGCCAGCGAGGCGCGCACCAGCGCAAGCCGCTCGCCCCATGACCAGCCGCTCGCGGTCAGGATCGCGGCCACGGCGTCCAGCGGCGCCGGCCATCGCGCGGCCCAGGCGGGCGTCTGCAGGCCGCCGCCGTCGGGGTAGGGCAGGGACAACGGAGTGCCGAGCAGGACCTGTTCCGGCTCGATGCCCAGGCGCTGCATCAGGCCCAGCGTATAGCGGTAGGCACCGATCAGGATGTGCTGGCCGTTGTCCAGCCGCAGTGGTACGCCGTCGGGCCGCGTGGCGGGCAAGGCGCGGGCGCGGCCGCCGGGCGTGCGAGTGGCTTCGAACAGGGTGACGTCTGCGCCGAGGTCCATCGCCTCCACGGCGGCGGCCAGGCCTGCCCAGCCGGCACCAACAACCGCCAGCTTCACAACCGTCCCAAGGCTTGCACCTTCCACGCCAGCCAGAACTTGCGCAGTGGCGTCAGGCTCACGCGCTGCGTCAGCACCAGCACGGGGTCGGCGGCGATCTCCTGCAGCAGGGTGCGGTAGATGCTGGCCATCATCAGGCCCGGCTTCTGGGCGCGGCGGTCGGTTTCGGGCAGCAGGGCCAGCGCCTCGTCGTAGGTCTTGAGCGCGCGCTCGCACTGGAAGCGCATCAGCTCGCAAAAGCGCCGGTGGAAGTCGGCGGTGTCCATTCCGGGGGCGGCGCCGCGCTTGATCAGCTCGTGCGCCTTGACGTCGAAGCGCTGCAGCTCGTTGACCGGCAGGTAGATGCGGCCCCGCGCCGCGTCTTCGCCCACGTCACGGATGATGTTGGTCAGCTGGAAGGCCAGACCCAGCCGGTGGGCGTAGTCGGTGGTGCGCGGGTCGGTCTGGCCGAAGATGCGCGCCGCCACCTCGCCCACGATGCCAGCCACCAGGTGGCAGTACTGCTGCAGGTTGGCGAAGTCGAGGTAGCGGCTCTGGTCCAGGTCCATCTGGCAGCCGTCGATCACGGCCAGCAGGTGCCGCGCCTCGATGCCGAAGGTGGCGGTGTGCGGCATCAGCGCCTGCAGCGCCGGGTGGTCCGCCCGGCCCCCGAAGGCCTGGGCGACCTGCTGGCGCCACCAGCCCAGCTTGGCCTGAGCCACACCGAGGTCGCTGACCTCGTCGACGACGTCGTCGACCTCGCGGCAGAAGGCGTAGAAGGCCGTGATGGCGGCGCGGCGCTCGGGCGGCAGGAACAGGAAGGCGTAATAGAAGCTGCTGCCGGAGGCTGCGGCCTTCTGCTGGGCGTAGTCTTGCGGGTTCATGGGCATGGTGGTGGACGCCAAGTGTACGCAGCCGATGCGGCCCTGCTTAAGTGCTTCTTCAGTCCTCGTGTTTAGGCTGCGAACGCGATTTCGCACACAACCCCACGAGGTACCCATGAAGAATTCCAGTCGTCGCGTGTTCATGTTCCAGGTGGCCGCCGGTTCAGCCCTGCTGTCTGCTGTCGCGGCACAGGCACAGACCTTGCCCATGGTCAACGAGAAGGACGCCCAGCCCATGGCCCTGGGCTACGTTGCCGACACCAACAAGGCCGACGGCAAGAAGTTTCCCAAGCACGCCGCCACCCAGAAGTGCGGCAACTGCACGCTCTACACCGGCAAGCCCGATGCGCCCTCGGGCCCCTGCGGCATCTTCCCGGGCAAGGCGGTGGCCGCGGGCGGCTGGTGCAGCGCCTACGCCAAGAAGGCCTGAGCGGCGCCCGCTACCCCTCGGCAAACACGCGCTCGTGACCCGGCGCCAGGGTCACGTGCCAGCGGTCGTTGCGCTGCAGGTGGCCCTGGTCTTCCAGCTGCCGCAGCGTACGCGCCACCGACTCGCGTGTGGTCCGCAGCAGTTCGGACAAGGCCACGTGGCTGGGGATGCGGACCATGCGGGTGCCCTGTTCGTGCGCCAGCAGCATCAGCGAAGCCACCAGCTGGCGGTGCAGGCCCCGCAGCCGCATCGTCTGTCCCCAGTCGGCCAGGCGGGCGACGGTCCGGCAGATCTGCTCGTGCAGGGTGTCCTGAAGCACCGGGTCCTTGACCAAGGCGCCGAGCATGGCCGCGACCGGCACGTCGCAGATCCGTCCGGGCGACAGCGCCTGCGCCCCGACCTGTGTGGTCTGGCCGAGCAGGCCCATCAGCCCCATGAGATGCCCGCGCCCGACCAGCGCCACCGGACGCGGAACATGGTCTGGCCCCGAGCGGGTGAGCATCACCGTGCCCAGCTTGATGGTGCGCACCATTTCAACCTCCGCGCCTTCGGCCTGCAAGACCTCGCCTTTGCGGAACCGCTGTTCCCGGATCAGCGGGCCCAGACGGTCCTGCTGCGGGCGCGGCATCTGGCCGATCAGGCAGCTGATGCGCGCCGCGCAGTCCAGGCAGGGCAGCGGCGGATCGGTGAAAGGAGGTTCTGAGGGCGACATGATCGTGCGGTTCGCCGCGGCCGGCGGGGAGCTTGGTTTTGACGGACCGTTCCTGATCCATCGGCGCGTCCCTCCCGGGCTTGAGGTCTGCTGCACTTCTCGCCCGGGAGAACCCCGGGTTTGCCACAGAGGCCCGGATGGCGGCATCACAAACTGCGCGTGCCGTCACATTCGTAATGAATAAATGCATCCGAGTTGGGTCCTGGCTGCAAGGACGCAAATGTTTGCACGCCGACAGCGGTTAGTGTCGGGCGCTTGCCACATGCAGGGTTTTCGCCTTCTTCCGGACGCCGCCTTCCTGTCATGACTTCGCCCAGAGATTCCCACCACCCGCTCGCGCTGCGTTCGGACCCGGCGTCGCCGTCGGGAACCGGCACCGTGGGTGATCCGGCCATCGCCGCACGGCTGGCATCGGCCGAGCAGACCCTGCGGGACATTTCCCATGCGCTGGCCCACGACCTGCGGACCTCGCTGCGGCACGTGGCGAGCTACGCCCAGCTGCTGGGCGACCCGTCATACGCAGGGCAGCCGGGCCAGGTGACCCGGCTGTCACACAAGGTGATGGACTCCACTCGGCGGCTGCAGCACCTGATGGAATCGGTTTCTGCGCTGGCGCGGCTGCAGGCGGCGGACCTCCGCCCGATCCGTGTGGACGTGGACCAAATGGTGCAGGTGGTCCTCAGGGACCTTCAGCTGGGCCAGCGCAGCCATCCCGTGTCGTGTGTGCTGGCGCCGGGGCTGCCGCCCGCATTTGCCGACGCGGCGCTGCTGCGCCGGGTCTGGGAAGAGCTGCTGGACAACGCACTGCGCCACGCTCTCAGCCATGATCGGCCCCGCATCGAGGTGAGCTGCGAGGCGGTGCCGGGAGGCCATGCCTATTTCGTGCACGACAACGGTCTGGGGTTCGAGCCCGAGAAAGCGGCCGAGCTGTTCGGGCTGTTCCAGCGCGCGCAGGGCGCACCGGCCCCCAGCCTGGGGGTGGGGCTGGCCCTGGTACGGCGCATCGTCGAATGCCACGGGGGCCGGGTCTGGGCCACGGCCCGTCCCGGCGAAGGCGCCCGCTTCGGTTTCAGCCTGCCGGCTGGCGGGGGTTGAGGTTCGCTCCGGACACCGCCCGCCAGAGCATCAGCGGCAGGTCGGCCTTGCCGACGGTCGGTCGCTGCAGCCAGCTTCGGTGGTCGATGGCGGCGATCTTGTCCAGGATGCGCAGGCCGCCCTGGACCACCAGGCGCAGCTCCCAGCCGGCCCGTCCGGGAATGCGGCGCGCCAGCGGTGCCCCTTCGAGCATCAGCGCCCGGGCCTCTTCGCACAAACGGCGCACCACCTGTCGGCAGCGCTCCTGCACCTCGGGCGGCGCGCCGGCCGAGAACTCCTCCAGCCGCAGACCCTGGCCCTGCAGCGCATCGGCGGGCAGGTAGTGCCGCCCCCGGGCGTGGTCCACCGAGATGTCCTGCCAGAAGTTGATCAGTTGCAGCGCGCTGCACACCGCGTCGCTCTGGAGCAGTGATTCATCGTCGTGGATGCCATAGAGATGCAGGAGCAGCCGTCCGACCGGATTGGCCGAGAGGCGGCAGTAGGCCAGCAGTTCGGCGGTGTCGGCATACACATGGCCGCTGTCGGTGTGGCGGATGTCCTGTTCGAATGCGCTGAGCAGGTCGTGCAGCAGATCGCCCGGCAGCCGGTGACGCTCGGCCGCCCGGGCCAGCGGACCGAACACCTGGGGCCACTGCGCCGCATCCGGGGGCTGAGCGGGCGACGCCAGGCAGCGCGCCAGCGCTGCGCGGTAGGCCGAGAGCTGGTCCAGCCGCTCGGACGCGGTGGCCGGGCCCTCGTCGGCAATGTCGTCGGCGGTTCGCGCGAAGTGGTAGATCGCCACCACCGCCGGACGGATCGCCGCCGGGCAGAGCCAGGACGCCACCGGAAAATTTTCATAGTGACCGACCTCGGTGGTCGTTGGGCTGGCGGACGGTGGCATGGGCGGCGGGCGCTGCAGGGGTTGACGGGGGACCGGGTGGGGGCCGGGCTGTGCCGCAGGCACAGTCGCCGGATTGTGCTTCGACACTGGAACGCCGATGACGCTAGAATTGATTACTAACCGGTCAGTCATTAATATGGCGCCGGTTTCTCGCATCTCCCAACGCACTCCGCCTTTGCCATGAAGACACCGCTGCATGTCCCTGTCCTGATGCTTGCCCTGCTGCTGGGCGCGTGTTCCCGTCCCGAAGCGCCCCAGGAACCGGTGCGGGCGGTGAAGCTGATGACGGTGTCCCGCGCGGCGGTGCAGTCCCAGAGCGGCTATGCGGGCGAGGTCCGGGCGCGCACCGAATCGCGCCTGGGCTTCCGCGTCGGCGGCAAGCTCGTGCAGCGGCCGGTGGAGGTGGGCCAGCGCGTGATGGCTGGGCAGTTGCTGGCCCAGCTGGACGCCCAGGACCTGGCGCTCGCGGCACAGGCCGCACAGGCCCAGATTGTTGCGGCGCAGACCCAGCGCGACCTGGCCGCCGCGGACCTCAAGCGCTTCTCCGACCTCAAGGCACAGGGTTTCGTGAGCGGTGCCGAAATCGAACGCCGCCAGGCCGCCCTCGACGCGGCGGAGGCGGCGCTGCGCCAGGCCCGCGCCCAGGGCGCGGTGCAGGGCAACCAGGCCGGCTACGCCCGGCTGCTCGCCGATGGCCCAGGCGTGGTGCTGTCGGTGGAGGCCGAGGTGGGACAGGTGGTGGCCGCCGGATCGCCGGTGGTCCGGCTGGCGCGCGATGGCGCGCGCGACGCCGTGATCGCGGTGCCGGAAGACCGGGTGGCGCGGCTGAAGGTCGGCCAGGCGGCCCAGGTGCGGCCGTGGACCTCGGGCCAGGTGTCGCCAGAGCCGCTGGCCGCCCAGGTGCGCGAGATCGCCGCCAGCGCCGACCCGCTGACGCGGACCTTCCAGGTCAAGCTCGGCCTGACCGCCGATGCGAGCGTGGCGCTGGGCAGCACCGTGTCGGTGGTGTTCGCCGACGACGCCACCGCCGCACCGGCCGTGTCCGCGCCGGTGCGCCTGCCCACCAGCGCCCTGATCCAGGCGAACGGAGGGGGCAAGGACACGGCGGTCTGGGTATTCGACCCCGCCAGCAGCCGGGTGAACATGCGCCCTGTGGTGGTGTCGGGCGCCGAGGGCAACGAGATGCTGGTGGTGTCGGGCCTCAAGGACGGCGAAGAAATCGTCGCGGCCGGTGTGCACGTGCTCTCGCCCGGCCAACAGGTCACCCGCTTTGCCGCGGCCCAGAAACCCTGAGGTGGACGATGAGCCTGAGCCATCCCAACCCCTCCGACGCGCAGGACTCCTGGATCTCGCGCCTGAACCTGTCCCAGTGGGCGCTGGACCACCAGGCCTTCACCCGCTACCTCATGATCGTGCTGATGCTGCTGGGCATCGCGGCCTACTTCCAGCTCGGGCAGGACGAAGACCCGCCGTTCACCTTCCGTGCCATGGTGGTGCGCGCCTACTGGCCGGCCGCCACCGCGCAGGAAGTGTCTGAACAGGTGGCCGACCGCATCGAAAAGACGCTGCAGGAGGTGCCCTATGCCGACAAGATCCGCAGCTACTCCAAGCCGGGTGAGACCCTGATCCTGTTCCAGGTGCGCGACAACTCACCGGCGGCCGAGATTCAGCAGATCTGGTACACGGTGCGCAAGAAGGTCGGCGACATGCGGCCGACCTTGCCGCAGGGCGTGGTCGGGCCCTTCTTCAACGACGAGTTCGGCGACGTGTTCGGCGTCATCTACGCGCTGCAGGGCGAGGGCTTTTCTCCGGCCGAACGCAAGAGCGTGGCCGACGAGGTGCGCCAGAAGCTGCTGCGCGTGAAGGACGTGAACAAGGTCGAGCTGTTCGGCGTGCAGGACGAGAAGCTCTTCATCGAGATCTCGCACCAGCGGCTGGCCACCCTGGGGCTGGACATGCAGCAGGTGCTGGCGGCGCTGGGCCAGCAGAACGCGGTCGAGCCCGCCGGCACCGTGCAGGCGCCGCACGATGTGGTGCAGGTGCGCGTGGCCGGGGCCTTTGGATCGGTCGAGCAACTGAGGGCCATGCCGATCCGCGCCGCCAACGGCACGCAGCTGCGGCTGGGCGACATCGCGCAGATCCGCCTGGGTTACGCCGATCCGCCACAGGTCATGGTGCGCCACAACGGTCTGGACAGCATCGCCTTGGGCATTTCCATGACCAAGGGCGGCGACATCATCGCGCTGGGGAAGGCGCTGGAGACTGCGCTGGCCGACATCCGCGGGCATCTGCCGGCGGGCATGGAACTGGTGCAGGTGCAAGACCAGCCCAGTGCCGTCAGTCGCTCGGTCAACGAGTTCGTCAAGGTGCTGATCGAAGCGGTGCTGATCGTGCTGGCGGTCAGCTTCGTGAGTCTGGGTCTGCACCGCCGCGAGGGCGGCACCGGCCTGCGCCGCTATGTGCTGGACGTGCGGCCCGGTCTGGTGGTGCTGATCACCATCCCGCTGGTGCTGGCGATCACCTTCCTGGCCATGCGCTACTGGAACATCGGCCTGCACAAGATCTCGCTGGGTTCGCTGATCATCGCGCTGGGGCTGCTGGTGGACGACGCGATCATCGCGGTCGAGATGATGGTGCGCAAGCTGGAAGAGGGTTATTCCATGATGAAGGCGGCCACCTTCACCTGGGACGCGACCGCGATGCCCATGCTCACCGGCACGCTGATCACGGCGGCAGGCTTCCTGCCGATCGGGCTGGCCAACTCGACCGTTGGCGAATACACCTTCGCGATCTTCGCGGTCACCGTGATCGCGCTGGTCATTTCGTGGGTGGTTGCCGTGATGTTCGTGCCGTACCTGGGCGTGCGGCTGCTCAAGGTCAAGGTCCACACCGGGCCGGCGCACGAGGTGTTCGACGGCCCGTTCTACGTGAAATTCCGGGCACTGGTGAACTGGTGCGTCGAGCACCGCTGGATCACCATTGGCCTGACCATCGCCACCTTCGTGCTGGGCATGGCCGGCATGGGCAAGGTGCAGCAGCAGTTCTTCCCCGACTCGGCCCGGCCCGAGGTGCTGGTCGACATCTGGCTGCCCGAGGGTGCCAGCATGACCGCGATGGACGAGGTGGCGCGGCGTGTCGAGACCCGGCTGGCCCGCGAGCCCGGCGTGCTGAGCGTCAGCACCTGGGTGGGTTCTGGCGTACCGCGCTTCTACCTGCCGCTGGACCAGATCTTCCCGCAGACCAACGTCTCCCAGATGATCCTGCTGCCGGAGGACCTCGCGGCCCGTGAGCGCATCCGCAAGGCGCTGCCCGAGCTGCTGGCCACCGAGTTTCCCGAGGTGCGCGGGCGGGTGAAGCTGCTGCCCAACGGCCCGCCGGTACCGTACCCGGTTCAATTCCGCGTGGTGGGTACCGACCCGGTGGTGCTGCGCGGGCTGGCCGACGAGATCAAGGGCCTGATGCGGGCCAGCCCCAGCATGCGTGGCGTCAACGACAACTGGAACGAGTCGGTGAAGGCGCTGCGTCTGGAGGTGGACCAGACCAAGGCGCGCGCGCTGGGCGTGTCCAGCCAGTCGATCGCCAATGCCACACGCACCATCCTGAGCGGCAGCACCGTCGGCCAGTACCGCGACGGCGACAAGCTGATCGACATCGTGCTGCGCCAGCCGCTGTCCGAGCGCGATGCGATCACCAGTCTGGAGAATGCCTACATCCCGACCGCCAGCGGCAGGAGCATCCCGCTGTCACAGATCGCGAAGCCGGTGTTCGGCTGGGAGCCGGGCGTGATGTGGCGCGAGAACCGCGACTACGCGATCACGGTGCAGGGCGACGTGGTCGAGGGTCTGCAGGGCGCCACCGTGACCGCCGAGCTGCTGCCGGCGCTGCGCCAGGCCGAGGCCGGCTGGCTGGCTAAAGGGCTGACTGGCTACCACGTGCAGGTGGCCGGTGCGGTGGAGGAGAGCAGCAAGGGCTCCTCGTCGATCGCAGCCGGCCTGCCCGTCATGCTGTTCATCACCTTCACATTGTTGATGCTGCAGCTGCAGAGCTTCAGCCGTTCGCTGCTGGTGTTCCTGACCGGGCCGCTGGGCTTGGCCGGGGTGGCGGGCGCGCTGCTGCTGCTCAACCGCCCGTTCGGCTTCGTCGCGCTGCTGGGCGTGATCGCCCTCATGGGCATGATCCAGCGCAACTCGGTGATCCTGATCGACCAGATCGAGCAGGACCGCGCCCGCGGCGTGCCGGCCTGGGACGCCATCGTCGAAGCCGCGGTGCGCCGCATGCGGCCCATCGTGCTCACCGCCGCGGCGGCGGTGCTGGCCATGATCCCGCTCTCGCGCAGTGTGTTCTGGGGGCCGATGGCGGTGGCCATCATGGGCGGACTGATCGTCGCGACCGTGCTCACGCTGCTGGCATTGCCGGCGATGTACGCCGCCTGGTTCCGGGTCCGGAAGGACGCCTGAGCACGGATACAATAGAAGGTTGCCGTCGGCGGCGCCCGTGCATCCAGGTGGTCGCCTGCGGCGCCTGTGGGCGCCGCGTGTCAGGCGCGCGGGTGGCGAAATTGGTAGACGCACCAGGTTTAGGTCCTGACGCCAGCAATGGTGTGGGGGTTCGAGTCCCCCCCCGCGCACCACAGCACCGACAGACAGATCCTCACCGGCCGGCCCCGCTGGTCGACCGCCTTCCTGATTGGAGATAACCATGACCGTGACCGTTGAAACCCTGGAGAAGCTGGAGCGCAAGATCACCCTGACGCTGCCGGCCGACGTGATCCAGAACGAAGTGGCCAAGCGCCTCAAGCGCCTGGCCCGCGATGTGAAGATGGACGGTTTCCGTCCAGGCAAGGTGCCCATGAACGTCGTGGCCCAGCGCTACGGCTATTCGGTGCACTACGAGGTCATGAACGACAAGGTCGGGGAGGCCTTTGCCAACGCCGCCGGCGAAGCCAAGCTGCGCGTGGCCGGCCAACCCCAGATCACCGAGAAGGAAGGCGCCCCCGAAGGCCAGCTGACCTTCGACGCGGTGTTTGAGGTGTATCCCGACGTGAAGATCGGCGACCTGTCGACCGCCGAGATTGAAAAGGTCAGCACGGAAGTGAGCGACGCGGCCATCGACCGCACCCTGGACATCCTGCGCAAGCAGCGCCGCACCTTTGCCCAGCGCGCAGCCGACCAGGCGGCCGCCGACGGCGACCGCGTGACCATCGACTTCGCCGGCAAGATCGATGGCGAACCCTTCGAAGGCGGCAAGGCCGAAGGCTTCCAGTTCATCGTTGGCGACGGCCAGATGCTCAAGGAATTCGAAGACGCCGTGCGCGGCATGAAGTCGGGCGAGTCCAAGACCTTCCCGCTGCCGTTCCCGGCCGACTACCACGGCAAGGACGTGGCCGGCAAGACGGCGGACTTCCTCGTGACAGTCAACAAGATCGAAGCCGCTCACCTGCCCGAGGTGGACGAGGCACTGGCCAAGTCGCTGGGCATCGCCGACGGCACGGTCGAAGCCCTGCGCTCCGACATCAAGAAGAACCTGGAGCGCGAAGTCAAGTTCCGCGTCCAGGCCCGCAACAAGCAGGCTGTGATGGACGCCCTGGTGGCCAAGGCCGAGCTGGACCTGCCCAAGTCGGTGGTGCAGTCGGAAGTCGATCGGCTGGTGGAAGGCGCCCGCGCCGACCTCAAGCAGCGTGGCATCAAGGACGCCGACAAGGCCCCGATCCCCGCCGAGCTGTTCCAGGAGCAGGCCGAGCGCCGCGTGCGCCTGGGTCTGGTGGTGGCCGAGCTGGTGCGTGCGCACGAGCTGCATGCCAAGCCTGAGCAGATCAAGGCCCATATCGAAGAACTGGCTTCTTCCTACGAAAAGCCGGCCGATGTGGTGCGCTGGTACACCAGCGACAACCGCCGCATGGCAGAGGTCGAGGCGGTGGTGATCGAGAACAACGTCACCGAGTTCGTGCTGTCCAAGGCCAAGGTCACCGACAAGACCGTGGGCTTTGACGAGCTGATGGGCCAGGCCTGAGGGTCTGCGCGGCGCTCGTCGCCGTGACAGCGCATCGGAAGGGCGGAGTGATCCGCCCTTCTTGTTTTGGGCCACACCTTGTGTTTTGACGCGGGCACGCCATATGCAAGCCTTGGGCAAAACCGACGCCCGGATCGCGGCTTTGCCGGGTTGGTTACAGTAGTGACATTCACGCACTCACACATTGGAGAAACGCATGAGCGCAATGGACATTCAGGGTCTGGGCATGGTGCCCATGGTGATCGAGCAGTCGGGCCGCGGCGAGCGCGCTTACGACATCTATTCGCGCCTGCTCAAGGAGCGCGTGATCTTCCTGGTGGGGCCGGTCAATGACCAGTCCGCCAACCTGGTGGTGGCGCAGCTGCTGTTCCTGGAGAGCGAGAACCCGGACAAGGACATTTCCTTCTACATCAACTCCCCGGGCGGCTCGGTCAGCGCCGGCATGGCGATCTTCGACACGATGAATTTCATCAAGCCCGATGTGTCGACGTTGTGTACCGGCATGGCCGCCAGCATGGGCGCCTTCCTGCTGGCCGCCGGCGCCAAGGGCAAGCGTTTCGCGTTGCCCAACTCCAAGATCATGATTCACCAGCCGCTGGGCGGTACCCAGGGCCAGGCCACCGAGATCGAGATCCACGCCCGCGAGATCCTCAAGACCCGCGAGCAGCTCAACAAGATCCTGGCCGAGCGCACCGGTCAGCCGCTGGACAAGATCGAGCGCGACACCGAGCGCGACTACTACCTGTCGGCCGCCGAGTCGGCCGAGTACGGACTGATCGACAAGGTGATCGACAAGCGCCCTGTGGCGGGTTGATTGGTTTCGCAGTCAAGACCATCATGGAAAAGAGGCCTTCTGACGGCGGATTTCGCCCTGAATGGGGTCCTTTTCCTTGGTTTCGGGCCCGGCGGGCTTGATCTATCATTGTTTCCAACTTTCCCACTAGGTAGTCCCACCTCCAGACCATGGCCGACAAAAAAGCCGCTTCCGGCGAAAAGGCACTCTATTGCTCGTTCTGCGGCAAAAGCCAGCATGAGGTGAAGAAGCTCATTGCGGGACCGTCGGTGTTCATCTGCGACGAATGTATCGACCTTTGCAACGACATCATTCGTGATGAACTTCCCGGCCTGGAATCGGTCAAGGCCGCGTCCGACGACCTGCCCACGCCGGCAGACCTCAAAAACAATCTCGACAGCTACGTGATCGGTCAGGAAGCTGCCAAGCGTGCCCTGGCGGTGGCGGTCTACAACCACTACAAGCGCCTGCGGCACAAGCAGTCCGCACGCAAGGACGACGTCGAGCTGGCCAAGAGCAACATCCTGCTGATAGGGCCCACTGGCTCTGGGAAGACACTGCTGGCCCAGACCATGGCGCGCATGCTCAATGTGCCGTTCGTCATGGCCGACGCCACCACGTTGACCGAGGCCGGCTATGTCGGCGAGGACGTCGAGAACATCGTTGCCAAACTGCTGCAGAGCTGCAACTACGACGTTGAGCGTGCGCAGCAAGGCATCGTCTACATCGACGAGATCGACAAGATCACGCGCAAATCGGACAACCCGTCGATCACCCGCGACGTGTCGGGTGAGGGGGTTCAGCAGGCACTGCTCAAGCTGGTCGAGGGCACCATGGCCAGCGTGCCGCCACAGGGTGGCCGCAAACACCCCAATCAGGATTTCCTGCAGGTCGACACCACCAACATCCTGTTCATCTGTGGCGGCGCGTTCGCAGGTCTCGAGAAGATCATCGAGAACCGCACCGAGGCGTCTGGCATGGGCTTTGGCGCGGTCGTCAGGAGCAAGCAGCAGCGCAGCCTGACAGAGGCCTTCAAGGACATCGAACCGGAAGACCTGATCAAGTTCGGATTGATTCCGGAGCTGGTGGGCCGGCTGCCGGTGATTGCCAGTCTGGCCGAGCTCAGCGAGGACGCGCTGGTCGAAATCCTCACCGAACCGAAGAACGCGGTGGTCAAGCAGTTTTCCCGGCTGTTAGCCATGGAAGGGGCCGATCTCGAAGTGCGACCCGCGGCGCTCAAGGCCATCGCCCGCAAGGCGCTGGCACGGAAGACGGGTGCCCGAGGCTTGCGTTCCATTCTGGAAAACGCGCTGATCGACACCATGTTCGAGTTGCCGGGGATGAGCAATGTGGAAAAGGTGGTGGTCGACGAGTCCACCATCGAAGAAAACAAGCCCCCCCTGCTGGTGTACCGCGAGGCGGCCAAGCAGGCCTGATTGCGTGCGTCGAGAGGGCGAGAGCAAGCGGAGTGCGACACCCGCTTTCGCCCGTCAAACATCTAGAGGTCTGAAATGTCCGGACAAATCCCCCTGCCCAGCACGCCCGTAGACCTGCCACTGTTGCCTTTGCGCGATGTGGTGGTCTTTCCCCACATGGTGATTCCGCTGTTCGTCGGTCGCCCCAAGAGCATCAAAGCGCTGGAGGCGGCGATGGAGGCCGAGCGCCGAATCATGCTGGTGGCACAGAAAGCCGCCGCCAAGGACGAGCCATCCACGGACGACATGTTCGAGATGGGGTGCGTCGCCACCATTCTGCAGATGCTCAAGCTGCCCGACGGCACCGTCAAGGTGCTGGTGGAGGGGGTCCAGCGCGCCAAGGTGCTGTCGATCGTGGACGGTGAGAGCCACTTCGTAGCCCACGTCACGCCTATCGATCCGGCGCAGGAGCGCTCGGTGACACAGAACAATGAACTCGAAGCGCTGCGCCGCGCCGTGATGCAGCAGTTTGACCAGTACGTCAAACTGAACAAGAAGATTCCATCCGAGATCCTGACCTCGATCTCCAGCATCGACGATCCGGGGCGTCTGGCTGACACCATCGCCGCGCACCTGCCTCTGAAGCTGGAGTCCAAGCAGGTGGTGCTGGATCTCGATCCGATCAACAAGCGGCTTGAAAATCTGTTCGAGCAGCTCGAGCGCGAGGTCGACATCCTGAATGTCGACAAGAAGATCCGTGGTCGCGTCAAGCGCCAGATGGAGAAGAACCAGCGCGACTTCTACCTCAACGAGCAGGTCAAGGCGATCCAGAAGGAGCTTGGCGAAGGCGAAGAGGGCGCGGACATCGAGGAAATCGAGAAGAAGATCAAGGCCGCCAAGATGCCTGCCGAAGCGCGCAAGAAGGCCGAGGCCGAGTTCAAGAAACTCAAGCTGATGTCGCCCATGTCGGCCGAGGCCACGGTGGTGCGCAACTACATCGACGCGCTGGTGGCGCTGCCCTGGAGCAAGAAGACCAAGATCAAGCACGATCTGGCGTTTGCCGAGGGGGTCCTGAACGAAGACCACTATGGTCTGGAGAAGGTCAAGGACCGGATTCTTGAGTACCTCGCGGTGCAGCAGCGCGTGGACAAGGTCAAGGCTCCTATTCTGTGTCTGGTCGGTCCTCCGGGCGTGGGCAAGACATCGCTCGGGCAGTCGGTGGCCAAGGCCACCGGGCGCAAGTACGTGCGCATGGCGCTGGGCGGCATGCGCGACGAGGCCGAGATCCGCGGGCATCGTCGCACCTACATCGGCGCCATGCCTGGCAAGGTGCTGCAGAGCCTGTCCAAGGTGGGTACCCGCAATCCGCTGTTCTTGCTGGACGAAATCGACAAGCTGGGAACCGACTTCCGGGGCGACCCGTCGTCGGCACTGCTGGAGGTGCTCGACCCCGAGCAGAACCACACCTTCGGTGACCATTACGTCGAGGTGGACTTCGATCTGTCGGACGTGATGTTCGTGGCGACGTCCAACTCGATGAATATCCCGCCGGCCCTGCTGGACCGCATGGAGGTGATCCGTCTTTCTGGCTATACGGAAGACGAAAAGACCAACATCGCCATGCGCTACCTGCTGCCCAAGCAGGTCAAGAACAATGGCATTCGCGACGGCGAGCTGGAGGTCAAGGAAGAGGCGGTGCGGGACATCGTGCGCTACTACACCCGCGAAGCTGGGGTGCGTTCGCTGGAGCGGGAGCTCTCCAAGATCTGCCGCAAGGTGGTCAAGGGTTTGCTGCTCAAGAAATACACCCCCACGGTGGTGGTCGATGCCGGCAACCTCAGCGACTTCCTGGGTGTGCGCAAGTACAGCTATGGCCGGGTCGAACAGCAGAACCAGGTCGGGCAGGTGGTGGGCCTTGCGTGGACCGAAGTGGGCGGTGACCTGCTGACCATCGAGGTCGCCATCATGCCTGGCAAGGGCGGCACCATCCGCACCGGCTCTCTGGGTGATGTGATGAAGGAGTCTGTAGAGGCTGCGCGCACCGTGGTTCGAAGCCGTGCCCGACAGCTGGGCATCAAGGATGAGCAGTTCGACAAGCGCGACATTCACATCCATGTTCCGGATGGCGCCACGCCGAAGGACGGCCCGAGCGCGGGGGCGGCCATGACCACCGCCCTGGTATCTGCACTCACAGGCATACCGGTCCGGGCAGATGTCGCGATGACGGGTGAGATCACCCTTCGGGGCGAGGTCACGGCCATTGGTGGCCTGAAGGAGAAGATGCTGGCTGCGCTCCGCGGTGGGATCAAGACGGTCATCATTCCTGAAGAGAATGTCAAGGACCTTGCCGAGATACCCGACAACGTCAAGCAAGGGCTTGAGATCGTTCCGGTCAAATGGATCGACAAGGTGCTGTCCATTGCCTTGGAGCGCCAGCCGGTGCCCTTGACCGATGAAGAGGTGGCAGCTCAAGTGGCCGCTGCCGCGGGTAGTGCCCCTGCACCGGCACCTGGAGCAGTCAAACACTGAGCAAAAAAAGTGTGGGCCTTGAAAAAGGCTCGTTTTTTGCGCTAGAATTTCAGCTTCTGACGAACATCACCAAACGTCAGAAACATGCGGGAATAGCTCAGTTGGTAGAGCGCAACCTTGCCAAGGTTGAGG
>QXGG01381058.1_pt1 | contig 141747 bp, 115 predicted proteins | sample 1982491 | NCBI WGS metagenome assembly QXGG01 (sample SAMN09924614, study PRJNA488089) | Wastewater metagenome, whole genome shotgun sequencing project. | isolation source: South African research farm wastewater | place: South Africa: Irene, Agricultural Research Council, Animal Production...
CCTCGATGGAGATCCCCTCGTCGCACGCTGGCGTGGTGAAAGAGCTCAAGGTCAAGCTGGGCGACAAGGTCAGCGAAGGTTCGGTCGTGCTGGTGCTGGACGCGGAGGGCGCTGCGGCGGCTCCCGCGCCGGCCGCGGCGCCTGCGTCTGCAGCCGCACCCGCGGCGGCCCCGGCCGCTGCGCCGGTCGTGGCCCCCACGGCCGCCAGCTTCGGCGCTGCATTCACCGGTTCTGCCGACATCGAATGCGACGTGCTGGTGCTGGGCGCCGGCCCTGGCGGCTACTCGGCCGCCTTCCGCGCCGCCGATCTGGGCCTGAAGGTCGTGATCGTCGAGCGCTACGCCCAGCTGGGCGGCGTCTGCCTGAACGTGGGCTGCATCCCGTCCAAGGCGCTGCTGCACGTGGCGGCGGTGATGGACGAGGTCTCCCACCTGGGCGACCTGGGCGTCGAATTCGGCAAGCCAACGGTCAGCGTGGACAAGCTGCGCGCCCACAAGGAAAAGGTGATCGGCAAGCTGACCGGTGGCCTGGCCGCCATGGCCAAGATGCGCAAGGTCACCACCGTGCGCGGCTACGGCGCCTTCGTCGGCCCCAACCACGTCGAAGTGGAAGAGACGACCGGCACCGGGCAGGACAAGACGGGCACCAAGAAGGTCGTGGCCTTCAAGAAGTGCATCATCGCCGCCGGCTCGCAGGCGGTGCGCCTGCCGTTCTTCCCGCAGGACGAGCGCATCGTGGACTCGACCGGCGCGCTGGCGCTCAAGGGCGTGCCCAAGAAGATGCTCATCGTCGGCGGCGGCATCATCGGCCTGGAGATGGGCACGGTCTACAGCACGCTGGGCGCCCGCCTGGATGTGGTCGAGATGATGGACGGCCTGATGCAGGGCGCCGACCGCGACCTCGTGAAGGTCTGGGAAAAGATGAACAAGGGCCGCTTCGACAACATCATGTTGAAGACCAAGACCGTGGGTGCCACGGCCACGCCCGAAGGCATCAAGGTGCAGTTCGAGGGGCTGGACGGCAGCAAGAGCGAAGGCACCTACGACCTGGTGCTGCAGGCCGTGGGTCGTACGCCCAATGGCAAGAAGATCGCCGCCGACAAGGCCGGAGTGGCGGTGACCGACCGCGGTTTCATCAACGTCGACATCCAGATGCGCACCAACGTGCCGCACATCTTCGCCATCGGTGACATCGTGGGTCAGCCCATGCTGGCTCACAAGGCGGTGCATGAGGCGCACGTGGCGGCGGAAGTCATTGCCGGTGAACTGCAGGGCAACAAGGACCTGGCCTCGGCCGCCTTCAACGCCCGCGTGATCCCCAGCGTGGCCTACACCGACCCCGAGGTGGCCTGGGTGGGCCTGACCGAGGACCAGGCCAAGGCGCAGGGCATCAAGGTCAAGAAGGGCCTGTTTCCCTGGACGGCCTCCGGCCGCGCGATTGCCAACGGCCGCGACGAGGGTTTCACCAAACTGCTGTTCGACGACTCGCCCGAGGCCCATGGCCACGGCAAGATCCTGGGCGGCGGCATCGTGGGCACCCACGCCGGCGACATGATCGGCGAGATCGCGCTGGCCATCGAGATGGGCGCCGACGCGGTGGACCTCGGCAAGACCATCCACCCGCACCCCACGCTGGGCGAGAGCATCGGCATGGCGGCGGAGGTGGCGCACGGGTCCTGCACCGACCTGCCGCCGAGCAAGAAGTAAGCCGCCCTGGCGCTGTTCAAAACCAAGGCTCGGACGGTTCCCCGCCCGGGCCTTTTTGCTGTCCGACGACCGATCAGACGGCCTTGTTCCAGCCGCGCACCAGTGCCTCGAGCGTGGCCGAGGCCTCGGGCGTTAATGGCCAGGCCGAGGGCGGCCGTGTCGCCCCGCAATCGAGCCCCATGAATTGAAGGGCCGCTTTGACGACTGTGACGTTGGTACCGTTGTTCTCCTGGGCCCGCAGCGTTTCGAACGGCAGCACCGCCTCGATCAGGGCCTGAGCACCCACATAGTCGCCTTGCTCCAGGGCCGTATGAATCTGCATGGACCGCTCGGGCAGCACATTGATCAGTCCCGACGTGAATCCTCGTGCGCCGGCCGCATACAGTGCGGGCGCCCAGTTCTCGGCCAGGCCATTCACCCAGGCGAGTCCACGCTCCCGGGTGCGCCGGATGGCTTCGGACAGCAGCAGCGGCGTGGGCGATGCCCACTTGACCCCCACCACTTCGGGAATGGCACACAAGGTCTCGATCGTGGCCATGCCGATGTTCTCGTTGCGGAGGTAGAGAACCACTGGCAGACCCTGACCGGCCTCGGCCACACGTTGCACGTAGGCCACCACGCCGCGCGGCGACACAAACGGGTCGGGTGGCTGGTGAATCATCAGTGCGTCTGCTCCGGCGCGGTATGAGGCAGCGGCCAGGTCGCAAGCCTCCTCGACGCCGCGTCCTACCCCACCCAGCAGCGGTACACGTCCTGCGACGTGTTCGGCGCTGGCCGCCACCATGCCCTCCGCTTCGCTGGCGCGCAGTGCGTAGTACTCGCTGGTGTTGCCATTGGCCACCAGCACGTGCACGCCTGCGTCGATGGCGCGGTCCACGATTGGCTTCTGCAAAGCCGGGGTGAGGTGGTTCTGTGCGTCGAACGGCGTGACGAGAATGCCCGAGATGCCGTTCAGGGCGTTGCGCACCGCGGCGCGGTCGAAAGTCGGCATGAAAAGGTCCTGTGTCGGTTGGGATGAATGAAGCTTGCGCCCGTGCCGGGCTTTAGCAGTGTTCGGTGCGGCGAACAATCGCGGTGGGGTCGTTGCGCACGGCTGGGTTGAGCTCGGTGCCCAGACCCGGCGCGGTCGGTCTCGCCAGCGAGCCCCGCTCCAGGACCGGCAGTTCGGTCACCAGGTCGCGGTAGAACGTCGCCAGGAACGCGCGCACGACTTCCTGGAAGATGGCATTGGGCGATGCCAGAGCGAGGTGCAGCGATGCCCAGAGCACCACCGGGCCGGTGCAGTCATGCGGGGCAATGGGTTTCTGGTATGCATCGGCAAGGCTCGCGATTTTGCGTGCCTCGGTGATGCCGCCACACCAGGAGAGGTCGGGCATGACGATGTCGACCGCGTCGGAGGCCAGTAGATCGCGGAACGCGCCTTGTGCGGCTAGGGTCTCGCTACCGCACACGGGAATGCCCGAGAGGCGGCGGTAGTCGGCCAGCGCACCAGGGCTGTCCATCTTGATCGGGTCTTCCGCCCAGAACGGGCGGTATTGCCGCAGCTCGCGCGCGATGGCTAGCGCAGAGGTGAGATTCCACATGGAGTGCAGCTCGCACATGATTTCGATGCGGTCTCCGACCGCGAGTCGGATCTTCTCGAAGACCTCCAGCCCCTGACGCATCGAAGCACCACTGACGAACTGGCCATCGGTCTGTGCGGCAGCGCCGTCAAAGGGCCAGATTTTCATGGCGCAGAAGCCTTCATCCAGCAGGCTTTGTGCCAGTTCGGCAGGACTTTCGATGAACGCGATCTGGTCGTCGTAGCGATGACGCACTTGCGATTGACCCGGCTCGATCAGGCGGCGCTGAAGACTCTTGCTGTTGTAGTCCACACCGGCGCAGGTGTTGTAAACACGCATGCGCTCGTGGCAGGCACCTCCCAGCAACTGGTAGACCGGCTGGTCGGTGACCTTGCCGAAGATGTCCCAGAGTGCGATGTCGAGCGCCGATGCGGCGCGCGTTTCCACGCCACTTCCGTTGAAGCCCAGATAGCCACGAAACAGCGTCTTGTGCAGGCGCTCGATGTCCAGCGGGTTCTGGCCCAGCACCAGCGGCGCGGCCATGGTGTGCAGATAGGTCTCGACTGCCGCCGCCCCACGGAAGGTCTCGCCCAGGCCGACGAGGCCGGCGTCGGTTTCGACCTCGACCCAGACGAGATTGGGCTGGTGAGGCAGGCGGAAGGTCTGGATCGCGGCGATCTTCATGATTACTTATGAACAGAGAGAAGGGCAGGGTATGGCTCAATCGGCGGAGATCTTCTGGGCACGGATCAGGTCTGCCCATTTGTCGTGCTCCTGGCGCATGTGCTGCCCGAAGGACGCCGCGCTGCCGCCAGCGGCATTGATGCCCGCGTCTTGCAGCGTCTTGCGCACGGCGGGGTCTTGCAGCGCGCGGTTGAAGGCGGCATTCAGGCGCTGGATCACTGCTGGAGGCGTACCCGCCGGCGCGCCGATGGCATACCAAGGCTCGATGACAAAACCCTTGTAGCCCAGCTCTTCCATGGTGGGAACATCTGGCAGGTTGGCCGAACGAGTCCTGCCGGTCACAGCCAGCGCCTTGACGCGATTGCTCTTGACGAAGGGCAGGATGGAGGGCTCGTTGTCGAAGAACACCTGAACCTGCCCTCCAAGCAGATCGGTGATGGCAGGCCCTGAGCCTTTGTACGGCACATGCAGCATGGGCACACCGGTGGCTTTCTTGAGCATCTCGCCTCCGAGGTGGTTGGACGCACCGATCCCGGAGGACGCGTAGCTCAGTTGGCTTGCGCGGGCCTTGGCCAGCAGATCGGGGAGGGTTTGAATGCCTGTTTGGGGGCCAACCGTCAGCACGTTGATGGAATAGCCAAGCAACGCGACTGGCGCCACTTCCTTGAACAAGTCGTAACCGGGGTTGGCATACAGGCTGGCGTTCACCGCGCAGTTGCCGATGCTGCACAGGAAGATGGTGTAACCGTCGGCTGGCGATCTCACTGCAACGGCGGTACCAATGTTGCCCGTGGCGCCGGGGCGGTTCTCCACCACGATGGTTTGGCCCAGATCTTTGGCTGCGACGTTGGCAAACAGCCTCGACACCATGTCGCCCGTGCCACCCGGGGGCACCGGCACGACCATGCGGATGGGCTTGCTGGGAAAGTCCTGGGCCGCGGCGGGCGCGATGCTCAGTGCACCGGCGGCAAGGGAAAAAGCCAAGGTCATCAGGGTTCTGCGCATGGGTTGTCTCCAGAGTTGGTGGTGGAAAGATGCTGAATTCGTTAAATCATACAATCATAATATGATTGATGTCGATGCTTTCCGTGCGGCGCGCGTGGTTATGCTCGGTGACATGTCTTCATCGCGACTGCGTAATTTCCATCACCAACTGGTCGATGCCGTCGGGCGCGACATCGTGACCGGCACCTACCCCGAGGGTGAGCAGATGCCGACCGAGCCGCAGTTGGCGGAGGCCTATGGCGCAAGTCGTCTGGTGGTGCGGGAAGCCATGAAGAGCCTGGCGGCCAAGGGTCTGGTGTCGATCCGTCCGCGCACTGGCACGCACGTGTTGCCGCGTGCGCAGTGGCATTTGTTCGATCCTGCGGTGCTCAGTTGGCACGGCGAGGGCGATTTCGACAGCGGACTGCTAGCCGATCTGCTGGAGTTGCGTCTGGCCATCGAGCCACTCGCCGCGCGGCTCGCGGCCACTCGCGCCAGCGAAACAGATCTGATCGAATTGCGCAGCGCCTTCGAAGCGATGGCCGGCGCGGGCCACCGCACCGACTACATCGAGGCCGATCTGCGTTTCCACGGCGCGGTGGTTCGGGCCTGCGGCAATGTGTTCATCCAGCAACTGGAAATGGCGCTGTCGGCTGTCTGGAAAACGAGCTTTCTGGCCTCCAGCAGCCCCACCGGCGCTCCCGACAGTGCGGCATTGAAGCTGCACCAGAAATTGCTCGTCGCGATCGAGCAGCACGACGCTGCGAGCGCCGAAAAAGCGGTGCATGGTTTGATCGCCCGAGCCACCACGCGCATCGAGGGGCGCGAGACTTAACGTCTCCCGATCCAGGTCGTGCGGAGATTCTTCGCGATAATTTGCCCCGCACAGTTGAACTTTTTCATTCGCCTGCGCGCAACAGGGTGCCTGCCAGAGCACCAGAACCAACCGTGAAGTATCCAATGGTGCGATTGCAAGCTGCCCAAGATGTGGCGCCGGGGAGCGCCGCTTGACCGACTCAGTGACACCCGTCGCGGAGGTCGGCCCGTCCTCGGTGGCCCACATCTCTGACCGCGCGAAGACCGGGACGATCTGGATCGTTGTCGCTTTCGGTGGCGGGCAGATTCTCCGCCTTGTATCGAACATCGCGCTTGCGGCGCTGCTGTTTGAAGAAGCCTTTGCCCTGATGGCCCTAGTGTCCGCCGTGATGCAAGGCCTCGCGATGTTCTCCGACATCGGGCTCAAGCCCAGTGTGGTGCAGAACCCGCGCGGCGACGAGCCGGTTTTCCTGCAGACGGCCTGGACGCTGCAGGTCATCCGTGGTCTGGTCCTGTTCACCTGTGCGGTGGTGCTGGCCTGGCCCATGGCACACATCTATGGTGCCAACGACCCGATGGCCCGCGAGCTGCTCTGGCTGATCCCGCTGGTGGCGTTCGGCGCCATCGCCGACGGCTTCCAGTCCTCGCGCATGCTCACAGCCGCCCGGAGGATGGACATCGCCGGCATGACCAAGATCGAGATCCTGGTGCAGGTGCTGAACGCGGTGCTGATGGTGGGCCTGGCCTGGTACCTGCGTTCGGTGTACGCGCTGGCCATCGCCGGGGTGGTCAGCAGCGGCCTGCGGGTCTGGCTCTCGTACGCGATGTTGTCGGGCCTGACGGACCGGTTCCGGCTCGACCGGGACTCGGTGAAGGCGATCTTCGGCTTCGGCAAGTGGGTGTTCCTGAGCACGCTGATTTCTTTCCTGGCGCTGCAGATCGACCGCGTGCTGCTGGCGGCCATCTTTCCCCTGGCCGAGGTCGGCGTCTATTCCATCGCCACCAGCCTGTCGCTGATGGTGGCGGTGCTGGTGGGGACACTGCAGTCCTCCATCGTGTTTCCCTGGTATTCCCGGATGCTGGACCACGGAGTGCCCCTGAAGGAGGCCTTCCGGCGCACCCGCGTGCCGCTGATGCTGGTGGTGACCTTTCTGGTGGTCTTGCTGGTGACTGGGGCCAGCAGCTTCTTCGATCTGGCCTACGACGACCGCTACACCAAGGGGGGCGACTTCCTGCCCCTGCTGGCCATGGGTGTCTGGTTCAGCAGTCTCAGCGGCATTTACGGGGCGGCGTTCATGGCCATGGGCAAACCGCAGTGGATCGCCATTGTCAGCGCGGTCAAGGTGCTCTCGTTCCTGCTGTTCCTCGGGGTCTACCTCCAGTTCGATTACTCCATCGAGACGGCGGTGCTGGCGGTGCTCAGTGCCGAGGTGGTCACCGGGGCCACGAGCCAGTACCTGGGCTGGAAGCTGGGCCTTCGCAACCTGCGGATGGAAGGCCTGCTGCTGCTGTTGATGCTCGGCGCTTCAGCCCTCGGATGGTGGTTCGTGCACCACCTTGCCTGGGTGGCCGGTCAGCATCCTTTCGTGCGTCTGCTGCTGCTGGGGCTGGTGGAAGTGGCGGTGTTTGCACCGCTGGGCCACCGGTTGGTCCTGCCCATGCTCCGGCGCTCGGTGTCCTGAGCCGTCCGACGCAGCATGGGCACCGATTCACTCGCGAACACCGCTGGCCGCTGGCTCACCCGCCTGCGGAACCATCTGGCCTGGCGCTGGGGCCGTGTGCGGCGGATGCCCGGCCTGCTCGTCAACCTCTGGTTCGGCAACCTGTGGCACGACCGCTGGCTCAGGCGCCAGGTGCGCATCACCGAAGGTGCCTTGGCGGCCACCCGGCGCGGTGCGGTGTATGTCATGTACCCGCGACTCGGGCTGCAGGAATCTCACCTGGCGTCGCTGGCCTACCTGGCGCGCAAGGGCTGCGCGCCGCTGGTGGTCAGCAACCTGCCGCTGACGCCGCAGGAGCGCCAACGCCTGCAGCCCCTGTGCTGGCGGTTGGTGGAGCGTCCCAACTATGGCTACGACTTTGGTGCCTTCCGCGAGGGCGTTCTCATGGCCCTCGACCAACTGCCAGGTCTCGGTCAGCTGTTGCTGGTCAACGATTCCGCCTGGTTCCCGGTGCCGGCCGCGGCCGACTGGCTGGCGCAGGCCGAGCGGCTGGACGTGGATCTGGCGGGGGCGGTGTCCAACGACGGCTGGCTGGACTTCCTGGCAGACCCCGGCCGCGGGCGGCCCTGGGTGCCGGATGAGGGCACGCCGCACCTGCACTATTGTTCGTTTGCGCTGCTGTTCGGCGCGCGCATCCTAAAGGACCCAGGCTTCCGCAAGTTCTGGCAGGGCCTGACGCTCACCGCCGACAAGCTGGAGATCATTCGCCGTGGCGAAGTCGGGCTGAGCCGCTGGGTCATTGACCGCGGCTACCGCCACGCCCAGACGCTGGACCTCACCCGCTTCGATGAGCACCTGGAGCGCATGGGTGCTGACCAGTTGCGCGAGCTGGCTGCGAACCTGGTCATCCCCGAGGACAAGGCGCTGCGCGAGGAACAGCGGGTCCTGACCGACCCGTCGGCAGCACCGGTCGATGCCGCGACGCTGCGCCGCTTCATTCTCTGGGCCACCGCCGCCACCGGGCCGGCCTATGCGCTGCCGCACTGGTCGTTGCCCGAACAGGGCTTCGGCTTTCTGAAGAAGTCGCCGATGTGGCTGAGCGAGCCCACGGCGCAGATCACGGCGTCTCTGATCGAGCGCTATGGCGATGCGTCCATGCTCGAAGAAGCCCGGCGGCTGGCTGGCGGGGCCAAAGCATGACGCGCTGCACACACCAGAACAGGGCGGTCGAGATCCGCTTTCAGTCGAGCGTCGCCTACGACGAGCCGTTCAGGGATCTGCTGCTGGACGTGGTGTTCGTCTCGCCCAGCCAGCGGGTCATCGAGGTCCCGGCGTTCTGGGGTGGCGGGGACACCTGGTGTGTCCGCTATGCCAGTGCCGAGACGGGCATCCACACCTTCACCGCCCGCTGCAGCGATGCGGGCAATGCGGGTCTGCATGGCCAGGCGGGCACGGTCGAGGTCACCCCCTACCAGGGCGACAACCCGCTGTACCGGCATGGCGGCATCCGGGTGGCCGAGGACCAGCGTCACTTCTGCCACGCCGACGGCACGCCGTTCTTCTGGCTGGGCGACACCTGGTGGATGGGGCTGTGCGGCCGCCTCTTCTGGCCGGAGGACTTCCAGACGCTGGTGCGCAACCGCAAGGAGCGCGGGTTCAACCTGATCCAGCTGGTCGCGGGCCTCTATCCGGACATGCCGCTGTTCGACGAGCGGGGCCTGAGCGAGAGCGGCTTCAGCTGGGAGGCCGACCTGGGCCGGATCAACCCGGCCTTCTTCGACGAGGCGGACCAGCGGGTGTTCCACCTGGTCGAGCAGGGGCTGGTGCCGTGCATTCTGGGCGCCTGGGGCTACTACCTGCCCATGATCGGCCTGGAGAACATGCAGCGCCACTGGCGCCACCTGATCGCGCGCTGGGGGGCGTTGCCGGTCGTGTGGGTGGCCGCCGGCGAGCAGACCATGCCGTGGTATCTGGAGGGCCACCTTCAGAAGGACGCCTCGCGGGCCCGGCTGCGCACGGAATGGACCGAGGTGATCCGCGAGATGCGCCGCCTCAATGCCTTCGATCGCCTGATCTCCACGCACCCGGTCACCAGCGCCCGCGAGTCGGTCACGGACGCGAGGTTGCTCGACTTCGAGATGCAGCAGACCGGTCACGGGCAGCCCACGCTGCACCACGCGCGGCGCGCGCAGGAGGGCTGGAGCGCGGGGCCGGTCATGCCGGTGATCAGCGGGGAGTCCCGGTACGAAGCGCTGGACATCAACCCCACCGTCACGGCCCGCGACGCGCGCGAGGCGTTCTGGGCGCATGCGCTCAACAGCGGCCTGGCGGGGCACACCTACGGGGCCAACGGGATCTGGCAGGTCAACACGGAGCAGCGGCCGTTTGGCCCGTCGCCCTCCGGGTCCTGCTGGGGGAACCTGCCGTGGGCGCAGGCGATGCAACTCCCCGGCGCCCGGCAGATCGGCCTGGCCCGCTCGTTCCTGGCCACCTTGCCGTGGCACGAGTTCGTGCCGCTGCCCCCGGCCGAGGGGCGCAAACACTTCCTGCCTCGCAACAGGCGCCTGCAGAGGCTGCTTCTCAAGCTCGGTTGGCGGCCCACCTCGCCAGCACCCATCGCCATGGGAATGGCCGAAGCCCGTTCCACCGTGCTCGCCTACACGATCGAGAGCAGGGGCTTTTCGCTCGATGTTCGTCGGCTGAAAGGGCCGCTGAAGGGCTGCTGGGTCGATCCGACCAGCTTCGAAACGCACCCCTTGCACCTCGACCTGCGGGGGGGGCAGCTGCAGGTGGCGCCGCCGGCCAGGAACGCGGCCGGTGACAGCGACTGGCTGCTGCTGGTGCAGCCTGTTGGCAGCGCGTCGGCCTGACGACAGCACAGGGTCTTCGGATCACATCGCGCGAACGGTCATTTTTCGCAGTTTTTGCGTCGCAGGGTTTGTACGCCGGGGCCGGGACGGGTAAGGTCGCCCAAGCTTGTTGCAGCGGCTTCATCGGCCCGGATTCCAGTGAACACATCCAACGAACGAATCAATCTGGCGCATGGTGCCCTGCGTGTGGCGCTGGTGTACGCCGCGTTTGCCGGTCTCTGGATACTGCTGTCGGACCGCGCGATGGGCCTGCTGTGGCACGACCCCGAGGCGCTCGTGCAGGCCAGCATGCTCAAGGGCTGGTTCTTCGTCGTCGTCACCACCCTGCTGCTGTATGTGCTGGTCCGCCGGCTGGTCGGGCGGCTGAACGCCTCCCATCGGCGCGAACAGGCCCAGGCGGAAGAAAAGACCCGGGCCCTGGAGCTGCTCACCGCCATCGCCCAGAGTTCCAGCGACGCCATCTTCGCCAAGGACGAGCAGGGACGCTACCTGCTGGTCAACGACGCCGCGGCCCGCTATGTGGGGCGTCCCGCCAGCGCCTTGCTCGGCCAGGACGACGGGGCTGCTTTCCCGGCCGAACAGGCGACGCTGATCCGGGGGATCGACCGGCGGGTGCTGGCGTCTGGCCGTGTGGAGACCAACGAGGAGCACCTGGACACGGCGCAGGGGCGAAGGGTATTTCTGGCCACCAAGGGGCCGCTGCGCGATGCCCAGGGACACATCCGAGGCACCTTCGGCATTTCGCGCGACATCACCGAACGCACGCAGGCCAAGCAGCGGCTGATCGAGTCCGAGGCCCGCTACCGCTCCCTGTTCGAGAACATGAACACTGGTTTTGTATTGTTCGAACTGGTGCAGGACGGGCAGGGCAGACCGGTGGATCTGGTGATCCTTGCCGCCAACCGCCATCTGGCCGATGTCACGGGTCTGGACCTGGTCAAGGTCATGGGGCAACGGCTGACGCAGGTGCTGCCGGGTATCGAGGACGACGAAGCGGACTGGATCGGTACCTACGGCCGGGTGGCATTGACAGGCGAGTCGCGGCAGTTCGAGCAAGGGTCCGAACGTCTGGGTACTTTCTTTTCGGTGTCCGCTTTCCGGGCGGGCGAGGGCCTTTGCGCGGTGACATTTCTCGACATCAGTGGTCGACGGGCCACGGAGATGGCCCTGCACGACAGCGAAGAACGGCTGCGCCTGGCCCTGGCGGCAGCCAGTCAGGGGCTGTACGACCTCAACCTGGAAACCGGTGAAACCACCGTGAGTCCCGAGTACGCGGTCATGCTCGGCCACGACCCGGCCGATTTCCGCGAGACCCTCGCATCGTGGCGCGAACGGCTCCACCCCGAAGACCAGGCCCGCATTCCGCGCCTGCTGGAGGACTACCTCGCGGGCCGCCAGGCGGCGTTTCGCGTCGAATTCCGACTGCGCACGAGGGACGGGCGCTGGAAATGGATCCTGTCTTTGGGACAGATCGAGCAGCGGTCCGCGGACGGCAGGCCGCTGCGCATGCTGGGCACCCACACCGACATCGACGCGCTCAAGTCGGCCGAGGCCACGTTGCGGGAGATGAACGCCACACTGGAGTTTCGTGTCTCCGAGCGCACCGCCGAGCTCAGCGCCGCGAACCGGGAACTGGAGACCTTCGCCTATGCGGTCTCCCACGATCTGCGCGCACCATTGCGGGCGCTCAGCGGCTACTCGCAGGCGCTGCAGGAAGATTTCGGCGACACCCTGCCCGACCAGGCCAGGGTCTATCTGGACCGGATTCACCAGTCCGCTGCGCGCATGGGCCAGCTGATAGAAGGCATCCTGGCGCTCTCCAGAAGCAGCCGGGGGGATCTTCGCCTCGACCGGGTGGATGTGTCCGCACTGGCCCGTCAGCGACTGGCACAGCTGGCCGAGGAGTCCGGTCGGCAGGTGCGCACCTATGTCGAGGAAGGGCTGGAGGTCACCGGTGACGAGCGCATGCTGGCCTCGGTGATGACCAATCTGCTTGACAACGCCTGGAAGTACACCAGTGCGACACCGGACCCCGAGATCCGTGTGCATGCGGGGAGTGTCACTGGGCTGCATGGCATATGCGTCTCGGACAACGGTGCGGGCTTCGACATGGCCCACGCTGACCGGCTGTTCCAGCCATTTCAGCGGTTGCACCGGGAGGACCAGTTTCCCGGCATCGGCATCGGTCTGGCCACGGTGCAGCGCATCGTGCACCGTCATGGCGGTGAGCTCGCCGCCGTGGCGGCGCCAGGTGAGGGTGCCACGTTCTGTATCGCGCTGCCACCGGTGCCCGCTGCCCAGGCTTGATGTCCGCATGAGGATGCGGCAGGCCGCACCGCCAGCGACCAGACCACGATGGCTGAACGCTTAAACGCATCTTAAGTCTTGCGACCTAGCATCGTCAGGTTTTGTCGGATCGACCCGACCCCTTCCTGAGGAGCGCATGGACATGTCCACCGTGGATCTGAGCGATCGTTTTGTGTTTGACGATCCCAAGTACCTTCAACTGGCTGTGGATAACGCGGAGCGGTACGCCAAGGGCAATCCGTTCCCCCACATCCACCTGGACAACTTCCTGCCCCCGGATGTGGCCGAGGCAGTGCTGGCCGAGTTTCCGAAGCCCGCCGACATCGACTGGCACAACTACAACCGCCAGACCGAGATCAAGCTGGTCTGCGCCGACGAAACCCAGTTCGGCCCGGTGACCCGCCAACTGTTCTACCAGTTCCACTCGATCCCGTTCCTGCAGTTCCTCGAAAAGCTCACCGGCATCGACAACCTGATTCCCGACCCGCTGTTGCGCGGGGGGGGCCTGCACCAGATCCGTCGCGGAGGCCTGCTGAAGCTGCACGCCGACTTCAACAAGCACGACAGCACCTTCCTGGACCGCCGCATCAACGTGCTGCTGTACCTGAACAAGGACTGGAAGGAGGAGTACGGTGGGTACCTTGAGCTGTGGGACAAGGACACCAAGTTCTGCGGCGACAAGATCCTGCCGGTGTTCAACCGCCTGGCGATCTTCACCACCACCAGCGACTCCTTCCACGGCCATCCGGACCCCCTGAACTGTCCGGAGGACATGACCCGCAAGTCGCTGGCGCTGTACTACTACACCAACGGGCGTCCGAAAGGCGAGGCGGACGGCATCCACACCACCATTTTCAAGTCGCGGCCGGAGGAGAGCTTCTCTGGTGTGATGTGGCGCCTGGGCCAGGATTTCGCCCCCCCGGTGCTCTGGCGCACGGCGCGCCGAGTGCGCGAGCGCTACTTCAGGCGCACGATCCAGAAGCGCGGCTGAGCGCCAGGACTCTACAAAAAGGGCGCCCTTGCGGCGCCTTTTTGCTGACCTGTCCCCGCTGCGGGTGGCGCGTGATCAACCGCAACAGGTCAGGGACTGCCGACGTCCTGGCCGCTCAGTGGCACCCTGCGCGCGCCATTGAACCGTGTCCGCCAGTAAGCCACACGCATGTCTTCCACGCGCACGGCACCTCCGGCGCGAGGGGCGTGGATGAACTTGCCTTCGCCCAGGTAGATGCCCACATGGCTGAACGCACGTCTCATGGTGTTGAAGAAAACGAGGTCGCCGGGCTTGAGGTCGCTGCGGTCAATGACCTCCGTGGCAGCCGCCTGCTGGTCGGCCCGGCGGGGAAGGATCTTGCCGAAGGATTGTTCATAGACCGCCCGGACAAGGCCGCTGCAGTCAAAGCCGGTGTCCACGCTGTTGCCGCCGTAGCGGTAGGGCACGCCCAGGAACCCCATGGCGCGCACCACCAGATCGGATGCACGTTCTCCCATGTCGCTTCTGGCCTGCTGGAGCTGTGAGCCCAGCCGGGCCATCACTCCGCGTTCCTCCAGCATTCGCACCATCTCGTCGGGCTCCTGGTCGTTGGGGGCAGCCTGGCACAAGGCACATCCCAGAAGAAGAGCGGCGACACAGATAACACGCATCGGGGCAGCTTAAGCGAAGCACTGCTCCGAAGTCAAGCGAGGTTCTGTTGCCAATCCCTTTGATTCTGTTGAAGTTTTCGACGGTCAGGAACCGGGCGTTGTTGGCATTTGGATGGAATGACTCACTTGGTGTTCAACCAGAAAACCAAGGGGAGAACTGCTGGAATGGTTTTGTTCTAACAAATCACCAACAAACGGAAAATCTTAATTTAATTAAATGAACCGCGTTCATATAATCAAACAAGCGCCAAGGAAATAGACAATCGAGCCATGTCAGTCAAATTCGATGCCATCACCCCGGTCCTGACGCCGGAACAGCTTCGCCAGCAACAGCAGCGCATGGCCGACCGCCAGGCGCGGCAGCAGCGTTTTGGTGACGAGCGGCGGCAACAGCTGCTGGATGTGGCCTGGGCGCTGTGGCAGGAGGCCGGGGGGCAGGGCTTCAACATGCGGCAGCTGGCACAGCGTGCGGGCTACACCGCCGGTGCGCTTTACGCCTACTTCCCGGGGCGGGAGGCGATCCTGTCCGCGTTGCAGCAACGCGTCGTGCAGGAACTGGCCGACCTGGTGTCTGGCATCAGGGCGCCGCGCGGTGACCGCACAGTCCGGCCGCGCAGGGACGGCAGTCCGGTGTCTTCTGCGCAGGCGGCGCTGGCGCGAACCTTGTTCATCGAGCGCTCGGTGGCCTGGTGGGCGTGGCTGGCGGGTGACGCCCAGCGGTTGGAGCTGGTCCTGCACGGCGGACACGGTGTGCAGGAGGCTGCTGGCGAGGCGGGTGTATCGGCGTCGGTGCTGCAGGGGCGCCTGGCGGACGCGCTGCAGCCCTGCCTGGAAACCCTCCAGACCTGCGGACTGACGCCGGATGCCGCCCAGCAGTTGCACGACGAGGTGCTGGCCTACGGGCTGGGACTGCTGGTGTTGCAGGGGCCTCAAAGGGGTGAGGGGCGGGCGCTGATGGAATCGCGGTTTGTGCAGAGCCTCCAGCAATGGATGGACCAGGCCCTGGCCGCTACGCAGCAGGACGCCGACGGGGCGGGGCAGGGTGACCTCTTCTCCATGTGATCGCGCTGCACCTGTTTGTCACAATCGCCCCTCGGTTCGTGCAGTCCGCACGAACAGTTTCAGGATTTTTTCATGCTGCTCGAAGCTTCCGACTCCCAACTTGTTCTGGTCGACTATCAAGAGCGCCTGATGGCGGCGCTGCCGGAACGTGAGCCTGTGCTGGCCAACGCGCGCCGGCTGGCCCAGGCGGCCCGTCGCCTGCGCGTGCCGGTGTGGGGAACCGAGCAGAACCCCGCCAAGCTGGGGCCCAACGACCCGGGCCTGCGCGACCTTTGCCAGCGCACGCTCGCCAAGATGCACTTCAGTGCCGTTCCCGATGGCCTGCTGGAATGTCTGCGCCCCGCGACCAAAGGTGGCAACGCCCGCAGCCTGCCCAAACATCTGCAGAAGCCGGCTGCAGCGGCCCATCCGCGGAACACCGTGGTCCTGGCCGGATGTGAGGCGCATGTCTGCCTGCTCCAGACGGCGCTGGATCTGGTGGAGGAGGAAATGGATGTGTGGGTGGTCACCGATGCCTGCGCCTCGCGCACCGAGCGCAACCGGGATGCGGCGTTCGACCGCCTGGCGGGCACGGGATGCGAGTTGGTGACCACCGAGATGGTGTTGTTCGAGTGGCTGCGTTCGGCCGACCACCCGGATTTCCGCGAGATTCACGCGCTGATCAAGTAAGTTCGGAAGGTGGCGGGCGCAGAGGTCCCGCCATCGTCGTGTCAGACTCCAGAAAGTCTGGGATTCATAATTATGAATTCAGTTTGATCCACCACCCAGGAGACTTACATGGGCAACCCGCAGGGCTTCGAGGCCTTTCATCAGCGCTCGATCACCGACCGCGACGCTTTCTGGGCCGAGCAGGCGCAGCTGGTGGATTGGCACAGACCGTTTGACCGGGTTTGCAACTACGACAACCCGCCGTTCGCACGCTGGTTCGAGGGCGGTCTGACCAACCTCTGCCACAACGCGGTGGACCGCCACCTCAGGGACCGGCCGGACCAGAATGCACTGATCTTTGTTTCAACCGAAACCGACACCGAGAAGACCTACAGCTTCCGCGAGCTGCACACCGAGGTGCAGCGCATGGCCGCCATCCTGAAGGCGCAGGGCGTGAAGAAGGGTGACCGCGTCCTGATTTACATGCCGATGATTCCCGAGGCGGCGTTTGCCATGTTGGCTTGTGTGCGCATCGGTGCGATCCACTCGGTGGTGTTTGGCGGCTTCGCCAGCCACTCGCTGGCCAGCCGAATCGAGGACGCCTCGCCGGTGGCCATCGTGAGCGCGGACGCCGGCTCGCGCGGCGGCAAGGTGGTCGAGTACAAGCCGCTCCTGGACGAGGCCATCCGGCTGTCGTCGCACAAGCCGGGCAAGGTCGTGATGGTCAACCGGGGTCTTGCCGCATTCACGGCAGTGGAGGGGCGCGATGTCGACTATGCGACCGAGCGCGCCAAGGTGATGGATGTCGTCGTGCCCTGCGAATGGGTCGACGCCACGCACCCGAGCTACACCCTCTACACCAGTGGCACCACCGGCAAGCCCAAGGGCGTGCAGCGCGACACCGGCGGCTACGCCGTGGCCCTGGCCGCATCCATGAAGCACATCTACATGGGCGAGCCCGGCGAGACCTATTTCTCCACCAGCGACATCGGCTGGGTGGTCGGCCACAGCTACATCATCTACGGCCCGCTGATCGGTGGCATGGCGACCATCATGTACGAAGGTCTGCCGATCCGTCCGGACGCCGGTATCTGGTGGAGCCTGGTCGAGAAGTACAAGGTTTCGGTGATGTTCAGCGCACCGACGGCGGTGCGCGTGCTCAAAAAGTACGACTCCTCGTTCATCAAGAAGTACGACCTGTCTTCGCTCAAAGCGCTGTTCCTGGCCGGCGAGCCGCTGGACGAACCGACCGCCAAGTGGATCTCTGACGAGCTGGGCAAGCCCATCGTCGACAACTATTGGCAGACTGAGACCGGGTGGCCGATCCTGGCGATCTGCAACGGGGTGGAAAAGGCGCCGAGCAAGTTCGGCTCGCCTGGCAAGGCGGTTTACGGATACAACGTCAAGTTGCTGGACGACCAGACCGGCGAAGAGCTGCACGGTAGCGACGTCAAAGGCGTGGTCGCAGTCGAAGGCCCGCTGCCGCCCGGCTGCATGCAGACCATCTGGGGCGACGACGCGCGCTTCGTCAAGACCTACTGGTCCAGCGTACCGGGGCGGCAGGTCTACAGCACCTTTGACTGGGGCATCCGCGACAAGGACGGCTACTACTTCATCCTCGGGCGCACCGACGACGTGATCAACGTCGCTGGCCACCGCCTGGGTACCCGCGAAATCGAAGAGAGCATTTCCAGCCACCCAAAGATCGCCGAAGTGGCGGTGGTGGGGGTTGCTGACCAGCTCAAGGGCCAGGTGGCCATGGCGTTCGCCGTGCTCAAGGACACCGCGCTTCTGGGCGACGAGGCGGCACTGCTCAAGCTTGAGGGGGAGGTCATGAAGCTGGTGGACGAGCAGCTCGGGGCGGTGGCGCGCCCGGCCCGTGTGCGCTTCGTGGGTGTGCTGCCCAAGACCCGCAGCGGCAAGCTGCTGCGCCGCGCGATTCAGGCGGTATGCGAGGGGCGCGATCCGGGGGATCTCACCACCATGGATGACCCGGCGGCCCTGCAGCAGATCAGGGACATGCAGTCCTGAGAGCTGCGCGGCTGATCGACGGCGCCTGGGGGCGCCGTTTTTTTTGAACCCCCTGGTGTATGAGGGCATTGGGTTTGATGGGTCTTGTCAGTATCATGCATGCTTATATTGACAACCTCGCGGAAAGCCATGGAACAAATGATCGGGACGGATGCCCAAACCGAGAAAGTCCGGGTGTTCGAACTGGCCGCCGAATTGTTCGGTGTGCTGGCCACGCCGATGCGGTTGCGCATCCTCAGCGCGCTGTGCGACAAGGAAAAATCGGTCTCGCAGTTGTTGCAGGAAATCCAGACCACTCAGCCCAACCTGTCCCAGCACCTGAATCTGCTGTACCGCGCCGGCGTCCTGGCCAAGCGCAAGGAGGGCACGCAGGTGATCTACCGGGTTCAGAGCGAGAAGGCGGTGACCCTGTGCCGCACGGTGTGCACCCAGATCGCCATCGAGATGGACGAACCCAGCGCTGTGCCCGCGTCCGAGCGTTTGTCCCCGCGTGTGGGATCCTGAAGCCCGCGTTCACAACAGACGCGCTCTTCGCCGGCAAGCAACACAGCATGCCGTTTTCCTGAGCTGCTGCGAACATCCCCGGCATTCCATTTGCCGGCAGGTGCTCGAGGTGGCACAATCGCAGGCTGCAGTCAGGTCCTTCCAAAGTCACTGTCGCATCCGCCAACCGGTTCAGCCGTGTCGCGGAAGGTTGTTTTAACCAGCTAATGTTTCCCAGAGGGAAACGGAGGTCAGCGGATCAATGAGCGAGACGAACGTCTACGTTGCCTACAAGGGCAACTCGTATCTCTTCGGGGGCAATGCCCCTTACGTCGAAGAGATGTACGAAAAATACCTGGAGAACCCGGGCAGCGTGCCAGACAACTGGCGCGGCTACTTCGATGCCCTGCAGCACGTCCCTGCCGTTGACGGCACCGACGCACGCGACGTCCCCCACCAGCCCGTCATCAACGCATTTGCCGAGCGCGCCAAGCAGGGCGGAACCAAGGTGGTCATGGCCGCCGGTGCCGACTCCGACCTGGGTCGCAAGCGCGTGGCTGTGCAGCAACTCATTGCCGCCTACCGCAACGTCGGCTGCCGCTGGGCCGACCTTGATCCGCTCAAGCGCACCGAGCGCGAAAACATCCCCGAGCTTGATCCTTCGTTCTACGGTTTCACAGACGCGGATTTCGAGACCGTCTTCAACACCAGTAACACCTATTTCGGCAAGGAAGTCATGTCCTTGCGCGACCTCATCAACGCGCTGCGCGAAACCTACTGCAGCAGCGTCGGTGCGGAATACATGTTCATCAGTGACCAGGCGCAGAAGCGCTGGTGGCAGGAAAAGCTGGAGTCCATCCGCTCCAAGCCGTCCTTCAACGCCGAGAAGAAGAAGCACATCCTCGACCGCCTTACGGCGGCCGAAGGGCTGGAGCGTTTCCTGCACACCAAGTACGTCGGCCAGAAGCGTTTCTCGCTCGAAGGTGGTGAGAGCTTCATCGCCGCCATGGACGAGTTGATCCAGCAGGCCGGTGCACAGGGTGTGCAGGAAATCGTGATCGGCATGGCCCACCGCGGTCGCCTGAACGTGCTGGTCAACACCCTGGGCAAGATGCCCAAGGACCTGTTCGCCGAGTTCGACCACACCGCCCCCGAGGACTTGCCCGCTGGCGACGTGAAGTACCACCAGGGCTTCAGCTCCGACGTGACCACCCCCGGCGGTCCGGTCCACCTCTCTCTGGCCTTCAACCCCTCCCATCTGGAAATCGTCAACCCGGTGGTCGAGGGCTCGGTGCGCGCGCGCATGGACCGCCGAGGCGATCCGCTGGGCAAGCAGGTGCTGCCGGTGCTGGTGCACGGCGATGCCGCTTTTGCCGGCCAGGGTGTGAACCAGGAAACCCTGGCGCTGGCCGCGACCCGTGGCTACACCACCGGCGGCACGGTGCACCTGATCATCAACAACCAGATCGGTTTCACCACCTCCGACCCGCGCGACCTGCGCTCCACGCTGTACTGCACCGACATCGTCAAGGGTGTCGAGTCGCCGGTGCTGCACGTCAATGGTGACGATCCGGAAGCCGTCGTGCTGGCTACCCAGCTGGCGCTGGAATACCGCATGACCTTCCGCAAGGATGTGGTGGTGGACATCATCTGCTTCCGCAAGCTGGGTCACAACGAACAGGACACCCCAAGCCTGACCCAGCCGCTGATGTACAAGAAGATCGCTCAGCACCCCGGCACGCGCAAGCTGTACGCCGACAAGCTGGCCGCCCAAGGTCTGGGCGAGGCCCTCGGTGACGACATGGTCAAGGCCTACCGCGCCGCCATGGACGCCGGCAAGCACACGGTCGATCCGGTGCTGACCAACTTCAAGAGCAAGTACTCGGTCGACTGGTCGCCGTTCCTGGGCAAGAAGTGGACCGACCAGGCCGACACCGCGATTCCGCTGGCCGAGTGGAAGCGCCTGGCCGAGAAGATCACGACCATCCCCGCCACCGTTACCCCGCACCAGCTGGTCAAGAAGGTGTACGACGACCGCGCGGCCATGGGTCGTGGCGAGATCAACGTGGACTGGGGCATGGGCGAGCACATGGCCTTCGCCTCGCTGGTCGCCTCCGGTTACCCGGTGCGCCTGTCCGGTGAGGACTGCGGCCGCGGCACGTTCACGCACCGCCACGCCGTGATCCACGACCAGAACCGCGAGAAGTGGGACGTGGGCACCTACGTGCCGCTGCAGAACGTGGGTGAAGGCCAGGCCCCGTTCGTTGTCATCGACTCCATCCTCTCTGAAGAGGCTGTGCTGGGCTTCGAGTACGGTTACGCCGGCTCCGATCCGAACACGCTGGTGGTCTGGGAGGCCCAGTTCGGTGACTTTGCCAACGGCGCCCAAGTGGTGATCGACCAGTTCATCGCTTCTGGCGAAGTGAAGTGGGGCCGTGCCAACGGCCTGACGCTGATGCTGCCGCACGGCTACGAAGGCCAGGGACCCGAGCACAGTTCGGCCCGCGTCGAGCGCTTCATGCAGCTGGCTGCCGACACCAACATGCAGATTTGCCAGCCCACCACGGCCAGCCAGATCTTCCACCTGCTGCGCCGCCAGATGGTGCGCAACCTGCGCAAGCCGCTGGTCATCTTCACGCCCAAGTCCCTGCTGCGCAACAAGGACGCGACCTCGCCGCTGTCCGAGTTCACCAAGGGTGGCTTCCAGACCGTGATCCCGGAGCAGAACGAGGCGGTGATCAAGAAGGCCGACAAGGTCAAGCGCGTGATCTGCTGCTCGGGCAAGGTCTATTACGACCTGGTCAAGAAGCGCGAGGAGAAGGGTGCAGACGACGTGGCCATCATCCGTGTCGAGCAGCTCTATCCGTTCCCGCACAAGGTCTTCGGCGCTGAACTCAAGCGGTTCCCGAACGCTACCGACATCGTGTGGTGCCAAGACGAGCCGCAGAACCAGGGCGCCTGGTTCTTCGTGCAGCACCAGGTGCATGAGAACATGCTCGAAGGCCAGAAGCTGGGTTACGCCGGCCGTGCGGCTTCGGCCTCGCCGGCCGTGGGGTATGCCCACCTGCACCAGGACCAGCAGAAGGCCCTCATCGAGGCCGCTTTCGCCAAGCTCAAGGGCTTCATCCTCACAAAATAGTCGTTCCGGCGTTGTGAGCCCCGCGCCCCGGCCCCGTGCCGGGGCAGCCCTTGGGCCCCGCCCCTCGAAACATTCCAGGTAGAACAAACATGGCAATCGTAGAAGTCAAGGTTCCGCAGCTCTCCGAATCCGTGGCCGAAGCCACCCTGCTGCAGTGGAAGAAGAAGGCCGGCGAAGCCGTCGCCGCCGATGAGATATTGATCGAGATCGAGACCGACAAGGTCGTGCTCGAGTGCCCGGCGCCCGCCGGTGGCGTGCTGGTCGAGATCGTGCAAGGCGACGGTGCCACCGTGGCCGCCGACCAGGTCATCGCCAGGATCGACACCGCCGCTGTGGCCGGCGCCGCTGCTCCGGCCGCCGCCCCCGCACCGGCTGCGGCTGCTCCCGCACCAGCCGCCGCGGCCCCTGTGGCCGCTGCTTCTGCCAGCAAGGCCGGTGTGGCCATGCCCGCCGCCGCCAAGCTGATGGCCGACAACGGCATGGCCCCTGGCTCCGTGGCAGGCACAGGCAAGGACGGTCGCGTCACCAAGGGCGACGTGCTGGCCGCCGCCAGCGCTCCCAAGGCCGTGGTTGCTGCTCCTGCCGCCATTCCTACCGGCGCGCCCACCAAGGTGCTGCCGCAGGTGGCGGTGGTCGCGCCCGACCTGGGTGACCGTCCGGAAGAGCGCGTGCCGATGACGCGCCTTCGTGCCCGCGTGGCCGAGCGCTTGCTGCAGTCGCAGTCGACCAACGCCATCCTGACCACCTTCAACGAAATCAACATGGCCCCGGTCATGGAGATGCGCAAGAAGTTCCAGGAGAAGTTCGAGAAGGAACACGGCGTCAAGCTCGGCTTCATGAGCTTCTTCGTCAAGGCGGCCGTGCACGCCCTCAAGAAGTTCCCGATCCTCAACGCCTCGGTGGACGGCAACGACATCGTCTACCACGGCTACTTCGACATCGGTATCGCCGTCGGTTCGCCACGCGGTCTGGTGGTGCCCATCCTGCGCAACGCCGACCAGATGAGCTTCGCCGACATCGAGAAGAAGATCGCCGAGTTCGGCCAGAAGGCCAAGGACGGCAAGTTGGGCATCGACGACATGACCGGTGGTACGTTCTCCATTTCCAACGGCGGCACCTTCGGCTCAATGATGTCCACTCCCATCATCAACCCGCCGCAGTCGGCGATCCTGGGCGTGCACGCCACCAAGGACCGCGCCATGGTCGAAAATGGCCAGGTCGTGGTGCGCCCGATGAACTACTTCGCTATGTCCTACGACCACCGCATCATCGACGGCCGCGAAGCCGTGCTGGGTCTGGTGGCCATGAAGGAAGCGCTGGAAGATCCGGCCCGCCTGCTCTTCGACATCTGATCGAACCGTGACTTTGCAGACGCCCCTTCGGGGGCGTTTGTCCAACCCCATTCAGGAACAAACATGTCTCAAGCATTTGACGTCGTCGTGATCGGCGCCGGCCCCGGCGGCTACATCGCGGCCATCCGCGCCGCCCAGCTGGGCTTCAAGGTCGCGTGCATCGACGAATGGAAAAACGCTGCCGGCGGTCCCGCGCCCGGTGGCACCTGCACCAATGTCGGCTGCATTCCCTCCAAGGCCCTGCTGCAATCTTCCGAGCATTTCGAGCACGCCAACCACCACTTTGCCGACCACGGCATCAGCACCGGCAAGGTGACGATGGACGTGGCGAAGATGGTCGGCCGCAAGGACACGGTCGTGAAGCAGAACAACGACGGCATCCTCTACCTGTTCAAGAAGAACAAGGTCACTTTCTTCCACGGTCGCGGCTCTTTCGTGGCCGCCGCCGATGGTGCCTACCAGATCAAGGTGGCGGGTGCCGCCGAAGAGGTGATCACTGGCAAGCAGGTCGTGGTGGCTACCGGCTCCAACGCCCGTGCCTTGCCAGGCGTGCCGTTCGATGAAGAGCTCATTCTTTCCAACGACGGTGCGCTGCGCATCGGTGCCGTGCCCAAGAAGCTGGCGCTGATCGGCTCCGGCGTGATCGGCCTGGAAATGGGCTCGGTCTGGCGCCGCCTGGGGGCGGAGGTCACCATCCTCGAAGGTTTGCCGACCTTCCTGGGCGCGGTGGACGAGCAGATCGCCAAGGAAGCGAAGAAGGCCTTCGACAAGCAGGGCCTGAAGATCGAACTCGGCGTGAAGGTCGGCGAGATCAAGACCGGCAAGAAGGGCGTGAATGTGGCCTACACCAACGCCAAGGGCGAAGCGGTGTCGCTGGACGCCGACAAGCTCATCGTCTCCATCGGCCGCGTGCCCAACACCATTGGCTTGAACGCTGAAGGAGTGGGCCTGCAGCTGGACGAGCGCGGCGCCATCGTGGTCGACGGCGACTGCAAAACCAACCTGCCGGGCGTCTGGGCGGTGGGCGATGTGGTGCGCGGCCCGATGCTGGCGCACAAGGCGGAAGAAGAGGGCGTGGCGGTGGCCGAGCGCATCGCCGGCCAGCACGGTCACGTCAACTTCAACACCATCCCCTGGGTCATCTACACCAGCCCGGAAATCGCCTGGGTCGGCCGCACAGAGCAGCAGCTCAAGGCCGATGGTGTGGCGTACAAGGCCGGCACGTTCCCGTTCCTGGCCAACGGTCGTGCGCGCGCACTGGGCGACACGACCGGCATGGTCAAGTTCCTGGCCGACGCCAAGACGGATGAAATCCTGGGCGTGCACATCGTGGGCCCGATGGCTTCCGAGCTGATCTCCGAAGCCGTGGTGGCCATGGAGTTCAAGGCCAGCGCCGAAGACATCGCCCGCATCTGCCACGCGCACCCCTCGCTGTCGGAAGCGACCAAGGAAGCGGCTCTGGCCGTGGACAAGCGCACCCTGAACTTCTGACACAGGTTCGCCCTTGTCGGTCCGCGCCACCTACGAAGCCGAGCTGAAGCAGCGCGGCTACACCACCGACCCCGCCCAGCAGCGTGCCATTGACGCGCTGGAGCGGTGTGCCGCCGAATGGACGACGTACAAGCAGCGCCGTTCCAATGCGCTGAAGAAGATGTTCGTCAAGCCGGAGATTCCGCGCGGGGTCTACATGTTCGGTGGGGTGGGGCGCGGCAAGAGCTTCCTGATGGACTGCTTTTTCAATGCAGTCCCGATCAGGCGCAAGACGCGGCTGCATTTCCATGAGTTCATGCGGGAAGTGCACCGCGAGCTGCGCGACCTGCAAGGAACGGTCAATCCGTTGGACGAGCTGGGGCGGCGCATCGCCGAGCGCTACAAGCTGATCTGCTTCGACGAGTTCCACGTGGCGGACGTGACAGACGCCATGATCCTGCACCGCCTGCTGGACGCGCTGTTCAAGGCGGGAGTGGGTTTTGTCACCACCTCCAACTTCCATCCCGATGGCCTGTACCCCAACGGCCTGCACCGTGACCGCATTCTGCCGGCCATCGAGTTGCTCAAGCAGAAGCTGGAAGTGATCAATGTCGACAACGGCACCGACTACCGCCAGCGCACGCTGACGCACATCGAGCTCTACCACTGCCCACTGGGCGAGGCAGCCGATGCTGCGATGGACAAAACCTTTGGCGAACTGGCCGAGGCGCACGACGAGGACCCGGTGATGCACATCGAGTCGCGCGAGATCCATTCCAGGCGCCGGGCGGGTGGCGTGATCTGGTTCGACTTCCAGACGCTCTGTGGTGGTCCACGTTCACAGAACGACTACCTGGAAATCGCCTCACAGTTTCATACGCTGCTGCTGTCCAATGTGCCGCAGATGGCGGTGCGCCAAGCATCGGAAGCGCGCCGTTTCACCTGGCTGATCGATGTGCTTTATGACCGCCGTGTCAAGCTGGTGATGTCGGCTGCGGTGTCGCCTGAGCAGCTCTACACCGATGGCCCGATGGCACACGAATTCCCCAGGACAGTTTCGCGCCTGGGAGAGATGCAGTCAGCCGAATATCTGGCGCTGGCGCACCGGACCGTCGATACCGGGCTGACGTGATCAGCCCGTTCAGGCTCCAGGTGTTGCGCCGATCAGGTCAGCGGATCGAGTTTGACGATGGTCAGCGACAGGTTGTCACCAGAGCCCTTGGCCCGGGAGCGGGCTTTCTGGATCAGGAACTCGCAGGCCTCGCGGGGCGAGAGCATGGCCACTGTGCTGGCGAGCTCGTCCGGCGTGAAGTAGTGCCACACGCCGTCGCTGCAGGCCATGATCGCGTCGCCGGGCCCCAGTTGCGGGATCACATGCAGGTCCACAGGGGGATCGCTGTCGGTACCCAGACAACCCATCAGGATGTTGGAGTGCGGATGGTCCAGTGCCTCTTCCTCGGTGATCTCTCCCTGGTTGACCAGCGACTGCACGTAGGAGTGGTCCATGGTGCGGAACACCATCTTGCCGTTGCGGAAGTGGTAGATCCGTGAGTCGCCAGCATGCACCCATTGGCTGCTGCCACCGGGGGTGAGCAGGAACGCGGCAATCGTGCTGTGGGGCTCCTGCTCGGCCGACACGGCGGTGAGCTTGATCACAAGGTGCGATTCTTCAACAACTTGCCGCAGCATGGCCGCAGGATCGTCGGTGTCCGGGTCGTAGCGTTCGAACAGCTGGCGCGAGGTCAGCATCACCTGGTCCGACGCTTTTCTGCCGCCGCTTCGGCCACCCATGCCATCCGCCACCACCGCCAGCAGGCAGCCGCTTTCGCGGGGATGGTGCAGCAGGCAGACCTGATCCTGCTGGTAGTCGCGGTCACCCCGATGGATGCCGGTTGACGCATGGATGCGATAGCCTTTGGTCATGGGAGAACGTCTTTTTGAGCGGGCGGGCTGCCCACACTGGTCCGCATGGTAACCACTAATTTTTCAGCCTACTGCTGCTGGCAGCGTGGCGTCACCAGAGCTTCCACCACGGCTTGCCGCCGATGCTCTGCGTGCGACCGAGGTAGGCGCTGTTCGGGAAGCTGGATTGAAGCACCCGTCTGGCGTCGTCACGCAACTGGGTCATTCCGAGTGCGTCGTAGCTGCTCACGAGAATGACCAGGGCTTCTTCCAGGGCCGGTGCCTTGGGGTAGTCGGTGATGGCGGTTTGCGCGCGGTTGATGGCCGCGAGGTACGCCCCACGGCTCATGTAATAGCGGGCCACATGCACTTCCGACTGTGCCAGCGAGTTGACAATGTGGGTCATGCGCGCCCGGGCATCCGGTGCATAGCGCGAGTCAGGGAAACGGGTGACCACCTCGCGCAGCGCCTCGAACGACTCCTTGGCCGCTTTCTGGTCGCGTTCGGAGAGGTCCTGCTGGACGAGCGAGCCAAGAAGACCGAGGTTTTCGTTGAATGTCACCAAGCCCTTGAGGTAGAGCGCATAGTCCAGCGCAGGGCTGGCCGGATGCAGACGCAGAAAGCGCTCGATGGTGGCCAATGCCTGGGCCTGCTCGCCAGCCTTGTACTGCGTGTAGGCCTTTTCGAGCTGGGCCTGCTGGGCCAGAGGCGTGCCGGCCGCACGTCCTTCGAGCTTCTCGTACAGGCCGATGGCCTTTTCGTAGTTGCCCGCGTTGCGCTCGTCCATCGCCTCGCTGTGGATCTTGTTAGGGCTCCAGTCCTTGGTCGGGTCCACGGGAGTGGAGCTGCAGCCCGAGAAGCTCAGCGCGGCGGCAACGGCACACAGGGGCACGACCGATAATCTCGAACGAGGAATCACACGCTTACCTTCACAACTGGAACACCGGATTGGCTGCAGAAATTATATCGACGGGGGGGGGGAACGGACCCGGCGCGACCGAGGTTGAAGTCGACGCCGCCGATGTGCTGGCGGACACCGAGGTGCGCGACCTCCCTGTGCCTGCAGACATGCACGGTTGGCGCATCGACAAGGCGCTGGCCACCCTGGTGCCCGAGCTTTCGAGGTCGTACCTCCAGCAGCTGATGGCGGAGGGTGCGGTGTCGCTGGATGGCCGGCTGGCCGCCAAGCCCTCGGCGCGATTGGTGGCTGGCGGTCGGCTCCGGGTCGAATTGCGACCCACGCAGCAGGCCATGGCCTTTGTGGCACAGTCCATGGCGCTGGACATCGTCTACGAGGACGAGGACCTGATGGTGATCTGCAAGCCGGTGGGGCTGGTGGTTCATCCTGCGGCCGGCAACTGGACCGGTACGCTGCTCAACGGGCTGCTGGCCCACCACCCCGGCGCCGCCAGCTTGCCGCGCGCCGGCATCGTGCATCGGCTGGACAAGGACACCTCCGGCCTGATGCTCGTGGGCAAGAGCCGTCGTGCGGTAGATGGTCTGGTGCGGGCGATCGCTGCGCGCGAGGTTCAGCGCGAGTACCTGGCCATCGGTCATGGCCGTTGGCGGCGAGACGAGCTGTGTGAGGTCGACCAGCCGGTAGGGCGCGACCCGGCCAACCGTTTGCGGATGGCCGTTCTGCGCCAAGACAGTACCGCAGGCAAGCCGGCTCGCACGACGTTCAGGGTGATGGATACCGTCGATCAGGCGTGCCTGGTGGCTTGCAAGCTTCACACCGGCCGAACGCACCAGATTCGGGTGCACATGGCCTGGCTTGGTCATCCGCTTGTGGGCGATGCGCTGTATGGTGGTCGCGTGGCGTGGGGCATGCAGCGGCAGGCGTTGCACGCAGCGCGCTTGCGTCTGAGCCATCCGGTGTCGGGTGCCGAGCTGGGCTTTTCCAGCGCAGTACCAGCCGATTTCCGGGCCGCCTTGGACGCCGCGGGGCTCCGTTACAATGAAGGCGATCTGTAGACCCGGTTTCAACAGCCCTCAGGGCCTTTGAAGCGTCGCGTCCATCCCCGATTCCTGTAGCACTCGGTCAGTCCTGCGCGACGCCCGCTGCCGCTGTTGCGGCTTTGTCAGGACCCCCATTATTCATTTTCAGGCACCACCGATGAACACTTCGGATGCCCGGCGCGTCGTCGAGACGGCCCTGATCTGTGCGCCCCAACCCTTGTCCATCAGGGAGCTGGGCGTGCTGTTCGATGGAGAGGTGTCGGCCGACACACTCAAAACCCTGTTGACGGACCTGCAGGCCGAATGGACTGGTCGAGGCGTGGAGTTGGTCCAGGTGGCTTCCGGTTGGCGCTTCCAGAGCCGTCCTGAGTTGCGACCTTTCCTGGACCGGCTGCACCCTGAGAAGCCACCCAAGTACACGCGGGCGGCCATGGAAACACTGGCGATCATTGCCTACCGACAACCCGTGACGCGGGGCGACATGGAGGACATTCGGGGCGTGACCATCAACTCCCTGATCCTCAAGCAGCTGGAAGACCGGGGCTGGATCGAGGTCATCGGCCACCGGGAAACCGTCGGGCGGCCTGCGCTGTTTGCCACGACGCGCCAGTTTCTGGACGACCTCGGCCTGTCGTCGCTTGATCAGCTGCCGCCGCTGGACAGCAGCGAGGTTCAGGAGTCCGCTCTGGGGCGGCTGGACTTTGACGCCTTGGGCGGCAGCACCCCGGAGCAGGCGGGAGAGCCCGTTGAATCCCAGACATCCGAACTTTTTCAGGAACAGCATGAACATGGTGCCCCCCCGACAGCCGAATGAAACCGCTCTGGACGAAGGTCAGGCTGCATCGCCTGCCGGGTCCGTGCCCGCGTCTGCGCCCGCCGCGGCCCCGGTTTCCGGCAGTATGGCCTTTGATGATGTGGTCAGCGGGGCATTTGATGCCGTGCAGGAACAGGACCTGCCTCTCCCTTCCAAGCGCGTGCTGCAGCCCGAGGCCGACTCCCCCAAGCTCCACAAAGTGTTGGCCCAGGCGGGGCTGGGTTCGCGGCTGGAGATGGAGCAGCTGATTCTGGAGGGGCGCATTTCCGTCAATGGTGAACCGGCGCACATCGGTCAGCGCATCCAGTACGGGGACACCATCAAGGTCAATGGCAAGCCGGTGCGTGTTCGCATCGCGCCACCTCCGCCGCGGGTACTCGCTTATCACAAGCCCGCTGGCGAGGTGGTGACACACGACGACCCGCAGAACCGGCCCACGGTATTCCGCCGCCTGCCCCGTCTGCAGACCGGCAAGTGGCAGTCCGTGGGACGCCTGGACCTCAACACGGAGGGGTTGCTGCTGCTCACGAACTCCGGCGAGCTGGCCAACCGGCTGATGCATCCCCGGTTCGGATTGCAGCGGGAATACGCCGTGCGCGTGCTGGGCGCGTTGTCCTCTGAAGAAAAGCAGCGCCTTCTTGATGGCGTGAAGCTTGATGACGGGATGGCCCAGTTTGCGTCCATTGAGGATGGTGGTGGCGAAGGGGCCAACTGCTGGTACCGGGTGACCATCGCCGAAGGTCGCAACCGCGAGGTGCGTCGCATGTTCGAGGCGGTGGGTCACGCCGTCAGCCGCCTGATTCGCATCCGCTATGGCGCCATGATGCTTCCGCGGGGGCTCAAACGAGGTGTCTGGCTTGAACTGGATCATCGGGACATTGAGCGTCTGACCACCGCGGCCGGTATGCCGCAAAGCGGCGAGGGCCCGGCTTCTGTCCGTGACACTGGTGGGCGTGGCCGGCACTTTGGAAAGGGGCCCCGACCCGACGGGAAAGGCGGCGGAGCGCGCGCCGGAGCGTCCTTTGCCAAGGACGGCAAGCCTGCCGGGGCTGGTGCGAGGGGCTTTGGAAAGAGTCCTGGCAAGGCACCCGCCAAGGGTGCCGGGGCGGGCGGACAGCCGGACCCCATGAAAACCTCGTATGGATACATCGGGCAGGACTCGCTGCAACGGCGCAGGGAGCGCGACGCTGCACGCGACAAGATGCCGCAGAAGGGCCGGAAGCCAGGGCGGTCCGGAGGGCGCTGAGCCCGGCGTGCCCCTGAGGGTATCGGGTGTGTTGACATGGGCGCGATGTAGAATCAAGGGCTTTGCCGCAAGGCGCACGATTTCTATTTCATAACCTGCTCCAAGGACCATCATGGCCATCGAACGCACCCTCTCCATCATCAAGCCCGACGCTGTTGCCAAGAACGTCATCGGCCAGATCTACGCCCGTTTCGAAGCAGCCGGCCTGAAGGTTGTGGCCGCCCGGATGGCCCACCTGTCGCAGCGCGAAGCCGAGCAGTTCTACGCCGTGCACAAGGAGCGTCCGTTCTTCAAGGATCTGGTGAGCTTCATGATCTCCGGCCCCGTGATGATCCAGGTCCTGGAAGGCGAAGGCGCCATTCTCAAGAACCGTGACCTGATGGGCGCCACCGATCCCAAGAAGGCCGCCGCCGGCACCATCCGCGCCGACTTCGCCGACAGCATCGACGCCAACGCCGTGCACGGCTCCGACGCCCCCGAAACCGCTGCCGTGGAAGTGGCTTTCTTCTTCCCCGGCATGAACGTCTACTCGCGCTGATTGCGGGCTGACCATGCCATCATGACGGTCAACCTGCTCGACTTCGATCTCGAGGGCCTGACCGCCTTTTGCGAACAGCTGGGCGAAAAGCGCTTCCGCGCCGTCCAGCTGTTTCGCTGGATTCATCAGAAGGGTGCTTCGCGGTTCGACGAGATGAGTGATCTCGCCAAGAGCCTGCGTGAAAAGCTCCCATCGGTCTGCTCCATCACCGGCCTGCCGGTGCTTTCGCGCCAGGATTCGGCCGACGGCACCATCAAGTGGCTGTTCGATGTGGGCGACGGCAACGCCGTCGAAACCGTGTTCATCCCAGAAGACGACCGTGGCACGCTGTGCGTATCTTCGCAGGCGGGCTGTGCCGTGGGCTGCCGCTTCTGCTCCACCGGTCACCAGGGCTTCTCCCGCAATCTGACGACCGGAGAAATCCTGGCCCAGCTCTGGCACGCAGAGCACTTCCTGCGCCAGCACCTGAAGTCGTCCGAGCGTGTGGTCACCAACGTTGTGATGATGGGCATGGGTGAGCCCTTGCAGAATTACAGCGCCCTGGTGCCAGCGCTGAGAGTGATGCTGGACGACCATGGCTACGGGCTCTCAAGGCGGCGCGTCACGGTGTCGACCTCGGGCGTGGTGCCCATGATCGACCGCCTCGCCAAGGACTGCCCGGTAGCGCTGGCTGTGTCGCTCCACGCGCCCAACGACCAGTTGCGCGATGTCCTGGTGCCCATCAATCGCAAGTACCCGATTGCCGAGTTGCTGGATGCCTGCCTGCGCTATCTGCCGGCCGCGCCGCGCGACTTCATCACGTTCGAGTACTGCATGCTGGACGGGGTCAATGACCAGCCTGAGCACGCCGCGCAGTTGCTGGAGCTGGTGCGGCATCACGGTGGTCGGGGTGTTCCGTGCAAATTCAACCTGATACCCTTCAACCCGTTTCCCGACTCCGGCCTGAAGTGTTCGCCGCGTCCTGTGGTGCAGGCGTTCGCCAGGATCCTCAGCGAGGCTGGCATCGTGACCACCGTGCGAAAGACGCGTGGTGACGACATCGACGCCGCCTGCGGCCAACTGGCCGGAGACGTGATGGACCGAACCCAGGTCGCCAGGCGGATCGCTGCGGCCCAACCCATCCGATTTGTGCACTCAGCCAAGGAATGACAGGCATGAACGATTTCAGCGCGCGATCAGAAACTCTGCCCGGATCGGCCCCGCAGGTCGGTCGGTCTGCATGGCTGGTTCGTGCTCTGGGGATGCTGCTGCTGGGGGTCGTGTTGGGGCTGGGGGGCTGTGCTGCCACGACCATGTCCGCAGGTACCAACGCCAGCGCAGGTACGGGCACCGAGCCCATCACCGAATCGGATGAGCCCGAAGGGCGCAAGCGGGCGAGGCTCCGGCTGGAGCTCGCGGCGGGCTATTTCGAGCAGGGACAGACGTCGGTGGCTCTTGACCAGATCAAGCAGTCCCTGGCGGCCGACGCCAGCTTCGGGCCCGCCTATTCGCTGCGTGGGCTGGTGTACATGCGGCTGAACGAGCCGGCGCTGGCTGAAGAGAGCTTCCGCCGTGCGCTCCAGATCAATCCGCGCGACGCCGACGCCATGCACAACTACGGCGTGTTTCTCTGTCAGCGGCAGCGGTACGCCGAGGGCGTGGCACTGTTCCGCAGCGCGCTGTCCAACCCCTTGTACGTCAATCAGGCCAAGACCCTGATGATGCAGGGCACCTGCCAGTTGCGCATGGGGCAGGCCGCCGAGGCGGAGGCCAGCTTCGCGCGCTCGTACGAACTCGATCCGGCCAACCCCTTCGTGGGATACAACCTTGCGAATCTGGAATACCTCAGGGGCGAATTCACCAAGGCGCAGTTTGTGATCCGTCGCATCAACAACTCCGAGCAGGCCAACTCCGAGACCCTCTGGCTCGGCATCAAGATCGAGCGCAGGCTCAACAACGTCCAGGTGGTCGAGCAATTGGCCCAGCAACTGCAGCGCCGGTTCCCCCGTTCCAAGGAATGGGCGTCCTACCAGCGGGGGGCTTTCAATGAGTGAGGCGACCATGTCCCAGGATATGGCCTGGATGCGGCCGGTGCTGCTGCAGCAGTCGAGAGAGGCGGCTGGCCTGCACATTGCTGCGCTGGCGGCGGCGCTCAAGGTGCCTGTCAAGAAACTGGAGGCGCTGGAGGCTGGCCGCTATGAGGAGCTGCCCGATCTGACATTTGCCAGGGCGCTTGCCTCCAGCGCCTGCCGGCATCTGAAGATCGACCCGGGGCCCGTGCTGGAGCAGATTCCTTTCGGTCGCACACCCGCGCTGGGCGATACGCCGAACACCATCAACGCACCCTTCAAACCTGCCCAGGAGAGAGCGACCACGTCCGCCGTCGAATGGCTGCGGCGGCCTGCCGTGCTGGCGTCGCTCCTGCTGGTGCTGGCCGCTGCGGGCCTGTTGTTGGCCCCTGACTGGGGGCCAACGATCGACCAGCTCCGGCAAGCGGCACCGTCTGCAGCGGTCGACGCTTCGGAGCGGGTGGAGCCCGGACCAGAGGTGTCGTTGCCCCCTCCCGCGGCAGCGACTGCCGAAACCTCTTCGAGCGAATCGCAGACTGTTGTCACACCGACCGAACCGGCGACAGGAGCAAACCCTGCTGCGGCACCGGCACCGGCGCCGGTGCCCGCTGCAGCGGCCGCCCCCGCGGATGTTGCAGACGTTGCGCTCTTGCGCATCCAGGCTGTCGGTGCTTCATGGGTCGAGGTGGTGGATGGCAAGGGCGTATCCCAGGTGCAGCGCATGCTCAAACCAGGCGATTCGCTTGACTTTTCCGCTTCACCGCCGTACTCGGTGGTGGTCGGCCGGGCCGACGCGGTCCAGGTGACGGTGCGAGGCCAGAGCTTTGATGTGATGCCGCTTGCACGCAACAGCGTGGCGCGCTTCCAGGTGAAATGACCATGCTCACAGCAACACTTCCTGATCGAGTAAGTCCTGCCGAGCCGCAGCCCATCGCCGTCAGCGCACCGCGTGTGCGGCACAGCCGTCCCGGCGTGGTGAGGTGGGGTGACCACGAGGTCACCGTTGGCGGCGGTGCACCGGTGCGCGTGCAGTCCATGACCAACACCGACACCGCCGATGCCATCGGGACCGCCATTCAGGTCAAGGAGCTGGCACTGGCCGGTTCCGAGCTGGTGCGGATCACGGTGAACAACGATGAGGCGGCGCAGGCCGTGCCGCACATCCGGGAACAGCTTGACCGGATGGGCATTCATGTGCCGCTGATCGGTGACTTTCATTACAACGGCCACCGCCTGCTGACCGACCACCCCGCCTGCGCCGAGGCGCTGTCCAAATACCGGATCAATCCGGGCAACGTGGGGCGCGGCGACAAGGGCGACCGGCAGTTCGCACAGATGGTCGAGATTGCCGCCCGCCACGACAAGGCGATCCGCATCGGCGTCAACTGGGGCAGCCTGGACCAGGACCTGCTGGCTCGGCTGATGGACGACAACGCCCAGCGGGCCGAACCCTGGGATGCGCGCCAGGTCATGTACGAGGCGCTGATCACTTCGGCACTGGACTCCGCTCGCCGTGCCGAAGAGATCGGCCTGAATCCCGCCAACATCATGCTGTCCTGCAAGGTGTCGGGGGTCCAGGACCTGATCGCGGTCTACCAGGAGCTGGCGCGCCGCACCGACCATGTGCTGCACCTCGGCCTGACCGAGGCTGGCATGGGGGCGAAAGGCACGGTGGCTTCCACCGCGGCGCTGTCGGTGCTGCTGCAGCAGGGCATCGGCGACACCATCCGTGTGTCGCTCACTCCGCAGCCCGGTGAGGCACGGACCCAGGAGGTCGTGGTGGCCTCCGAGATCCTTCAGGCGCTGGGCCTGCGCACGTTCGTGCCCAGTGTCACGGCCTGTCCTGGTTGCGGCCGCACCACCAGCACCACCTTCCAGGAGCTGGCCAAACAGATCGACGATTTCCTGCGGGCTTCGATGCCGATCTGGCGCGCACGTTACCCGGGCGTGGAAAGCATGAAGGTCGCCGTGATGGGCTGCATCGTCAACGGCCCGGGCGAGAGCAAGCACGCCGACATCGGCATCAGCCTGCCGGGAACCGGTGAGGCGCCTGCGGCGCCGGTGTTCATCGACGGCCAGAAGGCGATGACCTTGCGGGGCGAGGCCATCGCCATCGAGTTCCAGCAGATCGTCGAAAACTACATCCAGAAGCGGTTCGGCGGCACCGCCTGAGCCGATGGCGGCACCCGCCGCCCCACATTGCTGAGAGATCCATGGCAGAGAAACTGAGCGCCGTCAAAGGCATGAACGACATTGCACCTCCCGTGTCCGCGCACTGGGAGTGGCTGGAAGACACGCTGCGGTCGCTGATGCGCCGCTACGGCTACCGCAACGTGCGCACCCCCATCGTGGAACCGACCGCCCTGTTCATCCGGGGTCTGGGGGAAGTGACCGACATCGTCGAGAAGGAGATGTACTCCTTCGAAGACCGCCTCAACGGTGAGCAGCTGACCCTGCGCCCGGAGAACACGGCAGGTGTGGTGCGCGCCGCGGTCGAGCACTCGATGCTCTACGACGGTGGCAAGCGCCTCTACTACATGGGGCCCATGTTCCGCCACGAGCGCCCGCAGCGCGGTCGTTACCGCCAGTTCCACCAGTTTGGCGCCGAAGCGCTCGGGTTTGCCGGGCCCGATGTGGACGTGGAACTGATCGTGATGGCCTGCGACCTGTGGGCTGAGCTGGGCCTGGAGGGCATCGAGCTGGAGATCAACAGCCTCGGGCAGCCGGCCGAACGCCTGGCCCACCGGCAGGCGCTTATCAGCTACCTGGAAGAACACGCCGACCTGCTCGACGAGGATGCGCGCCGCCGCCTGCACAGCAATCCGCTGCGCATCCTGGACACCAAAAACCCGTCCATGCAGGCCATGGTGAACGGGGCTCCGCACCTCATGGCTTTTCTGGGCGCCGAGTCGCTGGAGCATTTCAACCGCCTTCGGGCGCTGCTGGATGCCCAGGGCATCGCCTACCGGATCAACCCGCGCCTGGTGCGCGGCATGGACTACTACAACCTCTCGGTGTTTGAGTTCGTGACCACCCAGCTCGGCTCGCAGGGCACGGTGTGTGCCGGCGGACGCTACGACGGGCTGTTCGAGCAGATAGGTGGCAAACCGGCGCCTGCCGTCGGTTGGGCGCTGGGCATGGAACGCATTCTCGAACTGCTGAAGGAGCAGGGGCGGCTGCCCGAGCCTGTGGCGCCGGATGCCTACGCGGTGATTCCGGATGCTTCTGCCCTGTCGGTCGCGATGCCGCTGCTCCGCCAGCTGCGCGCCCAGGGCGTGTCGGTCGCGATGCACGCCGGTGGCGCCGAGGGCATGGGCAGCATGAAGTCCCAGTTCAAGAAGGCCGATGCGAGCGGCGCGCGCTATGCACTGGTGTTCGGCGCCCAGGAGCTGGAGCAGGGCATGGTGGCGGTCAAACCCCTGCGTGGCGACCGGGCCGCCGACACCGGGCAGCAACTGCAGCCGCTGGCGGAAGTTGCCGCCTGGGGGGTGGGACTGCGCGGCTTCTGACACGCGTCTGGCACGCCACCCCACCACCTACAATCCGACGACTTCAACCAAACAACAGCCATGGCCACTCATTTAGACCTCGAAGAGCAGGAACAGATCGACCAGCTCAAGCACTTCTGGGCGCAGTACGGCAATCTGATCACCTGGGCACTGATCGTGGTGCTCGGCGGGTTCGCTGCCTGGAATGGCTGGAACTGGTGGCAGCGCAGCCAGTCGATCAAGGCGGCGGCGCTGTACGACGAAATTGAACGTGCCGCCGATGCGCGCGACGCCGACAAGATCGAACGTGCGCTCGCGGATATGAAGGACAAGTTCGGCGGAACCAGTTTCGCAGCGCAAGGGGCGATGCTCGCTGCTCAGAGCCTGTTCGAGGCCGGCAAGTCCGACGGGGCGAAAGCGGCGTTGTCCTGGGTCGCCGACAGCGGCTCCGATGATTCCTACAAGGCTGTGGCCCGTTTGCGGCTGGCTGGTGTGCACCTGCAAGCACAGGCCTACGACGAGGCGCTGAAGGTGCTGGAGGCGCCGATGCCCGAGGCCTACGCAGCGCTCGCCGCCGACCGCCGGGGCGATGTGCTGATGGCGCAGGGCAAGGCCGACGAAGCCAAGGCCCAGTACCAGAAGGCGTGGGACACCATGAACGAGCGCACCGAGTATCGGCAGCTGGTGCAGGTCAAGTTGGCGGCGCTGGGCGTGAACGTGGCGCCGTCCCCGACAGGTGGGGTGGCGCAGTGAAGCCGGCGGCCCAGGGTTCTGCCCTCATGGTGAAGCGCTTGGCGGCGGCAGCTGCTGTGGTGGTGCTTGCGGCATGCTCATCGGGGCCGTCCAAGGTCAAGCCTGCGGAGCTGCCGCCACCAGCGAACCGGGCATCGGCACAGCTGATCTGGTCCACCCAGGTCGGTGCATCGGCACTCACGCTGGCGCCGTTCGCCCATCAGGGGCGGGTCTACCTGGCGGGTGGTTCCGGCACGGTGGCGGTGGTCGATGCCACATCCGGTCGGGACGTCTGGAGAGTGAACCTCAACACGCCGTTGTCGACGGGCGCTGGCAGTGATGGGGATGTGGCCGCCGTGGTGACCCAGGGACACCAGCTCGTGGCCATGGCGGAGGGGCGGGAGCTCTGGCGGGCGCAGCTTCCCGCAGCCTCTTACACGTCACCGCTGGTCGCGGGCCAGCGGGTGTTTGTTCTGACGGCCGACCGCAGTGTGCTGGCGTTCGATGGCCGTACCGGTGCGAAGTTGTGGACGCAGACCCGACCAGGCGAGCCTCTGGTGCTGCGGCAGGGCGGGGTCCTGCTGGCTGTCGGAGACACCCTGGTCGCCGGGCTGTCAGGTCGACTGGTGGGTTTGAATCCTGACAACGGGACGCCCCGGTGGGACGTGCCGGTTGCCAACTCCCGCGGTACCAATGAGGTTGAGCGTCTCGTGGACCTCGTCGGACCTGTGAGTCGCCAGGGTGCCAGCGTCTGTGCGCGTGCGTACAACTCGGCGGTGTCCTGCGTGGACACAGACACCGGTCGCTCCGTCTGGAACAAGGCAGCACAAGGTGTGGTGGGCGTGGATGGCGACGCGCAGTGGGTCGCGGGAACCGAAACGGATGGTCGGGTGCTGGTCTGGCAACGGGCCAGTGGTGAGAAGGTCTGGGAACTGGACCGACTGAAGTTCCGGGATCTGACGGCCCCGCTGGTTCTGGGCAGGCTGCTGGCGGTGGGAGACCAGTCCGGGCAGGTGCACCTGCTGTCGACGGCGGATGGCAGTGAGCTCACCCGTCTCAGCACCGATGGGTCGGCCGTGCTTGCCCAGCCGGTGCTGTCTGGTCCTGCGCTGGTGGTCCAGACGCGCAACGGCGGCGTGTTTGCCTGGCGCTCGCAGTAAATTTTCCATTCGCCCTCAGGGCGAGCTGATCGAAAGCACCTGTTCGTGAAACCCGTGATCGCCCTGGTGGGGCGGCCCAATGTCGGCAAATCCACCCTGTTCAACCGGTTGACCGGTACCCGCGACGCCATCGTGGCCGACTTTGCGGGGCTGACACGCGACCGCCACTACGGCAACGGGCATCTGGGCAAGCGCGAGTACATCGTGATCGATACCGGAGGTTTCGAGCCCGAAGCCAGCGAGGGCATCTACCGCGAGATGGCCAAGCAGACGCGGCAAGCGGTGGCAGAGTCCGACGTGGTGCTGTTCGTGGTCGACGCGCGCGCCGGACTGAGCGCGCAGGATCATGACATCGCACAGTACCTGCGCCGCTTGGGCAAGCCCACCATTCTGGTGGCAAACAAGGCCGAAGGCATGACGCAGGGCGTGCAGCTGGCCGAGTTCTTCGAGCTCGGGCTGGGTGAGGTGCTGCCAGTGTCGAGTGCTCACGGGCAGGGTGTACGAGGAATGCTGGAAAAGGCGTTGGATGCCATCCAGGGGTTTTCGGAGGACGACGAGGAGGCTGCAGAACCGGTGGAGGGGGTGATCCGGCTGGCGGTGGCCGGGCGGCCCAATGTCGGCAAGTCGACCCTGATCAATGTCTGGCTGGGCGAAGAGCGTCTTGTGGCTTTCGATCTTCCGGGAACCACGCGCGATGCGATTTCCGTTCCGTTCGAGCGCGATGGGAAGAAGTTCGAACTGATCGATACCGCGGGGCTGCGCCGCAAGGGCAAAGTGTTTGAGGCGATCGAGAAGTTCTCCGTCGTCAAGACCTTGCAGGCCATCGAAAGCGCCCATGTGGTGCTGCTGCTTCTAGACGCCACGCAGGGGGTGACCGATCAGGACGCCCACATTGCCGGGTACATCCTCGAAAGCGGGCGTGCGGTGGTGCTCGCGATCAACAAATGGGATGCGGTGGACAGCTACCAGCGCGAACAAATCGAACGGCAAATTGAAACGCGGCTGGCGTTCCTTAAATTTGCGTCTCTGCACCTGATCTCGGCGCGAAAGCGCCAGGGGCTTGGTCCGGTCTGGAAATCCATCGTGCAGGCTCAGGCCTCCGCCATGCGCAAGATGCCAACGCCCATGCTGACCCGCCTGCTGCAGGAGGCGGTTGCCTTTCAGGCGCCTCAGAAGGTAGGCATGTACCGGCCTAAAATGCGCTACGCCCACCAGGGCGGCATGAACCCGCCGGTGATCGTGATCCACGGCAACTCGCTGGAACACGTGCCTGACGCCTACAAGCGTTTTCTGGAAGGCCGTTTCCGCAAGGCGTTCGATCTGGTCGGAACGCCCCTGAGGATCGAGTTCAAGACCTCCGACAATCCCTATAAGGAATAGGTCCGCACGGGCGTCTTCCTGCGCTCGCCATCGGTGTGGTATGGTGCGTTCCCTTATCCACTTCATTTTTTGAACACGGAGCATATCGTGAGCAATAACAAAGGCCAGCTCTTGCAAGACCCCTTTCTGAACCAGTTGCGTCGGGAGCATGTGCCCGTTTCCATCTACCTGGTGAACGGGATCAAACTGCAGGGCCAGATTGAATCGTTCGACCAATACGTCGTTCTGCTTCGCAACACTGTGACCCAGATGGTGTACAAGCACGCGATCTCCACCATCGTTCCGGGTCGCCCGGTCCAGTTCTCCGCCGTCGGTGCGGACGAATCTTCCGGCTCTTGATCCCCTCAGGTACCTCCGCACCGGCGCATCCGTCGGTTGTTCTTGTGGGGGTGGACTTCGGTCTACCCCATTTCGATCACTCGCTCGAAGAACTTGGCCTGTTGGCGAAGACGGCCGGTTTTGCTGTGGCTGATCGCGTCACCTGCAAGCGCAAGGCACCCGATCCTGCGTTGTTTGTCGGTTCGGGCAAAGCGGAAGAAATCAGGATGCTGGCGCAGGCCACTGGTGCCAGCGAGGTGCTGTTCGACCAGGCCCTGAGCCCGGCCCAGCAGCGCAACCTCGAGCGTGCGCTGGGTTTACCGGTCAATGACCGGACCCTGCTGATCCTTCAGATTTTTGCGCAGCGCGCCCGCAGCCACGAAGGCAAGCTCCAGGTGGAGTTGGCGCGCCTTCAGTACCTCTCGACACGTCTGGTCCGGCGCTGGACCCACCTGGAACGCCAGAGCGGGGGGATTGGCATGCGCGGTGGTCCGGGTGAGACGCAGATCGAACTGGACCGCCGGATGATCGCCGAGGCCATCAAGCGGACCAAGGACCGGCTGGAGAAAGTCAAGAAGCAGCGCGCGACCCAGCGCCGGCAGCGGGAGCGGCGCGATGCGTTTGCGATTTCACTGGTGGGCTACACCAACGCTGGCAAGTCTTCGCTGTTCAATGCGCTGGTGAAGGCGCGCGCTTATGCCGCCGACCAGCTGTTCGCCACGCTGGACACCACCACCCGGCAACTGTATCTCGGTGAGGCGGGGCGGTCGGTGTCGCTATCGGACACGGTGGGGTTCATTCGCGACCTGCCGCACGGACTGGTGGATGCGTTTGCTGCAACGCTGCAGGAAGCGGCCGACGCCGATCTGTTGCTGCATGTGGTCGATGCATCCAACCCATCGCACCTGGAACAGATCGCGTCGGTGCAGGGTGTCCTGCAGGAGATCGGGGCGAACCAGGTGCCACAGATACTGGTCTTCAACAAGCTTGACGCCATGGATCCAGCCAGTGCACCCCGTGTGCTGCAGGACGCCATGGAACTCGACGGCCAAAGCGTGCCTCGTATCTTCGTAAGTGCGCTGGCGGGCACCGGCCTGCCAGAGTTGAGGGCCTTGCTGGCGTCGATCGTGCTGGAGCGTGTCGCTGGCGGTGAGCCATCTGGGGAAGATGCCCCCTCCGATGATCCGGCGCCCTGATTGGGCACAATGTGGTTTTGATCCGAAACAAGAGTTGACCATCCATGAATGTGAATATGGAATCCCTCTCCGGCGGTCCTGGTGCCGGGGTCCGTCCGGGTTGGCGGGCGAGGCTGCTGGGTGTGTTCAACCTGAACGACCCCCGCTGGGGGAGAGGCGAAGAGCCCCAGCGCGGCGACTCCGACCCCAAACCGGGTGAAAAAGACGACCTTCAGCCCCGGGGGCAGCGTCCCCAAGGCCCCAACCAGGGGCCGCCGGACCTGGACGAACTCTGGCGCGACTTCAACCGCAAGCTGGGTGGTTTGCTGGGTGGAAAAAGCGGCGGGAATCGCGGTGGCAATGGTGGAGGCACACCGGGCTTCAACCCCAGCCCCAAATCGGCGGGTATCGGTGCTGGCCTGATCGGTCTGGTGGCGCTGCTGATATGGCTGGGGACGGGCTTCTTCATCGTGCAGGAAGGCCAACAGGCGGTCATCACGCGTTTCGGCAAGTACAGCAACACGGTGGGGGCAGGTATCAGCTGGCGCATGCCGTACCCGATCGAGCGCCATGAGACTGTGGCGGTGACCCAGTTGCGTTCGGTGGACGTGGGGCGTGACGCCATCGTGCCCGCCACCGGGCTGCGTGAGTCGTCCATGCTGACCGCAGACGAGAACATCGTCGACATCAAGCTGGTCGTGCAGTTCCGCCTCAGCGATGCCCGGGCTTACCTGTTCGAAAGTCGCGATCCTGAGTCTGCTGTGGTGAAGGCTGCCGAAACCGCGGTTCGCGAGGTGGTCGGCAAGATGAAGATGGATGCCGCCCTGGTGGAGGAGCGCGACCAGATCGCTCCGAGGGTGCGGGCGCTGATGCAGACCATCCTGGATCGCTACAAGGTGGGCGTTGTGGTCGAAGGCGTCAACCTGACGCATGTGCGGCCGCCCGAGCAGGTGCAGGCGGCGTTTGACGACGTGCTCAAGGCCAGTCAGGAGCGCGACCGCGCCAAAAACGAGGCCCAGGCCTATGCCAACGACGTGGTGCCGAGGGCGCGCGGCGCGGCCTCTCGCCTGGCTGCCGAGGCGGAGGGTTACCGCGCGCGCATCGTCGGCCAGGCCGATGGTGATGCCCAGCGTTTCCGCGCGGTGCTGACCGAATACCAGAAGGCGCCACAGGTGACCCGCGACCGCATGTACCTGGACGCCATGTCCGACATTTATTCGAACGTCACCAAGGTGATGGTCGACAGCAAGGCTGGCTCGAACCTGTTGTATCTGCCGCTGGACAAGTTGATGCAGCAGGTCACTCAGTCGCCCTCGGCATCTGCTGCGGTGACGCCTCCCGTGACCAGCTCGCAGGTCCCGGCGCCTGCCACCACGAACAGCAGCAATGCCCGCTCGCGCGAGCGTGAGAGCCGCTGAAGCAAGACGTCCGGAGATTTCGAGACATGAACAAGCTTGGATTTATCGTCACCTCTTTCCTGGTGGCTCTGGCGTTTCTCAGCGCCACGTTCTTCGTGGTCGACCAGCGCCAGTTTGGCGTGGTGTTTCAGCTGGGGGAAATCAAGAAGGTCGTGACCGAGCCTGGGCTGGGCTGGAAGATTCCGCTGGTCCAGAATGTGTCCTACATAGACAAGCGGCTGCTGACACTGGAGAGCAGCGATACGGAGCCGACGCTGACGGCGGAAAAACAGCGCGTGGTGATCGACTGGTATGTGCGCTGGCGCATCAGCGAGCCTCAGCAGTACATCCGCAACGTCGGTCTGAATGAAAGCGCCGGCGCGCTGCAGCTGAACCGGGTGGTGCGCAACTCCTTCCAGCAAGAGGTCAACAAGCGCACGCTCAACGAACTGCTGTCCAGCCGTCGCGAAGAGCTGATGGAGGACGTCAAGCGCGAGGTGCTGCGCGCAGTGGCCGGTGCTGAAAAGCCCTGGGGCATGGATGTGGTCGATGTGCGCATCACGCGCGTGGACTATGCAGAGAGCATCACGGCATCGGTCTATCAGCGCATGGAAACCGAGCGCAAACGGGTGGCCAATGAACTGCGTTCCACCGGCTTTGCCGAGGGAGAGAAGATTCGCGCCGATGCCGACCGCCAGCGCGAGGTGATTCTGGCCGATGCCTATAAGCAGGCGCAGGCGGTGAAAGGCGAGGGCGATGCCAAGGCCGCTGCGCTGTATGGTGAGGCGTTTGGCAAAGACCCGGCGTTCGCTCAGTTCTATCGCAGCCTGGAAGCGTACAAGGCCAGCTTCACCGGTAAGTCGGATGTGATGGTGCTGGACCCGTCTTCGGAGTTCTTCAAGGCCATGCGCGGCGCTCCGGCAGCCCGCTGAGTGACGACTGCGCTTTACGACCTGTTCTGGCCCACGCTGGCGCTGGTCCTCATCTTCGAAGGGCTGATGCCCTTTGTGGCGCCCAGAGTCTGGCGCCGCGTGTTTTCCGAAATGCTGCGCATGCGCGATGGCCAGATCCGTTTTTTCGGTCTGATCTGCCTTCTCTTCGGCCTGACGCTCTGGTGGTGGGTCGCCTGAGCAGCAACAGCCAAACCGGGGCGCAGCTCCCGGTAAAATCACGTTTTTAACAGCCCCCTTCATTTCACATGTCTGCCTGGGTCCTCCCGGATCACATTGCCGATGTCCTGCCGTCCGAGGCACGGCACATCGAAGAACTTCGCAGGGGTTTGCTGGACACCGCCCGCGGCTATGGCTACGAGCTGGTGATGCCGCCGATGGTCGAGCATCTGGACTCGTTGCTCACGGGTACCGGTGAAGCGCTGGACCTGATGACCTTCAAACTGGTTGATCAGCTGTCCGGCCGCTCGCTGGGGCTTCGTGCCGACAGCACGCCGCAAGTCGCGCGAATCGATGCCCATCTGCTCAACCGGCGGGGTGTGGCCCGTCTGAGTTACTGCGGGCCAGTGGTTCACACCCGGGTCGACCGTCCCCTGGCCAGTCGGGAGCCCTTGCAGTTTGGCGCCGAAATCTATGGGCATGCCGGCCTGGAGGCAGATCTGGAGGTGCTGGAGCTGGCTCAGGCCTGTCTTCGTCATGCCGGCGTTCGGCGGCTGCAGCTTGATCTCGCGGATGTGCGTGTGATCGATGCCGTCCTTGCACCAGTGCAACTGCCGGTCGACTCGGTTCGTTCCATTCATGCTGCCCTCGCGGGCAAGGATGTGCCGAGACTCTCCGAGCTGGCCAAAGGCCTGCCCGATACGGTGTGCAACGACCTGATGTCGCTACCAGGACTGTTTGGTGACGCCTCTGTCATTTCCAGGGCGCGATCCCTGCTGACCCCTTCTGCTGCTTTGACGCTGGCGCTTGACGACCTGCAATGGTTGGCCGACCATGCTGCTGGTGATGATGTTGTGGTCTCCGTCGACTTGGCGGACCTGCGGGGGTACGCCTACTACACCGGCATGCGCTTCGCCGTGTTTGCTCAAGGGCCGCAAGGTGCTGCGATGGAGCTGGCGCGCGGAGGCCGGTACGACGAGGTGGGGGCGGTCTTCGGGCGCAAACGCCCTGCGGTTGGCTTCAGCCTGGACCTCAAGGAACTGGTTGGTGCGGTGGAGCCTCGTCCTCTGGTGGCGGCCATCCGTTCGCCCTGGGGCATGGAGCCTGGCTTGCGAGAAACCGTCGCCGAGCTGCGGGACCAGGGCCATACCGTCGTCTGTGCCCTGCCGGGTCACGACCATGAAGTCAACGAGTTCCATTGCGACCGCGAACTGGTGCCCGATCCGGCGCGCGCGGGTGCCTGGACAGTGAAATCCCTTTAACCGGAATCAAGCAATGAGCAAGAACAGCAGCGCCGCTTCTGCGGGACGCAACGTGGTGGTCGTGGGTACGCAGTGGGGCGATGAAGGCAAAGGCAAGCTCGTTGACTGGCTGACCGAGTCCGCGCAGGGGGTCGTGCGTTTTCAGGGTGGTCACAACGCTGGACACACGCTGGTGATCAACGGGGTCAAAACTGCTCTGCACCTGATTCCCAGCGGCATCATGCGTCCCGGCGTGAAGTGCTACATCGGCAATGGCGTGGTGCTCTCGGTGGGCAAGCTTTTTGAAGAGATCGTGGGTCTGGAAAAGGCCGGTGTGGAAGTGCGCTCGCGTCTGCGGGTGAGTGAGGGGTGCCCTTTGATCCTGCCGTTCCACGCCGCGATCGACGTTGCCCGCGAGGCCGCCAAGGTCAAGGCCGGCAACGAGAAGATCGGCACCACGGGCCGCGGCATCGGTCCGGCCTATGAGGACAAGATCGCCCGCCGCGCATTGCGCGTGATGGACCTCAAGTATCCCGAGCGCTTCGCGACCAAGCTGCGCGAGTTGCTGGCGCTGCACAACCACGTGCTCAAGACCTTCCTCCACTCCGCCGAACTGGCCTGGGACGAGAAGATCGCGGGTTACATGAAGGACGGCGAGATCCAGTTTGATGCGGTCTATGACGAGGCCATGCACCAGGCCGAACTGATCAAGCCCATGATCGCCGACGTGTCCCGTGAGCTCAACGAGGCCCACAAGGCGGGTGCCAACCTGCTGTTCGAAGGCGCCCAGGGCACGCTGCTGGACATCGACCACGGTACCTACCCGTTCGTGACCTCGAGCAACTGTGTGGCCGGCAATGCAGCCGCCGGGTCCGGCGTCGGGCCGCAGATGCTGCACTACATGCTGGGCATCACCAAGGCCTATTGCACACGGGTGGGTGGCGGTCCCTTCCCGACCGAGCTGGACTGGGAGGTGCCTGGCACACCCGGGTACCACATGAGCACCGTGGGTGCTGAAAAAGGTGTGACCACGGGGCGCTCGCGCCGCTGCGGCTGGTTCGACGCCGCGCTGCTCAAGCGCTCGGCCCAGGTGAATGGGCTCACCGGCCTGTGCATCACCAAGCTCGACGTGCTTGACGGTCTGTCCGAGCTCAAGCTGTGCACCGGCTACGAGCTGGACGGCGAGATCATCGACATACTGCCCGCCGGCGCCGATGAAATCTCTCGCTGCAAGCCGATTTACGAAACACTGCCAGGCTGGACCGAGAGCTCGGTCGGCAAGACGCGTTATGAGGACTTGCCGGTCAACGCGCAGCGCTACCTGGACCGCATCCAGGAGACCACTGGCGTGCCGATCCACGTGGTGTCGACCAGTCCGGACCGCGACCACACCATCCTGCTTCACCATCCGTTCAGTGCCTGAGCCTCGTTGCTCTGGTGCAGAATGAATCCACCCGCGACCACGAACGGAAGACACGCATGCTGACCGAAGACGGCAAACACCTCTACGTCTCGTACGACGAATACCACAACCTGATCGAGAAGCTGGCGCTCAAGGTCTACCAGTCCGGATGGGAGTTCGACACCATTCTGTGCCTTGCGCGCGGTGGCATGCGGCCCGGGGACATCCTGTCGCGCATCTTTGACGTGCCGCTGGCGATCATGTCCACCAGTTCCTACCGCGCCAACGCCGGGACCGAGCAGGGCAACCTCGACATCGCTCGCTACATCACCACGCCCAGAGGCGAGATTGCCGGCAAGGTGCTGCTGGTCGATGACCTGGCCGACTCCGGCCACACGCTCAGGGCCGTGATCGACACCCTCAAGAATCACTACAAGCCGATCAGCGAACTGCGCAGCGCCGTGATCTGGACCAAGGCGGTGTCGGTGTTCACGCCCGACTACTCGGTCGAGTTCCTGCCGACCAACCCCTGGATCCATCAACCCTTCGAGAGCTACGACAGCATGCGGCCGGCGCAGTTGCTCGAAAAGTGGAAGCTCTGAACTCAATGTCAGACCTGTCCACCCGACTGATCCATCATCCATACCGCCCTCCCGAGGGCTTTGACGCCGTTGCGCCCGGCGTGCACAAGGCGTCCACCGTCCTGTTCAAGGACGTGCAGGCCCTTCGCACGCAGGAGTGGGCCGACAAGAGCGGCTACACCTACGGCCTGCACGGCACGCCGACCACCTTCACGCTGGAAGAGCGCATCGCCACCATTGAGGGTGGGCAGTATTGCGTGCTGGCGCCCAGCGGCCTGTCGGCGCTGACTTTGGTCGACATGAGCTTCCTGCGCCAGGGCGATGAGGTGCTGCTGCCCGACAACGCCTATGGTCCGGGCAAGGCGTTCGCAGCTGGTGAGCTCGCGCACTGGGGCATCACCCACCGCTACTACGACCCGCTGGATCCTGCGGATCTGGCCAGCCGTCTGTCACCCGCCACGCGCCTGGTGTGGATCGAGGCACCGGGTTCGATCACGCTGGAGTTTCCGGACATTCCCGCGCTGGTGGCGGCGGTGCGTCAGGCGAACGACGGCAGAGCGCCCGAACGCCGCATCCTGACCGCGCTGGACAACACCTGGGGCGCCGGCATCGCCTTTCGCCCGTTCGACCTGGGGGTCGACATCTCGATGCAGGCGCTGACCAAGTACCCCAGCGGGGGCGCCGATGTGCTGATGGGCTCCGTGGTGACGCGCGACCACGCACTGCACCACCAGCTACTGATGTGTCACATGCGTCTGGGTCTGGGTGTCAGCGGCAACGACACCGAGCTGGTGCTGCGGGGCCTGGCCTCCATGCCCTTGCGCTACCAGGCGCAGGATGCGACCACAAGGGCGCTGGCCACCTGGATGCAGGACCAGCCGGGCGTCGTGCGTGTTCTGCATCCGGCGCTGGCGGGCTCTCCGGGGCATGAAGCATGGGCACGCGAAGCGACTGCGGCGGCCTGTCTGTTCAGCGCCGTGTTCGACGAGCGCTTCTCCCAGTCCCAGATCGACGCCTTCTGTGACCGCCTGCGGCTGTTCAGGCCAGGCTGGAGCTGGGCGGGACCGATCAGTCTCTGCGCGCCGTACAACGTGCCGGCGATCCGCACCCGGCCCTGGGCGCACAAAGGTGGGCTGGTGCGGTTTGCCATCGGCCTGGAAAGCGCCGATGATCTCAGGGCCGACCTGGCCCAAGCCCTTGTGGCCCTTCACACCTGACCAATTCACCACATCAACCTCGGAAACACCCCCTTGGCCACACCCAACTACGGATACGAAAAACGCCAACGCGAGCTCGCCAAGAAGCAGAAGAAAGAGGAAAAGCTGCGCAACAAGGCCGAGCGCAAGTCGCACGGAGACGGCAGCCCTGATGAGCAGGACGCCGGCCAAAAGCCGGATGCCGGCGACAGCTCAGACGCGAGCCCCACGTCCGCCGGCTGATTGGCTAACTTTCGTCGGGTAGGAGCTGCGAGCCCGCCGGGCTCAGCAGCGAGCGAGCGGCCACGCGCATCGATTGATCTGAGCCAGAGCCCAGGCTGCAGGGGAGCGCTTGGGCATGGAGCGCAAAGTTGCGCTCTATGGATGCCGCATACGTCGGGTCGTAGTGCTGCCTGAGCAGGTCCAGCACCACTTCCTTGGTGCGGCCGGCGCGCACTTTTTCGATCCACTCGCCCACCACCGCCTTGCCGCGCAACTCGGTCAGCGCTTCCAGCCGCCGACAGAAGTGCTCGCTGTCCTTCACGAAAAAGTCGTAGTCTTCCATCAGCAGGGCCACGCGCTCTTCATCGGGCAGTCGCAGGTCGATGCAGGGGCTGGCGCGCATGGCGTCGATCAGTGCATCGGGCACACGGAGGTTGCCCACCTTCTTGCTCTCGCTTTCGACGAACACAGGGCGCGCCGGATCGAAGGCCTGCAGGGCCTCCCAAACGAGGCTGTCGAATCGCTTCTGGCTGGGCTGTTCGACCCCAGGGATGTGCCCGAGCACCGAACTGCGGTGGCGGGCCAGGCCTTCAAGGTCCAGCACCTGCGCGCCCTCGGCCACCAGCGCGTGCAGCAGGCGTGTCTTGCCGCTGCCGGTGGGGCCGCAGACCACGCGGTAGTGCAGGCGCTGCGCCTGCGCGGGCAGGTCTTCCACGAGGGCGGCGCGCCAGGCCTTGTAGCCTCCCTCGATCAGCGTGACCTGGAACCCGATCGCGCCCAGGATGGTGGCCAGTGCACCACTGCGGTTGCCGCCGCGCCAGCAATAGACCAGCGGTTTCCAGCCTTTGGGCTTGTCCAGCACTTCCCGTTCAATGTGTGCGGCGATGTTGCGCGCGGCCAGCGCTGCGCCGCGCTTCTTGGCCTCGAAGGCGTCGACCTGCTTGTACATGGTGCCGATCAGGATTCGTTCGGCATTGTTCAGGCTGGGCCAGTTCAGCGCACCGGGCACGTGGTCGAGCGCATGTTCGTCTTCGGAACGGGCGTCGATGACGGCGTCAAATTCGCCAAGGCGGTGCAGCACCTCGGTGGCGGGCAGGGTACGGACAGGCATCCGCCGATTATCGTTTCGGCAGCAGGGGCGCGAGCACCGGCCAGACGTTGTTGGCGATCGTGGCCTGGGCGGCCTCGTTGGGGTGGATGCGGTCGTCCTGGAACAGCAGGGTCGGGTCGGGCAGGTCGGCCACGCCCTTGAGCAGGAAGGGCACCAGGGCGGCCTTTTCCGCGCTGGCCACCTGCTGGAAGAGGTCACGGAAGTCTCGGGTGTACTGGCTGCCGTAGTTGGGCGGCACCTGCATACCGACGAGGACCACCTTGGCACCGGCCGCCTTCGACGCCCTCGCCATGGCGGTCAGGTTGTCGCGCGTCATGTTCAGCGGCAGGCCGCGCAGCGCGTCGTTGGCGCCCAGCTCGATGATCACCACCGCCGGCTTGTGCAGCCTGAGAAGCGCCGGCAGGCGGGACCGGCCACCTGAGGTGGTGTCGGCACTGATGCCGGCGTTGACCATGCGCGCCGGAATGCCCTCCTTGATCATGCGTTCCTGCAGGATCTGCACCCAGCCGCTGCCGCGCCGCAGGCCGTATTCGGCACTGAGCGAGTCGCCGACCACCAGCACGTTGGCCGCTGTGGCGGCCGTTTGTGCGAAGACCGGCGCGATTGACCCCGCGCCGGCGGCGGCGCAGAGCAGGGCGTTAAAGTGGCGTCGTTTCAACTGTCGGGCCTTTCAGGGCGGACTACATGGCTCAGGAAATGATTGTGGTGCAGCATGTGTTCAAGTCGGTCACCGACTCCACGGGCACGCTGACGATTTTGCGCGATATCGATTTCTCCCTGCGCCAAGGGGAAACCGCCGCCATCGTCGGTGCCTCGGGTTCGGGCAAGAGCACCTTGCTGTCTATCATTGCCGGGCTGGACACACCGACCCGCGGCACTGTGTTCATCGATGGCGTGGACCTGTTCGCCCGCGACGAGGACCAGCGCGCGGCGCTGCGCGCCCAGAAGCTCGGCTTCGTGTTCCAGAGCTTCCAGCTGCTGGGCAATCTGACCGCGCTGGAGAACGTGATGCTGCCGCTGGAACTGGCCGGCCGGCGCGATGCCCGCAGCGCCGCCACCGCCATGCTGCAGCGCGTCGGCCTGGGCGAGCGCCTTGGCCACTACCCGAAGGTGCGGTCGGGCGGCGAACAGCAGCGCGTGGCGCTGGCGCGGGCCTTCGTGGTGCAGCCGGCGGTGCTGCTGGCGGACGAACCAACCGGCAGCCTGGACTTTGCGACCGGCGAGAAGGTCATGGAGCTGATGTTCGAGCTCAACCGCGAGCAGGGCACCACCCTGGTGCTGGTGACGCACGACCGGGGCATCGCCCAGCGCTGCGAGCGGCGCATCACCATCGAGGCCGGTCAGGCCAGCGAGCCGGAGGCGGCGGCGGCCTGAGCAGATCGAAAGCGGCGCGTGGGGGCTTGATAATCGGGGCATGTCCTCCCCCAAAGTCCTGTTCGGCTTCCACGCCGTGGGCGTGCGCCTGAAAACCGCGCCCCAATCCATCATCGAGATCTACTTCGAGCCGACGCGGCGCGACCAGCGCATGCGGCAGTTCATCGAGCGCGCCAAGGAGGCGGGCGTGCGCCTGATCGAGGCCGATGGCCTGCGCCTGGCCAAACTCGCGGGCAGCCACGGCCACCAGGGCGTCGCGGCCCGGGTCAACGCGCTGGAGCAGGCCCATTCGCTGGACGAACTGCTGGAAAAGCTGGAGGCCGATGGCATCGCGCCGCTGCTTCTGGTGCTCGACGGCGTGACCGACCCCCACAACCTGGGCGCCTGCCTGCGGGTGGCCGACGGCGCGGGTGCCCATGCGGTGATTGCGCCCAAGGACCACGCTGTCGGCATCAATGCCACGGTGGCCAAGGTGGCCAGCGGTGCGGCTGAGACCATGCCGTATTTCATGGTGACCAACCTGGCGCGCACCCTGAACGAACTCAAGGAACGCAACATCTGGGTCATCGGCACCAGCGACGATGCGCCCAAGACGCTGTACCAGGTCGATCTCAAGGGGCCGGTGGCCCTGGTGCTCGGCGCCGAAGGCGACGGCATGCGCCAGCTCACGCGCAAGACCTGCGACGAGCTGGTGGGCATCCCCATGAAGGGCGGCGTCGAAAGCCTGAACGTGTCGGTGGCCAGCGGCGTGTGCCTGTACGAGGCCTTGCGCCAGCGCGGCTGATCTTTTTCAAGGGAGGCTCGCATGAAGCCCATGACGTCTGCATTCGCCTGTGTTCTGGGGTTGGTCTTGCTCGCCGGGTGCACGCAGGAACAGCAGAACAAGATCAGCCGCGACATCCAGAACTGGACCGGCACCAACGGCGTGCTCGAAATCTACGCCGGCGACAAACTGGCCCGGCGCTTTTTGTCCATCGACAAGATGAGCACGGCCCTGGGCACCGACGACGGCAAGCCGCGTGCCTACCGCTACGGGTATGGCGTGCTCGACGAGAACCAGAACATGGTGGCCGACCCGGGCGAAAAGAAGGTCTATTTCGAGATCAGCGACTACACCAACGCGGTGTTCTTCGAAAGCCCACGCTGAAAGGTGGCCCGCTGCGGCGGATGGCGGTATGGTTCGCGCTGCCGGACCGTTTTCTTGTGTCTGCAACCCCGAGGAGGAATTCATGAACCTGGTTGAACGCGTGCAAGCCATTCTGCTCAAGCCCAAGGCCACCTGGCCGGTCATCGAGGGCGAGCCGGACGACATTGCCGGTCTCTACAAGAACTACCTGGTCTACTTGGCCGGCGTGTCGTCGTTGGCGGCTTTCATCGGCTTCAGCCTGATTGGCACGGGCATGATGGGCATCCATTTCCGGGTGCCAATCCTGGCGGGGCTGGCCAACATGGTGGTCGGTTTCGTGCTGACCCTGGTGATGATCTATGTGCTGGCCCTGGTGGCCAATGCGCTGGCCCCGAGCTTCGGCGGCCAGAAGGACATGGGCAAGGCCTTCAAGCTGGTCGCCTACGGCGCCACCGCCGGTCTGCTGGGCGGGGTGTTCAACCTGCTGCCGGCGCTGTCCATGCTGGGCCTGCTGGCCGCGCTCTACTCGATCTATCTGCTCTACACCGGTGTGCCGGTGATGATGAAGGTGCCCGAGGGCAAGGGGCTGGGTTTCACCGCCGTGCTGATCGTCTGCGGCATCGTGGCCAGCATCGTGGTGATGACCGTGGGCAGCCTGTTCAGCGGCGGCGCCGGCATGATGATGGGCGGCGCCAGCGCCCCCGCGGGGGACGTGAGCATCAAGGTGCCGGGCTCTGAGGTCACCATCAACACCGCGCAGCTGGAAGAGGCGGCCAAGAAGATGGAAGAGGCCAGCAAGCAGATGGAGGCGGCCCAGGCCAAGGGCGACTCGGAGGCCGCGGGCAAGGCGCTGGGCGAGATGATGGGTGCGGCCATGGGCGGCGGTCAGGGTGGCCAGCCGTTCGCACCCGATGCACTGCAGGCCTATGTGCCGGCCAAGCTCGCCGGCATGGAACGCACCGCCATCGAGGCCCGTTCGGATTCGGCGATGGGGATGACCTTCTCCAGCGTCACCTCAGAGTTCCGCAACGATGCGGGCCGTGTCGAGGTCAAGGTGCAGGACATCGGCGCCATGCCCGCCCTGATGATGGCGATGGGGGCCTGGGCGCAGAGCACGGTCAGCCGTGAGACCCAGGACGAGGTCGAGAAGGTCTACAAGAAAGACGGCGTGGCCTTCAAGGAGGAGTACCGCAAGGACGGTTCGAGCGCCGAGATGTCGATGATGCTGGCCAATGGCGTGCTGATCGAAGTCAGCGGTGACAACGTGAACATCGACGGCGTGCGCGCCGCCATGAACGCGCTGGACGTCAAGGGCCTGTCCGGCCTGCAGCGCCAGAAGTAAGCCGGGCCAGACCCGTCAGACCCAGCCCATGGCGCCGGCCAGCGCGCCCGCGCCGATCATCCAGAGCAGGTGCAGCCGGGTGCGCCAGACCAGCAGCGCAGCGCAGACGGTCAGCAGCCACAGGGGCCAGTCGCGCGCCGGGACGTTGTGAGACGCGCTCAGCAGCCAGCCGGTGGCGATCAGCAGGGCGATCACGATGGGCGCCATGCCAGTCTTGAAGGCCCGCACGGCTCGCAGCTCGCGGTTGCGGTGGCCCCACTGGGTGGCGGTGTAGGTGAGGATGGAAGAAGGCAGCATGATGGCCACAAGCGTCACCACCACACCCAGCAGCGCCAGCGCCCAGGCCAGCCAGCCTGCCGAGGGACCTCCGCCCGCATTCAGACCCACGTTCCAGCCCAGCAGCGCGACGAACAGCACGTTCGGGCCCGGGGCGGCCTGCGAGAGGGCGATGGACGAGTTGAACTGTGCGTCGCTCAGCCAGTGCTGCTCGCCCACCAGGTAGCGGTGCATGTCGGGCGCGGTGGTGATGGCGCCGCCCACCGCCAGCAGCGACAGCGATGCAAAGTGCAGGAACAGGTCCAGCCAGTTGGTCAGCGTAGGCGCCATGCTCATGCTTGGGCCTCCTTGCCGGTGCGGCCCAGCACCCGGTAGGCCCAGAGGCAGGCGCCGCCGCCGATGACCAGCAGCACCCAGGCCAGCGGCAGGCGCAGCAGGGCGATGGCGACGAAGGTGAGGGCGGCCAGGCCGATGCAGACCCACAGGCCCATGGCGTTCTTGTCCAGCGCGCCGATCAGCTTGATGCCGGTGGCGGTGATCAGTCCGGCGGCCACGGCGCCCATGCCGCGCAGCGCGCCCTGCGCCGCGGCGCTGTCGGCCACGCTGCCGTACAGCGCGGCCAGCAGCAGCACGAGCACCAATGGGGCCGTGAGCATGCCTGCGAGCGCGGCCAGTGCGCCGGGCAGGCCGAAGTGGCGGCCTCCGATCATCAGCGAGAGGTTGACCACGTTGGGGCCGGGCATGATCTGCGCCACGGCCCAGTCCTCGACGAACTGTTCGCGGGTCATCCAGCGCTTCTTTTCCACCAGCTCGCGCTGCACCACGGCCAACACCCCACCGAAGCCCTGCAGGGCCAGCCAGGTGAAGGACAGGAAGAGGTCGGTGCGCGAGCGCGGGCGGTTGGGGGCGGCGTCGGTGGATGGGGTGTGTTCGGGCATGTCCGGATTATCCCGGGCGCCCGAAGGTCACACCGACATGCCGCCGGAAACCTCGATGACAGCCCCGTTGATGTAGCTGGCCTCGTCACTGGCCAGGAAGGCGTAAACGTTGGCGATTTCTTCGGGCTGGCCCAGGCGCTTCAGCGGCACGCGGTGCTCCATCTCCTGGATCACCTTGTCGGGGATGGTGCTCAGGATCGGTGTGCTGATGAAGCCGGGGGCGACCGCGTTGACGCGCACGCCCTTGGGGCCGAGCTCGCGGCTCCAGGTCTTGGTGAAGCCGATCACGCCGAACTTGGTGGCGGCGTAGTTGGTCTGGCCGAAGTTGCCGTAAATGCCGACCACCGAGGAGGCGTTGAGGATCACGCCGCTGCCCTGCGCCGTCATGGTGTCGGCCACGGCCTGCGCGCAATGGAAGACCCCGCGCAGGTTGACATCGATCACCTTGTCGAACTGCTCCAGCGTCATCTTCTGCAGGCGCGCGTCCTGCGTGATGCCGGCGTTGTTCACCAGCACGTCGATGCGGCCGAAGTACTCCTTCACCTGGGCGACCACCGCGTCGACCATGTCGCGCTGGGTCACGTCCATCACGAAGCCCACGGCCGTGGCGCCCGCGGCCTGGCATTGCTTCACGGCCTCGTCGACTGCGGCCTGCCTGACGTCGCAGACGACAACGGTGGCGCCTTCGCGCGCGAACTTCAGGGCCGTGGCCAGGCCGATGCCTTGTGCCGCGCCCGTGATGAGAGAGATCTTTCCTTCGAGTCGTTTCATGAATCAGTAATGGGGTTGGTGTTGACGCAGCGCGGCTTTCACCGCGTCCGCGAGTATGAAGCCGCTGCCGTGGCGGGCGGCCAGCTCGGCGCAGCGCCGCTCGAATGCGTCGATACCCATGCCGTAGATGAACTGCAGCGCGCCGCCCGTCCAGGCCGGGAAGCCGATGCCGAAGATGGAGCCGATGTTGCCGTCGTGCACGCTGGTCAGCACGCCTTCGGCCAGGCAGCGCGCGGTCTCCACCGCCTGGCGGTAGAGCAGTCGGTCTTTCACGTCCTGCAGGTTCCAGTCGACACCCGGCTTTTCATAGAGCGCCTTGAGCTGGGGCCAGAGATGCTTCTTGCCGCCCTCGGGGTAGTCGTAGAAGCCGCCGCCCGCCGCGCGGCCCGGGCGCTTGTGTTGCTTGACCATCTGCTCCACCAGGGTCTCGCCGGGCGTCGCGACGTACTGTTGGCCTTCCTTCTGGAAGTCGAGGCGGGTCTGCTCCAGCACATGCACCGACAGGCTGAGCGCGGTCTCGTCCAGCACGGCCAGCGGACCGACTGGCATGCCGGCCTGCATGGCGGCGTTTTCGATCACCGGCGCCGGGATGCCTTCGCCCAGCATGGCCGCGCCCTCCATCACGAAGGTGCCGAAGGTGCGGCTGGTGTAGAAGCCGCGCGAATCGTTGACGACGATGGGCAGCTTGCCCAGGGCCTGCACGTAGTCATAGGCGCGCGCGATGGTCTCGTCGTCGGTGTCCTTGCCGCGGATGATCTCGACCAGCTTCATCTTGTCCACCGGGCTGAAGAAGTGGATGCCGACGAACTTCTGCGGCTTCGCGCTGACCTGGGCCAGGCCGGAGATGGGCAGGGTGGATGTGTTGCTGGCGAAGAAACCGCCCTCGGTGAGCATGGGCTCGGCCTCCTTGGTCACCATGGCCTTGAGTTCGCGCTGCTCGAACACCGCCTCGATGATCAGGTCGCAGCCCTGCAGGTCGGCGGCGCTGGCGGTGGGGGTGATGAGGTTCAGGATGCCCTGCTGCTTCTCGGCGCCCATCTGGCCCTTGTCGACCCGCTTCTGCGTGAGCTTCGAGGTGTACGACTTGCCTTGCTCGGCGGCCTCAACGCTCACGTCCTTGAGCACGGTGGCGATGCCTTTGGTGGCTTGCGCATAGGCGATGCCCGAGCCCATCATGCCGGCGCCCAGCACGCCCACCTTCTTTGGCTGGTAACGCGGCACGTCCTTCGGGCGCGACTGACCGCCCTTGATGGCGTTCATGTTGAAGAAGAAGGTGTTGATCATGTTGCGCGCCACGCCACCGGTCATCAGCCCGGCCAGGTAGCGGCTTTCCACGCGCATGGCGGTGTCGAAGTCCACCATCGCGCCTTCGACCATGGCGGCCAGGGCTGCCTCGGGCGCGGGGTAGAGGCCGCGTGTCTTCTGCTTGAGCACGGCCGGCGCCACCGTCAGCATGCCGGCGATCTTGGGGTTGCTCGGCGTGCCACCGGGCATCTTGTAATCCTTGCGGTCCCAGACGTGGGTGCAGGCCTCGGGCTTGCCTTGCGCGGCTTCGATGAAGGCGAGGGCGCGCGGCAGCAGCTCCTCGGGTGAGGCGACCAGTTCATGCACCACGCCGATCTTCAGCGCTTCCTCGGGGCCGAACAGCTTGCTTTCCAGGATGTAGGGCTGCGCCGCCATCAGGCCCAGCAAGCGGGTCATCTTGGTGATGCCGCCGCCGCCCGGGATCAGGCCCAGCGTGATCTCGGGCAGGCCGAACTGGATTTTGGGGTTGTTGACGGCGATGCGGTGGTGGCCGACCAGGGCCACCTCCCAGCCGCCGCCCAGCGCCGCACCGTTCAGGCAGGACACCACCGGCACGCCCTGCGTCTCGATGGTGCGGAAGTTCTTCTTGATGCGCTCGATTTCCTTGAACACGCGCGGGCCGTCGGCCTCGGTCGAGCGCATCACGCCCTTGAGGTCGGCGCCGGCGAAGAAGGTGCTCTTGGCCGAGGCCAGCACGATGCCCTTGAGCTGGGCCTTGTCCTTCGCCACCTGCGCCGCAATGGCGTCCAGGTCGTCCTGCCATTGCAGGCACATGGTGTTCACCGGCGAGCCCTGCTCGTCAAAGGTGATGGTGGCGATGCCGTTGGCCAGGTCGTAGCGGATGGTTTTGGTGATCATGTTCGGGGTCTCCGCTGGTTCAGACGCGTTCAACAATCGTCGCGATGCCCATGCCGCCGCCGACACACAAGGTCGCCAGGCCGTAGCGCTTGCCCGTGCGGTGCAGCTCGTCGATCAGCGTGTTCAGGATCATCGCGCCGGTCGCGCCCAGTGGGTGTCCCATGGCGATGGCGCCGCCGTTGACGTTGACCTTCTCGTGCGGCACGCCCATCTCCTGCATGAACTTCATGGGCACGGCGGCAAAGGCCTCGTTGACCTCGAACAGGTCGATCTGGTCGATGGACAGGCCCGCTTTGGCCAGCGCCTTGCGCGCCGCGGGCATGGGGCCGGTCAGCATGATGGTCGGGTCGGCACCCGAGAGCGCGACCGAGACGATGCGGGCGCGCGGCGTGAAGCCGTGGGTCTTGCCCGCGGCCTCGCTGCCGATCAGGATAGCCGCGGCGCCGTCCACGATGCCCGAGGAGTTGCCCGCGTGGTGCACGTGGTGGATGCGTTCGACCTGCGGGTAGCGCTGCAGGGCCACGGCGTCGAAGCCCATGGCCCCGAGCTGCTCGAACGCAGGCTTGAGCCCGGCCAGACCCTCCATCGTCGTGCCCGGCTTGATGAACTCGTCCTGCTCCAGAATGGCCAGGCCCATCTTGTCCTTGACCGGCACGACCGAGCGGTCGAAGTGGCCGGCGGCGCGGGCGGCGGTGGCGCGCTTCTGCGATTCGAGGGCGAAGGCGTCCACGTCCTGGCGGGAGAAGCCGTTGAGCGTGGCGATCAGGTCGGCGCCGATGCCCTGCGGCACGAACAGGGTGGCGCTGTTGGTCTCGGGGTCCTGCGCCCAGGCGCCGCCGTCGGAGCCGATGGGCACGCGGCTCATGCTTTCCACGCCACCGGCCACCACCAGGTCTTCCCAGCCGCTTTTCACCTTCATCGCGGCCATATTCACCGCCTCCAGTCCCGAGGCGCAGAAGCGGTTGAGCTGAACCCCCGCGCAGCGCCAGTCCCAGCCGGCCTTGAGCGCGGCCACCTTGGGAATCACCGACCCCTGTTCACCGATGGGCGAGACCACGCCCATGACCACATCGTCCACCGCGGTGGTGTCCAGGTCGTTGCGCTTCTGGAGTTCGGTCAGCAGGCCGGCCAGCAGGTTGACGGGCTTGACCTCGTGCAGGCTGCCGTCCTTCTTGCCCTTGCCGCGCGGCGTGCGGATGGCGTCGTAGACGAAGGCTTCGCTCATGGTGTCTCCTGGGGGATGGGTCCGGATAGTCCGGACGATCGGATCAGTATAGACTTTTGCCAAGCAAATGCTTTGTATAAATCAACCCACCCAGTCCGAAAGGTGACAGCCATGATCGACCGCACGCTTTTCAACACCGACCACGAGGCCTTCCGCGACAGCTTCCGCCGCTTCGTCGAGAAGGAAATCACCCCGCTCCACGACAGCTGGGAGGATCAGGGCTACGTGGACCGCGAAGTCTGGCGGGCGGCCGGCGCTAACGGCTTCCTGTGCATGACCATGCCCGAGGAGTACGGCGGTGCGGGCGCCGACCGGCTGTACTCGGTGGCGCAGATGGAGGAGATCGCTCGGGCGGGCGTCAGCGGCATCGGCTTCGGCCTGCACAGCGAGATCGTGGCGCCTTATGTCCTGCACTACGGCACCGAGGCGCAGAAGAAGCACTACCTGCCGTTGCTCGCGACCGGCGAGATGGTGGGTGCCATCGCCATGAGCGAACCCGCCGCTGGCAGCGACCTCCAAGGCGTGAAGACCACGGCCATCAAGAGCGCCGATGGCTCGCACTACCTGCTCAACGGTAGCAAGACCTTCATCACCAACGGCTGGCACGCCGACCTGGTGATCGTGGTCGCCAAGACCGACCCGGCCGCGGGCGCCAAGGGCACCAGCCTGTTCCTGGTCGAACGCGGCATGGAAGGGTTCAGCAAGGGCAAACGCCTGAAGAAACTGGGCATGAAGGCGCAGGACACCTCGGAGCTGTTCTTCGACAACGTGAAGGTGCCGGCGCAGAACCTGCTGGGTGGCGCGGCATTCGAGGGTCGTGGCTTCATCTGCCTGATGGAGCAATTGCCCTGGGAGCGGCTGCAGATCGCGATTGGCGCGGTGGCTTCGGCGCAGGCTGCGATCGACTGGACGGTCGAGTATGTGAAAGACCGCAAGGTCTTCGGCCAGGCGGTGGCCAGCTACCAGAACACCCGCTACACCCTGGCCGAACTTCAGACCGAGGTGCAGGTGGCGCGCGTCTTCGTGGACAAGTGCTGCGAATTGGTGTGCGAGAACAGGCTGGACACCGCGACCGCGAGCATGGCCAAGTACTGGTGCTCCGACCTGCAGTGCAAGGTGATGGACGAGTGCCTGCAGCTGCACGGCGGCTACGGCTACATGTGGGAATACCCCATCACCCGGGCCTATGCCGATGCGCGCGTGCAGCGCATCTACGGCGGCACCAACGAGATCATGAAAGAGGTGATCTCGCGCTCAATGGGGCTGGGCGGGCGCTGACGCGCGCGCCAGGCTTCAGCCCAGGTCGATGCGCTGGGCGATGGCCAGGTTGGCGGGCGCTTCGTAGTCCGCCAGCAGCACCAGCCGGTCGGTGGCCAGGGATTGTTCCCGCAGCCAGTCGCTGAGGTAGCGGATCGAGGCCAGGTCCAGCGCCGCGAACGGCTGGTCGAGCAAGGTCAGCGGTGGTTGCAGGGCCATGGCGGCGGCCAGGCCCACCTTTCGGCGCCCGCCGGCCGAGAGCATGTAGAAGCCCTTGTGCAGGTGCTCGCCCAGCGACAGGCCATCGATGTGCTCGTCCAGCCGGTCGCGCGCCGGTCCCTCGGGCACCTGAGTGCGCAGCCAGTCGGCCACCACCACCGTGTCCAGGTCCGGGCGGGTCATGTCGGGCCGCAGGCCCGCCAGCGCGCCGCCGATGTCCTGCCCGGCCAGTTGCATCGCCCCGGCTTGTGGGCGGATCTCGGCGGCCAGCAGCCGCAGCAGGGTGGTCTTGCCACGCTGTTCGTCGCCGCTGAGCAGGGCCAGGCCAGGTGTCAGCGAGGCGTTCAGGTGGGCGAACAGCGGCGCCTGTCCGGGCCAGGCGAAGCCCAGGCCCCGGATCTCCAGGAACGCGTTCACTGGCACTGGTAGTCGACCACGTCCGCACTCTGGCGGAACGGGTCGGTCAGGTCCGAGGAGTACTGGCCCATCAGCAGGCGCTGCTTGGGCAGGAAGTTCTGGCGGAAGTAGCGGCTGGCGGCGGCCAGGCGCTGGCCCTTGTCGGTCAGCTTGACGCAGCCGTTCTGGATCTCGATGGTGCCCGATTCGAGCTGTTCGGTCAGGCGCACATCGACCAGCCGGTGTTCCTTGAGGTATTCCTGCGTGAACACGTCGGCAAAACGGCTCTGCTGGATGCCGCCGCCGCGCTGCTGGATCTTCTCCAGAATGTAGAACGACAGCGAGCGGTCGATGACGGTCGGCACCGAAATGGCGAAGCAGTACCCTGAGAGCAGCCAGATCACCACCAGTTGCAGCTTCTCGAAACCGTTGAAGGTGCGGCTGGTCGAGATGATCAGCCCCGTGAGCAGGGCGGCGATCACGCCGTCGGCGATGGCGGCGTAGAACACCACGTTGACCGCAAAGAAACGGATATGCAGGTAGTACACCGCCAGCAGCAGGACGACGAACAGGGCGGTGGCAGCGAGCGCGCGAAAGAGCTTCATGAGGGTTTGAACACGAGGAACTTGTTGCCGAGGTAGCTGAGCGAGACCTGCAGGCCGGTGGCCAGCAGAAAGCCGGCGCGGTAGTCCAGACCGAGGCGGTCGGTCCAGAGCCACAGCACCAGGCCATGCAGCAGCGCGATGGCGCCGTAGAGGCCGCTGAATTTCAACAGCTGTGGCAGCCAGGGCTGCTGCGCGGACTGGGCGAACACGTAGAAGCGGCTGCCCAGGAAGGAACTGGTGATGCCGACGACCGCTGCGCACAGGTTGGCCAGCCCGGCGGAACCGAAGCCCAGCACCTGGAGGTTGAAGGTCAGCACCGCGTAGTGGACCGCGGTGGCCACCAGGCCATTGACCACAAACCGGAACAGTTCCTGGCGCGGGTGGGAGGCGGCCACACCGTTCATGGTCGGGTCTCGATGACCTCGGCGATGAACTCGCGGTGGGCAACAGCGGTGACCACGCTGCCGCTGCGCATGACGCCGGTGAGCATGAGGGTCATCAGCGCCAGGGCGCCGGTCTGCAGGAACAGCAGCACGAAGATGCCCAGCACCAGCGAGAACCAGCCGGGGGTGGAATAGCCCAGCAGCTTGAGCACCACCGCGCAGGTCGATCCCACCACCGACATCGCGGCGATCACCGCGCTGAAGATGCCCACGCGCACCAGCACGTCCTCGGCGAACACCATCAGGGCCTTGAAGCCGTGCAGCGCCAGGCCCACGAAGTTCATCTTGGACTGACCGGCGTAGCGCGGGCCGCGGTCCAGCGGGCAGACGCGGGTGCGCAGCTTAGAGGCCAGCACGGCCGCAGCCACATGAATCGGCAGTTCCTGCATCGCCACCAGGCGCTGCACTGCGGCCGGCTTGAGCGCCATGAAGTTGCCAAAGCTGATGGGACGCCCGGTCATCACCTTGAAGAAGCGTTTGTAGACTTGGTAGAAGGCCTTGAACTTGAGCGTCTCCACCCTGCTCTTGCGCTGCGCGACCACCACGTCCACGTCGGCCTGGTCCAGCGGTTGCAGCAGCTCGGGGATGGTCGAGGGCAGGTCCTCGCCATCCGAATCCATCAGCACCACCTTCTGGTGGGGTGCCAGGTGCTCGGCCGCATAGCTCAGCCCGATCGCAATGGCGCGCTGGTGGCCCACGTTGCGGCGCAGCTTGAGCACCACCCCGGCCACACCTGCGTCTTCGAGGCTGGCGATGGTCAGGGGCTGGCGCACCGACCCGTCGTCTACCGCCACCACGAACACCCGCTGGCCGAACTCCTTGGCCAGTTCCTTGAACAGTCGACCGCTGGCCTCCAGGTCTTCGTAGACCGGGGTGACGATCACGATCTCGTGCTGCGCGAAGCTCATGATTGCAGGAAGCGGCGGAAGTAGGCGATGGTCTTGTCCAGGCCCTCTTCGAGCTGGACCTGCGGCTGCCAGCCGAGCACGGCCTTGGCCTGCTCGATGTTGGGCTGGCGCTGCTTGGGGTCGTCCGAGGGCAGGGGCTTGCAGACCAGCCGGGACTGGCCACCGACCTTGGCCAGCACGGCCTCGGCCAGCTGGCGGATGGTGAATTCGTTGGGGTTGCCCAGGTTGATGGGGCCGGTCACGCCGTCGGGGCTGGCCATCAGGCGCACGAAGCCCTCGATCAGGTCGTCCACGTAGCAGAAGCTGCGGGTCTGCGAGCCGTCGCCGTAGATGGTGATGTCCTCACCGCGCAGGGCTTGCACGATGAAGTTGCTGACCACGCGCCCGTCGTTGGGGTGCATGCGCGGGCCATAGGTGTTGAAGATGCGGGCGACCTTGATGTCCACCTGGTGTTGGCGGTGGTAGTCGAAGAACAGGGTTTCGGCGCAGCGCTTGCCTTCGTCGTAGCAGGAGCGGATGCCGATGGGGTTGACCTTGCCCCAGTAGCTCTCGGGCTGGGGGTGCACCTCGGGGTCGCCGTAGACCTCGCTGGTGGAGGCCTGGAAGATCTTGGCCTTGGTGCGCTTGGCCAGGCCCAGCATGTTGATGGCGCCGTGCACGCTGGTCTTGGTGGTCTGCACCGGGTCCCACTGGTAGTGCACGGGCGAGGCGGGGCAGGCCAGGTTGTAGATCTCGTCGACCTCCACATACAGCGGGAAGGTCACGTCGTGGCGCATCAGCTCGAAGTGCGGGTTGCCCATCAGGTGGGCCACGTTGTCCTTGGTGCCGCTGTAGAAGTTGTCGGCGCACAGGATGTCGTTGCCCTCGGCCAGCAGCCGCTCGCACAGGTGCGAGCCCAGAAAGCCGGCTCCCCCGGTGATCAGGATTCTTTTTCTGTTGGAAATGCGCATGCGGGGCTCCGGGGCGTCGGGTGGACAGGATTCGCTTTATTCAGTGGCGATGGCCTGCTGTGCAGGCCGCGGGATTGTACCGGCACGGCCACTGGGGCCTGATTGGCCGCTGGGCTTGGGATGAATTCGCCGGTGGGCGCTGCAGCCATCAATTGGCTTGCTGCAACCGCCTTGCCAATGGCATCGGGGGTGTGGCCAAAAATCGGCCTGCAGGCTTAGGTTTCTTAAGGTTGGGCGGATGAATTCCTATGCGAGAAATTTCTTGTCTGATTGCTCGGCCAGGAGGTATTGAGAGTCTAGTAATGGATATTCGAATTACCTATTGATGTAATTGTTGGACTATTCGCGCGTATTGATTTGATTCAAACAGTCAATGGTTTTTGCAGAACGCAAACAATGCTCTTGCCCAGCCGGAAGCCGGTCAGAGGGTCGGTGAGCCGGGACATGCGCACCATGACCGAGTCCCATACGCGGACTTGGGCGGGCGACGGCGAATCGGACCGGAGCAGCAGCTTGTTGGCCAGACTGGCGAGCATGCCGACGCTGTCCAGGTACTGCATCCTGCGGATTCGCAGCTCCTGGGGCACGATGGCGCGCAGCATCGCCTTGTCGTAACGGCGGAAGTGCCCGATCTTCTTGTCGAAGGGGCTGTAGAGAAAGTTGTGGGCAGGTGCCAGAACGACGATGTGTCCACCGGGTTGCAGAAGTCCGGTCACGCGCTGCAGTTCGGCCCGGTCGTCCTCAATGTGCTCCAGCACATCCAGATACAGGACGGTGTCGAAGCGCTCGTTCCGCGGAAGGTTCAGGGAAGTGCCGCAGACCGCCTCATGGCTGGGCGGGAGCAGCCCTTGGGCCATGCCCTGTTTCATCCGTTGCACCATGGCCGCGTCGGGCTCGACGCTGAGCCAGCGTGCATAACGGCGGCGTTGCAGTGCCTGTGCGTTGGCGCCGATTCCGGCTCCCAGTTCCAGCACGTGTTGGCCAAGATAGGGATCAATGACCTGGGTCCAATAGGACTTCCAGCACTTCGCGGTGGCGAACAGGTCGAGTTCGGTGCCGCTGTAGATGAATGTGGTGGATTCGGTCACTGTGTCGGCAATGCTGACGAGGGCGCGGACGGAGGGCGGCTGCGCGCGGCGTATTTCCTGCAGTAGTCGCTGTCCCGGAAGTCGTAGAGCAGCGCGATGGCGCCTTGTCCCTCCCATCGCTGCAGGGCCGGAGCGACGGACGCGATGTGCTGCAGAAAGCCCGAGCGCTCCTGGAGCCGGTGCGTGACGATGACCCAGCTGCGCTGCATGGGCTGTTCGATGCACAGGCGGCGCACCGTGGCCATCGCGTCGTGGTACTGGTTGATGGTCGGGCGGAAGACCAAGACGGGCATGACCTGCACGCCGTAGGCGCGCGAGTAGAAGTCGAACGCCTTGTGCGACATGGAGTCGATGACGACCCCGTCCCCGGGCATCGTCTGGCTGGCAATGTGCAGGAGCGCCGCTTTCATGTCCTGGTCGTTGTGGGGCTTGCGCAGCACCTTCCAGGACGCGGAGGCGGGCACCAGCAGCAAGAAGCCGGCGACCACCGCCGCCAGCAGATGCCGTGCGGGCAGGCTCCGGCGGTCCAGCGCCGCTTGCACGAGGGCGGCCAGACCGAGGTGCACGAGCGGCACCAGGAAGATGGTTGGGCGTGAACGGAACGGGTAGAGGTGCAGCGCCGACGCCGCCAGCGTGACCAGCAGCACGGTCAGCCCGATGGCGGCGATCCGCGGTGCGCGCCATGCCAGAGCCACCGAGCCCGCGACCGACAGCGCCAGCAGACCCAGGTTCAGTCCGTCGAACCAGGCGACCAGCATGCCGTGGTGCGCCACGCCCACATGGCGCATGGCGAGGTAGACCAGCGCCAGCGCACTGTCCAGGTACCAGCGCCACTCGGTCGGTGAGTCCGGTGGCAATGGGGCATAGGCAAAGCGCCAGAAATCCAGCAGGTGCTGGTTGCCGGCGAGCGTCTTCATCACCAGGGTGTGGTGAAGCGCAAAGGCCAGCACCCACAGCAGCCCTGCGCCGGACACCGCCAGCCAAGCCGCCCGCTGGCGCTGGCGGATCGCTTCGATCCAGAGCACCAGGCCCACACCCGCAAGCACGAACAGGCTGGGGTGGGACAGCCAGATGGCGAGGGCGCCCGCCACCGCCAGCACGGGGGCGTCCCGTTGCCAGCGCTGCAGGTCAAAGTGCGCGGCGAGCCAGAGCAGACCCACCGTGGCCAGCACATCGTTCTGGTACTGCTTGAACTCGGAGCTGTAGTACACCAGCACCGGGGACAGGGCCAGAAGACCCACGAAGGTGGCCTGGGCGGCGCGGTGGGGCAGCGTCTTGCGCGCCAGACCCCAGGCCGCCAGCAGGGTCAACAGGCCTGCGGCCAGAGGCTGCAAGCGCAGCACCCAGTCCTCCACACCCAGCCCTGTCGTCAGCAGCTTGGTCAGCGCGAGGAACCCCAGGGGAGCCGCCTGGCCGTTGGACAGTGGTTCGAACAGCAGCTGTCCGAGATCGCGGTACATGAAGTTGACCGCCAGGTAGGCCTCGTCCAGCCACAGGGACCGGTTGAACAGATACTGGCGCCCTCGCAACAGCCATCCGATACCGATCAGCACCACCACCCACAGCACCGGGTGGCCCCAGATGCCAAGCCTGGCGCGCGTCGGGGCCGAACTCGTCGGCAGGGTGCGGTCAGTAGTTGATGTTGTATCGGGAGCCACGGTGGTTGAGTATGGCGCTTCTGGGGGAAATGACCTCCACCTTGAGACCTGGCTCGATTTCCTCGCCTTCGCGCACCACCTTCCCGTTGGCGATCAGCATCCGGTGGGCCGCGTTCGAGGAGTAGGTGACACCAGAGACCTTGACCGCAGGTGCCGATGCGGGGGCCGCGGCGGCCGGCGGAGGTTGTCCGTCCATGCCGGCGGAGGCGGATGGTGCAGGGGGCGTGGGCGCACTGGACGCCGCTGCGGGTGAGGTTGCAGAAGCCGTCGCAGGGGCGGGCGCGGCGCGGGGCGCAGGCGGCGGGGCGGCCACCTGTGGCGGTGCCAGAATGGGCAGCGCAGGGACAGGGGGTGTCGCCGATGCCTCCGGTGCCATGTCCGGCTTCTCCAGCGCGCTGACTGGTGCTTGCACCACAGCAACCGGCGCCGGTGCCTCTCGGTGGGGAGAGTTCCACCACCAGAAGGCGGTCGCCGCTGCCAGCAGCAGGACGATGGCTCCCGCCATCATGGGCAGTCCGAACCGCCTCGCCCGCGCCGCACCCGCTGCGGGGGCCGGCGTGCCCTGGCTGTGCAGGCCGGGCACGTGGCCCCGCTCACGTTCGGCGTCGGCCCGTTTGAGTGCATCAAGGATGTAGGACATGGCGCGGCGGCGTTCAGGGCTTGCTCAGGCGGGGTTCGTCCACACCCGCGGCCAGGTTGACCTGCATGAAGGTCATGGACCCGGCCACGCCGTCGGCTTCCAGGCCTTGTGTCCGCTGGAAGGCCTTGAGGCGGGCAGCGAAGGTGCTGGCCTCGGCGGGAATCAGACCCTTGGCCTGGAGGCTGATGAGCTCTCCCGAAAGCCAGTCGCCGGCCACACCCTGGGGGTTCTGTGTGATCCGGCCCCGCGTGCCCTCGGGCTGGCGCCAGAGGGTTGAGTAGTCGCCGCGCCAGATGTCGGCGAGTGCGGTCAGCGGCATCAGCCAGCGCTGGCCATTGGCCTGCAGCGTGGCGGTTTCTGCGGTCATGGCGGTGACGAGGGCGCGCCGCGGTTCCTCACTGCCAAGGCGCAGCAACAGGATGCCCGGGCGGTTCAGCTGGCGCAGGCCGTGCAGCGTCATGCGCTGCGTGCTGAAGCACTGCAGTTGCTGCTTCAAGGCCGCGGTGCAGGGATCGTTCCCGGTGAGGGACTGGCCCCAGAGTGCGCCGAGCTCACGCCATGCGGTGACCTCGGAGCCCAGCAGGTCTGCGGCCACTGGCGGCTTGACGAGGGGGGCAGGGGCGCTTGCGTGAAGTGGGTCGGCAGGTGCCTCGACGGCCGCGGTGGACAGGGGCTGAGCTGGCGCGGGTGTCGGCGCCACCGGAGCCGGACCCGTGGTGGGACTGGCGGTGGGGCTGGATGGATGGGGTGCAGGAGTTTGCGACGGTGCGCGCTGCTGCCAGAGGACAGCGGCCACGCCGGCGGCCAGCACGGCGCCGCCCAGTGCGCCCAGCGCCAGCGTTTGCCAGGAGCGGCTGGCCAGTGTCTTGACGGGTGGTGGTGCGGACCGGGTGGCGGGCATGTCGAACACCTCGCTGGCCGCCTTGTCCACCATCGCGGGACCGATTTGCCGGCTGTCGGTGGCGTAGGCGCCCAGCAGTGCGCGGTCGCACAGCAGGTTGATGCGTCGGGGCACTCCTCGGGTGATCGCGTGGACGCGCGCGAGCGCTTCGGCGCTGAACGGCAGAGGCCCCTTGAGGCCTGCCACCTCCATGCGGTGGCGCACGTACTGCCGGGTTTCGGCCTCGCTGAGGGCGCCCAGGTGGAACCGCGCGATCACCCGCTGCGCCAACTGTTCCAGCTCGGGCTGGGCGAGCACGGCGCGCAGTTCGGGCTGGCCGATCAGCACAATCTGCAACAGCTTGCGTTCGTTGGTTTCAAGATTGGTCAGCAGCCGCAGCTGTTCCAGCACATGGGGCGTGAGGTTCTGCGCCTCGTCGATGATCAGCACGTTGCGCTGACCGGCGGCGTGGCTGCGCAGCAGGTACTCGTTCAGCGGATCAAGATAGTCCTTGATCGTGGCCGGCCCGATGCCTTCGTGCCGCACCTCCAGCTGGAACTCGTGGCAGATGGTCTTGAGCAGGTCGCCGACGGTGAGCTTGGGGTTGAAGATGTAGGCGACCCGGCAGTTCTCGGGGATCTGTTCGAGGAAGCAGCGGCAGACCGTGGTCTTGCCAGCGCCGATCTCACCGGTGAGCAGGACGAAGCCGCCGCCGCCCTGCACCCCGTACAGAAGCAGCGCCAGCGCCTCCCGGTGCCGCTCGCTCATCAGGAGGTAGCGGGGGTCGGGGGCGATGGAAAAGGGAGTCTGCTGGAGACCGAAATAGCCGGCGTACATGCCCAGAGGATAGCGGGGCCGCCGGGGCAGGCGCAAATGAACACCGCCCGCAGAAGCGGGCGGTGTGGTTCAGAGCGTGGTGATGCTCAGGCGGCGAGCGCCATGGAGGGCTTGGCCGCAGAGGAGGATGACTTGGCGCTACCGGCCACCGAGCATTCGATGTCGCCCGAGAGCTGGCCACCTTCCTCTATCACCACCTTGCCGTAGCGGATCTTCCCGGTGACCTTGCCGGTGGCGTAGATCACGAGTTTCTGGCGCACGGTGAGGTTGCCGTCGAACACGCCATGGATCTCGGCGATGTCGATCTCGGCCGAGCCCTTGAAGGCACCTTGCTGGGCGATCTGGATCACGCGCGAGTCCATCGTGGCTTCGACCAGGCCTTCCACCACCAGCGTGTCGCAGTCGGTGATCTCCACGCCCTTGAGCTTGATGTTCGGGCCGACCGTGAGCTTGCTGCCGCCTTCAGGCACGGTGGTGCTGGCAGATGCCGCAGCCGATGCCGGCTGGCGGCTCTCCGGCTGATTGCTGGAGGAGGGCGTGTTCATGCTGCTGGCGCCGTAACGGGGGGAGTTGAGCCCCTGGTTGAGGGTGTTGGTGGGTTCGTTGTCGCGTTTTCCGAAATGCAGTGCCATGCGAGCTCCTTCTGAAAGTGAAGCGCTCATGCTAAGGACCATGCGGCTTACATTCGGAACGCTGCCGTAAGAGGGGTAACGAGATGAACCGTACGTCTGGTTGCGCCTGTTGCGTAACACGCGCTTGCTATTTGCGCGCGTCCATTTCACGGATCAGTGCGCGTGCTTCATCCCCCTCGGGGATGGGCCGGCCGCTGTCGCGCCACTGCACCGCGGCCTTGAAGCCCTGTTCCTGGGCGTACCGGCGGAACCACAGGCCTTCGGGGTTGTGGCGCGTGATGCCGTCGAACACGGTGGCGAACATCTGGGTCTGCTCCAGACCCATGCTGAGCATGGCCTGGTTGACCACCAGCTTGTGCATCGCCAGGTGCGACGAGGGCACGCCCGCGATGCGCCCGGCCAGCCGCATCACTGCGTCCTCCAACTGTTCCGCCGGCACGGCTTCGTTGGCCAGCCCCCAGTCGGCGGCGGTGCGGCCGTCGATCACGTCGCCGGTGAACATCATCTGCTTGGCGCGCAGCGCCCCGAGCCGGTAGGTCCACATGGCCGTGGTCGGGCAGCCCCAGACGCGGGTGGGCATGTAGCCGATGCGCGCGTCCTCGGCCATCACCAGCAGGTCGCAGCACATCGCGATGTCGCTGCCACCGGCCACCGCGGCGCCATGCACCTTGGCGATGGTCGGCTTGGATGAGCGCCACAGGCTCATGAAGTCCTCGGTGTTGCGCTTCATGACGGCGTAGTCGGCCATCGGGTCCCAGGGGTGGGCTTCCTGCTGGCAGGGGTGTTCGATCCGCTGCTCGGCATAACCGGCGAGGTCGTAGCCGCCACAGAAGCCCTTGCCCGCCCCTTCGACCACGATGACGTGGATTTCCGGCTCGACGTTGGCCCATTCCACCGCGGCGCGGATCTCGCCGGGCATGGCGTCGTTGATGGCGTTGTACTGGTCCGGTCGGTTGAGCAGCAGGCGGGCGATGCGCGGCTGCTGCGGGTCGGGGGTGATGCGCAGGGTACTGAATTCGGGCATGGAGGACTCCTCGGTGGCGGTGCCCGCATGCTAGGAGTGTTGTGCAACCCATGGGCGTCGCCTGCGCTACAGTGCCGCGCATGGTCACTCCCTCGCGACGCCACTGGGTCCTGGGCTCCCGCCAGCCGCCTGCGCTGGACCTGCCGCTGGCGCAGGCCAGCGCGCTGCTGACCCACCTGGGCCAGGGCGCCAGGGACGCGGTAGCCGAAGACCTGTTGCGGCTGGTGGGCGCACACGCGCCACTGGCCCAGTGCACCATTTTTTCCTTCGAGCCCGGGCGCAGGCCCACCGTGGTGGCGGTGGGTGATCGTTCGCGCACCAGAGAACTGCCCCACATCGCCGAGGCCTATGTCAACCGCTACCACCGGCTCGATGGGCTGGCCGCCGTGATGCAGGCCGAGTGGACTGCCGCGCAAAAGGCGGGCACCGAGCAGCCGCGCATCCTGCTGCACCGCCAGACCGGCGCCGACATCGCCCATGCCCCGTATCGCCAGACCTGCTACACGCTGCCGCAGGTGGCCGAGCGGCTGGCGGTGCTGGCGCTGTATGAGGGGCGGCGCTGGATGTCGGTGCACCTGTACCGTGGCACCGAACACGGTCCGTTCGACGACGCGGCGGTCGCCGTGGTCGAGGCTTTCGCACCGCTGATCGTGCAGGCCGTGCGCCTGCACCACACCGGTCTGGCCGTCCACCAGGACCTGGGCGGGCTGCTGCTGGCGCGCGCCGTGCGGCGCTGGCCGCAGCTCACCCGGCGCGACCAGGACGTGCTGCAGGCGCTCATGGACGGCCTGGACACCAACACTCTTGCTGAACGCCTGGGCCTGACGCCTTCCAGCGCCCAGACCTACTGCCAGCGGGTCTACCGCAAGCTGGGTGTGGCCGGGCAGCGTGAACTGTTCGCCGCGCTGCTGGCGTCGACCTGATCACTTGTCCCGGATGTCCTGAAAAAGGGACATTGATCGGCCCGTCGCTGCCTACACTGCGGCGCATTACAGGAGACACGCATGCACCAGCCCCACGCCGAGCCGCGGCGCTCGATCTACTACGACTACCAGGTCTTTGATGCCTGGGTGCCATCGCAGCACCCGGCGCAGCAGCACGCCCCGGTGGTCGTCGCCGGGGCTGGCCCCATTGGCTTGGTGACCGCGCTGGCGCTGGCGCAGCAGGGCGTGCGCTGCGTGGTGCTCGAAGCCGAGCGGCAGGTGTCCGAGGGCAGCCGGGCCATCGCATTCACGCGGCGCTCGATGGAAATCCTGCAGCAGGTGGGTGTGGCACACCGCGTCACCGAGAACGGCCTGCCGTGGAACTGTGGCAACTCCTTCTACCGGGGCCAGCGCGTATTCCGGATGGAGAACCCGCACGACCCCGACGACCGCTTCGCCCCGCTGATCAACATCCAGCAGCAGTACCTCGAGCAGTACCTGGTGGAGGCCTGCGACGCCCATTCGCTGGTGGAGCTGCGCTGGGGCAACAAGCTGGTGTCGTTCGGGCAGGACGCCTCCGGTGCCACGTTGCAGGTCGACACCGCCGAAGGCCCGTACACGCTGGAAACCGACTGGCTGGTGGCCGCCGATGGTGCCCGCTCGGCGATCCGCGCCCTCATGGACCTCAAGCTCGAAGGAGCGTCCTACGAAGGCAAGTTCGTCATCGCCGACATCCGCGTGGACCTACCGCTGCCCACCGAGCGCCTGGCTTTCTTCGACCCCGACTGGAACCCGGGTAACACCATCCTCATGCACCGCGAGCCGCATGGCCTGTGGCGGCTGGACTACCAGCTGCCACCCGGCGAGACGCCCGAGGACGCGCTCCAGCCCGAATCGCTCAAGGCCCGCATCAATGCCCAGCTGGCCATGATCGGCCACGCCGGCGTGCCATGGGAAATGGACTGGTGCTCGGTCTATTCGGCGCGCGCGCTCACGCTGCCCGACTACGTGCATGGCCGCGTGCTGTTTGTCGGCGACGCTGCGCACCTGCTGCCCATCTTCGGGGTGCGCGGCGCCAACACCGGTTTCCAGGACGCGCAGGCCCTGGCCTGGCGGCTGGCGCTGGTGGCCCGGGGCGTGGCACCCGCGTCGCTGCTGCGGAGCTACAGCAGCGAGCGCGTGGGCGCGGCGCGCGAAATCATCGACGAAGCGGGCAAGAGCACCCGTTTCATGACACCGCCCACACGCGGTTTCCGGCTGCTGCGCGACGCCGTGCTCTCGCTCTCACTGACCCAGCCCTTCGTCGGGCCGCTCTACCACTGGCGCACCTCCCGACCGCACGAGTACACCCGCACGCCGCTCAACGCGGTGAGCGACGACAACGCCGCGTTCGAGAGAGGGCCAGGCCACGGGGCACCGCCGCGCAACATCCGCCTGGACAACGATCGCTTCCTGCTGGATCACCTCGACCACCGCTTCACCCTGCTGTGGGCAACCGACAACGGGTCCAGCCTTCCTGACGATGTGCGCGCATTGGTCGACGAGGCACGAGCCCAGGGCCTGCTGCTGCAGGTGATCGCCGTCGGGGCGCGCCAGCCGGTTGTCGGTGCCGACCGGACCTTGCCCGACGCGGACGGCCACCTGCGCCGGCGCCACGGCCTGAGCTCGGGTGGCGCCTACCTGCTGCGGCCCGACCAGCACGTCTGCGCCCGATGGGCCGCGCTGGACGCCAGCCGGCTGCGCGCCGCCCTCCACACCGCCACCGGCCTGCACACAGGAGCCACGTCATGAGCAGCCAGCATCTCCCTCAGCAGACCCTGACGATCCCGGGCCTGGAGCAGGTCTACGACCAGCTCGCGACCGCCATCGATGCCGTCGACCCCGCGAAAACCGAGTTGTTCCTCGTAAAGCTCGCGCTGATGAACGCCAACGCGCTGGCCGACCCGACCTTGTTCCAGGCGCACATCGATGCAGCGATCAAGGACCTGTGAACGGAAAAGGCTTCGTCTGAGGCGTTGCAAGGCACGTGGATTTGCCCTATAAAGCCGCGCATGAATCCACTGTTCGATCCGGGCTACCGGCCTGAAGACCTCGAAGTGCAGGTGTCCGAGCTGCTGGTGGCCACCGCGGACGAGTCCGATGAACTGATTGATCGGTCCATCTCCGATGTGCTGCGACTGCTGCGCGATCGCATGAAGATGGACGTGGTGTTCGTGTCCCAGTTTGCCGAGGGCCAGCGGGTCATCCGGTATGTGGACACCGATCCCGGGAATCCTCTGTTGGCGGTCGGCGACGCTGATCCGCTGGAAGTGTCGTGGTGCCAGCGGGTGGTCGACGGGCGCCTGCCCGAGTTCATCCCCGATGCCCGGCGGCTGCCGGCCTCGGCTGCCCTGCTCAAGGATGTCCCCTTTTCCATCGGCACCCACATCAGCACGCCCATCGTGCTGGCGAGTGGCGAGGTCTATGGAACGCTGTGCACCTTCAGCCAGGCGCCCCAGGGCGATCCCGACCCCAACGACTTGAAGGTGTTGCGCTACACCGCGAAGCTGGCGGCAGGGAAGATCGAGGGCCGGCGAGCGCGGGAACGGCAGGGCGCAGGTGTGCCGGAACTGTCGCTGGTGCCGCTGGAGCGCAAGCGCTCCCTGTAGGGCGCCGTCAGTCTGGCGGGAGGCCCCAGGCCCACGCAGGGCAGGCTGGGACCCCTACACTTGCTGGTTCCCCCGAAAGTCTCCAGAACGGCCCCATGAACGCGCCCATCGACGTCTCCTTTTTCGCGCGCAACGCCAAGCCGCTGACCAGTTACCGCCCGTACTGGGCCAAGCGCTTCGGCACCGCGCCCTTTCTGCCCATGAGCCGGGCGGAAATGGAGCAGCTCGGCTGGGACTCGTGCGACATCGTGCTGGTGACGGGCGACGCCTATGTGGACCACCCCAGTTTCGGCATGGCCGTGATCGGCCGGGTGCTGGAGGCGCAGGGTTTTCGCGTCGGCATCATCGCCCAGCCCGACTGGCAGAGTGCCGAGCCCTTCAAGGTGCTGGGCAAGCCCAACCTGTTCTGGGGCGTGACCGCGGGCAACATGGATTCCATGATCAACCGGTACACCGCCGACCGGAAGATTCGCAGCGACGACGCCTACACCCCCGGCGACGTGGGCGGCAAGCGGCCCGACCGCGCCGCCATCGTCTACAGCCAGCGCTGCCGTGAGGCCTACAAGGACGTGCCCATCGTCCTGGGCGGCATCGAAGGCAGCCTCCGCCGCATCGCCCATTACGACTACTGGAGCGACAAGGTGCGCCGCTCCATCGTGGTGGACGCCAAGTGCGACCTGCTGCTCTACGGCAACGCCGAGCGTGCGCTGGTCGAGGTGGCGCACCGCATCGCCGCGCGCGAACCCGTCGAACAGATCACCGACGTGCGCGGCACCGCCTTCGTGCGCCGTCCTGGCGACCCGACCGCCGATGGCTGGATCGAGCTGGATTCAACCGAGGTCGACACGCCGGGCCACGTTGAAGACCACATCAATCCTTACCAGACCACCAGCGAACAGGCGCAAGCGCGGGGCCAGAGCTGTTCCAAGGAAGAGGGCGCCACTCCAGAGAGCGACCCGCAGGTCAGACCCATCACCATCCACCGCCCGCAGGCCACGGGTGGTGTGGCCAGGCTGCCGCGCGACCGCACCGTCATCCGCCTGCCCAGCTACGAGCAGGTCAGGAGCGACGCCGTGCTTTACGCCCACGCCAACCGCGTGCTGCACCTGGAAACCAACCCTGGCAATGCGCGCGCACTGGTGCAGGCGCACGGCGAAGGCACCACGGCGCGCGACGTGTGGATCAACCCGCCGCCCATCCCGCTGACCACGGCTGAGATGGACTACGTGTTCGACCTGCCGTACGCCCGAGGCCCGCACCCCGCCTACGCCGACGAACACGGCCGCCACGACGGCGCGACCAAGATCCCGGCCTGGGAGATGATCCGCTTCTCGGTGAACATCATGCGCGGCTGCTTTGGCGGCTGCACCTTCTGCTCCATCACCGAGCATGAAGGCCGAATCATCCAGAGCCGCTCGGAAGATTCGATCATCCGGGAAGTCGAGGAGATGCGCGACAAGGTGGTGGGTTTCACCGGCGTGGTCAGCGACCTCGGCGGTCCCACCGCCAACATGTACCGCCTGGGCTGCCGCAGCCCGGCGATCGAAGCCGCCTGTCGCAAGCCCAGCTGCGTCTACCCAGGCATCTGCCAGAACCTCACCACCAACCACGACCCGCTGATCAGGATCTACCGCCGGGCGCGCGCGCTCAAGGGCATCAAGAAAATCCTGATCGGGTCCGGTCTGCGCTACGACCTGGCGGTCAAGAGCCCGGAATACGTCAAGGAACTGGTGCAGCACCACGTGGGCGGCTACCTGAAGATCGCGCCCGAGCACACCGAAAGCGGGCCGCTGTCCAAGATGATGAAGCCCGGCATCGGCAGCTACGACCGCTTCAAGGCCATGTTCGAGAAGTACAGCGAAGAGGCGGGCAAGAAGCAGTTCCTCATTCCGTACTTCATCGCCGCGCACCCTGGCACCAGCGACGAAGACATGATGAACCTCGCGCTCTGGCTGAAGAAGAACGGTTTCCGCGCCGACCAGGTGCAGACCTTCTACCCCAGCCCCATGGCGACTGCCACGGCCATGTACCACACCAGCCTGAACCCGCTCAAGGGTGTGCACCGCGACGACCGGGCCGAGCGCGTGGACATCGTGCGCGGTGAGAAGCGCCGGCGGCTGCACAAGGCTTTCCTGCGCTACCACGACCCCAACAACTGGCCACTGCTGCGCGAAGCGCTCAAGACCATGGGCCGCGCCGATTTGATCGGCAATGGCAAGCACCATCTGATCCCTACCTTCCAGCCCGTCACCGACGGCGGGTACCAGAGCGCGCGGAGGAAGAACTCGACGCCGGGAGGGGGGGCGCCTGTGAAAGGACGCATGCTGACCCAGCACACAGGCCTGCCGCCGAGGCCCGGTACCAAGAGCAAGGGCCGGTAGCGCAGGCACAGGCACATCCTTTTCCTGCGACACCAGACCCGGAAAAGAAAACACCCGCTGGATGTGAAATCCAGCGGGTGTTTTTACAGGTGCTCGCTGTGTATCAGTAGTAGAACGGGCCCACCCAGTCGGCCGGCAGCAGCTGGTACGAGTTGCCGAACTGGTTGATGTTGGGCACGCCACCATCGGCGCGGGTGTTGCCGCGTGATGACATGCGACGCCCCATCAGGATGAACTCGGTGTTCGTGTTCGGGCCGCGGTGGAACACGTTGTTCTCCAGCACCACGTCTTCCAGACCCTGGCGGCTGTCGGGACCGTTGTTTTCAGGGCTGGTACCACCGGTGAATGAGTTGTTGTCCGTGGCGTCTCCCAGGCGGTTGTTGGCAATGACGATCTGCCTTGATGCCCAGGTGCTGCCCGAGATCGCGTAGTTGTCGTTGTATTCGCCCAGGCCACCGGAGTGCACCTTCAGTGCCACCCGGATGCCGTCGGAGGAACGGCCACGCAGCGCGTTGTGTGCGATGAAGCCCTTGTACATGCCCCACAGGCGCACCGTGTGCTGCTGGGCCGTGCCCATGTCGTTGCCCATGATCACGAAGCGGCTGCCTTCACCCGCCATGTTCATGTGCGGATTGGCCGTGCTGCCACGCAGCTGGTTTTCCACGATGAACAACTCCCGGGGCTGGATGTACTGGCTTGGTGCCAGGGTGTGGTTCTGAACGATATAGGCCAGGGCGCTAGCCAGATTGATCTGCGCTGCGACGAACTCACCCGTCGGCGCGTCGAAGGTGTTGCGGTAGAGCAGCAGGCGCGACATGGTCACGTACTGTTCAAAGCGTTGGAGGAAGTTCAGATCCATGATCGTGATGTCACGCGGGAACGCCGAGGAGGTTGGCCCCAGTGCGCCCACTTCAACACTGCTGATCCGCGGTTTCGCACCGGTGCCGAAGGCTCCGATCTGCACGTTCTGGCTGCCATGTGGGATGCCGATGGACGAGAACGTCTCACCACGGCGGAGCAGCACGCGGCGGTTGTTGAAACTCGCCGACGAGGGCATGGCCGTCATCTGGGAGGCCCCGGCAGGGCACCCGGCGAAGTTGGCGACCGCGGACACGCAGATGGTCTGGGTGCCGGCGAACACGGTGTTCGGATCCTGAACCTCGATTGTCACCGTCCTGTCGGAATAGCGACCAGTGGGGTCGGTCGCGCGAACACGCACCTGGTAGGTACCCGGCTGGTCGAACACGTGTGCGGCCAGCGGCCCACCCGTTTGCACGTTCTTTGGAAGGCCAGAGATCGGCCAGGTCTGACCCCGGTCATCCCCGAAATTGAATGCGTAGCGCACATGGTGGAACGGGTGTTGGCCGGTTGCGCTGTAGGTGGTCCCCGTAGCGTCGAATTGAACTGCCAGTGGCGCCGGGCCTGTCAAGCGAGTGGCTTCCAGTTGGGCAACGACCGTCGTCGAAGGTGCCGGTGCGGGTGCCGGTGCCGGTGCCGGTGCTGTGGCTGTCCTCACATAGCAGGCTTTGGGCACGCCCGACAAAGGATCACCGAAAGTGGTGTTGTCGCAAGCCACACCGCCGGTGAACGTGCGGGGAGCGGTCCAGGTGGTGAGGGCGCCGTACACCACACTCGCAGAGCCACTGAACCGACATTGATTCCATTCTGCCGCGCACAAGGTATAGCCTGTCGGCACGCCCGAGGGAGCGGGAGCAGGAGCAGGAGCAGGAGCAGGAGCAGGAGCAGTCGCTGTTTGCAGATAGCAGGCTTTGGCCACTCCTGGCAAAGGATCCCCAAAAGTGGTGTTGGAGCAAGCCACGCCTCCGGTGAAACTGCGCGGGGCAGTCCAGGTGGTGCGGGCACCGTACACCACATTGGCGGTTCCGCTGAATCGGCATTGGTTCCATTCGGAGGAGCACAGCACATAGCCCTGCGGTGGCGTGTTTGTCGTCTGAGCCGGAGCTTCAGCGACAGCCAGAAGCAAAGCCCCGCCCATCAGTGCTTGCAATGTTGACTTTGCAGAAAAGACAGGCACCATAGGCAACAGAGAAAAAGTTTGCGAAAACATACAATCCTTTAAAACATTCGACTTCGTGCTACCGGCCTTGATGGGGTAGGATTAAACTCCTGTAGCTACAAGGCTGAGTAGCTCGCTAATCAGTTCATTGCTCCATGACTCCGAATCTCCAGGGAGTCATCGGTAGTCTGCTAACGACATAGTCACCGGAAGCCTAATGTGGTGACTTTTCGTGCCGTGTTTGTCTCTCGGGGCCACAGCAAGATCCTCGCCTCACGTATCCAAACTCGTTGGGTGCCTGAGGTTGTTGTCGTCCGAGTTTCGGTGAACTGAATGACCAAAAGTCCAAACGTTTCACAGAGTTACGATCATGTTCACGGCGTTACCGACCTGTTGTTGGAGAGCTGCAGCGTCGGATGCCGACGGCCACGCTTAGGCTGCAACACGGCCCTTCTGTCGTTTGGCTGTTGCGCATGGATATTTGGTTGACGATTGCCTAGCCACAAGTTTTGCGGCTTGTGCTGGATGTCGATGGGGCGGTCCGTGAAAAGGCGCCCAAAAGCACTGACATCTGAGGTCATAGAGGCCTCAATCTGCATCACAGGGGAAGCAGATAAGGCTCCATGCCGTACTGGATGGCGCCCTTGCCTCAAGAAACACAGGATGACGGATTACTGATCCATGACCCATGCTCATCTAAATTTAATCACGAATAACAACATTTGGCGAGCCGGTGTCCACGATTGTGTACTTCATTCATAGGCCAGATGTCGTTTTGTTGGTACTCAGATCGAACTTCAAGCTTAGCAGTTGCTAGGCCATCTGCCGATGTCGCTCGTCTTTCTTTCTCGGCTCTGGCTCGCAAAGTATGTGATGGTCATGGCTGGGACGTGTCTGACGACTTCGGTTGCATCGGCCGGTGCCACCTTTTGTCCACCACACTTCCCTCATCCCTCTCGGGAGGTGATGCTCAAGGCACAACAGCACGCCGCAGACCGCGGGTTTCTCTGGCGGATCAGCAGCGACGGGCGCGACTCCTATCTGTATGGAACGATCCACGCCGGGCGGCCCGATTGGTTTGCCCTCGGTCCGAAGCTTGATGCTTCGCTGTTCCGATCGGGCCTGCTGGTACTTGAAATCAATGTGACCGATCCGACAGTGCTGACGGAGTTGCGTGGTGTGTCATCTGGAGCGCCTCGGCCGCTGCCTGCCGACCTGATGCAGTCGCTGCGCAAGGCATGGGCGGCGGAGTGCCTGCCCGCTGCCGATCTTGATCTGGGTGCTGCGGAGTACCTCGCGACGCAGTTGGCGGTAGCGCAGGCCAGGCGAGTTGGCCTTTTTCCTGCCTACGGTGCCGAATCCGTTCTGTTGATGCGCAGCCTGCGGGTCGAGCGACCTGTGGTCGGGCTGGAGTCGGTACGGACGCAACTCTCGGCCTTGCTGGCGGCACCGATGAGGAAGCCGCGACGATGGTGCGCGAGATGTTGGCCGAGTTGTAGCGTCCCCGGGCTGCGCGCAGCCTAGAAAGACTGGCCGAGGTCTGGGCGCACAGCAATCTGAAAGATTTGGGGGAATACCCCGAGTGTTGCGACTGCCAGAACACGCCGACCGAACGGGAGGCGTAGACACGGCTGGTGGATGGCCGCAAACCGGGGCTGGCCAACGTCATCGACAAGCTGCATGCAACGTCAACGTGTTCGCAACTGTGGGCGCCTCGCACATGGTATGGGTACAGGGCTTGTCAGTTTTTTTGTAGCATAAAAGGTTTCAATGTTGAGCGCGTGTTCTAGGTGGGACTTACTCAGGGACTCGTCAAAAAATTGAGATAAGTCAGAAAGTGGCCGTTTTCCCTCACAGGTCATAGGGAATCTGTACACAATTTGTCACTTTTCGGGTGACGTCCTGTCACCTGCCTGAGGACATCTGACATGGCACATCTGAACTGGACGCCGGACCTCGAAACCGGCATCCGAGAAATCGACGGGCAGCACAGGCGCATCGTCGACTACATCAACCAGCTGTACGACGCCCGCGATCACCATGATCGGGAGGCGGTGGGCGCCGTCATCGACGAGATGGTCGACTACACCCTGTCGCATTTCGCGTTCGAAGAATCGCTGATGACCGATGCGGGCTACATGTTCGCCGGCCCGCACAAGAAGATCCATGAGTTGTTCACCCGCAAGGTGGGCGAGTACCGCATGCGCTTCGAGGCAGGTGAAGACGTGGCTTCTGACCTGCATGCAATGCTCTCCCGCTGGCTGTTCAACCACATTCGCAACGATGACCGCAGCTACACGGATTCTGTGAAGGTGTACTTGAAGAATGTCGGGCATGGCGACACCGATATGAAGGCGCAGATCAAGGAGGAGTTGATCCGCGAGCTGCACCTGAAGAAGAAACGCGGCTTCTTTGCCCGACTGTTCGGCGGCGAAGAGTGATCACCTCGGGCCTGTTCAGGCCATGAGAAGACATTCCGCTCGTTCGAGCACCCGCCGCCGATAGGCCGGGTTGGGGCCGAAGATGGGAATCAGCTGCGATTGGTAGAGCTCAACCAGGCGCATCTTCTCAGAGGTATCGTGACGGTATTCCACGAGGTCGGTCCGGCAGCCCAGCGCCCTGTGCAGGTGTTCCTGCAGGGCGCTGTTGCTGTGTGCCCATGCATAGGGCAACTCTGCATAGAAGCCCAGTCGGACTTGGCGACCCGTCATCGTGTGCCAGAAGAGATCACGGGTCAGTTCGTGTTCTCCATGTGGCATGCACCCCCAGGGACGCCTCAGCAAGCGCCACGCCAGTCGCGAAAGAGGCGTTGAGGGCGTTGGGCCACCGGCGCCTGCAGGCAGCAGCACCAACGCGCGGGCAAGGCCTTCGGGCCAGGCTTGGGCCATCGCGTCCACAGTCTGGACGACCGAGATTTCGTCCACTTCTCCGGGACGACACCCGAGATGCCGGAACCTGCATCCAAGTCTGTTCATGGCGAGCGCATCTTCCTGGCGCCGTACCATGTGTTCGGCAACGCTGTCGGTAAAGCCAGTCACCCGGGCCCAGGCTTCGCTTTGTTCCGCCGATCCTTCGGTGAACACCGAGATCACTTCAGCCCGGTCGCCACATGCGCTCAAGATCCCGGCGACCGAGAACACCGCATCGTCCAGATGGGGCGAAATCACGATCACCCTCTCGATCCCCAGCTGTTCCAGCCAGGACCGCAGCTCCGTCGCACGAGTCAGCGGTGTCATGTCCGGAGTTCCGCCGCATTGCAGAGTTGGCGGAGGTGGACGATGCGGCGTTCGAACTCCGCATCGAAGACATGCTGGACGGAGAACTTGAGGGCTCGTGTGGCCAGTGCTTTCAGTGCCTCATGGTCAGAAGACAAGGCTTCGATTTCGCAGGCCAATGCCTCGGGGCGGCCAAGGGCACAGATCCGTCCGGCGGAGGACAGCTGCTGCAGGCCACGCCAGGCTTCGTTGGCGTAGCCGACGATGGGCACCCCTGCACACAGCGTTTCCAGATAGGTGCAGGATGGGTCGCCCTGCAGGTGGGGGCAGACAAAAAGATCAATTTCATGCCGCAACATGGGCAACAGCTGTTGGCGAAAGTCCAGCGTGCCCAGCAACCGAACCTGTTCGTGCAGGCGGTGGGTAGCGATCTGACTTTCCAGTGTGGTCCGCAGCGGCCCGTCTCCCGCGATGCGAAGTTCGAAGTCGATGTTCCGGTCCCGGAGCTGGCGAGCCAGGGACACCAGGTGGTGCACCCCCTTGATGGGATGCAGGCGCCCCGAATACATCAACCGCAGACGCTGCCCCCGGGACAGGGCTCGAGAACGCGCTTCGATCTCTTCCGGGGTTGCACACAGCTCCGACGCCACCCGGTTGTCGAAGTAGAGCAGGGGTGACGGGTTGTGCCTCGCGAAGGCGTCGAACGTTGGTGTTCCGTTGCACTGCAGGCCCTGGGCCGACCGGATTTCCATGAGGGCGCGGCGATGATTCAGAAGAAGCCAGAGTCCGGTCTTGAGGAACGCGCGCCCCCAACCGTGGACCGACCGTGCAATCTGCAACTGGGTGGTCAGCGTCAGTTCGGTGTTCGCCACCAGGATGCCTCCCTGTTCCTGGCAGCGCTTGCCCAGGCCGTACAGCAGGTGGTTGAGCGTGGCCAGCACGATCGATCGCTGTAGCAGTGGCCCGCCAAGCCTGGCCAGCTCGCGGAAATCTACGAGCCGGACTTCAAACGGCAGTTCGCCGGGGTGCCAGTGGCGGTTGTCCAGGTCACCCGTGGGTTGGTCCCCCGCCTGCAGGCCCACCACGACCGGGCCGTCCCAGTGTTCGACGTACTGTTTCATTCCGTTGACGAACTTTGCGGGCAACAGCCAGTGACCCTCGCGGGTCTTGATGCCGGGCAGCGAGGACAGCACGACCAGGCGCCAGACTGGCGCCGCTCGGGCGTGCTGGATCGGGGCTTCAGGCATGGCTCAGCACTGGGGTGGCATGGGGGGTCGGGCGGGCAGGGTCAGCTTACGCCGGCGCATTTCCCGCGTGGCGCGTGGGCGGCCCGAAGGCGCCCGCAGTCGATCCAACGGCATGCACGGCCCCGCGTCAGAACGGGTGCCCGACAGCGCCAGTGAGTTCGTGCCCCCGTGCCAGAATGGCCAGATGCCTCCCGTCTTCAGCGCCTCCCTCATCACCCGCGGTCTGCTGCTGCTCATCCTTGCCGCCGGCATCTATTTCTTTCACGGTTTTCTTGTTCCGGGGCTGGCGGCCCTGATCATCGGGTTCGCCACCTGGCCGCTCTACCGTCGGCTGGTGTCCCGCTGCTCCGGCAGGACCACGCTGGCCGCCAGTCTGGCGATCCTGGTGGTGCTCGTGGTGCTGGTGGTGCCGCTGTCGGTGGCGATCCACTTTGCCATCCGGGAGGCGAGCGAATTCGTGCGCTGGGCCATCGAGGCCAACCGCCACGGTGCCGCGGTGCCGGCCTGGATAGAGGCGCTGCCGCTGGTGGGCACCCAGCTGGCGGCGCTGTGGCGCGAACACCTGGGCGAACCGCATGCCCTGGGCGCCTGGATCCAGATGCTGTCGGGGCAGCATGTGGGCAACATCTCGCGCACCGTGCTGGCGGCGGCAGGCAACCTGGCGGGTCTGCTGCTCCTAGTGCTGTTCATGCTGATCACGCTGTTCTTTGTCTACAAGGATGGCGCACACATTGCCGGCCAGCTCGACAGGGTGGGCGAGCACCTGCTGCCCGAGCGCTGGCAGCGCTTCTCGCGCGTGGTGCCGGCCACGGTGAGCGCCACCGTCACCGGCATGGGTCTGATCGCCATTGGCGAAGGGGTGGTGCTGGGTGTGGCGTACTGGATTGCAGGCGTGCCGTCGCCGGTGCTGCTGGGGGTGATCACCGGGTTCATGGCCATGATCCCGGGCGGCGCGCCGCTCTCGTTCACACTGGTGTCGCTCTATCTCGTCGGCTCGGGCGATGCGGTGGCCGGGCTGGCACTGTTCGCCTGGGGCTCGGTCGAGCTGTTCATCGTCGACAAGACGCTGCGCCCGCGCCTGGTGGGCGGGCCGGTGAAGCTGCCGTTCCTGCCGACCTTCTTCGGCCTGGTGGGCGGGGTCTCGACCCTGGGCATGGTGGGCCTGTTCGTCGGTCCGGTGCTGATGGCGCTGCTGGTGGCGATCTGGCGCGAGTGGGTTCGCGGGCTGGACGACAAACCCGAGCGCCCTCAGTCGGCGTAGTCCAGCGGCAGGGCGGTGGTGTTCTTGAGTTCCTCCATCGCAAAGCTGCTGCTCACGTCCGACAGGTCTACCGAGCGGATCAGGCGCTGGTAGACCCGGTCGTAGGCTGCGATGTCGGGCACCACGATTTTCATCAGGTAGTCCACGTCACCGCTCATGCGGTAGAGCTCCATCACCTCGGGGATGTCGCGCACCGCGTCGCGGAAGCGCTCGAACCAGGCCTGGTTGTGCTGGCTGGTGCGCACCGAGACAAAGACCGTCACGCCCAGGTTGATCTTCGCGGCGTCGACCAGGGCGACGTGGCGCGTAATGAAACCCTGTTCGCGCAGGCGCTGGATGCGCCGCCAGCAAGGTGTGGAAGAGAGGTGTACGGCGGCGGCCACCTCGGCCAGCGGGGTTTCGGCGTTGCATTGCAAGATGGCGAGGATCTGCCGGTCCGTGGTATCCAGTTTTCTTTTCATGGCACTTATGAGCAAATCAATGCTCCATATTGCCTTTTTGATACCTGAAAAGGCAAGCCATTTCTTCCATGCCGATGGGAGACTTTCTCCATTCCACGAACCAAGGAGAACCCATGAAAACCATTGGCCTGATCGGCGGCATGAGCTGGGAGTCGACCACGCTCTATTACCAGATCATCAACCGCGAAGTGGCACGCCGCCGTGGCGGCCTGAGCAGCGCGCGCATGAACCTGGTCAGCCTGGACTTCCAGGACATCGCCCAGCGCCAGCGCGTGGGCGACTGGGACGGCATGGCCGGCATCCTGTGCGACGCGGCGCGGCGCCTTTCCGATACCGGCGCCGAGTGCCTGCTGATCGGCACCAACACCATGCACCAGCTGGCGCCGCAGGTGCAGGCCGCGACCGAGGTGCCGCTGATCCACATCGCCGACGTGACGGCCGACGCCATCCTTGCGCAAGGGCTGGACACGGTGGGCCTGATGGGCACGCGCTTCACCATGGAGCGGGCGTTCTACGTCGAGCGGCTGGCGCAGCGCGGCATCCGCTGCGTGCTGCCCGACGAGGTGCAGCGCCAGGAGATCCACCGCATCATCTTCGAGGAGCTGTGCTGCGGCGAGCTGCACGAGGTCTCGCGCCAGTGGTTCACCGACTGCATCGCCGACCTGCAGTCCCGCGGCGCTCAAGGTGTGGTGCTGGGCTGCACCGAGCTGCCACTGATCATCCGTCCCGCAGACAGCCCGATCCCGACCTTCGACACCACGGCCTTGCACGCGTTGGCCGCGGTGGAGTTCTCGCTGGCGAACTGAAGCGTTGGCCCCTCAGCGGGCGAGCGTGTGCAGCGGGATGTCGCGGGCAACTGCCAGCGCGTCGAGCTGCTTGCGCGTCTGGCCGGCCAGGAAGCTGGCGATGGCCTGGTGTGTGGCCGGCTGGAACAGCGTGCCCATGCCGTTCATGGTGACACCGGCGGCCGCGCACAGCGAGGCCGCGAAATGCGGCTCTAGCGCCGCCACGGCGACCCGGCCGTCCTTGCAGGGGTAGACCCGGTAGCCCGCGTGCGCGCCTCCGACGGCGCCCTTGGGTTGCGTCAGGCCCCAGCTGCGGGGCAGGGCCAGCCAAGCCGCAGCATCGCTGAGCGCGACTTCCTGGAACACGCCTTTGCCGCTGGTTTTCTGAGCCAGCACGGCTTTCAGCGTCGCCTCGCTGGCCATGAGCGCGCCCCCCATGTCGGCGAACAGCGTGGCGGGCAGGTCCAGGCCGGTCACCAGGCCGGCGTCGGCCAGATAGGTGAGGTCGTGACCCGGCTCTTCGGCGCGTGCGCCGGGCGCGCCGACGATGGCCACGACCGACAGCGCCGGGTAGGCCTTGTGCAGCGCCTTCCAGCCCAGGCCGAGCTTGAGCAGCGCCGACGGGCGGAACGAGGTCAGCAGCACGTCGGTGCGCGCCAGTGCCTTGTGGAGCTGTTGCTGCCCCTTGTCGGTCTTGAGGTCGACGGAGAGAACCTTGATGCCGCCGTGCATCGTGGCGTAGGCGGTCGGGTTGTACTGGCCCATCGGGTCGCCGCTGGTGCCCTGGGGGCCGGGTGGTTCGGCCTTGAGGCAGGTGGCGCCCATGGCCTTGAGGCGCATGAGGGCGGCCGGGCCGGGCAGGTTCAGCGCCAGGCTGAGCACGCGCACGCCGCGCAGGGGCTTGAGGGTGGCGGCGGGACGGGGGGAAGAGGGCTGGGTCTTGGCGGTCATGACCCGGTTGTAACCCGGAAGCCGTCCCGCAGGCCAGCGTCCGGGCGACAGTGACGGCGGGTGCTGCTCAGAACGGCAGGCCGACGTAGTTTTCCGCCAGCGAGCCCTGTGCGCGCTCGGACGAGAACAGGTACTCCAGCTCGGTCTGCGACAGCTTCTGGTCGTAGGGCAGGCTGTCCGGGAAGGTGTGCAGCATGGTGGTCATCCACCACGAGAAGCGCTGCGCCTTCCAGACCCGGGCCAGGGCCTTGGCCGAGTAGTTGTCCAGGCCCGTGTCGTCGCCTTCCTTGTAGTGCGCGACCAGCGCGTGGTAGAGGTAGTAGATGTCGGACGCGGCGCTGTTCAGGCCACGGGCACCGGTCGGCGGCACGATGTGGGCGGCGTCGCCCGCCAGGAACAGGTTGCCGTAGCGCATGGGCTCGGCCACGAAGGAGCGCAGCGGCGCAATCGACTTCTCGATCGACGGGCCGGTGACCAGGCGTTCGGCCACATCGACGGGCAGACGGCGCTTGAGCTCTTCCCAGAACTTGTCGTCGCTCCAGTCCTCGACCGTGTCGGTCAGCGGCACCTGGATGTAGTAGCGGCTGAGGACCTGCGAGCGCAGCGAACACAAGGCGAAACCGCGCTCGTGCTTGGCGTAGATCAGTTCGGGCGACACCGGCTTGGTGCGCGAGAGCACGCCCAGCCAGCCGAAGGGGTAGACCTTCTCGTATTCCTTGAGCACGTCGCGCGGGATGGATTTGCGGCTCACGCCGTGGAAGCCGTCGGCGCCGATCACGTAGTCGCAGTCGATGCGCACCACCTCGTCGCCCTTGCGGTAGGTGACGTAGGGTTGGTCGCTCTTGAGGTCGTGGGGCTGCACGTCTTCGGCGTTGTGGATCACCACGCCGTTCATCTTGTCGCGGGCCTCGTACAGGTCGCGCGTCAGTTCGGTCTGGCCGTACACCACCACCGAGCTGCCGCCGCTGTGCTTGTGCAGGTCGACGCGGCGCATGTTGCCGTTGTCGGAGATGTAGAAGCCGTCGTGAATCTCGCCTTCGCGGTCCATGCGTTCGCCGCACTGGGCTTCGCGCATGAGCTTGGCAAAGCCGTGCTCCAGCACGCCGGCGCGGATGCGCGAGAGCACGTATTCGCGGCTCTGGCGTTCGAGCACGATGGTGTCGATGCCCTTGAGGTGCAGCAGCTGGGACAGCATGAGGCCGGAGGGGCCGCCGCCGATGATCGCGACTTGGGTGCGCATGGTTTGTCTCCTGGGAAGGGTGGAACGGGTGACAGGCACTGTAGGTCGCCCACTCCAGAATCGCTATAGCCGTCAGACGAGTTTGCGCGTTGATTGGCCATCGTGTGCGATGATCGCGCAACACTTCGCAGGAGACCCCGCATGGAAATCGCCAAGGCGGATTTCATCGAAGGCATGGCCAAAGGCATGGCGGTGCTGGAGAGCTTCGACACCGAGCGCCAGCGCCTGAACGCCACGCAGGCGGCTGAGCGCGCCGGCCTGACGCGGGCAGCCGCCCGGCGCCACTTGCTCACGCTGGCCTACCTCGGTTACCTGGACACCGACGGCACGCACTACTGGCTCTCGGCCAAGGTGCTGCGCTTCTCGGGCAGTTACCTGGCCTCGGCCCGGTTGCCGCGGCTGCTGCAGCCCACGCTCAACCGGTTGGCGGCGCAGACGCGCGAATCCTTCTCGGCCGTGGTGCTGGACGGTGAGGAGGTGGTGATCGTGGCGCGCAGCGCGTCCGTGGGCGGGCAACGGCTGATGGCCTACGGCCTGCACCTGGGCGCGCGGCTGCCGGTGCACGCCACGTCCACCGGGCGGGTGCTGCTGGCGGCCATGAACAAGACCGAATTCAGCGCCTGGCTCAAGGGCCGCGAACTGGCGCGCCTGACGCCCAGGACCACCGTCGATCACAAGGCCCTTCGTGCGATCGTGGCGCAGGTCAGGGCCGACGACTACGCCGTGGCCAGCGAGGAGCACGAGCTGGGCGTACACGCGCTGGCCGTGCCGCTGCGCAACATGAAGGGCCAGACGGTGGCGGCGCTGAACGTGGTGGCTTCGCCCGAGCGCCTGGTACCCGAGGTGATGCGCCAGGACCTGCTGCCGCTGCTGCTGGACGCGGCCCGGGAACTGCGTCCGTTGCTGTGAGCGGGCTCAGACGCCCAGGTACTGTTCGAGCAGTTCGGGCCTGGAGAGCAGCTCGTCCGACGAGCCCTCGAACACCACCTCGCCCTTGACGAGGATGACGTTGCGGTCGGTGATCTGCGTGACTTGCTTCCAAGCCTTGTCCACGATGATGCTGCTGATGCCGCTTTCGCGGATCAGGCCGCAGATGCGCCAGATCTCGCGCGCGATCAGCGGCGCCAGGCCTTCGGTGGCCTCGTCCAGGATCAGCACGTCGGGGTTGGTCATCAGCGCCCGGCCAATGGTCAGCATCTGCTGCTCGCCGCCGCTGAGTTGCTGCCCGCCATGGCCCAGGCGCTCGGCCAGGCGCGGAAAGGTCTCCAGCACGCGCTCGTAGGTCCAGTCGCGCTGACCCCGGGTGCCCGGGCGCGCGGCCATCACCAGGTTCTCTTTCACGCTCAGGTTGCCGAAGATGCCGCGGCCTTCTGGCACGTAGGCGATGCCCTGGCGCGCCACCTCGTAGGGGCTGGCGCCGGTCATGGGCTTGCCCTTGATGAGCACGCCGCCACCGCTGGGCTTGACGATGCCCATGATGGACTTGAGCAGGGTGGTCTTGCCCATGCCGTTGCGACCCATCAGACCGATGGTCTGGCCCTGGTCGACGGTGAAATCGATGCCGCGCAGGATGTGGCTCTGGCCGTAGTGGGTGTTCAGGCCGGTGGCCTGGATGAGCGGGGTGGTCATCAGTGTTCGTCCCCCAGGTAGGCGGCCTGCACCTGCGGGTCGGCGCGGACCTGGGCCGGCGTGCCGCTGGCGATCACCTGGCCGTTGACCATCACGGTGAGCTGGTCGGCCAGCGCGAAGACGGCGTCCATGTCGTGTTCGACCAGCATCATGGCGTGGTCCTTCTTGAGCTTGAGCAGCAGCTCGACCATGCGCTCGGCCTCCGCCTGGCCCATGCCTGCCAGCGGTTCGTCCAGCAGCAGCACGGTGGGCTCGGTGGCCAGGGTCATCGCGATTTCCAGCTGCCGCTGCTCGCCGTGGCTGATGGTGGCGGCGACGGTCTGCGCGCGGTGCGTCAGACCGGCAAGCTCGATGGCGCGCTCGCAGCGCTGGTTCACCGCCGTCATCTTGGTGGCGGACTGCAGCCAGTGCAGCGGGTTCCAGGGCGCGTGCCGCTCGCGCGACTGCGCGGCCAGGCGCACGTTGTCCCACACGGTGAAGGGAAGGAAGATATTGGTCTTCTGGTAGCTGCGGCCCAGGCCCAGGCGCGAGATCGACTCGGGCGTGTTTCCAGCGGTCTCTTCACCACCGAACAGGATCTTGCCGGAGGTGGGCTGCAGGTCGCCCGAGAGCAGGTTGGTCAGCGTGGACTTGCCGGCGCCGTTGGGGCCGATGACCGCGTGCAGGTGGTCGCGGTAGAGCTTGACCGAGACCTCGTTGACGGCGGCCAGACCGCCGAAGCGTTTGGTCAGCTTGTCGGCCGCGAGCAGGGCGACGTCACTCATTGGCCGGCCTCCTTGTTGCGGCTCAGGAACTTGTCGGCCAGGCCCAGCAGGCCGCGCGGCGCGACGATGACCACCAGCACGATGAAGCCGCCCATGAGCAGCTGCCAGTGTTTGGTCAGATCCTTGGCCAGGTGCAGCACGTACTCGAAGGTGAAGGCGCCGACGATGGCGCCCGCGAAGTTGCCCATGCCGCCGAGGATGACCATCATGATCGCGTGTGCGCTCATGTGAAACCCCATGAGCTCGGGGTTCACGAAGCCGGTCTGCGCGGCCCAGAGGTAGCCCGCCACGCCTGCGAGGGTGCCGGCCAGCGTGAAGGCTGCGAGCTTGTGGCCGAAGCTGCCATAGCCCACTGCGCGCAGGCGGTGTTCGTTGACGCGGATGCCGGCGAGCACGCGGCCAAACGGAGAGAACAGCACGCGGCGCAAGAACAGGTAGACCGCGATCAGCACCACGAGGGTGAAGTAATAGAAGTGGGTCTTGTTGTCCAGATCAAGGCCGACGGCCGTGGCGTCGGGCCGGAAGTTGACGTAGATGCCGTCGGAGCCGCCCAGCGCCTTGTTGTCGAAGAACAGGTAGAAGACCATCTGCGCGAAGGCCATGGTCACCATGATGAAGTAGATGCCGTGGGTGCGGACCACGAAGAAGCCGATCACCAGCGCGGCCAGGCCGGCACCGGCGGCGGCCAGCGGCAGGCTCCACCACAGCGCGATGGGCGCGTCCTGTGGCGTGATGAAGGCCAGCGCGTAGCCAGCCAGTCCGAAGTAGGCCGCGTGGCCCAGCGAGACCAGGCCGGTCACGCCCTGCAGCAGGTCCAGGCTCATCGCGAAGATGGCCAGGATCATCATCTGCGTGAGCATCTGCAGGTAGAAATCGGTGCTTTCCATCGGCACCAGCGGGAAGGCCGCCAGCGCGAGCGCGCCGACGACCAGCACCACCTGCACAGACTTGGGCAGGCGTTCGAGTTGGGCTTTGGCCGTGCTCATTGTTTGAACAGCCCTTCAGGTTTGTAGAGCAGCACGGCGGCCATCAGCATGTAGACGGCCATGCCGGCGATCTGCGGCAGCAGCACCTTGCCGAAGGTGTCGACCAGGCCGACCAGCAGGGCCGCGACCATGGCGCCGCGCACCGAGCCGATGCCGCCAATGACCACCACCACGAAACACATGATCAGCACCGAGCTGCCCATGCCCGGGTAGACGCTGGAGATCGGGGCTGCCACCATGCCGGCAATCGCTGCCAGCGCTACGCCGAGCGCGAACACCACGCCGTGGATCAGCCGGATGTTGATGCCCAGGGCTTCGGCCATTTCGCGGTTGAAGGCGCCGGCGCGGATCTTCATGCCCAGGCGCGTCTTGCTGATCAGGCCGTACAGGCCCAGCGCCAGCGCGACGCAGACGGCGGACACCACCAGCCGGTAGACCGGGTAGGACAGGTTCTCGGTCAGCTGGATGGACTGGCTCACCGCCTCGGGGACGGCGACCGAGTGCACGTCGTCACCCCAGAGGATGGAACGCAGCTCTTCAAAGATATAAATCAGGCCGAAGGTCAGCAGCACCTGGTCCAGGTGGTCGCGGTGGTAGAAGTGGCGAAACAGCAGCCATTCGAGCAGCCAGCCGAAGGCCACGGCAAGCAGGCTGCCCACGATGATGGCCAGGGTCAGGCTCTGGAACTGGGCCGTCAACGCCCACGCGAGGTAGGCACCCAGCATGTAGAAGCTGCCGTGCGCGAGATTGACCACGCCCATGATGCCGAAGATCAGCGTCAGGCCGGCGGCCAGCATGAACAGCAGCAGCCCGTACTGCAGGCTGTTGAGCAACTGGATCAGGAAATTGGCAAAGTCCATGGCAGACCCAAGAGGTCAAGGATGCCGCCGAACCGGCTTTGCCGGGCGGCTGGCATCGCCCCCTGGGGGGTGATGCCGAAGGCAGCGCGGGGGGGTTAGCTCAGTTTGCAGCCAGCACCGGAATCGGCCACAGCCTTCTGCGCGATGCCGATCACCTTGTTTTCCTTGTTCTCGACCTTGCGCAGGTACATGTCCTGCACCGGGTTGTGGGACTTGCTCATGGTCCACTTGCCGCGCGGGCTGTCGATGGTCGCGCCTTCCATGGCGGCGTACAGCGCTTTCTTGTTGGCCAGGTCACCCTTGACCGCGTTGGCGCCCTTGACCATCAGCAGGCCGGTGTCGTAGCCCTGCACAGCGTACACGTCAGGCTGCAGCTTGAAGGTCTTGGCGTACTCCAGGCGGAATTTCTTGTTGGCCGGGGTGTCCAGCGAGTCGCTGTAGTGCATGGTTGTCAGTACGCCGTTGGCTGCGTCACCAGCGGCGTCCAGCACGCCTTCGGTCAGGAAACCCGAACCATAGAGCTGGATGCTCTTGTTCAGCCCGGCGGCGGCGTAGTCCTTGAGGAACTTGGCCGCGCCACCGCCCGCGAAGAAGCAGGCGACTGCGTCGGGCTTGAGCGAGGCGATTTCGGTCAGCAGAGCCTGGAATTCGACGTTGGGGAAGGGCAGTCCCAGCTTCTTCACAATCGTTCCGCCTGCGGCGGTGTAGCTCTGCTCAAAGCCCTCGAAGGCCTCATCGCCAGCGGCGTAGTTCCAGGTGATCCAGACCGCTTTCTTGTGGCCGCGGTCGACCATGGCCTTGCCCAGCGCCAGCGTGGGCTGGGAGTTGCTGAACGAGGTGCGGAACACGTTGGGAGCACACTGGGCGCGGGTGGCGATGTGCACGCCGGCGTTGGGGATCAGGTTGAGCACGCCCGATTCACGAGCCACCTTGTGGATACCCATCTGCACACCGGAGTGCACCGTGCCGACCAGCACGTCGACCTTGTCGCGCTGCACCAGGCGCTGTGCGTTTTCGATGCCCTTGGCTGGGTTGGACTCGTCGTCTACTTTGAAGAACTCGATCTCGCGGCCACCCAGCTTGCCACCTTGCTCGTTGATGGCCATGCGGAAACCATTCTCGATCGCCACACCCAACTGCGCGAAAGTGCCGGTGTAGGGCAGCATGAAGCCCACCCGAACCTTGTCGGACTGGGCACGCACGATGGACGGCAGCAGCAAACCGGACGAGGCGGCGCCGATCACGGCGGCGGAACGGGTGAGAACAAGGCGGCGGGTGGTCATGAAATGTCTCCTGTGATGTCAAACGAACTCACTGTAGGTGCGGGCTTTTCTGATGACGATCCAGAGTTACCCGTACTTTAGGTATGAAATATCTAGGAATGAATCGTGTGGGTCCTGCAAAGCTCGCATTCGGTGCAAAATATTGCCTTCACATGCAGTATCTTGCATGTTTTCAGGGGTGAGCACAGGTAGAAACCCTTGCTGGAGGGCAGGGCGAGCGAGCACAAGGAGGCTTCGCGAGCCCGTGAAGGGTCTGGATCTGGAGTCAATATTGCCCAGAAAGGGTGGCCTGCACCCTTGGGGCGGTTTTTTGCGAAAAGAGAACCTAAGCGCTAAGACTGCGGGTGCGGCGCAGTATGCGAGTAAGAGGAGAAATCGCCGCTGTGTCTAGAAGAAATTCGACTCTGCCCACTGAGACGACGGGCCGTCTTCTTCCGCTGTCACGGGGACGTTGAGGTCGAGCACAAACACCACCTCGCCACCGAAACGGCCGACCCCCAGCGTCTTCATGAGCGTCTGTTCCTGCTCAGGGCGCTCCATTCGCATGAAGCAAATGGCTTGCTTGGTGCCTTCATGCATGGCTGTAAGGATGTCCAGTCGCGTGATGCGGCCAAACTGGCCGCACAGCTCATGCAATGCGGACCTCAGGCTGTTCACATCACGGTGTTGCCGGAGTTCTGCCAGTGCGCTCACTTTTACCCTTTCTGTCGTCGGGCCCGTTCCCAATGCTGAATCATTCGGTGAGGGTTTCTGACGTGGGTCGATGTTAATACGGAAGCTACAAGTTGCAACCGTCTTGTTACGTCTTTCCTTCCCCAAAACAGGGGGCTTGCCAACTAGTCCACAGCTGACCCGCCTTTCAGGCCGATCGCAGATCCGAGGCGACCGTGTGCGAGGCGGTATGCTTGATCCACCAATCGATGAAAGCGGGCGCCCCATGCAACAAGGACACCGTGCAGACCCACACGATGAAGCAACTCCCTTGACAGCACACCCAAGCCCGGTGCCGTCCAGTGTGGAATGGACCCAGATCACCCAGCTGACGACCCATATCGGCCAGGTGTCAACAGCGCTGCTGGTCAGGTCTCATCCTGATGGTCCGCTCTTGGTGGCTGCCAGCGGGTTGCCCTCAAACGGTCAGGCCATGGCCGCAGAACTGTGCGCCAAAGTGATGGCCGACCCCGAACTGGCTGGGACATGCCACGACCTGACGGCGGTTGCGGCCTGGGCACACCATCCACTGGTCGCTTCGCTGCGAACCCGCTTCTGCCTGGTGCTTCCGCTCCCGGCCAGCGAGGCTTACAGCGACACTTGGCTGGCGTTGCTGGACGGCGAACCGCGAAACGCCGAACAGGTGAAAGCCATGCTTCCGGCCTTGCAAGCCCTGGCAATTCATGTGGGGCAGCTGCAGGAGCTGGTCTATCAGCAGCAGCAGTCGGCACACCTGACCCAGGGCAGGGAAGAGCGGTTAGGCAAAGCGCTGCACGAAAGCGAGAGCCGGTTGAACCTGACCGAGCACACAGCGGGCGTTGGCAGCTGGTCGGTGGATATCAATACCGGGCACATTCAACACTCTGACGAGTACGGCAGCATTCTGGGGTTGGGGCCTGGGGAGGCGGTCGAGGACCTGGCCGCAATGGTGCTGCGCTACACGCCCGAATGGCGCACTGGTATTCGCCAACGGCTGGAGCGTTGCGCCCAGATGGGTGAAGCATTCGACGAAGAAATTCAGGTGCAGGTGCCTGGTGCGAGTCCGAAGTGGGTTCGCACGGTGGGCAATGCCGTGCGCGATGCGCAGGGACGGATCGTCCGCATACAAGGGGCTGTTCAGGACATTTCTGCCCAGAAGCAGGCTCAGCAGGAAACGCTGCGCCTCGCCATGCGGTTGACCACCACGCTGGCCAGCATCACCGAGGCTTTCGTGACGCTCGATCGTCAATGCTGCTTCACCTACTTGAACCAGGAAAGCGAGCGACTTCTTCAAAAGACCACGGCCGAACTGCTGGGCCAGGAGGTTTGGCACGATTTCAGCGACGGATTGGCCCAACGGTTGCGAACACAGCTCGGCGTGGCGCTGAAGACCAACCGGCGGGTCGAGCTGGAGGATTTTTTCCCGACGCTGGGCAAATGGCTGGAGGTGAGGGCATATCCATTTGCCGAAGGACTGGCCGTCTACTTCCGTGACGTTACAGAGCGCAGGCGTTCGCAGGAGCAGCTGATGCTGCTGGAGACCAGTGTTGCCCGCTTGAACGACATCGTCGCGATCGCCGAGGCAGGCTCCGGCCCCGAAGACGAGCCGCGGATCGTGTTTGTCAACGACGCTTTCGAGAAACAAACGGGCTACAGCCGAGACGAGGTCCTGGGACAGACCCCGCGCATCCTGCTGGAACTAGATCCTGCGATGTTCAAACTGCTTGAAAAAGCGCGGGGGCTGAGGGAAACGCGCCAGGCACGCACCGAGCTGATGATCCGCCGCAAGAATGGGGCTTCATTCTGGATTGAACTGGAGGTCGTGTCGGTCCAGGCCAGCGCCGAGGAGGTGACGCACTGGGTGGCGGTGGGGCGGGACATCACACAGCGCAAGAACGCCGAAGACATGATCCGGCACCTTGCGTTTTACGACCCTCTGACGGACCTGCCCAATCGCCAGCTGCTGCTGGACCGGCTGCAGAAGGCGCTGTCGCAGAGCGCACGCTCCGGTCAGTTCGGTGCGCTCATGTTCATCGACCTCGACAACTTCAAGATCCTCAATGACACGCTGGGTCACCATGTCGGGGACCAGTTGCTGCAGCAGGTAGCCCAGCGCCTGACCAAGAGCGTGCGCAAGACCGATACCGTGGCGCGTCTGGGGGGCGATGAGTTTGTGGTGATGGTCGATGACCTGAGCACGGACGCCGCCGCCGCCGCCGGCAAGCTGCGCACCCTGGCGGAAAAAGTGCTGAATGTGTTGCGGGAGCCCTTCCAGATCGCCGGGCACCAGCACTTTGCGACGCCCAGCATCGGGGCTACGTCGTTCAATGGCGACCAGAGCGACGTGAGCGAACTGCTGAAGCAGGCCGACCTCGCCATGTACCAGGCCAAGGGGTTGGGACGCAACACCTTGTGTTATTTCGACCCGGACATGCAGGCCTCGGTGAGCGCGAATGCGGCGGTCGGAGCCGCGCTGCGCGTGGGGCTGCGTGAAAAGCAGTTTGTGGTGCACTACCAGCCGCAGGTTGACCGGCAGGGTGTCGTCACGGGAGTGGAGGCGCTGGTGCGCTGGCAACATCCTGAAAAAGGACTGGTCAAGCCCGCCGACTTCATTCCGGTCGCCGAAGACACCGGGCTCATTCTGCCGCTGGGCATGTGGGTGCTGGAAACCGCCTGTGAGCAACTTGCCGCATGGGCCTCACGTGAGCAAACCGCCCATCTCAGCATTGCCGTGAACGTGAGCGTTTACCAGTTTCGGCATCCAAACTTTGTGGACATGGTCATGGCCGCGATCAAGCGCACGGGCATTCGCCCGCACCGGTTGAAGCTGGAACTGACCGAAAGCCTGCTCGCCGACCGCATGGAAATCACCATCCAGAAGATGGGCATGCTCAAAGAACTGGGGGTCACCCTGTCACTGGATGATTTCGGAGTGGGCTACTCCTCGCTGTCGTGCCTGAAGCGGCTACCGCTGGATCAGCTGAAAATCGACAAGGGCTTTGTGGCCGATGTGCTCACCGATCCCAACGACGCCGCGATCTCCCGCGCCATCATTGCGCTGGCACAAAGTCTGAGCCTGCAGGTGGTGGCCGAAGGGGTGGAAACGCAGGAGGCGCGGGATTTTCTCGCCTACCTCGGGTGCGATCAGTTTCAGGGGCACCTGTTTGCTCCCGCCCTTCCTATTGAGACGCTGGACGCATTTCTCCGCAACCCGTCGCCTGACATGATGCCCATGGTGGTGGGGTAGGTTGACTGGAGATCTCGTTTACGGGTTGGCCGCTTGCATGGCTTGTTTTGTTGTGTGTATTGGATGGGTGTGAATCGTCATGAATGTGTTATTAACCGGTGGGTGTGGGTACATTGGCAGTCATGTGGCTGTGGTGTTGATGTCCGCAGGCCATCGTGTGGCCATTCTCGATAATCTGACCAATAGCCATCGGAGTGTGGTGGACAGGGTTTCTGAAATTGCCGGGGCATCTCCAGCGTTCTATTGCGGAGATGTGGGTGATGTGGGGCTGGTGCGAGACATCATTCGAGAAAACAAAGTTGACTCGGTCATTCATCTTGCAGGATTTAAGTCTGTTGGTGAATCGGTTCAGGTGCCGCTGAAATACTATCAGAACAATATTTGCGGGGCGTTGGGTTTGCTTCAGGCAATGGAGGCTGAATCAGTTTCCCATCTGGTGTTCAGTAGCAGCGCCACCATCTACGGTGATCCGCAGTATCTTCCGGTAGACGAAGCGCATCCCCAGCATGTCGTCAATGCTTACGGGCGCAGCAAGTTGCACATCGAGGACATGCTGCGGGATGTCAGCTCATCTCGCCCATCCCTCGGGGTCGTATGTCTTAGATATTTCAATCCGGTGGGCGCCCACTCGAGCGGATTGATTGGCGACCGCCCGAGAGGGATTCCGAACAACCTGATGCCTTATGTGGTCCAGGTGGCATCGGGAGAGTTGGAGCGGTTGAAAGTTTTTGGTGGCGACTATCCGACACCTGACGGAACGGGGGTTCGGGACTATATCCACGTCATGGATCTGGCCGAAGGTCATGTGGCCGCTCTGAATTACCTGTCGTCGCGCAGCGGCTGGCGCGCATTTAATCTTGGGACGGGTCGAGGATACAGTGTTCTGGAAATGATTCGTTCTTTTGAGGTGCAATCCGGTCGCTCCATCCCTTTCGAAATCACTGGCCGGCGACAAGGGGATGTGGCCTGCTCATATGCTGATACCCGTTCTGCAGAACAGGAACTGAATTGGCGGGCCACGAGGTCGCTGGAGGACATGTGCTCAAGCGCTTGGGCGTTCCAGAGCCGGTTTTTGGCGGGGTGAACAGGTTTTTGTGGTGTCGACTTACTAGCCGATCCATCATGCGTCGTCAGAAGGAAGAAGGAACAAATGCAGATCTACGCCAGTTCATGTCTCTCCATGTTGCTGGCGGCGCTTGCCAGTGTGCAGGTGCTCACCGGCTGCGGTCCAGCACAGCCGGGGAGCGGCTCCCCCGAACGAGCCGCAGATGTTTCCGGAAGCCTTGATCTCGCGTTTTCTGAGGCCAGGGCGCGAGAGTCTCTTGGCAGGTTGAGGTCGTCGTTGACAAGGGTCGGGTCGCTCACGCAGGTGGTCTATCGTTCCACCGAATGGAAGCGCGACGCGTCGGGCAGTAGTCCCGCAAATTGCATGGGCATGTCCTTGCGTGCCTCGAGCCCCCATGCCTGCCAGATGTTTGCGACGGCAGCGCCGGTCTCGGCAGCAGGTCAGCCGTCCCGAACGGTCGAGGCCAGTCTGGAGGCCACGCGGCTGAGCGGTCCAGCGCCGCTGGCGGTGCAGTTTGACGCCACGGGCACCACCTCCAGTCTGGCGGGCCAGCACCCGTTCCACCAGGTGCGTTATTCGTTCAACTTTGGAGACGAACGGGGGCAGGTCTGGCCGATCTCCGGTTTGCCAAAGAATGTGCAGACGGGTGGGCCGTTGGCGGCGCACGTGTTTGATCAGCCGGGTACCTACCAGGTGCGTGTTCGGGCAACCGATCCGGCGGGAGGCTATTCGGAGCGCTCGGTCAGCGTGGAGGTGCTCGACCCCAATGTGGTCTATGCAGGGACGAAGACGATCTGCGTGTCGACGGCGGGCAACTTCTCCGACTGCCCGGACGGGGCGTCGCGCGTGGCAATGGTGCCCAATTCAGCGGCGCTCAACGGCCGCCGGGTGTTGTTGCGTCGAGATGAGACGTTTGGCTCCATCGAGATTGGACACGGCAGCCAGAACGTGCAGGTGGGGGCGTTTGGTACCGGTGCGAAGCCGCGGGTAAGTCGTGTACTGGTGGGGGGGATAGGGCCTTCCTCATCGGCGTTCCCACGTGACATCACCGTGATGGATCTCAACATCCTTCAGAGCCTCGAGCAGTTCGTGACCATGTCGCGTCTGCTGGTCTACCGCAATACCTTCGACGTGCCAACGGGTGAACTTACCACGGCCCAGATCAATCTGGCCAGCGCGCTGGCTTACATCGTTAAAAACCACAAGCTGGCCCCCAGCCAGTATCACCAACCGCGGGAGCTGTTCGTTGTGGAGAACCAGTTGCGCGGCAGCACAGCCAACCCTCACCTTAACATGGCGGGCGAAGGCAGCCGCTTCGTGATCATGGGCAACGACATGGGCACCGCCCAGCAGCACACAGTGCGCCTGTGGGGCATGCACAAGGGCTTCATCGCACACAACGCGCTGCGTGGCGGCTCTTCCGACGGGATCCGGGTGGCGCTGAAGATCCACTCCGGCGGCCTGGGTGAATACGACGACAACTACGCGATCTCGGGCAGCACCTGGGCATCGAGGCAGATCGTCATTGCCAACAACCGCCTGGGAGACGCCTCGGACAACAACTCGTTCACCGGCGGCGCCAGCCCCGAGAACAACGGTCCCAACAGCCGCCAGGGTCTGGAAGACGTGGTGCTGGAGAACAACGTGTTCCACCGTGGCCCGAACACCAACACCGAGTTCATCCTGATGGGGCGTCGCATGTCGTCGAGGGGGAATACGCGGGCCGATGGTGGCGCACCCAACATCAACCAGTTCGGCAACTCATACAAGTTGCTGCCACCCGACTGGGTGGGCCCGTTCTTCACCCGGTAGCCGCTGCGCCTCGCCCGTCCAGCGGCTGGCGGCTGCAAACCCGGGCCTCATTCCTAGGGGGCACGTGACGAGCGCTTGCGCCGAAACAGGTACAAATTGTTGCGTGTACCATCTGTTCCAGTACCCAGCTGAATACTGCCGACTCAGTTGCGTGGCCCAAAACCCAAGATGTGCACAACCCAGATATGACACAGCGTTATGTTTTGATCTCGCCGTGCCGCAACGAGGCGAAGTACATGCGCCAGACGCTGGACACCGTGGTGAGCCAGTCTGTTCGCCCGGCCCGCTGGGTCATCGTCGATGACGGTTCCAGCGATTCGACGCCGCAGATCCTGGCCGAATACGCGGCCCGCCACGACTGGATCCAGATCGTCACCCGCCAGGACCGTGGTCACCGTGCGGTGGGTCCGGGCGTTGTGGATGCCTTCTATTCCGGATACGCAGCGATCCATCCGCAGGACTACGAGTTTGTCTGCAAGCTGGATCTGGACCTGCGTCTGCCACCCAGGTACTTCGAGATCCTGATGCAGCGCATGTCCGATGAGCCCCGTATAGCCACCTGCAGCGGCAAGGCCTACGTGGAGGAAGGCGGCCAGCTCATTCCAGAGCGCCATGGCGATGAAACGTCGCTGGGCATGACCAAGTTCTACCGGGTCAGCTGCTTCGAGGCGATCGGCGGCTTCGTGCGCGAGGTGATGTGGGATGGCATCGACTGCCACCAGTGCCGCATGAAGGGCTGGATCGCCTGCAGCTGGGACGACCCCGATCTGCGCTTCGTGCACCTGCGACCCATGGGCTCCAGCCAGGACAGCATCTACACCGGCCGCATGCGCCACGGCTACGGCCAGTACTTCATGGGGACCGGCTTCCTGTTCATGGCGGCGAGCGCGTTGTCCCGCGTCAACCAGAAACCCTACGTGCTCGGCAGTGCAGCCATGTTGTGGGGCTGGCTGAAGGCGGCCCTGCAGCGCAAGCCGCGCTACGACAACCCGGAGTTCCGGCGCTTCCTGCGCGCCTACCAGCTCCGGGCGCTGCTGGTCGGCAAGGCCCGCGCGGCGCGCGAACTGACGGGGCGTGCCTGATGTGCGGCCTGGCTGGAATCGTTGGACGCGTCGGTGAGGCGAACCGCCTCGCGCTGCAACGCATGACGGACGCCATGGCGCATCGGGGACCGGATGGCGACGGCATCTGGATGGGGCCGGCGGACGCCCGTGGCTGGGGCGTCATGCTCGGGCACAGGCGGCTGTCGATTCTCGACCTCACCTCGGCTGCCTCGCAGCCCATGACGGACCCCGAGCGCGGCGATGTCACCGTGCTCAACGGCGAGATCTACAACTACATCGACATCCGCAGGGCGCTCGGCGCCCAGGGCCAGACGCTGTGGTCGAGCGGTGACACCGCGGCCATGCTGCGGCTCATCAGCATGCATGGGTTCGACGCGGTGCAGGAGCTTCGCGGCATGTTCGCGCTGGCCGTGTGGGACCCGCGTCGCCGCGAGCTGCTGCTGGCGCGCGACGCGCTGGGCATCAAGCCGCTGTATTTCATGAAGAATCCCGACGCGTCGGGCGACTGGACCTTCGCGTTCGCGTCCGAGGTGCGCGCGCTGCTGCGTTCCGGTCTGCTGCGCAAGCCCCGCCTGCGCCGGTCTGCCGTGGCCAGCATGGTCTGGAACGGGTTCACGGTGGCGCCGGAAACCATCGTCGATGGCATCGAGTCGCTGTGGCCGGGCGAGATGAGGGTGTATGCCCAGGATGGGCGCGAGCTGCGCCGCAAGCGCTACTGGACCCAGGCCTCGCTTCCACGTGACGATGCATCGACCGACCAGGACGTGGCCATGGCGCTGGAAGACAGCGTGCGCCGCCACCTCGCGTCCGATGTGCCGCTCGGGGTCTTTCTCTCGGGCGGGGTCGATTCTTCGGCCATTGCCAACGTGGCCAAACGCGTTTCCCGCGACCCGGTGCACTCGTTCACGCTCGCGTTTGCCGAGCAGGAACGCAACGAAGGAGAGATTGCCCGGGCCGTCTCCAAAGCGATCGGCACGCAGCACCACGAGATCGTTCTGCGCCAGGACGGATTTGTCGACCGGCTGGACGAGGCCATGGGCAGCCTGGACCAACCGAGCTTTGACGGGCTGAACTCGTTTTTCATGTCGCAGGCCGTCGCGCAGGCCGGTTTCAAGGTGGCCCTGGTGGGCAGCGGAGGCGACGAGCTGTTCGGTGGCTACACCTCGTTCCGCGACCTTCCTGCGATGGCGGCATGGTCGCGCCGCCTTGGCTTCGTTCCGGGCGCTCTGCGCAACGCCGGCGCGCGGGCGTTTGCGCGCTGGAAGGCGCCCAATGGCGGGGCTTTCCGGCCCCAGACCCGCTGGGCCAAGCTACCGACCATGGTCGAGGCCGGAGACGACCTGCTGGCGCTCTACCAATGTGCCTACGCACTGTTTCTGCCCGACACCCACCGCAGCCTGCTGGGCACCGCGGCGCATGGGCTGGAGGCGGGCTACTGGGGGTTGCCGTCCGAGGTGGTCGCGGCGCTGCGCACCGAGGTGGACGGACGCAGCGATCTGTCGTCCATCGCCATGCTGGAACAGCGCCTGTTCCTGGGCGAGCGACTGCTGCGCGACGCCGATTCGACAAGCATGGCCGCCTCCATCGAGACCCGCCTGCCCCTGGTCGATCAGCAGCTGCTCGAAGCGGTGGCAGCCTTGCCGGACGATGTCCGTTTCCACCCCGTGCGCTCCAAGGCCATGCTGCGCAGCGCGGGGCTTCAGGGGCTGGACCCGGCCCTGTTTGACCGGCCCAAATCGGGCTTCGAGCTGCCCTACGACCACTGGCTGCTCGGCGCACTGGGCTCGGAAGTGGGCTCGGTGCTCACCGACCGCGACCTGATGGCCAGCGTGGGGCTGGCGCCGACCGTGGTGGCGGACCTCTGGCGCGCCTACCAGGCGGGCGCCCCGGGCCTTTACTGGACGCGCATCTGGTGCCTGTACGCGCTGGCATCGTGGGCGAGGCGGCACGGCCTGTCCGTGGAGTCCGCGCCATGAGGGTGGCCTACCTCATCAGCGAGTATCCGAAGGTCAGCCACAGTTTCATCCGCAGAGAAATCGCAGCGCTGGAGCGGCAGGGTGTCGAGGTGCTGCGTTTTGCGATCCGAGGGCCGTCGGACGGAAGCCCCGACTCAGCGGACGTCGAGGAACTGCGGCGCACGCGCTACGTGCTGGGCGCGGGCGCCATGTCCACGCTCGCCCACGTGATGGCGGCCGTGGTGCGACGGCCAAGGGCCTTCATGGCCGCGGCCCGTTCCGCGTGGCGGCTGTCCCGCCGCGCGGAGCGCAGTCTGCTGCACCATGTGGCCTATCTGGTTGAGGCCTGCATCGTCGGGAACTGGATGCACAAGGAAGAAGTGCCGCACCTGCACGCGCACTTCGGTTCGAACCCTGCCACGGTGGCCATGCTGGCGGCACAGATCAACGGCGGCACCTTCAGCTTCACCGCGCACGGCACTGTGGAGACGGACGCTGCGCAGTTCATCGGCATTCCCGAGAAGGTGCGCCGTGCGGCGCATGTGGTCGCGGTCAGCGAGTACGGACGAAGCCAGCTGTGCCGCTGGGTGGAGCCCTCTCACTGGAAAAAGATCTCGGTGGTGCACTGCGGACTGGACGAGGGCTACCGTGCGCCTCCCGCGCAGCCGTTCAACGCGGTGCGGCGTTTTGTCTGCGTGGGGCGGCTGAGTTCGGAGAAAGGGCAGTTCGTGCTGATCGACGCGCTGGGCGAGCTGTGTCGCCAGGGCGTGGATGCCGAGCTGGTGCTGGCTGGCGACGGCGAGCTCCGGTCCGCCATCGAACAGCACTGCCAGCTGCGCGGGGTGGCGGACCGGGTGCGCATCACCGGCTGGATTTCGGGTGCCGATGTGCGCAAGGAGATCGAGGCCTCGCGCGCGCTGGTGCTCAGCAGCTTTGCCGAGGGCTTGCCGGTCGTGCTGATGGAGGCCATGGCCTGTGCGAGGCCGGTGATCGCCACACGCGTGTCTGGCATTCCCGAGCTGGTGCGCGATGGTCAGGACGGCTGGGTTGTGGCGCCCGGCAACGCCCTGGAGCTGGCGCAGGCCATGCGCCGCTGCCTCGAAACGGAGGCGCCGCAGCTCCAAGCCATGGGCGAAGGGGCGCGGGCGCGGGCGCTGGAGCGGCACGATGTCGACCGGTCGGCGCAACAGCTGCGTGAGATCTTTGCTCCGCTCGCCGGGGCCAGCGCATGAGCGCGCGCAGGGAGTTGCCATGAGCGCGGTCTCGACCCTCAAGGCCCTGGTCCGGGACACCTGCGGCCTGGCGCTGTCCATGACCCGCGTGACCGCACCATCGGTCCGGCTCGGGCAAAGGCTCTCCGTCGTCACCTTCCACCGCGTCCTGACCGAGCCGCAGCGGCGGCTCTACCCGCTGCCGGGCCTCGCCGTCACCCCGGACGAACTGGACGACCACCTCCGGTTTCTCACCCGCCATTTCCAGTGCCAGTCGCTTGATGCCGCCCTCGGGCTGTGGAAACAAGGTCGCATCGCCAGCCGGCCACTGCTGGCGATCACCTTCGACGATGGCCAGCTCGACAACTACGAGAACGCGCTGCCCGTGCTGGAGAAGCATGGCGTGACCGCCAGCTTCTATGTTCCCAGCCAGGTCCTTGAGGATTCGACGCCGCTGTGGCACGACACCATGGCGGTCTCGGTCGCATGGTTGGTGAACCATTCGACGGAAGAGGGCAATCGGTCAGGATCCACTGATCGTGGCGCAGCGCTCGCGTTGCTGGCCGAGCTGCACCCTGGGGGGGCACTGGGCGGTGTGGCGGGCCTTCTCACCGTTGAAGCCGCGCTGGAGCACACGAAGCGCTGGAGCCCCGCGCAGCGTGAGGACTGGATGCGGCGCGCCAGCGGCGTGCTTCCCCCCGCCCAGCGGCCCGGCTGGGATGGGTTCATGAGTGTCGAGCAGATGAAAGACCTCGTGGCCCGCGGTCACGAGATTGGCAGCCACTCCCACTCCCACGCGCTGCTGCCGCAGTGCACGGACGACGAACTGCGCGCCGAGATCGCCGGCTCCCGCCAGAAGCTGGAAGCCGTGCTCGGCACGCCGGTGACCACCTTCTGCTATCCCAACGGGTCTTTTGATTCGCGGTGTGTGGCGCAGGCCCGCGAGGCCGGCTACCGGGCGGCCGTCACCACCCGCTGGGGCAGCAACGCACCCGGTGCAGACCTCTTCCGCCTGCAGCGCTTCAACATGAACGCCCAGCACGCGCAGGACCGGAACGGACGCTTCTCCGAGGCCCGTCTGGCCTGGCGCATGAGCGGACTGCACCCGGGACTGGACAGGGTGAGCCAGGACCCTTGCGGCGGCGACGCCACGTGACTTTGCAGGCAGCTCAGTCTTTTCTGGGCGAAAAACCCATCACGGCGGGGTGATCCAGCCGGTGCAGCAGCGCCTGCATGGAGGCGATGCTCTGGAAGCGGCCAACGAACTTGCCGAACAGCGAGCGCTTGAGGAGTGGAAAGCCGGCGTCGATCATCTGTTCCGGGCAATTCAGGCACAGGTCCAGATGGCGTGAGCCATCGGTGTACCAGTAGGCGCCCACGCTGACGTGAGGGCTGGCCACCCGGGCCAGCAGGGTCTCCTGCAGCAGGATGACCGATTCCGAGGAGTCGTAGCACCACTCGGTGGAAATCACCGGCGCGATCACTTTCAGCAGCTCTGCGTCGACCTGCCGGGCGATCAGGGCAAAGGACTGCAGGTGGTTTTCTTCGAGCGCGTTGGCGCTCAGGCCTGCCACACGCCAGGGAGCCTGTTCGACAAACGGAGCCAGCGCACAGAATGGGCCGAGCACGGAGTCGTTGAACATCAGCACATCGGAGCCTGGAGCCCGTTGTGCCAGCTCGTTCAGGCAGATCGCGTAGGCCGAGAAGTCAAAACCATCCGTCCCTTTCCAGTACAGCGCATCGCAGTGCCGCTTCAGCTCATCGAGTACCGGGTGGCCAGGGGGGCAGGCGCACACGATCATCACCGAGGCATCCTCTGATGCGAGGCGTTGGAGCGTGAACCGGTGCTGGGTCGACAGCTGACCCTGGGGCGCGTACAGGAAGTACATGAGCCAGCGGCCGGCTCCGCTGGCCGGGACCACAGGCTTCCAGACCGGGGGCTTCTGTCGCGTCCGGCGGGCCCTCCAGCGGGCCACGATGATGCGCGGGCGCGGCTGGCTGGGTTCGTAGTTCCAGAAGGTCTGTGCCCCTTCCACCGGCCTGGTGAGTTCAGTACGCATTCTTGCCCGTCAGTGCACCCAGGGTGCGCAGCAGGATGGAAAAGTCGAGCCACAGGGACCAGTTGTTGATGTACTCGATGTCCGCCTCGATGCGCGCCTGCATGCGCTCGATGTCGGTGGTCTCGCCTCGAAGGCCTCGCACCTGGGCCAGTCCCGTGATGCCTGGTTTGATGTTGTGGCGGGCAAAGTAGGCGTTGATGCCCTTGGAGTACAGCTCGTCGTGCTGTACGGCGTGCGGTCTGGGTCCCACCAGCGACATCTCGCCCATGAGGACATTGAAAACCTGCGGAAGCTCGTCCAGACTGGTCTTGCGGAGGAAGGCCCCCACGCGGGTCACCCGGGGGTCGTTGCGGGTGGCCTGGCGAATCACGCCGGCCTCGGGCTGGTGCACGTACATGCTGCGGAACTTCCAGATGTGGAACACCCGCCCGCTCCATCCCATGCGCGCCTGCCGGAAGAACACGGGGCCCTGGCTGTCGAGCTTGATGGCCGCGGCGATGATCAGCAGGACCGGCGAAATCACCATCAGGATCAGCAACCCCAGGATGCGGTCTTCCAGTGCCTTGAGCAGGAGCCTGGTGCCCGTCAGCGGCGTTTCAGACAGGGTGAGCACGGGCAGTCCCGCGATCTCCCGAACGCTGTGATTGACCAGCAGCAGCGAGAAGATGTCCGGCACCCAGTGCACCGACACATGGCGGTCCAGCAGCTGGAAATACAGGTTCTCGATCAGGTCGGACTCGCCCAGGGGGATGGCGAAATACACCGTGCGCACGTCGTGGCGCTCGATGATGGACAGCATCTGGTCGAGCGGTCCGATGATGTTGAGCTCCTTGAGCGATGCGAAGTCCGAGCTTTCGTACAGGGTGGCGCCCGCCCTGGCCTCGCTGCCCTGCGCGGCCGAGGGCAGCTCCAGACAGCCCACCACCTTCTGGTTCAGCCACGGGTTGCCCGAAATCTTGTTCTGCAGATAGCTCGCGAGCTTGCCCGTTCCGACGATCAGCACGTTCTCGGCAGGCAGAGCGTGGACCATGACCCGGATCTGGATCTCGCGGCTGAGGTACTGCAGAAAAACCTGCAGCAGATAGCCCGCGATGAACAGCTGCCCCAGCAGCAGGCGGGAAAACACATCGGTCTGCTTGGTCACAAAACCGACCACCAGCAGGAAGCCGAATGTCAGCGACCAGGCCTTGAAAAGGGTCAGGGCCTTGCGCGTGAAACTGCTGTTGCTGCGGTAGACGCCGAACTGGTTGTAGGCGAACACCATCACCATGGCCAGAAGGAGCAGCAGCACGGAATAGGGCGTGGTGACGGTGCCGATGTGTTTCTGGATCAGCAGCAGGGACAGGGTCATCACGGCTACCACGTCCACCACGGCCTGCACCGCCGTGGAGATGCTTCCGCGGCGCTTGAGGATGGATCGATGGGGTCTCTTCGAGAGTGCCATGGAACAAATGTATCGGGTTACGACGAGCGGGCGACCCGCATCAGCTGCCGCGCTGTGCCACGCCGGTCTTGGGGTAGCTGGTCACCACCGACCAGATCACCTCGCTCATCAGTCGGGCCAGTTCCGGCGAGATGGGGGGCAGCTGCGTCCCGTCGACCAGCCGGATGGTCTGCGGCTCTGCCGGAGGCGGGCGGTGATAGAGGACCGCGTAGTGGGTGAGGGCGACGAGGTAGTTGCCCAGCGCACTGAGATGAATCATGTCGCGTTTGCCCTCGTCGCTGATGTAGAACAGGTCTTCGCGCGATCGCAGCCGGTCGACGCCACCGCGGGCTTCCACCTCCCGCACCAGACGGGCCATCACCTGGCCGGCGGGAATGACGTACACCGGACCGCCGGTGTCGCCGTGCGCCAGGCCCCTTGCCAGGAGCACACCCTCCCAGTAGAGGCTCAGGTCCTCGTCCAGCCGTTCCAGCCAGCCTTTGGGGTCGTTCAGCTCGTGCCAGAGCTCGTAGAGGTAGACCCGGATCTTGGGATTGGCTGCCCGCGCTGCCCGTGCCCACTGGCGGATGTACTGCGGGCTGTCGTGGTGCTTGATCGCGTCTTTGATCTCCACCGACTCCGTCAGGACCAGTACGTCGAACTGGCCGCTGTTGACGGCCTGGTGCGCGTCCTGGTAGCGGGGGTGCGCGTTCTCGATCTCGAAGCCGTTGACCGGAACGTCAGGTTCCCAGTGCGACCTCAGCGAGGCGCCCCATCCCAGCTGCGAGCGGTGGTCGTGGCCTGCGCCGGCCAGCTGCTCCAGCATCATGGGGATGTCCTTGTTGACCAGGCTGTGGCCGATGTGGAAGACGCGCAGCGGCTTGTCAGGCGGCGACAACGGCTGCGTGTACAGGGCCGAGAGTTCGACCGGGTCGAGCGACTTGTGCCATCCGCAGGCGGTGAGTGCGAAGGCCAGCAGGTATTTCAACGAGTGTTTCAGCATCATGTGGTGGAGGCACGGGTTGAAGAGGGCGACGCAGTATGACCGGTCTGGACCGGGGAAGTGCCCATGCGTCTGGCGTCGGCGAGGTGCGGGCGCATCGCTGCGGCCAGCACCTCCACATGGGGTGGCTCCAGGATGTCCATGTGTTTTCCAGGCACGCGTTCGATGGTCAACCGTGGCAGCAGCGAGCGCCAGCCATAGGCCGGCGCCGTGGACATGTCGTCACCGGCTTGCAGGAAGACGGCGGGCAGGTCACAGGGTGTGGCCTCGTGGTCGCGCATGGCCTTGGCATAGACCTGGATGCGCCGACTGCCGGGTTCGTGTCGGTGTTCGGTCTGGTGCCGGAACACACGGTAGACGTGCAGGACGTGCCCCAGCCCCCCGCGCCGGAGCAGGCGCAGGCGCCTGACCACCCCCGCCACCAGGTGCCTGAAGCCATGTCCGGGCAATCTGGAGTCGAGCAAGGCGATCAGGCCGATGGTTTCGCCTTCTGTCTGCAGCTGTCGTGCCACCTCGAACGCCAGCAAGCCGCCGATCGAAAAGCCACCGAGGAAATAGGGGCCGTGCGGCTGGATGCCTCGGATCAGATCCTTGTATTCCCGGGCCAGCGTCTCCACGGTCACCGCGGGAGGCGCCAACTCCATCGGCTGTTCCAACAAGTCGATTTCGGTCTGTGAGAACACGCCGTACACCGGCATGCCCGGATCAAGCAGCTGCGCCAGCCGCCTGTACATCTCCGCGCCTGCCAGCAGGAAGAGGCCAGGACCCTGACCAAGGGGTTGCAGCACCGCCACCGGGATGTCCTTGTGGTCCCCGGGCGAGGTCTGCGACAGCGCCTCGGCCAGCTCCGCCACCGTGGGATGCTTGAACAGCAGGGCCAGCGCGCAGGGTCGTTGCAGCGCCGACTCGATGCGGCTGACCACCCCCACGGCCAGGATCGAGTGCCCGCCGAGGTCGAAGAAGTTGTCGTGGATGCCGATCGTTTCGGTCTGCAGGGCAGCTTGCCAGATGGACAGGATGACCGTTTCGGTGGGGTTGCGGGGCGGGGTCAGCGAGGTGCGCCCTCCCGAAGGATTGACGGAGGGCGCTGGAAGCGCACGGCGGTTGGTCTTGCCGTTGGGCAGCACCGGGATGCTGTCCAGTGCGACAAACAGGCCGGGCACCATGTGGTCCGGCAGCCAGCGGCGCAGGTGCTCGCGCAGCTCGTCGCGAGAAGGCAGAGGCCCTCTGGGGACCACGTAGGCGACCAGCCGGGGCTGACCTGGCGAGTCCTCGCGCAGCATGACCACCGCACGCGCGATGGCCTCGTGGCAGAGCAGCCGGGACTCGATTTCCCCGAGCTCCACCCGGAACCCGCGCAGTTTGATCTGGTCGTCCAGCCGGCCGCCATGCTCCAGCGACCCGTCGCACCGCCAGCGCCCGCGGTCCCCCGTGCGGTAGATGCGGGTGACGAGCGGGTCCGGTGCATCGGGCTGGTCGATGAAACGCTCGGCGGTCAGTGCCGCCTGCCGGTGGTAGCCGACGGCCACGCCGGTGCCGCCGATGTAGATCTCACCCGGTACGCCGATGGGGCAGGGTTGCAGGTGCGGGTCGAGCACCTGGATCGAGGTGTTGAGCACCGGGCGGCCCAGGTCAATGGCCTGGACGGCGCCCGGAGACACCCGCCAGCAGCTGGACCACACCGTGGTTTCGGTGGGGCCGTACATGTTCCAGACCTCGCCGCAGCGGGCGAGCAGCTGGCTGGCAAGATCGGGCGTCAGGGGCTCGCCGCCCACCAGCGCCTTGAGCCGCGGGTTGCCAGCCCAGCCTGCGTCGAGCAGCAGGTGCCAGCGCGACGGTGTGGCCTGCAGCACGGTGATGTCCTCTCGCGCCAACAGCTCGGCCAGCGCCCGACCATCGGTGGCGTCGGCCTGGCTGGCCACCACCACGGTGCCGCCCGTGCCCAAGGGGAGAAACAGCTCCAGGACGGCGATGTCGAAGCTGGGGGTGGTCACGGCCAGCAACCGGTCGTGCACGGTGCAGCCGGGCGCGCGCGCCATGCTCTCCAGCAGGTTCACCATGGCCCGGTGTGGCACGGCGACCCCCTTGGGCCGACCGGTGGAGCCGGAGGTGTAGATCAGGTAGGCCGGGTCTTCCGGGCGGGCATCGAGCAGGGCATCGTCCGGCAGCCGGTGCGGTGCGGCCGCGTCGATCTGCGCGCGGTCCCTATCGACCAGCAGGCGGGGGGTCTGGTCCTCGTCCAGCACCACCGAACTGTGGCTCACCAGCAGCGCCAGCTCGGCGTCCAGCATCTGGTCGCTCAGCCGTTGCCGGGGATAGTCCGGGTCCAGGGGCACGTAGGCCGCGCCTGATTTGAGGATGGCCAGCAGCACGATCACCAGTTCGTGGTTGCGGGGCAGGCAGACGCCCACACGGCAACCCCGCGCAACGCCGCGCTGGCGCAGCAGCCTCGCCAGCCGGTTCGAAGCCTCGTCCAGTTCGTGGTGGGTCAGCCGCGCAGCGCCGTGGACCAGCGCGGGCCGCTGGGCCGACTGCAGCAACCCCCGGGTCACCCAGGCGTGCGCCGATGCGGCGACGGGTGCCTCGACGGGGCCATGCGACCACTGGTTCAGGTGCTCGCGTTCGGCCTCGCTCAGCAGCGGGAGTGTGGCCACGCGGGAGTCCGGCGCCTGGATGGCGATGCGCAGGATCTGCAGCAGGTGCTCGCCCATGCGCTGCACCGTCTCCGGCACGAACAGGTCGGTGGCGTACTCGATCGTGAAGGCCTGGTCGTACATCACGTCGATCACCACACTCAGGTCGAACTGGGTCGACGCCCGGTCGAAGTCCAGCCGCGACCAGGTCAGGCCTTCGAAGTGGCAGTCCCGGGCCTGCGTGTTCACCATGTTGAAGAGCACGTTGAACAGCGGCTGGCGGCTGCTGTCCGGCCGGGCCGCGAGTTCGCGGACCAGCACCTCGAAGGGCATGTCCTGGTGCGAAAAGGCCTCCAGGGAGACGGTGCGCACGCGCGAAAGCACCGTGAGGAAGTCCGGGTTGCCGTCCAGATCGGTCCGGAACACCAGGGTGTTGACGAAGGTGCCGATGAGGTTCTCGGAGGCCAGATGGTGCCGGTTGGCAATGGGCACGCCGATGCCGATGTCGGTCTTGCCCGTGTGCCGATGCAGCAGCACATTGAGTGCCGCGATCAGCACCATGGACAGGCTGGCCCCGTGCGCCGCGCCGAGCGCGCGCAGGCCGGCGATGTGCTCGTGCTCCAGTGGAAAGCGCAACGCCGCACCGCGGAAGCTCTGCTCCAGGGGGCGTTGCAGGTCGTTGTTCAGCGGCAGCAGCTCCAGGCCGTTCAGCCGCTGCGACCAGTACGCGAGCTCGCTGCTTCGTCGCTCGGTTTCAAACCAGTCCCGGTGCCAGACCGCGTAGTCCGCGTACTGGATCGGAAGCTCGGGCAGGCAGGCTTCGGACCCGGACACCAGGGCGCTGTAGTGCGCCGCCAGCTCGCGCCCCAGCTCCGCGAACGACCACTGGTCGCTGACGATGTGGTGCATCACGATCAGCAGAACCGCGTCCTGTTCGGACAGGTGGATGAGCTGTGCGCGGACCAGCGGGCACTGGTCCAGCACAAAGGGCTGGCAGGTGACATCGGCCAGATGGCGGCGCAGCACCCCGTCGGGCACACCGCGTCCCTCGGTGGCCAGCCGCACCTGCTGAAGGGGCACGGCCGGTGGCGGCACCACCTCGGCAAACACGCCGTCGGCGGTCTTGACAAAGCGTGTGCGGAGTACTTCGTGGCGTTCGACCACGCGATCCATGGCCTTCTGCAGGGCCGCCACCTCCAGCGGCCCCTTCAACCGCATGGCCAGCGGGATGTTGTACGCGCTGCTCTGCGGTGCCAGTTCGTGCATGAACCACATGCGCTCCTGGGAGAACGACAGGCCCAGCCGGCTGCCGGGGCCGCGCGCCGCTGAAGGTGTGGCCGCGGCCGGCACCGACGGGCTCGCCACGGCGCTGTCCGGCGTGGGCGACAACTGCATCAGCCGCTCGGCGAGTCCGCGCACCGTGGGCGTCTCGAACACCGCGCTGATGGGCAGGTCGAGGCCAAGCCTCGTGCGCAGACGCGAGACCAGCTGTGTGGCCAGCAACGAATCGCCACCCAGGTCGAAGAAGTTCGCGTCGTGGTCGATCACCTCGTGCCCGAGGATCTCGGACCAAAGCAGGGTCAGGCAGTCCAGCAGCGCGGCATTGGCGGTGTGGTCCGTCGCCGTGTTTGTGGAGGATTGGACCGACAGGCGCAGGGGCTCCAGCCGCCCCTCCAAGTAGAGGCGCCGGGCCGCGTTGCGCTGTGGCTTGCCGCTGGAGGTCCGGGGCAGGGTGCCGGTGCGCAGGGGAACGATGTCGTGCAGATCGACCTGGTGCTCCGCGGCCACCCGCTTGTGGACGGCATCGACCAGCTGCCGCACCACGTCCGGCGAGGGGCGCCGGCTGCACTCGACCAGCATCACGACCGCTTCCCGGTCTCCCTTGTCCACCGAAATGGCGATGACGCCACCGCTCCGGATGCCGGGGTGCGCCGATTCGGCTGTCTGCTCCAGGTCCTGGGGGTAGAGGTTGCGGCCATTCGCGATGATCAGGTCCTTGCGCCGGCCGGCGACGAACAGCTCGCCGCCGTGCAGGAAACCCAGGTCGCCGGTGCGCAGGTAGCGCGTGGGGTCGGCAACTTCGGGGGCAAGGGTTCCGCCAAAGTGCTCGGCGGAGACGTCGGGCTGTCCCCAGTAGCCCTGGCCCACGCTCGGTCCGGCCACCCAGATCTCGCCGATCCGGTCGGGGGCGCAGGGCGTCCTGGTGTCGGGATCGACGATGCGCAGCTGGAAACCCGGCAGCGCCGAGCCGCAACCCACCAGCGTTCTGGTGCCCGTCGCCTGCGGCGCGGCTGTGCGCACTTCGTGGCGTTCGATGGCCTGCGCATCCAGCGTGATCTGTTGCAGCGGTGTGGCGGCATTCTTCACGGTGACTGCGAGCACCGCTTCCGCCAGTCCGTAGGAAGGCGCCAGTGCCGCACGGTGGAACCCGAAAGGCGTGAAGGCCTGCGAGAACGCGTCCAGCGTGGTGGCACGCACCGGTTCCGCGCCGCAGGTGGCGTATCGCCAGCTGTCCAGACGGGCGTTCCATTGCGGTGCGCGGGCCAGTGCCTGCACGCAGGCGGCGTAGGCGAAGTTGGGTGCACCGCTGTGGGTGACGCCATGCCGGGCAATGGCCTCCAGCCACTTCAAGGGGTGCAGCAGAAACTGCACGGTGGACATCAGGAACGAGGTGCCACCCGAGTACAGCGGCTGGAGCACTCCGTGCACCAGGCCGTAGTCGTGGAACCAGGGCAGCCAGACCAGTGCCTTCATCCGGGGCGTGTCCACACTGCTCACCAACGAGCGGCACTGGGCCAGCACGTTGTCGTGGGTGATCTCGACGCCCCGCGGGGCGCTCGTGGACCCGGAGGTGTACTGCAGATACGCCACCGGGCTCTCGTCCAGGCCTTCGGGTGACGGCGCCACCGCGTCGGTCTGCAGCGGTTCGTTCAGAAGGGTGTCCAGCGTGCACCAGGTGCGCTCGGGGATCTGGGTGCGGCCGGCTTCGATGTGTCCCTCGTCGGTCATGGCCAGCGCGACATCCGCATTGTTGGCAATGCCCAGCAAACGCGATTCGCTGTTCCGTGCGTTCCTGTTGTCCGGCGCAGGCGCTGGGACGGGGATGGCGCCGGCCAGGATGCAGCCCCAGAACAACTGCACAGCGTCCAGGTGGTTGTCGAACGCGAGCAACACCCGATCCCCTGGCCCGATGCGCGCACACAGACGCTGCGCGATGTTTTCGGCCGACTGGCCCAGCGCGGCGTAGCTCAGCGAGTGGCTGGTTTCCAGGCCGTGCCCCAGGAACACGTAGGCCGCGTGTTCCCCGTAGTCCGCCACACGCTTGCGCAGCAGTTCGCGCAGATGGGCGTACTGGAGATCAGAGGTGGGCACGGATCACCTCGCTGCGGTGCCTGAAGACGGCGACGTCGTTGAAGGGGTGACCATCTTGCGCGGCCCGGCCAATGAGGTCCGCGAGCCGCTGGCGATCCCGCGCCAGGCCGGCCAGACTGGACACCAGTGCGCCGACGTCGTCTTTGGGGGTCAGTAGGCCGCCGCCGTGGGCGGAGATCAGGTCCTTCGGGAACGGGCTGTCGTAGCCGACCAGTGGCGTGCCTGAAACCAACGCTTCGATCAGGTTTCTCGGTGACTCCGGGGTCTTGTGGCAGAACACGAACACCTGGGCCTCGCGCAGAACCTTCAGGATGGCCGCGCGGTCCCTGATGAAGCCGGGCAGCGCGACCTGCCCGGTCAGTCCCAGGCGCTCCACCTGCGCCTTCATCTCGGGCAGACGTTCGCCGTCCCCCCACCAGGTCGCGCGGAAATCGACACCGGCGTCCTTCAGCGACGCCATCACCCGGATCCAGTCGTCGGCACCCTTCATCACGTTGGCACGGCCGAGATAGCAGATGTGCAGCGGGCCTTCCATGACTCCCTGCAGCTTGTTGCGGAGGGCATCGGGCGGGATGCGGTCCTCCTCGCGGAGGTGGATGTCGTGGACGATTTCAGCCTGTGAGGCGTAGGGCGCGTAGGTGGCGTAGGTTTCGGCACCATGGAACAGCCCCAGGGCCGAGCGCCGGATGATGGCCCGCTCCAGTGCGGCCATGGGCCGGTGGTACAGCGATGCTTTCAGCCGCGCCCGGCGGGTGCGGGCCGCACGGGCTTCGTGCCGCACCACTTCGGACTCCACCCGGTCGGTCCAGACGGCAAAACGCCGACCCTTGCGGTGGGCTTCCAGAGCGGCCACCGAGCCCCAGTCGCCGAAGAGCCCGCCAATCGAGAACGACAGGTAGTCCGCTTCGTCGATCAGCTGGGCAATCTGGCGCCGCACCGAGGGGAGGAAGCGGAAAAAGCGGTCGGGGCGGTAGGCCGACGGCAGGGCGACGAGGTGCACGCGCTCCAGGTCGATCGCCGACGAACGCACCGGAATCCAGCTCGGCGGCGGGGTGCCGGGCTCCAGCGGGTGCATCACCGTGACCTGTTCGAAGTTTTCGGCCCAGAGGCGCAGTCCGTTGCAGGCCTGGTCTTCCAGCAGGTATCCGTCTTTTCCGGCGTAGAGCGGCACGGGTGCATACAACAGCAGGCGGCTGCCGGAGGTCTTCATGTGGGTGCTTTCAAGGTGTTGCATGGCTCGTCGGCGCGCAGCAGTCGTTCATGAGCCCGACCCGGCAGGCCCGAGCATCCAGGCCAGGACCAGGCCATCGCGTGCGAGCAGGGTGCCTTCCCGGGTGCACTGGGGCACCGGGGCGCCGCTGTTGGCGGCGCGCACCACAAAACCAGTGGCATCCGCCGAGAACGTCACCTGCACATCAAGGAAGTCCAGCAGGTGACCGGTCTGCGGGTACTGCCACTTGTAGAAGGCCTCCTTGGCGCAGAACAGCCGGGTCACCCGCCGTCCCCGCTCGTGTGGTGGCAGCTGATCGAGCAGGGCCCGTTCTTCGGTGGTGCAGAGGCTCGGCCAGAGGTCGGACGCCATGGCCCGGTCTTCTTCGATGTCGATGCCCACCGCGTGCACCTGGTGCCGCCGGCCGACCACCGCCACGCACACCCGGCCACCGTGTGCAATGGAGCCGGTCAGTCCGTCGGGCCAGACCGGTGACCGGTCGGGGGCACTCGGAATGGCTGCGGGAACACAACCGATCTGCTGCATCGCAGCGCGTGCCGCCTGCCGCCCGGCGGCGTACTCGCTCTGCCGGGCCGGCACCGCTTTCAGGATGGCCGCGCGTTCGGCGGGCCAGAGCAGGTCTGGCTCGCCATCAACGCCGGTGCAGGCCACGCCAACACCCGCGCCAAGAGCCTGCGCCAGCTGCAGGCGCAAGGACTGCAGCAGCGGGAGCTCTGTGGACGATTGAAGGCATTCGAGCGCGTGCATCAGTCCTGCGGCAGCTTGCCCGAGCGCATCGCGCGCCGGCGCGACATCGCGTCGGCCCGCATCTGCGCGCGTTCCGTGGATTCCGCCGCGGTCTCGGCGGTCTCGCGGGGCTTGTCGTCCAGGTGCTGCGCCAGCGCCGAGAGGGTCGGGAAGCGGAAGATGTCGGTGATGCTCAGCCGGGTGGTGTTGAGCGCCTGCTTGATTTCGCGGTGGGCCTGAACCGCCAGCAGCGAATGGCCGCCCAGGGCGAAGAAGCTGTCCTTGGACCCGATCTGTGGCACGCCCAGGATGCGGGACCAGATGGCCGCGATCTTCTGTTCGACCTCGTTCTCGGGAGCGACAAAGGCCTCGGTGCGCTCGCGCTGCGTGTCCTGCGAGGGCGCGGGCAGGGCCTTGCGGTCCACCTTGCGGTTGGGCGTGAGCGGGAACTCGTCGACCATGACGAAGTGCGCGGGCACCATGTGCTCGGGCAGCCGGGTGGCGGCCCACTCGTGCAGCTGCTCGGTCGACACGCCTGCGTCGGCGCGCAGGTAGGCCACCAGGCGCACGTCGCCCGGCTGGTCTTCGCGCGCCACCACCACGGCCTGCTGCACACCGTCGCACGATTCGAGCACCGCCTCGATTTCACCGAGCTCGATGCGGTAGCCGCGGATCTTGACCTGGAAGTCGGCGCGCCCGAGGAAATCGATGCGCCCGTCCGCGCGCCAGCGCGCCAGGTCGCCCGTGCGGTACATGCGGGCTCCACCAGGGGCGGCGCACTCCGGACGCACGAACGGATCGGCCGGGAAGCGCTCGGCGGTGAGGTCGGGGCGCTGCCAGTAGCCGCGGGTCACCCCGTCGCCGCCGATGTACAGCTCGCCCGGCACACCCACCGGCACGGGTTCCTGGTGCTCGTCCAGCACGTACATCTGCGTGTTGGCAATCGGGCGACCGATGTTGACGATGTTCTCGCCAGGCCCCGCGGTTTCCGTGGACGACCAGATGGTGGTCTCGGTGGGGCCGTACATGTTCTCGATGGTGGCCGCACCGAGCTGGGACAGTTCGGCCACCAGCGAACCGGGCAGGGCCTCGCCGCCGATCATCAGGTGTTGGACCTTTCCCAGCGCCAGGCGGGCCTCGTCGTTCATGGCGATCATGCGCGCCATGCTGGGCGTGCACTGCAGATGGGTGACGCTGTGCCTCACGATCTGGGCCGCGATGGAGAAGTCGTCAGGTGCCGGGCCGGCGCCCTCGTTGGACCTGCGCAGCACCTCCGCCAGCGGGTAGAGGCCTTCCATGACCTTTTCGGACGGAATGCCGTAGTCGATCAGACAGGCGATTTCGTGCACGCCAATGCGCTTGAGCTGCTCCACCCGGTCCAGACAGTCCTCCACCGTGCCGAACAGGCCGGAATCTTCGAAGTAGCGCTGGAATGCGAACTCCAGAATGCCTTCGAGCTCCTCGGCGTCGAGGGTGCGGATGTCGATCTCGGCCGGGTTGGTGACGCCTTTTGGTTTTTTGAAGGCGGGGAAGGCCCAGGCGTACTGCTTGATCAGGCCGGCGGCGCTGCCCAGGTAGTCCTTCATCGGGCCACGCGCGGTCTCGCGGGCCTGCTCGCGGTCTCGGGCCACATAGGTGTGCAGCATCAGCGTTACCGTGAACTTGGCCGGGTCGTGGCCGGCCTCACGCAGCGCGTCGTGGTAGAGCCCAATCTTCTCGGCGACTTCCTCGATGGTCTGGCCCAGCAGGTGGGTCAGCACGTTGGCGCCGACCCGTCCGGCGTCGCGCCAAGTCTCGGGGTTGCCCGCCGTGGTCACCCAGATCGGCAGCTCCTTCGAGACGGGGCGCGGTTGCGTCTTGACCGCGAAGGTGCCATCCTTTGTGGGGAAGTCCACCGCCTCGCCGCGCCACAGGCGCCGGATCTGTTCGGTGGCATCGAACAGGGCCTGCCGGTTGGCGGGCGGCGTGTTCTCGGGTCGGAGCACGAAGTCGTCCGGGTGCCAGCCTGATGCCACTGCGAGCGCGGCACGGCCATTGGTCAGGTTGTCGATCACGGCCCACTCTTCGGCAACGCGCGCCGGGTGGTGCAGCGGCACCACGCAGCTGCCCGCGCGCACGCCGATGTTCTTGGTGACGGCCGCCACGGCGGCGCCGGTCACCGAGGGGTTGGGGTAGGGGCCACCGAAGGCGTGAAAGTGGCGCTCAGGCGTCCAGACCGCGCAGAAGCCATGCGTGTCGGCAAACTTGGCGCCTTCCAGCAGCAGCTCGTACTTCTTGGGGCCGGCGCCATCGTCGTTGCCCCAGTAGTAGATGGAGAAGTCCATCTTCTGGCCGCTGGCGATGCGCCCGGACGACACCAGCGCGCGGTTCTCGTCGCTGCTGAGCACCAGCTTGAACCCGCGCGCCAGCGTGTAGAACAGTTCGAGCACCGAGATGTCGAAGGACAGGCTGGTGACGGCCAGCCACACGCCCGGCGGGTCGTGCCGGATGCGGTCGTCCATGCCGCGGAAGAAGTTGGCCACGTTGCGGTGCTCGACCATCACGCCCTTGGGGCGGCCGGTCGAGCCCGATGTGTAGATCATGTAGGCGATGTCGGACACGCTCACGCCGCTGGCCGGGTCGGTGTCGGGCTGGCTGGCGATGGCGGGGTCCTGGTCGATCACCAGCACCTGGGCCTGGTGGGCGGGCAGGCTGTCCACCAGCGTGGACTGGGCAACGATCACTGGCGCGCCGCTGTCCTCGATGTAGAGGGCAATGCGGTCGGGCGGGTAGGCCGGGTCCAGGGGCACATAACCACCACCCGCTTTCTGGATGGCCAGGGCGCCGACCAGCAGGTCGAGCGAGCGGGGGGTGTACAGCCCGACCAGGGTGCCGGGCAACACGCCCATGGCGATGAGGCGGTGGGCAACCTGGTTGGCCCGGCGGTTGAGCTGCGCGTAGCTCAGCGACTCGCCTTCGAACACCACCGCCGTGGCGTCGGGGGTGCGCTGCACCTGCTGCTCGAAGAACTGGTGCACGCAGGTCTGGCGTTCATAGTCGCAACGGGTGTTGTTCCAGCCGTAGAGCACCTGCTCGCGTTCGGTTTCGCTCATGACGGGGAGCCGGCTCAGCAGCGTGTCTTGCGCGTTGGGTTCGCCCAAGGCATCCAGCACGCGTTGCAGGCGTTGGCACAGGGTGTTGGCGGTCTCGGTGCCCAAGCGCGTTTCGTCGTACCACAGGGTGAGGCCGCCCTGCGCGGTAACCCGGATCGTGAGGGCGGTGCCGTCGATGCCGGCCGCGTCATCGCCCGTGGTCAGGCCGACCTGGGGCACGTTGAGGGCCTTGATCGCCGGGTCGCGGGCGACCAAGTCGAGCGCAAAGGCCGGCGCCTTCCGGGCGGCTGCCAAGGCGCCGGCACACTGGGTCGAGAACGCCGCGAACGGGGTGTCCCCGGCGGCGTCGAGGCGCAGCGGCACCCAGGTCGAGAGGAAGCCTGGGGCCTGCGGGATGTCTGCGTCCCGGTAGGCCAGATCAAAACGGTTCTTGCCGCTGACGCGCGCGACCCAGGCCGCCGCGGCGGCCAGCAGGCGGTCGCCTGTGAGGCTGGCGGGCGCGTTCAGCGGCAGGGAGCGCCAGAGCGCAGACCCGGATGATGGGGACACCAGCGGCAGATCGACGCCTTCGGGCGCCTGCAAACATTTGCGCCAGGCGGCTTCACCCGCGACGACGCGCGCCATGGCATCGGTGAGGGCCGCCGTGCTGGCGGCCTCGGGCAGTGGCAGGCGATCACCCGCCTGCGCCACGGTAGTCGGGCACACCGCGGCACCCTGGGTATCGCGCAGGCCGGCCAGGCGCACCGGGACCGACGCAGTGCCCACCACCAGCCCCCCCACGGTGGCTTCCAGCACCTCACCGGGTGCTGCGGCCACACCGGCCTCGATCGCGGCGGTTGCCACCAGCAGCACGCGGTCGCCGACCACCAGCTTGGGACAGCTGATCGGGTTCCAGTAGCTGCCGTGGTCCAGCGCGGCCACCAGGGCCACCACTTCCTCGGCGGGCCGGGACAGGTCGATGCGGGCAGCCGCGGCGGGCCGGTCCAGCCGCGCATGGTAGGAGCGCTGGCTCAGGTCCTGCGGCCGGCGCTGGGGGCCAGGACCGTGCAGGTCCGCCAGCAGTTCGGAGAAGCTTTCGATGGCTGCTTCGTAGCAGCGGGTGTTCAGCGTGAGCGCCGTTTCGTTGGGCGCCATGTCGAACAGGCGCTGCTTGACGATGTCGCCTTCGTCGATGCCGCCTTCGATCATGTGCCAGGTCACGCCGTGCTGCTTTTCCCCGGCCAGGATCGCCCAGACCGGTGCGCTCAGGCCGGCGTGGCGGGGCAGGGGGCCGTCGTGGAAATTAATGGCGCCGCGCGTGGCCTTGGCCAGCACCGGCTGGGGAATGACCGACAGGTTGGCGATGCTGAAGAACCAGTCGAAGCCCACGTCGGACAGACGGTCGGCGAGCCCTTCGCCAGGGGCCTCCACCCGCAGCCTGTGGTTCGCCGCCCACGAGCGGATGTCGGGGTTGCGGGTGATCACCGCGCCGATGCGGTCACCCGCGCGCAGAAGTTGTTCGGCACATTCGATCAGCAGGGACTCATTGCCCATCACCACACAGGAAAAACTGCTCATGGGGGACTCCGGGATTGGTCAGTTCGGAAAAGTCAGGGGGATGCGGCTTCGGGGCGGCCGACCAGCCGCCGGTGCCACGCGCAGCACAGGGCGTGCGACACCAGGTCACCGAGGAAGCGCTCGGGTTGGTCGGAGCGCTTCTTCTGAAAAAGTTGACGGGCTCTGAAAATCAGGGCGCCCGTGGCATGGGCCAGCGTGGCCAGGGCCGCATAGGCCACACCATGGTTCTTGGTGAAGTACCACAGCCGCGAATCGAACCAGAACGGGGGAATGCGCTTCCAGGACTTCATGCCCGTGGACACCGAGCCGATGTGCATCACGCGGCTCTCTGGAAGGTAGACGGACCGCCAGCCGGCGCGGCTCGCCCGCAGGCTCAGGTCGGTCTCTTCGAAGTACAGGAAGAAGCGCTCGTCGAACCCCCCGGTTTCCTCAAAGACGCGGTGGCGCACCATGAGGCTGGCCCCGGCCAGCCATTCCACCTCCTGCACCTCGTTGGACTCGGGCAGCGCGACGATGTAGCGGCGCAGCAGGCGCGAGATGGGGCCGGTGGCCGCCGCATGCTCGAACTCGCTGAACACGGTCGGAAAGCGGAATGCCGTCTGGTGGAAGGAGCCGTCTTCGCCGTGCAGGCGGCTGCCGGCAAAACCCACCCGGGGATGGGTGTCCAGATACTCGGCGAGCACGCGGATGGCACCGGGTTCGGGAAAAGCGTCGGAGTTCAGGATGTAGATGTAATCGGGCGAGGAGCCGTCGGGCAGGCCCTGGCGGACGCCGAAGTTGTTGCCTGCGCCGTAGCCGCCATTGCGGCCGGACTGCAGCACCCGCACGCGGTCCCAGCCGCGCTCCCGGACCGCTTGCGTCAGCTTCTCGAACGACCAATCGCCCGAATCGTTGTCCACCACGGTGATGGCACCCTCCAGTCCCTCCATCTCGCGCAACGCGGCCTCCACGGACCGCAGTGTCAGCTCGGGCGTGCGGTAGTTGAGCACGATCGTGAGCACGCGGGCTTTCGTGGACTGGTTCATGGGCGCGCCTCCGGTTGTCGGGTGGCCTCGATGCATTCCCGCATCAGGCCCGCCAGCACGCGCACATTGGGTTCCAGCACCATGGAGTCGTGATCACCAGGCACTTCCAGCACGCGCAGCGACGGCAGATAGCGTGTCCACTCGTTGTCGGCGTACACATACTCGCGCTCGGCCGAGACCCAGCGCCCGCCCGTCACCTTCCAGCGCAGGTCCAGCGGAGGGCGGAAGAGCACGGCGTTGCCGTTCCAGACCTGCAGGCGGTACCGCGGCAGGGCACCCAGGAACGCCGCCTGGATGGCCTCGTTGTTCAGCTGGTTCGTGCGAGGCTGCATCGGCGCGGCGTTCCTGTTGCGCAGGCGGTTGAGTTCCCAGTCCAGCCGCCCGCGCGCCCAGGTCCAGAGGTAGCCCAGGCCCTTCTGGCGCAGTTCCGCCAGCTTGATGATGGCCTTGTCCATCCGGTTGATCTGAGGCCGGACCGGCAGCGGCGTGTCCAGCAGCACGAGCAGGCGGACCTGCTCGCCAGCCGCTTCCAGCTGGCGGGCGATCTCGTAGGCGGTGATGCCCCCGCCCGAGAAGCCACCCAGAAGGTAGGGGCCGTGCGGCTGCACCTGGCGCATCTCGGCGATGTAATCGGCCGCCGCTGCTTCAAAGGTTTCGTGCGGTGCCTGGTCGCCATACAGGCCCCGCGCCTGCAGGCCGTAGAACGGCCGTTCGGTGCCGAGCAGGCGCGCGAGATGCCGCAGGTTCAGCACGTTGCCGAACATGCCCGCCACCAGGAAGAACGGTGTCTGTTCACCGCCTTCGCCGTCGTGCATCGGCACCAGGTGGACGAAGCGGCGCCGGGCGGGCGCGGCTGCGCTGGCTTCGCCGGCAGGGGCGTCCGCCGCACCACCAGTGTCGCCGATGCGTTCGCGGATCAGAGCCGCGCACAGGGCGATGGTGGGGGCCTCGAACAGCACAGAGATCGGAAACTCGACCCGGTAGGCCTTCTTGATCATGGCGAACAGGCGCACCGCGATCAGCGAATGCCCGCCCAGGTCGAAGAAGCTGTCCTGGACACCGACCTGATCGACGCCCAGGAGCTCTTCCCAGAAGCCGACCAGCGTGCGTTCCACATCGTTGCCCGGTGCCACGTAGTCGCTGTCGAGGTCGGGGCGTTGGAATTTCTGGCCGGACGCCACATCGGCTTGCGCCACCTCGCTGGCCTTGCGCACCAGCGCGTCCAGGTTCATGGACGAGACGATGACCTGCGGCAGGCCCGTGGCCAGCGCGCGGCCAAAGGCATCTGCACCTTCGTGGGGCAGGATGCCTTGCGACATCGCGTGCTGGAGTTGCTCTTCCGCGGGAGACAGACGGGTCTGGGCGTTGTCTCCGGTACTCTTCTCGAACACCACTTCGCGCGCATCGAGCCGGCTGTTCGAGGCGGAGAAACCGCCTTCCTGCAGCCGCTTGATGGAGAAGCCACGCACCTCGACGCAGACCTCGCCCTGGGCGTCGCACAGCGCCACGTCGAACACGGCAAAGGGTGCGTCGGCATGGTTGGCCTGTGCGTTGCGCACCCAGCTCCAGACGGTGCCGGGCAGGGGACGGTGCACCTGGACCGACTGGTACGACACCGGCACCCACAGGTGTTCGGCTTTATAGCCCTCGATCAGGTGCATGGCCCAGCCGGTGGCCAGGTCAAGCAGGGCAGGATGGAGCAGGTAACCGGCGCTGAGGTCTTCTTCGAACGCAGATGGCAACTGCAACAGGGCGATGCCTTCGTTGTTGCCATAGGCCACGGAGCGCAGCACCCGCCAGCGTGGCCCGAAGTTCAGATGTTCTTCCTGAGGAGATCTCAGGCCATTGGCGTCTTCGTCGCGCCGGATGGCGCAGCGGGCCTGCAGTGCGGTGGTGTCCACCCGCGCGGCGGCCGGCAGCGCGCCCGGCACCAGCGTGGCTTGCGCATTGAGCTGGAAGCCCTTGCGCCCTTCGTACTGCACATCGCTGCGCACTTCCAGGGCATAGCCCTCGTCGCTGCGCGCCAGCTTGACGCGCACCTCGCGTGTCTGGTCGTCGTTGACCTCCAGCGGGCGGAAGAAATACAGGTCTCTGATGGTGAACGGGCCGGTCTCGCCGTTGCCCCGGAGCGCTTGGGCCGCCAGCTCCAGATAACCCGTTCCGGGCAGCAGGGCCTGGCCTGCCTTGGTACGGTGGCCATCCAGGATCCAGCGGTTGTTGGTCTGCCAGCTCGCGGTGAACAGCCGGTGCCCAGCTGTGTCGAAAGTCGCCTCGTCCAGCATGGGACTGCCGGCGGGATGTCGCGGGGGCGGCGCGGCGTCGCCCAGGCGGCTGGCCATGGCCTTCGCGGCCATACCCACCTCGTTCCAGATGCCCCAGTCGATGGCCAGCACCTTGGTGCGCTGCCCGGCGCGGCTGGCGGCGTAGGCATTGAGGTACTCGTTGGCCGCCACGTAGTCGACCTGGCCGGCCGGAGCCGTCACCGTGCTGGTCGACGAGAACAGCACCAGCCAGTCGATGCTGCCGTCCGGGAACAGGTCGTGCAGGATCTGCACCCCGTGCACCTTGGGTGCGAACACCTCTTCCACACCGCCCGAGGTCTTGGTCATCAGCGGGCCGTCGTCCACCACGCCCGCAGCGTGGATCACGACCTCGATGCGGCCGAAGCGCTGCCGCGCCTGTTCGGCGGCATCGCGCATGTCCTTGACGTTGCAGACATCTGCCGCTACGACCAGCACTTCCGCGCCCAGGCCCTGCAGACGGCGCACGGCCGTGATGCGCTGGACCAGCGGGTCCAGAGGGTCGTTGTTGCGCAGGCAGGCGTCCCAGGTGTCGGTCGGCGGCAGGGGCTGGCGCGCGAGCAGCACCAGGCGCGCCTGTTTCTCGCGCGCCAGTCGCTCGGCCAGCGTCAGTGCAATGCCACCCAGGCCACCGGTGAGCACGCAGACGCAGCCCTTGGGGAGGCCGGCGAGCTCTTCGGAGGGCGGAAGGGGCAGGGGGACGTGGGTCAGCTCGAAGCGTTTGTCGGACCGGATCGCCGCCACGCAGTTGTCAGGGGTGGCGAACAGCTCTTCCAACACACGGTCGGTCAGGGCCGACCAGTCCTGGGCATTGGGTTTGGCGCGCCAGCCCTTGTCTACAGTGGGCAGCACCAGGTCCAGCACCGAGCAGGTCAGGCCCGGCAATTCCCGCGGGGCGACCTTGGCAGGTCCCATGAGGGTCGACTTTTCCGGGTAGCGCAGTGTTTCGTTGCGCACGCGCACGGCGTCGGAGCTCAGCACGGTCAGGTGCTGGGGGCGCGGCAGGTTTTCTTCTGCCATCGCCTGGACCAGGAACAGCAGGCTGAAGAAGCCCTGTTCGATGTTCCGGTGGAAAAAGCTGCTGCCGGGACGGAAGCGCTCTTCCTGGGTGACCAGCCAGGCGTGCACGATGTGCTGGGGCGTGTTGCCCGAGGCCACCAAGTCGCGCAGCAGTTCGTCGTAGCCCTCGCGGCCGCGTTCCGGCGCCAGCAGGTACTCGATGTTGCTCAGCCGTGCGAAGAGGTCACCGGCCCGCACCACGGTGACGCGGTGGGAGGCGTCCCGCAAGCGGGCCACGAGCCGGTCGGCAAGGCCTGCTTCGTCGGCAAACACCAGCCAGTTTTGAGGAGACGTTTGGCCCAGGTCCAGGGTCACGTCGATGTCGACATTGGCCTGCCGCGGGCGCCATCGGGGCTGGTAGCCCCATGCACCGACGTCGTCGGTGCGCAGCAGTTGCGGTGCTTCTTCCGCCGCGGCCAGGGTCTTGCCGGGCTCAATGAAGTAGGGCTTGCGCTGAAAGGCGTAGGTGGGCAGGGGCACCCGCAGCCTGCGGGCCTCGCCCCAGATGGGCTCCCAGTCCACCCGGACCCCGTTGGCCCACAGGCGGCCCAGGGTGCCCAGGAACCACACGTCGTCGGGCACCGCGTGGTCCGCATGGCGCAGCGAGTTGATCACCTGTGAGGAGTGAACCCCGTTGGCCTGTGCCAGCGAGCCCAGTGCCTTGCCAGGGCCGACCTCCAGATAGACCCGTTGACTGGTTTTTTTCAGCGTGGCGAGGCAGTCGGCGAACTGCACCGTGTTGCGCAGGTGCCGAACCCAGTACAGCGGATCGGTCGCGTCGGCTGCGCTCAGCGGCTGCCCGTCGCGGTTGGAGATGATGGGAATCTTGGGCGGGTTGAGACGGATGCTGCGCAGGTAGGCCTCGAAACGGCCCAGGATAGGCTCCAGCATGCGCGAGTGCGCTGCGATGTCGATCTGTATGCGCTGCGGCTCCACCTCGCGCGCGCGCAGCCGCGCTTCCAGCGCGTCCAGCGCCGCCTGCGGGCCCGAGACCACGCACAGCTCCGGCGCGTTCACGCTGGCCATGTCCAGCTCCGGGCCCAGCTGGCCGCGCACCTCGTCCGCGGCCAGCGGGACGCTGAGCATGCCGCCGGGCGGCACGGTGTCGAAGAGCCGACCGCGCAGAAGCACCAGGCCGATGCAGTCCTCGAACGACATCACGCCCGCCAGGCACGCCGCGGTGTTCTCGCCCATGCTGTGCCCGACCAGGGCTGCCGGCTTGACGCCCCAGGACATCCAGAGCTGTGCCAGCGCGTACTCGACGATCATGATCAGCGGCAGCTGCACCGACGGCTGCTTGAGCTTCTCGACTGCGGCGGCATGGTTCTCGACGTCTGGCAGCCAGATGGCCCGCACGTCGTAATCCAGTTGTCGCTGCAGGATATCCAGTCCGCGGTCAATCCAGTCCTGGAAGACTGGTTCGGTTGCATACAGCTCGCGGGCCATGCCGGCGTACTGCGCGCCGCCGCCCGGAAACATGAACACCACCTCCGGATCGTCTTCCAGGTGGGTGTGGGTGAACACCCGGCGGGTGTCGCTGCCTTCCAGCAGGGAGGCGGCTTCTTCGTGGCTCTCGGCCACGAGCACGCGCCGGTGTTCGAACGCGCGCCGACCTTCCTTCAGCGTGAACGCCACGTCGGCGAGGGCCTGCTCCGGGTGGGCCCGGAGGTGGGCCGCCAGGGCCTTGGCGTTGGCATCGAGCGCGGCCCGCGTCCGGCCCGACACGACCAGCAGCTGGAAGGGCCAGTCCGATGGGGGAGAGGGCTCGCGCGCGGGCGCTTCCTCCACCACCGCGTGCGCATTGGTGCCGCCCACGCCCAGCGAATTCACTCCGGCGCGGCGCGGACCCTTGTGCGAGTGCCAAGGACTCAGGGCATGGTTGACCTGGAACGGGCTGGACTCGAAGTCAATGGAGGGGTTGGGCTTCTCATAGCCCAGGCTCGGAGGGATTTCCTGGTGTTTGAGCGCCAGCGCCACTTTGATCAGGCTCGCAACCCCGGCCGCCGTATCGGTGTGGCCGATGTTGGTCTTGACCGAACCGATGCGGCAGAAGCCGCTGTCCTGCGTCGTCTCACGGAACGCCTGGGTCAAGGCGGCCACTTCGATGGGGTCGCCCAGGTAGGTGCCGGTGCCGTGGCACTCGACGTAGTCGATGGTGTCGGCGCTGACGCCGGCCACGGCCTGCGCTTCGGCGATCGCTTTGGCCTGGCCGTCCACACTCGGTGCCAGGTAACCGGCTTTGGCCGCGCCATCGTTGTTGATGGCCGTGCCCTTGACGACGGCCCAGATGTGGTCGCCATCCTTGAGGGCATCGGCCAGACGGCGCAACGCCACCACGCCGGCACCCGAGCCGAACACGGTGCCCTGGGCTCGGTGATCGAAAGCGTGGCAGTGGCCGTCTGGCGAGAGGATTTCGCCCTCTTGAAAGATGTAGCCGCGTGCGTGAGGCAGTTCGATGGTGACACCACCAGCCAGGGCCATGTCGCATTCACCGAGCAACAGGGACTGGCAGGCCTGGTGCACCGCCACCAGCGAGGTCGAGCAAGCCGTCTGGATGTTGACGCTGGGACCCTTCAGGTCAAAGATGTGGCTCACCCGGGTGGACAGGAAATCCTTGTCGTTGCCGGTGTGGCGCAGCAGAAACATGCCTGTGCTGGCCACCAGGTCGGGGTTGGAGCAGATGTTGAAGTAGAAGTAGCTCCCCATGCCGCACCCTGCGTACACGGCGATGGGACCGGAGAAGGTCTCGGGCGTGTGCCCGGCGTTCTCCAGCGCCTCCCAGGCCACCTCCAGAAACTGGCGGTGCTGGGGGTCCATGATCGCGGCTTCCTTGGGGCTGAAGCCGAAGAAGTCCGCATCGAACTGTTCGAACCCGTCGAGCGGCGCTGCGGCTGGAACATAGTTGCGATGCCGCATGCGTTCGGGACTTTCACCCGCAGCCAGCAACTCGCTTTCGCTCAGTCGCCGGATGGACTCCACCCCCTCCCGCAGGTTGGACCAGTAGGCCGTCAGGTTGGCGGCGCCTGGTAGATGGGCGGCCATGCCGACAATGGCGATGTCGTTCGAATCTTCTGAAGGCGTGGTCACACAGATCTCTCAGGTATGGCACCCGGTCCTACTCCCATCGGGTAAACCATTATGACTCAACAAATTGTTACCTCACGTGAGGCAACTCACACTTTTGGGGGATCTGATGCGGAGGGGAAATTGCTATCCCCCCATTGGCTGTTGCCAGTCTGTCCGACGTTGAAATTGGTGTCGCCCAGCACGCCGTAGTCGCTGCGGTCCCGCAGCACTTCATCGATCACATGGACGTCGATCAGCCTTGCTTCCGAAGCAAATCCGTACACCAGGGCCATGTCGCAAAGGATGTTGATGCTTCGGGGGATGCCGTGAGTCGCTTTGGCAATCTTTGCCGCCGCGTACGGCGTGAACAATTGCCTGTCACGGCCGGCCACTTTCAGCCGGTGCTCGATGTAGTCCCCGACCTCGACTGTATTCAAGGGTGAAATGAAGAAATCGGCTGCCACCCGCTGGGCGAACTGTTGCAGTTCGGGGCGCCTGAGCAGCTCGCGCAACTGGGGTTGCCCGACCAGGATCACTTGAAGCAACTGGTCCTTGTCTGCATTGATGTTGGAGAGCATGCGCAACGACTCCATCGCGGCAGGGCTCAGGTTTTGTGCCTCGTCCACGATCAGAACCACCCTGCGATTCTTCCCATACTCACTGATGAGATACCGCTGGAAGGCATCGTACCGCGCGACCGGTGACAGGCCATCGTAGGGGAGGCCAAAGGCCAGCATGATCCACTCTGTCAGGTCGGCCAGGTCGGGATGGGTGTTGGTGACCAGTCCCACCGACACCTCGTACCCGAGCTCCCGCAGAAGGCGGCGGATCAAGGTCGTCTTGCCGCAACCGATATCACCACAGATGACTGTAAAACCCGCGCGGTTGTAGATCGCGTACTGCAGCATCGTGTAGGCCAGCGAATGCCGCTTGCCCATGTAGAGGAAGTCCGGGTCCGGCTGGATGGAGAACGGCTTCTCTCGAAGCCCATAAAAGTGTTCGTACACGCTGAAGCCTTGAAAATTGTGCTGTCTACCAGTGTCCTGCCCCTACACCCTTTGCCATCTTGATCTGGGCGTTGATGTACACCACCAGATCAAATCCGAAGCCCAGGACAAGGACGAACAACTGCCGCGGATGCAACAGCTTCTTGGGTTGCTGGGCGATGAATCCGATGCGCTTGGTCAGATAGTGCAGGGGAATCCATCCGTACGGCCACTTCGGGAGTTGGGATCGAATCACTTCGGAGAGCCAGTTGTCCTGGCAGGCCGCCGTGGCAAGAGCGGCGCGCCGCTGGGGCAGGGGAACAGCATGCAGGGCTGTGAATGCCGCGGTGTTGATGGCCGATCCGATGACGATGCGCGTCTGGTGCTTGATCAATGCAAGAATGGAGCGTTCAGAGGCGAAAACATGAAAGACGTCTCCCCCGTCGATTCTTGAAAAGTCTTCATCGGCAGTCATTGCATCGGTCAGGATCATCGCGCGCAGAAAACCATCTTCGACGGCCAATCCAATGGGCATGTGCAGCAGCCGTGCCCTGGCAGACGGCATGGCATACAAGGACCCGCAAATGGCGGTTTTCCAGTCGTTCAGCGTCTCACTCCCCATGGCAATGGCCTTGTCGAGCAAGCCCAGATTCTCGGGCCGGTAAACGATGTCCTTGATCGGATGCGAGTTGAATGCATGCAGCGCGGGATTGGAGGTCAGTCCTTTCACCAATTTCAACAGGCTGTCCGATTCGGGTATGTCAATATCGGCATCCATGAAGATCAAAACGTCTGCGTCTGGCCGGCTCAGTTCGTGAACGTATCGATTCCACGTTCTGGACTTTCCCCCTTGCGCCAATTCGGCGACTTCGACTCTTGTGCCAAGCGGCGAGTTGGTCTCTGACCAGGCGAATGTGCGCGCCAACTCGGCCGTGCCATCCTTGCATCCATTGGCGAGCACCAATACACGGACGTCGAGACCGGCCACCTCTTGTCGCATTAGTCCCTGGAGTGTTCGCACGATTCCATCGGCTTCGTTGTGCGCGAAGACACCAATGTCTACTCTGATGATCTTGTTCACCATGTTGTTGCGCTGTGATTGCATTGGCCTCAGAAATGTTGATCCAAAGGAAGGAGAATCCCCCTTGGGATTCGCGAGCCGGGTCAGTGGCGAGAGGCCTGAGCTCGGGGCTTGAAGCAATCCCGTAGCAACAACCCCAAGCCGGCCGGGTAATGCACAAGATAGCGCCTCCACAAGCGACCAGGTTCTCTCGTCAGCCGGAACAGCCATTCCAGTCCTGCGTTCTGCATCCACCTCGGGGCTCGACCACCTTGCGGACCCAGAATTTCAAAGCTGCCGCCAATGCCTGCGACGACCAGCTTTGGCACGGCTTTTCTAAGCATGAACGCCAACTGGTCCTGTTTTTCGCCACCCAGGGCCAAGAAAAGCATTCTCACTTGCTTCTCAAGCAGCGCATCCGCAAACTCCTGGACTTGGTTGGCGCTCAGGTCCACCCGTCCATCAAACAGATATCGGCAGGCTCGAACGGCAGGCTCTCCATACCGAGCCAAGGTAGCGGCCGGATCGACGCCACCAATGACTGCATAGGCTGGAATGGAGGTGAGCCTGAGGTAGGCGTCCACCAGGTCCACACCGGTCGTGCGTTCGGGGATGGCTTGGTCCGGTCCTTTGAATCGGGATGCCCAGACCAGGGGCATTCCGTCGGCAGTGATGATGTCCGCTTGGGACAGGAGATCGTGGGAGCTTGGATTGCGCGCGAAGCGCGCAATCATTTCGGTGTTGAGTGTAAGGACCCAGGTCCCCCTTTTCTCGCTTATGCGCGCAAGTATCTCTTCCAGCGTTTGCTTCATGTGCGCACGCGAAACGGGCAAACCGCACAGGACACAGTGTTCACTCATGGTCGGTATTCCAGTTGGATGGAGCCAGGCAAGGGCTGCTTCAGCCTGTCGGCCAACATCCCGTTTGCTCAGGGTCTGCACCATCCTATCCCCCGATGCAGAAAACCCCCTTGTGTATTGTCCATCTACTTGTATTCGATGATGTGGCGGGTTCCGCCTCTTAGGCGTGAGAGGTGGAACTTCACGGCGCCCAGGGCCTCGGCGAACTTGCCCAGAATCATGAAGGTGCTTTCCTTGGCGGAGCCGCTTCGAGCCAGCAGGCGTACCCACTGCAATGGGTAGATGGCCGCAAGGAGCCCCGCAGGTGCCCCATAGAGGAGCATGGAAAGACCGATTGAGGCAGGCAGCCCCACCCCCCAGAACCAGGCGCGGCGGGCCTCCCGAACCCAGAAGCGTTCCGGTGACGATCCATGCAGCCAAGCCCCTTCGGCAAAAGCATGGCCTGACCGCACCGTGCGCACCCACCATTGCCGCAAACGCGTGATGTTCGCATCGTGCAGCGTCATGTCCTTGTCGAGTCGGTGGATGCGCCAACCCGCCTGGCGAAGACGAAAGCACAGCTCCGGCTCTTCCCCTGCGATCATGCTGTCACGGTAGCCTGAGGCGGCCTTGAGCGCGTCGACCCGCATCATGGCATCACCACCACAAGCCAGGGTGTCGCCGATGGGGGTGTCCCACTCCCGGTCGCACATCGCGTTGTACATGGAACGTTCAGGGTGGCGCTCGCGGCGTCTGCCACACACCACGGCATATGTTGGGTGCTCCCGCAGGAAACTGCGCGCCGCCTCCAGCCAGCCGGGCACTACTTCACAGTCTCCATCCACAAACTGGACGAGGGTGACGTCGGGGAACTGTTGAAGCAACTGCTGGAAGCCGGTATTTCTTGCACGCGCAGCGGTGAATGGTTGCGACATGTCGAGATCAACGAGCACCGCCCCCATTTCGGCGGCCATCTGGCTGGAGCCATCAGTGGATCCCGAGTCGACATAAACGGTGGCGGGCACCGCTGGCAGCAGAGACAGCAGGCACCTGCGCAGTCGCTCCCCCTCGTTGCGCCCGATCGCAACCACGCCCAGCTTGTGTTCTTGCATGTGAATTGACTTCCCGATGACCGGGAGAGCGACAGACGCAACGCCATCCGCATTTGCCGGAGTTCAGAAGTATTAAAACTTCCGTTCGATCCTAGCATTGATCGCGAGGTCACCCGGAGCACCTGCAAAGGCCCTCTTGGGCGCGTCGTTCGGGGGCCGTGCACGCCTATGTGGGAGGCAGAATATGGCAACTGACGCAGGCGCGCAACGCCTCATGGCTTCGTTGCGGAGCCTGTAAGCGTTTCGTAGTGCCGGTGCTATGCTGCCGGCGAGATTCCCCCGAGTTGCGTGTCAATGAACCACAGGTGCTGAGAATGCAGATATCCAAGTTGTGTGCAACCGGTCTGATTCGACGAAATTCGCTCTCCTTCATAGAGCATGTGTTTGCTCTGAACGAGAGGCGCCAGCCACTGGTCAGCTTTCAGGACGAGGCCTCGGCCAAAGAGCCGGTGGGCATCGTCATCGACGATTGCATCGTTCCCGAAACGGGGGGAGGCTGGTTCCGCCAGCGGCATGCGCTGATCCGGGACGATCTTCCCGCGCAGGTGACCTTCACGTCAGGCACAGAGGGCAAACCCAAGGGCATTGTTCTCAGTTATGCCAATCTGGCTGACGCTGCCGACAGGATCATCGACCAGATGCAGCTGACGGAGGAGGTTCGCGAATACGTGGGGGTTCCCGTCACGCACAGCTTCGGCATGGCGCGCATTCGCGTCATCAGTGCCGTGGGTGGTCAGTCTTTCATCCCCTCGCGCGGTTTCGATCCTCTTGAACTGGCGCGCATGTTGGAGGCCGGTGAAGTGAATTCGCTTTCGGCGGTGCCGACCCTTCTTCGGATCTTGCTTCAGAAGCCGCAGGTCATTGGTGATGCGGGCAAGAAACTTCGCTGGATGGAGATCGGCTCCCAGTACATGACCGCAGCGGAAAAACGGGGTATCCGAGATCTCTTCCCCAACGCAAGGATCGTCCAGCACTATGGACTGACGGAGGCTTCACGCAGCACGTTCTTGCTGATTTCGGAAGCCTCGGACGAGTTGCTCGAATCGGTGGGCCAGGCGGTTGGTAAAACCGAGGTCGGCATCTCTCCTGAGGGACGCATCCGGATACGCGGCCCGCACGTGGCTCAATGGCGCATTGAGCGCGACCACTTGCAGGCATTGCCCGACTCTGATGGTTGGCTGGTTACCGGTGATTTGGGCCGTTTGAAAGATGGCTATCTGTTCTTCGACGGGAGAGCCGACGATCTGATCAACAGCGGTGGTGTGAAGGTCAATGCCGATCTTCTGGAAGAGAAGATAGGCAAGCTGCTGCCGCAAAGCGGGCGATTGGTCGTTGCCAAGGTGCCCGATGCAATGCGTGGTGAGGGCGTTCTGGTCGTGGCGGAATCTGCGGACATGGATCCCGCCCGACTGCGGACAGCGGCGAACGAGGCCTTGAAAATGCTCGGTCTGGAGGTCGGGGATGCCCTGCACGTCAAGGTCATGGCATCGATTCCGCAAACCGCAACAGGAAAGCCGCTGCGCCGTCTGCTCACCCAAGACTTCGTGGCGGAGGACAAGGGCGTTCGCGACAAGCTTGGCGAGCAGCCAAGAGCCGACGACGTCATGGGCTTCTTTCAGCAATTCTTTCCGGGACGAAAGATCGATGAAGGCGCAAGCTTTGAAGCGCTCGGTGGCGATTCGCTGGGTTACATCCAGTTTTCAATGGGATTTGAGGACCGGTTCGGTCCCCTGCCCAGTGGCTGGGAGTCGCTGACAGTCGCTCAGTTGCAAAGCAATGCCCGGTCTGCACCCAAAAAGGCTTTCCTTCGTCTGGAGGCCGCCACGCTGACACGGGCGTTCTTCATGATCTGCATCGTGGCCTTGCATCTTGACACCTTTGTCTACAGCAACAACTGGGGTGCTGCTTATTTCCTGTTCTTGCTGGCAGGCTACAGCGTGATGCGCTTCCAGTGGCCGGAAATCAGCCGGACCGGAAAAGTGGGGACGATACTGGGAACGGTGGTTCGAATCGCTGTTCCGACGGTAATGGTGGTTGCAGCTTTGCAGCTCTGGGCGCATGAAACTGAATTGAAGCCACTACTGCTGATATCAAATCTGTTTGATCCGCGTGAATACCATGTTGCATATTTCTATTTCGCAGAAATTTACATGCAGCTGTTGCTTCTGATAGCACTTCTGTTTTCTTTTAGGCCTGCCAGGGATGCATTCAGGAACAGCCCGTTGGTCAGTGGCACGGTGCTGCTTGTTTCTGCGATGGTCTTGAGCTACTTCACGGAGCTTGTCTGGGATACGAACTACATCTATCACCGTACCCCGACCTGGTATCTATGGACAGTTGCGTGCGGCATGTTGATCGCCAGTGCCGGTTCACGTGACGTACTGACACGCATGCTCGTGATGATCATTGTGTCGATCGCCGTCGTGATCCATCACGGGTTTACGTCGGCAACCTACTACATATGTGCCGGGTGTGCACTGCTGCTGTTCTGGCCTGAAATCTCGGTTCCTGCTCCCGTCAAGAGAGTCGTTGGCGAGATCGCCGGTGCTTCCATGTTCATGTATCTTAGCCACTACCAGGTCAAATCGGTGGTGACCCGGTTGTTTCACGGACCTATGCCCTGGATTGCTCTGTTTGCTGCAATGGCTGTGGGAATTGTGTTCGCTCGGGTCTATTACTGGAGCGAAGGGCGTGCACTGGCTTTTGGCCGGCAACAGGGGTGGTGGGGACAGCGATGATTGGCGATGGACTCAGGGAGGCGATAAAACATTGGATCGTTTTCCGATTTGATCCCTGACCGCGCCTGTGTAGGCCACGCACACACCAATGAGCGGCCAGTACACCACCGGGATGGCAATGATGCTGCTCACCGTGTAAATGATGAACATGATGGCCGCGATCGTTGAGAACAATGCACGACCCATGACGGCAATTCGTGCGTCCAGTTGTCGTGCAGTCCTTGTGTACTGGCGAAGTTGATTGAGTGTGCTCAAGAAGATGCCAAGGAAGAGCGCCAAACCAATCACGCCTGAGTAGAGAGCCACACCGACGTAGGAATTGACGACATCAATGATTCCCTCGCCCTGCATCATCACCTGCAGTTCCGGTGCGCGAAGGAAATCGAATGAGCCTAGCAAAATATGCCGTTCAATGACCGGTAGCGCTGCGGTGAGGAGGTTGGCCCGGTATTCGACATTGCCCTGATCGGCCGTGCCAATCACGGGCAGCATGTCGATCAACAGCTGGCCGCTGGGCACGACGCTCAGCAGTAGGAAAGCCGCCAGGATACCCAGACAAAGACCACCCAGTCGCTTGAGTGCTTTCGGACCCAAAGTTAGGTATATAAGTACAAGAAGCAATGCACCCATCCAGGGGCCTCGCGATATGGAGGCAACGATGCCTCCCGCCAGCACCGCCATGCCCAGCAACCTGTGCAATGGTTTCGATGCCACCTCTTTCAGATAGAGGAAGAAGCCCAAGGCGACGACCAGGACGTATCCAAGAACAATCGAGTTGCCTACAGAGGCATTGGGTCGCAGCAGGCCTGATCGCATCAGGTAGCCGCCGAACATCCATTCGTTCACGCCCAGTGCTCCGAGAACCGCTGAATACAGCTTCCAGCTGCGGAGAATCTCGAAGATTGAAACCAGTGAAAGAATCGTGGACGCAACGACTAGTCCCGTCATCGCATGCCTGAGTCCCTCTTCGTTGCGAATGCTTCTGCTGGCCACGTAGTAGGGAAGAAAGATGTCCACCCACAACGACAGGACGGTCCGAAGCCCACTGGTGACGTTGCCCGGGCGAAATGCCAGCAACGACATGAGGGCGAGATAGCCGAGCACCCACCAATCCACAGGCGAGCTGCCGATGCGAGGGGTACTGGCCCGCTGGAAGAGCACGAGCGCCACTGGCAGCAGCAGTGTCACACCCAGGAGCCTGTAGTGGTCCAGCACCCAGAGGTGGTCGATGATGCCCAGTCCCGGTATCTCCGCCGGCACCGGGGGAGATACGAACAGCAGAACGAAATAGAGCCCCATGACATGCTCTTCGCGCCTACGGTAGACAAGAAGAAGGGTGCCGGTCACAAGGATGCAAACCCACACGCTGTTCGAAAGGAACAGCACCAGCGTGGCGGCAACCCAGAGGTTGCGCCACCGCCTGAAAGTCGCTTCTGGAAGCAAATGGGATACCGCGCCTCGGGCCACCTGGAAGAACACCAGGCTGAGTGCCATCAACACGATCAGAGCGCGCACATGTTCAGCCATAGCAGTGAAATGGTGGGCTCAGGTCAGGGGGGGTGAGTTGGTCATCCGGCCCGGTGGCTGCCATTGGCCGAGGTTCAAAAAGACGAGGCGCATCGGCTTCATCGGGCCAAGGCGCTGCTTCTGTCAGGTGCGGATTCAGTAGTAGGCGTTCTGGGTGGGCGACTCGTCCTTGTTCAGGACGACACCCAGCAGGTTGGCTTTCGAAAGCCGATTCATGGCTTCCTCGACCTCTGTCTGGGTAGACACCCCGCTGCCAACCACCATCAGAACGCAGTCAACCCGTGGAAGCACGCTCATGACGTCATCGGCCGCCAGAACCGGCGGCAGATCAAAGATCACGATCCGGTCGCTGTAGCGTTCGCGCAGATCCTTGATCAGCTTGCGCACCTTCACAGACGACAGCAACTCTGAAGCGCCATTGACTGGTCGATTGGTCGGCAGCACGACAAAACGTTCGAGACCCGGATTGACCAGAGACTCCGCAAGGTTGGCATGTCCGTCCAGGAAATCGTTGAGTGATTTCGGGCGACTCAATCCGAGTGAACGGGCAACGCTGGGGCGGCGCAAGTCAAAATCCACCAGAAGGGCCGTGCGATTGGTTTGCTGGGCAATGCTGATGGCCAGGTTGATGGCGACCACGGTTTTCCCGGATTCGACACTTGGGGATGTGATCGCCAGTGTCCGCCAACCGGATTCATCCATCTTCTGGAGCACTTGTGTTCGCAACACATCGAACGCCCAGCTGGCCGGGTGGGTTTTCTGATGTGCGACGACGCGGTGGCGTTCCAGGTGAGCAGGGTCCATGGACACCACTGCGGTCTGTTCATACTGCACGGAGCCCAGATCGTCGGGCGTGTCATCGTCCATGACGGGTGGCGCGTCCGGATCGCCGGGCATGCCACCCGAGTGGTGCGACGAACGGCCTCCTGGCGACATCAGGTCAGCCCTGGAAGCTTTCGCCTTTTCAATTGCAAGCTTGATGCGTTCCATGTGACAGCTTTTCTTCAACCCAGATGGGAGAACAAGGAGATCAAAAGGGTCTGAAGGGGAATGACCAGGAAATGGATCACGGCAACACCAACCACCACGAGGGCTGCCGCGAGCCTCAGCAGCTGCTTCCGCAGGACTTGAGTGGACTGGATTTCATCAGCCGTCGTGATGTACGGCACCACCACCATGGGGCGTTGACCCGCCACGGCAGTGAGCGAGTTGACACCGCGCACACGCGCGAAGATCAGCTCAAGCACAACAACAACGGCCGCTGCGGCCGCCAGCGCCAGGAAAAAGCCCAATGCGACGAGTTTCCGCCGGTCTGGCTTGATCGGGTATTCGGGCAGCAGGGGAGGCTCCAGCAGGGTGAAGCGTTCGCCTTGCTGTCCGCCCTCAAGGTTCTGAACGATTTGCGCAGACAGCTGCTTGGAGCGGAGGTCTTCGTATTTTGCACGGGTCGCTTCGTAGTCGCGCTGGAGGCCGGCGAGATCCCGCTCCACCTGTGGAGCACGCGACACCTGGGCCCTTTGCTGGGCAATGGCACTGCGGAGGCTTCTCTGTTGTTCTGCCAGCAGGTCTGCACGCGCCCGGGCGGTGCGGCTTTGCGCTTCAAGCCGGGCCACAGCCATCTTGGCCTGCGCGGCAATGGCGTCGCGCGTCGGGCTGCTGGTGGTGGCCTCTGCGCGCACGGCACGCTCCAGCAGATCGATCTTTTGACGCTGTGCCCTGACATCTGGATGGTCGTCGGTGTAGGCTCCTCGCAGGCGTGCCAACTCTGATCGGGCACGCTCCAGATCCTGTTCGGCAGCCGACGGGCCCGATGGGGGGACGGTACCGGGGGCCAGAACACCTGACCGTGCCCCCGCCAGCTCCACCTCCAGCGTCTGCAACTCGTCCAGCGCCATCCGATGCTCGCGTTCCGCGGCTCTCAGATCACTTTCAAGCGCCTGGATGTTCGTCAGTGCGACCACCTGGCCGTCCTCCGATGCACCACCCTGCGAGCGCTTGTAAACAGCGATGCGTTGCTCGAGGTTCTCCAGCTGGGCCTTCACGCGGTCTGCTTCCTGGCTCAGGAACTCGTTGGCCCTGGACGCCTGCTCGACACGTTCCCTCACGCTGCTCTCGAGGAACAGCTGGATCAACGCGTTGGTGACTTCCAGCGCTTTCTCTGGCTCGCTGTGCTGAAAAGACACGGTGAACGCCAGGTTGTTGGTGGGACGCTCCCAGGCGGGCATGCTTCCAACCAGCACATTGACACCAATACTGGCGCGCATCGCGGTTGCGATGTCGGTGTCCTTGAGCACAACCCCAGGGGGCGGTTCAAAAACACGATGCTCCGCCGCAATGCGCAGCAGGCTTTCGCGGGTCATGATTTGCTGGCGCAGTGCCTGAACCCTTTGCTCTGCATTGCCACCCGCAGCAGGCTGCACCACATCGCCTGCAATCTGTGGCCCCTCAACCAGCAGCGTACCGCTGGCCTGGTAGGCCCGCGGCAGCATCAGCGCCACGACCACCGAGGCCCCAAGCACTACACAAAAGGTCAGGACGATCGCCCATGCCCGACGGCGAATGATGGACAGGTAGTCGTTGAGGCTCAGTTGGTAGTCGGCCGGCATGAGGAGTCGTCAAGTTAGAAGTCGGGGTGCGAATACACCAGCCCCACGGCCACCGAGTGGCCTTTGGCAGTGGGACCGCCGGAGGGCTTTGCTCGCCGCTGCTCCAGGCTCATGGAAATGGCCCAGAACCTGGTGAGTTCGGACTGGATCCGTGCATACACCATGGAACCGGCGTCGCGGTCTCCGTCCAGGGACTGGGCGTGGCTGACACCCAGCGAGAAGGAGGTGTTGATGGTGAGGGGATAGGTTGCCGAGGCGTCGAAAACCTGTGAGCGGGTATATCCCGCCACCGTTCCGTCTGCGCTGACCTCCCTGGACCAGGCCAGGGCATAGCCGATGCGCTCCCCCGTGTATGTCAGACGCAGTGCGCCAACAGGCGCCGTCTTGCCTCTCACGGTGTTGGTGCGGACCGCTCCCGCCGATGCGTTCAGGACAAGGCCTTCGCTGATGTCCCGTTCGTACCCCAGGCCGAGTTCGCTGCGCGACTCCCGCTGTCGATCCCCGTCGGGTGTCAGGCGCGAAGCGCCGGCTGTCAACGAATACCGTGCATTGGAACTTACTGAGATGCGATAGGCGATCGATCCACTCGTTTCCCTGTGGTTCACCAGCAGCGGCGTGTCGTAGGTGACGCGGGCGTGCGAGAGATCCAGCTCAAGCGCTGTTCCGGCCGTGAGGTTGTAGGTCCAGGTGCCGCCAACGGCTCCCGTGCGCTCCTTGCTGTCCAGCGTCACCCGCCCGAACTCGGCGAACTCGGTTTCACGGGTGGACGCTTCTTCCAGCGATGCCCGCAGTCCAAGTACTGCGACAGGGCTCGAGTTCTCCCACAGCATGCGGACGCTGGGCAAGCTTCGGTTGGCGCTCAGGTCGGTGTTGCCCGATCGTTCGATCAAAGCACCCAGAGACAGCTCGGTTCGCGAAGCCCCTTGGGTGGATTGCAACGTGTACTGCGGGTGCAGGCGAAACAGCGTGACGCTGCTGCGGCTTTCGGGGGATAGGTCGGGATTGCTGATCCGAACGGCTTCCAGGGGCACGGTCAGCGAGTTCTGCGCCAGGGCAGGAGACCAGACGATGGCCTGGAGGGCGAACGCCAATGGGGTGGTGAGGCGTGCGTTCATGGTCAGGGAACCAGAATGGTGTCGCCGGGCATCAGAACCACGTTGGTGTCGAGTTGGTTCCCCTTGACCAAGTCGTCGTAGCGAACCGCCAGCACCCGATTGCCCTGCGGCGTGCTGCGCAACACCCGGATCGAGTTGCCGTCTGCAAATCGGTCCAAGCCTCCCACTTGACTGAGCATCTGCAGCACCGTGGTCTCCGAAGACGTCAGTGTCACTGCCCCGGGGCGCACCACTTTGCCGAGTACAAACACTTGGTTGCCATCTGTGGCCGTAATGGCCACGGTCACGACGGGCTCCGGAATGTACTTCTTGAGTCTCTCGGCCACCTTGGCTTCGACTTCCGGGGTGCTCAAGCCCACTACCGAAACGCGTCCAGCCAATGGAAAGGTGATGCTGCCATCGGGCAGTACACGGACTCCCATGCGCAAGGCCTCATCCTTCCAGACCGAGACCATCAAGGCGTCGCCGTGTCGCAACTTATAGGCAGCATCAGACTGAGCCATCAAGGAACCGCTGGCGGTCAGCAAAACTGCGGTCGTCACTAAGCTGGACAGTACAGACATGGCAATCTCCAAGGATCAGAGTGGTTGCAGGGAACCCGTTGACCAGGCAGAAGATGAAATTCTCCATGCTCAGACATGGCGAGGTTTCAAAATATTACGAACTTTATCTTAAGCCAAGTCGACAAGGTCGCGGTTTCCGCAATCGTCATCCGTACCCTCCAAGGGAGTAGCGGGACCCGGGTATCCGCCCTCAGCGGGGCAAGTTGCGGGTCGTATCTCACAAACGCTTGGGACTGTTGCAGACAACGACGCTCCATCATGGTCATGGTTCTGTTGCTGCGGGGTGCGGGAATGACTCAAGGCAAAAAAAACCCCAAGTGATCGAATCACTTGGGGCATGTTCTGGCGGAGAGGGCGTCCCTCTAACCCGTAATCTCATGTTGTCCCGAAACGTCCGAAAACACCCATATAAATCAAATACTTAGGCAATCATTGTTGTCTTGCGTTATCCCATAAAACCCCGCACAATCGCACCATGCTGCGGGGGACAATGCGGGGGACGTTATCGCCAGCCTGCAGCCCGTTCGTTTGATTCGAGAAAGAGGCCGCTATGGGAAACATCAACCGACTGACTGCGCTGCAGGTTCAAAAGCTGAGCAAGCCGGGCTATCACGCCGATGGTGCTGGCCTGCATTGTTGACGCCGACTGAAAACTGACCCACTTACGGGAATCGTACCGATCCAAATTTGACCCAGGTGTTCAACCTACCCTGCCCGAGTTATCCACAGAGGAGCGGGGTGTTAGGAGTGATCACCATGGCCATGATTGGC
>QXGG01021309.1_pt1 | contig 140435 bp, 126 predicted proteins | sample 1982491 | NCBI WGS metagenome assembly QXGG01 (sample SAMN09924614, study PRJNA488089) | Wastewater metagenome, whole genome shotgun sequencing project. | isolation source: South African research farm wastewater | place: South Africa: Irene, Agricultural Research Council, Animal Production...
ATCGTGCTCAACGTGCGCGGCCGGGTGGTCGGTGCGGTGGTCGATTCGGTCTCGGACGTGCTGGAGCTGGCCAGCGAGCTGATCAAGCCGGCGCCGGAGATGAACACCTCGATGGACACGAGCTTCATCACGGGCATTGCCAGCGTGGGCGAGCGCATGCTGATCCTGATGGACATCGAGGCGCTGATGAGCAGTCCCGACATGGGGCTGATGGACAGCAGCTCGCAGAACCTGCAGTAAGCCATGAAGAACCCCACCATCAACAACCGCTCGCTGGCACGGCGCGTCGCGCTGCTGGCGGTGGCCATGCTCTCGGGCGTGCTGGTGACGATCAGCGTTGTCATGAGCCTGGTGGCCGAGGAGCGCTCCCGCGAGCGCATCGTGCAGTGGGTGGGCGACAAGACGCAGTCGGTCGCCGACTCGGTGGACGCCTTCGACGCCACCGCGCGCCTGATGACCGACCGTGCGTACCGGCCGTTCCGGGCCAAGTTCTCCCAGTTCTTTGAACTGGACGAGGCCGCCGGCCTGATCAAGAGCTGGTCGTTCCGCCTCAACGGCGAAACGAGCGACGTGGACGACTTCAACAAGATGACCGGCGGCGTGGCCACCGTGTTCATGCGCAAGGGCGAGGACTTCGAGCGCGTGACCACCTCGCTCAAGAAGGAAGACGGCGAGCGGGCCGTCGGCACCCTGCTGGCGCGCGACCACCCGGCCTACCCGCTGGTGCTGCAGGGCCAGAACTACACCGGCCGTGCCGTGCTGTTCGGCAAGCCCTACATGACGCACTACGAGGCCCTGAAGGACCAGGCCGGCAAGGTGGTGGGCATCCTGTTCATCGGTTTCGATCTCTCGGACTTCCAGACCGCGCTGCAGAAGCTGGTGAGCGAGGCCCGTTTCTTCGAGAGCGGCTCCACCGTGATCATCGATCCGCGCAAGAGCGATGCGGACGCGGTGTTCGTCGTGCATCCCACGGCGGCGGGCAAGAAGGTGCTGGAGGCCTACCCCTCGGCCGGACCGCTGCTGGCCAGCCTTCGTGCCACGCCCGAGGCGTTCGTGGCGGACTCCACGTCCCTGGTCTCGAACGACCTGTCCAGCCCCTGGGTGGTCAAGCGACCCACCAAGGCCGGTGGCTGGTGGGTGGTGGCCGAGGTGTCGGACGACGAGGCCATGGCGTCGCACTGGGCCACCATGTACGCCTTCTGGGGCCTGCTGGTTGCGGCCACCGCGGTGCTGGGTCTGGGCCTGTACTGGCTGGTGCGGCGCAATGTCAGCCGCCCGCTGGGCAGCCTGACCGTCGCGGTCACGGCCGTGGCCAAGGGCGACCTGAGCCAGCGCTTCACCACCGACCGCAGCGACGAGATCGGCCGTCTGGTGCGCGAGGTCGAGGACATGCGCCAGCGCTTCGTCGGCATGCTCGGCGAGTTGCGCCATGCCAGCGACAGCATCGGCACGGCGAGCGCGGAGATCGCTTCGGGCAACCAGGACCTCTCCAGCCGCACCGAGCAGGCGGCCAGCAACCTGCAGCAGACCGCGGCCTCCATGGAGCAGCTGACCAGCACGGTCAGGAACAGCGCGGATGCGGCGCGCCAGGCCAACCAGCTGGCTGCCAGCGCCTCGGAGATTGCGGTGCGCGGTGGTCAGGTGGTCGACCAGGTGGTGCACACCATGCAGGAGATCCACCACAGCAGCCAGAAGATCAACGACATCATCGGCGTGATCGACGGCATCGCGTTCCAGACCAACATCCTCGCGCTCAACGCGGCGGTGGAGGCGGCGCGGGCCGGCGAGCAGGGCCGTGGTTTCGCGGTGGTGGCGGCCGAGGTGCGCAGCCTGGCGCAACGCAGCGCCGAGGCGGCCAAGGAGATCAAGGGGCTGATCGGCACCAGCGTGGACAAGGTCGAGACCGGCAGCCGCCTGGTGGGCGATGCGGGTCAGACCATGGGCGAGGTGGTGGCCAGCGTGCAGCGGGTGACGGAGATCATCGGCGAGATCAGCGCGGCCGCGGGCGAACAGAGCGACGGCATCGGCCAGGTGAACGTGGCGGTGACGCAGCTGGACCAGATGACGCAACAGAACGCGGCACTCGTGGAAGAGAGCGCAGCCGCCGCGCAAAGCCTCAGGGAGCAGGCCACTCGATTGACTCAGGTCGTGGCGACGTTCCGCACCGAGGGTGCGGCCCACACGGAATCGCTTCGCTGACCAGACCCGACCCCACGAAGGACCAACATGAAATTCAACAACCTCAAGATCAGCCAGCGCCTGGGCCTGGGCTTTGGTGCCGTGCTGCTGCTGCTCCTGCTGCTGACCGCCATGGCGTTCAATGCCGTGACTTCCGCGACCGCCGGACAGCAGCGCCTGCTCGAAATGAACCGGCTGGTGCAGCTCGCCGACGAGTGGGTGGCCAGCACGCAGCTGAACGTCAACCGCGTGATGGCGATGGCCAAGTCCGCCAACCACCCGGAGGTGGACAGCTACTTCAAGCCGCTGATGGCCGAAACCACCGAGCGCATCAACACGCTGCAGAAGGACCTGGAAGCGGCGATCACCTCCGAACAGGGCAAGAGCCTGCTGGCCGACATCGGCGCACGGCGCAAGGAATACATCGAGGTGCGCAAGACGTACTTCGATGCGCTCAAGGCGGTGGAGCCGGAGGCATCCACCATGCTGACCGAGAAGCTGTTGCCCGCGGCGCAGCGCTACATCGGCGCCATGCAGGAACTCCAGAAACACGAACATGCGCTGGTGGCCCAGGAAGTGGAGCAGGCCGGCGCCGCGCTGTCGCGCCAGATGAGCATCATCGGCGTCCTTGCCTGCGTGGCCCTGCTGGTCGGCGCGCTGGTGGCCTGGCGCGCGGCCCGTTCGGTGTCGGTGCCGGTGGCCGGCGCGGTGCGTGCCGCGCGGGCGGTGGCCGATGGCGACCTGACCCAGCCGCTGGTCGTGGACCGTGGTGACGAGCTCGGCCAGCTGCAACAGGCCCTGGCCGACATGAAGGCCTCGCTGGTGGCCACCGTGTCCCAGGTGCGCGGCGCCAGCGACAGCATCAACGTGGCTTCCCGCGAGATCGTCTCGGGCAACCACGACCTCTCCAGCCGCACCGAACAGGCGGCCAGCAACCTGCAGCAGACCGCGGCCTCCATGGAGGAACTGACCAGCACGGTCAGGAACAGCGCCGATGCGGCGCGCCAGGCCAACCAGCTGGCCGCCAGCGCCTCGGAGATTGCGGTGCGCGGTGGTCAGGTGGTCGACCAGGTGGTGCACACCATGCAGGAGATCCACCACAGCAGCCAGAAGATCAGCGACATCATCGGCGTGATCGATGGCATCGCCTTCCAGACCAACATCCTGGCACTCAATGCGGCGGTGGAAGCGGCTCGGGCCGGCGAGCAGGGCCGCGGCTTTGCGGTGGTGGCGGCCGAGGTGCGCAGCCTGGCGCAGCGCAGCGCCGAGGCGGCCAAGGAAATCAAGGGGCTGATCAGCGCCAGCGTCGACCGCGTGGACGCGGGCAGCCGCCTGGTGGGCGAAGCCGGTCAGACCATGAACGAGGTGGTCGGCTCGATCCGCCGTGTGACCGACATCGTCGGCGAGATCAGCGCGGCCGCAGGCGAGCAGAGCGACGGCATCGGCCAGGTCAACACCGCTGTCAACCAGCTGGACCAGATGACGCAGCAGAACGCGGCGCTGGTCGAGGAAAGTGCAGCAGCTGCCGAGAGCCTGAAGGACCAGGCGGCCCGGCTGGCGCAGGTCGTGTCGATTTTCAAGGTCGATGGCGCCATCCGCGCCACGGGCGCCCCCGCCCAGCCGGCGGCAGCACCCGCTGCCTCTGCGACCCGCGCGACCACCGCACCCGTGCAGGCGGCCCGGGCCCCGGCTTCGGCACCGGCCAAGGCGACCGCGAGTCCGGTGGTGCGCGAACAGCCGTCCAAGGCATCGGCCGCAGCACCGCTCGCCACCGCCATCCGGGCTCCTGCGCCCGCTGTGGCCCCGGCGGCCCCGGTCAAGGTGGTGGCCAGCGCCAGCACCGAGGGCGACTGGGAAAGCTTCTGAAAGCGCCGGAATGAGCGCCACCTCCCCTTCTTCTCCCGCAGCGGGCAGCAGCGCCGCCGCGCTGCTGGGTGACCAGGTCCTGCTGGCGGCCGTGCTGCTCAGTGCAGCCGCCGCGGTGGCCATCGGCTTCGTCTACTACGAGCCCATGCTGGCTGTGGTGGGCGCCCTGGTGGCCGGCGCCATCGGCGTGGGGGTCTATGCCTTGATGCGTGGCTCGCTGATGTCGCGCCTGCTGCTGGCGACGGTGCAGGTCGCGCTGGTGGCCTTGCACATCCAGCTGGCCCATGGCGAGCTGGAGTACCACTTCGGCGTCTTCGTGACGCTGGCACTGCTGCTGGTCTACCTGGACTGGCGGCCGATCGTGTTTGCCGCCGCACTGTTCGCGGTGCACCACGTCCTGTTCGACCGGCTGCAGGCCGCGGGCTTCGGCTTCTACTGCACGACCGAGGCCAACTTTGCACGCATCCTGCTCCACGCGTCCTACGTGGTGATCCAGACGGGCCTGGAGGTGGTGCTGGCCATTGGTCTTGGACGCACGGCCCGGGAGGGCGTGGAGCTCACGCGCCTCGTGGAGGCCGTGAACCAGCCGGATGGCATCGTGCTGGACACCGGTTTGGTGGCCGTCAGCACACCGCGCGCGCTGGCGCTGCAATCGACGCTGCATCGCATGCAGTCGGCGGTGGCCTCGGTGCAGGCGTCTGCGGTGCAGGTGGAGTCGGCCAGCCGCGAGATCGCCTCGGGCAACCACGACCTGTCCGGCCGCACCGAGCAGACCGCTGACAGCCTGCAGCAGACCGCGGCCAGCATGGAAGAACTCAACAGCACCATGCGCCAGAGCGCCGATGCGGCGCGCCAGGCCAGCCAGATGGCCGTGGCCAACGCCGAGGTGGCCGCACGGGGAGGCCAGGTGGTGGGTCAGGTGGTGGCCACCATGGACCAGATCAACCAAAGCTCCAAGAAGATCAGCGACATCATCGGCGTGATCGACGGCATCGCCTTCCAGACCAACATCCTGGCGCTCAACGCGGCCGTCGAGGCGGCGCGCGCGGGCGAACAGGGTCGCGGCTTTGCGGTGGTGGCGGCCGAGGTGCGCAGCCTGGCGCAGCGCAGTGCCGAGGCCGCCAAGGAGATCAAGACCCTGATCGGCACCAGCGTCGACAAGGTGGAGGCCGGCACGCGGCTGGTGGCCGAAGCCGGCAGCACCATTGGCGAGGTGGTGGCCAACGCGCAGCGGGTCGCCGACATCATCGGCGAGATCACCGCCGCCAGCGGGGAGCAGAGCAGCGGTGTCGGGCAGGTCAACACCGCCATCAACCACCTCGACCAGATGACACAGCAGAACGCGGCGCTGGTCGAGCAGAGCAGCGCCGCCGCGCAGTCGCTGCAGGAGCAGGCACAGCGCCTGACCCTGGCCATCGAGGTCTTCCGCGCAGCCTGAACCAGAAGCTGCATCCGTTCGTTCCAGCTACAGACGAGTCTCATCATGTGGATCCGGTCCTTTATGCGTCACTTTTCCATCCGCTTCCGAATGATCGGCGCCATCGGCGTCGTGCTGGCCCTGCTGTTCGTGGTGGGCAGCGCCGGTCTGTGGGGCATGCAGCGCATGCAGGCCCTGAGTCAGGAGTTTGTCGATCACGCCTTCCATGAGACCGTCGAGCTGTCCAGGCTGCGACTGGCCATGGCGGACCTCAGCCGCCACGAGAAGGACATGGTGATCCACTACGAATCGCCCGAGCAGCTGTCGCTGGCGAACATGAAGTGGGAGAAGACCCGCGACGAGATCGGCCAGCTGATGCTGGCCCTGCAGCAGGGCGAGGCCGACGAGGACAACGCGGTGCTGCAGCAGATGAGCGCCAAGCTCAAGGACTACTCGGCGGCGGTCGAACCCACGGTGGCCAACATCAAGGCCGGGGGGTACGACAGCGCCACCGTGGCCAACCGCATGCTGGCGCGCGCCCACGACCGCTACGCCGAACTGCAGGCCGACATGAAGAAGATCGAGGCCATCATCTCGGCGGAAGCGGCGGCGGTCCAGGCCGAGCAGGTCGGCACCGGTCAGCAGACCATGCTGCTGTTCGGCATCGCGGTGGCGGTGGCGGTGCTGGTGGTGGTGCCGACCACCCTGGCCAACATGCAGAGCATCTGCCGCCCGCTCGACCAGGCGCAGCGCCTGGCCATGGCCATCACGCGCGGCGACCTCACCCAGTCGGTCGCGGTGGAAGGCAAGGACGAGCTCACGCAGCTGATGTCGGCGCTGGGCGAGATGCAGGCATCGCTCGTGCGCATCGTCAGCCAGGTGCGCCAGACCACCGACAGCATCGGTGTGGCCAGCGCGGAGATCGCCTCGGGCAACCAGGACCTGTCCAGCCGCACCGAGCAGGCCGCCTCCAGCCTGCAGCAGACCGCCAGCAGCATCGACCAGATCACCAGCACCGTGCAGCAAAGCGCCGAGTCGGCGCGCCAGGCCAGCGAGATGGCCCAGGCCAACGCGGTGGTGGCGGCGCGCGGCGGCGAGGTGGTCGGCGAGGTCGTGGCGACCATGCAGGAGATCAACCACCGCAGCCAGAAGATCGGCGACATCATCGGTGTGATCGACGGCATCGCCTTCCAGACCAACATCCTGGCGCTCAACGCAGCCGTCGAGGCGGCGCGCGCGGGCGAACAGGGCCGCGGCTTTGCCGTGGTGGCCGGCGAGGTGCGCAGCCTGGCGCAGCGCAGCGCCGAAGCGGCGCGGGAGATCAAGGGCCTGATCGGCGCCAGCGTCGAGAAGGTCGAGGCCGGCACGCGCCAGGTCACCGAGGCCGGCACCACCATCGGCGAGATCGTCGCGAATGCGCAGAGGATTTCCGATCTGATCGGTCACATCACCACGGCGGCCAACGAGCAGAGCCAGGGCATCGGGCAGGTCAACGGCGCGGTGGGGCAGCTCGACCAGATGACGCAGCAGAACGCCGCGCTGGTGGAAGAAAGCGCAGCGGCGGCCCAGAGCCTGCAGGACCAGGCCCAGAAGCTGGCCGGTGTGGTGGCCACTTTCCGGCTGAGCGTCGGTTGATTTAGGTAGAGAGAAACAAACATGTTGAATCAGATGAGTCTTCGCGGCCGCATCCTGCTGCTCGTGGTAGTCGCGGTGCTGGGCATCGCGGTCATGGGTGCGCTGTCGGTGGTGCAGACCAAGCGCCAGCTCACCGACGCCCGCCACGGTCAGCTCGTCACGGCGGTCGAGTCGGCCCACTCCATCGTCGAGGGCTTCCGTGCCATGCAGACGTCCGGCAAGCTCGGCGCCGAGGCGGCGCAGGCAGCGGCCAAGGCCGCGGTCGCGCATGCGCGCTACGGCGAGGGCGGCAAGGAGTACCTCTACATCTGGTCGCTCGACGGCGTGGGCGTGATGCACCCGATCAAGCCGGAGTGGGATGGTCAGAACATGGTCGGCAAGGTCAAGGACGGTGAGGGCGCCGACGTCATCGCGTCCCTAGTCAACGGCATGCGCCAGAGCACCGACGGCCGGGCCTTCGTGCAGACCAATTTCCCGCGCCCGGGCGACACGAAATCGGTGCCCAAGCTGCAGTACATCATGAAGGTCGATGGCTGGAACTGGATGGTGGGCTCGGGCCTGTACACCGACGACCTGGACGCCATGGTGTGGCGCACCCTGGCGGTCAACGGTGCGCTGGCGCTGTCGGGGCTGCTGGTGATCGCCGGCATCGGCTGGCTGACGCTGCGCAGCGTGATGCGCCAGATCGGTGGCGAGCCGGCCCTGGCGGTGTCGGCGATGCGTTCGGTGGCCGATGGCGACCTGACCGTCACCCTGCCCCGTGTGCCCGCTGGCAGCCTGCTCGCGGCGCTGGCCGACATGATCGCCTCGCTGCGGGGCACCGTGAGCCAGGTGCGCACGGCGACCGACAGCATCAGCACCGCCAGCACCGAGATCGCCTCGGGCAACCAGGACCTGTCCAGCCGCACCGAGCACACGGCCAGCAACCTGCAGGAAACCGCGGCCAGCATGGAAGAACTGACCGGCACCGTGCGGCAGAGCGCCGAGTCGGCGCGCACGGCGACCCAGCTGGCCGAAGCCGCAGCGGGCACCGCACGCCGCGGCGGCACCGTGGTGGGCGAGGTGGTGCACACCATGCGCGAGATCAACGAGAGCAGCCGCAAGATCAACGACATCATCGGCGTGATCGACGGCATCGCGTTCCAGACCAACATCCTGGCACTCAACGCAGCCGTCGAGGCGGCGCGCGCGGGCGAACAGGGTCGCGGCTTTGCCGTGGTGGCCGGCGAGGTGCGCAGCCTGGCGCAGCGCAGCGCCGAGGCCGCCAAGGAGATCAAGGGCCTGATCGGCACCAGCGTGGACCGCGTGGAGGCGGGCACGCGCCTGGTCAGCGAGGCGGGCCAGACCATGGACGAGATCGTGGCCAGCGTGCAGCGCGTGACCGACGTCATCAGCGAGATCGGGGCCGCCACAGGCGAGCAGAGCCAGGGCATTGCCCAGGTCGGCTCGGCGGTGGCCCAGCTGGACCAGATGACGCAGCAGAACGCGGCGCTGGTGGAAGAGAGCGCCGCCGCGGCCCAGAGCCTGCGGGACCAGGCGCAGCGGCTGGCTGGCGTGGTCGCCACCTTCCGCCTGTCGGCCTGAGCGCGGTTTTCGGAAGTTCCCGCCGCCCTGCCGGGGCGGTGGCCTGCCTATACTGGCCCTCTGTCGCACCGCCCGCGCCGAGAGGACCGCCATGAACGCCCGCCTGCCCGCTTCCGCCCTGCCCCTGGAACCGCAAGCCCTGCAATCGCAGGTCGACGCCGCCTGGCGCGAATCCATCGTGCCCGAGCTGCAGCGCTACATCGCGGTGCCGGCCAAGTCGCCGATGTTCGACCCCGACTGGGCGGCCCACGGCCTGCTCGAACGCGTGCTGCAGAACGCCGCCGACTGGGTGCGCGCGCAACAGGTGCCCGGCCTGCAGCTGGAGATCGTGCGCCTGAACGACGCGCACGGAAAGCCGCGCACGCCGGTGCTGTTCTTTGAACTGCCGGCCAGCGAAGGAAAGGACGGCACGCCCGCCCCGGCGTCTGGCCAGACCGTGCTGATGTACGGCCACCTCGACAAACAACCCGAATTCAACGGCTGGCGCAGCGACCTGGGGCCCTGGACGCCGGTGATCGACGACGGCAAGCTCTACGGCCGCGGTGGCGCCGACGACGGCTACGCGGTCTACGCCAGCGTCACGGCCATCCAGGCCCTCAAGGCGCAGGGCGTGGCCCACCCGCGCATCGTCGGCCTGATCGAAACCTCGGAAGAAAGCGGTTCGGCCGACCTGCTGCCCTACGTGGACGCGCTGAAAGCGCGACTGGGCGACGTGGGTCTGGTGATCTGCCTGGACAGCGGCGCCGGCAACTACGACCAGCTGTGGCTCACCACCAGCCTGCGCGGCATGGCCAGCGGCGTGCTCAAGGTCGAAATCCTCACCGAAGGCATCCACTCGGGCGACGCCTCCGGCCTGGTGCCGTCGAGCTTCCGCATCATGCGGCAGGTGCTGGACCGGCTGGAAGACAGCGGCACCGGCCGTCTGCTGCCGGCCAGCTTCCACTGCGAGGTGCCCCCTGAGCGGCTGGCGCAGGCGCAGGCCACCGCCGCCATCCTGGGCGACGAGCTGTTCAAGCGCTTCCCCTGGGCCCACCACGACTGCGGCGGCGCCACCGTTTCGGCCCTGCCCACCACCACCGACCCGGTCGAGGCCCTGCTGGCGCGCACCTGGCGGCCCACGCTGTCGGTCACCGGCGCCGACGGTTTCCCGGACATCGCCAACGCTGGCAACGTGCTGCGGCCCTACACCGCGTTCAAGCTCAGCCTGCGCCTGCCGCCGCTGGTCGAGGCCGCGCCCGCCGTGCAGCAGCTCAAGGCCCTGCTGGAAGACAACGCACCCTACCAGGCCAAGGTGACGTTCGAGGGCCTGAGCTCGGCCACCGGCTGGAACGCGCCGTCCACCACGCCCTGGTTCGAGCAGGCGCTGCAGGACGCCTCGCAGGCGCACTACGGCGCCGCCTGCGCCACCATCGGCCAGGGCGGCACCATCCCGCTGATGAACATGCTCAGCCAGGGCTTCCCCTCCGCGCAGATGATGGTCTGCGGCGTGCTCGGCCCGCGCAGCAACGCGCACGGCCCCAACGAGTTCCTGCACCTGGACTACGCGCGGCGCCTGACCGCCTCGGTGGCGCAGGTCATCGCCCGCATGCCCTGACGCCGCCGACCATGTCCGACACCACCCAGGCGCCCTTCACCCTGCGCGACGGCCTGAACATCGCGCTCTACGACTGGCCCCTGCCGTCGCGACAGCGGCCGCGGGCCGTGGTGCTCATCGTGCACGGTCTGGGTGAACACGCCTGGCGCTACGACGCGGTGGCACAGCGCCTGAACGAGTGGGGCTTCAGCGTGCGCGCCTACGACCAGCGCGGCCACGGCGACTCGGGCGGTGACCGCGGGGTGTTGTCGGACGACGACGACCTGCTGGCCGACCTGCAGGAGCTGGTGGACGACACGCGCCGGCACATTGCGGAGCCCTGGGCCTGCCCCCTGGTGCTGTTGGGCCACAGCATGGGCGGCCTGGTGGCCTCCACCTTCGTGCAGCGCGGGATCGAGCCGGTGGATGCCCTGGTGCTCTCGTCGCCCGCACTGGACACCGGCATGAGCGCGTTCCAGCGCCTGCTGACCCGGCTGCTCTACCGCTGGGCGCCCGACTTCACCGTGCCCAACGGGCTGGACCCGCGCGGCATCTCCCACGACCCGGCGCAGGTGGCGGCCTACCAGCGCGACCGGCTGGTGCACAACCGCATTTCGGCGCGGCTGGCGCGCTTCATCGACAGCAACGGCCCGCGCGTGGTGGCGGCCGCGCCGACCTGGCAGGTGCCCACGCTGCTGATGTACGCCGGGGCCGACCGGCTGGTGCGGCCCGAGGGCAGCCGCGCCTTTGCCGCGGTCGCGCCGAAGGGGCTGGTGCACAGCCGCCGGTTCGATGGGCTGTTTCACGAAATCTTCAACGAGACCGACCCCTCGGCGGTGTACGCCGAACTGCGCGCCTGGCTCGACGCGCACATTCCGGCCTGAGGCTCAGCGCCGGCCCATCAGGCCGCCGAGCATGCCCATGAGGTCGCCCGCATCCAGACCCCCGGCACCACCGCGCTGACCGCCGCCGAGCAGCGAACCGAGCGCGTCCAGGCCGTTGTCCGGCGGCACCTGCCCCTGGGGGGTGAGCTGGTCGATCAGGCCGGGCAGCAGGTCGGCCATGGTGCCGGCGGCCTGCTGCTGGCTGCCCCCGAGCTGGCGGGCGATCATGTCCATCAGGTCCGGGCCCAGGGCGCTGCCCAGCGCGTCGGGCGAGACCGGCTGGTTGGCCCCCGTGCCGACCCAGGAGGAGGCGGCGTCGCCCAGGCCGGCCTGCTGCAGTTTGGCCAGGATGCCCGAGAGCCCTCCCGCGTTGTTCATCAGCACGCCGATCAGACCGATCAGCAGCTGCGGGTCCAGACCACCGGGGCCGCCTTGCGCCGGCTGGCTGTTCTGCTGTCCCCCGAAGGCGGCGTTCGTGGCCGCGCCCACCAGTGAATCCAACAGTCCCATGCGAGCTCTCCTCTCAATGCGTGGCGTCCGGCGCCGACCGGGGCCGGTTCAGGCCGGATTGTGGGCCGCGCGCCGGAGCCAGGCAAGCCAGCCCAGCGCCACCCCGGTGAGGGCCACGGGCGCCAGCGAACCCAGGTTCAGCAGGGCCCAGCCCTGGGTGGTGACGAGGGCGCCGGAGGCGAACGAGGTGACGGCCATGGTGGCGAAAACGAAGAAGTTGATGGCGGCCTGTGCGCGGTCTTTTTCCTCAGGCCTGTAGGCCTGCAGCGACAGCGTGGTGCTGCCGGTGAACAGAAAATTCCAGCCCACACCCAGCAGGAACAGCGCGATCAGGAACTGGTGCAGGTCCACACCGGTGAGCGCGATGGCGATGCAGGCCGCGTTCAGCAGCACGCCCACGCCCATGATGGTGAGCACACCGAAGCGCTTGATCAGGTGGCCGGTGAAGAAGCCGGGGGCGAACATGCCGATCACGTGCCATTCCAGCACCAGGGCCGCGTCCTCGAACTCGAAACCGCAGACCTGCATGGCCAGCGGCGTGGCGGCCATCAGCAGGTTCATCACGCCATAGCCCAGCGCCGCGCCCGCGGCGGCCACGATGAAGACCGGCTGCTTCATGATCTCCGACAGGGGCCGGCCGGTGTCGGCGTTGGCCTTCTTCGGCGGCAGCGGCGGGAACGTCATGAAGGCCATCACCGCCATCGACAGCAGCGCCACCACCGCCAGCGCCAGGTAGGCGCCGGCGAACGGCACCTCCAGCAGGTTGCGCGTGCGGCTGGCCAGATTGGGGCCGAGCACCGCGCCCACCAGACCGCCGGCCAGCACCAGCGACACCGCCTTTTCGCGGTAGTCCGGTGCCGCCAGTTCGGCGGCGGCGAAGCGGTAGAGCTGGCCGTTGGCGCTGTAGTAGCCGGCGATCACGGTGGCCGCCACCAGCAGCCAGAAGTTCTTGTCCATCGCGGCCCACCAGCACAGCAAGGCCGAGCCCAGGGCGACCAGCAACCCGATCTGGAACGAGCCCTGGCGGCCGAAAGCGCTTTGTGTGCGCGCCACCAGCGGGGTGGACAGCGCGCCGCCGACCACATAGCCCATCACCGGCAGGGTGGCCATCCAGCCCAGCGGGGCCAGCGAGAGCCCCACCAGCCCGTTGATGGCGATGAAGACCACGTTGTTGGTCAGGAACAGGCCTTGCGCGGCGGCCAGCAGCCAGAGGTTTTTGTTCATAAGTCAGCGTTTATACAAGGTGGCGGCGCCGCGCCGCACGCCACCCTGAACGCGGCTCAGGATTGCGGCCGTGTCACGGCGACCAGGCGCATCCCCTTGCCGCGGCTGAGAAAGTACTCGCCTTGCGGACTGATGACCACCGCGCGGTGTGCCGCAGGGTCCGAGAAGTAGCGCCACCCTTCGCCGGCCTGGCCGGCGCCCGCAGTGGTGGGCACCACCTGCATGCCGTGATCGAAGCCCTGGGCGGAACGGTTGGCGCGGCTGTGGTGGGAATCGTCACGGTGCTGCGCCGACCGCTGGGTCGGCTGGTCATCGCGCTGGTGTTCGCCGGCCGTGGCCAGCGATGCGGTGGTGGCCAGGGCCAGGCAAGCGGCGCCAGCGAGAAGCAGGTGCTTGTTCATGGTGAACTCCTTCGTGCGTGGCAGTCGGTATTGACTGTGGAACGCAGTCTGTGCCGGTCCGCCTGTACCCGCGCTGAAGGGTTCGTTCAGCGGTCGTTCACACCTGGGCGATCACCAGGGCCGCGAGCGCCGCCGTTTCCGCCCGCAGGATGCGGGGCCCCAGCGTGACGGGCACAAAGCCCGCGGTGCGCGCCAGGGCGTCTTCCTGCGCAGACAGTCCGCCTTCCGGGCCGCTGAGGAAGAGCACCGGTGTGTCGGCCGGCTGCTCGCGCAGCACCTCCGACAGCGGGCGTGTGCCGTCCGCCAGCGAGAGCACGCAGCGCAGCGGGGCGATGTGCCCGCTGTCACGCAACCAGGCGGCCACGTCGGCCACCGGCCGCACCGCCGGCACGCGGTTGCCGCCGCACTGTTCGCAGGCCGCGACCGCGACCGATTGCCAGTGCCCCTGCTTCTTGGCCGCACGTTCACCACTGAGGCGCAGCACGCTGTGCGAGGTGTGCAGGGGCTGCAGGCTGGCCACGCCGAGTTCGGCGGCCTTCTCGACCAGCCAGTCCATGCGCTCGTTGGCCGGCATGCCCATCGCCAGGTGCACGCGCCGCGCCGGCTCGCGCTCGACGTCTTCAAACGCGCCGACCTTGACCGCGACGTCGCTGCGGCCCATGCGCAGGATGGTGGCCGACCACTGGCCACCTTCTCCGTTGAACAGGGTGATCGCATCGCCGGGCTGGTGGCGCAGCACCTGCACGTGGCGCGCGGCAGCGGCCGGCAGTTCCAGCTCGGCGCCGGCGCTCAGCGGGATGGGGCAGTGAAAGCGGGGCACGCTGGAACGGCTCAGACGCGGCCGAAGGCGAAGCCGCTGGCCGCCTGCAGGCCTTCCACTTCATCGATCAGTTTCAGCAGCGGACCGAGTTCCCGGTAGCGGTGGGCGGTGGCCCGGATGTAGGCGATGAAGCGCGGCGCATCGGCCAGGTACTTCGGTTTGCCGTCTCGCAGTGTCAGTCGGGCGAAGATGCCGGCCACCTTCAGATGGCGCTGCAGGCCCATCCACTCGACCGCCCGGTAGAAGGCGCCGAAGTCGCTGTGCCAGTCCTCGAAGTCCATCAGCCCGGCCTTGCGCGCCTTTTCCCAGTAGCGCACGGTGATGTCGATGACGAAGTCCTCTTCCCAGCTCAGGAAGGCGTCGCGCATCAGGCTGGCGATGTCGTAGGTGATGGGGCCGTGCACCGCGTCCTGAAAATCGAGCACGCCCAGCTGCTGCGCGGGCGTGGTGCCCGGGTGGGAGGGAATCATCAGGTTGCGCGGCATGAAGTCGCGGTGCACATGCACCACGGGCGCGGCCAGGTTGCGCGCCACGATGGTGTCGAAGGTCTTCTGCAGCGTGCCGGCGATGGCGCCTTCGATCTTCACCTGACGGTGCTGCGCGAGGTACCAGTCGGGAAACAGCTGCAGCTCGCGGCGCAACAGGGCTTCGTCGTAGGGCGGCAGTTCGCCCGGCTTCGAGGCCAGCTGCCAGGCCAGCAGCGTGTCCACCGCCTGCAGGTAGCGCGCATGGTTGGCCTGGGGGTTGCCGGCGTCGATCCGCTCCATCATGGTTTGCGTGCCCAGGTCGGGCAGCAGCATGAAGCCCCGGGGTTCGTCCCAGGCCAGGATGTCGGGCACCAGCAGGCCGGCGGCCTTCATCAGGCCCGCCACGTGAACGAAGGGCGCGCAGTTTTCCTTGTCGGGCGGTGCATCCATGACGATGCGGCTGCCGCCGTCGACGGTGTCCACGCGCAGGTAGCGGCGGAAACTGGCGTCGGCCGAGGCCGGGCGCAGCGTTTCGGGGCGCAGGCCCTGGGCCGTGGCTAGGCCTTGCAGCCAGTGGTCGAAGGCGGCGTGGCGGGCCGGATCGGCCCAGGTGACTGCGGGGGTGTTCGGCGTCATGGAAGCGGGGGGAGACGGAGGCGCCGACGTGCTGGCAGGCCGGGCGGGTGGCATAGGATAATGGCCGGAGATTCTACAAATCCCCCTTGCCGTTGGTCACCTCCGCCGGCAGTCCGAGGCCCGGTCGATCGACAGCGACGGGGCATGTGCCACCGAAATCAGAGACGGCCGTTTCGCCACACACCGCCTTGAAACCTGATTCCTCCTCCCTGAACAGCCCCGCCCGTCTGCCGCGCATGGCGCGACTTCCGGAACCCACCACCCTGGCGCGCGCTGTGCAGGGAGCGTTGGCCATGCTCGCACTGGGCGGCGCTTGTGCTCCGTCCTGGGCCCAGAACACCGGTGCCGGTCCCGACGCGGCGGCCATCCGGCTCAAGTCCGGCGAGTCGCTGATCCAGCAGGTACCGACGGAGGTTCGCAAGCAGCTGCCCGTTTTCATCTGGGGCGAGAGCCTGGAAGGCGAAATGGACGGGGTGACGGTCATGCAGGGCGGCGCCGAGCTGCGCCGGCACGACACCGTGATCCGCGCCGACCGCATCGAACACGACAAGCGCACCGGCGAGACCAAGGCCCAGGGCAATGTGCTCATCAACCGCAACGGCGACCGATTCACCGGCCCGGATGCCGAGGTCAACGTCAACAGCCACTGGGGACACTTCAACCAGCCCGAGTTTTCGCTGCTGAAGAACGAAGGCAAAGGCGATGCGCGCCGGGTCGACTTCATGGGCGACGACCGGACGATGGTGCACGACGGCCGCTATTCGACCTGCCCGCGACCGCCGGGCTCGACCTGGATGCCCGACTGGATCGTGCGCGCCTCGTCCATCGAACTGGACCGGGTGGAGGACGTGGGCATTGCCAAGTCGGGCGTGATTGAGTTCAAGGGGGTCCCCATCCTGGCCGCGCCCATCCTGAGCTTCCCGCTGTCGGACCAGCGCAAGACCGGTGCCCTGCCGCCCAGCCTGAGCATCAGCACGCAGAGCGGCGTGGAACTGTCGACGCCCTACTACTTCAACATCGCCCCCAACTACGACGCCACAGTCACGCCCACGCTGATGACCAAGCGCGGACTGGACCTGTCGGGCGAGTTCCGTTACCTGCAGCCCGGTTACACCGGCAACCTGCGCACGTCCTACATGCCCTCGGACAAGCTGCGCGACGACGACCGCTGGGCGGTGGCGTACCGCCACAACCACCAGCTGACCCGCCCGATTGGCGGTGGCAGCCCGATCGGACTGCGCGTCAACCTCAACAAGGTCAGCGACGACAACTACTGGCGCGACTTCCCGCGCACCATCACCTCGCTGACCTCGCGCCTGCTGCACAACGAGGTCGCGCTGGGCTGGGGCAAAGGCCCCTGGTCGGTCAGCGGCGGCATGTACCGGTACCAGACCCTGCAGGATGTGAACGCGCCGATCACGCCCCCGTTCGACCGTCTGCCGTCCATAGGTTTTTCCTACGAGCAGCCCAACCAGACCCTGTTCGGTGCCCCTGGCTGGGACTTGTCCCTCGGTACCAACGTGACGCGTTTCCAGCGGGCGGTGCTGAGCGCGGGTGTGCCCACCGGGCGGGAGATCGGCGGTGACCGTTCGGTGGCGGTGGCCCAGATTGCCCGGCGCTGGCAGGCCCCGGGCTGGTACGTCACGCCCAAGGCGCGCGTGCACATGGCGCGCTACAGCAACGACAACACGACCGGGTCCACGGTGTCGGCCACGCGCACCGTGCCCACGGTCAGCATCGACAGCGGTCTGGTGTTCGAGCGGCCGGCCGAGTTCTTTGGCACGAGCTACATCCAGACCCTGGAGCCGCGCGCCTTCGCGACCTGGACGCCGTTCCGCGACCAGAGCAAGCTGCCCAACTACGACTCGGGCGCCCGCGACTTCAACTACTCCAGCATGTTTGCCGAACATGCCTTCAGTGGCAACGACCGCATCAGCGACACCCGGGCGGTGACGGTGGGCGTGAGCTCGCGTCTGCTGGACTCGGAGACCGGGGCCGAGGTGGTGCGCCTGGGTGTCGCCCAGCGCGCCCTGCTGGCCGACCAGAACGTCACGCTGCCACGGGGCACGCCGGTCACCGAACGCCTGAGCGACACCCTGCTTGCGGGGCGTGTGCAGTGGGATCCGCTGTGGTCGCTCGACGCCAACGTGCAGTACAACACCAAGACCCGCGAGTCCCGCCGCACCACTCTCGGTGGCCGGTACACCCCAGGGCCTTACAAGGTGCTCAGCGCCGCCTACCGCATCCAGAAAGGTGTGAGCGAGCAACTCGATCTGGGCTGGCAGTGGCCGCTGTCCGGCATCTGGGGCCGCACGCCCGAACCGGTGCCTGGAAGGGCACTCGGGCCGGGGCAGTGGTACGGTGTCGGGCGCCTGAACTACAGCATGCCCGACCGCAAGCTCATCGACGTGATTGCCGGTTTCGAGTACGACGCCGGCTGCTGGCTGGGACGTGTCGTCCTGGAGCGTTTGCAGACCAGTTCAAACACCTCGGATCGCCGCATCCTGTTCCAGCTCGAGTTCAACGGGTTCTCGAAGGTCGGTGGCAGTTCCTTGCAGAGCATCCAGGCCAACGTGCCCAAATACCAGTACCTGCGTGAAGAAGTCGTCCAGCCCAACCGTTTCCAGCAATATGACTGACCGTCCGGGAGTTCACCTCAGAGGCTTGCAGATCCTGTTGGCCGGGGGGCTGTTGCTGGGCGCGTGGCCGGCGCAGGGTCAGGCACTGCGCCCTGCCGCGGAGTTGCAGCGCCCGGTCAGCGGGCCCTCGACCCGCACCGTGGACTACATCGTCGCACTGGTCAACTCCGAGCCCGTGACCAATTTTGATGTCCGGCAGCGCATGTTGCGTGTCGAGCAGCAGTTCGCGGCCCAGGGCCGCAGCCTTCCTCCTCGCGACCAACTGGCGAAGCAGGTGATGGAGCAACTCATCGTGGAGAGGGCGCTGTTGCAGCAGGCCACCGAACAGGGCGTTCGGGTGGACGAGGCCACACTGGCGCAGGCCGAGCAATCGCTGGCGGCGCAGAACCAGCTGAGCGTGGAGGCCTTCCGGCGGCGGCTGGCCGCCGAAGGCATGGACATCAACAAACTGCGCAACGAACTGCGCAACCAGGTGCTGCTGCAGCGCCTGCGCGACCGTGAGGTGGAAGCGCGCGTGCGCGTCACCGAGGCCGACATCGACCGCTTCATCGCGGAGCGGCAGGCCGCCCGTCCCGAAGGGCTGGAGCTCAACCTGGGACACGTGTTGGTGCAGGTGCCCGAGGGCAGTGGTCCAGACAAGCTGCGTGAGCTGGAGGCCCGGGCCCAGGGGGTGGCCGACCGTCTGCGCAAGGGTGCCGATCTGGCGGTCCAGGCGCGCGAGTACTCGGAAGCGCCCGAGGCGTCCAGTGGCGGCCTCCTCGGGTTCCGGCCGCTGTCGCGCCTGCCCGAACTGTTTGTGCAGGCCACACGCAACCTGCCGGTGGGCGGCGTCGCCGGGCCCTTGCGCAGTGCGGCCGGGCTGCACGTGCTCAAGGTGGTGGACAAGCGCCAGGCACCGTTGCCCGAACTGAGCGTCGTGCAGAGCCGCGCGCGCCACATCCTGCTTCGTCCGGGCGCTCAGCTGAGCCAGGACGAAGCCATTGCAAGGCTGAACAGCTATCGCCAGCAGGTCGCTGCGGGGCAGGCCAGCTTTGAAGATCTGGCCCGTCAGCACAGCCAGGATGGCTCTGCCCGCCAGGGCGGCGACCTGGGATGGGTGTCGCCCGGCCAGTTCGTGCCCGAGTTCGAGCAGGTGATGAATGCGCTGCGCCCTGGTGAGGTGTCGCAACCGGTGGTGTCGCGGTTTGGTGTGCACCTGATCCGCCTGGAGGAGCGTCGCCAGGCCGCGCTCAGCGAACGCGAGCAGCGCGACATGGCGCGCGAACTGGTGCGCGAACAGAAAGCCGACGACGCGATCAACGCGTGGACCGAAGAGGTGCGCAGCCGCGCCTTTGTCGAACTGCGCGAAGCGCCGCAGCCTTGAGTCGTCACCGGCACGCCCGCGCATGAAGCATGTCGCGCGAAAGCGCTTTGGTCAGCACTTCCTGAGCGACACCGCCGTCATCGATGCGATCGTCGCAGCGATAGCGCCCTCGCCATCGGATGCCATGGTGGAAATCGGTCCGGGTCTGGCGGCCCTGACCCAGCCGCTGGTCGAGCGCCTCGGACGCCTGACGGTGATCGAGCTGGACCGGGACCTGGCGGCCCGCCTGCGGGAGCACCGCCTGCTGGATGTGGTCGAGTCCGACGTGCTTCGTGTGGACTTCACCGCGCTGGCCGCGCGATGGCCAGGCCGCAAGATCCGTGTGGTGGGCAACCTGCCCTACAACATCTCCAGTCCGATCCTGTTCCACCTGCTCGATCATGTCGCGGTCGTTCAGGACCAGCACTTCATGCTGCAGAAAGAGGTCATTGACCGCATGGTGGCCGCACCGGCCACCGCCGACTACGGGCGCCTCTCGGTGATGCTCCAGTGGCGCTATGCCATGGAGAACGTGCTGTTCGTGCCGCCGGAGAGTTTCGACCCACCACCCCGGGTCGACAGCGCGGTGGTGCGCATGGTGCCGCTGGTACAGCCGCCAGCGATGGATTTCAGGACCTATGGCGACCTGGTGCAGACCGCGTTCAGCCAGCGCCGCAAGATCCTGCGCAACACCTTGGGCAGATGGCTGGAAGCCCGTGGCTTTTCGGGCGACTTCGACCTGCAGCGCCGGGCGGAAGAGGTGCCGGTGGCGGAGTACGTCGCACTCGCGCAAGCTGTCCAGGCATGAAAAAAGCCGCTGCATGGGCAGCGGCTTCTCAAGGTTCTGCGGTTGATCAGGCTGCGGTCAGCCAGTAACCCGCATTGAACGGGCTGCTCATGCGCAGCGCCATCGGGCTCACGTCCAGGATCTTGTCCGTGGGCATGGGCTCTTCGTTTTCCACCTCGATCGGCTCTTCACCTTTTGGGGCGCGCGCGACCGAGAAGGAATAGAAGCAGCGGAACGGGATCTTGCGATCGCTCCAGTAGTCGGCCGCGTCGCGGAAGATGTCCAGCAACTGCTCGCGCGCTTCCTTGTCGAACTTGGCATGCGCCGGGATGTGTTCGAGCACGACGATGAAGCCGGTTTGCGGGCCCGATTTGTGGACCAGATCGGTCATGCAGTCGTAGAGGGCGTCGAAGTTCTTGCCGAAATGCGGCGGCAAGGTGTACTGCGCTGCGATCAGTTCGAGCACGTCCTGCTTGCTCTGGGCCTTGGCCAGGTTGGCATACAGGAAGTGGTGACCCAGCTGCTCGGCGGCGGCCTGCAGGTCCTTCACGCCGAAAGCGCGGATCGACTGAACGATGTTGGTACGAACATTACGAAGTGGCGTGTCCATCTCCGCGTCTCTTTCTACAGTCAAAGTTGAAAACGAAATCCACTCACATCACCGCGGGTCACTGCACGATCAGCCGGAAGCTGCTGTAGTGGTCCTCGGTGTAATAACAGGCATCTGGCGAACGTGGCTGCTGGCCTCCGCACACGATCCGCCTGGCCCCGCGGTGTCTCAACCCCGGCGTGGGCACTGTGTATTCCCGGTAATAACCCCGTTTCTGGCTGGGCAGCAGGCGCTCTCGGTTGCCGAACACGGTGCCGTCCTTCTCATAACGGAAAGGACCACCCTGGCGGATCTGCTCCATGACATCCTGTCCCTGTGGCGGCAGGCCGGTGAAGGCCACCGAAGCCACCGCTGAACCGGGAAGTACGAAAGAAGGGGTCCGGGCTTGCACCAGCATGGTGCTCAGCGACGTCGCCAGAACCGCTGCAAGGGCCAGTCCCACGACCAGCCCGACACGGCTCCTTGTTGCCCGGATCGGTTGCAGACCCATCAAAGTCCCTGTGTTCCTGAAGCCATCCACCTGCCCCGGGGGCGTTCGCTCAGCGCGAATTGAGCCCCTTGTTGGGGTGGGTTAACCCTGAAATACAAGCGCGCAAGTGTGCCTGATGCGCTGCAAAAAAGCAAGTTGTTGCTGCTTAATTAAGCAGATTGAGCAGGGGCAATTGTGAAAATTAGTTAGTGCTTGCTATATGCATCAACCTTGACGCTGCACGTTGGCTTCGGCAACCGTGAGGGCAGTCATATTGACGATGCGGCGGACGGTGGCGCTGGCGGTGAGAATATGCACAGGTTTCCCCACCCCCAGCAGCATCGGGCCGATGGCGATGTTGCCGCCGGCAGCGGTCTTGAGCAGGTTGTAGGCGATGTTGGCCGCGTCGATGTTGGGACAGACCAGCAGGTTGGCGTCGCCCTGCAGGGTCGAGCGCGGCATGATCGAAACCCGTGCATCGGCGTCCAGCGCCACGTCGCCGTGCATCTCGCCGTCCACCTCCAGCCATGGTGCATTCGATTGCAGGATGGCCAGGGTCTCGCGCATCTTGACCGCGCTGGGCTGGTTGCTGGAGCCGAAGTTGCTGTGCGAGAGCAGCGCCGCCTTGGGCGTGATGCCGAAGCGCATCATCTTGCGGGCCGCCATCTGGGTGATCTCGGCCAGCTGTTGGGCCGTGGGGTCGTAGTTGATGTGCGTGTCCACCAGGAACACCTGGCGGCCGGGCAGCATCAGCGCGTTCATGGCGGCGTAGCAGTTGGCGCCTTCGCGCTTGCCGATCACCTGGTCGATGTAGTCCAGGTGCAGCTGGGTGTTGCCCCAGGTGCCGCAGATCATGCCGTCCACGTCACCGCGACGCAGCAGCATGGAGCTGATCAGGGTCAGGCGCCGGCGCATCTCGATCTTGGCCAGCTGCTCGGTCACGCCGCGGCGTTCCATGAGCTGGTGGTAGGTGGTCCAGAGCTCGCGGTAGCGTGCGTCCTGCTCGACGTTGACCACGTCGTAGTCCAGACCCTCTTTCAGGCGCAGGCCGAACTTCTCAATGCGCTGGGCGATGATGGTCGGGCGGCCGAGCAGCGTCGGGCGGGCCAGGTTCTCGTCGACCACGATCTGGCAGGCGCGCAGCACCCGCTCCTCTTCGCCCTCGGCGTAGGCGACGCGCTTCTTCAGTGCCGTCTTGGCGGCCGCATACAGCGGCTTCATGATGGTGCCGGAGGCAAACACGAAGCTCTGCAGGCGCTGCTTGTAGGCGTCCATGTCGGTGACCGGTCGCAGCGCCACGCCGCTGTCAGCCGCAGCCTGCGCCACGGCCGGCGCGATCTTCATCATCAGGCGCGGGTCGAAGGGCTTGGGGATCAGGTACTCGGGGCCGAAGGCCAGTTTCTCGCCCGCATACGCGGCGGCCACCACCTCGCTCTGTTCGGCCTGGGCGAGCTCGGCAATCGCGTGCACCGCGGCGATCTCCATCTCGTCGGTGATGGTCGAGGCGCCGGCGTCTAGCGCACCGCGGAAGATGTACGGAAAACACAGGACGTTGTTGACCTGGTTCGGGTAGTCGGTGCGGCCGGTGGCCATGATGGCGTCGTCGCGCACCGCCTTGACGTCTTCGGGCGCGATCTCGGGGTTCGGGTTGGCGAGCGCGAAGATCAGCGGGTTGGCGGCCATCTTGGCGACCATCTCCTTCTTGAGCACGCCACCGGCTGACAGGCCGAGGAAGACATCGGCGCCTTCGATCGCCTCGCTGAGCGTGCGCTGCTCGGTCTTCTGAGCGAACACGGCCTTGTCAGGGTCCATGAGTTCGGTGCGGCCTTCGTAGACCACGCCGGCCAGGTCGGTGACCCAGATGTTTTCGCGCGGCAGGCCCAGCTTGACCAGCAGCTGGATGCAGGCCAGCGCGGCGGCCCCGGCGCCCGAGGTCACCAGCTTGACTTTCTTGACGTCCTTGCCCACGACCTTCAGGCCGTTGAGCAGGGCAGCGCCGACCACGATGGCGGTGCCGTGCTGGTCGTCGTGGAAGACCGGGATCTTCATGCGCTCGCGCAGCTTGCGCTCAATGTAGAAGCAGTCCGGCGCCTTGATGTCTTCGAGGTTGATGCCGCCGAAGGTGGGTTCGAGTGCCGCGATGATCTCGACCAGCTTGTCCGGGTCCTTCTCGTTGATCTCGATGTCGAAGACGTCGATGCCCGAGAACTTCTTGAACAGCACGCCCTTGCCTTCCATCACCGGCTTGGCCGCCAGCGGGCCGATGTCGCCCAGACCCAGCACGGCGGTGCCGTTGGTGATGACCGCCACCAGGTTGCCGCGGCTGGTGTACTTGAAGGCGTTGACCGGGTCGGCCACGATTTCTTCGCAGGGCGCAGCCACGCCGGGCGAGTAGGCCAGCGCCAGGTCGCGCTGGTTGACCAGCTGCTTGGTGGCGGCAATGGCCACTTTGCCGGGGACGGGTTTCTCGTGGTATTCGAGGGCGGCGCGGCGCAGCTCTGCGCGCTTGTTCTGTGCTTGTTCGGTGCTCATTGGACTGTCTCCGGCGAGGTGATTCTGCAATGCGAAACGCTATTGCGCATTCTAAATCTTGGGATTCGGCATGGCCATCGTTTTTTTGCGAACGGATGGTTCGGGTGCCTGTGACATTCTGGGCCGGAATCCGGCGCGCGCAAGCACGGTTTTCCACAGCAAAAAGCCGCCCCGGGGGCGGCTTTTTGCTGCAAGGGGTCCGGAATCAGGCCGGCGCCGGTGCCTCGGTCTGCAGTTGCAGGTGGGCGGTGGGCTGGGAGGGGCGGCACTGCATCCATACGGCGCGGGCGCTCGACTCACACTGCCCGCACTGGGTGGCCACGCCCATGTCGATCTGGATGTCGTCGAAGCTGGCACCGCAGCGCGCGGCCTGGGCGATGGCTTTGTCGTTCACACGGCGGCAGACACAGACGATCATGGTGGCAAGGGGTCAGAGGAAGAACAAGCAAATGATAATTGCTCGCATTCAAACCTCAAAGTCCCCTGTGCACCCAGGGGTTTGACCCCCGTGGCCGTGGGATCTCCGGTCAGCCCTCGTCGCCCATCTGGCTCTGCAGATAGTTCTGGATGCCCACCTTGTCGATGAGTTCGAGCTGGGTTTCGAGGAAGTCGATGTGTTCCTCGGTGTCGTCCAGGATCTTCATCAGCAGGTCGCGCGAGACGAAGTCGCGCACCGACTCGCAATAGGCCACGCCGTCCTTGATGGTGGCCTGCGCGCCACGCTCCAGCGCCAGGTCGCTGCCCAGCATCTCGGGCACGTTTTCGCCGATGTTGAGCTTGCCCAGGTCCTGCAGGTTGGGCAGGCCGTCGAGCATGAAGATGCGGTCCATCAGCCAGTCGGCGTGTTTCATCTCGCCGATCGACTCTGAATATTCCTTCTTGGCCAGCTTGTCCAGACCCCAATGCTTGAGCATGCGGTAGTGCACGAAGTACTGGTTGATGGCGGTCAGCTCGTTCTTGAGTTGGGCCTGCAGGTGGGCAATGGCTTGCGGGTCGCCTTTCATGGTGAGCTCCTTTCTTGAAAATTGGCAGCGCTCGACCCGCATTGTGGCGTCGCGCCGCGCCGACACCAAACGCCGGACAGGCAGGTGCACCTCGGCAGTTGAATAATGAGAATGATTCTCATATACTGAGCCATCTGTTGACCGCCAGCCAGCCAGGCTCCGTTGCGACGCCTGTTTCCTGCCAGCCAGCGATGGAACCCACCGGCATGGAGGCCCTCCCGTGAATCATCCCGACACCCCGATCAACGCCTGCTGCGACGAGGAATATGTGCTGCCCTCGGTGGAGGCACTCATGGCCGGCACGCTGGCCCTCATGACCGGCTATGCGCAGGCCGCCGCGGGCGACCTGCACCGGTCGCTGCTGGCGCGCAAGCTGGTGTCCAACCTGTTTTTCCTGTCCGAGCACCCTCAGGTCTCGCCCCACATGCGCTGCATGCTGGCCAACCTGAGAACGCGCTGGCAGCTGGAGGTCGAACAGGGAGGTGCCCCGAGGTGCGTACCGGCCCCCACGCCGCTGTGGCACAGCGCACCGGAGGTGCTGCAGTGAGTGGCCGCCCCGCCATGGCCAGACACGAAGCGAGGGCCCTGGTGGTGCGCGAGCTGGTGGCCGAACACGGCGTCCTGTCGCGGCGGCTGGCACAGCTGCAGCAGCGTGTTGGCGATCAGTTGCAGGCCAGCGCCCGGCGGCAGGCGGCGCTGGACGGAGAGAACATCCGGTTGCGCGGCGAACTCGTGCGGATGCGCACGGCCGTGGCCTGGGACCTCCGGTCGGCAGCGCTGGTCCCGCGGGCCGCGACCGGCCCGCGTGGTCTTGCTCCGCGCATCGCTCCCGGGCTGCTCGAGGCCCAGGCCGTGATCTGCCAGACCGGCTGTGCCGGCCACGCCCACCCCTGGCTGGAGCCCGACGGACAGTGCCGGCGCACCGGGCAGGCCTGTGATCGGCTGGAGGACGAGACCCTGTCCACCGCCACCCGCGGGGCTGGCCCGTCGGACCCGGAGTGACCCTGCCCGCAGTGGTCGCATCGGGGGGCACCGGGGTGGTGCCCGGCGGACGGGCGCACCATGGCGCCCCGGCCCTGCGGCCATCCGATGGGAGCGTCCCATGATCCCTCCCCACACGTCCGGTCCCGCGGCGGAAAGCGGCGACTGGCGCACCGAACACGATTCCATGGGCGCGGTGTCCGTGCCGGCCCAGGCGCTCTACGGTGCGCAGACCCAGCGCGCCGTGCTCAATTTTCCAGTCAGCGGCCAGCCGATGCCCCCGCTCTTCGTGCGCGCGCTGCTGCAGCTCAAGGCCGCCGCCGCGCAGGCCAACGGCGAGCTGCAGGCCATTCCCGCCGCCGAGGCCGGGGCCATCGCGCAGGCCTGCGCCGCGCTGCTGGCGCTGGACGATGCGGCGCTGATGCTGCACTTTCCTGTCGATGTCTTCCAGACCGGCTCGGGCACCAGCAGCCACATGAACGCCAACGAGGTGATCGCCACGCTGGCCAGCCGAGCGCTGGGCACACCGGTGCACCCCAACGACCAGGTCAACGCCAGCCAGAGCAGCAACGACATGGTGCCCAGCGCCCTCCACGTGGCTGCGGCGCTGGCCCTGCACCAGCGCCTGCTGCCGGCGCTCGACCACCTGGTGGCGGTCACGCAGACCAAGGCCGCGCAGACCCATGGCTACGTCAAGACCGGGCGCACCCACCTCATGGACGCGACGCCGGTGCGCATGGGCCAGGCGCTGGCCGGCTGGGCGGCGCAGCTGGAGGCGGCGGCGCTGCCCCTGCGCGCTGCGGCCACCGCGCTGCAGCAGCTCGCGCTGGGCGGCACCGCGGTGGGCACCGGGGTGAACGCCGACCCGCGCTTCGCGCCGCTGTGCGCCGCCGCACTGGCGCGCGCCACCGGCCTGCCGTTCGCGCCCGCCGCCAACCGCTTTGCGCTGATGGGCGCGCAGGACACGGCGGTGGCCACATCGGGCGCGCTCAAGACGCTGGCGGTGGCGCTGATGAAGATCGCCAACGACCTGCGCTGGATGAACTCCGGCCCGCTCGCGGGCCTGGGCGAGATCGAGCTGGAAAGCCTGCAGCCGGGCTCGTCCATCATGCCCGGCAAGGTCAACCCGGTGATCCCCGAGGCCACCGCGATGGTGGCGGCGCAGGTGATCGGCAACGACACCACCCTCACCGTTGCCGGGCAGTCGGGCAACTTCGAGCTCAACGTGATGCTGCCGGTGATCGCGCGCAACCTCCTGGAGAGCATCGGCCTGCTGGCGAACGTGATGCCCCTGCTGGCCGACAAGGCCATCGCCAGCTTCAGGGTCAACGAGGCGCGGCTGCAGCAGGCGCTGGCGCGCAACCCGATCCTCGTGACGGCGCTCAACCCGCTGATCGGCTACGCAAAGGCCGCCGAGATCGCCAAGCAGGCCTACCGCGAGGGTCGGCCCATCGTCGATGTCGCGGTCGAGCACACCAACCTGCCGCCCGAAGAGCTGGAGCGGCTGCTCGACCCGGCGCGGCTGACCGGGGAGGAGGGGTAGCCCCCACGCTCCGCCGCTGCGCGGGTCGCTGCCCCCCCGAGGGGGTGCGAATTCAGCTTGGGGCGCCCCGGCGCTGAATTCCTGGCCCCCACGCTCAACCGCTCAGGCCATCGCGCGCTCGGGCGCGGCGTGGGTCGGTGCAGCAGGGGCTGCGGCGGTGCGGGCGGTGTCCTGCGTCTGCGCCTGGGCCGTCTGCTGTGCCTGCGCCAGGTGCTGCTCTGCGGGTTTTGTCTGCGCCTCCCGCACGCCGAACTCGCTGACCGGCGCGCTGGCCTGCACCATCGCGATCCGTTCGCCGTCCTTGCTCAGGTGAAAGGCGCGCACCTCGCCGCGGTGCGCATGCGCCTGCGCGTGGCTCACCGCTGCTGCGCTGACGCGGTCGATGCGCTCGTCGTCCAGCCCCCGGGCGCGCAGCCCGGGGGCCAGCTGCTCGCGGGCCAGCGCGTGGTGGCGCTGCTGTTCGGGCGTGAGCGAGGTCTGATTCGAGCGCGTCGGCGCGGCCTGAGGGTTGCGGGGCTTCAACTCGGCGGGCAGCTCCGGCGGCGTCAGGCCGCGCTCCTTGTAGGCCTCGCGGATCGCGCCCAGGTGACCGATGTCCCGCCACAACTCGTTGGCCCCTTGCTGTACGCGCCCGGCCTGACGCTGCTGCGCCAGCGCCCTGGGCCAGCCCTGGTCGACGTTGTTGTGCGAGTCCTTGTTCGATTCCAGCGCCTCCAGCGTGCGGCGGCCCTGCGCCACCTCGCCCGCGAACTGCTGGTGTTTCTGCGCCAGCTGCTGAGGGCTCAGCGCACGGTAGTTCTCCAGCGGTTCGTGGGGCAGGGCGCGCGGGTACTGCTCGTGCACCGCGTCGCTGTAGGCCCCGCGCACCGCATCAAGGGGCTTCTTGCCGGCGTCGATGTGGCGGGCCAGGGCGTCGTTCACATCGTCCTTGTCCACCTTGGGGAAGCGCGCGTGCATCGCCTCCCAGCTTTTGTCGACGCCGGCCCGGCCCTCGAAGTAGCGCCCGTTGCGCTCGGCTTCCTGGCCGAAGGCCGCGCTGGCCGTGTCCAGCCGGGTCTGCAGGCGCGCGCGCTCGGCCGGGTCGGTGGTGTGCTGCAGGTCCTCTCTAAGGCCATTGACCTGGCGCAGCAGGCGGCCTTCCTTCGACACGTAGTCATAACCCAGCTGCCCCACCTCGCGCCCCAGGGTTTTGGTCCACTGCTGGAGGCGCGAGTCCTCGTAGAGCTTTTCGGCGCCATAGGCTGCGGCGCCACCGGTGGCCAGACCGCCCGCGATCGGTCCGACCGGCCCCGTGACCGGGCTGGTGAGCGCGCCTGCGGCGGCGCCGGGAATGGCACCCACGGTGGCCGCGCCGCCGGTGATGGCGGTCCGGGCGGCCTGGTTGGCGGTCTCCTCGCCCCCGCGCACCCACTGCTCGCGGTTGGAGCGCGCGGTGTCGATGGCGGCGTCGACCTGGTGCTTGGCGTCGACGGCGCCGTAGGCCGTGCCCAGCACGCCCGCGGCTTTGCTGGCGGGACGGATGCCGTGCTGGATGGCGGTGGAGAGGGGCAGCCGGTTGTCGATGGTCTTGACCAATTCCGCGGGTTCGTAGAGCTGGCGGTTGGGCGTCAGAAACTGCCTTGCGCCACCTGGTTTGGTGACTTGGCCGTCCAGCTCGCTGGTCGGCGCCACGGTGTTGACGAAGACTTCGGTGGGCGCTTTGGGAGTGATCTTGTAGACGTCGTATTGGGGCGATTCGCTGGCGACGGGGAGGGCGAAGTGTCGCGAGAGGTTCTTGCGTTGTTGGATGGCTGTGTCGAGGTCGGCTTCCTTGGCCCAGAACGGAGAGTAGGGTGAAGGTTGCTGGCCTTTGGGGACGATCTTGACCAGGGGCTCGTCGAGCATCTCCATGCGGGGGAGTTCGCGACCGGAGGTGATCTGGTTGATGGCCCGCATACGCAAGTCCGCTATGGGGGTGCCCGTTGGCGCGGCTTCCTCCAGCCTGGACAGGTACAACACCCCTTCCGGAGTTCGGAGGTACTGCCTTGCTTCCTGTGGCGTCACACCGTGTGTTGTGAAGGTATTGGCCTTTGCAATCGCCTCGACGTTTGCTAGTCGCACGTCGTCAGGGGTCAGATCGGGGGCACTCACTGGCGCTCCCCGTTGCCAGAGAGTCTCTTGTTTCTCAGCTGTTCAATGATGGCTTCAATCTCTTTGTCATCTTCCGTCAGCCCACCCCTCAACTCTTCGGTGAAATCGCCGTAGGCGCTTTCCACGTTGGGGTCGAGGTAATCGCGATAGAGACCTTCCGCAAAAACCGCCCACTGACCCGGAAAGCGGTGCTCGTCGTCAAAGGGCTCCGAGACTTTGCCCGCCTTGGCGTCCTCAATCAATGTGCGCATGCTCTCCAGCAGGCCCTGCACCCGATCCTCATTCGGATACTGCTGGCACACCCATTCAAGGCGCTCGGCGGCGGCCTTGAGCTTGGCGGGATCGATCTTCTGTGTCATGGCGGCTTCCCTGAAAACGGTTGTTGTGAACGACGAGGCCGGATGTTCCCACACCCCGGCGCCGCCCGGTTCAACCGCTTGCGGTCCGCCGCAACAGCCCCCGGGTGGCGTGGTCCGGCTCAGTCTTCAGGCCACCGGCACCCAGTGGTTGTCGAGTTGCAGCGGTGCCGAGGTGGGGCGGGCCTCGCCCTGCGTGCCGAGCACGCTGCCGGCGCCGCCCAGCCACCAGCGGCCGTCGTGGCTGGCCAGGGCGCAGGCTTCGCGGTGCGCCAGTGCGCGTTGCCAGACCCCGCGCGCGTCGTACAACGCCAGCTGGTTCGCGCGCGGGCAGCTGACGGCGAAGCCGCCACCCGACCAGGCGCAGATGTCGCCGCCGTAGCCGGCCACCGGCGGCTGGCCTTCGGCGGGGCGCAGGGTGCGGCCGTCCCACACCGCCAGCACCGGTGCAGCCGCCTTGTCGCTGGACTGCGGGTGTTCGGCCTGCAGCGCGATGCCCAGGGTGACCGAGACCGGGTCGAAGGCCAGGTGGCGCAGGCTCAGGAACGGGTCGGCCAGGCGCCACTGACCCAGCAGCTCTCCGCTGTCCGGGTGCAGCGCCACCAGGGACGCATCCATGCGGCCGAGTTCGCGCTTGCTGCGCCCGGTTTCGGGCAGGGTGGGGATGCCGCCGTTGGCGACCATCAGCGTGCCGGCGGGCAGGTCGCCCACGGCCTGCGGCAGCGCCAGCAGCTGGTGCGGGTCCATGCCGTGCGTGGCCCACTCGCCGGTCTTCTCCAGCGACGCCGCGTCGCGCACGCCGATGCGGCCTTGCGCGGTGTCGAGGTCGGTCTCGGTGGTCCAGAGCGTGGCGCCGCCGGTGCGCGAGATCACATGGCCGTTGAAGCGTCGGTCCTCGCCGATCCAGTGCCACTGCGTGCGGCCGCTGGCCTGGTGCCAGCGCAGCAGCCAGTCGCCCGGCCGCCGCGCGACCGCCAGCACCGAGCCCCCGGCCTCGGCCCACAGCCCGTGCGCCCGCGTCGGCACCGCGAGCGAGCGCTGCACCGACCACGACGTGTCACCGACGGACAGCAGACCGATGCGCTGTTCGTCCTGCTGCTGCCAGGCCGCAAGCAGGGAGGCGTCGGAGCGCGCAGCACGTGCGACAGGCATGAGCGCCGAGCCACCAGCCATCAACAGCAGCCGCCGGCGCGAAATGCCTTCATCAAGCGGCCACCGCGGAACCGGCTTTGCCGGGCCGCCAGTGGCGTCCCCCCCCAGGGGGGAAGACGCCGAAGGCGGCGCAGGGGGGATTCTTCTAATCTCCGTCCGCATCAGAGAACCCCAGCGGCACGTCCAAGGCGGCCGCCACCTCCGTCTGGAAAAGCGTGGTCACGCCCTTGAGCGTTTTCGACAGCGCCATCAGCTCCTGCTCGCCGGCCTTCGGGGGCAGTGCGGCGATGGCAGCGTCGGCGCGGTCCAGCGCCTGGCCCCAGCGTTGCGCCAGCGCGATGTGGCCCTTGCCCATCAGCAGGGCTTCGATGGGCACCAGGCCCTGGCCCGGCTGTGGCGGCTGGGCGCGCTGTGCGTCGCTCAGGCGCGCCTGCGCCCGCAGCGTCTGCCACTGCGCGCGCCATTCGGCGGCGTTGTCGGCGGCGGCCAAGCGTGCGAACCTGGGCGCGTGGCCTTGGCCGGCCGTGCGGGCTTTCTGCACGGGCTGCTCGATGTGGGCCCAGCGCAGCCGCTCCAGACCGCCCAGCCACTGGTTGATCCATTCGGCGAAGGCGCTGCGGGCGGCGTCCTCGTTGCTGGTCCAGTCGCGCGTGGCGAGTGCGTTGAAACCCGCGTGCAGCGCCACCGCCTCGGCTTCGATGCCTTCGGCCACCAGTACGAGGTAGGGGCAGTGGGCGGGCGCGGGCCGGGCCGCCAGCAGCTGTTCCATCGCCGGAAAACCCTTGGCCGGCGTGCCGACGGACTCCATGTCGGCCAGCGTCTGCGGCGCGCGCTCCAGCGCCTTGGCCAGCAGTGCGGGCCGGGTGGGCCAGAAGTCGATCTGCCGCTGCGAGCGGCGCTCGATCACCGGGCCCAGCGCGGGGCTGGACAGGGCGTCCCAGGCCAGCAGGGCGCGGCGCCAGGCGTCTTTCAGGGTCGCCGGGGCAGCGGGACCAGCGCAGTGCTGGCGCGCGGCGGCGGTCAGGGCTCGGGCCTGGGTCTCGAAGTCGCGCGCGAGCGGCGGCAGGTGCTGCGCGTACAGGCCCTGCAGCGCGTCCTCACCGCTGTAGTAGGGGAAGGCATTGACGCCACCCGATTGAGCGTGGGCAGACCCGGCCAGCAGGAGGATGCCAGCCAAGGTGGCACGCATCCAGCACACACCGCGGAACCGGCTTGGCCGGGCCGCTGGTGTGGTCCCCCTCCCGCCGAAGGCGAGAGAGGGGGAAGCCGCGAAGCGGCGCAGGGGGTGTGTGCTCATAGTGAGTTGACGAACGCGACCAGCGCGTCGCGGTCCTGCTTCGTGAACTTCTGCACCTGCTCCTTCGAGCGCTGCGCCTCGCCCCCGTGCCAGAGCACGGCTTCGAGCACGCCATTGGCGCGGCCGTCGTGCAGCAGGCGCTGGTGGCCGTTGACGTCCTTGAACAGGCCCACGCCCCACAGCGGCGGCGTCTTCCATTGCCGGCCATTGGCCTGGAAGTCGGGCCGGCCGTCGGCCAGGCCCTCGCCCATGTCGTGCAGCAGCAGGTCGGTGTAGGGCCAGATGCGCTGGCCGGCCACCTTGGGGCTGGTCAGGCGCGGAAACAGCGGCTCGCCGGTCACATAGCTCGGGCGGTGGCAACTCGCGCACTGGGCCTGCGCGAACAGCGCCTGGCCGCGCAGCACCTGCGGGTCGTCGGGCTTGCGGCGCGCGGCCGGGGCCAGGGTGGCGGCGTAGAACACCACATCGCCCAGGGTCTGGTCGTCGATCTCGGGCACCTGCGCGCTGGCCTGCGACGAGGGCATCAGCCCGTCGTGGCCGGTGCGCTTGCCGCCGCCGTGCGGTGCGGCCAGGCAGTCTTTCTGCGCGGGCGTGCAGGCCTCGCGCCAGTTGACGCTGCTGGTGATGCCCATGTCGCCCAGGAACGCGCCCGCGCTCTGGTGTGCCAGGCTGCCGGTGTTGGCCTTCCAGCCGAAGCGGCCGATGACCTCCTTCTGCGCGAAGGCGTCCCAGACGCGGTTGGGCTGGCCCTTGACCGGGCCGGGCGCGGCGGCCTGCTCGCGCGCGTTGGCCAGGATCTCGCGCTCGGGAATCGCTTCGAGCAGGCCCAGGCCGGCCATGTGCGGCGCGATGCGCGGGCTGACCATGACGTCCCTGGCCATGGCGCCGTAGCCGAGCTCGGTGAAGCTGTAGACCGGCTGGTGCAAGGTGTAGCGGGTGCCGTCGGCGAAGCGGCCATGCACCGGGGTGCTGCGGATGCGCACCGTGCCCTCGGCCTTCACGCCCTGGATGGCGGCGTTGTTGAACTGGTCACCGTAGGTCGGCTCGGGCACCACGCCGTCGTGCGGCGCGGGCGTGCCGGGCACCGAAAGGCGGAACAGCAGCGCGACCGTCGGGTCGGGTTCGGGGCCCAGCGTCTTCTTCCAGTCGGGCGGCGCACCGCGGCCGTCCATCACGTGGCAGCCGGCGCAGGAGCGCGCGATGAAATGCGGGCCCAGACCGTCGCGCGCCGTGGTGGAGGCGGGGGCCTCGACCCAGTTGCGCTTGAAGAAGGAGTTGCCGATGACGAAGCGCGTGCGCTCGGCGTCGTCCAGGTTGGCCAGCGGGAAAGAAAAGGAGTTTCTGCCCGTGGTGTGCACGGTGGTGGCGCCGCCGGTGAACTCGCCCAGCGGGTCCGGGTCGGCGTCGGCGGCGGCGGGTCCGACCAGGACCCACGCCGCCGCACCGATGGCAGCGGCCCCCATGGCTGGCGCGAAGCGCGTGGCTTTGGGAAGGAAGTTCATGAAGGATCAAGGCTCCACGAGGGTCAGCTTGGCGATGCCGACGGCCGACGCGGATTCCACCAGCAGCTTGGACTGCGACACCAGGCTGGCGATGGTCTTCTCGATCGCCGGGCGGCCGGCCGAACCCTTGACGATGGCGCGGTCGAACGGTGCGGGGATCGCTTCGGCGCCCTTCACCGAGTCGGCGATCTGGGCCGTGGTCTTCTCGGCCAGGGCCGGGTTCTTCGCGGCCACCAGGTCGCGCACGCCCGGGCCCTTGAGCATGCTGCCGTCGCGGCGCGTGTACTCGCCGGTCCACACGTTCTGGATGCCCTTGGCGTTGCTCACCACGTCGCGGTGCGTGTTGTCGGAGAAGCAGGAGTGCTCGTCTTCCTGGTCCTGCGAGTTCAGCGCCACTTCCATGCGCTCGCCCGAGAGTTCTCCGCGCGAGAGCGAGCCCAGGCCGACGATGATCTTGCGCACCGACTCCTTGCCACCCTTCTCGAACTTCGCGCGGTAGTTCTTGGCGTTGGGTTCCCAGGCCTTGACCATGGCCGACAGGTCGTCGACCAGCAACTCGGTGGCCACGGTCAGGTACTGCGCGCGGCGCTCCGCGTTCTGGCCCTTGCCCACCACATAGTCCTCGAACGACCGGTTGCCCGGGCCGGTCTCGCTCTGGTCCTGGCCCCACAGCAGGAACTCGATGGCGTGCCAGCCGGCGCTGATGTTCTCCTCGCCGCCGCGTTCGTTGGCCTTGGCCAGTGCCGCCTTGGTGATCTTGAACTTGGCGTTGTTGACCATGCCGGCGCCGGGCTTGCCGGTCACGTAGTCCACATAGGCCTCGTCCAGCGGCCAGGCGTTGATCTGACCCTCGGGGCCCTTGTCGTCGTCGATCGGGCCGCCGTAGAAGCGGAAGGCCTCGGTCTGGCCGTAGAACTCGCGCGCGTCCAGCCAGGCCTTGCGGGCCTTGGTCAGACCGTCGGCCGAGGGCGCCTTGGTGAACTCGGCGACGGCGGCCTGCAGGTCCTTGGCGGCGGCCAGGGTGTCGGCGTAGTTGGCGTGCACCAGGGCGGCGTAGTGGGCGGCCACGGCCTGGTGGTCGACGGCTGCGGCCGCCGCGGCCGCGGGTGCGGCGGTCTGGGCGTGGGCCGGCAGCGAGGCGGCGGTCAGGGAAGCCAGGGCCAGCACGGCGGCGGCGACGGTGTGCAGTTTCATCGGTGGTTGCTCCTGAGAAAATAAATGAGAATGATTCTAGTTTGAAAAACTTAAGATTCGTTGACGCCATTCACCGGATGTCGACCGGGCCTGGTGAGGGTTGTTCGCGGCGCGAGGATCTGAAAGGCTCGGCACAGGCCCAATGGCGCAGCCAGTGCGTTCGCCAGGCCAGCAACTGACCCACGCCCAGCGCGCTGCCGGCCAGCAGCATGGTCCACACCAGCGCCGCCATCGACGGCCGGTCGGCCGACAGACAGGCCAGCAGCGAGAGCAGCAAGGCGGCTGCGCCCAGGGCCCGCAGCCGCCGGCGCGGGCCCTGGGCCTCGTCGGCGTGCCGGTGCATCACCTGGCCCCAGTGCACCTCCATCGCCAGCGCGAGCCAGGCCATGCCGCTGAAGCTCAGCGCCGCGGCCAGCAGCAGCCACAAGGCTTCAGACATGGGCCACCTCCGCCACCGCATCGCTGCCCGCCGGGGCGGCTGTCGCGCGAGGCGCAGCCTGTTCGCGCCGGGTCAGCAGGCGCGCCGCCCAGCCGGCGATGGCCGCGCTGGCCAGCAGGCTCAGGTCCACACCGGCCACGGCCCAGTAGGTCTCGGTGAACACCGTCTTGACCAGGTGGTCGCCGGTGGTGATTGCGTTGAGCACCACGGCCGCCACGGCCAGCGCCGCGATGGCCCAGCACTGCTCGCGCCAGGCGGGGTTCGTGCGCGCCTGCGCCACCGGGGCGCTGCGCACCAGGGCGTGCGCCAGCGCCAGCGCCCAGACGCCGAAGAAGATCGCCTTTTCCCAGTCGCCCTTGCCCGCCAGATCGGGCGGCAGCAGGCGGTTGGCCACCAGCATGCCGATGGCGGCAATCACCATGCCGGTGACCGTGGTCACGGCCAGCGCATCGACGATGCGGCTGCCCTGCCCGCCCGCCTTTGCGTGCTGCTGCTTGCGCTTCTCGACGAAGAAGACGAAGCCGGTGGCGATGCAGACGCAGCCCAGCAGACCGCCCAGCACATAGAGCCAGCGCAGGAACCAGTGTTCGAAGTGCTGCAGGTGCAGGCCGGTGAGGAACTCGTTGATCTCCGAGACCGGGCTGCGCGGCGGGTCCTCGCGCAGCAGCTCGCCGGTGCTGCCTTTGAAGTGGATGCCCTCGCCCACCAGCGCCACGCGGTCGCTACCGGCGCGGTAGACGCTGACGTAGCTGTTGGCGTCGCCCACGTGGTGCACCACCAGGAAGCCCACCTCGCCCGCCATGTCGCGCGCGGCCCAGCGGCGCTTGGCCTCGGCCACCATCGTGTCCACCGAGGCCAGGGGCGCGGGCACACCGGCGGCCTCGTGGGGCAGGCCGGTCTCCTGCGCCTCCATCACCTCGTGCTGGTCGTGCAGGCCCTTGAGCTGGAACTGCGAGACCGGCAGGAAGTAGAAGGCCGCAAAGATCACCAGGCCGGTGAAGGCGAAGAAGAAGTGGAAGGGCAGCGCGACCACGCCGGTCATGTTGTGCAGGTCCAGCGCGCTGCGCTGGGTGTGCTTCTTCGGCCGGAATGTGAAGAACTCGCGGAAGACCTTGCGGTGGATCACCACGCCGCTGACCAGGGCGGCCAGCATCACCAGCGCGGCCAGGCCGACGAGGAAGATGCCCAGGTTCTTCCACGACCAGTTCAGGCTGTAGTGCATGGGATAGAACCAGTCGCTGCCGATCTTGAGATGGTCGGCGCGCACCACGGCGCCGCTGCGCGGGTCGATGGTGGTCTCACCATGGATGTGGTTGTGGCCGTCCGGGTCTTTGGCCAGCGGCACCTTGAAGCCGATGCCCATGCGCAGCACCGGGTCGCGGTGCGTGGTGTAAGCCCAGTACTCGTCGGCCGGCAACGCCAGGCGCGGCGTCATCGGGCCTTTCGCCGGGTCGTGCAGCGTGGCCATGTTGGCCGCGTAGTCGGCGGCGTCGGGTTCGATCTTCCTGAACGCCGGCAGCAGCAGTTCATCGAAAGAGGGCATGGGCTGCGGGTCGAAGCGCGTCTCGGGAATGGCCCAGCGGTCGATCTCGCGGTCGAACACCGAGAGGGAGCCGAAGAAGAACACCACGATCAGCACGAAGCCGATCACCAGGCCGAACCAGGTGTGCAGCCAGGCCATGGACTGCCGGAAGTTCTGGAACATGGGGGTTTCCTTTCAGGACAGGATCGCGCGCTGGATCGCCCAGGCGGCGGTGAACAGCAGGGCCGCGCCCCCGGCCAGCACGGCCCAGACGCGGGCGATGCTGGCGGCGGCGAAGCTCCAGAGGAACAGGCCCAGGAACACCAGGAAGGCGAGCATGAGCACGCCCATCTCGGCGTCGTGGTACGCCACCCCCAGGCCCGTCAGCGCGGCCACGCCGGCGGCCGCAAAGCCCCAGGTGAAGGCGTAGGCGCCGAAGATGCCGGCGGTCACACGGGCGGTGATCGCCGGCCAGCGAAGCGAGTTGTGGGGATGTGCCATGGTGGGGGTGTGCAGAGGATGGGAGGAGGCGGAGCCACTCAGAAGCGATGCTTGAGCGCGAGGGTGAACTTGCGCGGTTCTCCCTGCGTGTAGCCGCTCCAGGAGCTGTCGTAGAAGACCTTGTCCAGCAGGTTGCTGATGTTCAGTTGCACGGAGGTGCGCGGGGTCAGGGCATAGGCCGCCATGACATCCACGAGTGCGTGGGCGGGCTGGCCGACCCGCTCTTCCAGACCGGTGACCGGGTGGGTGGCCGTGACCGGAGGCCTGCTTTCCCACACCAGACCACCGCCCAGGCTCAGCTTCTGCAGGGCACCGCCGAGGGTGTGCCGGGTGAACAGTTTGAGTTGCTGGCGCGGGTGCTCGGTCACCACATGGGCGCCCTGTGCGTCGCGGGCGCTGAACTGGGTCCAGCCCGCGCCGAGTTGCCAGCCGGGGGCCACTTCGCCCGACATCTCCAGTTCGACACCCTGCGACTCGACCCCCTGCGCAGCGCGCGAGGCCACGGTCGCGGTGCCCGGCACGAAGTAACCCGCATCGGGCGTGGCGAGGTTGTCCTGGTCGGTGCGGAACACGGCGGCCGAGGCGTTGAGCCTGCCGTTGAAGAACTCGCCCTTGATCCCGATTTCCGAGCTGTCGCCTTCCAGCGGGTCGAGGTACTGGCCGTGGCGGTCCTTCTCGGTCTGGGGCTTGAAGATGGTGGTGTGGCTGGCGTAGACCGACAGGTGGTCGTTCAGGTCGAAGACCACGCCGGCGTAGGGCGTGAGGACGCTGCCGTGCCGCAGGGTGTAGGCCTCGGCGGTCCAGGCGCCGACCTCACCCTGGCGTTTCCATTGGCTCACGCGCCCGCCCACGATGAACTTCAGCGCGTCGGTGATCTGCAGACGCGACGCCGCATAGGCACCGGTCTGGGTGGTGGTGTCCCGGCTGGCCAGGTAGAACGGCGACATGGCCGGTTCGGGGGAGCTGCCGTCCCATTCGTTGAAGTTGCCCACCTCGGGCAGGCCCGAGAGGGCGTCGCGGTTGTCCCAGCCGTCCTTGAGCTGGCTGTGCATCGCGCCAACGCTGAGTTCGTGTTCCCGTCCGCCCAGGCGGAAGGGACCGCTGGCCGAGACACTGGCGTGGTTCTGCGTGGGCTCGGCGTGGTAGTGGTAGGGATAGGCGGACATGCCCAGGCCGGTGGACCGGTCGGGCGTGCCCCAGACCCACAGCAGCTTGGAGTCTTCCACCTGCTTGCGGTGGGCGAAGTCGGCGCGCACGCGCCAGCGGTTGGCCAGCCGGTGTTCCAGGCTGGCGAAGGCCGTGGTCTCTTCGGTGTCCCACTGGTTCCAGCGTGTGGCGGTGGTCTTGGAGCGGTCCCATTGGGTGCGCCCCCCGTCGGCGTACCAGTAGGTCAGTCCCCCCCAGTAGACACCGTTGCGTCGGCGGGTCTCCTGGCTCGCGCCCACGCTCAGGCGCGTGCCGGGGGCCAGGTCCGCGTCCACCACGCCGTAGAACAGGCTGCCACGGGTGTTCTCCAGGTCGATGAAGGCGTCCTGGGCGTCGGCGCTCAGCACCACGCGCCCGCGCACCGAGGCGTCGCTGTTCAGGGGCGTGCTCAGGTCCAGGGTGCTGGCGCGGTGGTTCCAGCCGCCGAGGTCCGTTTCCACCGTGGCCGTGAAGGTCTTGCTGGTGGCGTGCTTGCGCACCAGGTTGATGGCCGCGGACGGGTCGCCCGCGCCGTTGAGCAGTCCGGTGGCGCCGCGCACCACCTCGATCCGGTCGAAGGGCGCGGTGCTGATGGTCTCGGCGCCGATGTTGCCGGTGAACATGGGCACGCCATCGAACTGGTAGTTGGAGATGAGGAAGCCGCGCGCCGACAGACCGTTGCGCCCGCGGTCCATACTCTTGAGCGAGACACCGGGGGTGGCGCGCAGCGCGTCCTCGACCGTGTCCATCGCCTGGTCCTGCATGCGCTCGCTGGTCACCACGCTCACCGACTGCGGCGTGTCGCGGATCGAGAGTGGCAGGCCGGTGGCGGTCGACGTGGCTTCCGTCGTGTAGGACCCCGAACCCTCCGAGGTGGCGTCGGGTGTTCGCTGGGCCTTGACGGTGACGGGCGCGAGCGTGGCTTCTTCGGTGGGCTGGGCCAGGGCCTGGGCCGGCAGGGTCAGCAGACAGGCGGCGGACAGCGCCGCGCAGAGGGACGTGAGGGGGTGGTGCATGGCGGATCGGGACGGCGTGGGTGGGCGAGGCGGGGCGTGTGGCTTCAGTACGCCCAGTTCAGCGTCACCGAGGCGCTGCGCGGCTCGCCGTAGTAGTTCTGGTCCCACAGCAGGCTGTTGAGGTACTTCTCGTCGGTGGTGTTGCGCAGGTTGGCCGTCAGGCTCCAGTGCTTGTTGAAGCGGTAGCGCGCCATCAGGTCCAGCAGGGCGTAGGCGTCCTGGGCCGAGGTGATGCCGCCGCCCTGGTCGCGCGAGATCGCGCTCTGCCACTTCAGGCTGGCGCCCAGCTCCAGGCCGGGCACGGCGTCGATGGCGACCGTGGTCGACAGGCGCAGGGTCTGGCGCGGCACGAAGGTGCGCACGTTCTGCCCGTCCTCGCCCTTGATGCGGTTCTGGGCGTAGCCGGCGCTGAGCTGCCAGCCCGGGGCCACGGTGCCGGCGATCTCGGCCTCGAAGCCGCGGGCGGTGGCGTCGACCCCGCGGTAGTAGGAGATGCCGTTGGCAAAACCGGCGTACTCGGCGGTGTTGTCCTGCTGGGTGCGGAAGACGGCGAGGCTGGCGTTCAGGCGCTTGTCGCTCGATTCGAACTTCAGGCCCAGTTCGCCGGTGCGGCCCTCCACCGGGTCGAGCACCGCGCCGCTGGCGTCCAGCTCGATCTGCGGGTTGAAGATGCTGGCGGCGCTGCCGTAGACCGAGACGTTCGGATGGACGTCGTAGACCAGGCCGGCAAAGGGCTGGGTCTTGCTGGCGCGGTAGTTGTGGTCGACGCCGTACTGCACGCCCGCGCTGCTGGCGCGCGTGAGGTTCAGCCCGGCGATCAGCTTGAGGCTGTCCGAGAGGTTGAACTTGCCGGCGCTGTAGACCGTGCGGCGCTTGTCGACGCGGTGGCCGAAGGCCGAGACGCCCTGGTCGAAGTCGGGCATAGCGAAGCTGCCGTCCAGCACCTGCTGCAGCGTCAGCGCCTGGCCCAGGTCGTCGTAGCTCGACGCCATGTCCACCTTGTTGCGGCCGGCCGAAGCGCCGAACACCGCCTCGTGCTGGCGGCCGGCCAGCTGGAACGGCCCCTTGAACTGCAGGTCGGCGAGGGTCTGGCGCTCCTGGTGGTCGTAGGTCGAGGGCCAGCTGAACAGGCCGGCGCCGGTCGCGCGGTCGGGCGTGCCGTAGATGTAGAGCATGGCCGTGTCCGAGCGGATGCGGCGCTGGTTGAGCGTGGCCTTGGCGCTCCAGCCGCCGCCCAGGTCGTGCAGCAGCTCGGCGAAGCTGCGGCCGTCGTTGGTGTCCCAGCGCGCCCAGGCGGGCGCGGAGCTGGCCGAGCGGTCGTAGTCGATGGCCGAGCCGTCGCTGTAGTACAGCGGCAGCGCGCCCCACATCAGGCCCTGGGGCCGGTTGTTCTGCTGGGCGTGGCCCAGGGTCAACACGGTGGACGGGCCCAGGTCGGCCTCGATCACCCCCGAGGCCACCTGCTTGCGGGCCTGGTAGCGGTCGAGGTAGGAGTTCTTGTCCTCATCGGCCACGATCACGCGGCCGCGCAGGCTGCCGCTGGCGTTCAGCGGGCCGGCCACATCGGCGTCGACCCGGCGCAGGTTCCACGAGCCCAGGGTCAGGCCGGCGCTGGCCTGCAGCTTCGCGGTCGGGCGCTTGCGCACGAAGTTGACCGTGGCCGAGGGGTTGCCGGTGGACGAGAGCAGGCCGTTGGCGCCGCGCAGCACCTCGACGCGGTCGTAGATCGCGGTGTCCATGTCGCCGTTGAGCAGGCCCGAGGCGAAGGGCAGGCCGATGCCGTCCTCCTGGAAGTTGGTGATGTCGAAGCCGCGGGCGGAAAAGTAGGTGCGGTCGGTCTCGACCTTCTCGACCTGCACGCCGGTCACCCCGGACAGCAGGGTGCGCACCTCGTTGAGGCCGAAGGCCTGCATCTGGGCCTGCGAGGTCACGCTGATGGACTGGGGCGTCTCGCGCAGGCGCAGGTCCAGGCCGGTGGCCGAGCTGGACACCGATGCGCCGAAGGCTGGCGACTGTTCGGTAGGTGCGGCGCTGGCGCTGTCGCGCACGACCACCGTGCCCAGCGTGGGCTCAGGCGCGGCGGGTGCCGTCTGGGCCAGGGCGGACGGGGCCAGTCCGAACAGGACAGAACTGGCGAGGGCGATGCGGGAGGCGAAGGCGAGCGGGCTGAGCGCTGCCGGGGCAGACAGGTGGGTGTTCATGGGTCAAGAGACAGCAGTTCCGTCGTACGACGGGGGTCATTGGCTGGCTCTTGACGGCGCGCGGCGGGAGGCGCGCCCGTGGCTGGCTGATCTTAAATGATAACCATTATCAATAAATGCTTCAAGACGTTGCCCTCGCCGCCCGTCCGCAGACCGGGCACTGCCGCGTCAGGCCACCGCCCGCACCTGGACCTTGGTGAACAGCCGCCGCACGTCGTCCGGCCGTGCGAGCCCGGTGCCGGCGGTCAGCAGTGCGGCCGAGCCGGCGGCCACGCCCCAGGCGAAGGCCTGGTCCATCGGCATGCCGTGCTGCCAGGCCCAGACCAGGCCGGCGACGAAGCTATCGCCCGCGCCCACCGCGCTGGCCACCGGCATGTCCAGTGGCGGTGCGAACCACATCGCCTCGCGCGTGACCAGCAGCGCGCCCAGGTGGCCCAGGGTCAGCGCCACGATCTCGCTCCTGCCGTCCAGCACCAGCTGGCGCGCCGCGGCTTGCCACTGGGCCGGCGTCTCCAGCGTCTGGCCGCTGAGTTCGGCCAGCTCCTTGAGGTTGGGCTTGAACAGGAACACACCCTCGGCCAGCGCCGCCGCCAGCGCCGGCCCGGAGGCGTCGAGCACCAGCCTGGCGCCGCGCTGGTGGCACAGGCGCGCGACGCGGGCGTAGAAGTCGGCGGGCACGCCCGGCGGCAGGCTGCCGCTGGCGACCACCAGGTCAGGGAAGTCGCTCAGGCTTTCGAGGTGCTGCAGGCAGGCCATCCATTCGGCCTCGCTCAGGTGCGGGCCGGGCATGACGAAGCGGAACTCGGCGCCGGTGCTGTGCTCGTGCACGGTGAAGCTTACGCGGGTCTCGTCGGCAATGGGCAGGAACACGCTGTCCAGGCCTTCGTCGCGCATGCGCTTCTCCAGCCACTGCCCCGGGGAGCCGCCGGTCGGGCACAGCGCCACGCAGCGCCCGCCCAGGCGGGTGAGCACGCGCGCCACGTTGACGCCGCCGCCGCCCGCGTCGTGCAGCGTGTCGCCGCAGCGCAGCTTGTGCGTGGGCACGACGGATTCGGTCTCGGTCGCGAGGTCGACCGAGGGGTTCATGGTCAGGCAGAGGATGCGGGGCGGGGTGTTCATGCGGCGGTTGTACCGCATGCGCCGCCCGGCGGCTTTGCCCCGCCTCAACGGATGTGTTTGGCCCGCTTGGCGAGAAAGGCCTGCGCCACGGTCATACCGCGCCGGCCAGGCCGCACCACGATGTCCTGTCCGGCCCGCACCGTGCCCGGCTGCGCCACGGCCAGGTACCAGCCGCAGTTGCAGGCGTCCACCATGAGGCGCCCTGCGTCGGGCAGACCGGCTACGGCATTGAACTTCGAGCAGGGTTCGCGCGGCGCGGTGACGCGCAGCACCAGATCGCCGATGACCCATTCGTCGCCGATCCACACCTCGCTCTCGCGCAGGCCTTCCACACTCAGGTTCTCGCCGACGAAACCGAACGGCAGCGGCTCGTCGAACATCGACACGCCGCGTTCGCGCCGCAGGCGCTGCCAGGTCGGCAGGTGTTCCACCGGGTAGGCGTAGACCGCCTTGTCCAGGCCGCCGTGGTAGGCCGGGTCGGCCTGTTCGTCGCCGGCCAGGCCCAGCGGTCCGACCGCCACCGCGCCGCCCACCGGTGTCTTGCCGATGGCCGACAGCACGCGCCGCTCACCCACCCTCAGGGGGCGGACCACGCCGGTCTGGACGCTGACGATCCGCGCCACCTCAGCCGCGCATCAGCGCTTCGATCTCGTCGGCCTTGACCGGCACGTCGCGCGTGATCAGCTCGCAGCCGCTCTCGGTGACGATGGCGTCGTCCTCGATGCGGATGCCGATGTTCCAGAACTGCTCGGGCACGCCTTCGCCCGGGCGCACGTACAGGCCGGGCTCGATGGTCAGCGCCATGCCAGGGCGCAGGATGCGGCTGGGGCGGTCCTTGATGACCTCGCCCGACAGCGGGTCCTTGCGCTCGTTCACCGTACCCACTTCCGACGGTTCGACGTAGCTCCCGCAGTCGTGCACGTCCATGCCCAGCCAGTGGCCGGTGCGGTGCATGTAGAACGGGAAGTAACTGCGGTTGGCGATCACGTCCTGTGCGCTGCCGACCTTGTTCTTGTCCAGCAGGCCCACGTCGAGCAGGCCCTGCGCCAGCACGGCCACCGTGGCTTCGTGCGGGTCGGTGAAGCGGTTGCCGGGTTTCGTCGCGGCCACGGCCGCGTCCTGCGAGGCCAGCACCAGGTCGTAGAGCGTGCGCTGCGGGCCGGTGAACTTGCCGTTCGCGGGGAAGGTGCGCGTGATGTCGCTGGCGTAGCCGTCCAGCTCGCAGCCGGCGTCGATCAGCACCAGCTCGCCGTCGCGGATGGGCGCGGCGTCGGCGCGGTAGTGCAGCACGCAGGCGTTGGCCCCGGCGGCGACGATGCTGCCGTAGGCCGGGTACTGCGAGCCGTGCTGGCGGAATTCGTGCAGCAGCTCGGCGTCCAGGTGGTACTCGCGCACGTCCTGCCCGGCGCGCAGCATGGCGGCGCTCCTCTGCATGGCGCGAATGTGGGCGCGTGCGCTGATCTGCGCCGCGCGCCGCATCACGGCCTGCTCGTGCGCGTCCTTGATCAGGCGCATCTCGTCCAGCGGGCCGCACAGGTCGCGCTGCTGTTCGGGGCACAGCGCGCCGTAGCGCACTCGGGCGCGCACGGGTTCGAGCCAGCCGTTGATGCGGCCGTCCAGCCCCTTGTGGGTGGCGAACGGGTACCAGACCACGCTGCGGTTTTCCAGAAGCTTCGGCAGGCGCTGGTCAAGCTCGCTCACGGGGAAGGCGGCTTGCACGCCCAGCGCGTCGGGCGCGGCGGCCGGGCCCAGGCGGATGCCGTCCCAGATCTCGCGCTCGGCGTCTTTCGGGTTGCAGAACAGCGTGGCCTCTCCCTCTGCAGTCAGCACCAGCCAGGCGTTGGGCTCGGTGAAGCCGGTCAGGTAGTAGAAGTAGCTGTCGTGCCGGAACAAGAAGTCGCTGTCGCGGTTGCGCTGCTGCTCGGGCGCGGTGGGCACGATGGCGATGCCGCCGGGGGTCAGCTGCGCGGCCAGGCGGGCGCGGCGCTGTGCGTAGAGGGTGAATGAGGTCTGGGCGTCCATCGCCGCATTGTGCGGCTTTTGTTTGCTCGCGCGCGGCGCAGGGTCAGCGGTTCAGCTCGTCCAGTCGCTCGGGCGTGCCGACGTCGGTCCAGGGCCCGCGGTACAGCTCGGCGCCCACGCGGCCGGCGTCCATGGCCTTGCGTAGCAGCGGCGCCAGCGGCTCGGCCGTGCCCTGCGGGTTGCCCGGGACGGTGTCGCTCCAGGGCGACTCGAACAGCTCGCGGCGGTACAGGCCGATGGTGCTGTAGGTGAAGCGCTCGCCGTCGGCGGTGTTCAGCGCGCGGCCGTCGGGCGACAGACCGAAATCGCCCCGGGGGTTGTGCGGCGGGTTGGGCACCAGCCAGAGGTGGGCCAGCCGGTCGCTGGCGACGAAGCGGTCCACGCTGTCCTGGCTGAAGACGAAGTCGGGCGCGTACACGTCGCCCGCCAGCACCCAGAACACCTCGCCCAGCAGGGGCAGGGCGCGCGAGATGCCGCCTGCGGTCTCCAGGGCGTAGCCGAAGTCCTGCCCTTCGTGCGAGAACCGCAGCTCGGCGCCCGGGTGGTGCTGCGGCCAGTCGGCGAAATGCGCCGCGATCTGCTCGCCCAGCCAGGCGGTGTTGATCACCAGCCGGTCAAAGCCGCCCCGCGACAGCGCTTCCATGGCCCACTGCATCAGCGGCTGGCCGCGCAGCGGCAGCAGGGGCTTGGGGGTGGTGTCGGTCAACGGCCGCATGCGCATGCCCCGGCCGGCGGCCAGGATCATGGCGGGAATGGGCGTGTGGAGGGTGGAGGCCATGGTGGGTGCGCGTTCGATGAACCGCCGCGCGCATTATGGTCCGCCGACGGGGGCCGATAAAATCCCCGGTTTCGGCCCGCGCCGACCCCTTCTCTCCTCCCCTCCCCCGCACCATGTCCGACGCCACCCCCAGCACCGCCTCCGCCCCAGTTTCCGCCGTGAGCGCCCAGACCCAGGCCAACGCCATCCGCGCGCTCGCCATGGACGCGGTGCAGGCCGCCAATTCCGGCCACCCCGGCGCCCCCATGGGCATGGCCGACATGGCAGTCGCGCTGTGGGGCCGCCACCTGCGCCACAACCCGGCCAACCCGGCCTGGGCCAACCGCGACCGCTTCGTGCTGTCCAACGGCCACGGCTCCATGCTGATCTACGCGGTGCTGCACCTGACGGGCTACAAGCTGCCCATCGGCGAACTCAAGAACTTCCGCCAGCTGGGCAGCAAGACCGCCGGCCACCCCGAAGTTGGCCACACGCCCGGCGTCGAGACGACCACCGGCCCGCTGGGCCAAGGCATCACCAATGCGGTGGGCATGGCGCTGGCCGAGAAGCTGCTGGCGTCCGAGTTCAACCGCGAAGGCCACGCCATCGTCGACCACCACACCTACGTGTTCATGGGCGACGGCTGCCTGATGGAAGGCATCAGCCACGAGGCCGTGGCCCTGGCCGGCGCCTGGAAGCTGAACAAGCTGGTCGCCCTGTACGACGACAACGGCATCTCCATTGACGGCCAGGTCGCACCCTGGTTCATCGACGACACGCCCAAGCGTTTTGAAGCCTGCGGCTGGAACGTGATCCGCGCCGTCGACGGCCACGACGCCGACGCCGTGAGCGCCGCCATCGCCGCCGCCAAGATCAGCGCCGACAAGCCGACGCTGATCTGCTGCAAGACCAGCATCGGCAAGGGCAGCCCGAACCGCGCCAACACCGCCAAGGCCCACGGCGAGCCGCTGGGCGCCGAAGAAATCAAGCTCACCCGCGAAGCGCTGGGCTGGAGCCACGAGCCCTTCAAGATCCCCAAGGACGTGTACGCCGCCTGGGACGCCAAGGAGGCTGGCAAGGCCTTTGAGGCCGCCTGGAACGAACAGTTCGCCGCCTACAAGGCCGCCTTCCCCGAGCTGGCCAAGGAGTTCACTCGCCGTATGAAGGGCGAGCTGCCCAAGTCCTTCCACCAGGTCGCTGTCAACGCCGCCGTCGAAGCCCACACCAAGGCCGAGACCGTGGCCAGCCGCAAGGCCAGCCAGATCGCGCTGGAGCACTTCACCGCGGCCCTGCCCGAGCTGCTGGGCGGTTCGGCCGACCTGACCGGCTCCAACCTGACCAACACCAAGTCCACACCCAACCTGCGCTTCGACCTGGCCGGCGATGTGGTGAAGAACGAGGCTGGCGTGGGTGGCCGCCACATCAACTACGGCGTGCGCGAATTCGGCATGGCCGCGATCATGAACGGCGTTGCCCTGCACGGTGGCTTCATTCCCTACGGCGGTACCTTCCTGACCTTCAGCGACTACAGCCGCAACGCCATCCGCATGGCCGCGCTGATGAAGCAGCGCGTGATCCACGTCTTCACGCACGACTCCATCGGCCTGGGTGAAGACGGCCCGACCCACCAGTCCATCGAACACGTCGCCAGCCTGCGCCTGATCCCTGGTCTGGACGTCTGGCGCCCGGCCGACACGGCCGAAACCGCCGTGGCCTGGGCCGTGGCCCTGCAGACCGCCAACCGCCCCAGCGCGTTGTGCCTGTCGCGCCAGAACCTGCCGTATGCACCCAAGGCCGACCTGGCCGACATCAGCAAGGGCGGCTACGTGCTGTCCGAGCCGGCCGACGTGGGCCTGAAGAAGAAGGCCCAGGCCGTGATCATCGCCACCGGTTCCGAAGTGCAGCTGGCGCTCAAGGCCCAGGAAGCCCTGGCCAAGGAACACAAGATCGCCGTGCGCGTGGTCTCGGTGCCCAGCACCAGTGTGTTCGACCGCCAGAGCGCCGACTACAAGGCCGCCGTGCTGCCCAAGGGGCTGCCGCGCGTCGCCGTCGAGATGGGTGCCACCGACGGCTGGTGGAAGTACGGCGTGTCGGCCGTGGTCGGCATCGACACCTACGGCGAATCGGCCCCGGCGCCGGTGCTGTTCAAGCACTTCGGCTTCACCCCCGAGAACGTGGCCGACACGGTGCGTGCCGTGCTCGCCAAATAAGGTTTTCCCTTTCTTTTTTCATCCATCACAGGAGCTGAGGACATGGCTATCAAAGTCGGTATCAACGGTTTCGGCCGCATCGGTCGCAACGTGCTGCGCAGCGCGATCCAGAACTTCCCGGACATCGAGATCGTGGCCATCAACGATCTGCTCGAGCCCGACTACCTGGCCTACATGCTCCAGTACGACAGCGTGCACGGCCGCTTCAAGGGCACCGTCAAGGTCGAAGGCGGCAACATCGTCGTCAACGGCAAGACCATCCGCCTGACGCAAGAGCGTGACCCCGCCAACCTGAAGTGGGCCGACGTTGGCGCCGACGTGGTCATTGAATCCACCGGCCTGTTCCTGGACAAGGTCACCGCCCAGAAGCACCTGGACGCGGGCGCCAAGAAGGTCATCCTGTCCGCTCCCTCCAAAGACGACACCCCCATGTTCGTCTACGGCGTGAACGACAAGACCTACGCCGGCCAGGCCATCATCTCCAACGCTTCGTGCACGACCAACTGCCTGGCCCCTGTGGCCAAGGTGCTGAACGACAAGTGGGGCATCAAGCGCGGCCTGATGACGACGGTGCACGCGGCGACCGCCACGCAGAAGACCGTGGACGGCCCGTCCAACAAGGACTGGCGCGGCGGCCGCGGCATCCTGGAAAACATCATCCCGTCCTCCACCGGCGCCGCCAAGGCCGTGGGCGTGGTGATCCCCGAGCTGAACAAGAAGCTGACCGGCATGTCCTTCCGCGTGCCGACCTCCGATGTGTCGGTGGTGGACCTGACGGTGGAACTGAACAGCGAAGCCACGTACGAAGAGATCTGCGCCGAAATGAAGGCCCAGAGCGAAGGCGCGCTCAAGGGCGTGCTGGGCTACACCACCGACAAGGTCGTGGCCACCGACTTCCGCGGCGAGACCTGCACCTCGGTGTTCGACGCCGACGCCGGCATCGCGCTGGACAAGACCTTCGTGAAGGTCGTGAGCTGGTACGACAACGAGTGGGGCTACTCGAACAAGTGCCTGGAAATGGTCCGCGTCGTGAGCAAATAAGCTCCCCCCTGCGCCGCTTCGCGGCTTCCCCCCGGAGAGGGGACGCACCCTGTGGCCCGGCAAAGCCGGTTCCACGGGTGCCCTGGACTCAAAAAGCCGCTGTGGAAACAGCGGCTTTTTTCATTCGCACGGCTGGAGTTTTTTGCCAGCCTGGGACTCGCCCAGGCTCTCGATCGACGTGCGCTGCTCGTCGGTAATGGCGGGCAGGCGCAGGGTCCACGAAACGCTCTCGGGGCGCTCCAGGGCGGCGCGTGCGGTGCGCACGCCCTTCCTGGCGACGTCCTTGAGCGCCTGCTGCACCGACTCCTCGCTGGAGAAAGTGCCCAGCGCCAGGCCCGGCCCGGCCGACGGCAGGTTGACCTCGCGGAACTCGATCTTGAGCTCGCGCAACTCGCCCTTCTTCTTCGCCATCTGCTCGTCGTTGTAGCGGCCCATGTAGACGATCCAGCGGCCGGAGGACTTGGCCTCGCTGAACTGCCAGAGCGCTTCGTTCAGGCCGGTGCTGGCCAGCGCAGCGCGCAGCGCGTCGGCCTGAGGCGCCGTAAAGCCGCTGGCCTGCCAGCAGGACGTGGCGGGTGCGACCTCGGGCGAGCTGGGGGTTGCGTCGGTGGCCTGCGCCACGTCTTCCGCTTCTGCGCGAGGGCCATTGAGCAGGCGCAGCGTGCCCGGTTCGATCTGCGCGTTCAGCCGTTCCGGTTCGCTCTGCTGGACGGGCGCCAGGCCCAGCCCCGCCAGGAAACCCTGGGTCCAGGCGAAGTAGACCGCGTTGGCCAGCAGCAGGGCGATGGCGACGAGTCTCAGCATGGGCGCACGCTCACTTCCGCGCTGTGCACGGTGCGCAGCCCCTGCGCCGTCCGCACGCGCAGGGCGCCCTGCGCGTCGACACCCTCGGCGGTGCCTTCCGTGCCGTCGGTCAGCCGCACGGCGCGGCCCAGCAGGGCGTCGCGCAGCGCGAAGCGGTTCGCAAAGGGGGCGAACCCGTCCGCGCCGAAGCGCAGCACGTCGCGCACCAGCGCGGGCGCAACCAGGGCCAGGGTCTCGCCGGCGGTCACACCCATGCGCACCTCGGCCAGCCCTGCCGGCGGCATGGCCGCCACCGCACCGGGCGTGGCCAGCGACTGCACCGCCGCCGTGTCCGGGCGCGCGATGTTGATGCCCACGCCCACGACGACGGTGCGCGGCGCCGAGGCACCGTCACCGGTGCCCGCGGTCTCGACCAGGATGCCGCCCAGCTTGCGCTGCTGCAGCCAGAGGTCGTTGGGCCACTTCAGCTGCACGTCCGGGTGCAGGCTCTCGGCCAGGCTCACGCCCACCGCCAGCGACAGGCCCGACCAGTCGGCCGGGGCCAGCGGCAGCGCCAGCGAGAAGGTCAGCGACTGACCCGCCCGGCTGTGCCAGCCCTTGCCCATGCGGCCCCGGCCAGCCGTCTGTTCCTCGGCCGCCAGCAGCACCGGCTCCACCAGCCCGTCGCGGGCGCGGCGCATCAGTTCGCTGCTGGTCGAGTCGATGTGGGGCAGCACCTCGACGGTGAAGGTCGGCAGGTCGGCGACGACCGACTGCCAGACGGATTCGGCGTGGGCGAGCAGGTCGGTCATCCGAGCTTCGTGGCGCGGCCGCCGCGTTTGGGGGCCAGCAGCGTGCCGCGGCAGTTTTTCGAGCCGCACCAGCAGGGGTACTGCTTCTTGAGGGCCGGCGTGTAGGGCTCGTCGATCACCAGGCCGTAGTCGTAGAACAGCTCTTCGCCGGCCTTGATGTTGCGCTTGGCGCGGATGAAGACCCGGCCCTCGTCGGTCTCGGCCTCGCAGTTGGGGTCGCAGCTGTGGTTGATCCAGCGTGAGGAGTTGCCGCCGTACTTGGCGTCGATGACGTGGTCCTCGTCGATGTGGAAATAGAAGGTGTGGTTGGGGTCCTTCGGATCGTGCGGGTGGCGGCGCAGCGCCTCGTCCCAGCTGATGACCTCGCCCACGTACTCGATGACGGTTTCGCCTTCGGCCAGATCGACCAGGGCGTACACCCCCTTGCCGTGAACGCCCGAGCGGCGGGTCTGGATGCGGCGTGCGGGGGCGGTTTTCTTCACGATCGGGAATTTTGGTAAGGTTGTTTCATGCAGGTGCGCGCGTATGTGCGTGTGCGCCCCCGTGCGCGTGTACACGCGCGTGAAGCCCAAATTGTAGAGATGAACAAAACACTGGTCATTGCAGAGAAGCCGTCCGTGGCCCAGGACATCGTGCGCGCGCTTACCCCGGTGGCGGGCAAGTTCGACAAGCACGACGACCATTTCGAGAACGAGCAGTACGTCGTGACCTCCGCCGTCGGCCACCTGGTGGAGATCGCCGCGCCCGAGCAGTTCGACGTCAAGCGCGGCAAGTGGAGCTTCGCCCACCTGCCGGTGCTGCCGCCGTTCTTCGAGCTCAAGCCCATCGACAAGACCAAGTCGCGCCTGTCGGCCGTGGTCAGGCTGGCCAAGCGCAAGGACGTGGGCCGCCTGATCAACGCCTGCGACGCGGGCCGCGAGGGGGAGCTGATCTTCCGCCTGATCGAGCAGTACGCCGGCGGGCAGAAAAGCGGCCAGTACCAGGGCCTGGGCAAGCCGGTCCAGCGCCTGTGGCTGCAGTCCATGACGCCGGCCGCCATCCGCGACGGTTTCGAGAAGCTGCGCAGTGACGAGCAGATGCGCGGCCTGGCCGACGCAGCGCGCAGCCGCTCCGAGGCCGACTGGCTGGTGGGCATCAACGGCACCCGCGCCATGACCGCTTTCAACTCGCGCGACGGCGGCTTCTTCCTGACCACCGTCGGCCGGGTGCAGACGCCCACGCTGTCCATCGTGGTCGAGCGCGAAGAGCAGATCCGCGCCCACCGCAGCCGCGACTACTGGGAAATCCACGCCAGCTTCCTGGCCGAGGCCGGCGAGTACCCCGGCAAGTGGTTCGATCCCGCTTTCAAGAAGCCCACCGGCGACGACGCCGACGCCGACCTGCGCGCGGACCGCCTGTGGGACCACCGCGAGGCGCTGGCCATCGTCGAGGCGGTGCGCGGCAAGGCCGCCAGCGTCACCGAAGAGAGCAAGCCCACCACGCAGGCCAGCGGCCTGCTGTACGACCTGACCAGCCTGCAGCGCGAGGCCAACGGTCGCTTCGGCTTCTCGGCCAAGACCACGCTGCAGCTGGCGCAGAGCCTGTACGAGCGCCACAAGGCCCTGACCTACCCGCGGACCGACTCGCGCCACCTGCCCGAGGACTACCTGGGCACGGTGAAGCAGACCTTTGAAATGCTGGCCGACAGCGGCATGAAGCACCTGGCGCCGCACGCGCTGACGGCGCTCAACGGCCACTACATCAAACCCAGCAAGCGCATCTTCGACAACAGCAAGGTCTCGGACCACTTCGCCATCATCCCGACGCTGCAAGCGCCCAGCGGCCTGAGCGAAGCCGAGCAGAAGCTGTATGACCTGGTGGTGCGCCGCTTCCTGGCGGTGTTCTTCCCGTCGGCCGAGTTCATGGTGACGACGCGCATTTCCAAGGTCCTGAACCACCACTTCAAGACCGAGGGCAAGGTGCTGGTCAAGCCGGGCTGGATGGCCGTCTACGGCAAGGAAGCTGCCGAGGACGTGGAAGGCGCCCAGGCCGGCGACAAGGGCCAGAACCTGGTGCCGGTGCGCGAGGGCGAGACCGTGCGCACCGAGACCGTGGAGGCCAAGGGCCTGAAGACCAAACCGCCGGCGCGCTATTCGGAAGCGACGCTGCTGGGCGCCATGGAAGGCGCAGGCAAGTTCATCGAGGACGACGAGTTGCGCGAGGCCATGCAGGAAAAAGGCCTGGGCACGCCAGCGACGCGCGCGGCCATCATCGAAGGCCTGCTGAACGAGAAGTACATGCTGCGCGAAGGGCGCGAGATCATCCCCACCGCCAAGGCCTTCCAGCTCATGACCCTGCTGCGCGGCCTGGAGGTCGAGGAACTCTCGCGCCCCGAACTGACCGGCGAGTGGGAATACAAGCTGGCCCAGATGGAGCACGGCAAGCTCTCGCGCGCGGCCTTCATGGCCGAGATCGCCGCCATGACCGAGCGCATGGTGAAGAAGGCCAAGGAATACGACCGCGACACCGTGCCTGGCAACTACGCCACGCTCGAAGCGCCCTGCCCCAACTGCGGCGGCGTGGTGAAGGAAAACTACCGCCGCTACGCCTGCACCGGCGCCGACGGCAACAGCGAGGGCTGCGGCTTCTCGTTCACCAAGTCGCCCGCCGGCCGCACCTTCGAAGTGACCGAAGCCGAGGCCTTTGTGCGCGACAGGCACATCGGCCCGCTGGAAGGCTTCCGCTCCAAGGCCGGCTGGCCCTTCGTGGCCGAGATGACCCTCAAGTACAGCGACGAGGACAAAAACTGGAAGCTGGAGTTCGACTTCGGCGACGACAAGAACGCCGAAGAAACCGGCGAGCTGGTGGATTTTGCGGACCAGGAGGGCCTGGGCGCCTGCCCGGTCTGCGGCGCCCCGGTGTTCGAGCACGGGGCCAACTACGTCTGCAGCAAGGCAGTGCCCACGGCCGCCCAGCCCACGCCCAGCTGCACGTTCAAGAGCGGCAAGGTCATCCTGCAGCAGCCGGTGGCGCGCGATCAGATGAGCAAGCTGCTGGCAACGGGCAAGACCGATCTGCTGGACAAGTTCGTCTCGATGCGCACGCGCCGCAGCTTCAAGGCCTTCCTCGCCTGGGACAAGGAGGCCGGCAAGGTGAACTTCGAGTTCGAGCCGCGCGAGAGCAAGTTCCCACCGCGCAAGACCGCCGGGGCTGCGGCCAAGGCCGCACCTGCCAAGAAGGCTGGCGCAGCCAAGAAGGCGCCGGCTGCGAAAAAGGCCGCCGCGTCCAAGGCCCCGCGCAAGACCACCGCCGCCACCGGCAAGCAGCCCAGCGCTGCGCTGGCCGCGGTGATCGGCGAAGGCGCGGTCTCGCGCCCCGAGGTGGTCAAGAAGCTGTGGGACTACATCAAGGCCCATGGCCTGCAGGACGCGGCCGACAAGCGCAAGGTCAACGCCGACGCCAAGCTGCGCCCGGTGTTCGGCAAGGACCAGGTCACGATGTTCGAGATCGCCGGCATCGTCGGCCAGCACCTGGTCGACTGATTCCATTCACCACAACACCAGGAGACACGGTCCATGAGCCTCCAACTCTTCTTCGCCCCAGGCGCCTGCTCGTTCGTGCCACACGCCATGCTCGAACTGGCCGGCGTGCCGTTCGAGCCGATGATGGTCAAGCTGCACAAGGGCGAGCAGCGCAGCCCCGAGTACCTCGCGATGAACCCGCGCGGCCAGGTGCCGGTGCTGGTGGACGACGGCGAGGTGATCACGCAGATCGTGGCCATTCTGCTGCACCTGGACGCGAAGTTCCCGCAGGCCGGCATCCTGCCCGCTTCGGGCCTGGCGCGCACCCGCGCGCTGTCCACACTGGCCTGGATGAACAACACGGTGCACCCGACCTTCACCCACGTGTTCATGCCGCAGAAGTTCACCGACGACGAGGGGGCGCAGAAGATCATCCGTGCCTTTGCGGCGAACAGCTACAAGGGGTTGCTCGGCGAGATCGAGGCCATGGCCGCCAAGGCCTCGCCCTGGCTGTGCGGCGAGGCGCCATGTGCGCTGGACGCCTACGCGCTGACCCTGCTGCGCTGGGGTGGCTACGCCGGCATCGACCCGACCACGCTGCCCGCGACCTGGACCCTGGTCCAGCGGTTCGCCGCGCTGCCGGCGGTGGCCCGCGTCATCGAGCGCGAGCGCCTGCAACTCAACGTCTACCAGCCCGCGGCCTGAGCGCGATCCGCGCAGCGGTGGAGCGTGGGGGCAACAACTCTATTCGTCGGGCGAACGGCGCGCGGCAAAACGGATCGACACCCGCAGCCCGCGCCGCTGGCTTTCGGCGTGTGCGTCCTCCATCATCACCAACGCCCCGTGCTGCTGGGCAATCTCGTGCACGATGGCCAGCCCCAGGCCTGAGCCATCGACGTTGGTGCCCAGGGCGCGGTAGAACGGCTGGAGCACCAGCTCGCGCTCGTTCTCCGGAATGCCCGGGCCGTTGTCCTCGACCTGCAGGATCTGTACGCCGCTGAAACGGTCGAACAGCACGCGTGCGGTTACCACGCCGCCGCGACCGCTGTAGTTGATCGCGTTGTCGACCAGGTTGCGTGTCATCTCCTGCAGCAGCGTGGGGTTGCCATCCATCAGGCAGATCTCGGGCATCTCGTCCGGGCCTTCGTAGCCCAGGTCGATGCCGTGTTCCAGCGCCCGGGGCACCGAGTCGCGCACCACGCCAGTGACCAGCTGCGCGAGGTCGATCTGCGCCGTGGGCAGGGTGCGGCCGGTGGTTTCCGCGCGGGCCAGGGCCAGCAGCTGGTTGACGGTGTGGGTGGCGCGCGTGCTGGAGTGCGCGATCTGCTGCAACGAGCTGCGGATCTCCTGCGGATTGGATTCCCGCTGCGCCAGTTCGGCCTGCATGCGCAGGCCGGCCAGCGGCGTCTTGAGCTGGTGCGCGGCGTCGGCCAGGAAACGCTTCTGGGTGGTGAGCGAGGCGGTCAGGCGTGTCAGCAGGTCGTTGATCGATGACACCAGCGGGGCCACCTCCTGCGGGATGAAGGACTCTTCGATCGGGCTGAGGTCGTCGGGCTTGCGGGCGCGGATCTTCTGCTCCAGGTCGGAGAGCGGGCGGATGCCGCGCACCAGCGCCAGCCACACCAGCAGCACCGCCAGCGGCAGGATCACGAACTGCGGCACCATCACGCCCTTGATGATTTCCGTGGCCAGCGTCGAGCGCTTGCCCTTGGTTTCGGCCACCTGCATCAGCACCAGCTGGCTGGGGTCGCTGTGCCGCGCTAGCCAGGTGTAGGCCACGCGGACCTCGTCGCCGCGCACCTCGTCGTCGCGCAACAGCACCCGCCCGGCGGCCGGCACGCTGGTGTCGGGTGGTGGCGGGAAATCGGCCTCGCCGCTGATCACGCCCTGCCGGGCATCCCGGAGCTGGTAGTACACCAGGTCGCTGTCATCCGCCTTGAGCAGGTCGCGCGCCTGCGGGGTCAGGTTGAAGCTGACCTTGTCGTCCTTGGTGACGACAAACTGTGTGAGTGCCTGCAGGTTGAACTCGAGCGCCCGGTCAAATGGTTTGGACGCAATGCTCTGGGCCACGAACCAGGTCAGTGCCAGCGACAGCGGCCACAGCAGCAGCAGCGGCGTGAGCATCCAGTCGAGGATCTCACCGAACAGGCTGCGCTGCTCGCGCTGGAACAGTCCGAAGGTGATCCGGTGGCTGTCCTGCTTGTGATCGGGCATGTCGGGGCAGGAGGGCGCTCAGGCGCTCAGATCTTTTCGAGGCAGTAGCCCAGCCCCCGTACGGTCGCGATGCGGATCGGGCCTTTCTCGATCTTCTTGCGCAGGCGGTGGATGTAGACCTCGATGGCGTTGTTGCTCACCTCCTCGCCCCACTCGCACAGCCGCTCGACCAGCTGGTCCTTGCTGACCAGTCGTCCGGCGCGCTGCAGCAGCACCTCCAGCAGGCCGAGTTCGCGCGCCGAGAGCTCGACCATCTTGCCGTCGATGGTGGCCACGCGGCCGGCCTGGTCGTACACCAGCGGGCCGTGCTTGATGGTGGAGCTGGCGCCGCCCATGCCACGGCGCGTGAGCGCACGCACGCGGGCTTCGAGCTCCTGCAGCGAGAACGGCTTGGCCATGTAGTCGTCGGCGCCGTAGTCCAGGCCCTTGACCCGCTCATCGACGCTGTCGGCGGCGGTCAGGATCAGCACGGGCAGGGCCGAGCCGCGAGAACGCAGGCGCTTGAGCACCTCCAGGCCGTGCAGTTTGGGCAGGCCGAGATCGAGGATCAGCAGGTCGAACTCGTTGTTGGTCATCAGGGCCGCGTCGGCCTCGCTGCCATTGGCCACATGGTCGACCGCGGCACCTGCGGCCCGCAGACTGCGCAACAGACCATCGGCCAGGACCTGGTCGTCTTCTGCAATCAGGATGCGCATGGGTGTCTCCTTACGGGTTCTGGGGTCATTGTAGGTGGCGCGCCTAGCGCGAAGCATACGCCTCCAGCCCCAGCGCGACCACGGTCGCCACCTCGGTGCCGACCTGCGCGCGGAACTCGGTTTCCGCCCGCGCCACGGCCAGCCGGAAGGCCTCCAGCCAGAGCAGGCCGGTCTCGGTGAAGACAATGCGCCGCGCGCGCGCGTCCAGCGGATCGGGCTCGCGCCGCACCAGGTCCCAGGCCTCGCACTGCGCCACCAGATCGCCCATGGCCTGCTTGCTCATGCCTGCGGCGGCGGCCAGTTCGGTCAGGCGCGAACCCTTGAGGGCGAGGTGGCGCGTGATGTGGATGTGGGCGGCGCCGATCTGCTCGCGTGCGGCCAGGTTGGACAGGGCCAGGGGCACATTGGCGTCGTGCGCCATCAGGAACAGCACGCGCTCGTCAAAGCGGCGCAGCGCATGACCCATGACACGGCCCAGGTGGGTGGCCCGCCAGCGGTCGTCGGCGGTCGTGGAAGCGGGTGAGACAGGCATGGCAAATGGTAAGGCAAACTGACCATTTATTGGCTTGTGAGAAGTTTATGTGGCGATACACTCCTGTTCAGACATCCAGCCTGTACATAAATCCACAGACTGATGCAAGTACCCACTCACACACAGGAGCACCGCACATGGACAACGCCACCAACACCGAAAAAGCCAAGGCCCTGCAGGCCGCGCTGGCCCAGATCGAAAAGCAGTTCGGCAAGGGCACCATCATGCGCCTGGGCGAAGGCGAGGCCATCGAGGACATCCAGGTGGTCTCCACCGGTTCGCTGGGTCTGGACATTGCTTTGGGTGTCGGCGGCCTGCCCCGTGGCCGTGTCATCGAAATCTACGGCCCGGAATCCTCGGGCAAGACCACGCTGACCTTGCAGGTGATTGCCGAGATGCAGAAACTCGGCGGCACCTGCGCCTTCGTCGATGCCGAACACGCGCTGGACATCCAGTACGCGCAGAAACTGGGCGTGCACGTGCCCGACCTGCTGATCAGTCAGCCCGACACCGGCGAACAGGCGCTGGAGATCGTGGATTCACTGGTGCGCTCTGGTGCGGTCGATCTGGTCATCATCGACTCGGTGGCGGCGCTCACGCCCAAGGCCGAAATCGAGGGCGAGATGGGCGACAGCCTGCCCGGCCTGCAGGCCCGCCTCATGAGCCAGGCCCTGCGCAAGCTCACTGCCACCATCAAGAAGACCAACTGCACGGTCATCTTCATCAACCAGATCCGCATGAAGATCGGCGTGATGTTCGGTTCGCCCGAAACCACCACCGGTGGCAACGCGCTCAAGTTCTACGCCTCCGTCCGCCTGGACATCCGCCGCACCGGCACCATCAAGAAAGGCGAGGACGCGATCGGCAACGAAACCAAGGTGAAGGTGGTGAAGAACAAGGTCTCGCCACCGTTCAAGACGGCCGAATTCGACATCCTGTTCGGCGAAGGCATCAGCCGCGAAGGCGAAATCCTTGATCTGGGCGTGCTGCACCGGGTGGTCGAGAAGTCCGGTGCCTGGTATGCCTACAACGGCGAGAAGATCGGTCAGGGTCGTGACAACGCGCGCGAGTTCCTCAAGGAGAACCCTGAGCTGCGCGTGGAGATCGAGAACAAGGTGCGCACCGAGCTGGGGGTGCCCCTGCTGCCGGTTGATGCGGGAGCCGAAGAAGCTGCCCCGGCCGTTGCCAAGGGCAAGAAGGCCAAGGCCACCGAAGCCGAGGCCGCTGAATAAGTCCTGCGGTGGGGTTCGACAAGATCTCGCTCAAGGGCCGAGCGCTGCGGCTGCTGGCCGGCCGCGAACACTCGCGCGCCGAGCTGGAGAAGAAGCTGGCACCCCACGAGCAGGAGCCTGGTGAAGTGCAGCGCGCCCTGGACGAGCTGCAGGCCAAGGGCTTCATCAGCGAACAGCGGGTGGTCGAGTCGGTGATCCACCGGCGGTCCGCCCGGCTGGGCGCAGGTCGCGTGAAGCAGGAACTGCAGGCCAAGGGCGTCAGTGCCGAGGCGGTTGCCGAGGCGGTGGACCGGCTTCGGGGCACCGAGACCGAGCGGGCCCGCGAGGTCTGGCGCAAGAAATTCGGCGAGCCCGCGGCGGACGCGGCGGGTCGTGCCAAGCAGATGCGGTTCCTCGCATCGCGCGGCTTTGGCGCCGAGGCGATCCGTCGTGTGGTCCGCGGTGCGGACGACGATTGATACGGCGGGCGTTACAGCCCCAGCATGAGCTGCAGGTTCTGCACGGCCGCGCCACTGGCGCCTTTGCCGAGGTTGTCCAGGCGCGCGATGACGACGGCGTGGCGGTGCGTCTCGTTGGCGAACACGCGCAATTCGAGTTGGTTGGTGTCGTTCAGTGCGGTGGCGTCCAGCTTGCCGTCGCTGGTCGCGGGCAATACGCTGACCCAGCCGCCTTGCGCCGCGCTGGCTGCGTAGTGCGCCACCAGCGCGTCGTGCAGATCGCTGGCCTTGGGCTGACCGGGCAGGTCGTCCAGATGCAGGGGCAGCTGCACCAGCATGCCCTGGCGGAAGTTGCCGACCGCAGGAATGAAGATGGGGCGCCGGTTCAGGCCGGTGTAGCGCAGGATCTCGGGAATGTGCTTGTGCGACAGGCCCAGCGCGTAGGCCTCGTGCAGCGGTGCGGTGCCGGCCTCGTAGGCCTCGATCATGGTGCGGCCACCGCCCGAGTAACCGCTGACCGAGGGCAGCGACACCGGAAAGTCTCTGGGCAACAGGCCTGCATCGATGAGGGGGCGAAGGATCGCGATGGCTCCTGTGGCGTAGCATCCGGGGTTGGCGACGCGGTCCGCCTTCTGCACGGCCTCGCGTTGACCCGCGCTCAGTTCGGGGAAGCCATAGATCCAGCCATCGTGACAGCGGTGTGCGGTGGAGGCGTCGATGATGCGGGGTTTGCGGCCCGGCAGGCTGTCGACCATGGCGACCGACTCGATGGCCGCATCGTCGTGCAGGCACAGGATCACCAGGTCGGCTTCTGCCATGAGGGCCTTCTTGGCCTCGGGGTCCTTGCGCCGTTCGGGCGCAATGCTCAACATTTCGATGACGGGCATCTGTTGCAGACGCTCGCGTATCTGCAGGCCGGTGGTCCCGGCCTCGCCGTCAATGAAGATTCTGGTCATGGCGGCTCCTGTGGGTGTCAGTCAGGGTTCAGCGACGGGCTCGATAATTATGCATTATGTAAGCCAGCGCTTATATATTGGTGCGTCGCAACATGATACAGTCGTCGGTTGCCGTGTCCACGAGTCCGCGCACCGGCTGTGCCCTTTGGCCGGATCGAACAACCCCAGTCCGAGAGAAACCTCATGAAGATTCACGAGTACCAAGGCAAGGAAATCTTGCGTCAGTTTGGTGTGCCGGTCCCCCGCGGCATTCCCGCGTTCACGGTGCAGGAAGCCGTCGAAGCCGCGCAGAAACTCGGTGGCCCGGTCTGGGTGGTCAAGGCCCAGATCCACGCTGGTGGCCGTGGCAAGGGCGGTGGTGTGAAGGTGGCCAAGAGCATTGACGACGTCAAGGCCCGCGCCACGGATATCCTGGGCATGCAACTGGTCACGCACCAGACCGGTCCCGAAGGCCAGAAGGTCCGCCGCCTCTACATCGAAGACGGCGCCGACATCAAGAACGAACTGTACGTGTCGCTGGTCACCGACCGCGCCACGCAGAAGGTGGCCCTGATCGCGTCGAGCGAAGGCGGCATGGACATCGAGGAAGTGGCCCACTCCACGCCCGAGAAGATCATCACCGAGATGATCGATCCTCTGACCGGCATCACCGAAGCGCAGTCGCGCAAGGTGGCGACCGCCATCGGCCTGACAGGCGGCTCCGTGGACCAGGCGGTGGATCTGTTCGCCAAGATCTACAAGTGCTATATGGACACCGACGCATCGCTGGTGGAAATCAACCCGCTGAACTGCGACTCCAAGGGCAACCTGATGGCCCTGGACGCGAAGTTCAACTTCGACGCCAACGCCCTGTTCCGCCATCCCGAAATCGTGGCCTTCCGCGATCTGGACGAGGAAGATCCGGCCGAAATCGAGGCTTCCAAGTTTGACCTGGCCTACATCAGCCTGGACGGCAACATCGGCTGCCTGGTGAACGGCGCTGGCCTGGCCATGGCCACCATGGACACCATCAAGCTGTTCGGCGGCGAGCCTGCCAACTTCCTGGACGTGGGCGGCGGTGCCACCCCTGAGAAGGTCACCGAAGCCTTCAAGATCATGCTGAAGAACCCCAAGGTCAAGGGCATCCTGGTCAACATCTTCGGCGGCATCATGAAGTGCGACACCATCGCCACCGGCGTGATCACCGCTTGCAAGGCCGTGAACCTGAACGTGCCGCTGGTCGTGCGCATGAAGGGCACGAACGAAGAGCTGGGCAAGAAGATGCTGGCCGAGTCCGGCCTGCCCATCATCGCTGCAGACACCATGGCCGAAGCAGCGACCAAGATCGTTGCTGCCGTCAAGTAAGCCCGGAGAACACACATGTCGATCTACATCAACAAAGACACCAAGGTCATCACCCAGGGCATCACGGGCAAGACTGGCCAGTTCCACACCGAGAAGTGCCAGGAATACGCGAACGGCAAGAACTGCTTTGTCGCTGGCGTGAACCCCAAGAAGGCTGGCGAGTCGATCTTCAACATCCCGATCTACGCCTCCGTGAAGGAAGCTGCCCAGCAGACCGGCGCCACCGTGTCGGTGATCTACGTGCCGCCCGCAGGCGCTGCAGACGCGATCTGGGAAGCTGTGGAAGCCGACCTGGACCTGGCCATCTGCATCACCGAAGGCATCCCGGTCAAGGACATGCTGATGGTGCGCAACAAGATGAAGGCCAAGGAAGCTGCTGGTGGCAAGAAGACGCTGCTGCTGGGCCCCAACTGCCCTGGCCTGATCACGCCTGACGAAATCAAGATCGGCATCATGCCCGGTCACATCCACCGCAAGGGCCGCATCGGCGTGGTGTCCCGTTCGGGCACGCTGACATACGAAGCCGTGGCCATGCTGACCGAAGTGGGTCTGGGCCAGTCGAGCGCCGTGGGCATTGGTGGCGACCCTATCAACGGTCTGAAGCACATCGACGTGATGAAGGCGTTCAACGACGATCCGGACACCGATGCCGTGATCATGATCGGCGAAATCGGCGGTCCGGACGAAGCCGAAGCCGCCCAATGGTGCAAGGCCAACATGAAGAAACCCGTGGTGGGCTTCATCGCTGGCGTGACGGCCCCTCCCGGCAAGCGCATGGGCCACGCCGGCGCGCTGATCTCCGGCGGTGCCGACACGGCCGACGCCAAGCTCGCCATCATGGAAGAGTGTGGTTTTGTGATCACGCGCAACCCGTCCGAGCTGGGCAAGCTGCTCAAGGCACAGCTGTAATCAGCGTCAACAACGAGAGAAAAGGCCACGCATTCGTGGCCTTTTTTTGTTCCGTTGGCGGGCGATGGTTCAAAGTCTGGCATCCGGGTTTGAAGCCGAGAAAAGACAGGTGACTGTCTTCAAAGCGTGACAAATGTCTCAGCGAGCAACGGCCGCGGAATCTGATTCAAGCTATAAAACCGGTCTACATGATCTTCGAGTATTACAGCCAGACAGATCCCGGCCTGATTCGTGAAAACAACGAAGACTCGGTCGCGCTTGATCCTGCCAATCAGGTGGTCGTTCTGGCTGATGGCATGGGTGGGTACAACGCTGGCGAGGTGGCCAGTGCCATGGCCACGGGCTTCATTCACAACGAACTGGGGCGCTGGATGACCGAGGGCGGTCACGAGGCGCATGCGCGCGAGCTCAAGCGAGCCATGGAGATCTGCGTCGACAACGCCAACCGGTCGATTTTCAATGCGGCCAATTCCAATCCGCTGTATGCGGGGATGGGCACCACGCTGGTCATGGGGGTGTTCCAGGGCGCCCGGGTCATGATTGGGCACGTGGGCGATTCGCGTTGCTACCGCCTGCGGGGCGGGACCCTTCAGCAGATCACCAGAGACCATTCGCTGCTGCAGGAGCAGATCGATGCCGGGCTGATCTCGGTGGAGCAGGCGCAATTTGCCACCCACAAGAATCTGGTGACGAGGGCGCTGGGTGTTGAAGACACCGTGCTGCTTGAAGTCAACGAGTTCCGGGTCGAGGACGGCGACATTTACCTGTTTTGCTCCGACGGTCTGAGCGACATGGTGCCCGACGAGCGCATCGCAGAGATCCTGCTGGAGGAGGCTGGGCTCGAGGCCTCGGGTCGCAGCCTGGTCGACTGCGCCAATGGCAACGGGGGTCGCGATAATATTTCGGTGATACTGGCCCAGGCCCGCGCCAAACCGGTCAAGAGGGGCCTGTTGTCGCGTATGCTGGGGCAGCCGTAAACAATTGGCATTAGTTATTAGGTTCCAGAGGAGTCGGCCATGCCGAAAATGATCGTTTCCATCGACGGCGTCGTCATCAAGGAAGTGCAGCTCACCAAGGATCGCACGACGCTGGGCCGTCGGCCCTACAACGACATCGTGATCGACAACCTGGCGGTCAGCGGCGAGCATGCCGTCATGCAGATGTCGGGTGCAGATGTGTTCCTGGAAGATCTCAATAGCACCAACGGAACGTACGTCAACGGCAAGGCGATCAAGAAGCAGCAGTTGCAGAACGGCGATACCGTCGAGATCGGCAAGTACAAGATCAAGTTCTTCCACGAAGGGGCTTCCGATCAGCAGGAAAAAACGACAGTGATCAATTCGGGTGCGGTGGTGGCATCCGAGCCTTCGACGGTGGGTGAAGCCTCCATCCGGGTTATGTCGGGGGCGGCGGCTGGCCGCGAGGTGCCGCTGGTCAAGGTGGTGACCACGATCGGCAAGCCCGGTGTTGCCGTGGCGGCCATCACTCGCCGTCCGCATGGCTTCGTTGTGGCGCTGGTGGAGGGGGCGGTCAAGCCCACGGTGAACGGCAAGGCGCTGACCACCGAGGCCGTGAACCTCCAGAACGGCGACATGATCGAACTGGCCGGCACCCAGATGCAGTTCGTCCAGGCCTGACGTTCTGTCTGCGGGAGTCGCCGCCTAGGCGGCCCGCTTGCCATGAAACGCCTCATGCGGGCCTTGAGCAGACATGGCCGGCGCGTGGCCGTTTCCCTGCTGCCGCTTCTGCTGGGTGTGCTGCACGTCCTGGGTCTGCTGCCTCTGGACAGCCTGCAGCGGCTCGACGACCAGATCTACGATGCGCGCCTGCGCTGGACCATGCCGGCGACCCTGGACGAGCGCGTGGTGATCGTGGACATTGATGAACAGAGTCTGGCCGAGGTGGGGCGCTGGCCCTGGCCCAGGAACCGCGTGGCGGACTTGGTGGATGCGCTGTTTGATCGCCACCAGATCGCCTTGCTCGGCATGGACACGGTGTTTGCCGAGCCGGACGGAAGTTCCGGTTTGCCCCAACTGGAGCGACTGGCTCGCGAAGACCTGAAAGATCTTCCAGAGTTTTCATCAGCGCTCACACGCCTGCGTCAGGGGCTGGATCATGACCTGCGCCTGGCCGACGCTTTGCGCGGTCGGCCGGTGGTGATGGGCTTCTACTTCAGCAACGAATCCGGCGGGCGGACATTCGGGGCTTTGCCTGAGCCCGTGCTCAGGCGCGCCGACCTGCAGGGCCGCGCTCTGCAGGCCACGCAGTGGACGGGCTACGGCGCCAACCTGCCGGGTCTGGCGTCTGCTGCGCCACTGGCGGGATTCTTCAATGCCGTGCCCGGTGACGACGGAATGGTGCGCTCCCTCCCCCTGCTGGCCGAGCACGGCGGGGCGTACTACGAATCCTTGTCCCTCGCCATGTTCCGGACGATCACCGGCATGCCGACGGTCGAGCCGCGCTATCCGCCACAGCCGGCGGTGGGCGGCCGCTACGACCTGCCCCGCAGCATCGCACTGCGCAAGGAAGGCGGAACGCGGGAGATCCCGGTGGACGAACGATTGGCGGTGCTGGTGCCATTCCGCGGGCCTGGCGGTCCTCAGGGGGGATCGTTCCGCTATATCTCGGCGTCTGATGTGCTGGCCCATCGGGTGGCGCCTGATGTGCTGAAGGGCCGCATCGTGCTGCTGGGCACCACCGCCCCCGGTCTGCTGGACCTGCGCGCGACACCTGTGGGCGAGGCCTATCCCGGCGTCGAAACCCATGCCAACGTGCTGACGGCACTGATGGACGGGCGCATGGTCGCACGGCCCGACTACGCCGCCGGCTACGAGCTGGTCGTGCTGTTGCTGGCCGGCATGGTGCTGGCGTTCGGGCTGCCTCTGGTGGGCGCTGCCGGTGCCGTAGGCCTGAGCCTGGCGGTATTCGCCGCCGTGGTGGGGCTCAACACCTGGCTGTACCTGGGCCATGGTCTGGCACTGCCCATGGCCGGCACCCTGGTGATGGCAGGGCTCACCTTCGTGATCAACATGAGCTACGGCTACCTGGTGGAAAGCCGGGCCAAGCGGGAGCTGGCCCAGCTGTTCGGCACCTATGTGCCGCCGGAGCTGGTCGACGAGATGGTCAGGGACCCCGACAGCTACAGCATGGAAGCCAGTACGCGGGAGCTGACCGTGCTGTTCTGCGACATGCGCGGCTTCACGGCCATTGCCGAATCCATGACGCCCACCGGGCTGCAGTCGCTGCTCAACACGGTGTTCAGCCGACTCACGCGGGTGATCCGTCACCACCGCGGCACCATCGACAAATACATGGGGGACTGCGTGATGGCCTTCTGGGGTGCTCCTGTCGACACCCGGGGGCATGCGGCGCTGGCCGTGCAGGCGGCGCTGGACATGGCGGCCGAGATCGCGGCCATCAACCGCGAACGCCAGGCCGCACACCTGCCCGCCATTGGCGTGGGCATCGGGCTGAACACCGGCGACATGTGTGTGGGTGACATGGGATCGGACGTACGGCGCAGTTACACCGTGGTCGGCGACGCCGTGAACCTTGGCGCCCGGCTGGAGGGGCTGACCCGTGTGTACGGCGTCGACGTGGTGGCCAGCGGGTCCACGCGCCAGCAGGCGCCGGACTTCGTCTGGCAGGAGCTGGACCGGGTGCGGGTCAAGGGCAAGGCGCAGGTTGTGGAGATCCACACGCCCCTGTGCGCCGGCGATCAGATGACGCCGGAACTTTCGGACGAGTTGAGAGAATGGGAGCAGGCACTGCAGGCCTGGCGCCAGCAGAACTGGGACCGCTGCCTTGCTCATTTGGAGAAGCTGCAGCGGAAGAATGCCAAAAAAGTCCTTTACCGGCTCTACGCCGAACGGGTAGTCTCCATGCGGATCGAGCCGGCTCCGCCGGACTGGGACGGCTCCACCGCGTTCGACACCAAATAATTCGCCCGGACGGGCCACCAACTCCTGGAACATCGATGAGGGTACGCGTACTGGGCTGCTCGGGCGCCATATCGCAAGGCTGCCGGACGACCTCTTTCCTGCTCGACGACGATGTGCTGATCGACGCCGGGACAGGGGTGGGCGACCTCAGCCTCGACGAAATGGCCCGGGTCGACCATGTGCTGCTCACCCATTCCCACCTCGACCATGTGGCCAGCCTGCCCCTGATGCTCGATGCCGTCGCCGCGCGGCGGCTGGCGGCGGGCGCCGCGCCGCTGGTGGTACACGCCCTGCCGGGCACCATCTCCGCGCTGCGGGTGCACATCTTCAACAACCTGATCTGGCCCGATTTTTCGACCATCCCCAGCGCAGAGACGCCGCTGATGCGCTTTGTGTCCATCACCGTGGGCGAACTGCTGCGCGTGGGGGGGAAACGCATCGAGGTGCTGCCGGCGGTGCACACCGTCCCGGCCGTGGGCTATGCGGTCGACAGCCCCAGCGGCCACTGGGTGTTCAGCGGCGACACCGAGCGCAACCCAGCGTTCTGGCAGCGCGTCAACCGGATCGATGTGGCCATGCTGATCATCGAGACCGCGTTCAGCGACCGCGAACGCGAACTGGCCCAGCGCAGCCTGCATCTGGCGCCCAGTTCGCTGGCCGACGAACTGGACCAGATCGACCGCAGCCGACGCTTCCCGATCTACATCACCCACACCAAGCCGGCGGAAACCGGGCTGATCATGGAAGAGATCCGCCGCTTCGACGACGCACCCAACCGCCCGAACGATGTGCGCCACGACATCCGCTGGCTCAGCGCGGGGCAGACCTTCGAGTTGTGAGTTAACATATTGGTGATTCATCACCAAGGTGAAAGCTCATGAGCCGACTGACCATCACCCTGACCGAAACCCGTTACCGGGCCTTGAAAGAAGCCGCTGCCCAGCGCGGTAAAACGATTGGTCAGCTGATTGACGAGAGCCTGGACTTCTACGGCATCAAATCGCGCGAACAGGCCATGAGCTTGGTGCGACAGGCCAGAGCCCAAAGCCAGCTGAGTGAAGAGCAGGCCACTGCGCTTGCGCTGTCGGAAGTGATGGCGCAGCGCAGGCCATCGTGAGCCGCTGTTACCTCATTGATACCAACGTGGTTGTGGCGGGCCTGCTGGCTTCGCGGGCCGATTCGTCCACCGCCAGGGTGCTGGACGGCATGCTCCAGGCGACTTTTCCGTTTGTGCTGTCGCCCCTGCTGTTGGCGGAATACCGAGCCGTGCTCCTGCGCCCGAAGATTCTGAAAGTGCATGGCTTGAGCCCAGACCAGATCGACGCTGTTCTGACGGACTTGGCACTGGCCGGCATTCTGGTCGATCCGGAGCCTGGGCAGTCGCCAGCGCGCGCGCCCGACCCAGGTGATCAGTTTCTATGGAATCTGCTGGAACACCGGCCGGGCATGGAGCTGGTCACAGGCGACTTGCGCCTCCTGGAGGACCCTGCGATGCGGTCCCGCGTCATCTCCCCCAGGGCATTGGCAGATCGACTGGGACACTGAGGGCTCATGCGCTCTGGCATCTGACAATTTTTGTCCCCCGAGGGTCGGGTGACAAAAATTGTCAGTGACCGCCGGCGACAGAGGACACAAATCGTCACTTGCAGCGGGCGAGGCGTGAAAAAGCATGCGAAAAGTGGGGCAAATCGGGTTGGCACGCTCTCTGCTGCAGAGCTATCGTCCTTACCCCACAACCCCCTTCAAGGAGTTTTCAATGAAGCGTTCCCTGCAAAAAGGTTTCACCCTGATCGAACTGATGATCGTGGTGGCCATCATCGGTATCCTGGCTGCGGTGGCGCTGCCGGCGTATCAGGACTACACGATCCGAGCCCGTATCACCGAAGGTCTGTCGGTGGCAGCCGATGCAAAAACGCAGATTGGCACCAGCGCAACCACGGCGCCAGAGCTGCTCGCCTTGGCAACATCCTGGAATGCGCAGGGTGGCAGCACCGGTGCGACCAGCAAGTACGTGTCCAGCGTGTACATCAATGAAACCACTGGTGAGATTGAGGTTACCTACAACAGGGCCAACGTGGGTGCCATTCCTGATGCAGCGACGTTGTATCTGAAGCCCTACATGTCGGTTGGTACCAGCAACTTCGTGCCGCTCAACACTGCTCTGGCAGCCGGGTACTCCGGTGAAACCGGCGCCGTCGATTGGGGCTGCTCTTCGGAAGCCAGTTCCGTAGCTACCACGCGTGGCATGACTGGTATCACGGCGGGTACACTGCCTGCCAAGTTTGCGCCCAGCGAATGCCGCTGATTGGAGCGTCAGACTTCCCAGGTTGACTGATTAAAAGGGGCACTACGGTGCCCTTTTTTTGCGCCCATTGCCGATGTCATTGCCGGCGGATTGGATGCTTTTCTGGCAATCAGGAATTGAGTGTGGCAATCGTTGGAGTTGCCGAATCCGGCGTTGGTGGGGTGGCGAGAATTTAAGAGAAATTGGGTTTCTGGCATGCAATCTGCATGCGTCTGAAACGCCCCAATACGCTCCATGGAGTGCACATGAAATACAGGCGCTTACGAGGTTTCACCCTGATCGAGTTGATGATCGTCGTGGCGATCATTGGCATCTTGGCGGCCGTTGCCTTGCCCGCATACCAAGACTACACCATCCGCTCCCGCGTTGTGGAGGGGGTTTCGCTGGCTGCCGACGCGAAACAGGCAGTGGCCACCGCCGCATTGACGCAAGCCGAACTGGCCGCCGTTGCCAACTCATACAACCAGGCCCATGGAAGCAACGGGTTGGTCAGCAAATATGTGAGTGGCGTTCAGATTGATGCGGCAACCGGCGAAATATCGGTCACCTTCAATCGTGAAAACATCGGAACCATTCCTGATGATTCTGTGATGAGGCTGAAGCCATTTTTATCCGTGGGCAGCAATTTTGTGGCGCTGGACACCGCGCTGTCTTCCACCTATTCCGGCGAGACAGGCCCGGTAGACTGGGCCTGCGCATCTTCTGCTAACAATGTGGCTACGGCCAGGGGAATGACCATCGGTATTCCCGCCAATGCGCTGCCCTCCCGGTTTGCGCCTACCGAATGTCGATGACGCCTGCCTCGTCATGGCGCAGTTTCAGGGGGGTGTTGGGCTCGCGTAGGATGGTGGACTGAATTTGTTGCTGCTTATGTGTGCGAATGACTGACTCACGTTTTCTCACCACATTGAGCACCAGAGCCAAGGCGGCAGGGGTGCATCTGCTGCTGTCTGCATCCGTGGCTTCGGTGTTGGCTGTGCTCGTCTTCGGCTTCTGGTACCCGGCTGACTACCGTATGCTGGCGGGGGGTACAGACCTCTTCCTGATTGTCATGATGGTGGATGTCGTGCTCGGGCCACTTCTGACATTTGTCGTTTTTGACCGCTCAAAAGGCTGGCCTCATCTCAGGCGGGATCTTGCGGTCATTGCGTTCCTTCAGGTACTGGCCCTGTCGTATGGGCTTCACGCGGTCTACCTGGGGCGGCCAGTGGCGCTTGCGTTCGAATTCGACCGCTTTCGCGTGGTTTCTTTTGCCGAGGTGGTGGAAGATGAGCTGCCTCAGGCCCTGCCCATGTTTCAGCGTCTGCCCATGAATGGGCCCATGCTGCTTGCGGTGCGAAAGTCGCGCACACCGCAAGAGCGCTCCGATGCTTTGAATGCCGCGATTCTCCAGGGAATCGACAACAGTCAGCGCCCGAAGTTCTGGGTTCCGTACGACGAACAGGCTCGAGCAGCAGCGGTGTCTGCCGGACGGACACTGGATGTTCTGGTGTCCAGATATCCAGCGGCCAAGGCCGCTGCTGAGCAGCTGTCTGCATCGACTGATGCTCACGAAGAACAAAGCGGTTTGCGCTTCCTGCCCGTTCGTGCCAAACACGATGCGGTGGCCGTTTTGCGTCGAGATGGAGAAATTGTCGGCATCCTGCCATTTGATGGGTTTTTTTGATGAACCGGCAATCTCCGTTGTTGAACCGTTCTGCTTGGTACAAGACAGGCTGGCTCAGGATCGTGCTGGCGGTCATTGCTCTCGTCTTGTTGAACGGGATTTTCCAGTATGTGGCGCTCCGTTTCGGATACAAGCGCTATTTTCTCGGCTTCGAGTTGCTGGTGGCCGTTGTTGTTTTTGCGCTTGGGTACCGGTGGTCTGGACTGCTTCTGTTTTTGTCCGGCTTGGTGTTGGAAGTAGTTCTTGGGCTGACCGGATTGTTTCATTTCATGAATGTCCGGGAGGCGCTGGACATGGCAGAGTTTGCGCTTCTTGCGCGCCCTGAAGATATATTTGGGTTTGTCGCTTCGCTTGTATTGGTGGTGGGGTGTTTCTGGGTGGCGGGTACGTTGCTTTCGGGCGTTCGCTTCAGTCGAATGGCGTTGATTGGCGGTGTGTTCGTTGTCGGATTGACCTACGGGCAGTGGTCGGTTTCCGAAGAGCGGGGTGAATTTTTCACGCCGGTTCTTGCCAGTCAGGACGCTTTGTTGTTTGGAAGCGCCTCCTTTCTGCTGAAGAATACGCTGGATCTGAATCGAGTCAAGCAGGCGGTCGACGGCAATCCTGACATTGAATACCACAAGATTCGACATCCTTCGGCGGCAGATGGAATCATGGGGGAATCACCAGATTCCCGGAGAATGCTCTTCGTGATCAGCGAGGCATGGGGCTTGCCAAGGGATCCGAACATTCTGGAGAAGCAGATTCTCTCCTTGCGCAACAGTGCTCATGTGCAGGGCCTGGAACTGAACAGCGTGTATGCAAGAGGAGCGACGGCTGCAGGCGAGTTGCGCGAGTTATGTGGCCTGATACCCAGTCGGATGAATTTCGGAAAAATGACATCCGAATTGGTTGGGGAGTGCCTTCCCAAGAAATTGAAGGCCCTTGGGTATCGAACGGTCGCAGTTCATGGGGCTGACAGTGGCATGTACAGAAGAAGCCGATGGTATCCCGTGCTTGGGTTTGAAAAAATGTTTTTCAAGGACGACATGCCTGCATCCGGGTCGCACTGTTATTCCTTTCCAGGATATTGCGATCGCAACATTTTTCCGGTGGTGCGGGATCAGCTGAAAAATGACCAGGTGTTTGTATATTGGTTGACCCTCAATACCCATGTTCCTTATGATCGGCGCGACATATCGCAGTATCGTGATGATCTTTGCAGTGAATTTTCTGGCGAAAGTCCCAATGAGATGCTCTGCAACTATCAGAACCTGCATGCCCAATTTTTTGACGGGCTGGCCAATCTCATCAAGGATGACGCGTTGCGAGGTGTGGAGGTTGTGGTGGTTGGGGATCACGCGCCAATATTTCTTGATGGCGAGACGCGTGAGCGCTTCGAACGTGAGCGGGTTCCCGTGCTGCATTTCAAAGTGAAGTGATGGGGTCGCCCAGCGCGCGCGCCCAATACGCCAACGCCCCTGGTGTGAGGGGCCTGCTTGCACTGGCGGCCTATCTTCTTCTGGGCCTGCTCTTTCAGTGGACTTCACTGCATTTCGGCTTCAAGCGCTACCTGTTGAATGCTGAAATGTTGATGGCCATGCTGCTGTTTGTGGCGGGGTGGCGGTGGTTGGGTGTTTTGGTCTTTCTTGCCGCGGTCTGCTTGGAGTTGACCCTTGGCGCTACCTCCGTTTTTCGCTTGATCGACATCGCTCAAGTGGGAGACATGGCCGGGTACCTTCTGGAAGCCAAGGGGACCTACCTTGTGATGCTCGCTGCACTGGCGGTGATCGCCGCGGCGGGCTTCTGGGTTGCAGCGGGAAGCTTGAAGGGGGTGCGTTGGCGATGGCTTTGGCTTTTTGCGTCGGGGCTATTGCTGATTCAATGGCAGCTGTCCTTTGCTGGCGCCACTTTTTTTTCCCCGCCATTCGCCGAGCGAGACCGGCTGCTGTTCGGCAGCTCTGTCCATTTCGTCCAACAGGTGATTGAGGAAAACCGCAGGCGGCATGTGCATATTGGCGCCGACGCCGAGGATGCTGAGTACCTTCCGGTCGCACAGCCATCGGCTGCCAGCTTGATGTTGGGCGAGCAGCCCAGATCGCCGCGTATCCTGTTCATCATCGCCGAATCCTGGGGGAGGCCTCATCAGCCAGCTGTGCTTGAGCAGCAGATTTCGGCATTGCGCAGCAGTGCGCATGTGCACGACTTGCAGGTGGGAAGCATCAATGCCGTCGGAACGACGGCGGCGGGGGAGTTGCGTGAGCTTTGCGGACGTATCCCGACGCGCCTGAACTTCCAGCGGATGACGCCAGAGGCCATAGGAGAATGCCTGCCAGCCAAGCTCGCCAAGCGGGGTTACAAGACAGTGGCTCTGCATGCGGCCTTCGGCGCCATGTACCGCCGAGTGAACTGGTACCCGGTCATCGGCTTCGATGACCTCGTGTTCAGGGAGAACCTTCCATTTGAGGGAACACAGTGCTATTCGTTTCCAGGTTACTGCGACCGTCATCTTCTGGATGTGGTGCGCAAGAAGCTGGGCCATGAGAAGGTTTTTCTCTACTGGCTAAGCTTGAATTCGCACATACCGTACGACCGACGCGACGTGGAGAACTACCGCGAAGCGGTGTGTCAAAAGGCGTTCGGAGACGCATACAGCGACCAGCTATGTGGATACCAGAACCTGCATGTGCAGTTCTTCGAGGGCCTGGCCAAGCTGGCCGAAGAGGAATCTCTCAAGGGAGTGGAGGTGGTCGTTGTGGGAGACCATGCGCCCATTTTCAACGACTCAGCGTCTCGTGCCAGGTTCGAGCAGGAGCAGGTGCCGATGCTTCATTTCACAGTGCAGTGAGGGCTTCGGTCCTGTCCGGACACTGTAGTTCCCCGTAAGCCGCACATTCTTGCCGGGCTCCGATGCAGAAGGGCTGCGACGTGCAAGCGATATTGGGTCGTGATGTCGGGCCGTCTTGGCGCTACTGCTTTCTCAAGTGAAGATCGAATCGTCTGGCCTCTGACAGATCAGCGACGGTGTCCACTTCCCGAAGGTTCAGTTCTGAGCAGGGGATTGGCAACTGCTGCTCCAGCCGGTTGAAGACGTAGCGAACCTCTCCGTCAACGGCGTCTGCCGGACCTGAAAACACGTTGGCCCACTCCAGCGGCGTTGCCTGCGTGCGGGTGAAACCTGTCACCAGCATTTCCTCTCCAGGCTGGGTTCTTGTGGTCACGTATACCGCGTTCTCGCTGCTGGAGGGCGTGACACCGATCAGCAGCGGATGGGACGTGGCTTCGGAGACAAAGGCCTGGAGCGATTCGGGTTCAATCAGCAGGTCTCCATCGAGGTACAGCACCTTCCCCTGGCAACCACGCGCGCCCAGTGCCATGCTCTGCGCCGTGTTGGTGGTTCGAAACTGGGGGTTCCGGACCAGCACCACATCTCGGTGCCTCCTCGCAACGAGGTCCGCGATCATCTCCTCGCGATAGCCGACCACCACATGGATTCGCCGCACCAAGGGGGTCAGCGTGTCGATGAGCTTGCTCAACAGTGTGCTTCCGCCAATTTCCAGCATGCATTTGGGGATGCCGTATCCCAGTCGGGAGCCAAGACCGGCGGCGGCGATCACAGCGAAGTCAACAGGCTGCATAGGGTTTTTCCATCATGAATCACGTAGTCGGCAGCGCCAATGGCTGCCGCGGTCGGGCTGTGCGTTCCACCGTAGGCGATGGCCACGTCGGCCGCGCGCAGCATGGGGACATCGTTGGAGCCGTCACCCACGGCAATGATCCGGGAGTGGCCCAGCGTCCGAAGATGGTCGACGGCATCGCCCTTGTTGAGGATGTTGTCGAGGCGCACCTGACCATCCACCAGGCTGGCCGAAGAGAAGTAGCCTGTGCAACCGAGCGACTCCACCACAGGGCGGGTCCAGAGATCCAGGTTGCCTGTCACGACAAAGCATGAGTCCGACCGCTCGCGAATGAATGCGAGAAGTGCCTCGTCCATGGGTATGTCGGCGATGATGGAGTGCACCCTGTCTGCAGGGACGCGGCCCAGGATCGCAACCCGCAGCGCAAGCGACTCCTCAAAAGTGATCAGGCCTTCCATCGTGATGCGTGTCAGCGTCGCGATTTCCTGGGAGATGCCCAGCTCGGAGGCAATGCAGGGAAGGATCTCCGTTCGGGTGAGCGTTCCGTCTAGGTCAAAGCAGAAGGCCGTGCTCATGAGGCGCGCTCCACCACAAACCATCGCTGCCGGGTCTCTGCCCGGTTGTTCAGTGCCTGGTCACTGTAGACATCGCCACTGTCCGTGAGTTGGCAACCCTGGACTCCCATCGCCTGGGCCACGAAGGCGCGCAGTTCGCTGTCTGTACGGTAAATCGCGTGGTAGTCCTGCTCCAGCTCTTCGGAAAAATGGTCCTTGATGGTCAGCCGCTGACCCTGGGCCACCGGCTCCCGAAAAACCGCTCTCCCGCCGGGTGCCAAAGCGTCAGCGACGCAGCGCAGGGCGCGCAAGAGCTCGTCGTCGTTCAGATAGATCAGCACCCCTGCGCACAGCACGCGATCAAAGGGAAGACTCTCCCCTAGCGACGCCAGCGAAAAATCATCCACCGATGCGACGGAAAACCGGCAAGTGCTCTGCGCACCGTATCGGGACTTCGCGTAGGCCACCAGATCAGCGCTGAAATCCAGGCCGTGGTATGCATGGCACTGACCCAGCAGGCTGCTGGCCCAGCGGCCAGTGCCACAGCCGACATCCAGCACCCGTTGGGTACCGTCCAGCAGCAGCAAGGGCAGCAGGCAGACTTTCTCTGCCTCGTCGCGGCGTTCCGCCAGGTCCGCATGCTTGTCCTGATAGATGACAGCCCTCACTGGCCCGACACGCTCGATGCGGCGGGCCCGCTCGGCGAAGAAGTCACCCACTTTCGAGCGGTCGATCCGGGGAGGATCGCTGCTCTGGTCGTCGGAAAAGATGCGGCTCATGATTCTTCGTGGTGAATGTTGTGCGACTCAGGGAGCGGAGCTGCTCCATCCCCCGCGGTTGAAGGGGTCCTTGCCTGTGAGCATCAGCTGTTTCCTGATGACAAAGGCATCAGGCCTCTGAAGGCTGAACTGCCAGGGAACCAGCGACACGGGAAACGGGTCGTCGCGTCCATTGGTCGCGATCGGCTTGTTGTCCATGTATGGGTTGATACATCCACCAATGGACCTGCACAAGATGATCGGCACCTCAGCGTTGGGCATGAACGTCTCGGACACTTTCATTGCGCCCTTGGCACCCGCGTCCTTGACCATCACGAGGGGGCGGACGCTGACATAGGTGTTGTCGGTGGCTCCTCCTGCAACCGCTCGGCTGGAGCTGTCCTGCACCGATCCCACAATGCCGTGGTCCGACGCGACGACGATGGTTGTCTGGTCGTAGACACCGACCTCTTTCAGATGATCCAGGTATTGGGCCACCAGTCGCAGTGCGCATCGGGCGGTGTTGGCGTGCTGGAGGGAGAACAGGCTCTTGTGGCCTAGCTTCTGGAGTTCTTCGGTGGACACATTCAGCTGGGTGGTCTTTGGAAGACAGTCGAGGCCCATGTAGTAGGGCTCGTGGGGCAGGATGTTGGTGACCATGTTGAAGGCCGGTGCCGCGTCATCGACCGAGGTCAGCTCTTTCAGAGAATCGAGCTCGGCCCACTCGCGGAACGTGGTGCCTGACGAGTGGTCAAGAAAGGGTTGCCACGGCCCCCTGGCGTAGATCGCCTCCTTCATGGCATAGGGCGCGACGCGCATGGCACCCAGCAGCGATAACAGACTGGCGTAGTTTGCCTCCGCGAGCGCATGGACCGGAAAGCCCATCTGCTGGGCTTTCTGTCGCGATACACCTGCGGGGATGTGCGAACAGAACACTCTTTCCCAGCTCAGAAAACTGCAGTCCCCCATCATGGTGAAACCCAGTCCCCGGGGGTTGACCACGTTCGTGCGGTATCCCTTCTGAGCGAAGTTGCGAGGGAGGATGGAGAAGGCCTCGACCGACAAGTCCTTCAGCGATCGGCCTCGGGCGTTCATTTCGACGGGAAGGTAGTCGTAGCCACCCAACAGGGGATGGACACCTGCGATCGAATTCTCACCGGCCGAGACGCTGCGTGGGTACCAGGTGAACCCACTCAAGCGGTCTGCGAGCTGAGGTTCGTCTTTCAGGGCCGATTCCACGTGAGAGCCCATGAAGCGGTCGAGAAAGATGAACAGCGTGTTCGGCTGTGTTCGGGAGAACACCATGGGTCTGGAGTGCGTTGGTGTTTCGTTGATGTTCCCGGCCAGACCCACCTGATCGCGGGACGCACTGAAGCCGACGGCCAGGGCAATGGAAACGTTGGCCATCATGACCGCGCCTAGAACCGCTCGAGAGCCGAACCGCAGCCAGCAGTACCGCAGCGCGAACGCGACCGCGAGCACGACCACCAGATCCATGGCGCTTCTGAGCAAGATGTCCTGCAGCGGGCGCGCAAGCTGCTCGAACGCCAGCCCGGTCAGCATGGGGTATCCGAAAGGCAGCACGAAGGCGTACATCCAGCCGAGGAAGAAGGCGCCAGTGGCCACCACTGCCATGGCGGCGCGCAGTCCTGGGACTGTGGCCAGCAGGTAAATGAATGCCGCGCTGTACACGATCACCATCACGTCGCGCACATTCACCTTGAGCAACCGATCCATGTGGATGCCCAGCTCTCCCGGTGAAGTCAAAAAGGTGGTGATGGGAATGGCGACCAGAACCAGCAGTGCGATGCCAAATATGGACAACAGGAACAGCGCAAGCCGGTATCGGCCCACGAAGACCTCCAGCGCGCTGTGGGACGGTTTGTCCGCCACATACCAGCCCAGGACCGTGGCCAGTCCTGACGCGACAATCGTCCCGACGGAACACTCGTGCCAAAGGGACAGGGTTGCCACGAGAAACAGCAAACTCACCTGAAAAGAGAACACGACACCCGCGTGCTTGCCAGAACCTGTCCGTTTCAGCAGAGCCGTCGCCGTGGCGACGATGATGAACCCGACAACAAAGACAACCAGAGCTTCCATCGGATGTACTGTTCAGCGGCGCAGAGCGGCCATGTTGCGGACCAAGGACCAGAGGTTGTTGATGGTCCAGTACAGCACGAGGCCCGAGGGGCTCGCATACAGCAGGACCAGAAAGACCAGGGCCAGTGCAATGCCCTGCCCGCGTTGCCCTTTGTCTTTCACGTAGTAGGTCACCGACAGCACATTGATGGCCGTCATCAGCAAGGGCAGGAGATGCAGGCCACCGAGAAGGCCGTCGGGCTGGCCCAGGTCGCTGATCTGGCCGAATGCGTGACCGTCCAGCAACTGGGAGCCGGAGAGGAACTGGAACACGGTCGCAAACACCAGAATCTGCAGCAGCAGTTCGTTGGAGGAGAGCAGGGCGTGAATGGGGTGGTGCCCAAACTGCCGGTGGACGGCACGGATGTAGAAGTAGCGCTCGCGACCCCGGAAGTTCGCTTTCATGCGCGCAACCTCCTTGTTCATCGCGGCGAGCTTTTCCCGTCCAGCCTTTGCACGAGCTTCCATCTGCCGGTAGGCCGGTGCCAGCAGCAGGTTCAGCAGAAGAGCAAAAACGATGATTCTCGGGCCGGAATCGAGCCCGGGGACCGCATCAAAAAGCCACCGGTAGATCACCATCAGTGGCTGCAGGAAAAGGATGTCGAGGATCTCGAACATCACGCATGGACCTCGCGTGTGCCGATCGATGCGCCGGTCTTTTCGACGGCGTAGAGTGCTGCCAGCTGGCGTGCTGCCACATCGCCCGCTTGCCCGAAGTTGTAGACCAGCTGGCTGCGCACCTTCTCCAGTGTTTCGACAGAGTGCGAACGCAGCACCTTCTCCAGGTGATCCGTGATGTGGTCGATCTCCGTGGGTTGCACAGGGACGATGAAGTCGCGGCACAGTTGCTTGAGTTCGCTGTCGCCTCCCAGCAGCTCGCCTTCCAGTCCTCCTGTCTTCATCTGACGATCAATGACGACCACAGGGCGCTCGTAAATGAACGCGAATTCGTGCGCGATGCCAGAGATGTCGCTCAGAAGAATGTGGGCCCTTGACAGTGCCGATACGGGTGTTCTGTCAGTGCTGACCTCGACGCCCTCCAGTCCGAGAATCTCGCTGTAGAGCTCTGGTTGGGACACCCGCATCTGGGGGTGGGGGCGAACGATCACACGGAAGCGCCCTGCAATGGTTTTCACAAAGCCGGTTCCAAACGCCTCGAACATGCTCAACGGGCCCCAGCTCGGGGCGATCAGCACGACGGGCTCGCCTTCCAGAGGAGGGGCTTGCCGTGCAGCCTTGGTCATTTCGTCGTAATGCGGAATGCCGGTTTCCAGCAGGGTTTTCGGGCGAGCCTGACGGATCGACTCGATGCGCCGAATGTTGGCTTTCACAATGGGGCCGCAACACAGCACCGAATCGAAGTGATCGTAGGCATACGGGCGCACGAACCGGGACTCTCCCAGCGCGTGTTGCACGATGGCGTAGTGCCGGACGCGCCGAGAGCGGCGGAAGGTCATTACATCCAGCTGTGGTGTCGTCGTCACCAGGAGGGTGGCCTCAATGTTGTTGAGGTAGGCGTAGCCCATCATTCCCTCGGGAATGGCGCGATGCACCGTTCGGTTGGGAAGGGTCTCGAAGGAGTTGTCCCTGGGATACATCGTGAAGAAGGTCACCTCGATGCCTTGTGCATCCAGTGCACGGACGATCGGGATGAATGTGATTTCATAGCGAGGGTCCTCGCAGTGAATCGCGATCTCACACCGTTGATCCCGGTGACGCACGCGAAAGAACCAGTCGATCGCCCGGTAGTAAATGCCACGCACTGCGAAGTAGACAGAAACCACCAGTCCCGTGACCACGTAGAAGAGCGCACTGCCCGTGCCGGGGTCGATGTAGGCGGCAGCCGGAGACGAGTACAAGACCAAGGCCACCGCAGCCAACAGGGGGTGCGAGCGGGGTGGTCGCCAGAATGAAGGCTGGTGCATGACAGTTCTGCAGACGAACGTGTTCAGGCGGACTGGGCCAGCGTGCGGCACAGGTTCATTGGCTGTTGGCCGGTTCCGCCACAAAACTCCCACTCTTCCCGCCATGCTTCTCCATCAGCCGTACCCCGCTGATGGTCATGCCGCGGTCCACGGCCTTGCACATGTCGTAGATCGTCAGCAGCGCCACGCTGGCGGCGGACAGGGCTTCCATCTCCACGCCGGTCTGGCCGGTGCATTCGGCGGTTGCGCGGCATTGCACGCTGCTTGACGCCTCGTCCACCTCGAACTCCACCGCCACGCGGGTGAGTGCAATCGGGTGGCACAGGGGGATCAGGTCGCTGGTTTTCTTGGCGCCCTGGATGCCCGCGATGCGGGCGATGCCCAGCACGTCGCCCTTCTTGGCGCTGCCGCTGCGGATGAGCGCCAGCGTGGCGGGCAGCATGGTGATGCAGCCTTCCGCGATGGCCACCCGGTGGGTGCTGGCCTTGGCCGACACGTCGACCATGTGGGCCTGGCCCTGGGCGTCGAAGTGGGTGAGCGGGCTGGGCGGCTGGGTGGGTGCGTCGGACATGGTGGCGGTTCTTTGCGCGGTCTTTACAGAAACCTCTGGGGCTTGGCGGCATCATACGGGGATGGTTTTCCACGCCCGCCCCCCGCTGTCGCCGCGTTTCCGCCGCTGGTCCGTCGCCGTGCTCGCTGCCGCGCTGCTGCTACCGCCCTCGGCGGGCACGCGCGCGCAGTCCGGTGTCAACCTGCCCTCGCTGGGCGACGGCGCGGGCATGTCGATCGCGGCCGAGCGACGGCTGGGCGACAGCATCGCGCGCGACATCTACCGCGACCCGGACTATCTGGACGATCCGGTGCTGGTCGACTACCTGCAGACGCTCTGGCAGCCGCTGCTGGGCGCTGCGCGGGCCCGGGGCGATGTGCCGCCCGAGTTGTCGGACCGGCTGGCCTGGCAGCTGCTGATCTCGCGCGACAAGCGGGTCAACGCGTTCGCCCTGCCTGGCGGGTACCTGGGGGTGCACCTGGGGCTGGTGGCGGCGACCGAGTCGTCTGCGGAGCTGGCCAGCGTGCTTGCGCACGAGCTCAGCCACGTTTCGCAGCGCCACATCGCGCGCATGCTCACCAAACAGGACCAGGCAGCGCCCTGGCTGATGGGGGCCATGATCCTCGGGGTGCTGGCGGCGCGGGCCAATGTGGATGTGGCCAACGCCGCCATCGCCGGCAGCCAGGCGGTGGCGATCCAGAACCAGCTCAACTTCTCGCGCGACATGGAACGCGAGGCCGACCGCGTCGGTTTCGGTGTGCTCACCGGCGCCGGATTTGAACCGCTGGGCTTTGTGACCATGTTCGAGAAGCTGCAGCAGGCGGCCCGGCTCAACGACGACGGATCGTTCCCCTATCTGCGCAGCCACCCGCTGACCAGCGAGCGCATGGCCGACATGCGGGCCCGGGTGCCGCTGGCCGAAGCGCCACTGGCCGGGCCACGCGTTGGTGCTCCGGTCACAGGGCCGGCGGCTGCGCCACCCAAGGCCTTGCATTCACTGATGGCGGCCCGTGCCCGGGTGCTGTCGGAGAACGGGCCAGACCGCCAGCGCGCCTGGCTGCAGGCCGGGCAGGCGCCCAACGCCGCGCCCGCGGCCCGGTACGCGGCGGCACTCTCGGCCCACCGGCTCGGGCAGTCGGCGCAGGCGCTGTCCATCGTGCGCCAGGCCCGTGCCGCTGCGGCGCCGGGTACCCAGGACGCCTGGGCCCTGCTGCAGCTGGAGATTCTGATCGGGCCGAATGCCCGTGCGCTCAACGACGCTTCGCTGGCCACGCTGCGGGACCAGGCGCTGGCCGGCAGCACGCGGGCCGATCTGCTGTTCGGCGCTCAGGCGGCGCTGACCAGCCAGGGGGGCCTGGCCGGGGCCGCCGCCCGCCTGCAGGCCTGGGTGGTGGCACAGCCGAAGGATGCGCAGGCCTGGCAGACCCTTTCGCGCGTGCAGGCCGCGCTGGGTCAGCGCCTGCGCTCCGTGCGCTCGGAGGCCGAAGCGCGGGCGGCACAGATGGACTACGGCGGGGCGCTCGACCGCCTGCGCGCGGCGCAGATGCTGCCTGCGGCCGAGCGCAATGCCGACCCGATGGAGCTGGCCATCGTCGACGTGCGCCGGCGCGAGGTCGAGGAACTGTTGCGCGACTCAGCGCGACAGGAGTGACTTCACCGCGGCATCCACCACCAGCATGATCGCCGAGTAGATCAGCGAGCCCAGCAGCGCGGCGCCGAAGCCGTTGACGTGGAAGCCGTCCAGCACGCTGGCGGCGGCCCAGAACAGCAGGGCGTTGATCACGAACAGAAACAGCCCCAGCGTGACCAGCGTGACCGGCAGGGTCAGCACCACGAGGATCGGGCGCAGCACCATGTTGAACAGGCCGATCACAAAGGCGGCGATCAGGGCCGAGGTGAAACTCTGCACCTGAACCCCGGGGTACAGGTAGGCCACCAGAAGCAAGGCGCAGGCGGCGAGCAGCCAGGTCACGAGTGTTTTCATGCGGCCAGCATAGCACCGGCCATGAAAAAGGGCGGCCCCTTTCGGAAGGCCGCCCCAGGATGTTCAGAGCTCGGGCGATCAGGCGCCGGCTTCTTCCGCGGGCTTCTGGCGCGAGGCCACGAACTTGCCGACGGCCAGCACCAGCAGGGCGCCGGCGACGTGGGCGGTCCAGTACAGCGTGTCGGAGATGACCGCCAGACCCTGGGTGTCCACCGAGCCCAGCTTGGGCATCCAGGTCCACTTGTCCGGGTTCACGAAGGCGGGGTCGGTGACCAGCATGCCGCCCGCGATCCAGCCCAGCAGCATGCCGCCGGCCACGATGATCACCGGGAAGCGGGCCATCAGCTTGATGACCAGGGTGCTGCCCCAGACGATGATGGGGATGGAGATCAGCAGGCCCAGCACCACCAGCAGCAGCGAGTGCTCGCCTGCGTTCTGGGCGGCGCCGGCGATGGCGATCACGTTGTCCACGCTCATTACCAGGTCGGCCACGATGATGGTCTTGATGGCGGCGAACAGCTTGTCGCTGCCCTGGATGTCGCCGTGACCGTCTTCGTCAGGCGCGATCAGCTTGATGCCGATCCAGACCAGCAGGATGGCGCCGACCAGCTTGAGGAAGGGCACGTTCAGCAGCGTCATGGCGAACGCGATCAGGACCACGCGCAGGACGATGGCGCCCGCCGTGCCCCAGATGATGCCCTTGGTGCGCTGCGCAGGCGGCAGCTTGCGGCAGGCCAGCGCGATCACGACCGCGTTGTCGCCCCCGAGCAGGATGTCGATGATGATGATCTGTCCCAGAGCGACCCAGAACTCGGGTGAAGTCAGGAAATCCATTGGATGCCTCGTTGTGTGGTGGTGGGCCCCTGACAGGCCGGTTCCGGCGCAGACCGACCCTCGGCGCCGGATGGTGGACATCGGCGCGAAGGGGCAGTGAGGCCTAGATCGGTCCGCAGGGACGGTCCAAAGGTCTTGCTCAGGCCGGTGGCGGGCACCGGGCTCGGATCGCCGGAAGCATGTGCTTCGTCCTGACGACGACCCGAACGGGTTGAAACGGTGCGCCTGGCGCGGTTCCTTCCCGGAGAGCTACTCCCCTTCGAGTCCGGCGATTGTAGCGGCGCGGTTTCCTGTTCGACCCTGATTGCAGGTAAGCACTTTCCACACCGTATCATCGCCGTCCCATGGCCGGCATCCACATCACCGACATCGAGGCAGCCATCAACTACTGGCGTGAGCGCTCACCCTCGTCCGACGCAGCCATGCCTCTGACACTGCCCCTGCGTGCTCTGGCCGAGGTCTATGCACTGATGGTCTACCACCGGCAGACAGACACCGACGAGGCGGCCCTGCCGCCCGCGGCCCGCCAGGCCTGGCTGGCCTGGTTCGACACCACGCCGGACACGCCCTGCATCGCCATCTGCTCGACCAGCCAGGGCGACGAGGTGTGCAAAGGCTGCGGCCGCAGTTTCGATGAAGTCCAGCACTGGACAGCCATGAGTCCGGCCGAAAAACGGGGGGTGTGGCGGCGCATCACCCTGCAAGGTGACGCCTGGCGCTTCAACCGCTATGCCGAGCGCGCGATTGAGGAGAAGACGGGTCAGGCCGGAATCGTGTAGTTCGCCTGCGTCACGTTGTCGATCCCGCAGGTCAGATCACCGATCCAGCCGATGAACTCCTTGACCGCGTCGCCCGCCAGCGGCGCGCCGTGCTGCGGCACGATCATCTTGATCGGCAGGTCCCGCACCATGTTCGCCCACAGGCGCAGGATCTTCTGCGACACCATGTAGCGGCGGTGGAAGGCTTCCATGCGGGCCAGGTGGGGACCCAGGCTGGTGATGGGGGCGGACGCGTCCTTGGACGTGCCCAGCGACACGCCCAGGTCGCCGGAGAACAGGATCTTGCTGACCGGGTCCCAGAACTGGAAGTTGCCCTCGGCGTGCATGAAGTGCGCCGGCAGCGCAATGATTTCGCTGCGCCCGAGCTTGATGCGCATGCCAGGGTCGGGGATGCCGATGATGCGGCCCGCGGTCTTGCCCGGCTTGCAGAAGTGGGGCGCAAAGCGCTCCCACAGCTTGGAGATGTAGAGCGTGGCCTGGGTGCTGGTCATCCAGCGGTCCAGCGAGGCGATGATGTCCGGGTCGGCGTGCGAGGCCAGGATCTCGGTGAGCTTGTTGGGCGGGAAATAGCGGCCGATGGTGAGCAGCAACTCGTTGAACGCCATGTTGCCGCCCGGGTCGATCACCGCTCCCTGGTCGCCATCGATCACCAGGAACTGGTTGGCCTGCACAGCTTCGCCGCCCTCGTCGCTGAGATGGGCGAACATCAGGCAGACGTGCCCGTTCTGGTTGAACAGTTCAATGGCCATGACGGGGGCTCCTGAGGCGCGCGCGCCCTGCGTCGGGCGGCGGCTGATAAAAAAACAAGCGGTGGACTTTATGCAGCGGCACCGAGATGCTGGTTGCGATATGTCAAACGTATCACGGACTGTGCATGAAAAACCGCACAACTTCAGAGGGTTGTCCGCCCAAAATGCAAAAAGGCCGGACAACTGGTGCCCGGCCCCGGCCAGATTTATGCAAAAGAACTACGCGCGGCGGGCCAGTTCGGCGGCCTTGCCGACGTAGCTGGCCGGCGTCATGGCCAGCAGCCGGTCCTTCTCGGCCTGGGGGATCTCCAGGCTGCGGATCAGCGTGTGCAGCGCCTCGGCGGTCACGGTCTTGCCGCGCGTGACTTCCTTGAGCTTCTCGTAGGCGCCTTGCACGCCAAAACGGCGCATCACGGTCTGGATCGGTTCGGCCAGCACTTCCCAGGCGGCGTCCAGGTCGGCGGCCAGGGCTTCTTCATTCAGTTCCAGCTTGTTCAGTCCGGTCATCAGCGAGCTGTAGGCCAGCACCGCGTAGCCCAGGCCCACGCCCATGTTGCGCAGCACGGTGGAATCGGTCAGGTCGCGCTGCCAGCGGCTGATGGGCAGCTTCTCCGACAGGTGCTTGAGCACGGCGTTGGCCAGGCCCAGGTTGCCTTCGGCGTTCTCGAAGTCGATCGGGTTGACCTTGTGCGGCATGGTCGAGGAACCGATCTCGCCGGCCTTCAGGCGCTGCTTGAAGTAGCCCAGGCTGACGTAGCCCCAGATGTCGCGCGAAAGGTCGATCAGGATGGTGTTGGTGCGGGCGATCGCGTCGAACAGCTCGGCCATGTAGTCGTGCGGCTCGATCTGGATCGAATAGGGCTGAAAGGTCAGGCCCAGGCCCAGCGGTTCTGGCGTCTCGATGACCTTCCTGCTGAAGGCTTCCCAGTCGAAGTCGGGCCAGGCGCTCAGGTGGGCGTTGTAGTTGCCGACGGCGCCGTTCATCTTGCCCATGAGCTTGACGGCCGCAATGCGCTCGCGCGCGCCGGCCAGGCGCACGACCACGTTGCCCAGTTCCTTGCCGACGGTGGTCGGGCTGGCGGTCTGGCCGTGGGTGCGGCTGAGCATGGGCACGTCGGCGAACTGGTGCGCCATCTCGCGCAGGCGGGCGATCACCTGGTCCAGCGCGGGCAGCAGCACGGCGTCGCGGCCGCCCTTGAGCTGCAGGGCATGGCTGGTGTTGTTGATGTCTTCGCTGGTGCAGGCGAAGTGCACGAACTCGGCGGCCTTCTCCAGCTCGGGGCGCGCGTCGAACTTGGACTTGATCCAGTACTCGACAGCCTTGACGTCGTGGTTGGTGGTTTTCTCGATCTCCTTGATGGCCATGGCATCGGCTTCGGAGAAGTTCTTGACCAGGCCCATCAGGTAGGTGCGGGCACCGGGCGAGAGCGGCTGGAACTCGTTGAAGCCCGCGTCGGACAGGGCGATGAACCAGGCGATCTCGACCTGCACGCGGCGGTGCATGTAGCCCTGCTCGCTCATGAACGGGCGCAGCGGCGCCAGCTTGCCGGCGTAGCGGCCGTCCAGCGGCGAGAGGGCGGAGACGGGGGTGAGGCTGCCGGAGGCAGCGGCGGAGGGGGCAGAGGTCGGGCGCATCCCCGGATTGTAGAAGGCGGGTCCGGCGCCCGGCGGATCCCCCAGGCCGGCACGGGCGGCGGAGCCGCTCGCTAAAATGGCCTGCCCAGGGACCCCCACAACTCCACTCCTCATGAAACTCATCGGCGCCGTCACCAGCCCTTACGTCCGCAAAGTGCGGGTCGTCATGGCCGAGAAAAAGCTCGACTACCAGTTCATCCAGGAAGATGTGTGGTCGGCCGACACCTCGATCGCCGCTTCCAACCCGCTGGGCAAGGTGCCCTGCCTGGTCATGGAAGGTGGCGAGGCCGTGTTCGATTCGCGCGTGATCGTCGAGTACCTGGACACGCTCTCGCCCGTGGGCAAGCTGATTCCGCCCTCGGGCCGCGAGCGCGCCGAGGTCAGGACCTGGGAGGCGCTGGCCGACGGGGTGATGGATGCCGCCATCCTGGCGCGGCTGGAGGCCACCTGGGCCGGCCGCAGCGAGGAGCAGCGTTGCCAGGCCTGGATCGACCGCCAGATGGCCAAGGTCGACGCCTCGCTGGTGGCCATGGCGCGTGGCCTGGGCGACAAGCCCTTCTGCTCGGGCATCCACCTCAGCCTCTCCGACCTGGCCGTGGGTTGTGCGTTGGGCTACCTCAGCTTCCGCTTCCCGCAGCTGGAGTGGCGCACCACGCACCCCAACCTGGCGCGTCTGGCCGACAAGCTGGCGCTGCGCCAGAGCTTTGCCGACACCCGCCCCAGCTGAAATCCCCCACTCCCGCGCCGCGCCTGCGGCGCGTCACCCCCTCAAGGGGGCGATGCCTGCGGTCTGGCGTAGCCAGTTCCGCGGCATCCTCGACAGCTTCCCTGCGGGCGTTTCGGGTCAGCTGTTCGCTTTGCGTTTGAGCCAGCGCATCAGCGTGCCCAGCACGGGCAGTTTTTCGTACAGCTCTTCGGCCGCGTCCCAGTAGTCGCGGTGGTCGAGCACGCGGCCGTCCGCCGCCAGCCGCAGGTGCGAGCCGCCGCGCACCACCTGTTCGGTGGAGGTGTCGAAGCGGCGCATCCGGAAGCGGAACTCCCAGACCAGGAAGGCCTGCTCACCATCCACCAGCTGGCCGGTGACGACGAAATGCGGCTGGTGCAGCGACGCGAACATGTGCTCGAAGATGCGGCGGATGGCCGGCAGCCCGCGCACCTCGTTGAACGGGTCCTTGAAGCGCGCGTCGGGCGTGTAGTACCGGTCCAGCCGGTCCAGGTCCTGCGGCTGCAGCCGCGCATAGAAGTCGGCCAGCCGCTGGACGGCCTCGCGCAGGTCGGTCGTTGGGGTCATGCCGCTTTATAGACCGGTGGCGCGGTGCACCAGCGGGAAGTAGGCGCGGTAGGGCAGGAGGCGCAGCAGCTTCATCCAGACCGTGAAGCGGTGCGGGAAGTGGACCTCGAACCGGCCGGCCGCGATGCCGTCGAGCATGGCGTGGGCCGCCTCGTCCGGCGAGATCAGGGCGGGCATCGAGAAGTCGTTTTGCGCCGTCAGTGGCGTCTTCACGAAGCCGGGGTGCACCACGCTCACGCCGAGGCCGCGCGGCGCCAGGTCCAGGTGCAGCGTCTCGGCCAGATGGGTGAGTGCGGCCTTGGTCGGGCCATAGGCCAGGCCCTTGGGCAGGCCGCGGAACCCGGCCACGCTGCTGACCAGGCTGATGTGGCCCTCGCCACGGCCGATGAGGGCTGGCAGCAGGGCGTCCAGCAGGTTCAGCGCACCGCCGTAGTTGATCGCCATGTGGCGCTGCATCTCGGCCAGGTCGAAGGCCTCGGCGCGCAGGGCGCGGTAGTGGCCGGCGCAGAACAGCAACACATCGACCGGCCCTTCGGCCAGCACGGCGCGGGCGGTCAGTGCCACGGCCCGCGCGTCGGTCACGTCCATGGGCCAGGCCTGGACCGGGGCGGGAGCGCCGGGCCGGGTGTGCCGCTCCACCAGCGCCTGCAGGCCGGCCTCGCTGCGCGCGGACGCCAGCACCGTGGCGCCGAGGCCGATCAGTTGCTCGGCGGCGGCCAGGCCGATGCCGCTGGAGGCGCCCACCACCCAGACCCGCAGGCCCCGCCAGGAGCCGATGCGCGGGTTGAACGACCGCCACAGGCCAGGGCCCCGGCGCGGCGGGGCTGCACCGGAGGTGGTGGGATCGACGAAGCTGCGGTGGAGGCTCATGAGGAACGCCGCACGAAGCTGAGCGTGACCTCGCCCAGGCGGATGCCGAACTTGCTCATCACCGCCTTGTTGAGCATCACGCGCTCGTCCAGCAGGTACATCCAGTCGTCGAACTGCACGTTCCAGACCCGGCCGTCCACCGGCAGCGCCAGGGTGTAGCCCCAGCGGAAGGCGTTGCCCGCGGTCTGGCCCTCGGCCACGCCGACCACGTCGTCGGCGCGGCCGGTGTAGCGGCCATTGCCCTCGTGTCTGAGGCGCCAGATGCGCTTCTGTGTCGTGCCGTCCGAGTAGGTGAAGTCCTCGTCGAGCACGCCCTCGTCGCCGTTCCAGCTGCAGCGCATGACCACGGTGAAGCGCCGCACCACCTGGCCGCTGCGGTCGGTGAACACACCGTAGGCGTCCAGCGTGCCGTTGAAGTACTGGCGCAGGTCCAGCACGGGTTTTTCGGTGGCGTAGTCGCCAACCTGCGGGCCGGCGCAGCCGGTCAGGGCCAGGGTGGCGGCGGCGCCGGCGGTGAGCAGCAGTCGTCGTTTCATGGGTGGGCTTTCAGGGTGTCGGGCAGCGGCGCTCTCGGCGCGGCGGGGCGGATGACCAGCGCCTGCAGCAGGCCGGCGGCCAGCAGCTTCAGGCCGCAGGGCAGCAGGCAATAGGCCACGGTGAGGGTCCACAGGGCCTGCGGATCGCGTGCGCCGGGCTGGTAGCCGAAGGCGCCCAGCAGCGGCAGGGCCAGGCCGGCGGCCAGGGCCAGGTTGAGCTTGGCGGCGAAGTTCCACCAGCCGAGGTAGGCGCCCTCGCGCTGGCCGCGTTCGCCCAGTTCGTCCATCAGGCCTGTCAGCAGCGCCGAGGGCAGGGCCAGGTCGGTGCCCAGGGCCACGCCGGAGAGCGCGCAGACGACCAGGAAAGCGGTCACATCGCCCGCGCCCAGCGTGGCGGCCCAGATGAAGACCGCCACCGAGAGCGCCATGCCCGCCAGCCAGCAACGCGCCAGGCCCAGGCGCGGCACCAGCCGCACCCACAGCGGCAACGAGAGCGCGGCGCACAGGAAGTAGGTGGCCAGGAAGGCCGGCTCCACGCTAGCCGGCGCCTGCAGCCGGTCCTGCACAAAAAACAGGACGAGCGTGGCGGGAACCGCGCTGGCCGTGCCGTTGACCACGAACACCGCCAGCAGGCGCACGAAGCGGGGTTGGCGCAGCGGATGGGCCAGCGTGTTCTGGTGCGCCAGCGCGCCCAGCGTCAGGCCGCGCGCCGTGGGCACCACGGCGGCGCTCCAGGCCCACCAGCCCAGCGCCAGCAGCACCGCAAAGGCGGTCACGGTGGCGCCCAGGCCCAGGGTGCCCGGCAGCACGGCGGCGGTCAGCACGCCCACCAGGGCGAGGCCTTCGCGCCAGGCGCTGATGCGGCTGCGCTGCGCCTCGTTGCCGCCCAGGCGCGTGCCCCAGGTCTGGTGCGCCACGCTGGCCACGCTGTAGGCGGTGTAGGTGACGGCCATCAGCACACCGGCCCAGGCCAGCAGCGGCACCACCTCGCCGCGCAGGGCCGGCGGCGGGAACAGCAGGCCCCACAGGCCGAATGCCAGCACCAGCGCGGCCACCGCGCCCGCGCCCAGCACGCGGCGGTGGCTGCGGGCGAACAGGCGGTCGATCCACCGCCCGATCCACGGGTCGAGCACCGCGTCGAACAGGCGCGCCGCCAGCAGCACCGCGCCCAGCGCCGCCAGCGGCACCGCGAACGAGCGCGCGTAGTGGTTGGGCAGCACCACGTAGAGCGGCAGCGCCACGAAGGCCAGCGGCAGGCCGAGCAGGCCGTAGCGCAGGCCCTCGCGCCAGGCCCCGGGCGCGGTGAAGCGCGCGGCGTCGGCGGAGGCGGTGGTGGTGTCCATGAGCGGCTCAGCGTGCGGCGCCGGCGATCAGGGCCTCGCGCAGCCGGGGCTGCGAGGTGCGGGGCGAGAGCCAGATGCCGAAGAAACGCTCGGCGAACACCGGGTCGTCGACCACGCCGCGCAGGCGGCCGTTGTAGTAGAAGTGCGCGCCCCGGCCGGGCAGGTGCACACCCATCAGCCGGTCGCCGGGTGCCACGTCGGGAAACACACGCTCCATGGCGGCCTTCCACTCGGCGGCCTGGGCGGGTGCCAGCGGGGCGATGTCCTGCATCTCGTCGATCGAACGCTGGGCGATGTCGGTGCCCTTGAAGGCGCGCCGGTACTGCAGCTCCAGCGCCAGGCGCTGCTGCTCGAAGCCCTCGGGCCGGAACGCGGGCGTGGTGTAGAGCGTGGCGACATAGACCTCGAAGCCCCAGTAGCGGAACAGCGACTGCCCGCGCGGCGCCTTGCCGGCGAGCGCGGCCTCGGCCGCCTCGGCCGGCGCGTTGGCGTGCACCGGGGCGGCCAGGGGAAGCCACAACGCCGCGGTGACGGCCACCACGGTGAAGGCGCGCTGGGGCAGTTGGTGTCGCATGGCGGTTCTCCGTGGACTCAGTCCGGCTTGCGCAGGGTGAACTGCACGACGTCGGTGTTGCCTTCGTCGAAGGCCGCCTCGCAGTAGGCGAGGTAGAACTCCCAGGTGCGCAGGAAGCGCTGGTCGAAGCCCTGCTTCAGCACCCGGTCCTGCTGCAGCAGGAACTGCTGGCGCCAGACCCGCAGCGTCTGCGCGTAGTCGAGGCCGAAGTGGAACTGGTCGACCACCTGCAGGCCGGCGCGTTCGGCCGCGGCGCGGAACTGCGCCGGGCTGGGCAGGCAGCCGCCCGGGAAGATGTACTGCTGGATGAAGTCGGTGCCGGCGACGTAGCGCTCGAACAGGTCGTCGCGGATGGTGATGCTCTGGATGCAGGCGCGGCCGCCCGGCTTGAGCAGGCGCGAGACCGTGCCGAAGTAGGTGTCCCAGTACTCGCGGCCGACGGCCTCGACCATCTCAATGGAGCAGATCGCGTCGAAGGGCGCGTCGCCGATGTCGCGGTAGTCCTGCAGCCGCAGGTCGGCGCCCGGGTTGCGCTGCTGCGCAAACGCCAGCTGCTCGGTCGACAGCGTCACGCCGGTCACCGAGGCGCCGAACTCGGTGGTCGCCTTTTCGGCCAGCGCGCCCCAGCCGCAGCCGATCTCCAGCACGCGGTCGCCGGGCTGCACGCCGGCCATGCGCAGGGCGCGCCGCACCTTGGCGTGTTGTGCGTCCACCATGTCCTGGCCCGGCTGCTCGTACAGCGCCGACGAGTAGTTCCAGGTCTCGTCCAGCCAGAGACCGTAGAAGGCGTTGCCCAGGTCGTAGTGGGCGTGGATGTTCTTGCGGCTGTTGGCCTTGCTGTTGCGGTTGAGCAGGTGGCGCAGGCGGTAGGCCAGGCGGCCGATCCACGAGCCGTAGACCACGTCTTCCAGCGCCTCGCGGTTGGCGATCAGCAGGCGCAGCAGGTCGGACAGCTGCGGCGTGCTCCAGTCGCCGGCGATGTAGCTCTCGGCGAAGCCGATGTCGCCCGATTTCAAAGCCGCTCCGAACACGTTCCAGTTGGTCAGCCGCATCGTGGCCCCCACGCTCCGCCGGTGAACCGGGTCGCTGCCCCCCGAGGGGGCTTGTCCACCTTGGGGCGGCCCTGCGGTGGGCATCTCCGCCAGCGGCCCGGCGCCGCCACCGAAGCGCTGCACCGTGCCGTCGGGCAGCTGCAGCGTGAGCGAGCCGTGGCGCAGGCGCTGCAGCAGCTGCAGTGTGGTGCGGGCGGCGGCCGGGGCGTGGCGGGGCAGGGAGAGGCCGGCGCTCTGCGGGGCGGTGGTGCTGTTCATGTCGTGTCGGAAGGCAAGGGTCAGCGGGAGGCCGGGTGGCCCGGGGTCACGAAGTCCGCCGGTGCGGCGGGCTGGCGGAAGAAGGGCGCCTGCTTGAGCCACAGGCGCAGGGCCTGCCAGTGGATGCGGGCGATCACGCCCAGCGTCATCAGCGGGTGGCCCCACAGCGCGCGCCGCGCAGTCGCGGCGTCCAGCGGCTGCAGCGTGCCGCTGACGCTGGTGCGGATCAGGGCCTCCGCGCCGGGCTCGTCGTGGAAGTCGATGCGCACCACGGTGCGGTCTTCGCCGCCGTGCTGCGTGCGCATGAAGACGAAGCGGTATTCGCCGCGCACCGGGGCGAAGGGCGAGACGTGGAAGACCTTGTCGGCCGTGGCCGGCACGCCGTGGCGCGGCGCGTCCAGCAGGTAGCAGTGGCGCTCGCCGAAGGTGTTGTTGACCTCGGCGACCACCGCGCGCAGCGTGCCGTCGGCGCGGTGGCAGTACCAGAAGCTCACCGGCTTGAACACGTAGCCCAGCACGCGCGGGTAGGTGTGCAGCCAGACCTCGCCATCCGCGTCGCCGATGCCGTGCTCGGCCAGCAGGCCGTCGAGCCAGGCCAGGCAGTCGTCGCGGCCGTCGCCGTGGTCGCGGTCGTGGAAGGCCAGTGCTGCCCAGCGGTTGCGTGCGAGCGCGCCGGGGCCGTTTTTCCGAAGGCTGCGCAGCGGCAGCATCAGGAAGAAGGTCGGGTAGGCGAAGGCGTGCGCCTTCGGGCGCGAGCGGGCGTGGCGCACCTGGCCGAAGCCGACCAGGGCTTGCGGGGCGTTGTTCGCCCCCACGCTTGTCACTGCGTGTACTGCGCTGCCCCCCGAGGGGGCGCGAGCTGGCTTGGGGCGGCCCGGCGCGGCGCTCTGAGCTCCCGCTGTCATGCAAACACCCCCGGCAGCGCGGCGTCGCGGGTTTCGGTGGCGGTGCGCTGCGGCAGCAGATCGTGCGCCATGATGAGTTCGCGCGCGGCGCGCAGGCCGGCCTTGAGGCCGTCTTCGTGGAAGCCGTAGCCCATCCAGGCGCCGGCGTAGAAGGTGTCGTGCCGGCCCTGCAGGTCGACCATGGCCTTCTGGGCGCGGATGGCGGCCAGGTCGAACACCGGGTGGGCGTACTCGTATTCGCCGATCACGGTGGCCGGGTCGATGGCGCGCTGCGGGTTGAGCGAGACGATCACCGGGGTCTTCAGCGGCAGCGGCTGCAGCCGGTTGATCAGGTAGTGCAGGCAGACCCGCGGCTCGTCACCGGCGCCGCCGGCCTCGTAGTTCCAGGCCGCCCAGGCCTTCTCGCGCTGCGGCAGCACCGAGGCGTCGGTGTGCAGCACCGCGCGGTTGGGCTGGTAGCGCACCGCGCCCAGGGCCGCACGCTCTTCGGGCGTGGCGGCCTCGCCCAGGATGGCCAGCGCCTGGTCGCTGTGGCAGGCCATGACGATGGCGTCGAAGCGCTCGACCCGGCCTTCGCTCACCACGCGCACTCCCTGGGCGTCGCGCAGCACCTGCTGCACGGGGGTGTTCAGGCGCCGGTCGGGAATGCGGGCGACGATTTTTTCCACGTACTGCCGCGCACCGCCGGCCACCGTGTACCACTGCGGCCGGTTGGTCACCTGGATCAGGCCGTGGTTGTGGCAGAAGCGCACCATGGTCGCGACCGGGAAGCGCAGCATCTGGTCGGTCGGGCAGCTCCAGATGCAGCCCATCATGGGCAGGAAGTACCAGTCGCGGAAGGCGGCCGAGAAGCGGTGGCGCTCCAGAAAATCGCCCAGCGGTTCCAGCAGCGGGCTGTCGGCGCCGAGGTCGTCGCCGCGCTTGGCCAGTCGGGTGGTCAGGCGGTTGAACCGGACGATGTCCGCCAGCATGCGCCAGAAGCGGGCGTTGCCCAGGTTTTCGCGCTGGGCGAACACGGTGGAGAGGTCGCTGCCGCTCCATTCCAGCGCCGAGCCGCGTGGCCCGGCGCCCGGTGCCTGGACCGAGAACGACATGTCGGACGGTGCCACCGGCACCTGCAGCTGGTCGAACAGCGCCAGCAGGTTGGGGTAGGTGCGCTCGTTCAGGACGAGAAAACCGGTGTCGACGCCGAAGGTGGTCGGGCGGCCCAGGGGGTCGGGCAGGGTCACGTCCACCGTGTGGGTGTGGCCGCCGAAGTAGTCGCCGGCCTCGAACAGGGTCAGATCGGCCAGGCCGCTGAGGGTGTGGGCGGCTGCCAGGCCGGAGATGCCAGAGCCGACGATGGCCACGCGCGGGCGCTGCGGAGGATTCGCGGGCGCACCGCCGATCGGGGAGGGGGTGGGGACCGAGTACATGGCTCAGCCCAGACGTGCCGCCACCCGCTGGGGGCGGCGGAGGGGGGAAGAAGAAAAGCCTGCGAAGCGCCCCGACGCGAAGGAGGGAGGGAGGGAGGAGGAGGAGAAGCGCCTCGGGATTTCATCCGCCGCGATCGGCGGAAGGCTTCGCAGTGCAAAAACCTGAACATCCGACAGCACCAACTTTGGCGCCATCGTGAAAGCATTGAGAGGATTCGTGGCGGAAAAGTTCCGCGGGTGGATGACCATGTGCCCTCCGGTGGCTGGTGTACCAAAATGAACTGCTTGGTTTTATTGTGACTGATCAGTCACAAAACAGCCGAAACGTTCTTTTCAACACCCATGAAGGGAGCATGGTTATCGGTCGGAATGGCCCGCGCAGCGGCGGAGCGTGGGGCCAGGGAACTCAGCGCCGGGCCGCCCCAGGCTGAGTTTGCGCCCCCTCGTGGGGCAGCGACCCGCGCAGCGGCGGAGCGCTGGGGCTATGCCGTCTTGCCCAGCGCGTGGCGCCAGAGTGCCTGCACCGCGGCCGCCATGCCGGCGGCCGCGTCGGCGCCGATCTGCGGGGGCGCCTCGTCCAGCCGCGCGCGGTGCTGGATGGCACGCAGCTCGCGGTAGGCGTCGGCGGCTTCCTGGCCCACGCCCTTGGGCAGCAGGCCCACGGCCTCGGCGCGCTGCAGCAGCGCGATGTTGCCCAGGTTGCCGCGCAGTTCCGGGTGTTCGCCCGAGTGCGCCAGCACCAGGTACTGCACCACGAACTCCACGTCGACCATGCCGCCCGGGCTGTGCTTGACGTCGAACTGTTCGCCGCGCACCGGGTGGGCGCTGCGCACCTTCTCGCGCATGGCGGTGATTTCCTGCGCCAGCGCCGCGCGGTCCCGTTCGGCGGTGATGACCGCCTCGCGCACGTCGTCGAAGCGCGGCTCCAGACCGGCCATGCCCATCACGAAGCGCGCACGCGTCATGGCCTGGTGTTCCCAGGTCCAGGCGGTGTTGCTGCCGCGGCCGCGCTGGTAGTTCTCGTACGCGGTGAAGGTGGTCACCAGCAGGCCGGAATTGCCGTTGGGTCGCAGCGCGGTGTCGATCTCGAACAGGTCGCCTTCGCCGGTCTTGACCTGCAGCCAGTTGATCAGCTTGCGCACGAAGGCGGCGTAGATCTCGCTGGCGTTCTCGTCCTCGTCCTCGTAGACGAACACGATGTCCAGGTCGCTGCCGTAGCCCAATTCCTTGCCGCCGAGCTTGCCGTAACCAATGATGGCGAAGGCCGGCTCCTCGCGGTGGCGGTTCTTCAGCCGCGCCCAGCACCAGCGCGCGGTCACGCGCAGCACCGCGTCGGCCAGGGCCGAGAGGTCGTCGGCCACCTGCTCCACCGTCAGCACGCCCTCGATGTCGCGCGCCAGGGTGCGGAACACCTCGGCGTGGTGGGCACGGCGCAGCAGGTTCAGCAGCTCTTCCTCGTCGTCCTCGCCGGTGCGGCGCAGCGCGGTGCGGCGGTCTTCGAGGTCGGCCTCGAACTGGGCGGCGTCAAACCGTTCTTCCAGCAGCTGGCGCCCGGCCAGCTCGTCGATCACGCCCGGGTGCTTGAGCAGGTAGCGCGCCGGCCATTTGGCCGCACCCAGGATGCGCAGCAGCCGCTCGTGCACCGAGGGCCGCTCCTGCAGCAGGGCCAGGTAGCTCTCGCGGCGCAGCAGCGGCTCGATCCAGTCGGCCAGGCGCAGCGCGGCCTGTTCGTTGACGCGGCCTTCGTCGAGCCAGGCGCCGGTGCGCTGCACCAGGCGCACCAGGCGCAGGCGCGCGTCCTCGCGCAGCGCCAGCACCCGCGGGTGCTCGCACCACTGCGCCACCTTGGCGGCGAAGGCCTCGGGCAGCCCGGCCATCACGCCCTGCAGGTCTTCCACCGCGCCGCGCGAGCCGTTCTTGTTGCAGCCCTTGCCGTTGCAGCCGCCGCCGGGCGCGCCGCCGAGCAGGATGTCGAACTCGTGGGCCACGGTCTCGCGGTGGGCGTCCAGCGCGCACAGGAAGGCGCACATGTCGGGGAAGCCCAGGGTGGCGGCGATCCAGGCCAGGTCGTCGTCGCGGGTGGGGATCAGGTGGGTCTGCTGGTCGTCCAGGTACTGGATGCGGTGTTCGACCTTGCGCAGGAAGTCGTAGGCCGCGGCCAGCGCGTCGGCGGTGGCGCGCGGCATCAGGCCGGCCTTGGCCACGCGCTGCAGCGCGTCCAGCGTGGGGCGGGTGCGCAGTTCGGGGAACTGGCCCCCGCGCACCACCTGCAGCAACTGTACGGTGAACTCGATCTCGCGGATGCCGCCGCGCGAGAGCTTGACATCGTTGGCCCGGCCCGGGTTGCCGGCGGCGCGCTTGGACGCGTGGTCGCGGATCTGGCGGTGCAGGGTGCGCAGCGAATCGAAGACGTTGTAGTCCAGGTACTTGCGGAACACGAATGGCAGCACGGCCCCGCGCAGTGCGCTGGCGCTCTTGTCGGCGATGCAGGCGGCCGGCGCGACGACGCGGCTCTTGAGCCAGGCGAAACGCTCCCACTCGCGGCCCTGCACCAGGAAGTACTCCTCCAGCGCGCCCAGCGACACCGCGGCCGGCCCCGAGTTGCCGTTGGGCCGCAGCGCCAGGTCGACCCGGAACACCTGGCCGTGTTCGGTGGTCTCGCCCACCGTGTTGTAGATGTGCTTGACCGCCTTGCCGAAGTACTCGTGGTTGCTGATGCGGTTGCGGCCCGCCGTGTTGCCGGCGGTTTCGCCGTCGGCGTCGTACACATAGATGAGGTCGATGTCGCTGGAAACGTTCAGCTCGCGCGCGCCGAGCTTGCCCATGCCGATCACCCAGAGCTGGGCGCGCTGGCCGTTCTCGTCCAGCGGCGCACCGTGCAGATCGTCCAGGTCGGCAAACGCCAGCCGGCAGGCCTGGTCCAGCGCCAGCTCGGCCAGCTCGGTCACTGCGCGGGTGATGTCCTGCAGGGACGCACCCTCTTCGCAGTCCAGCACCACCAGCCGCTCCATCACCAGCTGGCGCAGCACGCGCAGGGCGGCGGGCATGGGCAGGCCGCGGCCGGTGAGGGTGGCCAGGCAGGTGTTCATGGCCGCCTTGACCGGCGGGCCCGGCGGCAGGCAGGCCAGCTCGTTCTCGTAGCGGCGGCGCACCCGTTGCACAAAGCGAGAGTGCTCGGCCAGCCGGGGCGGCAGCGGGGTGTCGGCGGGGTTCACATTTGGCGACAAAGGAGAAACCGACGCTGCGGAACCGTCGAGAGGGCTGACCGTCATAATTTGCGTTGGATATGAATCAAAGCCCGGCCCCAGCCGCCCCTGCCTCAAGAACCCAGAAGACCTGGTCGGCGATCACTCGGCTGTTGCTGTGGATGGTGCTGACGGTCTGGCTCCTGTTCGCACTCACCTGGGGCACCTTGCATTTTTGGATTGTGCCGCGAATCGGCGAATGGCGCCCCGACCTGGAGCGCTGGGCCAGTGCGGCGGTGGGGGTACCTGTCCAGGTGGGTGCCATCCGCGCCGAATCGCAGGGCGACGCCAGTGCCCGCGCCGGCTTCCTGCTGCGCCTGGTGCCGACGCTCGAACTCAGCGACGTGCGTCTGCTCGACCCCCAGGGCCGTGAGGCCCTCCGGCTGCCCAAGGTGCGGGCGGCGGTGTCGGTCACGTCGCTCTGGCGCCTGGGCTTCGAGCAGCTGCTGATCGAGGCGCCGGTGCTCGACATCCGCCGCACGCCCCAGGGCCGCATCGAAATCGCCGGCCTGGATTTTTCGGGGCCGCAGACCGGCGACCACCGCGCCGCGGACTGGTTCTTCTCGCAGTCCGAGTTCGTGATCCGGGGCGGCACGGTGCGCTGGACCGACGAACTCAAGGGCCAGCCCCCGCTGGCCCTGAACCAGCTGAGCTTCGTGGCCCGCAACCGGGTGCGCAGCCACCTGCTGCGGCTGGATGCGACACCGCCGCCCGAGTGGGGACAGACCTTCAGCCTGATGGCGCAGATGCGCGAACCCCTGCTGGACCTGGGGCCGCAGCCGCCGAACCAGGCGCCCTGGCACAACTGGAGCGGTGAGGTCTACGGCGATTTCCCGGCGGTCGATGTCTCGCGCCTGAGGGCCTATGTCGACCTGTCCGAATGGGGCGTCGAGGTGCGCGCCGGCCAGGGCCGCCTGCGCGCCTGGGCCGATGTCGAGCGCGGCCAGGTGGCCGGCGCCACCGTCGACATGGGTCTGCGCGAGGTCGCCACGCGGCTGGGCGAACAGCTGCCGGAGCTGGCGCTGGAGCGGGTCGATGGCCGGGTGGTGGCCAGCTGGGGCGCCCAGGGCTTCCAGGTGGCCAGCGACGACCTGAGCTTCCGCACCCAGGACGGCCTGGACTGGCCCGCCAGCAAGCTGCGGCTGGCGCACGACAACGGCCTGTCCCGCGGCGCGAATGCCAGCGCGACGACCACCGTCGAGGCCGACCGCCTGGACCTGGCGGCGCTGGCCGCGCTGGCCACGCGCGTGCCCCTGCCCCAGGCCAGCCGCGACCTGCTCACCAGCCTGCGCCCGGCCGGTCAGGTGCAGGGCCTGTCGGCGCGCTGGCAGCAGCCGGTGGTGCCCGCGGCGGCCGCGGGCCAGCCGCCGCCGGCCCCGGCCGTCACCGCCTACAAGGCCAGGGGGCGGGTCAGCGGCCTGGCGCTGGCCGGCCAGCCCAGCGGCCGCATGTCGGCCTACGGGCCCTACCCCGAACTGGGCCGGCCCGGGGTGGTGGGCGCCAGCGCCGACTTCGACCTCGACCAGGACGGCGGCACCGCGCGCGTCTCGATCACCGATGGCGCGCTGGAGCTGCCGGGCATGTTTGAGCAACCGCAGATCCCCCTGAGCAGCCTCCAGGCCGACGCCCGCTGGAGCGTCTCGGGTGAGCGCATCGAGGTCTGGCTGGAGAACATGCGCCTGGCCAACGCCGACGCCGCCGGCACCGGCCGCCTGCACTGGACCACGGCCGATCCGGCGCGCAGCAACGCCCAGTCCCGCTTCCCCGGCGTGCTCGACCTCAACACCACCCTCACCCGCGCCGACGCCGCCCAGGTGCACCGCTACATGCCGCTGTCGGTGGGCACCGACGCGCGCCGCTACGTGCGCGAGGCGATCCGCGGAGGGGCGTCCGACCGGATCGAGTTCCGCGTGCGCGGCGACCTCTGGGACCTGCCCTTCCACCAGGCCGGCGCCGACGGCGAGTTCCGCATTTCCGCGGCGCTCAAGGGCGTCGACTTTGCCTACCTGCCGCCCTACCTGCAGGACGAGGGCGCACCGGCCTGGCCGGCGCTCAAGGCCGTCAATGGCCAGCTGGTGCTCGAAAAGGCATCGCTGAAACTCAGCGGGCTCAGCGCCGGGGTCGAGGGCCTGCCGCAGGTGCGGCTGGGCGAGGGTGAGGTGCTGATCCCCGACCTCATGGGCTCGCCGCGGGTCGAGGTCGGCGCGCGCACCCAGGGGCCGGCCGCCGAGGTGCTGCGCTTCGTGCAGACCTCGCCGCTCGACGGCTTGCTCTCCGGCGCCCTGTCCAGGGCCACGGGCACCGGCAATGCCGGGGTGTCGTTCAAGCTGCAGCTGCCCCTTGAGAAGATCGAGGACTTCGCGCTGCAGGGCAGCGTGCAGCTGGGCGGCAACGACCTGCGCATCACGCCCGATGCGCCCTTGCTGGAGCGCAGCAGCGGCAGCATCTCCTTCACCGAGCGCGGCTTCCGGCTGGCCGACGCCCGCGCCCGCCTGTATGGCGGCGATGTGGTGCTCGAAGGCGGCCTGCAGCCCGACGCGCGCGGCGTGGCCAAGGTGGAGTTCCGCGGCCAGGGCAGCGCCACCGCCGAAGGGCTGCGCGACGGCGGTCTGGGCTTCGTCTCGCGCCTGTTCGCCAGCGCCAGCGGCAGCGCGGCCTACACCGCGCGGCTGGGCTTCCGGGGCGGTGCGCCGGAGATCAGCGTGACCAGCTCGCTGCAGGGCCTGGCGGTGGACCTGCCGGCACCGCTTTCCAAGAAGGCCGAGGACAGCCTGCCGCTGCGCTACGACAACGCTGTGGTGGGGGTAGCGCCCGAGGGTGCTGGCGAGGTGGCCCGCACCGACCGGCTGGCGGTCGAGATCGGCCCCGCGGCGCAGCCCCTGCTGTCGCTGCAGTACGAGCGCGACGTCACCGGGACCGAGGCACGGGTGCTGCGCGGCAGCCTGGGCGTGGGTCTGCAGGCGGGTGAGGCCGCGCCGCTGCCGCTGCAGGGCGTGGCGGCCAACCTGCGCTTTGCCCGCATCGACGTGGACGCCTGGGAGCGCGTGTTCAGCGAGGCCAGCGGCGTCGACGTGCGCAGCACCAGCGCGGGCACGACCGCGCCGACGGCCCAGGCGGCCAGCCTGAACTACCTGCCCACCGTGCTGGCGGTGCGCGCCGGCCAGGTGGATGTCGACGGCCGCAGCTTCAACAACGTGGTGCTGGGCGGCTCGCGCGAGGGCACGCAGTGGCGCGCCAACGTCGATGCCGACGAACTCAACGGCTATGTGGAATACCGCCAGGCGGCGGGTGGCAGCGCCGGCAGCGTCTACGCGCGGCTGGCGCGGCTGGACCTGGCGCCCAGCGCCGCGGCCGATGTCGAGCAGCTGCTGCAGCAGCCCAGCAGCGTGCCGGCGCTGGACATCACGGTGGAGAACCTGGTGCTCTCGGGCCGCCAGCTCGGGCTGGTGGACATCCAGGCCGTCAACCGCGGCGTGGGACGCAACCGGGAATGGCGCCTGAACAAGCTCAACGTGCGTGTGCCCGAGGCGCGGCTGATCGCCAGCGGCAACTGGGCGGCCACCGGGGACGAGGGTGCCGCGCGCCGCACCCGGCTGGACTTCCGGCTGGATGTGGACGACGCGGGCCAGCTGCTGACGCGCTTCGGCCGTGCGGGCGTGGTGCGCGGTGGCAGCGGCCACATCGAGGGCGAGATCGGCTGGCTCGGTTCGCCCTTCACGCTGGACTACCCCAGCCTCTCGGGCGAGATGGCGGCCAACTTCGAGACCGGCCAGTTCCTCAAGGTCGAGCCGGGCGCGGCCAAGCTGCTGGGCGTGCTGAGCCTGCAGGCCCTGCCGCGGCGGCTGACGCTGGACTTCCGCGACGTGTTCTCCGAGGGCTTCGCCTTCGACTTCGTGCGCGGCGACGCCAAGATCGCGCAGGGCGTGGCGACCACCAACAACCTGCAGATGAAGGGGGTGAACGCCGCCGTGCTGATGGAAGGCAGCGCCGACATCGTGCGCGAGCAGCAGGACCTCAAGGTGGTGGTGGTGCCCGAACTCAACGCCGGCACCGCCTCGCTGATCGCCACCGCCATCAACCCCGCCATCGGCCTGGGCACCTTCCTGGCCCAGTTCCTGCTGCGCGAACCGCTGCAGTCGGCCACCACCCAGCAGTTCCACATCAGCGGCGGCTGGGCCGACCCCAAGGTCGAGAAGATCGAAAAGAAGTAAAAACGCACACCGATACCAAGGAGCACCCATGAAAGTCGCCGCCATCCAGATGGTCTCGGGCATCAGCCTGGACGCCAACCTCAGCGCCGCGCGCGCGCTGCTCGACCAGGCCGCCCGCGCCGGCGCCGAACTCGCGGTGCTGCCCGAGTACTTCTGCTTCATGGGCCAGCACGACGCCGACAAGCTGCTGCTGGCCGAACAGACCGGCCTGGGCACGGTGCAGGACTTCCTCTCCGACGCGGCGCGCGAGCTCAAGCTGTGGATCGTCGGCGGCACGCTGCCCATGGCCACCGACGACCCCGCGCACGCGGCCAACGCCTCGCTGGTCTACGACCACAAGGGCCACTGCGTCACCCGCTACGACAAGATCCACCTGTTCCGCTACGACAACGGCCGCGAGGCCTACGACGAGGCGGCGGTGCTGCGGGCCGGCGACACGCCGGTCTCCTTCGAGATGCCCACGCGCCACGGCGAACACTGGCGGATCGGCATGAGCGTCTGCTACGACCTGCGCTTCGGCGAGCTCTACCGCATGCTCGCCGCCGACCTGCTGCTGGTGCCCGCCGCCTTCACCCACACCACCGGCCAGGCGCACTGGGAGGTGCTGCTGCGCGCCCGCGCGATCGAGAACCAGGCCTATGTGATCGCCAGCGCCCAGGGTGGCGTGCACGAGAACGGCCGCCGCACCTGGGGCCACAGCATGGTGATCGACCCCTGGGGCCAGGTGATGGCGATGCAGGCCGAAGGCCCGGGCGTGGTGCTGGCCGACATCGACCTTGAACGCCTGCGCAGCGTGCGCGAACAGCTGCCGTCCCTCCAGCACCGCAGGCTGTGAGCCGATGAAACGACCGCCGCGGCGATGGCTGCTGTGGGGCGCGCTGCTGCTGCTGGTGGTGCTGCTGCTGGGCGTGCTGGTGTTCCTGGCCGCCGAGTACGAGGAATCGCGCGACCAGGAAGCGCTGGAGCGCGACGCCGCCGCACTGGCCGGCGACATTCGCAGCGGACTGGTGCGCAACGTGCAGACCCTGCAGGCGCTGCACAGCGTGGCCCCCACAGCCGCCTCGTGGCAGGACCCGGCCGCCGAGCTGCTGGAGCAGCACCGCGAACTGGTGCGGCTGGAGTGGCGCGACGCCGGTCTGCGGCTGCTGGCCGAGCGCGACTCGTCCTATGTGTCCGACCTGTACGGGCAGATGGCGCGCACCCAGGCCCTGCCCGACGTGCGCCAGGCCTGCGAGAGCGCCCAGCGGGTGTCCGGCCCCTCCTTCTCGCCCAGCTACTTCTGGCCCATGAGCAGCGGCCTGGGCATGGAGCTGATGGAGATGTGCCTGCCGGTCGTGCGCGCCGGCGCAGCCGAAGGCTACCTGGTGGCGACCTACGCCCTGCCCGGCCTGTTGTCGGAGCTGACCAACAAGGCGCTGCTGCGCAACCGCGGCCTGGCCTTCACCGAGGTCGATGGCACCCGGCTGGCGCTGCACAGCACCGTCTCGGGCAGCCGCAGCCTGCAGGTGGCCAGCGCCCTGCTGGACCTGCCGGGCCACACGCTGATGCTGCGGCTGGAGAGCCCGCGCAGGGTCGTCGGCCTGTTCCCCAACGTGCTGACGGCGGTGGTGGGTGCGCTCTCGCTGGCCCTGCTGGCGGTGCTGGTGCTGCTGGGGCGCGACATGCGGCGGCGCCAGCGCGCCGAGACCGAGGTGGCCGAGGCACTGGCCTTCCGCAAGGCGATGGAGAACTCGCTGGTGACCGGGTTGCGCGCGCGCGACATGAACGGCCGCGTGACCTATGTGAACCCCGCGTTCTGCCAGATGGTGGGCTTCTCCGCCAGCGAGCTGATCGGCTCGGGCCTGCCCGCGCCCTGGTGGCCACCCGAGCTGGTGAACGAGTACCAGCAGCGCCAGGCGGTGCGACTGGCCGGCCAGGTGCTCCCGCGCGAGGGCTATGAATCGGTGTTCCAGCGCAAGGACGGCACGCGCTTTCCGGTGCTGATCATCGAGGCGCCGCTGATCGATGCCCAGGGTACGCAGACCGGCTTCATGAGCGCCATCCTCGACCTGAGCGAGCAGCGCCGCGTCGAGGAGCTCAACCGCGCCTCGCAGGAGCGGCTGCAGGCCACCGCGCGCCTGGCCACCGTCGGCGAGATGGCCTCGCTGCTGAGCCACGAACTGAACCAGCCGCTGGCCGCCATCGCCAGCTACGCCAGCGGCTCGCTCAATCTGCTGGACGACGCCGATGCACCGCCCGATCTGCTGCGCCAGGCCATGCAGCGCGTGAGCGAACAGGCCGAACGCGCCGGCCGCGTCATCAAGAGCGTGGCCGACTTCGTGCGGCGGCGCGAACAGGTGCGCGAGGCGGTGGCGCCGGCCGACCTGCTGGAGGCCATCCTGCCGCTGCTGGGCCTGCAGGCCAAGAAACTGGGCATCCGGGTGGAGACCCGCATCGCGCCCGGTTGTCCGGCGGTGCTGTGCGACCGCACCATGGTCGAGCAGGTGCTGCTGAACCTGGCGCGCAACGGCATGCAGGCGATGCCGGAGGGCGATCCGCCGCTGGCCTCGGGCCTGCGCAGCATCCAGATCCACATCGCGCCGCGCCGCGCGCAGTCCGCCGATGGCGAGCCGCTGCGCAAGACCTGGGTCGAGTTCGCGGTCACCGACCACGGGAAGGGGCTGAGCGACGAGGTGCGCGAGAAGCTGTTCACGCCCTTCTTCACCACCAAGGCCGAGGGCATGGGCCTGGGCCTGTCGCTGTGCCGCACCGTGATCGAGCAGCACGGCGGCGCCCTGACCTTCGAGCCGGCCCAGCCGCGCGGCACGGTCTTCCGCTTCACGCTGCCGGGGGTGTAACCCCCACCCTCCGCCGCTGCGCGGGTCGCTATCATCCCGCCCATGACCCAGCATCCCGACGCCAAGGTGTTCATCGTCGACGACGATGCGGGCGTGCGCGATGCGCTGGCCTGGCTGCTGCGCACGCGGCGCCTGCTCAGCGAGCGCTACGACAGCGCCGACGCCTTCCTGGCCGAGATCACCCGCTGGTCGTCCGAACCCTCCGTGCCCTGCTGCCTGCTGCTGGACGTGCGCATGCCCGGCACCAGCGGCCTGGCGCTGTTCGAGCAGCTGCTGGCGCTGCCCTGGCAGGCGGCCATGCCGGTGATCTTCCTCTCCGGCCATGCCGACGTGCCGACCGCCGTCGACGCCGTCAAGCGCGGCGCCTTCGACTTCTGCGAGAAACCGTTTTCCGACAACGCCCTGGTCGACCGCGTCGAGCAGGCGCTGGCGCTGTCGGCCCAGGTGCAGGAGGGGCGGCGCGCACAGCGCAGCGTGCAGCAGCGCCTGGACAGCCTGACCGAGCGCGAACGCGACGTGATGGACCTGGTGATCGAAGGCCTGCCCAACAAGCTGGTGGCCGACCGGCTGAACATCAGCGTGCGCACGGTGGAGGTCCACCGCTCGCGCGTGTTCGACAAGATGGGCGTGAAGTCGGCCGTCGAACTGGCCAACGCGCTGCGCCAGCTGGGGGCGCGCTGAGGCTCAGTCGTCCCGCGGATCGGGCCTCTCGGCCTTGCGCTCCTCGGGCAGTTCCCCGTTTTTCCGACCCGAGAACATGGTCCACCACACGATGAAGATCAGCAGTACCAGCGCAGCGAGCGCTTCGAGCAGCAACAGGGTCATGGACAGGGGCCGGAGCGCACTGGTTCGGTGGACGACGGCGCTGATTGTAGGCAGCCTGGCCGCCTGCACCACCGTCGAGGTGCCGCCCTCGGCGCCCGCGCCGGGCGCCCGCCCGGCCGACGGCAGCCTGCCGCCGGCCATCCAGCAGCCGGCCAGCCGCTGGGTGCCGGTGCGCTGGAGCGACCTGCCCGGCTGGGGCCTGGACAGCCTGCACGAGGTCTGGGGCGCCTGGGTGCGCGGCTGCGAGAAGCCCTCGCCGGTGCAGGCGCCGCTGTGCGCCGAGGTGCGGCCGCTGATCATGGCCGGCACCGCCGAGCAGCAGGCCTGGATCGAAAGCCGCTTCCAGCCCTACCGCGTGGTCGAGCACGACGGCAGCGCGCCGCAGGGGCTGCTCACCGGTTATTACGAACCGGTGCTGGAAGCCTCGCGCACCACCACCTTCAGCCACCGCGTGCCGGTGTACGCGCCGCCGGTCGGCGTGCGCCTGGGCGGCAACGAGCCGCCCTGGTACACCCGGCAGGAGATCGACACCCTGCCCGCGGCGCAGGCCGCGCTCCGGGGGCGCGTCATCGCCTGGCTGTCCGACCCGATCGACGCCCTGGTGCTGCAGATCCAGGGCTCGGGCCGGCTGAACATCAAGGAGCCCGACGGGACGGTCAAGCAGGTCCGCGTGGCTTTCGCGGCGCACAACGGCCACCCCTACCAGAGCGTGGGCAAGTGGCTGCTGGACCGGCGCGAGATCCGCGAAGGCAACTGGGAGGGCATCCGCGCCTGGGCAGCGCAGAACCCCGGCCGGGTCAACGAGATGCTCTGGAGCAACCCGCGCACGGTGTTCTTCCGCGAGGTGCGCCTGACCGAGCTCAACGCCCGCTTCGGCCCCGCCGGGGCGCAGGGCGTGCCGCTGACACCGGGCCGTTCGATCGCCGTCGATCCGCAGAGCATCCCCTACGGCACGCCGGTCTGGCTGGCGTCCAAAGGGGTGGTCTTCAACCAGCAGCGCCTGGTGATGGCGCAGGACACCGGCGGCGCCATCACCGGCGCGGTGCGCGCCGACCTGTTCACCGGTTGGGGCAACTGGGGCGACGCGCCCTACCAGCTGGCCTCGCGGCTCAAGCAGCCGCTGCAGATGTGGGTGCTCTGGCCGCGCTGACAGCGGGTTTCAGAGGGTGGTGATGTCGGTCTGCACCGGCCAGTCCTGACCGGCACCGGGGACGTTGGCCGACGGGCCGAACTGGTGTTGCAACACCATGGTGTAGCGACCCGGACGGTCGCTGCACAGGCGGTAGGCCTGGCCCGCCGCCTGCAGCGTGACACCGGATTCGGGGGCGGCGCGCACCTGCCACTGGTCGACATCTGGAGAGCGCAGCCGCAAGGTGACGCAGAAGCCCCGCTTCATGTTCGAGAGCACCACCAGGCGCTGCTGGCCGCCGAGCAAGCCGTCGGCGCCGCTGGTGAGTTGCGACGGGTGGCTGTTTTCGAGCACACGCATGACGGGCGGCACGACGATGCGGAAATCCAGTGCCCCGCTGGTGGCGGGTGCCAGGGTCGTGAGCTGCGCTTCCCCCTGGCTGGCCGCGGGGGCCAGCACCAGGCCCAGGCCGACGGCCAGGGCAGACAGGAGGCGGTGTGCGGGCTTCATGCCCGCTTTATCGGTCCTCCGGGCGCGGACTTGACCCCTTTTCCGACGTGCGGTGTCAGCGGGGCCGCTGCACCGGCAGGCTCAGGCGGGTGGTCTCGCGCAGGCGCAGGTCGATCGTGACCTGCCCGTCGTCGACCACGCTCCACGGCAGGGGCAGGGTGTCGTTGCGCACGCTCACCGTGCGCGGGCCGGAGGCCACGAAGGGGAAGCTGAAGCGGCCCTGGGCGTCGGTGCGCACCGCATACCGGTTGTCCAGCGCGATCGTGACGCCGGGCACCCCGGTCTCGTTGGCGTCCTGCGTGCCGCTGGCGTTGTCGTCGAAATACACGATGCCTTCGATGCGGCCACCGCCCTCCTGGGGCCGGCCGCCCAGCGGAACATTGCGGCTGCCCGCTTCGTCCTCGTACCGCAGCAGCACCAGGAAGCTGCGGTCGCTGTTGCCGGTGGTGGTCGTGGGCAGCGGCGCCAGCGGGTCCAGCGGCCGGCGCTCCGGTGTCTGACCGATGGCGCGGGTGTACTGGCCGCTGATGCTCCAGTGGCGGTTCAGGCGCCACTGGGCGCCCAGGTTCAGGTTGTGGCGCTGCTGCCCGTTGTCGCGCCGCTCGGTGCCGAGCTGGCCGCGCAGGTCGGCACCGTTGCTCAGCGGAGCCTGCAGCGCGAGCGCACCGGACCAGAAGTTGTCGCTGTCCTGGTTGGCGGCGTAGCGGCCCATGCCCAGGGTGGACGACAGGGTCCAGCCCAGTGGCACGGCCCATTCCTGGTCGTAGCTCAGCACCCGCGCGGGGCCCTGGAGGTCGGCGCCGCCGGCCAGTTCGAGTCGCCATCCGCTCTGGCCCCAGTCGTTGGTGCGGCGCCAGTCGGCGAAGCTGTTCCAGGCCTGGCCGTCGAAACGGCGCAATGCGGCACCGGCGCTGAACTGGTTGTCCCGGTCGATGCGCCAGCGCGCGCTGGCCGAGGCGTAGCTGCCGTTGCCCACCCGCCCGCTGACCGAGCGCAGCCAGTCGTAGGAGGCTTCTGCCGACCACTGGCGGGTGCGCCACTGGCTGCGCAGGGTGGCGCCCTGCACGTCCGAGGGCATGGCCTGCGCGGCCCAGCTCAGACCGGGGTCGAGCCGGTACAGGCTCAGGCCGTGCTGGCGCGGGCCCTCGTCCCATTCGCTGTCCACCCAGACGCCCTGGGCGCTCACGCCGGTGCGGCTGCTCACCAGCTGGGCCTGGCTGCGGTGGCTGGCGCTGTCCCGCCGCAGGGCGAGGTGGCTGGCGTCGGCGTCGGTGCGTCCCGAGGGGTTGTCCAGCGTGGCGCTGGTGAGCACATCGGTGGCGCGTTCGTGCTGCAGGGCGAGCGTCCAGCCGTCCGGCTCGGTGGCGCGCGCGCCGGGGCTGCGCCACTGCGCGCCAGCCAGGTGGCGCCGTCCGTCCAGGCCCTGGAATCCGGTCACCGGCTGGCTGGTGAGCTGGCCGGGCTCACCGCCCGCGGCCAGCAGCTGCAGCCCCTGTCCCGTGTGTTCCCACTGGCCGCTGAGCCCGCGCAGCTGGGTGCTCGGGAGCAGCACGCGCGAGGGCAGGCGCGACAGGTCGGTGCCGGGGGCGGTGATCACGCCCAGATCGTGGTCGCCGGTCCAGCCGCCGGGCAGCGGCAGTGCGCGCTGGCGCAGCGTCAGGGTGTATTCGCGCGGGCTGGGCGAGACGCTGCCGTCCATCGACAGCATGCCGTGGTTGGGGGTTTCGATCAGGCCTTCCAGGGCGTAGGCCAGGCGGGTGCGGCGCGAGGCGTCAAAGGACTGGTTGCCAAGCCGGGTCTCCAGGCGCAGGTAGCGCGGCCAGCCGCCGCGGTCGTAGTCGTTCTGGCCGTCGTTCTCGTCGGCCAGTGGCGCCAGGCCCTCAATGATCCGGTCCTCGTAGGGCGCGGGAGCGGGGGCGTTGGCCGCGTTCTGCGCCTGCGCCTGCGCCGCGCCCAGTGCCAGGGCGCCGGCCAGCAGCCAACCTCCCCGGATCATGGGGCGAAGCTCGCGTCCAGCGGCAGCTTGTTCTTGCCGGATTCCAGCTGGCCCCGGACCTTGATCGGAAAACGCAGCGTGGGTGCGTTCTTGCCGTCGACCGCCACCGGCGCGAGGGCGATGCGGCGGGTCTCGCCGGGCAGGATGGGCAGGTCGGCGGGCGACATCTCGGCGCTCTGGCCGGCAGCGTCGGTGGCGTCCAGGAAACCCTCGACCCGGCCGGTGGCGGTGCCGGTGTTGCGCACCCGCACGGTGGCGGTGGGCTGGCCGTTGGCCTGGACAGTCTCGGTGCCGACGATCGACAGGGCCGGCGCCACGTCGCCGATGGCGGCGTAGACGATGACGCCGATGCGCCCGCCCACGGGGAAGCTCACCGCGCCCTCGACCTTGGCGGCCTCCAGGCCCTCGACCATGATGGCGAAGCGGCACTCGCGCGGCGGGGTGCCGGCCGGCGGGGCGATCTCGAATCGGTAGCGGTAGCGGGCCCCGGGCTGCAGGGTCAGCTCGCGCCGTTCGATCGCCACCCAGGGGCGGCAGCTGTCCGGGGCCAGCTCGTTCGTGAACGCGACCTGGTGGTCGGCATCGAGCGTCCAGTCGTTGGTGTAGATGCGGTAGTTGCCGGCGGCGCGGCCGACGTGCTGGATTTCGAGCACCTGGCGCAGCGGCTGGCCGGCCGCGGTCCGGACCTCGAAGCGCGGCGGCGAGATGAAGGCGGCAAAGCCCTGGGCCCAGGCCATCGCGGGCAACAGGACGAGCAGGCAGAGGGAAACGAGGCGGCGCATGTCGGCGGGTCAGTCGGTGTCGAACTCGAAGTGGAAGTTCAGCCGGCGGCTGGCGCTCTGCCAGTCGGGGCCGGAGCGCAGGCGCACTTGCATCTGGTCGCGCAGGCTGTCGGCGCCGATGGTGCCGGCCCAGACCAGCGCGCGCTCGCCCGAGACCAGGCGGCCCGAGCGCAGCGGGCCGTTGGTGGTCCACACGGCTTCGATGGACGAGGCCTGGTCGAGCGGCAGCACCATGTAGATGCGCCCGCTGCGGCCCACCCAGTCGCGGGTGTCGATGTGCAGGTGCACACGGACCCAGGTTTCCATGCCGCCGTCGCGGTCGCCCGGGGTCTGGGGCAGCCACTCCATCTGCGCGGTGGGCGGCGTGGTGTGGCTCAGCGAGTCGTCCAGGCGGTGGGTGCCCGCGCTGGCGGAGGCGCAGGCCAGGGCCAGCACCAGGCCGGTCAGGAGACTTGTGTTCACGGGCTGCTCAGGGTGTAGGTGACCCGGCCGTTGTAGGTGCCGGCGGCGCGGATGGCGCTGTTGGCGTAGCGGAACGTGTGACAGTTCTCTATATAGGTATTGGCCGGGATCGTGGTCAGGGTCTGGGTGCCACCGTTGAAGGTCCCGGCCGGGATCACGTTGGGCACGCCGCTGCCCGCCGCCGAGACGGTCCAGCTGATCTCGCTGAACGGGATGGTGTCGCCCGCAGTGGTGGTCAGGCTGGCGGGCGAGGTGACGCGCAGCGAGACGCTGCCGGGCCCGTTGCCGGGATTGCTGCGCCGGTAGGAGGCGCCGATCATCACCTGCGCGGACGGCGTCGGGCAGGTGTTGTAGTTGTCACCGTAGAGGCTGGCGGACTGCGTGCTGTTGCTGGTCATGGCCTGCGGCGTGCCCGACAGCAGCTGGGCGGCGGTGAGGTTGGCGCTGACCAGGTTGACCGTGCCGTTGTTGCGGTCGGCGGTGCCGGTGCCGACGTGCAGGAAGACCCGGCGCGTGGCGCTGGCGATGGTCAGCGACCAGGCCTGGGCGGGCAGTGCCTGCAGCCCGGCGCATACCACCAGGCCGGCGCCGATCAGGCGCAGCAGGGAGGGAGTCGGGGCGGTCTTCATGGCTTTGTCGTGTCCCGTCACCGGTGGTGCGGACACCAGGGCGCGGGCGACCGCCGGCGCAGGCCGGCCAGCGGTCGGGCGGCGCAAGGTCAGGGCATGGCCGCGGTGTAGGTCACGCGGCCGTTGGTGGTGCCGTAGGTGCCCGGAGCGACCACGGCCGAGTTGGCGTAGCTGAAGGTCCAGTTGGCCGAGCGGTCGGTGATCTTGGTGCCCGACGACAGGGTGACGTTGCTGGCCACGCCGGCGCCGGTCAGGGGGATGGCCGGGCTGGGCAGTGCCGCCAGGCTGGAGGTGGCCGTGATCTGCGACCAGGCAATGGTGTCGGCGGTGCCGTTGGTCAGGGCGCCCGTGGTGTTGGCGGTCAGGGTGATCTGGCCGTTGTTGCCCACCACGCGCACCGGCACCACGTTGCCGGTGATGGCGCCTGCCGCCGCACCCGTGCCGATGGCCGAGGGGTTGCTGCTGTAGTCGAAGGTCACCGTGTCGATGGTGGAGTTGGCGGCCAGGCCGGCGGCGCCGGTGCCCACACCGAGGAACAGCACGCGCGGGACCACGATGCGGAAATCCAGACGGGCGTTGGCATCGCCGGTGCCGATGGTCAACTGCGACTCGGCCGATGCGAGCAGGGGGGTGGCCAGGGCCAGGGCCAGGGCGGACTTGAGGATCAGGGAGGACTTGTTCACGACGTTTCCTTCTTCAGGGTTGCGCAGCGCCGATGAACACTTTCTGATGCCATCGTCCCGCTGCTGAGCAGGCCGCACTGTACGCAGCCAGTCCCCTGGGGCCAAGAGATAACGCGGAAAAAAGTCACACTTTTCAAAGACTTGGCCGCCATTTCCGACCCAGCGGTCGAACCAAGGGGATAAGCGGTAACAAAAAGTGCTCAAGTTTTGACGTGGTTCGCCGAGCCGACACTTTGGTTCACAAGATGTCCCAGCGGCAGCGCGCTGCTGGCCTTGACCTCCCCGAGCGAAAAGCTGGTGTGCAGGTCCTTGACGTTGGGCAGGTGGATCAGCACCTCGCGCGCAAAACGGCTGAACTCGGCCAGGTCGGGGCACACCACCTGCAGCTCGAAGGTGCCCGAGCCACTGATGTAGTGGCAGCTGACGATCTCCGGGATCTGCCGGATGGCCTTCTCCATCTGGCCCAGCGCGTCGCCGCTGTTGCGTTCGGCGTCCAGCCGCACGAAGGCCAGCACGCCCAGGCCGATCTTGTTGCGGTTGAGCTCGGCCCGGTAGCCGGTGATGAAGCCCGCCTCTTCCAGCGCCCGCACCCGGCGCCAGCAGGGCGCGGCCGACAGGCCCACGCGGTTGGCCAGTTCGGCGTTGGTCAGACGGCCATCGGCCTGCAGTTCGTTCAGGATGGCCAGGTCGAACTTGTCCAGTGTTTCCATGAATCCGTATTTTGAGAAAGACTCTTTCTTGAATATCGCAAAACCGGGCACGAAAAGCAAACACCTGTCGGCGACCGGGCCATACACTGAGCGGCACACTGGCACCAGCCTACCCGGCTGTCTGTTGGTCACCGATCCGCCCACAAGGCGGGCACTTCCACCCCCGCAGGAGACAACAAGATGAACGCCCCACTGCCCGAGCACATCCGTCGCGCGCTCGAAACCGTCACGCTGGACGACAAGTACGCCCTCGACCACGGGCCCGCCTTCATGAGCGGGGTCCAGGCCCTGGTGAAGCTGCCGATGCTGCAGCGCCAGCGCGACGCCATGGTCGGCAAGAACACCGCGGGCTTCGTCAGCGGCTACCGGGGCTCGCCGCTGGGCGGCTACGACCAGGCGCTGCAGAAGGCCGCGCCCTACCTGAAACAGCAAAACGTGGTGTTCCAGCCCGGGGTCAACGAAGAGCTGGCGGCCACGGCCGTGTGGGGCACGCAGCAGCTGGGCTTCGCGCCCAAGGGCAGCAACAAGTTCGACGGCGTGTTCGGCATCTGGTACGGCAAGGGCCCGGGCGTGGACCGCTGCTCCGACGTGTTCAAGCACGCCAACATGGCCGGCACCACGCCCTGGGGCGGCGTGATCGCGGTGGCCGGTGACGACCACGTGGCCAAGAGCTCGACCGCCGCGCACCAGAGCGACCACATCTTCAAGGCCTGCGGCCTGCCGGTGTTCTTCCCGTCCACGGTGCAGGAAATCCTCGACCTCGGCCTGCACGCGTTTGCCATGAGCCGCTTCAGCGGCGTGTGGACCGGCATGAAGACGATCCAGGAGATCGTCGAGTCCAGCGCCACCGCCATGATCGACCCCGAACGGGTGCAGATCGTGATTCCCGAGTTCGACATGCCGCCGGGCGGCCTGCACATCCGCTGGCCCGACGCGGCGCTGGACCAGGAGGCCCGGCTGTTCGACTACAAGTGGTACGCGGCGCTGGCCTACGTGCGCGCCAACAAGCTCAACCACAACGTGATCGCCGGCCCGCACGACCGCTTCGGCATCATCGCCAGCGGCAAGGCCTTCAACGACACGCGCCAGGCCCTGCTCGACCTGGGTCTGGACGACGCCACCTGCCGCCAGCTGGGCATCCGCCTGCACAAGGTGGCCGTGGTGTGGCCGCTGGAGGCGGGCATCACGCGCGAGTTCGCCACCGGGCTGCGCGAGATCCTGGTGGTGGAAGAGAAGCGCCAGGTCATCGAATACCAGCTCAAGGAAGAGCTCTACAACTGGCGGCCGGACGTGCGCCCCAACGTGCTGGGCAAGTTCGACGAGGTCGAGGGCGACTACTCGGGCGGCGAATGGAGCCGCCCCAACCCCAGCGGTAACCAGCTGCTGCGCGCCAACGCCGACCTGAACCCGGCCCTGATCGCGCGCGCCATCGCGCGGCGCCTGAAAAAGCTGGGCATCCCCTCGGACATCGAGGCCCGCATCGACGCGCAGCTGGCCATCCTGGACGCGCAGGAGCGCTCGACCCAGACCCTGCTGGCCGGTGCCTCGGCCGACGCCAACCGCCAGCCCTGGTTCTGCTCGGGCTGCCCGCACAACACCTCGACCCGCGTGCCCGAAGGCTCGCGCGCCATGGCCGGCATCGGCTGCCACTTCATGACCATCTGGATGGACCGCGCCACCGTGGGCTTCACCCAGATGGGCGGCGAGGGCGTGCCCTGGGTCGGTCAGCAGCCCTTCAGCAACGACCAGCACATGTTCGCCAACCTGGGCGACGGCACCTACTTCCACAGCGGCCTGCTGGCGGTGCGCCAGAGCATCGCCGCGGGCGTGAACATCACCTACAAGATCCTCTACAACGACGCGGTCGCGATGACCGGCGGCCAGCAGGTCGGCGAGCGGCCCGAGGGCCACAGCGTGGTGCAGATCGCGCAGAGCATGCGCGCCGAGGGCGCGGTGAAGATCACCATCGTCACCGACGAGCCGGAGAAGTACGCGTCCGTGCAGGGCCTGCCCAGCGGCATCGCGATCCAGCACCGCGACACGCTGGACGTGGTGCAGCGCGAGTTCCGCGAGATCAAGGGCACCACGGTCATCATCTACGACCAGACCTGCGCGACCGAAAAGCGCCGCCGCCGCAAGCGCGGCACCATGGTCGAGCCCGACAAGCGGGTGGTCATCAACGAGCTGGTCTGCGAGGGCTGCGGCGACTGTGGCGAGCAGAGCAACTGCCTGAGCGTCGAGCCGCTGGAAACCGAATTCGGTCGCAAGCGCCGCATCAACCAGAGCAGCTGCAACAAGGACTTCTCCTGCGTCAAGGGCTTCTGCCCCAGCTTCGTCACCGTCCAGGGCGGGCAGCTGCGCAAGAAGGACAAGAAGGGTGCGGCCCTGGCCTGGTCCGGCGCCGAGCCGCCGCTGCCACGCCTGCCCCAGCTGACCGACGAGGCCTGGGGCATCGTGGTGGCCGGCGTGGGGGGCACGGGCGTCATCACCATTGGTCAGCTGCTGGGCATGGCTGCCCACATCGAGGGCCGGGGCATCGTCACGCAGGACGCGGCGGGCCTGGCGCAGAAGGGCGGCGCGACCTGGAGCCATGTGCTCATCGGTGCCAGCCAGGACCACATCCGCACCACGCGCGTGGGCACGGCCTCGGCCGACTTGGTGATCGGCTGCGATCCCCTCGTGGCCGCCGGCAAGGAGACGCTGCAGCGCCTGCGCGCGGGCCGCAGCCATGTGGCCCTGAACACCAGCGCCACCCCCACGGCCGCGTTCGTGAAGAACCCGCAGTGGCAGAACCCGGCGCAGGCCTGCGTGGACTCGCTGGTCGCTGCCTTGGGCGATGCCGCGGTCGGCCGCTTCGATGCCGAAGCCGCCGCCACGCGCCTGATGGGCGACTCGATCTACACCAACCCCATGATCCTGGGCTACGCGTGGCAGAAGGGCTGGGTGCCGCTGGGGCTGGAGTCGCTGATGCGCGCCATCGAGCTCAATGCGGTGCAGGTGGAGAAGAACAAGCAGGCCTTCGACTGGGGCCGCCGCGCGGCCCACGACCCGCAGGCCATGGCTGCGCTGCTGGCACCGGCCAACCCGGCGCAGGTGATCCAGTTCAAGAAGCGCGACACCGTCGAAGAGCTGGTGGTCCGGCGCGTGGACTTCCTGACCGCGTACCAGAACGCCGCCTATGCCCAGACCTACAAGGACTTCGTGGAGCGGGTGCGCCAGGCCGAAAGCCGACTGGGCAAGACGGCGCTGACCGAGGCGGTGGCGCGCTACCTGTTCAAGCTGATGGCCTACAAGGACGAGTACGAGGTGGCACGCCTGCACACCGACCCGGCCTTCCGGGCGCAGATCGCCGAGCAGTTCGAGGGCGACTATCGCTTGCAGCTGCACCTGGCGCCGCCGCTGTTCGCGAAGACGAACGACAAGGGCGAGCTGATCAAGCAGACCTATGGACCCTGGATGCTCAAGGCCATGTCGGTGCTGGCCCGCTTCAAGGGCCTGCGTGGCACCGCGCTGGATGTGTTCGGCCGCACCGAGGAGCGCCGCACCGAGCGCGAGCTGATCGTGCAGTACCGCGCCGACATCGAGGGCCTGATGGCCGGTCTCAACGCCGACTCGCATGCCCTGGTGCTGGAGGTCGCGCGCCTGCCCGAGCAGATCCGCGGCTTCGGCCACGTCAAGGCCCGGCACCTGGCGGCTGTGCAGACCCGGCGCGAGCAGCTGCTGGCCCAGTGGCGCGAGAGCACCGCTGGCGCGCCACGCAGCCGGGCCGCCTGAGCCAGACCCCTCGTCCGGCCAATCCCCCGGTCGCCGGCCGGGGGAGACCGCGACTTACAATGACCGGTTCCGCCGCAAGGCCCGGCTGGGTGCGCCCGCCGGGCCTTCGGTTTGTCCCCTGACCTTTTCGTTGGAGACCGTCCCGTGTTCATTTCTTCTGCTTATGCCCAGGCCGCCGCTGGCGCCGGTGACACCCAGAGCACCCTGATCAGCATGCTGCCCCTGGTGCTGATGTTCGTGGTGCTGTATTTCGTGATGATCCGGCCCCAGATGAAGCGCCAGAAAGAGCACAAGGCCATGATCGAAGCGCTGGCCAAGGGCGACGAGATCGTGACCGCCGGTGGCTTCCTGGGCAAGGTGTCCAAGATCGGTGAAACCTACATCGGCGTGGAACTCGCCGACGGCATGGAAGTCCAGATGCAGCGCACGGCGGTTGTCCAGGTGCTGCCCAAGGGAACCATCAAGTAACCAGCCGGCGCCGAAGGCCCTGACATGAACCGTTATCCGCTCTGGAAGTACCTGATCATCGCGGTCACGCTGGTGGTCGGGGTGCTGTATTCGCTGCCCAACCTGTTCGGCGAATCGCCGGCGGTGCAGGTCTCGGCCGCCCGCTCCTCCGTCAAGGTCGACGAGACCACGCTGACGCGTGTGGAGCAGGCCCTCGGGCGCGAGAGCCTGGCGCCCACGCTGATCCAGCTGGAGGGCGGCTCGGTCAGGGCCCGTTTCGATTCCACCGACAACCAGCTCAAGGCCCGCGACGCCATCGAGCGCACGCTCAACCCCGATCCGGCCAACCCGGGTTTCGTGGTGGCACTGAACCTGGTGCCGCGCACACCGGCCTGGCTGGCGAGCATCGGCGCGTCGCCGATGTACTTGGGCCTGGACCTGCGCGGTGGGGTGCACTTCATGCTGCAGGTCGACATGCCGGCGGCGCTGCAGCGCAAGGCCGATGTGCTGGCCACCGACCTGCGCACCGCGCTGCGCGAGAAGAACGTGCGCCACGGTGGCATTCAGCGCAACGCGACGACCATCGAGTTGCGCGCCCGCGACGAGGCGACCGCCACGGCCATCGAAAACCTGATCGCCGACCAGTTCGCCGATCTGCAGGTGGTGCGCACACCCGACGGCGCCGAATTCCGCCTCACCGCCACGCTCAAGCCGCAGGCCGCGCTGGCGGTGCAGTCCCAGGCGGTCAAGCAGAACATCACCACACTGCACAACCGGATCAACGAACTTGGCGTGGCCGAGCCGGTGATCCAGCAGCAGGGCGCCGACCGCATCGTGGTGCAGCTGCCCGGCGTGCAGGACACGGCCAAGGCCAAGGACATCCTGGGCCGCACGGCCACCCTGGAGCTGCGCCTGGTGGACGAAAGCACGGAAGGTCTGGCGGCCGAGAGCGGTTCCGGCATGGTGCCCTTCGGTTCCGAGAAGTACCTGGAGCGCAATGGCCGCCCGGTGATCGTCAAGCGCGAGGTGCTGCTCACGGGCGAGAACCTCACCGACGCGCAGGCCGGCTTCGACGACCAGCAGCAGCCGGCGGTTCACCTGACGCTCGACGGCAAGGGCGCGCGCATCTTCCGCGACGTGACGCGCGAGAACATCAACAAGCGCATGGCCATCATCCTGTTCGAGAAGGGCAAGGGCGAGGTCGTGACGGCCCCGGTGATCCGCTCCGAGATCGGCGGCGGGCGCGTGCAGATTTCCGGCAGCATGACGACGGTCGAAGCCAACGACACCGCGCTGCTGCTGCGCGCCGGTTCGCTGGCCGCGCCGATGGAAATCATCGAGGAGCGCACCATCGGCCCGAGCCTGGGCAAAGAGAACATCGAGCGAGGCTTCAACAGCGTGATCTGGGGCTTCGTCGTGATCGTCGTCTTCATGTGCATCTATTACATGCTGTTCGGCGTGTTCTCCAGCCTGGCACTGGGCTTCAACCTCGTGCTGCTGGTGGCGGTGCTGTCGATGCTGCAGGCCACGCTGACGCTGCCGGGCATTGCGGCCATGGCGCTGGCGCTGGGCATGGCCATCGACGCCAACGTGCTGATCAACGAGCGGGTGCGCGAGGAGCTGCGCAACGGATCTTCGCCCCAGACAGCGATCAACATCGGCTACGACCACGCCTGGGGCACCATCCTGGACTCCAACGTCACTTCGCTGATCGCCGGCATCGCACTGCTGATCTTCGGTTCCGGCCCGGTGCGCGGCTTCGCCGTGGTGCACTGCATCGGCATCCTGACCAGCATGTTCTCGGCCGTGGTGTTCTCGCGCGGCCTGGTCAACCTCTGGTACGGCCGGCAGAAGAAACTCAAGAGCGTGTCCATCGGCACGGTGTGGCGCCCCGAGGGCGGTAGTGCGGTGGCCAAGGCCGACTGACCGGGAATACGAAGATGGAACTGTTCCGTATCCGCAAGGACATCCCGTTCATGCGCCACGCGCTGGTGCTCAACGCGATCTCGGCCATCACCTTCGTGCTGGCAGTGTTCTTCCTCGTCTCGCGCGGCCTGAACCTGTCGGTGGAGTTCACCGGTGGCACCGTGATGGAGGTCGCCTATCAGCAACCTGCCGATCTGGAGTCCGTGCGTTCGGTGATCGAGGGGCTGGGCTACGCCGATGTGCCGGTGCAGAACTTCGGCACCTCGCAGGACGTGCTGCTGCGCCTGCCCGCCCGGGAGGGGCTGAGCTCCGGCCAGCAGAGCGAGGCGGTCATGGCCGCGCTGAAGGCGCAGGACCCTGCCGTCCAGCTGCGCCGCACCGAGTTTGTCGGCCCGCAGGTCGGGCAGGAACTGGTGCAGCACGGCCTCATGGCGCTGGGTCTGGTGATCGTGGGCATCATGATCTATCTGGCGGTGCGCTTCGAGTGGAAGTACGCGGTGTCGGCCATCATCGCCAACCTGCACGACGTGATCATCATCCTGGGCTTCTTCGCCTTCTTCCAGTGGGAGTTCTCGCTTGCGGTGCTGGCGGCCGTGCTGGCCGTGCTGGGCTATTCGGTCAACGAATCTGTGGTGATCTTTGACCGCATCCGTGAAACATTCCGCCGCCAGCGAAAGATGTCCACGGTCCAGATCATCGACCGCGCCATCACCTCGACCATCAGCCGGACCATCATCACTCACGGTTCGACCCAGATCATGGTGATGTCCATGCTGCTGTTCGGTGGCCCGACGCTGCACTACTTCGCCATGGCGCTGACCATCGGCATCCTGTTCGGCATCTATTCCTCCGTATTCGTGGCGGCGGCCATCGCGATGTGGCTGGGCATCAAGCGCGAAGACCTGATCAAGACGTCCGCCAAGTCTGCATCGGGCGATCCGGACGATCCGAACAGCGGGGCGGTGGTCTGAGCTTCCGGGGTTTGTCTGCGCTCTTGAGCCGAGGGAAAAGCCCGGGTTGAAGAGGAATGTGAGCGTTGTCTTTCGTGTCATACTGACTTCCTGTGGCAACCCCCGATCAGCATGTTTCGTCTCTGGCCAAGCAGGCGCGTGAACTCTTCGTGGTTCATGTGGGACGGGTCTTGCCCGAACTGGTCAAGGCGGCTGAAAACCGGTTGACAGCCATCCTGGACCAGGCTGGCCCGGCGCGTGAAATGCAGGAGCGCCGCGACGCGTGGACCGCGTTCCAGAAGTCCCAAGGCATGTGGCTGAACCAGAGTCGCAAGGCCCTGCAGCGCACCCTGTTGCCCCGCACCACTTCGCAACACTCCGGGCAGTTGCCTCTGACGGGCCGTCTGGAGCTGCTGGCCGAAGGCGCGATCGACGATCAGATTCTGGCCTCCCGCTTGGCCATGCGTGTGCTGGAGCAGGTGGCCAGCGAACTCAACGAGTTGCGGCTGCGCATTCAACACCTGGAGAAGCGGCAGGAGCTGCCGCGAGGCGACGTGCTGCTGCCGGATGTGGTGTGCCGCATTCTGGTGGACCAGTGGCTGGATGTGCAGATGACCCGTGAGGCCTGGTCACTGGTGCAGGACGCCATTTCACCGGTGTTGGCGAAGTCGATGCTGGAAGCCTACAAGGCTGCCAACGAGTTTCTTGTGTCCAGCGGTGTGATGAAGGAGATTGATCTGCAGGCGCTGGTCAGGCGCGCGCCCGGCAGCCGGTCACCAGCGCCCTCCTCTGCCCGGGACGCCACACCGGAAGCGCCGGCTGCAGGATCGGGCTGGGGGCGGGCGTCGGGTCATACCCCAGCGGGCGCTGCAGCGTTTTCCCATGGCGAGTCCGGCGGCGGGCTTGGCACCGGAGGTTCCGGGGGCAGCGCCTTTGCAGGCGCCCCTCCAACGGGGCGTGCGCCCTCGGGCATGGGGGTTCATGACGAAACCCGCATGATGACCCATTCGTCGCCGCTGGCGAGAGCCCGGATGAGGGCGCAAGGTGTTGTGGGGCGCCTGCGGCGTCTGCTGGCTGACAAGATCGGCGGCGACTTCGAAGCCACACAGCTGCTGCCCTCGTCCCCGCGGCTGCAGCAGGCCATGATGGACGTGGCCCCGATTCCGATGCCGGATGTGGTCACCACCGGCTCAGGTGGCGTTCGGTCGGTCGCTCCTCCCATGGACCACTCGCATGTGGCCCAAGCGGCAACCGCCCTGCGCCAGCGCACGGTCGAGCTCAAGCAGGCGGCTTCGACGCCCTCCGAAAAGGCCACTATCGAGGTGGTGGCCCTGATGTTCCAGAGCATCCTGGCAGAGGAGCGGATTCCGCCCAGTGTGCGGGTCTGGTTCGCGCGTTTGCAGATACCCGTGTTGCGCGTGGCCCTGGCCGAACCCGAGTTCTTCAGTGCACTCCAGCATCCGGCGCGCCAGCTCATCGATCGGATGGGATCCTGTGTGCTGGGCTTTGAATCCAATGTCAGCTCTGTGGCGCTGGAGGCGGAGATCAAGCGGGTGGTGCAGGTCATCGAGCAGTATCCCGAAACCGGCCGCCGAGTGTTCCAGCTTGTGCTGGACGAGTTCCAGAAGTTCTTGTCCACGTACCTCACCGAGCAGGGCGGCGCCAGCCGCTTTGTCAGCGTCGCACAGCAGGTGGAGCAGAAGGAAACACTGTCGGTGCAGTACACCATCGAGTTGCGCAAGCTGCTGGACGACATCACCGTGCGCGAAGAGGTGCGCGAGTTTCTGTTCAAGGTCTGGGTCGAGGTTCTGGCAGTCGCCAGCGTCAAGTACGGCGTCAAGCACGAAGAAACCGCCTCGCTCAAGCGGGTGGCATCCGACCTGCTCTGGGCGGCCAGTGCCAAACCCAACCGCAATGATCGGGCGCGCGTGATCCAGCAGTTGCCGGGTTTGCTGCAGCGGCTGCGACAGGGCATGAGCCTGCTGGGGTACTCGCCCAGCATGCAGGATGGACACATCAAGTCCGTGAGCGACACGCTGGCCGATGCCTTCATGTCGCGCACCGAGGCGATCTCGCAGGAAAGCCTGGACAAGTTGTCCGATCGCCTGACGAATCTGGAGGACTACCTGCCCGACAGCGGCGTCGGCGACCTCGACCTGGACAACGAAAGCATCGAGATGATCACTGGGGTGGACGCCACCAACATCGAGGTGATTCGCCAGGGCGGCAGTCAGCCCACCGAAGCCATGAGGGCCTGGGCCCAGGAGTTGCAGATCGGGTCCTGGTTTGGCCTTGATCACAACGGCAAGCTCAACAGCGTGCAGTTTGCCTGGCGCAGCGAGCGGGGACAGCTGTACCTGTTCGTGACGAGCGTTGGTCGCTGCTTCCTGATCCAGGCCACGCGCGTGGCCGCCTACCTCCAGGCAGGTCTGCTGGTGCCCAGCGAGGACGAGGCGCTGACCGTGCGCGCAACCCGCGACGCGCTGGCCAAACTCGACGCCAACCCCGAGCGACTGCTCGGCTGAGTCACACCTGGCCGGTGCGCTGGAACAGGCCGCCCTGCAGCCGCCCGACCTGCCCGTCCAGCTCCAGCTCCAGCAGACGGGCCTGCAGCGCTGCGGTGTCCAGTCCGGTCCGAGCCTGAAGGGCATCCAGTCCGATGGGGTCAAAGCCCATCGCGCGCAACAGCCCGTCTTCGTCAGTGGGCAATGCCGGCTCGTGCTTTGGCTGCGATGGCTCTGACAGGTGCAGATCCTCCAGAATGTCCTGTGCCGACTCGACCAGCTTGGCACCTTGCCGGATCAGTGCATGGCAGCCCCGCGACTGCGGGGCATGGATCGACCCGGGAATGGCAAACACCTCCCGGCCCTGTTCTGCGGCCAGTCTGGCGGTGATCAGGGATCCGGACCGCACCGCGGCTTCGACCACCAGGGTGCCCTGGCTCAGGCCGGCGATGATCCGGTTGCGCTGCGGGAAATTGGCCCCCAGCGGCGGCGTGCCGAGCAGGTATTCGCTGATGAGCGCGCCGGATGCCGCGATGCGACGGGCCAGCGCCGCGTGCCGCTGGGGGTAGACCGTGTCCAGTCCGGTGCCGACCACGGCGAGCGTCAGGCCGCCGCCTTCCAGCGCGCCGGTGTGGGCGGCACCGTCGACGCCCAGGGCCAGGCCCGACACGACACACAGCCCCGATTCCGCCAGGCTCCGTGCGAACTCGCGCGCGTTGGCTTCCCCCTGAGGGGTGGGGTTGCGGCTGCCCACGACCGCCAGCTTCTGGGGATGGCTCAAGGCCTCGAGCCGACCTTGCACATGCAGCAGCAGCGGGGGATCGGCCGTCTGCAGCAGGCTGGTGGGATAGCGCGGATCGGCCAGTGTGATGACATGCCGGTCGCTGCCTTCCGTCAGCCAGGCCTGCAACCGGTCAAGGGCATCGACGAGTGTTGCGGGCTCTGACTGCAGCGCACGCGCAATGCGGGTGCTGGTGACCGTCTCCCAGGCGCTGGGACTGTGCTTCCAGATGTCGGCTGGCAGACCGAATGCCGCCAGCAGCCGCCGCGCCGTGTCGCGGCCGACGCCCGGGGTGAGCAGCAACCTGAGCCAGGCGGCCCATTCGTCCCGCTCCATGGGCTGCCGTCAGGGGTTGGAGAAGTGGTCGCCGACCTTGACCCCGTCGACGATGTCCAGTACCAGAGCGTAGGACACCTTGTCGAAGGTCTTGAAGACCAGCATGAGCCCATTGGGCTCGCCGGGCAGACGGATCTGGGGGCGGCTTTCGTCGGTCTTGTCGATGCGGGTGCTGGAGTCGCGGATCAGGGCCAGCACGTGGCCCTCTTCAACGCCATGCGCGCGACCGCGGTTGATGGAGACCACCTGGTTCTGGGCGGCGTAGCGCACCGCATTGCCGTACACCGACACGATCTGGCCCGATGTGGGCTTGCCTGGGGCACGCGGCACGTAGTTGGGGAACTCGCGCGGCGGCTCTGGAAGCAGCCGGTCACCCACGCGGATCTCTTCCTTGGCCTTGACGATGTCGATCGTGGCGGGGACGATTTCGCCGGTTGCCACGGGCTTGAGCGGGGCTTTTTCTTCAACCGGAACGCGTGCGAAGTTGTGCGTCGTGTTCTCGTACTGGGGCTTGAACGTGTCCTTGCCTTCGGGCTTCTTGGCCGACGCCGGCTCCTCGATCTCGCGGCGTGTTTCCGGACGCACGATTTCGGCCTTCCCGACGTACTGCGCCTCATAGGCCAGCACCTCGCCAGTGCCCGGGTCTTTCAGGGGCACGGCGTTGCGGAAGACGCGGTAGGTGATGGACTTGCCGGCACCCAGGGTCAGGGCCTCTTCGGTGAGGTTGCCGGCGTCGCCGTACTGTCCCCGGGCGTAGGCGCGGTCGCCCAGGCTCAGCAGCACGCGGTTTTCGGGCGTTGCCACGATGCGCGCCGCGCGCGCATAGGTGGCCTCATCGACGATCAGGGGTTCGGTCAGGAAGGCCTCGATGGCCTGCATGTTCACCGGCGGGATGGCCGATTCGGACAGGCTCTCGCTGCGCACGCGCGGTGACACCCGCACGGTGGGCATGTCGCTGCCATCGCCGGGTTTGCGGGTGCTCAGCCGGGCGCGGCCGCCGCTCCTGTCCAGGTACAGGACCTGGCCGGGATAGATGCGGTGGGGGTTCTTGATCTCCTCCAGGTTCATGCCCCAGAGCTCCGGCCAGCGCCAGGGGCTCTTGAGGAAGATCTTGGAGATGGCCCAGAGGGTGTCGCCACGTTTGACCGTGTGGCTGTCTGGCGCATTGGGGGCCAGTTCCGACAGGGGCACGCCGGCTTGCGCCACCTGGTTGGCAGTGGCGCGCTGGCTGGCGGTGACCGGAAGATTTTGTGCCGAGGCGGCGCCGGCGAGGGTGGCCATGGCCACCAGGCAGGCGGATGCGGGGCCTGTCAGGCGCAGGGCAGTCGGAAGGTATTTCAATCGCATGTGTGGGCCCCTGGGGCTGGCGAAAATTGGCGCGTCGGACTTGACAATTCGCATTTGATTTTGCGCCCAAGCCCTTGATTAGGCAATATTAATAGGTCCTGGCATCCACCCGGGAATGCAAAAGTGGCGAAAATAGCGACAAACGTCCCGACCCAACGGTGGCCCGGCGCAAATCGCCGCACGGCTGCTTTTCCGGCGAAATGGCCCGCCGGCCCATGGCATTGAAATGAACGCACCCGAACTGCTCCCCATCCTGCGGTACCCTGATCCGCGCCTGAACACCGTCGCAAAACCGGTGGGGGATGTGGACGACCGGGTGCGCGCACTCGCCGACCGCATGCTGGCCACCATGTACGACGCCCATGGGATCGGGCTGGCGGCCACGCAGGTGGACGTGCACGAGCGCCTGATCGTGATCGACGTCAGCGAATCGCGCGACCAGCCGATGGTGCTGATCAACCCGGTGATCGAATGGGCCAGCCCGGAAACCCGCAAGGGCGAAGAAGGCTGTCTTTCCGTGCCCGGCATCTACGACGGTGTGGAGCGTTCCCTGGCCATCCGCGTCAGCGCGCTGGATGAACAAGGAAAAAGCCGGGTCATTGAGGCCGAAGGCATGCTGGCGGTCTGCATCCAGCACGAGATGGACCACCTCATGGGCAAGGTGTTTGTGGAATACCTCTCGCCGCTCAAGCGCAACCGGATCAAGAGCAAGCTGCTGAAATCCCAGCGCGAAGCGCAGCGCGGATGACACCCATGCGCGTGGTGTTTGCCGGCACGCCGGAATTTGCGCGTGTGGCCCTGGAGCGGCTGCATGCGGCCGGTTTCGCGGTGCCGCTGGTGTTGACGCAACCCGACCGGCCGGCCGGTCGCGGCATGAAGCTGCAGGCCTCGCCAGTCAAGCAGTTCGCCCTGGCGCAGGGCATCGAGGTGGCGCAGCCCCGCAGCCTGCGGCTGGACGGCAAGTTTCCGGACGACGCCGCCACGGCGCGCCAGGCCCTGCTGGCCGCGCGGCCCGATGTGATGGTGGTGGCCGCCTATGGTCTGATCCTGCCGCAGTGGGTGCTGGACCTGCCACGCCTGGGCTGCCTGAACATCCACGCCTCGCTGCTGCCGCGCTGGCGCGGTGCGGCACCCATCCACCGGGCCATCGAGGCCGGCGATGCCGAGACCGGCGTGACCATCATGCAGATGGACGCGGGGCTGGACACGGGCGACATGCTGCTGGCCGAGTCCCTGCCCATCGCCGCCACCGACACCACCGGCGGCCTGCACGACCGTCTGGCCGACCTGGGGGGGCGGATGATCGTCGAGGCGCTGGAACTGGCCGCCTGCGGTGGCCTGCGGCCGGTGCCTCAGCCGGCCGAGGGCGTGACCTACGCGGCCAAGATCGAGAAGGCGGAGTCGCTGATCGACTGGCGCCGACCGGCGGCAGAGATCGAGCGCCGGGCACTGGCCTTCTCGCCCGCTCCCGGGCTGGTCACCGAGCTGGCCGGCGAGGCGGTCAAGTTGTGGCGGGTGGCGGTTGACAGCGCCGATGGCGGCATTGCCGCGCCCGGCCAGATCCTGTCCGCCGGGGCGCAGGGCATCCGCGTGGCGACCGGCGACGGCGTGCTCACCCTGCTGGAACTGCAGCGTGCTGGTGGCAAGCGTTTGCCGGCCCGGGAGTTCCTGCAGGGCTTCGCGCTGACCCCGGGACAGGTCTTCGGCGCGCAGACTGCTTGATGTTTTTCCTGGCCGAGCACCGCCGCCGACCGGAATTCCGCGAAGGCATCACCGACCAGGGCTCGGTGGCCATGGGCATTGCGGCCTGGGGCCTGATGACCGGCGTGGCCATGGTGCAGTCGGGCATGTCGCCGCTGGAGGCGCTGCTGATGACGCTGATCGTCTACGCTGGCAGCGCCCAGCTGGCTGCGGTGCCGATGATCGGTGCGGGCGCGCCGATGTGGGTGATCCTGGCGGCGGCGTTCTGCGTGAACCTGCGCTTTGTGGTGTTTTCCGCGCACCTGCGGCCCTATCTGATGCACCTGCCGCGCTGGCAGCGCCTGATCAGCGGCTACGTGACCGGCGACCTGAGCTACGTGTTTTTCGCCAAACGCTACCCGCACCCAGGCCGCAATGCCGAGGAGCTGGCGCAGCAGCAGGCCTACCTGATGGGCAACTGCGCGGTCAACTACGTGGCCTGGATGGTGGCGAGCGTGGCCGGCGTCCTGCTGGCCAACATGGTGCCGCTGTCCTGGGGGCTGGGCTTCGCCGGCATCCTGGCGCTGCTGGGGGTGCTGTGTTCGCTGGCCACGTCCCGGCTGCGCGTGGTCTCGGCCGGCGTGGCGGCCACGGCGGCGGTGGCCGCCTGGGCGCTGCCGCTGCGGCTGAACATCCTGGTGGCGATCGCGAGTGCGGTGGCCATCTGTCTGGTGATCGAACACACGAGGACATCGGAGCCTGGACATGCCGGACATTGATCTGTACACCCTGCTGACCATCGTCGCGCTCGGCGTGGTCACGGTGATCACGCGCGGCTTCTTTCTCATCTCCGACCGGCCCTGGACGCTGCCCCACTGGGCCCAGCGCGGACTGCAGTACGCGCCGATTGCCGCGCTGTCGGCCGTGGTGCTGCCCGAGATCGTGATGAGCCAGGGGCAGCTGGTGCAGACCTGGATGGATGCGCGGCTGTTTGCCGCCGTGGTGGGCGCGGCCTATTTCTTCTGGCGCAAGGGTGTGCTGGGCACCATCGTCTCCGGCATGGCGGTCTACCTGCCGCTGCACGTCGGTCTGGGCTGGTGAGGCGCTGAGTGGGACAATCGGCTGCGCCGGTTGAACCCAACCTTAAGGCGTGCTTAAGGCGCTTCCGCGACCATCCGATGTTTGGCCGCTGCGCCCCACGGATTTCCAGACATGACTGAACTTGCTGCGGCTGCTGCCGCTGGCGCCGAGCCGCTGGTGTCGGTGCTGATTCCTGCGAAGAACGAGACCGGCAACATCGGTTCGCTGGTGGCCGAGGTGGTGGCGGCGCTGCGGCCCGAGTGCCGCTTCGAGATCGTCCTGGTCGACGACGGCAGCGACGACGGCACGGGCGACGAGTTCCTGCAGCGCTGCTCCGAGCTGGGTTCGGCCGCCCGGCTGATCCGCCATGAAAAGAGCGTGGGCCAGAGCACGGCGCTGATGAGCGCGGCCCGCCAGGCGCGGGGCCGCTACCTGATCACCATCGACGGCGACGGCCAGAACGACCCGGCCGACATGCCGGCGCTGCTGCGCAGTGCGCGAGAGACCGAGGCGCAGGGCGAACACTTCTGCATCGCCGGCTACCGCAAGAATCGCCAGGACACCGAGTGGAAGAAGTTCCAGTCGCGCATCGCCAACGCGGTGCGGCAGAAGATTCTCAACGACCAGGTGCCCGACACCGGCTGCGGCCTCAAGCTGATCCCGCGCGCCACCTGGCTGCAGTTGCCCTACTTCGACCACATGCACCGCTACCTGCCGGCGCTGGTGCTGCGCCTGGGCGGCGCCATCCGCGTGGTGCCTGTGAACCACCGCGCGCGCCAGGCCGGTGTCTCCAAGTACAACGCCTGGAACCGGCTGTGGGTCGGTCTGGTCGACATGGCCGGTGTGGTGTGGCTGACCCGGCGCGGCAAGCGCCCGGTGATCGCGCAGGTCCGCACGCTCGCTGCGCATGAAAAGCCTCACTAAGCCCCTGCTGCTGACCGCGGTCCTGACGCTGGCCTTCCTGTCCCTGCACCTGGGCTGGTGGGGGCCGGTGACCGAGGAGGTGCTGCTGCAGCAGCTGTTCCAGCAGCACTGGACCGTCGCCTGGCCGGTCTTCGTGCTGGGGTCGGTGATCTACACCGCGCTGGGCGGCCCGCGCCAGGTGTTGGCGTTTTCCTGCGGCTTCCTGTTCGGTGGCTGGCAGGGCGGACTGATCGGCACCCTGCTGACGGGCGTGGGGGCCATGCTGACCATGCTGGCGGTACACCAGCTGGGTTTTGACTGGGTGCGGCAAAAGCACGCCCAGAAGATCGAACTGATCAAGGCCGTGCTGGCCGAGGACACCTGGATCTGGGTCTGCGTGATCCGGCTGATCCCGGTGGGCAGCAACCTGCTGACCAACATCGCCGCCGCGCTGTCCGACCTGCGACCGGTGGCCGTGTTCTTCGGCAGCCTGCTGGGCTACCTGCCGCAGATGCTGCTGTTCGCCTACGCGGGGTCGGGCATCGCGCTGCACGACAGCTCGCAGCTGTGGATGAGCCTGGTGATGCTGGTGGTCTCCACCGGTCTGGGTCTGTACCTCTACCACCATGGTTTCAAGCAGCGCCTGCGGCGCTTCAAGAAAGAACACGCCCATGCCCCCGCACACTGACGACCCGATCCGTCGCCAGACGCTGTTCTGGCTGGCCGCCACGGCCATCGTGCTGTTGCTGGGCATCGGGCTGCGCTACCCCTGGCCGGCCGACGAGCCGCGTTTTGCCCAGGTGGCGCGCGAGATGGTCGAGAGCGGCCAGTGGCTGTTCCCCACCCGCGGTGGCGAACCCTACCCGGACAAGCCGCCGGTGTTCATGTGGCTCAGCGCCATCGCGTTCACGCTGGTCGGCAACCTCAAGCTGTCCTTCCTGCTGCCCAGCGCGCTGGCCTCGGTCGGCACGCTGCTGCTGGTGCACGACATCGGCCGCCGGCTGTGGGGCCGCGAGGTGGCGCTGGCGGCGCTGCTGGTGCTGGTGTTCACGCCGCAGTTCCTGCTGCAGGGCAAGGCGGCGCAAATCGACGCGGTGCTCACCTTCTGGATCACGCTGGGCTGCTACGGCCTGCTGCGGCACTTCTTCACCGGTCCGCACTGGGGCTGGTACTTCACCGCCTGGGCCGCGATGGCGCTGGGCATCATGACCAAGGGCGTGGGCTTTCTGCCCTTGCTCATGCTGCTGCCCCTTGCGCTGTGGGTGAAGAACCCCGTAGGCGAGGACGCGAAGGTCTGGCGCTGGCGCCTGGCCGCCGGCCTGGCAGTGATGCTCGCGGTGATCGCGCTCTGGCTGGGCCCCATGCTCTGGCAGGTGCACAGCATCGGCACCGACACCATGGTCGCCTACCGCAACGACCTGCTGTTCCGCCAGACCGGCGAGCGCTTCGTCAACGCCTGGCACCACGTCAAGCCCTGGCACTATTTCTTCACCCAGGCGATTCCCACGGTCTGGTTCCCGCTGCCGGTGCTGTTGCTGGTGTTCTTCAAACCCTTGCTGGCGCTGCTGCGCGAGGACCGGCGCGCGCGCGTGCTGCTGGCCTGGGTCGGGCTGGTGCTGCTGTTTTTCTCCATCAGCTCGGGCAAGCGCGAGGTCTACATGTTCCCGGCGCTGCCCATGCTGGCGCTGGTGGTGGGCGCGCTCTGGGTGCGGGTTCGCGGGGGCGTGGCCGCTGCGCGCACCGGCGTGTTTTTCCAGGGCCTGCTGTTGTTGATCGCCGTGGCGCTGGCCGGGCTGGGTGTGGCGCTGAAGGTCTCGCCCGGCAAGCTATTGCGCAAGGTGCCCGACTACGCCGACGCGGTGAGCACGCTCTGGCTGCCGCTGGTGGCCATGGGCTGTGCGCTGCTGGTTCTGCTGGTGCTGATCCGCCGCCGCGACCTGCTGCAGCGGCTGGCCGCGACCAGCCTAGTGATCTGGGTGTTCGTCTCGCTGCTGGTCTGGCCCAAGGTCGACCCGCACCGCACGCCGCAGGCCATGATGGAGCAGATCGAGCAGCGCCTGCCCCCGGCGTCGGAACTGGGTCTGCTCTATTTCAAGGAACAGTTCCTGCTGTTCAGCCACCGGCCGCTGACCCACTTCAGCTACCTCGCGCCGCTGGAGGAGCAGGAGCGCAACGCCTGGCTGTGGATGAAGGAGCAGCCCGGCGGCCACCTGCTGGCGCCCACCGACGCCCAGCTGGGCTGTTTCGACGTGGCGAAGACCGAGTCGCTGGGCGAGGCGCACCGGCGCGAGTGGGTGGTCTACGGCCCGGCCTCGATGCGCGCCACCTGCGAACCGCCCCAGCGCCTGCGCCGCTTTGTCTACCGCCCCGTGACCGAGGGCGTGCTGCCATGAACCTGCTGGATTCTTCCCCCGCCCTGCGCGTGCTGGTCACTGGCGCCGCGGGCTTCATCGGCTACCACCTGAGCCAGCGCCTGCTGGACCGGGGGCTGCAGGTCGATGGGGTCGACAACATGAGCGCCTACTACGAGCCTGCCCTCAAGCAGGCGCGGCTCGACCGCCTGCTGGCGCGGCCGGGCTTCACCTTCCACCGCCTGGACCTGGCCGACCGCGACGGCGTGGCGCGCCTGTTTGCCGACGGCCGCTACGACCTCGTGCTGCACCTGGCGGCGCAGGCGGGCGTGCGCTACTCGGTCGAGCAGCCCATGGCCTACCTCGACAGCAACCTGGCCGGCATGCTCACCGTGCTCGAAGGCTGCCGCCACAGCGGCGTGAAGCACCTGGTCTATGCCTCGTCCAGCTCCATCTACGGCGCCGCGCGCGAGATGCCGCTGCGCGAGGACATGGTCACGGACTCGCCGATCTCGCTCTACGCCGCCAGCAAGAAGGCCAACGAGCTGATGGCGCACAGCTACAGCCACCTCTACCACATCCCCGCCTCGGCGCTGCGCTTCTTCACCGTCTACGGACCCTGGGGGCGGCCCGACATGGCGATCTTCAAGTTCGTGCGCGCGATCTTCGAAGGCCGGCCCATCGACGTCTATAACCACGGGAACCTGCGGCGCGACTTCACCTACGTCGACGACGTGGTGGACGCGGTGCTGGCGGTGGCCGCGCAGCCGCCGCAGGCCGGCGAGGGCCAGGTGCCGCACCGCGTGCTGAACGTGGGCCACAACGGCCCGGTGCCGCTGATGGAGTTCATCGCCTGCCTGGAGCGCGCCTGCGGCCGCGAGGCGGTCAAGAACTTCCTGCCGATGCAGGCCGGTGACGTGCCCGACACCTGGGCCGACACCTCGCGGCTGGAGAGCCAGTTCGGCGTCCGCGCCGGCACCGACCTGCGGCTCGGTGTGCAGCGGTTCGTGGATTGGTACGTCGACTACTACGGCGTGACCGGGCGCTGAATGGAGTCTGCGCGCAGCCAGGGCCGCGCCATCCGCCAGCCGGCCAGCGCGATCGCGCTGCAGATGACCAGGGTCCAGAGGGTGTGGCTGGGCGGGTGGGCGCCGCGCAGGGTCTGCGTCACCCCCGCCAGGCCGCCCGCCAGCAGCACGGCCGCCAGCCAGCGCCAGCCCGGGGCGCGCCGCCGCCCGGCCACGGGCGACCACAGCCAGGGCAGGCACAGCGCCAGAAACGACAGTGCGGACGAGGCGTGCCCGCCCGGGAAACAGCCGCCGGTGCCGCCGTCGCCGGTCAGCAGGTTCCAGTGCGAGGTGTAGACGGCGGTGCCGCCGAAGGCGCTCCACTCCCAGGGGCAGCTGGCCCGGCTGGCCTGCTTGAGCAGGCTCACCGTCACCATCGACAGGGTGACCAGCGCCAGCACGGTCCCGCGCTCGCGGCGCGAGGGGCCGCTGGCCGCGGGCCACAGCACCCAGCCCCACAGCAGCAGATAGGCCAGCGTGGCCAGCTGGCGCCCGCCGTTGTGCAGCACCGTCTCCAGCAGCGGGTGGTGGCGCCACGGAAAGCCGGTGGGGGTCCCGATCTGGCTCATCACCGGCAGGTCCATGCCCGCGGCATCCCAGCCCAGGGTCAGCAGCAGCAGCACCAGCCAGGCGCGGGCGATGGCGTTTGCGGTGGAAACAACAGGGGGACGGAGAGGGGACATGGCGCCGCATGCTCGGCGTCGGACTTTAAGAGGGCCTTAAGGGGTGCCGGGATAATTCGGATTCTTTGACCGATGGGCCCTGCGCCGTCCTGAAGAACATGCGAGCACTCGTGGTGGAAGACGATCCCGGCATTGCCAGCGGCCTGAGCCTGTCGCTGCGGCAGGCCGGCTATGCGGTGGACGTGTGCGGCACGCTGGAGTCGGCGTGGACGGCCCTGTGCGTCGAGCCTTTCGACGCGGTGCTGCTGGACCTGGGTCTGCCCGACGGCGACGGCCTGGACCTGCTGACCCGCCTGCGGCGCCAGAGCGAGCGCCGGCCGGGCCAGTCCTCCCTGCCGCAGCGGGACCTGCCGGTGCTGATCATGACCGCGCGCGACGGCGTGAACGACTGCATCACCGGGCTGGACGGCGGGGCGGACGACTACATCGTCAAGCCGTTCGACCCCAACGAGCTGCTGGCCCGGCTGCGCGCCATGCTGCGGCGCGCCAGCGGCCGCAGCAAGCCGGTGATCGAGTACGGTGACATCGTGGTCGACCCGGCCACGCGCTCGGTCGAACGCGCCGGCCTGCCGGTGGCGCTGGGCGGCAAGGAGTTCGCGCTGCTGCTGACCCTGCTGCAGGCCAAGCCGCAGGTGCTGTCCAAGGCGCGGCTGGAATCGGCGATGTACGGCTTCGGCGAAGGGCTGGAGAGCAATGCGATCGAGGTCCACGTGCACCACCTGCGCCGCAAGCTGGGCGAATCGCTGATCAAGACCGTGCGCGGCGTGGGCTACTTCGTGCCCCAGGAGCCGCCGGCGGCGAAACCGGCCGACGCGAGCGGAGGCCTGTGAAACTGCCGCTGCCCGCCTCGCGCCGCACGCTGTCGCGCCACCTGCTGATCTGGACCCTCGGGGCCCAGTTGGCGGTCTGGGTGGTGATGGTGGCGGTGGGCTGGAGCACCAGCCTGCGCGAGACGCGCAAGTTCACCGACGGCCACCTGGTCGCGGTGGCGCAGCTCTGGCTGGGCACCGCGTCCTGGAATCAAGGGCCGGTCTCGGCCCCCCTGCCCGTGCCGCGCGAGGACGTGCACGAGTACGCGCAGGACGTGGCCCTCCTGGTCTGGGACAACGGCCGCCTGGTGACCGACAGCGACCAGCTCGTCGCCGGCCTGGACCTGGCGACGCTGCCCGAGAAGGGGTTGGTGACGGTGGTGGTCCGCGATGCCCATGGCGAGCCGCACAACTGGCGGGCCTACGTGGAGACCTACCGGGCCGATGGACACGAGCGCCGCGTGGCGGCCCTGCTGGACCTGAAGAAGCGCTATGTGCTGGCCAGCGACATCGCCGAGCACCTGGCCTCGCCGTCCCTGATCCTGCTGCCGCTGGTGGCGCTGGTGATGTGGTGGACCATCCGCCGCGGCCTGCGCCCGCTGGATCAGCTCTCGGACGAGGTGGCCGCGCTCGACGGCTTTGCCGGGCAGCGGCTGGACACGCAGCACCGTTTCCACGAGTTCTCCAGCACGGTGACGGCGATCAACACCATGGTCGACGGCCTGCAGGCGCAGGCCCAGCGCGAGCGCCAGTTCGCCTCCGACGTGGCGCACGAGCTGCGCACGCCGCTGACCGCGATCACGCTGCAGGCCCGCGCCGCGCAGGCCGACCCCTCACCGCAGCGGCTCGTGCGGCTGGAGCAGGAGGCCCTGCGCGCCGGCCGCATCCTGACCCAGCTGCTGGATCTGGCGCGCGCCCAGCGCGCCGGGCAGCAGGGCTCAGCGCAGGCCGGTGATGCGGTGCAGGACACCGCGCTGGGCGAGATGGCCGCCCGCCTGATCTCGGCCCACGCCCAGCTGGCCTACGAAAGCGACCACGAGATGTCGCTGGTGCAGGAGCAGGGCGAGGTCAGTGTCCAGGTCCAGCCCATGCTGCTGGAGCTGGCGCTGCGCAACCTGATCGAGAACGCGCTGCGCCACACGCCACCGGGCACGCAGGTGGAGGTGTCGGTGTGGCGGGATGCCCGGGGCCAGGGCGTGTCGGTGAGCGACGACGGCCAGCGCGCCGGCGTGACCGCGCCTGCGGCGCAGGCCTCGTCCGGCCTGGGTCTGGGCCTGCGCCTGGTCGAGCGCATCGCCGAAGAGCTGGGCGCGCGGCTGGAGCGCGACAACGGGGTGGCGCCGATGACCACGCGCTTTTCGCTGCGGTGGCCCGCCTGAGGGGACGGGGCGATGCCGCGCGATAAGGTTCGTTTAACGTCGTCGAAAGACACTGCCGGCAGTGCCACATTCGGGGCGATGTCCCCGCTGTTTCCCATGCAGCTGTCTTCTTCTGTTCCCGGCCGGGGAGTGACCGGCCTGTCGCTGGTCCGCGGCGACGCCCGCGGGCCGCTGACCCTTCTGGTGGTGCTGTCGCTGTGGCTGGCCGTGCCCGGCAACCTGCCCCTGTGGCAGCGCGTGGCCGCCCTGACCGCCACCGTCGACCACCGCCTAGGACTGATGCTCACCCTGGGGCTGGTGCTGGTCGCCGGCACCTTGGCCCTGCTGGCGCTGTGTCACTGGCCGCGCGTGTTCCGTCCGCTGGCCACGGTGCTGGTGCTGGCCACCGCGTTCAACAGCCACTTCATGTGGCAGTACGGCGTGGTGATCGACAGCACCATGATGGCCAACGTGGCGCAGACCAATGCCAACGAGGTGCGGGACCTGCTGTCCTGGCCGCTGCTGCTGGCCCTGCTGGCCATCGCCGGTCCGGCCCTGTGGTGGATCTGGCGTGCGCCGCCCGCTCCGCAGGCGGCCCTGCTGCGCCTGCGACACAACCTCGGTCTGCTGGCGCTCTCGCTGGCGGTGGCCGCCGTCGCCCTGCTGGCCGGCTACCAGGGCCTGGCCTCGCTCATGCGCGGCCACAAGGACCTGCGCTACATGATCAACCCGATGAACACCCTGGCGGCTTCGGGCACGCTGCTGGCCGAGCGCGGCCAGCACGCGGCGCAGCCCCTGCTGCCGGTGGGCGAGGACGCGCGGCTGGGAGCGAGCTACGCCTCGCAGAGCCGGCCGCCGCTGCTGCTGGTGGTGGTGGGCGAGACCGCGCGGGCGCAGAACTGGAGCCTCAACGGCTACGGCCGCCCGACCACCCCGTCATTGACCGGCTGGCGCGCGCGCGGTGGTCTGGTGAACTTCCCCCGCGCCAGTTCCTGCGGCACCAGCACCCAGGTGTCCGTGCCCTGCATGTTCTCGCCGCTCACGCGCAAGGAAGGCGGCGACGAGACCGCGCGCAGCGAGAACCTGCTCGATGTGCTGCAGCGCGCCGGACTGGCGGTGCTGTGGATCGACAACCAGGCCGGCTGCAAGGGCGTGTGCGATCGCGTGCCCACGGTGCGCATCGCGGACGCGCCCATCCCCGGCCTGTGCGAAGGCGGCGAGTGTCTGGACGAGGCCATGATGCACGGGCTGGACGCCCGCATCGCCGCGCTCGATCCGCAGCGCCGCGCGCGTGGCGTGGTGCTGGTCATGCACCAGATGGGCAGCCACGGGCCGGCGTACCACAAGCGCTCGCCGGCCAACCGCAAACCCTTCCAGCCCGAGTGCCGCAGCGTCACGCTGGCGGACTGCTCGCAGGAGGAGCTGGTCAACGCCTACGACAACTCCATCGCCTACACCGACCGCTTCCTCAACCACGCGCTGTCGTGGCTGCGTGCCCAGTCGACCAAGGGCAGCTTCGATACCGGTCTGGTCTACGCCTCGGACCACGGCGAATCGCTGGGCGAGAACGGCCTCTACCTGCACGGCGTGCCCTACGCGCTGGCGCCCCAGCAGCAGACACATGTGCCCATGGTGGCCTGGCTGTCCGAGGGGATGCAGCAGCGCAGCGGCGTGCGCACCGACTGCCTGCGCGAGCGCGCCGAGCAGTCGGTTTCGCACGACCACCTGTTCCATTCGGTGTTGGGGCTGATGGACGTCTCGACCGCGGTGCGCCGGCCGGGCCTGAACCTGTTCGAGCCCTGCCTGTCGCCGGCCGCCGCAGCGCCGGTCAGCGCGCCGCCGGCAGGCTGATCCGCGCCAGCAGGCCGCCCGCGGTGCCGGCCTCCAGCGCCAGCGCGCCGCCGTAGAGCGCCACCAGGTCGGCCACGATGGCCAGACCCAGGCCGCTGCCGGGCGTGGCCTCGTCCAGCCGCACACCGCGCGCCAGCACCGCCTGGCGCTGCTCCGGCGCGATGCCGGGGCCGTCGTCTTCCACCACCACCTGCAGCTGCCCGCCGTCCAGCCGGGCCTCGACCCGCACCCGCGTGCGGGCCCAGAGGCAGGCGTTGTCCAGCAGGTTGCCCAGCATCTCCTGCAGGTCCTGCTCCTCACCGGCAAAGGCCCAGTCGGTGGGGATGTCGGTGCAGTCCAGCCGCAGCGCCCGCTCGGCGTGCACCTTGGCCATCACGCGCAGCAGGCCGGCCAGCACCGGCGCGAGCGGCGTGCGCTGGCCGGGCAGGCGCTGCGAGGCCGCGACGCGCGCGCGCGCCAGGTGCCAGTCGATGTGGCGCCGGGCCAGGCCGACCTGGTCGCGCACCAGGGTCGCCAGCGGCACCGGGTCTGTGCCATCGGCGCGGCTGGCGGCCTGGTCCAGCACCGCCAGCGGGGTCTTGAGCGCATGGGCCAGGTTGCCGGCCTGCGTGCGCGCGCGCTCGACCACCTCGGCGTTGCGGTCCAGCACCCGGTTGAAGTCGTCGATCAGCGGCTGCACCTCGGCCGGAAACTGCCCCTGCAGCCGCGCCGTGCGCCCTTCGCGCAGGGCGGTCAGCGCGCGCTGCAGCGCACGCAGCGGTGCCAGGCCCACGGCCACCTGGGCCAGCGCCGCCAGCGCCAGCAGCAGGCCCAGGCCCAGCAGCGAGAGCGCCAGCACGCGCGCGAAGCGGTCCGAGGCGGCGGTGGCCTCCTGCAGGTCGCCCGCCACCACCAGCCGCCAGCGCCGCTGCGGCGCGTCGGCCGAGTACACCGTGCGCTCCACCAGCAGCAGCGGCGCGTCGCGCGGGCCGGTGCCCTGGTGCACGTGCAGCTGGCCGTCGGCCGGCACGTCGGGCTCCGGGCGCAGCCGGTCGTCCCAGAGCGAACGCGAGCGCAGGGCGCCCTGTGCGTCGGCGGGTGTACCCACCTCGTCGAGCTGCCAGTACAGGCCCGAGTAGGGCCGGTGCCAGCGCGGGTCGGACAGTTGCGCCGGGTCGATGCTGGCCTGGCCGGCGGCGTCGAACTCCAGCCGCGCGGTGAGCTGGTCCAGCTGCTGTGTGAGCGTGGTCTGGAACTGGCGCAGAACATGGTCCTGGAACAGGCTGTGCAGGAACACGCCAGCCAGCACCAGCGCCACGGCCAGCGCGGCCAGCGTGGCCGCCAGCCAGCGCACCCGCAGCGACAGGGCCCGGCGCCAGGGCATCAGCACCTCATGAGGGGGCCGCCATGCGGTAGCCCAGGCCCCGCACGGTCTCGATCAGCTCGGGCGGCAGCTTCTTGCGCAGGCGGCCGACGAAGACCTCGATGGTGTTGGAGTCGCGGTCGAAGTCCTGGGCGTAGATGTGTTCGGTCAGCTCGCTGCGCGAGACCACCGCGCCCAGCCGGTGCATCAGGTAGTCCAGCACCTTGTACTCGTGGCTGGTGAGCGTGACCGGCTGGCCGTCGCAGGTGACGCGGCCGCTGCGCGTGTCCAGCGCCAGCGGGCCGCAGCGCAGCACCGGCGAGGCCTGGCCGCTGGCGCGGCGGATCAGGGCGCGCACGCGGGCCAGCAGCTCTTCCATGTGGAAGGGTTTGGTCAGGTAGTCGTCGGCGCCAGCGTCGATGCCGGCCACCTTCTCGTTCCACTGGTCGCGCGCGGTCAGGATCAGCACCGGCATGGACCGGCCCGCGTCGCGCCAGCGCTTGAGCACGGTCAGCCCGTCGAGCACCGGCAGGCCCAGGTCGAGGACCACGGCGTCGAAGGTTTCGGTGTCGCCCAGGAAGTGCGCGTCGCGCCCGTTGTCGGCCTCGTCCACCACATAGCCGGCGGCCATGAGCCCCTCGCGCAACTGGGCGCGCAGCGTCGGTTCGTCTTCGACCAGCAGCAGCCTCACCGCGCGTCTCCGCGGGACGGGTGTGGCGGGCGCTCGCGGCGCCCGATCACCTCGCCGGTGCTGGCGTCGACCTCCAGCTTCAGCAGCTGGCCGCCCGGCTGCAGCAGCTTGACCTCGTAGATCCAGCGCCGGCCTTCGGACTCCAGTTCGATCTCCAGCACCTGGCCGGCCTGTTCGCGCTCCAGGCGCTCCAGCACCGTGCGCAGCGGCAGGATCTGGCCCGCCACCAAGGCCTCGCGGGCCCGTTCGTGGTCGCCGCGGTCGCGCGCCACGGCGCCCGCCGACAACGCGGCGGCCAGCACCAGTGTCGAAGCGCGGAGCAGGAAAAGGTGGCGGGTCGAAGAAGCCATGGGCCGATTGTGCGCCGCCGAACTGAACGCGCGATGAACACCGGGTTCAGGGTTGGTTCAAGCGGCGGGTCGCAGCATCACCCACACCACACCCACCGAGGACCCCATGAACTTCCGCCCGCTGTCCATCCTCCCCGCCGCCCTGCTGTCGCTGCTGTGCGCCGGTACCGCCCTGGCCGCCGAGACCACGGCCGCCGCCCAGCTGCAGCACTGGAGCGCCCAGGCCGGCGCGCCGGGCAATGCAAGCAAGGGCCAGGCCTTCTTCAACGCCAGGCACGGCGGCGAATGGTCGTGCGCGTCCTGCCACGGCATGCCGCCCACGGCGCAGGGCAAACACGCCAACACCGGCAAGGTGATCGCACCGCTGGCGCCGGCCTTCAACGCCAAGGCCTTCACCGACAGCGCCAAGGTCGACAAGTGGTTCAAGCGCAACTGCAACGACGTGCTCTCGCGCGAATGCAGCGCCGCCGAAAAGGCCGACGTGCTGGCCTATCTGAACAGCCTGAAATGACACCCCATCGCCAAGGACAAACCATGAACCCCCGCTCCAAACGACTGATCCGCCCCGGTGTGGCCGTCCTGCTGGGCCTGGCCGCGCTCGGCGCCGCGCATGCCGATGGCGGCCGCAGGATGCCGCGCGACATGCCCCAGGCCTACACCGCCGAGTGCGCGGCCTGCCACACCGCCTATTCGCCCGGCCTGCTGCCGGCGCGCTCGTGGCAGCGCATCATGACCGGCCTGGACAAACACTACGGCACCGACGCCTCGCTGGACGAGGCCACGGTCCGGCAGCTCTCCACCTGGCTGCAGGCCAACGCCGGCACCTACAAGCGGGTCAACGAAGAGCCGCCGCAGGACCGGCTCACCCGCTCGGCCTGGTTCGCGCGCAAGCACGACGACATCCCGCCTTCGGTGTGGAAGCACGTGGCCATCAAAAGCCCCGCCAACTGCGGCGCCTGCCACACCGGCGCCGACCGCGGCGATTTCGACGACGACAACGTCCGGCTGCCGGCCGGCGTGAGCCTGGGCCTGCGCCGCTTCTGGCACGACTGAACACAGGGAGCCCACCATGAACGTTTCCACCTCACTGAACCCGGGCGCCCGCGCAGCGCAGACCAGCGCGGCCCCCGTGCGGCGCATCACCGACGCGCCCACGCGCATGTTCCACTGGCTGTTCGCGCTGAGCTTTCTCGGCGCCTACCTCACGGCCGACGGCGAACGCTGGCGCATGCTGCACGTCACCCTGGGCTACACCATGGCCGGCCTGCTGGTGTTCCGGGTGCTCTACGGCCTTTTCGGTCCGCGCCAGGCGGGCCTGGGCCTGCTCTGGCGCAAGCTGACCGCCGCGCCCGCCTGGTTGCGCTCGCTGCGCGCGGCGGCGTCGCTGTCGGCGATCAACTGGCGACAGGGGCAGAACCTGCTGATGGCGCTGGCCGTGGTGGCCCTGATGGTGCTGGTGCTGCCGCTGACGCTGACCGGCTACGCCACCTTCAACGAATGGGGCGTGTTCCCCGGCGAGGACTGGCTGGGCGAGCTGCACGAGTTCTTCGGCGAAGCCATGCTGATGGTGGTGCTGGCGCACCTGGCGCTGATCGCGGCCTTGAGCCTGCTGCGGCGCAAGAACATGGCCTCACCCATGCTCACCGGCCGCCTCGAAGGGCACGGGCCGAATCCGGTGCCGCACAACCGGGTCTGGCTGGCGGTCCTGATGCTGGTGGCCGTGCTGGCCTACGGCGCCTGGGAGTGGCAGCAGTCGCCCAGGGGGCTGATCCCGGCGAATGCGTGGGGACAGATGGCACACGGAGACCACGACGACGACTGAGCCCTGCGGCGCATTCCCTACAATTTGCCCCGGTCCTTTTCCCGCGGCCCCGCCGCGACTTCCCGCATCCGGCAGCACGGCTGTCCGACCGAGGCTTCATCATGCAATTCATCCGCTTTTCCGATCTCTGCGCCCAGGGCAAGGCCAAGGGCCAGCGCGTCTTCATCCGCGCCGACCTGAACGTGCCGCAGGACGACGCCGGCCACATCACCGAAGACACCCGCATCCGCGCCAGCATCCCGGCCATCCAGATGGCGCTGGACGCCGGTGCTGCCGTGATGGTCACCAGCCACCTGGGCCGCCCGACCGAGGGCGCCTTCAAGCCCGAGGACAGCCTGGCGCCGGTGGCCCAGCGCCTGGGCGAGTTGCTGGGCTTCGAGGTGCCGCTGGTCGCCAACTGGGTCGACGGCGTGAAGGTCGCGCCCGGCCACGTGGTGCTGCTGGAGAACTGCCGCGTCAACAAGGGCGAGAAGAAGAACGACGAGGCGCTGGCGCGCAAGATGGCCGCGCTGTGCGACATC